>Ga0209308_10000016_pt1 | contig 177126 bp, 178 predicted proteins | sample COGITO_mtgs_1204_3_FD_184806 | JGI IMG/M metagenome (GOLD analysis project Ga0209308, IMG submission 184806) | Pelagic marine microbial communities from North Sea - COGITO_mtgs_120405 (SPAdes) (version 2) | ecosystem: Environmental > Aquatic > Marine > Epipelagic ... | reverse complement strand
CTTTCAGGTTCGAATTTCCACAGGTCATGTGGCTATTTTTTGAACCAGATGTAGAGGACTAGATGAGGAGCCATATATGAGTGCGCCAAGAGCCATGAAGGCAATAAAAGTATGTAGTTTTCTTGCTTCAGCCTGGTTGTTGACCTCGTGCGCCATGTTTTCTCCCAGCTACCAACAGCCGGAGGTTCAATTGACCAATATTGAGCCTCTTTCCCGAAAGGGGCTTGAGCAACGCTTTGCCATAAGTTTGAACATCCTAAATCCTAATGACGCACAGTTAAAAATTGCTGGATTTTCCTATCATCTAAAAATACAAGGGCACAAGGTTGTCAGTGGTGTGTCCTCTGGATTGCAACCTATTCCCGCTTATGGGCAGTCGGCGATAAGGCTGGAAGCATCAGCCAACCTATTTGGTGGATTCAGGGCGATTGAATCACTGTTGAACAGTGATGCTGGGCTTGTTGAATTTGAATTGGAAACTCGTATCAGTACCGGTTGGTGGCGGTGGCCCATCACTATAGTGGAGTCGGGTTCTCTGGACCTCGGTCAGTGATTTTTCAGGTTGATAGGGCGAAGCCTGCTAGATAGTAGTCCAGTTTAAACAGGAGCTTTTCTTTGATGATTCGGGAGCGAGTTGGCCGGTGGTTGGCGAGAAAATTGTCAGAACCGCGTTATGTCAGCCCGGCATCATGCCGTCCTGAATTGTTAGCGACCACCATCCGCCGTGGAGATGTGCTCTTGGTGGAAGGCGTTAGCCGATTTAGTTTAGCAATTAAATACCTTACGCAATCTACTTGGTCTCATGCGGCTTTGTATGTGGGCGACTATGACGGTCAGTCTCGAATGCTCGTGGAGGCGGACGTTCAAGAAGGTGTTCGTCTTGTTACCCTCGATAGCTATAGCAAACTTCATACCCGTATCTGTCGGCCAGTGGGACTTGATGAGAAAGAAATAGATGCTTTGCTGGCTTTTTCTACCGATAGATTGGGGCTTCGTTATGATTTGAAAAATATCATCGACTTGATGCGCTATTTGATTCAGACCCCGCCCGTACCGAATCGCTGGAAACGACGAATGCTCTCCCTTGGTAGCGGAGATCCCACTCAGGCGATTTGTTCATCACTGATCGCTCAGTCTTTTCAGTCAGTTAAGTATCCAATTTTGCCGGAAGTGACGGTGGAAAAATCTATGGACCCGTTATTCCAAGAGACCTATCGAGAAATCCTTAATATCCGACATCACAGTCTTTTTACACCAAGAGATTTTGATCTTTCCCCTTATTTTGAGGTAATCAAACCCACCCTTGCCACTGGTTTTGATCCGCATCTGGTTGATTGGGGGGAAAGGTAAACTGGCGCTATTTATGACGCCAGCTGGTTTCTTCTAGCTCTTTTCGTTGAGCAGTCGCACTTCCCTTTGTGGGAATGGAATAGTAATACCCGCCACATCTAACGCGTTGTAAATCGCATTGTTAACGCTAAAACGAAGTTCGTGAAACCGTTGGGTGGGTACCCAAAAACGTACACCGAAATTAATACCGCTATCACCAAAGCTGTCGATACCGATCAGTGGTGTTCTAGCTTCAGCGACCCCTTGCTTTTTAAGCACAGCGTGTAGCACCTCCATGACTTTTTCTGGGTCAGACCCGTAGCTGACACCAATGGTTGTTTCGGCCAATTTGTTGGCAGCTGAGTTGTGTAATATTTCACCGACGATATGGCGGTTGGGAATAGTGATCCGTACATCATCTTCGTCCTTCAGCACAGTGAAGGCCATGTGGACTTCATCCACTAAGCCGGTTTCACCTTTTACAGTAATGGTGTCGCCAATCACAAAGGGTCGGGTGATGATGATATTGAGTCCTGCGCCGTAGTTGGCCAACAGGCCCTGAACCGCCAAACCAGCACCCAGAGAAATGGCACCAATGGCGGCGACAAATGGAGTGACGCTGACACCTATCTTGCCGAGAGCAATAATAGCCACACCGACAATGATGACAATTTTGACAAAGCTGGCTATAAATCGGCTAAGGGTAATATCCAGCTCTTTCTTTTCGCAGAGTCTTAATACACCACCAGCAACGCGACTGGCTACAATCATGCCAATTAGCACGATAATCAGTGCCCCTAGTAACTGGAAACTATACGTGATAAAAAATTCTACGATGGTGTTGTAGATTGTTTGAAATTGTTCGAGTTCTTCTTTCATGGTAAGCAGCTCCCTGTTGTGCATGCCTATTTTTGTATGGGCTGTTTTAATGGGTACAGCATAGCAAAATAACGCTTGTCATATTAAGGTGCTACAACACGATAAGTGGTGGGTTGGCAGAGAAATACCCTATGCACGTTACATTAGAAATGGTCAGCGGCAAGACCGAAGAACATTTGAGCGAACTGAATGGTGACTGTTTGCTGCATCAGGCGGTGGTAGCCCCATTTCAGTCCCTGCAAGCAGTGGCTGCTGAGAAAGGAATTGACCTACAGGTGGCGAGTGGTTTTCGTTCATTTGAGCGGCAATTGACTATCTGGAATGCCAAAGCCAGTGGTCATCGGCTGGTATTAGATGATCAATCTCAGCCCTTTAACCTGGTCAATATGAGTGAGCGGGAAAGGGCGTTTGCCATGTTGCGTTGGTCGGCGCTGCCCGGCTGTTCCCGGCACCACTGGGGGACGGATATGGATGTATGGGATGCGGCAGCGGTATCTCCGAATTACGTATTACAATTGACCCCAGATGAGTACCAGCAGAATGGTCCGTTCCATAAGCTGAGTTGTTGGCTGGGCGAGCATGCCGGAGAATATGGTTTTGTCTGGCCTTATGAACATGATAATGGTGGTGTGGCCCCGGAGCCTTGGCACTTGAGTTATTCGCCTGTGGCGCAACAGTTTGAAGCGCGATTAAATGCCCAGTATATCCGTAAAATTTTGGATAATAGTGAGCTGGTATTGAAAGATACGATATTGAATTGTCTGGATGAAATTATCCCCAAGTTTATTTTTTCCGCCTGTATCAGAAAATAATGCGTCCCTAACGCGTAAAGTATGAGTAAAGAGAAACATGAGTAAAGAGAAACAGGTGGGACAGAGTAAGAACTCTCAGAGTAGTGATTGGTTGTGGGTAACGATTCAAGCTGAAGTGGCTGTGCTTTCCCAACAGGAGCCCATACTGACTAGCTTCTTTTATGATGCAGTGCTGAGCCATCAGTCCTTGGAAGAGGCGCTGTCCTACAACTTGGCAGTACAAATTGATAATACCGTGTTGTCAGCTCTGACGATTCGGGAAGTATTTATCGAGGCAATGGTAGCCGAGCCAGCCATTGGCGATAGCATGCGCAAGGATTTGACGGCCTATGTGGAGCGGGATCCGGCCTGTGATCAATATTGCTTGCCGCTACTTTATTTCAAAGGATTTCATGCGTTGCAGATATACCGGGTGGCCAACTGGTTGTGGCGAAATGGTCGGCAGTCCCTAGCACTTTATTTACAAAACAGGGTGTCTGAAATTTTCGCAGTGGATATACACCCAGCAGCCCAGATTGGTAGTGGCATTATGATTGACCATGCCACAGGGATGGTGATCGGTGAGACAGCTGTGGTTGGTAATAATGTTTCTATGTTGCATTCCGTTACCTTGGGTGGAACCGGCGCGCACGCCGGGGATCGTCATCCAAAAATTCGTTGCGGCGTGTTAATTGCGGCAGGCGCAAAAATTCTTGGCAATATTGAAGTGGGCGAAGGTGCTAAAATTGGTGCTGGCAGTCTGGTGTTGGAACCGGTGCCTGCTCATACCACTGTGGCCGGTGTGCCTGCAAAAATTGTAGGCCACCCAAGTGAGGCAGAACCTGCCCGTGAAATGGATCAAAGAATTGATGGAGATGGCATTTGAATAATGAACAACCAGGCATTCTCGGGTTACTGAAACGCCGAATGGTGAACGCATCTAACTACTCTCGACAAGGGCTGCTGTCCTGTTTTAAACACGAAGAAGCTTTTCGAGTGGAGGTGGTATTGGCGACAGTCTTAATACCTCTTGCGCTGATAGTGGCAGATACCCCGGTAGAACTGATTTTACTGGTGGGCTCGGTATTGCTGGTGTTAATGGTAGAGCTGTTGAACTCCGCGGTAGAAGCGGTAGTTGATCGGATCGGAGAAGAGCACCATGAGCTGTCTGGTCGCGCCAAAGACCAAGGTTCGGCAGCCGTTATGCTGTCCTTGGGGTTGGCGCTTATTACCTGGTTACTCATTGGCTTCAATTGAGGTTGGTGGGGGGGGTTGCCGCTATTGCAATTCGGTTTTGATCCCGATAAAAAGAAGAGAGGGTCTACCCAATGAAAAATGTTCTTTTTGTCTGTGTTGAGAATTCCTGCCGTAGTCAGTTGGCCGAAGCATTTAGTCATATTCATAAAGCCGATGATGTGGCAGTACATAGCGCCGGATCAAGCCCTTCTGGACAGATTAATTTGAAGGCGATGGCGACCATGGCTGAGTTGGGGTATGACATGGGTGAGCATCGTTCTCAATCATTAGATGAAATGCCAGATATTGACTACGATGCAGTTATTACTATGGGTTGTGGTGACAATTGCCCTTGGGTGAAAGGAAAAATCAGGGAGGATTGGGGGCTGCCCGATCCAAAGCATTTGTCAGAGGATGAGTTTCGTTCTGTTCGGAATGACATTGAAAAGCGTGTTATCGACTTGCTTCGTCGGTTAAATTGATACTAGGATAGTTAACAGACGCCAAATAAATATCAGCGGCTTAACTATCAATGGACGGTAGTGTTACGGGTTAAGAGTGTTATGAGTGAAGCATGTTATGAAGTGATCTTTCGTGGTGACGTACTTGCAGGGCAGCCTGTGGTAGAGGTTAAGCAGCGCCTAGGACAGCTATTTAATGCCGATGCTGCACGCATTGACCAAATGTTTTCCGGCAAGCCCGTTGTAGTGAAGCGTAACGTGGACTTAGCGACGGCTGAACGTTATCAGTCTTCCCTGTTAACAGCGGGAGCTTTGGTTGATATTCGTCCCTCTGTGGTGGATGAAGACGTATCAGAAGAAACACCTTTAGTCGCACCAGTAGTTTCGCCAGAAAGTGGCTCTGGCATTGACCAGGAGGCACCATCTGAAGATGACCCGCAGCCCTTGCAGCCGGTGCTTAAAGAGGTAGATTTTGATGTGGCGCCTGTCGGGTCAGATGTACTTTCTGCAGCGGATCAAAAAGATTTCATTCCTGTTGATATAGACACTTCATACTTGAACGTGGCTGAAGAAGGTGCCGATGTCTTAGCTGATGAAGACAAAAATGTTTTTGTTGCTCGAGATGTGGATACATCAAGCTTGTCTATTAGTGATCCAGACTAGCTATCTAGAGAAGTGACTGTTTTGAGAGGTGATGTTCAATCATTATTCTTCAATCAATAGCTTTCAATTATTGATGCGTTAAAAATAGATTTAATTCGAATTTAAAAATGATTAACCTGAACAATATTTAATTATTTGTTGGGTGTTATAGCGGAGGAAACTCTGCCAAGGATTTTTTCTGTGGCCAGAGACCTACGAAAGCCCACCAGTGTTATTGCCTATGAGCTTGCCTGAGAGCGGTTTATGGTGGGTGACCTTGAGCGAGAAGGTGTTGCTTGAGTACGATTAAGACGTCAATAACTGCGTATAATGACAGCCTATAATAGCTGCCGCTCATGTAGGCGGTAGCAAGTAGGCCGGTGACTGTGACAGACGACGATACAAAGTTTTTTCATGAAGAAATGGGTGATGTGAAACCGTTGAAAAAAACGGCAGATCGCGCTCATTTGAAAAAAACGGTGGAACAGATACCCGGCTTGGCGATACGTCGACGTGATGCCCAACAGGTACCGCCTCAAAATTGTGATTCGTTGTCTTCAGAAGAATTTATACCTCCAGTTAAACCCAGAGATGTGCTCAGCTTTAAACGCGATGGAGTACAGCATGGGGTCTTCAAAAATCTTCGTTTAGGTAAATACGCCTCCGACTCTCGACTCGACTTACACCGACTGACGGTGGTGCAAGCTCAGCAACAGGTGTTTCAGTTTATACGGGACTGCATTAAGCACGATATTCGCTGCGCGCTGATTACCCACGGCCGTGGGGAGAACCGTGAAAAGCCCGCCTTGCTGAAAAGTTGCACCAATCAATGGCTTCAACAACTGGATGGTGTGCTAGCTTTTCATAGTGCTCAGCCACAGCATGGTGGTACGGGCTCGACCTATGTATTGTTACGAAAAAGTGTGAAGAAAAGCGAAGAGAACTGGGAGCGGCACCAGAAGGGCAAGAATCGCCCTCGATAAATTACCATTTAATGGCGTATTGCTAGCAGACCTCGGCTAGGAGACTACAAGGGAGAGTGCTTACATGCTGGATACCAACAAACTTCATCAGGCCGAGGCAGATTTTCTTAGTCAGTATCCGGGTGGCTTTAATAATCCCGCCATGATTGAGATCGGCAAGAAACACAGAATGGACAAAATGGTCAGCCTGGCCAAAGAGTGTTTTTCCAAGACAGCCTGCTCAAATGTTGAGGCCACAGCCGAAAACATGGTCAAGGTTGTTAGTCGTGCATCTATGATATCCATGTTTGAAAAACCCAAATTCAAGGGGTTTGTAGCGCGTCTAAGCGGCGATGAAAAGGCCTTTTTAGTGAATGCGCTAAGTCAGATGCTTCATGGTAAACAGCAGGCCGGGTTTGAGGCTATGGTCAGTCTTCTCGCCACAGAAACACTGGCCAAATGGAGTATTATTAGCATTATCCCTGAGTACTATGCCCCGACTAAGGAGGTATTTGTAAAACCCACCACGGCAAAAGGCATCCTTCAATATTTTAATATTGACGACCCTGTTTACAAGCCACTGCCTAGTTGGGATTTCTACAAAAAATACCGAAAATTAATCAATGAGGGGAAGAAAGAAGTCGACCCAGGCTTATCCCCTTCCAATGCGGCTTTTTCAGGATTTTTGATGATGACGCTGAAGTTCTAGTTCTAGCCCCTGAGGTTCTAGGTCCTATGGGTAAATCAAAAAGGGTGAGATAACCAACAAAAAGTGAATCAATAAGAAAGGGGTTTTTTACTCATTACGTACTGTTATTTAGATTAGTACATTAGGCACCAATTAAAGATTAATACGTGCCTCAGTCTTGATCAACATTTAAGTCTTAACAAATTTTGGAAGCAATAGTAAACAAACGCCAACCAGAGGCAACGCTACCGTATCCTGAATGAAATAGGGATAAACCATCAAAGCAACACCCGTGTAACGGACAACGACATTGGATTGCTTTTTCCCATATACAAAATAGCCTAGTCCGATAGACCCGAAGATGAGACTTCAGAGAATAACCGCGGTGCTCATGACAAATATTTTGTCGATAACATATTATTTATTTTCCAATCCCTTTCCGCTGATCATAAATCAGCACCCTTTATAATCAAACACTTAATACCGCTTTCCTCTTGAGCAGAAGTCATTAGCTCTTAATATCGACTCCTGATTTAGGGTGTTGACGTGCTAGGAGATGGGGATAACTTGCAGTGAGGAAGACTGAAAATTTAAGCGGCTGTAGTTAGCTGCTATTTAGAAGATAGCCGTTGTTTAGAATACTGTTGAGCTATTTCTTGGATAAGTAATTTAGCAGAGAAGGTATTACTGTTTCCGCTTCAGCAGCAGTGAGTCGATACCATTACCTGATAGTCGACTACGCGCATCGGCCAGTTCAGATCGATCACTGTAGGGGCCTACCAGAACTCGGTGCCAGGTTTCATTCCGGCGAGGACTGACGGTTTCAATACTGGCACTTAGATTCAGTAGCAGCAGTCTCGCACGGAGGCTATCGGCATCATGACTATTTTTAAAGGAGCCTACCTGTAGTAGGAACACTTCATCATCTGCCACGAGTGGCGTTGAGGTGTTGTTGGTGTCGGGGGTATCCGGAACAATAACTTCGGAGTCGCGCAACAGGGTGTAGAAGTCAAACCGGGGTTTGGGGCTGTCGTCGTCATGGGCGTCTTCTCGAGAGCCTACGTTTGCTTCACTCTGGGCTTTTGCTACGTCCTCTGGGGAAATTTCCGTCAGTTGCATCAATCCCATGATCAGAGCGCCCAGCAGTACGCCTGCTAGCAGCCAAAGCCAGCCGGGAGCACCCTGATGACCAGAATGTTTCTTGGTCTTACGGTTGGTGGTTCGGCGGCCGTTAGGCTTTTTGGCGTAGTCCCGGGTCATACTGTTGCCTGTAGTCCTGTTGTGGTCGCCATTGTATTGAGAAGCGGGCTTGTCTTCCAGAGCTTATATGAAGTCTGTCAGCGTCGATATTAAACACGGTTGATGCTATTCAAAGCGTGTCTGCGCTAGGTCATATCTTGAGGGTCAATATCCACCGACCAGCGGACTTTGTTGGCTAGTCGGGATTGTTCCAGTTCCTGACAGAGTATCGTCATCATTCTCTGTAGGGTGGGGCGCTCGGAGCAGATAATACTGAGTTGATGCCGGAATCGACCATTGCGTTTTTCCATCGGGGCGGGCAGCGGCCCCAAATAGCCGATTTTATCGGTGGCGGGTAACAATCGTTCCGCGCATTGTCGAACAAACTTAAGAAATTGCACGGCAGATGCGCTGTTGGCGGCTTCGGAACGAATCAGTGCCATGTGTCGGTAGGGGGGAAGTTGCGTCAGCTGTCGCTCTCTAATGAGTTCTTCACTAAACGCGTTGTAGCCTTGTTGAGTAAGCGTTGCTATTAAGGGGTGATCGCAGTGGTGGCTTTGCAGAACCACCGTGCCTGGCTTATCACCACGACCTGCGCGTCCAGCCACTTGGGTGATCAATTGCCCCATTTTTTCCGGTGCCCTGAAGTCGGGGCTGAATAATCCACCATCGGCATCCAGTATGGCCACCAGCGTAACGTTGGGGAAGTGGTGGCCTTTGGCCAGTAACTGAGTACCCACCAGAATGCAGGGTTCGCCACGATTAACCTGATCGACAATCGCCTGCATCGCTTGTTTGCCGCGAGTGGTATCGCGATCCACTCGGATAACCGGAGTGTTCGGGAACATCGCCTCAAGGGTTTCTTCGCTTTTCTCTGTACCTTGGCCAATACATTGCAGATGAGCACTGTGGCAAAACGAACAACTGGCGGGTACGGGTTCCATGTGTTCGCAGTGGTGACAGAGCAGCCGGTTTGGGCTTCGGTGAACAGTCAGCCTAGCCTCACAGCGATGACAGTTGGCGATCCAGCCACATTCGTGACAGCTGAGTGTTGGGGCAAAGCCTCGACGATTGAGAAAGACCAAGGCCTGATTACCAGCAGCCAGGGTGTCGGTGATGGCGTCAATTAATTCGCGGGAATAACCGCTGGATAAGTTGGCTTTACGTATATCAACCGGTTGCCAGCGGGGTTGCACTGCATTGCCCGGACGGCTTGAAAGCACCAGCTTTGTGTAGCGGTCTTGTTCACAGTTATACAGGGATTCCAGAGAAGGTGTGGCTGACCCCAGAATCAAGGGTATGGATTCTCGGTAGGCACGTATTACTGCCAGATCTCTGGCTGAGTAACGAAAGCCCTCCTGTTGTTTGAAAGAACTATCGTGCTCTTCATCGACAATCAGTAGCCCAGGAGACTTTAGCGGGGTAAAAATGGCAGATCGGGTTCCCAATACAATAGGCGCTTGGCCAGTGCGTGCTGCATTCCAGGCAAGGGCTCTTTCCCTATCGGTAAGGCCAGAATGCAGCACGGCAATGGGGCAGTTAAATCGCATCTGAAAGCGGCGCTGGGTTTGAGGTGTCAGACTGATTTCCGGGATTAGAATCAGAGCCTGTCGACCATAGCGCAGAATTTTTTCAATGGCCTGTAAATACACCTCCGTTTTACCACTCCCTGTTTCGCCATGAAGCAGGTAGGGGTTAAACCCATGCAGGTTGATATTATCCAGCGCTTGCTGCTGTTCCGGGTAGAGGGTTAGCGGTTGTTCAGATAGAAGATTCTCCACATCAAATATTGGGCTGTCTGGCTGAATCTTGACTGTTTCAATCAGCCCTTTTTGTTCCAGTTGTCGCAACACCGAGATGGAGGTGTCGAGCTGCTTAAAATCATCCCGGCTGGCTGTTTTTTTCTCCAGCAACAAGTTCTTCTGCAACAAGTTAAGCGCCTGCTGCTGCTTGGGTGCCCGGCTCAGAGCCGTATCTGGCAGGCCTTTACCCTGTTCGGTCAATTGCCAGTGTGTCTCATTTTTCTCTGGTATTGCTTCACCTTTACGCAGCAAAGCCGGCAGAGCACTACTAAGAGCATCGCCAATGGGGTGCTGGTAATAACTGGCAGCCCACTGGTACAACTCAAAGAGCTGTTGTGGCACTAATGGCTCTATATCAAGCACGCTATCAATGGGTTTTAACTTGGCTAGGGAAACACTGCTTTTCTGGCGGGTACTAACAATGATGCCCACGACCTTGCGCCTGCCAAAAGGGACTAGGACCCTTACCCCAGGCAACAGTGAGTTGGCGCCAGCTTCTGTGCTATTGGTTAGTGGTAAAGTGCTTGTTGGTAGGGTACTTGGAGGTAAATAGTCAAACAAACGCCGAAGGGGTGAAGGCACTGCAACCTGATAAATTGTAGGGGTTTTATTACTGATCATTACCGGTCATTATTACTTGTCGTTAGTCTTTGGTGGGTATTTGTTCGGATACCTTGAATGTCTATTGTTTTCTGGTAGTATGCGCCCTCCGTTTAGAAGGCGGCATATGGTGCTCAACAGTATGACGATTGGGTGGCGGTATGCAAGACATTGAGGCAAAGAGAAAATGAAAACTGAGATTCACCCAAATTACGGCACGCTGACAGCAACATGTAGCTGTGGCACAGTCATTGAAGTAGGCTCTACGCTGAGCGACAGCATCCACGTGGATGTGTGCTCCCAGTGTCACCCTTTCTATACCGGCAAGCAGAAAACTGCTGATAGCGGTGGCCGAATCGACCGCTTTAATAAGCGTTTTTCTGGTCGTCCCGCCAAATAATAACGCCATAATGTTTGCCTTTCGAGGCAGCCGAAAAGCGCTCCGAGCATCTGCTCTGAGCGCTGTTTTCATTTCTGGCTTATCTGCTTTTTGTTTGGTCGCTGGTTGTAGTGCGGACAGCGAATCACCTCAAAGCACGACTCAAAGCACGACTCAAAGCTCAATTCAAAAACCAAATCGTTGTACACCCTTTGCCAAAACCCAGACCGTTCGCGTCGCCAGCGTTTATGATGGGGATACCCTGACACTGTCTGATGGACGTAAGGTTCGGTTAGTGGGAATCAATGCCACTGAGATAGGTCGGGATGGTCAGCCGGACCAGCCCTTTTCCCGTCTTGCCCAAAAAGAAGTTAGCAGGTTTGTGCATCAAGCCCGCCGTATTGAATTGTTATTGGACGCTCAAACCAAAGATCACTATGGCCGTTGGTTGGGACATCTATACAACGAAGCGGGGGAAAACCTTGAGCAGTACTTATTGCAGCAGGGGCTGGCCTACCATGTCGCCATTCCGCCAAACCTAACCCTTGCCAAGTGCTTATCTAAAGCAGAACAACGGGGTAGGGATGCTCAGTTGGGTGTGTGGGACGACAGTATTCCACCCGTACCGGCCGGGCAGCTCAATCAAGGTGGCTTTCAACGAGTTCAGGGAAGAGTAACTAGAGTTCAAACAGCTAAGCACTGGCGGTTAGTGTTGGATAACAATATTACTGTGATACTTTATTCTGAGCATCAGCACCGATTCACCAAAATGTGGTTTGAGCATCTGCAGGGCCAGTATATTGAAGTTCAGGGTTGGGTATACCGTAGCAAGGGAAACTGGCGTATAAAGCTGGAAACGCCCTACGGAATCGAACAATTATAATGACATTGGACTGCTGAATTGGGTGGCCTTGGATTAGAATTATCGTTATTCTGGATTTTTGCTTCAGGCTTATGTTTAATCTCTCACCAGCAGACACAGAGATACTCAACCGGCATTAACTCTTTTGTCTATGAAAGACGCCAAGTAACCAACAATGGTTATGGTGTTTTTAATTTGATGATAAATTCCCTACTCCGTGCTTTTTTCGCCAACCCAAATAAGGAGAATGACTGATGATGAATGAGTATTACTCACAAGAAAATCATGGCCCCTATGATCTTTTTGACCTCGGTGATTTTCAGCTGGAGAGCGGTGGAACCCTACGTAACTGTCAGCTGGCCTATACGACCTTCGGTCAATTAAACCCCAATAAAGATAACGCTATATTGATGACAACCTGGTACTCGGGTACCAGCAAAATCATGGAGCAAGTTTACGTAGGACAGGGACGGGCAATTGATCCCGATAAGTATTTTGTCATCATCGTTAATCAGATAGGCAATGGTTTATCCACATCGCCTCACAATACATCAGGCCCATTAAGCGCGGCTAACTTTCCACATGTGAGAATTGGGGATGATGTTCGGGCGCAGCATATGTTAGTCACTGAAAAATATGGCATCGATTCCCTGGCCCTAGTGGTGGGAGGTTCGATGGGTGCACAGCAAACTTGGGAGTGGGCGGTACGCTACCCTGATATGGTCAAGCGAGCTGCTCCTATCGCGGGAACAGCCAAGAATACACCGCATGATTTTTTATTTGTAAAAACGTTAAACGAAGCGATTACGTCAGATCCGGCCTGGGAAGATGGTTATTATGCAGAACCTCATGCAGTGCATCGAGGATTGCGTCGACACGCCGATCTTTGGTCGGTGATGGGGTTTAGCACCGAAATGTTTAAAAAAGAGTTGTGGCGTCAACTCGGTTTTTCGTCCCTTGAAGATTTTTATGTGGGTTTTACTCAGGGTTATTTTTTATCCATGGACCCAAATGACCTACTCTGTCTTGCTTGGAAGTGGCAGCGCGGTGATGTCAGTAGAAATACTGGAGGTGATCTAGAAAAGGCTTTAGGGCTAATTACCGCCAAGATGTTTGTAATGCCCATTAGTACCGATATGTTCTTTCCTCCTAGGGATTGCGAAGATAATCAGAAGATGGTCGCAAATAGTGAGTTAAGGGTAGTTGAAACTGATTGGGGGCATTTGGGGCTTTTTGGTTTGGAGCCAAAATATGCAGAACAGGTAGATAGACACCTTAGTGAATTACTCGCCACCCCTGTGTAACAAGTACTATTTGGGCGGAGCCGCTACCAGAGAGTTATCTACCAGAGCGTCATCATGTCATCAGACCAGCCATCAAATAAGTCATCAAATAAGTCATCAGGCAAGCTCAACAGTATTGTTGCCGAAGCTCGTCGTTCACGGGAAGACCGAGAGATGGGTTACCGTGAGCGATCGCTTAAAATTTATCCTTGGGTTTGCGGCCGTTGTGCCCGTGAGTTTACCCGTCAAAATCTAAGTCAGTTAACGGTTCATCATCGTGATCACAATCATGACAATAATCCATCAGATGGTAGTAACTGGGAGCTATTGTGCCTCTATTGCCATGACAACGAACACTCACGCTACACCGAAGTGGAGCTTGGTAATACCTCAACGAATACAGAGAAAGCGGCTGCGACTCATAATCCCTTTGCGAGTCTTGGCGATATGTTGAAAGGTAAGAAATAGGATTAAAGAGGGCTTGAGGGGTTGGCTAGAGAAGTTGACTTCAGAGGTTAGTGCGAAGGCTTAACTCAAAGGTTTTTTCCTGGCCTGAAGATTTAATCCCCCCGATTTTTTGTTACTCGTGTTTCCTTCAGTGGGTTTCCGGGCCCCGCTACGTATTTTGTTCTTTATCCCAGATTTCTTGCCCTCAGAATGTTCGTTAGACTGTTTGCTACTATTCAGGCCAGTCTTGGGTTTATTGGGCTTCTTTGGTTTTTTGGGGCGAAGGTTTAGCTTTGATTCAGGGACGTTGTGGTTCGGCTCAAAACCATCAACCAATTTACGTATTAATAGCTGTTTTATCAGTCGTTCAATCTCTGTAAGTTCTTTGAATTCATCGGCGCTGACCAGTGAAATTGCCTGCCCTTTAGAGCCTGCCCGACCGGTGCGGCCAATACGATGTATATAATCTTCCGCTACGATGGGTAGGTCGAAATTAACGACCTGTGGCAGCTGATCAATATCCAATCCTCGTGCGGCCACATCGGTGGCAACTAAAATTTTAATCGACCCTTTTTGTGCGTCAGTCCGTTTAAAGTCAGCCAAGGTTTTAGTGCGGATGGCTTGGCTTTTATCACCATGAATTGCCGCAGCTTTAATACCCTCATTGTTCAAATAGTTGACAAGTTGGTTGGCCCCTTTTTTGGTTTTAGTAAAAACCAAAACTCTTTCCCATTTATTGTGCTGAATGAGCTCGGCAAGCAGTGCGGGCTTCTGCTTCTTGTCTACGGGATGAATCCACTGTTTGACGGTGACTGCGGTGGTGTTCCGTGGGTCGACGGAAATCTCAACAGGGTTGTTGACCAGACCTTTGGCCAGCTTGCGAATTTCGTCAGAAAATGTGGCGGAGAACATCAGATTTTGGCGCTGTTTTGGTAATATTGACAGAATTTTACTAATGTCCTGGATAAAGCCCATATCCAACATGCGGTCAGCCTCGTCCAACACCAGTACTTTCAGTTGTTTAAACTTCACCGCATTTTGGTTGTATAGATCCAACAAGCGTCCAGGTGTTGCCACCAGAATATCAACACCTTTGCGCAGCTTCATCATCTGAGGGTTGATTTTTACCCCGCCATATACCACAGCATAGCGCAGGGGCAAGTTTTTACCATAGGTGGCTACGCTATCTGCAACTTGTGCCGCCAGTTCGCGGGTGGGGGCTAATATCAGAGCACGTACTTGATTGGCTTGGGCGGGCTCACCTTTAGATAGCTTTTCTAGTATGGGTAGAGCAAAGCTTGCTGTTTTCCCAGTACCCGTTTGAGCCGCCGCCATCACATCTTTACCCTGCATTGCTGCCGGTATGGCCTTGGACTGAATGGGCGTGGGCGTGTCGTAGCCCTGTTCGGCGACAGCATCGAGGAGTGGGGCGGATAAGCCGAAGGCAGTAAAACTCATTAATGGATCTCTTGTCGCGAGCATGGGTAAGGATGTGATGCGATGATGAAGTATAAACGGTTAACCGTGTATTATTGACAGAATCTTGACGTGGCTTTTGGCGTAGCTCTCTGTATCGCCCATAGTGTTGAGCTCATGATAAGCTACGGCTGCTTGTCATCTACTTACTATCCAGGCTTGGAGGCCTCACATGAATAAAACTACCGTTCTAATTGGGATCTCGTTGATGGTATTACAATTACCCGTGAGCGCAGGAAGTTGGTGGGATACCGGTAAAAGTGTGTTGGATGGTATTGTTAACTCTGATACGGAGAGCGCTACCACCGGTACGGACGCCACGCTGTCGGGGCTGGGTGTTGACGATCTTAGCGTTCAAGATATCAGTGCGGGCCTTAAAGATGCGCTAAAAGTAGGCACGGAGAATGTGGTAAATCAACTGGGCAAGCCCGAGGGCTTCAATCTTGATGAGGCGATTCATATCCCGCTACCAGCTCAAATTCAACAGGCCAAGGCTTTGCTCGATACCGTGGGTATGGGCGGGATGATGGATGACCTGGAAACCAAGCTAAATCGTGGTGCAGAAGCTGCAACGCCAAAGGCCAAGGAACTGTTTTTGGCCGCTATCACCAATATGAGTATTGAAGATGCCAAGAAAATTTATAATGGTCCAGATGATTCAGCCACGAGCTATTTTAGAGAAAAGATGGGCCCGGAATTAGCGGATGAAATGCGCCCGGTGATTGAAAATAGTTTGAGTGAGGTGGGGGCTGTGCAAACCTACGACACCATTATGAGTAACTACAAAACCATCCCATTGGTGCCGGATATCAAAGCTGACCTCACGGAGTACACGATCAACAAAGGGATGGATGGGATTTTCTATTATCTGGCCAAGGAAGAAGCGGCTATTCGGAAAGATCCGGTCAAGCAAACTACCGCGTTGCTAAAGAAGGTATTTGGTCAGTAAACATCAGATTAGTCAGTCTATAGTTGATCAGTTTGTAGGCAGACCTGGAGAGCCCAGGGAATAATGGCATTTATTGTTAGCCATAATCCCGTGGGCCTTTGTCGTTATAGAGCAAACCTTTTGTTAGAACGAACCTTTTTTGAAGAACAAATCTTCCGGTTACTTCATACGCTCCAATGCATCTGCTACGCCCTTGCCATAGGCCGGGTCTGCTTTAGTGCAGTGATCAATATGCCGCTGTTGAATATCCTCGCTAGCACCGCCAACAGAGCATGCCGTATTCTCAAACAATACTTACTATTTCTCTGGTGTCATCAGGCGGAATAGGGCGCCGGGCTGAGAATAGTAGTCATTGTCTTCCCTGTGATTCCATCGGCCGGCTGCGCCTTCCAAGTCCAATGATGGTTCTGAAAAGTCAGGCTGCTCTTGCCACTCACCATAACTGTTAGGCTCATAGCCCAGGGTGCTTCCGTGGTTGCCATCCACTCTCATGGGACCGTCGCGGTGATAGCTATGAACTGGGCACCGTGGGGCATTAACCGGTATTTGATGATGGTTTACCCCCAATCTATAACGTTGCGCATCGCCGTAGGAAAATAAACGGCCTTGCAGCATTTTGTCTGGAGAAAAACCAATACCCGGTACCACATTGGCTGGATTAAATGCAGATTGTTCAACTTCAACAAAGAAGTTTTCAGGATTTCGGTTTAGTTCCATCACACCAACTTCAATGAGCGGATAGTCTGCATGTGGCCAGATATTGGTAAGATTAAACGGGTGGTATGAGCAGCTTGCCCCCTCTTTTTCGGGCATGACCTGAATCATCAGTTTCCAGCTAGGGAGGCCACTATTTTCTATACTCTCGTACAGATTTTTTGGGTGACTTTCCCTGTCTGTACCAATGACGGTTTCAGCTTCGGCATCAGTGAGATTTTTTATACCTTGCTGGCACTTAAAATGAAATTTAACCCAAACACGTTCGTTATCGGCATTGATCATGCTAAAAGTATGGCTACCAAAACCGTGCATATGACGGTAGCTAGCAGGAATACCTCTGTCGCTCATAACAATGGTGATTTGATGTAATGCTTCAGGAAGTGATGTCCAAAAATCCCAGTTATTCTGAGCGCTACGCATGTTTTTTTTGGGGTCGCGTTTCACCGCATGGTTTAAATCTGGGAATTTAAGTGGGTCGCGTAGAAAGAATACGGGTGTGTTGTTATCCACCAAATCCCAATTACCTTCCTCGGTGTAAAACTTAACAGCGAATCCACGAATATCTCGCTCGGCATCGGCGGCACCGCGTTCTCCAGCCACAGTCTTAAAACGAGCGAACAGTTCTGTTTGCTTGCCAATTTCACTGAAAATTTTGGCGCGGGTATAACGGGTAATATCGCCGGTTACTTTGAAAGAACCGTAGGCAGCAGATCCTTTGGCGTGCATACGTCGCTCTGGTATCACCTCTCGATCAAAGTGGGCGAGCTTTTCCTAGAACCACACATCTTGTAAAAGTTGAGGTCCTCGAGGACCTGCTGTCATCACATTTTGGTTATCAGCTACAGGGCAACCCGCAGCAGTAGTGAGTTTCTTTTTCATAGTAGCGCTCCTGCTCATAACCTGAATAATGTTGTCGAGAGGTTATCAAAGATAACGTTAGCTGTTTTAATTTATCGCTATTCGATGAGTGTATATTGTTTTCCGAGATTACGGGCTTGTAACGGTATTTGTAGGTGATATAGCAGAAAGCGTTCAGTCTCTAGGTTTTATTTACTCTGCCAGAATGGTTTGCATTATTGCTCGAAAATAGCTGCCGGGGATTTTGATGTGATCTGTTCTATTACCCGTGAGTGTTAATTGAAAGCTAGATGTCATTGCGTCAACAACATCGAAAAAATCCATGCTGACAGCGAGCTCCTCCTCATATTTACAGGTGACCGTATCGTTACAGGTAGGACCAGTTTTAGATAAGGTGACTAACGGTAACTTGTCGCCTCCTGCCGAAGCTGCACCGGTGTAGTTACGCCAATCGTCATCATTGTAAAGAGCAGTAATATAGAGCGTGTACTGCTCATCATCGTCGAGGTTTGTTGACCTGACTAAATAAATTTCAGAGAAATTTTCACCCAATGCGTCATTCGAGAGGGCAAAATTGGGACCATAAGCCACTTCTCCCTTCTTTGACTCGAGGGTCAATACAATATGGTCTTTTATTTCTTTTGAGGAGGCCCAGTTTATGCTGGTTTCTTTTGGTGTTTCCGCATAAGCCAGTAGTGCGCCAAGGATAAAAAGAACAAAGCTCAGCGTGAATAATTTCATCTATTAGTCTGATCTCATTTAATGTGAGTTATTTCTAAATTATGTAGGTAAAAATTTTGTTGCGGTGATACTCATCCATGACTACTAGCTCAGAGGTCGCGTACCGTGATTGGTTCACCTTTTGATCGTATCTAACTTAGGGCTGGTTAAGATCCCAGTTGTAATGGTTATCTATTCCTCCCTGAGGGTTGAGTAGATAGTGACGTAACTGCTTCTCTAAATCGGGCTCTGCGTATTGAATCAAGTGAGTTATAAGCGCTTGATCACTCTGACCAAAATCGTCCTTATACCAGTGATAAATACTGGACACATTGAGTTTTTCATTCTCGAAAGTTACGCCGCGCGGGTGATTCACATATTGGTGGGCAGCCTGTTCTAATAGGCTATGGGTATTAGTTGAGGTATAGGCGGAGGCCGACAGATTGGGGCAGCTAATACTGGCGCAATTAACGGCGTAATGAATGCGGTTGTCGTTAAATAATGGTCTCAGAATACCGTGTTCAATATCGTTGAGCGACAACTTATGCCCCTGAATATTGACCACCTTGTCATCCCAGGGACCAAAGCTAAAAATACTATCGCCAAGCTTGGTGATGGATTCCACGGGATAGTTCTTCAGGATGGCTTCTACGGTGAGTGCATTATAGAGGTTGATCCAATAAGCCTTTTGTTCTGCTTGGTTAAATGTTCTAGGGTTAAGCTGCTGCATCTGTTGTAGATAATGGCTTAGTTTCTTGCGATCTTCACTGCTGACTACAGCGTAGTCAAAGCGGTTAATACCACTGGGGTGTTCATCGTCCAGATAAATATCAAGAAGAGTTTGCCAGTCATTATGCTCAATAATACGGGTGCTACTCTCGTTGCTTACTGACCAAAATACCTGCAAGCTGCTGTCAGGAGCGGCTATAGATAGTTGTGAAAAAAAAGTAAATAGTGAGAACCAAACTAGGAGAAAAAGAGTACGAAGCGGTGGTTGAATGGCGGAATTAATATTCATTTTTTACTCTAATAGAAAGCGGTGTTCCCGGCGTGTTGGATTGTTGTGAATATCCATAATGACTGTCCTGTTGTCGAAACTGTCGCCAGCGAAGTTTGACTATCATCGATAAAATCCCAATGCCTGCACCAATGGTGCCTTTTACGGTACCACTGATTTTGGAATGACCAAGGCGGCATAAGGTATCAACGGGGTGCTCTTTTATAGACATCCCCTGTTGAATGGCTTTAATTTGCATCTCAATGGTCCAACCAAAACGTTTATCTTCCATGTCGAGTCGCTTTAGAGCGTCCTGGGATATAGCACGGAACGGACCCAGATCTGTGACCTTTTCCCCCCACAACCACTGAATTAGTACACTAGCGAGTTGGTTGCCAAAACGCTGAGACAGGGTGAGAGCACCTTGCTCCATATGGCCAAGAGTGCGAGAGCCAATAGCCAGGTCTGCACCGTTAGCCGTAGCGTGGATCAGAGGTATTGCCTGTGTGGCAAGAAATGCATTATCGCCATCTATGAACAACAGAATATCCGCACTGCGGGCTTCTTCTAGGGCGCCCAGGCAAGCAGCGCCGTAACCCGGCTGAGGCTGGATAACTACTCGCGCGCCCGCTTGACGGGCAATGGCGGCGGTATTATCAGTTGAGCCATTATCACAGACCACAATATCATCGATGATTGCGTTGCCATTACCATCACGCAATACCTGCAGGTCGTTGATGACCAGCCTTATGGCTTTAGCTTCATCCCGAGCTGGAATGATGCAAATAATGCGTTTTTTCTGATACATCAACTTGGTCCTCGAGCAAGGTTATTCACGGGGGCCAAAATATTTCTCTAAATAATGTACAACGGCTGAACTCTCTTTCTCACTCAAGAGTGCCATCAACTGCTGATCGGAGCAGAGCTGCTGGATAAAATCCTCAGCTTTGGCAGCATCAAGGACGGTATCTGACAATGGACACGTAGCGCATGCTAACTTTCGATGATAGGTAACCTTGCCAAGGTGATATGGATCATCCAATGAGGGCGGAGCCATATTAATAGAGGCCGATGCTATAGAAGCGGGTAGAGCCAGTGCGATTGACAATAGCAGTGCGGGTATACCGAAAAATCGGATTTTCATTGTGCTTCTCGCCTAGTTGTTGAAAGTTGTGAATGACCCGCCTTGTGAGCTGTATAGAGTGTGGGTTGGAGGAATAGTTCTACCCTTTGATCATGATAGGATGTTTTTATAAGCTCATCATGGCACGATCTGCATCATTTTATTCATACTCCTCCTTTGACAGCGGGGAATTCACACCCTACATGAGGTATCTTGTTATTCATCGCAGGAATAAATGATCCTAGATGAAAGGTTCTTAAATGAGAGGTGCTAATTCTGAAAAAAACAACAGAGGTGATGCCCATTTTGTGCGTGTAAAGAGCTTGGGTTTGACATGGCATTTGGATGGCGCAGGCTTCGTATGCGCTATTGCTTATGGCGTATTGGCTTGGTTTTCATTGCAGCCAGAGTTTCTTTCTCTAGGGCTGTTTTATGGCCTCTTGAGTATTTGCCTAGCCGCTACGCTCGTTGCCTTTCGAGGAGCCAGTGAGCAACCCCTAACACCCCTACGGTTATTATTATGGGCAGGCTGTTTTCATGTCATAGGTGTACTAGGCGACCCGTTGTGGGAAGACGATTTTTTTCGCTACCTTTGGGATGGCTATCGTTTTTATGAGACCGGTTCTCCCTATGGAATAGCCCCCGCCACATTTTTTGGTGATGGAACAATCCCAACAATTTTTCAAGGATTGTTGGCTAGAATTAACTACCCAGATGTGCAAACTATTTATGGCCCTACCCTGCAATACACTTTTCTGTTGAGTCACCTTTTATCTCCCGCAACAGTTTGGGTGCTTCAATTATTGTACGCTTTGGTAGACATGGTGCTAATCCTGTTGTTATTGCGCCTGGCCAGTATTCGCTGGGTGTTGCTCTACGCTTGGTCCCCATTGGTCATTAAAGAGCTAGCTTTTACCGCCCACCCCGATGGCGTAGGGGTTTTATTGCTAATGGCAGCGCTGTTTTGTCGGCAGCAAAAGATGTATGCCATTGCTGCTGGGTTGTTGGCATTAAGCGTGGGGGCAAAGGTATTTGCTTTGTTATTAGTACCCTTTGTGTTGTGGCGATTGTCGCTGCGTTATTGGGTGATATTTGCCTTAGTGTTGACTGCATTGTATGGCCCCTTTGTTTGGTTGGGCGCATCGGATACAGGGGGGCTATTAGTCTTTACCAAAGAGTGGCAGTTTAATAGCTCCCTTTATGCTCTATTGCTTCAGTGGTTTGAGCCGTTGAGTGTGAAACTGATGTTAGGTTCTGTTTTTTTGGGTGTGTATATCGGACTGTTCTGGCAGCACAGTAAGGCTGCAAATTGGCAGATGCCACGCGGCGATATTATATTTGGTGTGTTTTTATTGGTTGCCCCAGTGGTTAACGCTTGGTATCTGATTTGGCTTCTGCCATTCGCGGTGATCTTCCCCAGACTGTGGAGCTGGACGTTTTCAGTGAGTGTGTTGTTGTCCTATGCCATTGGTATCAATATGGATTCTACTGACGTCGAACCGTTCTTAATGCCTCTCTGGGCAGTTCTGCTGGAGTACGGTGCGGTGTTGGGTGCAGTGTGTTTGGATATCTGGATAAGAGCGACAGGGTGCAATTGTTTCAGTGGCTCTGCTGTTACTTTAAACAAATCAAGTTCTTGACATTTAGAGTTGTTAAATAACTACAAAGTAGATTATGGTTATTGCCAAAATATTATTCACGTCATTATGACAAGAGGGTTATCGTAGTGACGTTGAGGTGTGTGCTTATATAAAAAGAGTTAGAAATTTGTACATAAGAAAATTAAGAATTTCGCTTTTTAATTGCTTTATCGTTTGAATTAATAAGCTGAGTAGTCGCGGTTGGGGGTGCCCACAATAGGCGCTCCCTTTTTGCTTAACTACTTGGCCTGATTTGTGTAAGTCTGGGTAAGGAGGAAGTGCTGATGATGAAATTAGGTATACCTAAAGAAATTTTTCTGGATGAGCGGCGGGTCGCAGCGACCCCCGCTTCTGTTCAGAAGTTAATCAAACTGGGGTACGAAGTCGTAGTGCAGTCTGGCGCAGGTGAACCAGCACACTATGATGACGATGCTTATATGGCCGCTGGGGCAGCTATCTCGGTAGATGCTCCCTCTCTCTGGGAGCAGTCAGACTTTATCTTAAAAGTTCGGGCTCCAATGATGAATCCGGCTCTGGATAGACATGAAGTTGACATGATGAAGGAGGGTGCCTATCTCGTCAGCTACATTTGGCCCGCCCAAAGTCCTGAATTACTAGAACAGCTTGCTGAAAAGAAAGCCACCGTTTTTGCCATCGATAGTCTTCCTCGTATCAGTCGCGCACAAAAAATGGATGCCCTCAGTGCGATGGCCAACATTGCTGGTTACCGAGCCGTTATTGAGGCAGCGAATCATTTTGGCCGTTTCTTTACTGGTCAAGTCACTGCGGCGGGTAAAGTTCCTCCGGCGAAAGTGATGGTTATTGGTGCTGGTGTGGCGGGTTTAGCTGCAGTCGGTACAGCGAACAGTATGGGCGCTATTGTCCGCGCCTTTGATACTCGACTGGAAGTGAAAGAACAAGTTGAAAGTATGGGTGCCGAATTCCTTGAATTGGATTTTGCTGATGAAGACGGCAGTGGTGGTGGTGGTTACGCCAAGCAAATGAGTGACGAGTTTATCGCAGCAGAAATGGCGCTGTTTGCTGAACAGGCCAAAGAAGTCGATATTATTATCACTACTGCACTGATTCCCGGCAGACCTGCTCCCAAGTTAATTACGGCTGCCATGGTTCAATCCATGAAGCCGGGTAGTGTGGTTGTCGATTTGGCCTCAGAGCGAGGCGGTAACTGTGAACTCACTGTGCCAGGTCAGGTAGCAGTGGATCATGATGTTACCCTGATTGGCTATACCGATTTACCCAGCCGTATGGCGAAAGTCTCCAGCGACCTCTATTCCAATAACTTAGTACATTTGCTGTCTGATATGACGCCGGAAAAAGATGGTCAGCCACAAGTGGATATGGAGGATACCGTGATTCGTGGTGTCACCGTGGTTAACAACAGTGAAATTACCTGGCCGCCACCCAAAATCGAGGTACCGGTGACAGCGCCACCGCCTCCGGGAACAGAGGAGCCGTCACCCGCAGGAGCACAGGTAAGCGAGCCCTCATTTATCAAGAAATGGTTGGGTAAAGGCTCGGTGCTAGCCATAACCGTTGCAGCCCTGTTGGGGATAGGTGGTTATGCTCCCGAGAGTTTCCTTACCCATTTCACGGTCTTCGTGTTGGCCTGCTTTATCGGCTATCAGGTGGTTTGGAATGTGACAGCATCACTGCATACCCCTCTAATGAGTGTGACCAATGCGATTAGTGGCATCATCGTGATAGGGGCCATTCTTCATTTGGTCCAAGCTGGGAATATTGCCGTTGGTATTATGTCCTTTGTGGCAGTACTGATTGCAACGATAAATATAGCGGGTGGGTTCAGAGTAACCCATCGTATGCTCAAAATGTTCCGCAAATAGGAGACACCGATCATGAGCGCAGGATTTGTCAGTGTGGCCTATGTTGTGGCCAGTATATTATTCATTCTCAGCCTCGGTGGGTTGAGTCATCAGGAATCAGCACGGCGCGGTAACTTCTTTGGAATTGCCGGCATTATTATTGCCTTGGTTGCCACTATCGCCAGCGTCAGTATGGGTGCCGGTGGTATTGCTTCCATCGTCATCGCCATACTTATTGGTGCCTCAGCCGGGATGTTTCTTGCTAACCGAGTAGAAATGACTCAAATGCCTCAGCTAGTGGCATTGCTGCACAGCTTTGTTGGTTTGGCTGCGGTCTTCGTTGGGTTTGCGGGTTATCTCGACCCGTTGGTGACAACCCACGGCGCAGAGCACACCATTAAGTTGGTAGAAGTATTCCTTGGTGTTTTCATTGGTTCTATCACGTTTACCGGTTCTTTGATTGCCTGTGGCAAGCTAGATGCTCGTATTTCCAGTGCAGCGTTGACGCTGCCGGGTCGTCATATCATGAACCTGGGAGCACTTGGTTTTACGGTGTTATTGGGTGCGTGGTTCCTGGGCGCTGACAGCGTTACCGAAGGCATGTTTCCTTTGATTGTGATGACTGTGGTCGCTGGCGTTTTAGGCGTCCATCTTATTTTGGCCATCGGTGGTGCGGATATGCCCGTTGTGGTGTCCATGCTGAATAGTTACTCCGGTTGGGCTGCAGCATCCATTGGCTTTATGTTGGGTAATGATCTGTTGATCGTGACCGGTGCTTTGGTGGGTAGTAGTGGTGCTATTCTGAGTTACATCATGTGTCGGGCGATGAATCGTTCGTTCATGAGCGTTATCCTTGGCGGCTTTGGTCAAACTACAAGTGGCCCTGCCGCTGTGGTCGATTCGGATCTGACCGTACAGGAGTCCTCAATAGATGATGTCTGTGAGGAATTAAGTAATTCGGACGCCGTCATCATCGTACCGGGTTACGGTATGGCTGTAGCACAAGCCCAAACTGCGGTGGGTGAAATTACCAAGCTGCTGCGGGATCGGGGTATTACGGTACGTTTTGGTATCCATCCTGTGGCTGGTCGCTTGCCTGGACACATGAACGTGTTGTTGGCCGAGGCAAAAGTGCCTTATGACATTGTGCTGGAAATGGATGAGATTAACGACGACTTCCCTTCCACCGATGTTGTTCTGGTTATTGGTGCCAACGACACCGTTAACCCCGCTGCTATGGATGACCCAAACAGCCCAATTGCGGGTATGCCTGTTCTGGAAGTCTGGAAAGCTCGTCAGGTAGTAGTGCTCAAGCGTGGTATGGCCTCTGGTTATGCGGGTGTGGAAAATCCACTCTTCTTTAAGGAGAATACCCGTATGCTCTTTGGTGATGCAAAGGAAACGGTTGATAAATTACTGGGTGGCCTACGGTCTGCCTAATCTCTCCAGACTGAGCCTGCCCATTTTCGGAGCTCCCGAGAATGGGTAGATTCAATTATTTTAAAAACTCCCTCTAAATCTTATCGGTTGTAGCTTTTAGTGCCTCTAGTGTAGAGGATTGAGGCTTACGCCTGTTCTAGAGGTTAGGATTAACAGAAAATGCGAGATAAGTGGTGGGGGGAGAAACGAGCAAAAGGTATAAATTCTACAAAATAATGTTGATATGTGAAAATATGCACTTTCTTCGTGGTACTCAGGCAAGTACTCCGAACACCTTTCTAGGTCGTTTTCCAGTTATACATTGAGGTAGAGAGGGAAGGGTTGGCTCTCATACTGGCTTGGTGGTTTTGATTTGTATCAAATAACCAGGCTTTCTGCACTGTAGTTTTTTTACAACCTGTAAAGTTCGAACGTTTTTCTGTATGATCTTCACCCAGAATTTACAAGATTTAGCCCATCAGTGACCTGTAGTTATTTTGAGGCCATTCAGACGATTGAGAGAGGGAGTGATATGACCGAACAACAAGCCAAAATCATTTATACCATTACAGACGAAGCGCCAGCACTGGCAACGTATTCTTTACTTCCCATCGTTAAGTTATTCACTGCTACCGCGGATATTGACGTGGAGACCAGCGACATATCACTCGCTGCACGAATTCTCTCAGCCTTTCCTGAAAGTTTATCTGATGATCAAAAAGTACCGGATACTCTCAGTGAGCTAGGTGAGCTGACTCAAGACCCTAACGCCAATATCATCAAATTGCCGAATGTCAGTGCCTCTATCCCTCAGTTGATTGAAGCTATCACCGAACTGCAGTCACATGGTTACGCTATTCCGGCATACCCAGAAGTACCCAAAAATGCAGAAGAAGAAGCCATTAAAGCGAGCTACTCCAAAATATTGGGCAGTGCGGTAAACCCTGTTTTACGCGAGGGTAATTCTGATCGACGTGCTCCGGCAGCGGTGAAGCAATATGCGCGAAACCATCCCCACTCCATGGGGAAATGGAGTCAGTCATCGAGAACACACGTTGCCCATATGCGCAGCGGTGATTTTTATCACAGTGATATCGCCACCACTATGGATAAAGCCGATACCCTGAAAATAGAATTAGTTGAGAACGATGGAAAAGTAACCGTTCTAAAGGAAAATATTGCTGTACAGGAAGGCGAAATTATCAGCGCTATGTATATGAGCACAAGGGCGCTACGTAAGTTTCTGGATGAGGAAATGGAGGGTGCTAGAAAAGGTAATATGTTGTTTTCACTGCATCTAAAAGCCACCATGATGAAGGTTTCTGACCCTATTATTTTTGGTCATGCGGTAACGGTTTATTTTAAGGATGCCTTTGAAAAATATGCTAAAACGCTTAAAGAGCTGGATATTAACCCCAATGATGGTATAGGTAGTGTCTTGCGAAAAATTGACAATTTGCCCTATTCAAAACGGGTAGAAGTTGAAGACGCTTTCCGTCGCTGTTACGAAACACGTCCAGAAATGGCCATGGTCGACTCCGATAAAGGTATTACCAACTTACATGTACCTAGCGATGTGATTGTAGATGCCTCAATGCCAGCGATGATTCGCAGTGGCGGCATGATGTGGAATGCCCACGGTAAGTTGAAAGATACAAAAGCGGTAATACCAGATAGCTGTTATGCCACTATTTACCAAGAAGTGATCAACTTCTGTAAGCACCATGATGCCTTCGACCCAACCACAATGGGAACGGTTCCCAACGTGGGCTTGATGGCCCAAAAAGCAGAAGAATACGGTTCACACGATAAAACTTTCGAGGTTCCAGCTGATGGGACGATGCGTATTGTGGACCAAAGTGGCAACGTGCTCCTTCAACACGAAGGTGTTGGCGAAAGCGACATTTGGCGCATGTGTCAGGCTAAAGATGCGCCTATCCAAGATTGGGTGAAATTGGCGGTAACACGGGCACGCGCAAGTGGAATGCCTACAGTTTTTTGGCTGGATGAGAAACGTGGTCACGATGCTCAAATGATAAAAAAGGTACAGAAATACCTGAAAGATCACGATACCGAGGGTCTCAGAATCTTTATTCTCACGCCAGATAGAGCTATTCGCTTCACCATGGAGCGCTTGAGACATGGCAAAGATACGATTTCCGTTACGGGTAATGTATTACGAGATTATCTGACAGACCTGTTCCCTATTTTGGAATTGGGCACCAGTGCAAAAATGCTGTCTATTGTGCCGCTGATGGCCGGGGGAGGGCTGTTTGAAACTGGCGCTGGAGGTTCTGCTCCCAAGCACGTGCAACAATTTGCAGAAGAAGGTCACTTGCGTTGGGATTCATTGGGTGAGTTCTTGGCGCTTGCGGTCTCACTGGAAGAAGTGGCTGCCAAAACGGGTAATGCGAAAGCACAGATTCTGGCCAACACATTGGATCAAGCCACTGGAAAGTTCTTGGAGAATGGCAAGTCGCCTTCACGTAAAGTGAGGCAGCTGGACAACAGAGGAAGCCACTTCTACTTGGCGCTTTATTGGGCTCAGGCATTGGCTGAGCAAACAGAAGATACCGAACTTCAAACTGCCTTCACCAAGCTTGCACAGGATCTTAGCGATAATGAACAAAAAATTATCGATGAACTCAATACTGCTCAGGGACACCCTGTAGATATGGGAGGGTATTACCAACCAAATCCGGAAAAAGTTGAGGCAGCAATGCGTCCTAGCACTACGTTGAATGATTTGTTGGGAAAGGCACTTTAAGTTGTATTGATATCTAATGTAGATCATAGCTTAGTATTAAGAAGCCCCTATCACTGAATCAGCGATAGGGGTTTTTTGTTTTAGAGTGATTGTTTTTTTAAATATTGATATGATTTTTGTGTTAATTTATTTCTCAACATGATTTAAGTAAGACCATTATTATTTTCAATTTTACTAAGAAGTTTACAAGCCAATAGGCTATGACTATAAAGAATGCGATGTTGCTTATTCTAGTATCCCCTCGGCAAAGGGATACTGACACTGTTAATTTTGTAGCGCATAACGTATCAGGAGATAAGTATGGCCAGTAATCGTGGGATGACGATCTACTTTACTGATGGAAACAAAGCATGTTTTGATTTTCCAGAACAGATGAACCCTTCCACCGTCACAAAGCAGACGGAAGATCTCTTAAAGGGTAATTACATCATGATCGAGGCAGATGGAGCGTTGTTTCTCTACCCGCTCTATAACATTAGATCCATACAGATATATCCAGTACCTGAGGTTCTACCAGCTAATGTAGTAAGGAATGCAAGGCTGTTGTCATAAGGGTTCTCGCTCTTGGTAGGTTTGTGCTCGAAGATATAAAGCACTTCGTACGAAGATTACTTCAGGGGTGAATTGATAAGCGCTTTCCCACATTTAGATATGAATTTTTTGTAGGGTCGTATTTGTGATGCGGGATTAAGAATGTCTAGGGCTAAGTCCAGAAACCAAAAAGGCCTGCGATTGGTCGCAGGCCTTTAGAATGGTGGTGCCCAGAGACGGAATCGAACCGCCGACACGAGGATTTTCAATCCTCTGCTCTACCGACTGAGCTATCTGGGCATTGTCTTGTGACAAGTCTTGCCACATGGCTATGTGGCAAGAGGCGCGTATTAAACCTTCTCGCCTGTATGTCGTCAAGGCTGTGATGAAAATTATTCTGATGGAGGGACGTAACCTTCAGCTTCGTCAAATTCTTTACCTGACAAGAATTTATCTCGCTGTTCGTTGAGGTAGGTTCGGGCTGTCATATCCATCATATTCAGGTGTTTTTCGTTGATCAGCCTAGTCTGGTGTTCGATCCATTCACCCCAGGCCAGTTTGGATATATTTTCATAGATCTCCTGCCCCTTTGGGCCAGGGAATGGCGCGGCATCGAGACCTTCAAGTTCTTTATTTAATTTCTTACAGTGAACCATACGTGACATTGGTGTGTCCCTTATGCTGTCAGTTGTTGCAGAAGCTGCTTCACGGGTTGGGCTGTGCCCACGTCCAGTGGTGAGGTAGGGTTATACCAGACTATGGAAGGGCTATCCATGATGTATGACTGTTGTTTGGCAGTGATCAGCACTGGCCGGTAGTCCAGATGAAAGTGGCTGAAGGTGTGGCGCTTCTGCGGAAGTAGCTGCCAGCTATCCACGTGACAGTTTAATTGGTTACAGATATCTTTGATCTCTGCTTCCTTATCGCACTGGGGAAAGACCCAAAGTCCGCCCCATAGTCCGCTAGCCGGGCGCTGTTCTAGGAGTATTTCGCCCGCCGGATTACGAATGATCAGGAACAGACATTTTCGGATGGGTTGTTCTCGGTGAGGTTTCTTACCGGGATAACTCGTGGGATTGTTGGTCTTGAATGCTTGGCATTCATTGGAGAGGGGGCACTCTTGGCACCGTGGTCGAGTGCGAGTACAAAGGGTCGCCCCCAGGTCCATAATAGCCTGTGTGTAGTCGGCAATTCTTACGCTAGGTGTATGTTGTTCGGCGACAGTCCATAACTGGTTGCTGACGGCCTTCTGTCCGGGCCAGCCATCAATGGCATGGTAGCGGGCCAGTACTCGTTTTACATTGCCATCGAGGATGGTGGCCGGTTTCTGGAAGGCAATGGCACGGACTGCCCCGGCGGTTGAGCGCCCAATTCCAGGTAATGTTTCCAGTTGTTCAACGGAATCTGGAAGTGTTCCCTTAAATTCATTGACGACTATTTGTGCCGTTTTGTGCAGATTTCTGGCCCGCGCATAGTAGCCAAGGCCTGTCCAGTGATGCAGTACTTGATCTTGAGGAGCGCTGGCTAGTGTCTCTATGGTCGGGAAGCTAGCCATAAATCGTTGGTAATAGGGGATAACAGTGGTGACTTGAGTTTGTTGCAGCATGATCTCTGATACCCACACCCTATAAGCGGTAATCCCCCGCTGCCAGGGGAGGTCCTTGCGACCATGCTGATCAAACCAATTCAGCAACTGCTGGGAAAAGGGGTTACTCATTCTTTTTATGGTTCTCTACTCTGCACCCACTATCGGAAAATGCCTTTTAATAGATTCTCAATAACCTGTTGATTGGCGTCTTTTTCTTCTTCTGGAGCAGAGGTATCAGGGCTATCGGTAGTGGTATTCCCATCTGGTTTTTTTAGTAGTTTGTCAAACAGTACATTTTGAAGTTTCTCTTGCAATAATTGGCTGATGAACTGCGAGTCCGGTAGACAATTACCACCACCATCATCTGAGAAAGAGCCTCTGCACCGGAGAGGGATGTCTCGGTTTTGAATTCGTTTACTCTTCACCAGACAGCCCGTTTCGGAGGTGTGATCTCCGTGAAGATTGGCGGTAATCAACATATCGTATGTCTCTTTATCGAGGAAGATCGTGCCATTTCCGGCGATGGCTAGGTTGCCGAGGCCAGTGGTGAAGCCCGGCAAGAGGATATGTTGATCCCGCCATTGGATGTCACCTTGTAAATCACTCAGTAGCGTACTGTTGGGCCAAGTTTGGTTGGTGGTCGGTTTTTTCTCTATCAGTGCGGCCATTTCACAATAACTGCGTTCCACGTTGATGTTGTCGACCTGTAGGTTTTTAACACTGAATTTACCACGGCCATTAACATTGGCTGTCAGTGTTTCTTGAGTATCGCCGTTTGTGGTGCCACTGAAGTCCATGGACAGCGTTCCGCGAACATCAGATTGTTCCGCCAGTGTAGACAGGGTCTGGTGCAGATCGATATCAACTAACTGCTTGGAAAATGTCACAGAGGGTACTTTGTTTCGAAGATCGGCTTTGGTGGTTACTTGAAAGCGACCACCAAAAACCTGGCCAGATAAATCAGTGATATTGACGACCTTGCCGTTGGTAAACAGATTGAGGTGGAGTTTTTCTATGTGTATATCATCACTGGTGAGGCTGGCGAGATTGAGTTCTATGTGGCCTTTGCCTCCCTCCAATAGTGCCAGTGGTGCAAGAATGGGGGTCAGTAAGCCAGTTTGATCGCTACCGCTCTCATTCTCATTGCTAGCGGGTAGTGTCAGTCTATCGCCATTCAAGGTCATCTCTAATTGGCGGGGGCTAGTAAGCTTGAGAGACAATTTTCCACCCACATTGACGTCATCAAGTGACAGTGTCAGGTTATTAAGTTCGATAGATTGTTCCGAGGCGGAAAACTGTGATTGGATGTTGATCTTCCTAAAACCGTCGGGTGCCTCAATGGGTAGCTCCGCTAACAACAGATTTTGAAGCGAAAGTTCACCCGCCACTGCTGGTGAGGACTTCAACTTGACGACGGTCACGTTGCCCTTTATGTCAGCAGAGCCGAGCTTGCCCTGAATTGTATTGAGGGTCAGGGAGTCCTTTTGGCCATCGTAGAGTGCATTGAAGCCAAGGCTCAGCGGTAACTGGTTAAATCCATTTATGGTCAGCTTTGCATTTGATAGTGAGGCCTGTTGCTCCTCTAACTGCAATGTAAGTTGGGTGTTTAGTGCAATACTGATGGGATTAGGTTGGTCTGGTAGGGTTGTCGAAACGGCTAGGGTCATCAAGAAGGGCTTGCCGTCGAGATTTAACCCTTCGCTAGTGAAATTTAATTGTTCGAGGCGTTTATCTGGGGCACCGGGCGTTACCAATACGATGCGGCTGTTTGTCAGAGCTAACTTATCAATGGCTAATTCAAAGGGTAATTCAGTTGACAGAGATGTCTGTGTTGACGCGGCTGCACCGGGTAGGGCAGCTACACTGGCGGCCTCTATGACAGATTCTGCTCTAATATTGGCGCCATCGATGGTAATGGCTCGAAGGCGAATGGTGCGTGATAGCAGCGCTTTCCAGTCCAGAATAAAGTCTGCTTGCTCAAAGTGAATGTCGGGAATGCCTGCTTCTTTTCCGGATAGGGAGGTAGTGCCGGCATGAACGGCCAAGTTGGGGTAGAAAGACCAGCGAAGGTCACCCTCAATGGAGAGTTCAATATTATTTTGATGGGCAAGCTTTTCCAGTTCGGGTTTGTAGGTGTTGGGGTCTACCCCCACCAGTAGATAGGTGATGCCGCCCACGGCGACCAATCCTAGTAGAAAAGACAGAGCAAAAAATAGTTTCAATAACCTCAACACAGACACTCCCTTATAAAAACTCAATGGCCATTGCGAGTAATGATCTTACTCGCAATGGCCGTGATTGTTTACTCTAAAGCGACGTCGACTGTCAGCTAATGGTTAGAAACTTAAACGTGCTCCCAGTTCCAGACTGCGGCCAGGTTCTGGTGCTATTTCTCGTAAAAAAGAGGTGGCGTTGCGGATTTCTTCGTTCAATAGGTTATTGGCTTTGAGGGATAGTATCCAGGTGCCATTTACTGTGTCTAGGTGATAATGAATGTGACCATCGAGTCGGGTATAACCCGTTGTTTTTTCCTCAAATTCACCTGGCTGGTCTTGTTCTTCGACTTCAGTCAACTTTAGCCTAGTACTCCATTGGTCTGCTTGGTAACCCAGCGATAGACCATAGCGAAGGGGTGGGATACGCGGAACATCGCCGCTGTTATCCAGTTCGGCACGTACATGATCACCAAATAATTCTAGTCGCCACGTATCACTCAACTGGAGGCCCATATTGGCTTCAACCCCCTTGAAACTCGCATCCTCTTGCTGAAATTGAAAAATTGACAGTTCGTCATCTGGGTCGACAAGTCCGGTGTTTCTTTTAAAGATGAAGTCGTCGATGGCGTTGTAGAACAGGTTGATACTTAGGTCTATGGCACCGTGATATTGGTAGCCAAACTCGACATTTTGACTGGTTTCCTCGTCGAGGTCTGGATTGCCAATATCAAAGCTTTCACTAGCGTGGTGAGGGCCAAAGGAGAGGAGCTCTTCTACTGACGGAGCTCGCTGGGCATGACTAAGGGATAAGCTCAGGCTTTGGCTATCTGTCATTTGCCATAGTCCTCCTAAGGAGAGGCTTTGGGTATTATGACTAATTTCTGAATTGTCATCGGGGTCAATGGTTTGCCGGTCTAACCTCAGTCCCAGTTCGTAGCTCCAATCACCGTGATTGGTTTCTCCTACCCAAAATAGCCCCCTATTATTAATATCTGATTTTGGAATAAAGGCCTCATCACCAATGGCGGCAAACTGGCGATCTTCAATTTGAAATCCAATCGCACCGGTCCATCCTACAACCTCTTGGTGTAACAGCTCAACTCGAGCCTCAATAGCTTCGTTGGTAAAGCGGGTGCCTTTGGTGCCATTCTCAATTTCCACATGTTCGTAATCATTGTGACTGACTCGAAACCGGCCAAGTTCAAATCCGGGAAGCACGTCGGCCCACTCGGCTTTCAGGTCAAACCGGGTTTGCTCCATATCGATCTGAATCAGTTCGGGTGTTTCATCGTTACGGTAAGACTCAGGAGGAATACCGTAGAAGTTTTCCATCTCACTGATAGAGATACCTACAAAGCCTTTTTCTCCAATCCAGGATAAACCGGCGGTCCCCGCAGTAGCTTGGGTGTCGGTGTTATCGATATAGCCGTGGGTACGTCGATTGTCAGCGGGATCTTCTCCTGGCTCGAGCTGCTGGGCATAGCCCTTGATTTTGGTGTTGTTACTATCACGGTACAGCCCATCCAGATGCCAGGCCCAGTTTCCCACGGGTGTTTCACTTAGTGCTCCCTCGAGCAGCATTACGGTGCTGTTCTGGTCGCTGACCATGTTGTGACGGTATTCAAAAGCGCCGGTGGTTTCATCGGGTAGTTCATCGGGGATACGATTGTCGATGACATTGACAACACCACCGATGGCACCGTTGCCATAGCGGAGTGTGGCCGGACCACGGAGTACTTCAATGCGTTCGGCTAGTAGTGCTTCTGTGGTAATCGCGTGGTCGCCACTTGCTGATGAGGCATCGAGCGTACCTAGGCTGTCTTGCATGACTTTGACACGATTACCCGCTTGTCCACGGATCACGGGTTTACCAACACCAGGACCAAAACCTGAGTTGGTAACACCCGGTTCATCCTGAAGCGTTTCTCCGATGGTCGCTGCAGCTTTGCTATGGAGACTTTCACCGGTTAGCACGCTGACGGCTTGATTGATCCCAGCAGAACTTTCTTCAAGGGGAGAGGCCGATATCACCACCTCATTGAGTTCATATTCGTTGTGCGTGATATTTTGTGCGACGACAGCACAGGGCAGGCTGGACAAGGCCAACGCTGCCATAAAAGCATTTTTCATGGTCAATAAATCCTATAGCAAGAACGTGAGTAAGTTTGGTTCTGTGTTGGCTATAGGGCAGGGGGCGCACGGCTATTGCGTGGTGCAACGGGGGTGAGTATGGGTGCGGAGAAGTTGGCGGCCGCAATAACGTTAGCTGACGACTCAACCAGAAAGGTCGAGGGGGTGGATTCTAGACTGGTCTCACCAGTGTTAGAGCTAAGGCAGAGCTCACAATTAATATTGTCATTATCCAGGTGAATATGCGCGGCAGCCGTCTGGCCTAGCCATAGGGTAGAGAGGGCTAGAAGGCAGGCGAGAATGATGTGGGGGATTCGAAAGCGCATCTTTTTCTGCGTGAACACTGAATAATAACGATCAAGAAGTGTAATCAATTCATGCTTCTTATGGAAGGGCGGCAGTGGGCGCTCTATAATACGCCCACTCGGCTATTAGAGTGTAGAACTGTTGGAGACAGACATGGTGGAACGTAAAGCGGTTGTAAGCCGTGACACCCTAGAGACACAAATTACCGTTGAGGTTAATCTCGATGGTACTGGTCAATCCAGTTTTGATACGGGTGTGCCTTTTCTCGAACACATGTTGGATCAGATAGCCCGCCACGGTCTGATTGATATCAGTGTAAAAGCTAACGGGGATACCCACATTGACGACCACCACACCGTTGAGGATATTGGCATTACTTTGGGCCAAGCATTCCATCAGGCATTGGGTGATAAAAAAGGTATTCGTCGTTACGGGCATGCGTATGTCCCTTTAGATGAGGCACTGTCTCGCGTGGTTGTGGATTTTTCGGGTCGACCAGGCTTGGAAATGTTTGTCGACTTCTCCCGTCCGAAGGTGAAGGATTTTGATGTGGATCTGACCTATGAGTTTTTTCAGGGGTTTGTGAATCATGCAGGGACAACATTACATATCGATAATCTTCGTGGCAGCAACGCTCACCACGAGATAGAGACGATATTCAAGGCGTTTGGCCGCGCGGTGCGTATGGCCATTGAATTGGATCCACGAATGGCCGGAGTGACCCCTTCGACCAAAGGAACCCTATAAGAAAGCGCCTAGTTAATGAAGGCTGCTTTCTGATACAGACACGCTATAAATAGAACTTCTTATGACAGACTTTCGTACTCGTATTGCTGTGCTCGATTATGGCATGGGCAATCTTCACTCTGTGTCAAAGGCACTTGAGCACGTGGCTCCACGCGCTGAAGTGATTGTGACGGCGGATGCCGCAGAAGTGGCTGATGCCGATCGAGTGGTATTCCCCGGTGTGGGTGCTATCCGAGATTGCATGGCGGAAATTCGCCGACTCGGTTTTGACAAATTGGTGGCTAAAGCCATCGAGGAAAAACCGGTTCTAGGTATTTGCGTCGGGATGCAGGCGTTACTTGAGCACAGTGAAGAAAATAATGGTGTTGATTGTTTGGGGCTGCTGCCGGGAAAAGTACGCTTTTTTGGTCGTGATCTCCATGATGCCAATGGTGACAAGATTAAAGTCCCGCACATGGGTTGGAATCGGGTGCATCAAGCCATTGACCACCCCATGTGGCAGGGTATAGATCAGGATAGCCGCTTCTATTTTGTACACAGTTATTTTGTGGATGAAAGCCAGCAAGAGTTGGTGGCGGGTACCTGTGATTATTCTGTGAAATTTGCGGCAGCATTGGTTCGAGATAATCTGTTTGCCGTGCAATTTCACCCGGAGAAAAGTCACACAGCTGGGCTGCAATTACTCAGTAACTTTGTCAATTGGCAGGGGAAATGATCAGCTGTTCAGTTTTGTAGAAGTGGTATACGGCAATAAATAGGGCTGTGGTAAACCCAACCGCAATAAGTCATGAAACAATCAACTTTTAACGTTAGATGTGACAGGAATTAATTCGTGCTGATAATCCCCGCTATTGATCTTAAAGATGGTGAATGCGTCCGTCTTCGCCAAGGCCGTATGGAAGACTCTACCGTATTTGCAGGCAGTCCTGTTGATATGGCTGCTCGTTGGGTAGAAACAGGAGCACGGCGTTTACATCTGGTTGATTTAAATGGTGCGTTTGCTGGTGAGCCGGTCAATGGCGAGGTGGTGACCGCTATTGCCAGGGCATACCCTGATTTATCCATTCAGATTGGCGGTGGTATTCGGAATGGTGAGACGATAGAAGCTTATCTAAAAGCCGGTGTTGAGTTCGTCATTATTGGTACCAAAGCCGTTAAAGAACCTGAATTTGTTACTGAGATGTGTCAGCAGTTTCCAGGGCATATTATTGTTGGTATTGATGCTAAAAAAGGTCTGGTCGCTACAGATGGCTGGGCTGAGGTAACGGAAGTCAAAGCTGCAGATTTGGCGAAACGATTTGAGTCAGATGGCGTTAGTGCGATTGTGTACACGGATATTGATCGTGACGGGATGATGCAGGGCGTTAATGTGGAGGCGACTTTGGCAATGGCTAAGGCATCCTCTATTCCCGTGATTGCTTCTGGCGGCATTACTAACATGGATGACATTGTGGCGCTCAATCGGGTCGCTAATCAGGGTATTCTCGGTGCCATTACTGGGCGTGCTATCTATGAAGGAACATTGGATGTGGCCGAAGCCCAGTTGCTTTGTGATCAGTAATTTTTATTAGTAGTAAGTCATTTTTTTCAGTCGCAAGTCCGCATAATCATCGCTTTAGATCATATCTATCTTTCATAGCACTCTAATCAGAGTGCTATGATTAGTAGCCGCATTTTTTTGAGTTGGATTTTTAATTATGTCTCGAGGTGATCATATTTACGTGCGTCGTTTTGGTGGTATGTATGTCCACCATGGCATTGATGCGGGCGATGGAACCGTTATTCACTACACTAGCAGTTACTGGATGACGCCCAGACTGGTGCGTCGTACGAGTTTGGAGGAGTTTGCTAAGAATGATGATATCTACGTCAGGGATTACACGAAGTTTATTGAAAACCTAGAGAGCGGAGACCTAGTTGATCGAACCAGTCAGGGACTGAATAAATTAATGGATAGCCTCCGAGGTTTACATGTTGACGCACTGGATTTTTCTGTGGAGGCGGTGATGGAGCGAGCAGAAAGTCGCCTAGGTGAATTTGCTTTTGATCTGGTTTTCAATAACTGTGAACATTTTTCTACGTGGTGTAAAACGGGTATTAGTAGTAGTGAGCAGGTCACCGACCTTTGGCGGCAAGCACTAATGGGTGGGGGCATGATGAAACCGTATGCCAAGCTTAACGGGCCCGAGAGAAACGCGGACTAATATTGCCGAAGTTCCTCAAGGCTCTTTTGCACACTGTTTTATTTTCAATGATGAGGAAATTGTTTTCTCGGTCTTTATAGGTATTACCCTACAAAAAGAGAAGAAGCACTGAAATGCCTAGAGGGCCTTATATAATGTGTTCTCTAAAACAGAGAAGTGGTAATAGTGAATTTGATTACTCAAAAAACATGGCTATTAGCTTTTCCAGACGTTCCATGCGGTTTTCTCGGCGAGTGAAAAAATCGACATGTTGCCCACTATCTTGGGCCTTGGAGAGCTTAATTCCCCACAAGGGGGCAATTTGATGGGGCCGGAGTGAATAGCGAATATCGACTATTCCCATGTTGTCTTCAGGATCCTTTCCTAGGTAATCAACAGAGAACCAGCTGAAGCGTTCAAGATCCTTGGCTTGCTGGGAGTTCACGTCCAGCCAGGGAAAGTCCTTAGCCAAATTGATCTTGTCAGTACTACTTCCTACCCAAGTACGCGGTTTAAATATCCCTGGTTTGACTGTATCTACATAAAATTTTTGATCAGTTTCATACACCAGCTTCCACACCACTATATTGGCAAAACTGGGTTTGGCTTCCAGGCGCAATGGTTGGTGTCCCCGTTCTGCGGCAATCTGACGGCCTATATCCAGTGTCCGTTCATGTTGAATTGCCCCGATACTTAGGTAAAGCGTGCCCCAAACCAATGCGCCATAAAGATAGCGCCGGGATTTCAGTGTTGAACACAGCAGTATTAGCAGCAGTAAGGGTAGTGAAAATAGAGGGTCGATCACCGAGATGATATCCCAAGAAAAACGATAGTTAGTGATAGGCCAGAGTAGCTGGGTGCCGTAACTAGTAAATCCATCCAGTACTCCGTGGGTTGCAAAACCTAGCAGACTCCAAAGGTAGATGGACTTAAAACTTAACTGCCAGCGGCCTGCAAACAACGGATAGAACACAAGAGCACATATCAGTGCCCCGAATGGAATAAACAACAGGGAATGGGTAAATTGCCGGTGATACTCCAACGCAAGCAACGGATCAGTGGATGAGCGTATCAGTATATCAAGATCGGGTGCCATACCAGACAGAGCGCCAATCACCCCGGCCTTGGCCAGAGTTTTTGTTTCACCTTTGGTTTGTGCTAATGCTGCACCTACGATGCCTTGGGTTATTGGATCCATGAAAATTCTCTTAGCAACAGAGTACCCATATTTGCCTTCTTCAGGTGCTGATGGTGCTCGCTATGTGTAGTGCTTAGATGTGTAGTGGCTATTGATGCGTCATTTGGTTTAAAAAAAATTCTAACAGTGCTTTTTGTGCGTGGAGCCGGTTCTCTGCCTCATCCCAAACTACGGACCATTTAGATTCCATAATCGTATCGCTGATTTCCAGTCCACGGTAGGCTGGTAGGCAGTGCATAAAGAGCGCGTCTTTATGCGCCAGAGCCATTACTTCTTCGTTGACCTGAAAGCCTGAGAAAGCTTGTTCCCTGAGTTGCTTTTCTTCCTCTTGCCCCATTGAGGCCCAGGTGTCGGTGACAACCAGGTCTGCATCGACTATCGCCGAAGCAGGGTCGCGAACAATGGAGACCCGGTCATTGAATTTTTCGAGCAACGCGGAGGATGGTTCGTAACCTTCAGGGCAGGCAATGATGAGTTGAAAGTCCAGCATATCAGCAGCGTTCATATAGGACTGACACATATTATTGCCATCGCCAACCCAGACTACTTTCTTGCCTTGAATACTGCCGCGATGTTCCATGTAGGTCTGCATATCCGCGAGCAGCTGACAGGGGTGATAATCATCCGTGAGTGCATTGATAACAGGCACCGATGAATAGTTTGCGAATTTCTGTAACTCATCGTGTCCATAGGTGCGAATCATGATGATATCTACCATGCTAGAAATCACTCTGGCAGAGTCTTCGATGGGCTCGCCCCGCCCCAGTTGTGTGTCATTGGGGGAGAGAAATAAGGCACTTCCTCCCAGTTGAGCCATACCTGCCTCAAAGGACACTCTTGTGCGGGTAGAAGATTTTTCAAAAATCATTGCCAGCACTTTGCCTGAAAAAGGTTGGACAGCTGTGCCGTTACGATGTGCCGTTTTAAGATCAATAGCTCTCTGCAACAGTTGTTTTAGTTCTTGTTTTGACAGGTCTTGTAGTGTCAAAAAATGCCTAAGTGCCATATTGTTTTTATCCACGGTCTATAATCCTTGACTGATCAGCGGGCTCAAGATATCTACCAGCTGATCCGCTTCTTCATGATTAATGATCAGGGGTGGTAATAATCTAATGACTGTCTGAGCGGTAACATTGATAAGCAACCCTTGTTCGGCAGCTTTATCTACCAGTAAGCCACAAGGTTCACTCAGCTCAATTGCCAGCATCAAGCCTTGACCTCGAATGTCTACCACATGGGGACAGTTAGCCAATTTACTGGTCAGCTGTTCTTTTATATAGTTACCCATGATCTGTGCTTGTTCACACAGTCCATCGTTAATGATTGTTTTGACCGTCGCTAATCCAGCGGCGCAGGCTAATGGATTGCCGCCAAAGGTAGAGCCATGACTACCGGGTTGCATCAGATCAGCTGCTTTTTCACCTGCCAGACAGGCACCTATGGGCACGCCATTGCCGAGTCCTTTTGCCGTAGTTACCACATCCGGAAGAAAGTCGTAGTGCTGATAGTTAAAGTAACGCCCGGTACGCCCATTACTCGTTTGAATCTCATCGAGCATCATCAACCAGCCTTGGTCATCACAGATTTGACGAATGCCGGGTAGGTAATCTTCAGATGGCGTGTGAATACCGCCTTCACCCTGAATAGGCTCAACGAGTACCGCAACAATATTTTTATTATTGGCAGCAATTGTTTTCAAGGACTTGAGATCGTTGAATGGTGCCCGAACAAACCCTCTTACCAGTGGCTCAAAACCGGCGTGCACTTTGCGATTTCCCGTAGCTGACAGGGTGGCTAGGGTTCGACCGTGGAATGAGTTTTCCATCACGATAATGGCCGGCTCAGCAATCCCTTTTTTATGACCAAAAAGCCGAGCCAGTTTAATAGCAGCTTCGTTGGCCTCAGCCCCCGAGTTGCTAAAGAATAACTTGGTCATCCCAGAGATATCCCGCAGCTGTTCAGCAAGGGCTTCTTGGACTGGAATATTGTAGAGGTTTGAGCAGTGGGTCAGGGTGGCGGCTTGATCAGCAATGGCTTTTGTCACCAAGGGGTGAGCGTGACCAAGGCCGCAGACAGCTATACCTGAAACAGCATCTAGGTAGCGATTACCTTGATCATCCCAAACCCAAACCCCTTGGCCTTTGCTGAGAGTGATTTTCCGGGTGCCGTAGTTGTTCATTAATGCACTGCTGCTCATGCCTGTCGTCCCAATATCTGTCGTTTTAGTGCCACTGGTTCCAATAGACCCCAATACTAAGTCGCATTCGCTTAAAACAAAAAAGCCTCAAAACGAAAAAAGGCAGCCACCTGCTGCCCTAATGGGTGAATGTTATAAGGATTTATGAGTGTTGGCAACGATTGGGCGGGCGGGTACTTATGGGGCTTTGTTAGTTTGGGGCTGGAATTATCTGGAAACGGGAGTAAATAAGGGCCTATTTATGAAAGAGGTATTGTCTCTCTCGGTGAAGCGATAGCTTAAAGGGATGTCTGATTTTAAAAAACAGTGCAGTATACCGGACGGATTAATGGTAGTAGTTTAGTCAATACGGCTTATGAATGCAGCGCAGTAGGTTTTTTTGTGGCGTGAATATAATAGAGACAATGTGAATAAGCAGCTCTCGCGCTACTCCACTGGTGTCGGTTGTGAAGAGGCGAGGTTGGCTGGTCTATTGCAAGATATAGGGGTGTTGGTTACATGTGCTCTTATACCTGAGGAGTACCATGAGGCACAGAATTACTTTTGGCCAAATCATGACAAGTTAATTACAGAAGAAAACGCTATTTTCGGTGTTGAGCACAGTGCTATTGGCTCATATTTGTTGGGAAAATGGGTTATCCCCGTTCCTAACGTTAATGCTGTCATGAGCAGTCATCAAGCTCCTGTGAAAGGACAGGGTGATCTGGATTGGCGTGTGTCTGGATCAAATATACTTGCCTCTTGCATCATTCCTGGTATCGAAAATCATAACTTGTGGGAAGAAGTTCATGAAGCGTTGAATTGTTCTTGGTTGAACGTGGCGCCTGAAGATATAGATGATGCGGCGATTGCTGTATTAGGTTTTGTATCTGAGACAGAGAGTATCTTTGAAATGACGATTCTTCCTGGCGATATAGATAAAATGCTGCAGTATGTTTCAGATGAAAACAGGTAGCTATTAACCGCCGCTTTTACGGAGTTTATTGTGACTGTACCAGGCCCATAGGCCCGTTAAGGCAAGCAGACACATTAATAAACCGATAAAATCTACAAAAAGTACGCCTGCTTTACCAAAAAAACGGCCACTGTGCAGATCGAGAATAAGTGTTTCTAAAGAGATGCCGGGAAGTTCTTCACGCTCTTGTAACTGAGTTGCCAGTTCCAAGGGCAGAGCGGATGGCTTGCTCCAACCCTCTAGCCTGTGTTGAGTTGATACAATGTTCAAGGTGTTAATGTCGAACAACAGTGTTTGTTGGTTTGCATTTATAAATAGCTTGTTGGCATCCGTCTGAATGGCCGAGGCGTCATTTGGTAGTCCGCTTAGTTTATCCAGTTTCTCCACCAGTTCTCCATCTGGGTTGAGAATAACTAATGCGTCCTGACAGAGGGCCAGGAATTGTGATTGAACATAAGCCGCACCCAATAGGGGTGGCTGGCAACTGGCAACAGGTTGGGCATTTAGAAATAGCTCCGTGTGTCCTGAGTGGCTTAACCACTGTCCTTCCAAGTTAAACCCTGTTAACGCTGTCTTTTCAAAACCATACCAATCCATAAGCCAGCTATATCGAAGTGTATTTTTGCTGAGCGACAGGGAGGGTGAGTGATTTAACAGCAGACCGGTAATGGCCAAGAATATCACCATAATGACCACGGATAACCCTATACGCCGATGCCAGCGCAGGTTGAGAATAACGGTTTTACGGAGCTTCAGTGACAAGTTGGTTGCTCTCTTTATCTTGAGTTTGTTTGTTTCGTGCTTGCTTAGATTCTGATTGAGAGACCTGTTGATGGTAGTGAAGCGCGAGTGTGGCGACCTTTGTCACCGCTCGAACTGATAGTGTGGCGCCAGTGATACCATCAATATGTGAATCTAGTTTGTTATAGGGTGTTATTTTGACACCTTGGTACTGAGCCGTAAATGCGGCATAGCGGACTTCCCAGCCACGGCTTTCCCGGAAGGCCAATATTTTGATTTTCTCTATGTTGTCTTGACTTACCACCACGCCAATAGTGATAGGTAATTCTTTACCAATTTCTTCCATAACCCAGACGGTTTTCTCGTCCGATCGCCAGTAGCGTATCCTCAGGCCACGCACGGGGTGGTTAATAATCTCACTGGCGCTGGCTTTTAGTTCTGGCGTTAGCCATAAATAGTCTTGTTGGGGTTCTTCTGGGGCAAAAATCTCGGTAAGAAATTCAGGGACGGTTTGATAAACGCCCTTGCCCAGAGTGGTGCTAGAAAATAATAGGGCGGCAACCAAAAGAAGAGCCACCGATATGACCCTCCTTTTGGGCTGATAATGGAGGTCGATTAGAAGCTCCACCCTATACCCAGATTAAAGCCATGAAATTCATCACCCTGTTCAACATCTTCGTGCATGTAATCTGCCTTCAGAACCACACGCTCATCCAGCCAGTAATTTAAACCAATATCATATTGTTGTTTTTCAGTATCACTGCTGTCACCGGCTTGATTATCCCATTCGCTGAAGCGAGCAAAGATGCCCAGCTTATCGGTGAGCCGGTAGGAGGGTTCAATGTAGAAGCCCTCCTGTTCGTCAGCACCGGGTTTAACGGATTCAATGACGTTATCAATATCCCAGCGAGCATAAAGTGCTCGAAGACCAAAGGGGCCATGGTTATAGATGGTGTGAAACTCCAAGAGCGTCGCGTCGGCATCTTCTTCACCCGCGAATTTTTCACCTTGCCAGACATCTGTCTGATACTGAGCGGACGCTGACAGCTCAAGGCCAGGAATGCCTGTGTATTTAATGCGGCCGGTGTAGGCGAGATCGTCAGCCTTGGCTTTACTTGTTTTTTGGCGACCATCGCGGATTTTGTAATCCGGATCTGGGGCTTCATCAGAATCTAGTTTAGTAGGGTCAATGAACAGCCCTGAGTGGACACCCGCGTCATAACTGAAACCTTCACCAAATTCACCGCTGAACATGGCGCCACCTTCCCACCAAGTGGCAGGAATAATGTTTTTCTCAACAGAATTACGTTCTACCCCATAAAAAGTCTCAGGTTCATGGGTTTCATTAATAATACCTGTGGGCACTAGGAAAACACCGCCTTTGGCGCGATGGTTTTCAGCATAATCCCATTCAATGAAGGCCTGTTCGATTTCTACTTCACCATTTTGATCATCTCCGGCAACGCTATGCTCGACTTCGAGTTCTGAGAAAAATCTGAGGTCATCACTATATTGGTGGCCAAAAAACACAACAAAACGGTGGAGGTCCATTTCATTCTTTGACTCATTAGAATTGTCAGACGTCAGGTTGTTGTAATGTAACTCTCCATAACCTCCAATGCTGGTTTTGTCCGCCCAGTCAGCTAGCTTGGCGACAGGGCCTGCGGAGACTTCTTCTACGGCAGCAATAGTGGCTTCAGCTTTAACTTCCGTTTCGGTGACCCGCTGCTCGGTCGTTTCAAGCTGTGTTTTCAGTTGAGTTATCTCTGCTTGCTGCTGCTGAATTAACTCCCACATTTCTTCCAGGCTTGGTGCTGCTTGGGCCGTAACGGCAAGATTAAGGCCAATAATGGCAGCAAAAAACGTCTTGTTCATGGTCTTCTAATCTCCACAAGCTATGCATAGGTAATGTTTGGCCGTCACTATAGTAATTATCAAATGCAAATGCAAACCATTCTCATTTGCATTTGACTTAGATCATGATTAGAAGTCGATATGTGTAAATTAATAGTAGATTTTTTGGTGAAATGGTTTTAGCTAGGCTGGTATAGGAGTAAAATAGTTGACCTTTATAGTCGACTATTATTACTACAGAGGTATGAATTGATGGATATTATGGAAACCATTCGTGAGCAGGTGGAAGGCAACCCGGTCATTCTGTATATGAAGGGCTCTCCGAGCCAGCCCCAGTGCGGTTTCTCAGCTCGTACTATTGAAGCGCTCACCTCCTGCGGCGAGCGTTTTGCTTATGTGGATATACTATCCAATCCAGAGATTCGTGCGAACCTGCCTAAATACGCCAACTGGCCAACATTTCCTCAGCTTTGGATCAATGGTGAGCTTATTGGTGGTTGTGACATTGTGACTGATATGCACGCTAAAGGTGAGCTGGTCGAGCTAGTAAAAGAAGCGACGCAGGCCGATACAGAATAGCCCTGATGATCTATATGGCATTAGAAAGCCCTTATTAAAGCTATAGCTAATTACAATGAGACAGCTTGTGTCGATTGTGTAACATTGGTTATCTCGAATTTGAACTTGGGGTGTTTGTTGGCCCCAGCTATCTTGAAAATTAACTGATTAAGGAGTTACACATGGGAGTATTAGTAGGTAAGCCAGCCCCGGATTTCACCTCTGGTGCAGTGTTGGGTAACGGCGAGATTGTCGATGGATTTAGCTTGTCTGAAACCATTAAGGGTAAAAAGGCAGTTGTTTTCTTTTATCCCCTGGATTTCACATTTGTCTGTCCTTCAGAGTTGATTGCATTTGATCACCGTATTGAAGAATTTCAGAAGCGTGGTGTTGAGGTTATTGGCGTGTCTATCGATTCTGTTTTTACCCATAACGCATGGCGTAATACGGCAATCAATGACGGTGGCATTGGTCCAGTGAGGTATCCATTGGTCGCTGACATGAAGCATGAAATTTGTCAGGCTTATGATGTCGAGTTTGGTGCGGCAGGTGTTGCCTTCCGAGGTTCTTTTCTGATTGATGAAGAGGGCGTTGTGCGTCATCAGGTGGTCAATGATCTGCCTTTGGGTCGTAACATTGATGAAATGCTGCGTATGATCGATGCACTTAGTTTCCATCAACAGCATGGTGAAGTTTGCCCGGCAGGCTGGAAAGAAGGTGACAAAGGTATGGATGCGTCCCCAAATGGTGTTGCTTCGTACTTGGCTGAGAATTCTGATTCGCTGTAAGTCTGATTCAGTGTAAGTGATGCCAATCAGAAGAGCCGCAGGGGTACCTAATCTCCTGCGGTTTTTTCTTGGGTGTTAACATTTTGACGGGAGGGGGAAGGCTATGAATGATGACCGTTTGGTAGAAGTGGAAACCAAATTGGCGTATCAGGAAGATACAATTCAGCAGCTGAACGAGGTAATTTGTCGACAGCAGGATCAGATTGATGCGCTTCTGGTTCAATACGAGCTTTTGGTTAACCGAATGAAAGAATTAGATACTGATCGACCAGATGGCGATGATTTAGATGAACGGCCTCCTCATTATTAAATGGTCTCCTATTCTTAATTCGTTCTACTGTAAATAACTCTACGGTTTTGGGCTGTATCAGGCATTAAAAAACGCGGCATTTGCCGCGTTTTTTAATGCCTGTATTTTAGTTAACTCTGCTCGGCTTGCGCATGAATATCTGTACCGATCATCGCTGTCATATTCAGTATTCCTCTGCCAGAAACAGAGGGGATCAAAATATGCGCTGGTTTATCGAGGCCATAGAGGAATGGCCCGACTAAGCGAGCATTAGTTAATGAGCGAATTAATCCTAAGGCAATACTGGCAGCATCCATATTGGGCATAATCAGTACGTTGGCGCGGCCACTTAGGTTGGCGTCTTTGCAGATACTCTGGCGAAGTGTTTCATTGAGTGCAGACATGGCATGCATTTCACCTTCGATTTGCACATCGGGTAACTGATGACGCAAGCGTTCGGAGGCGCGTTTCATCTTGTGGGCGGACTCATCATCGTAAGTGCCAAAATTGGAGTGGGACAGCAATGCAACCTTGGGTTTAATGCCAAAGCTTTTTGCAAAGCGGATGGCGTCTTTGGATATGGTTACGATTTGATCCTCGGAAGGGTCAACATTGACGAAGGGGTCAGCCAGAAATAAAGGTCCATCCTCCAGTAGTAGTACGCAGATAGATGACACATGACCGTCTGCATTGCTTGAAGGAATAATACTTTGGATGTTTTTGAGGTGTTCGTCATAGCGGCCCACTTTGCCGCAGACTAGCGCATCGGCATCGCCAAGAGCCACCATGATGGCAGCCAATACTGTGTTGTTGTTATGGATAGCATTTTGAGCAGCTTCCACAGAAACACCTGAGCGGCCCACACATTGGTGGTAATGCTGCCAATAATTTTGGTGGTGGTCACCTTCTTCTGGATCGAAGATTTCAAGATCAATCCCGGGGCGGACCCTCAGTCTCATGTCCTCAATTTTTCGTTTGATGACGGCAGGGCGCCCGATCAAAATAGGCTTGGCTACTTTCTCATCGACAATTCCTTGCATGGAATGTAGTACATCATCATTTTCCCCTTCTGCATAGGCAATGCGGGGTGGGTTTTTGCGAGCCAGTTCAATCATTGGTTGCATGAATAGGCGGCTACGGCTGACATAGGAGTGTAACTTGTTGCGATAAGCTTCCATGTCCTCAATGGGACGTGTTGCCACACCACTTTCCATGGCAGCCTTTACTACAGCCAGTGGCACTTCTTCAATTAAACGGGGATCGAAGGGTTTTGGAATCAGGTAGTCTGGTCCAAACTTTAATTCCTCGCCAGCATAGGCTTCAGCGACGACTTGAGATGTTTCTCTATGAGCCAGGTCGGCGATGGCCTTGACGCAGGCTTGTTTCATAGCGTCGTTGATGACGGTTGCGCCGCAATCAAGGGCGCCACGGAAGATAAAGGGGAAACAAAGTACGTTGTTAACCTGATTGGGGTAGTCGGAACGACCAGTAGCAATAATGGCATCCGGCCTGGCGGCTTTGGCTATTTCTGGCATAATTTCTGGTGTGGGGTTAGACATGGCCAGAATCAGTGGGTTGGCCGCCATCTTCTTCACCATGTGAGCTTTGAGAATTCCGGGGCCGGATAATCCCAGGAACAAATCGGCATCAGCAATGGCATCGTCCAGAGTGCGATCCGTGGTGTCCACAGCGTAATTTTCTTTCCAAGGGTTCATACCGACCTCTCGGCCTTTGTATATAACCCCATTGCGGTCGATCATGCGGACATTTTCTTTCCGTAGTCCCATGCTCACCAAAAGATCTACGCAGGCTATGCTTGCAGCACCTGCACCGGTGACGACCAGTTTTATATCTTCAATGTTTTTTTCTACAACACGCAAACCGTTATAGACAGCTGCGGCAGAGACGATGGCTGTTCCGTGTTGGTCGTCATGGAAGACGGGTATATTCATTCGCTCGCGCAATTTTTGCTCAACCAGGAAGCATTCGGGCGCTTTAATGTCTTCTAAGTTAATGCCGCCAAAGGTTGGCTCAAGGGCGGCGATAATGTCGACGAGCTTGTCAACGTCAGTTTCATCTAATTCAATATCGAACACATCAATATTGGCGAATTTTTTAAATAATACGGCCTTGCCTTCCATAACGGGTTTTGATGCTAGAGGTCCTATATTGCCAAGGCCCAATACGGCAGTACCATTGGTCACCACGCCTACAAGGTTTCCCCGTGCGGTAACACGTGCTACATCGGTCGGGTTTTTTACAATCATTCCGCAGGCATAGGCTACACCAGGGGAGTAGGCTTCGGACAGATCGCGCGCGTTGGCCAGCGGCTTGGTTGGCCGGATTTCCAGCTTTCCTGGAACGGGCTCCATATGATATCTAAGGGCGCTTTCTTTAAACGAGTCAACCATTATTATTTCTCATAAATAGCTTGTTGGGATGGTGTGTGGCTAATTTAGCTGTGCTTCTGGCAGGCCGGTTATTCTACAGCGACCGGCAGAGTGATTCCATGTGAATTATTTTGGAGGGCTCGCCAAAAAAGGTCGTGTAGTATAACTACAAGATGCTGTCTAATCAAGAGGGGTTGTGGGTAGGCTAGTGTTTATTTTAAGTAATGTAAAAGATTAGATATTAACCTTAACAATATGTTTGTAATGATATATAGGTTGTTATATATGTGCTTTTATAATCTATAGTTTTTCTACAGATTGGTCTCATGTTGTTAAATATGTCTGGATAAAGTTAGCTAGGCCTCACTATTCTTCTGTATGATTTTATCGGAAGTTTGGTGAGTGCTGAAATGGCTGGCAGTAGATTGTGCTAACCAGTCAAAGATGTTTATGGTAGAAAAACAGGTGTGAGCTCGGGTTCAAAATGCGCTCTAGTGATACTTGCAGGGGGATGGACTAATTCGGTAGTATTTTTGATTTGAGTATCAATTGAGTTAGATTTTTTTGGACTCTTTTATAGGAGCGGACTATGCCAGTTTTAAGGAAAGACTATGCCAATTATTCACTATATTGAAGCCGATGGCTCTGAATATGAGGCGGAAGTTTCGGTAGGAAGTTCGGTTATGCAGGGTGCTGTGGACAATATGATTGATGGCATTCTTGCTGAGTGTGGTGGTGCATGCCGATGTGCCACCTGCCATTGTTATGTCGATGAACAGTGGTTAGATAGGGTTGGTGCGGCGGAAGGTGTCGAGAAAGAGCTACTTGAAGCGGCGGTCGACATAGAGCCGAATAGCCGTTTGAGCTGTCAAATTGAGGTCACAGAGGAACTGGACGGTCTAGTGGTTCGGCTTCCAGTAACTCAGTATTAGCATGAAGTATGGTCTGGTCGGACGGTTTGCTTTACCACCCATAATACAAAGCCCTATGGGGTTGAGCATACTGTAAAAAATGTGGCACAAACCTTCAAACGTATTCTATGAGGCTTGTTAATCCCAACCGCCCAGATCCTTCCATCGATTGATAATACCGCAGAACAATTCAGCTGTTTTTTCTGCATCATAGGCCGCAGAGTGGGCTTTGCCGCTGTTGAATTTGATCTCTGCAACCTCGCAAGCCTTCGCGAGTACAGTTTGTCCGTAGGCGAGCCCGGCAAGCGTTGCTGTATCGAAACAGGAGAAGGGGTGAAAGGGATTGCGCTTAATGTTATTGCGTGTCACTGCCGTATTGACAAACCCGAGGTCGAAATGAGCATTGTGGGCCACCATTACTGCTCGGCTGCAGTGGGCTTCTTTGACGGCCGCGCGAATGGGTTGAAACAGAGACTTGAGGGCTTCCTCTTCGTCCAGGGCCATACGGTAGGGGTCGTCTGGATTTATGCCGGTAATATCCAATGCTGCTTGTTCAATGTTAGATCCCTCGAAGGGAATAACCGCATGACAGAGGGTTTCATCTGGCATGAGAAAGCCATCTTCATCCATGATTAGGGTGACGGCGGCAATTTCTAGAAGCGCGTCGGTGTCAGAGTTGAAACCGCCCGTTTCCACATCAACCACTACGGGTAAAAAACCTCTGAAACGATCTGAGATAGGTGGGTGCATGATTAGACTACCTGCCAAAGTCGGGTTTCACCGGCACCTAGAGGTGTCAGAGTATGGTTTCCAAACGGTAGTGTCTCTGGGCATGTCCAAGCTGATTTTTTTAGTGTGATGCTGTCGGTATTACGTGGCAGGTCATAGAAGTCGGCTCCGAAATGGCTGGCAAAACCTTCTAGCTTGTCTAGTGCATCTGCCTGTTCAAAGGCTTCAGCATAAAGCTCGATAGCCGCATGATTTGAATAGCAGCCGGCACACCCACAGGCATTTTCTTTTTTGTTCGTGGCATGGGGTGCGGAGTCGGTGCCTAAAAAGTACTTAGGGCTACCGCTTGTGGCAGCAGTGATAAGCGCCTCTTGGTGTGTCTGACGTTTGAGTATGGGCAGGCAGTAATAGTGGGGCTTAATGCCACCCGCCAACATTTGATTGCGGTTATACAAGAGGTGTTGCGGCGTAATTGTCGCGGCCACGTTAGCCGAAGCTTCAGCGACAAATTGGACTCCTTCTCGTGTTGTGATGTGTTCCAGTACAACCTTTAGGTTGGGAAAACTGCTGACCAGCTTCTCCAAATGACGTTCGATAAATACAGCCTCGCGGTCAAACACATCAATATTGCTATCGGTGATTTCGCCATGAAGTAGCAGGGGTAGCGCTTCTTTCTCCATCTGGGCTAACACGGGATAGATATTGGCGAGGTTGGTTACACCTGAGTCAGAGTTAGTGGTGGCGCCTGCTGGGTAATATTTGCAGGCAAATATGTTGCCAGACGCTTTTGCCCGGATGATTTCTTCCGGCAACGTATTGTCGGTGAGATACAGCACCATCAGTGGCTGCCAGTGGCTACCCGCGGGCCGATGTTCCATGATGCGCTCGCCATAAGCTTGAGCTTGTGCGGTGTTAAGAATCGGGGGTGCCAAGTTAGGCATGATAATGGCGCGGCCAAAGTAGCGAGCGGCATCGGGCACGGTGTAAGGCAGGGCGTCACCATCGCGCAGATGTACATGCCAGTCATCGGGGCGGGTGATTGTCAGTTGTGTCATGTGGTCTGCTTATTTCTAAAGGCGGCTACAGGTGAGGATGCTACCGGAATATAGTGAGGCTTTATAGTGTGGCATTTATAGTCGAGGCTCGATGACCTTTCTGTTTGTTTCGGTGCTCTGGGATTATTGCGGGGCAATTGCCCGGCATTCGCTGTGAAACTGGCTGCTGACATATTAGAATGGTGATCACTTTTCATCCCTAAATTTTACAATCAGGAGTTGTGTCGTGTCCGACATTAAGAAAGTCGTTTTAGCTTATTCTGGAGGTCTGGATACCTCGGTTATCGTTAAGTGGTTGCAAGAGACCTATCAATGTGAAGTGGTCACGTTTACTGCAGATATTGGTCAAGGCGAAGAAGTGGAACCCGCGCGAGCTAAGGCTGAAGCCTTGGGTGTGAAAGAGATCTATGTGGATGACCTGCGAGAAGAATTCGTTCGTGATTATGTATTTCCGATGTTCAGGGCCAACACGGTTTATGAGGGTGAGTACCTTCTCGGTACCTCTATTGCTCGACCTTTGATTGCCAAGCGGCTAATTGAAATTGCTAATGAAACCGGTGCCGATGCTATTTCACATGGCGCGACGGGCAAGGGTAATGATCAAGTCCGTTTTGAGCTTGGGGCCTATGCACTGAAGCCTGGGATTGAGGTTATTGCTCCTTGGCGCGAATGGGAACTTAATTCACGTGAAAAATTAATGGATTATTGTGAAGAGCACGGTATTCCTGTGGATTTTTCTGGGAAGAAGAAAAAGTCACCTTACTCCATGGATGCCAACCTGCTGCATATCTCTTATGAAGGTGGCAACCTAGAAGACCCTTGGTGGGAGCCAGAAGAAGATATGTGGCGTTGGAGTGTGTCTCCTGAAAATGCCCCCGATGAGCCCACCTATATTGAGTTGAGCTATGCAAAAGGCGATATCGTAGCCATTGATGGGCAGGATATGTCCCCAGCCACAGTGCTCACATATTTGAATAAAGTGGGTGGTGATAATGGTATTGGGCGATTAGACCTTGTTGAAAACCGTTATGTGGGTATGAAGTCTCGTGGTTGCTATGAAACACCCGGTGGCACGATTATGTTGCGCGCTCATCGTGCTATCGAGTCATTGACCCTAGATAGAGAAGTAGCCCATTTAAAAGATAGCTTGATGCCAAAGTATGCTGAAGTGGTATACAACGGCTACTGGTGGTCCCCAGAGCGACATATGTTGCAGACAATGATCGATGAGACCCAGGAAGTGGTTAATGGCGAAGTTCGCCTGAAACTTTACAAGGGCAATGTGACGGTCGTTGGTCGGCAGTCTAAAGACAGCCTTTTTGACGAAAAAATTGCCACCTTTGAAGATGATGCGGGAGCCTACAACCAGAAGGATGCTGAGGGTTTCATTAAGTTGAATGCATTACGCCTTAGGATCGCGGCAAATAAAGGGCGCAGCCAGAGTTGATTGTCGTCATGGCTATGCCTAACTTGACGCAAATCAATATCTGTATTTAGCGGTTAATGAATAATACCGGCGGGGTAGAAGTGGGGAGCTTACTTCTACCGCTTAAGGATTTTATAACTACCGGACTAACTACGAGAAAAACAAAATGAGTAGCAATGTCACGACAACCGGGAATGAACCGGTTTATAACACTCGGGTGGTAAAACAATTTGCCCTCATGACTGTGGTTTGGGGGATTGTGGGTATGCTGGTTGGCGTCATTATTGCCGCTGAATTGGTATGGCCAGACCTGAACATGCAATTGCCCTGGTTTCATTTTGGTCGCTTGCGCCCATTGCATACGAATGCGGTCATTTTCGCCTTTGGTGGCTGTGCACTCTTTGCTTCTGTTTATCATGTGGTGCAGCGAACCTGTCATACACCGTTGTTTTGCAATTGGTTAGCAGGCTTTACCTTTTGGGGCTGGCAAGCCGTTATCGTTTCAGCTGCTATAACGCTGCCTTTGGGTATGACCAGCGCAAAGGAATATGCTGAGCTTGAATGGCCTATTGATATAGCAATTACCCTGGTCTGGGTGTCATTTGCAGTGGTCTTTTTTGGCACGATTATCAAGCGCACAACGTCGCATATTTATGTGGCCAACTGGTTCTTTGGTGCTTTTATTCTTGCCGTAGCTGTGTTGCATTTGGTTAACAGTGCTGCCATACCAGTATCCGCTACAAAATCCTATTCAGCTTATGGCGGCGCCATCGATGCAATGATTCAATGGTGGTATGGCCATAACGCGGTTGGCTTCTTCCTTACAGCTGGTTTCCTCGGGATGATGTACTACTTTGTGCCGAAGCAAGCTGGACGCCCGGTCTATTCCTATCGACTGTCAATTGTGCACTTTTGGGCTTTGATCGCAGTATATATTTGGGCGGGCCCACACCACCTGATGTACTCAGCACTTCCCGATTGGACTCAAAGTTTGGGTATGGTTATGTCGTTAATTCTGTTGGCACCATCGTGGGGCGGCATGATCAACGGCATGATGACGCTGTCTGGAGCATGGCACAAACTTCGAGATGACCCAACGTTACGGTTTTTGGTGGTTTCCCTTTCCTTCTACGGCATGTCTACCTTTGAAGGACCAATGATGGCTATTAAGACAGTCAATGCACTGTCTCACAACACCGACTGGACCATTGGCCACGTGCACTCTGGTGCATTGGGCTGGGTAGCCATGGTGACTATTGGCGCTTTGTACCACCTGATTCCCGTACTCTACAAGCGTACCCAGATGTACAGTATTCAGCTGATCAATCTCCATTTTTGGCTCTCTACGATTGGTACAGTGCTTTACATTGCATCCATGTGGGTAAACGGTATTGCACAAGGCTTAATGTGGCGTGCCTTTAATACCGATGGCACCTTGACCTATAGCTTTGCTGAGTCTATTGAGGCGAGTTACCCCGGTTACTATGTGAGGCTGTTTGGTGGTGTGATCTTCCTGTCAGGCATGTTGATCATGGCTTATAACGTATGGCGTACTGTTCGTGGTGACGAACAGAAGCAAGCTGCAACTGCAGACGTTCAGGCGGCTTAAAAGGAGAGCATAATCGTGAAACACGAGATTATTGAGAAGAATATAGGCCTGATGATTGTGCTGATTGTCGTAGCGATCAGCTTCGGTGGCCTAGCTCAGATTATTCCATTGTTCTGGCAGGCCGAGACCACGGAACCTATCGAGGGTCTCAAGCCGTTAGATGCTATGGCTCTAGAAGGTCGTGATATCTACATCCGCGAAGGCTGTCATGTTTGTCACACGCAGATGGTTAGGCCCTTCCGTGCAGAGACCGAGCGGTATGGTCACTACTCTGTTGCGGGCGAACATGTCTATGAGCATCCCTTCCTGTGGGGTTCCAAGCGTACTGGCCCAGACCTAGCTCGAGTGGGTGGTCGTTACAGTGATGACTGGCACCTTGCGCACCTCTATAACCCAAGAGATGTTGTTCCAGAGTCTAATATGCCAGGTTTCTCCTGGTTATTTGAAAACACGCTGACAGGTAAAGATACGGCAGCCAAAATGACTGCTTTGCGGATAGTTGGTGTTCCCTACACCGATGAGGATATCGCTAATGCAGCCGTGCCGTTTTCGAGTGGTGAGGTGAAAGAGGTTGATGCACTGGTAGTTTATTTGCAGCAGCTAGGCACACTGCTGACGAGGAAGCGCTGATGGATCAGGGAACATTACAAGGCATCGGCACAATCCTGACAATGATTGCTTTTCTGGGTGTGTGCTGGTGGGCCTTTAGTAGTCATAAGAAAAAAGATTTTGAAGAGGCAGCACAGCTGCCATTTACTGACGAGCAAGAGTCGTCCCAGAACGAAGATAAATAGAGGTAGAACCTGTTATGAGTACCTTCTGGAGTATGTGGATTATCGTCCTCACAGCGGTAACTATCGCCGGATGTACCTGGCTGCTGTTTGCCAACCGTAAGATTGAAGCTTCCTCGGAGGAAACTGAAAACGGTGAGGCACCAAAAACGGGTCATGTATACGATGGCATTGAAGAGTACGACCACCCACTGCCTGGGTGGTGGTTCAATATGTATCTTGGCACCGTTATTTTTGCCGTGGTCTATTTGGTGCTGTACCCGGGAATGGGAAGTTACGCCGGTGTGTTGGGGTGGACCCAGACGGGTCAGTGGCAGGAGGAAGTGGATGCGGCCGAAGAAAAGTATGCGCCAATTTATGCTCAGTACGCCGATATGTCCGTCGAGGAATTGATTGCTAATCCTGATGCCATAAAAATGGGCCGACGATTATTTAATAACAACTGTTCGGTCTGTCATGGCTCCGATGGGCGCGGCAGTTACGGGTTCCCGAATCTGGCTGACAGCAATTGGTTGTATGGTGGCAGTGCTGCAGATATCAAAGCATCCATCACTCACGGTCGACAGGGTGCCATGCCTGCATGGGGTGCCGTCATCGGTGAAGAAAGTGTCGATAACGTTGCTGAATACGTCTTTAATATCAGTGGCCGAGAGCATGATGCCGCTAAATCAGAGAAAGGAGTCCAAGTTTTTGCTACCTACTGTGCGGCCTGTCATGGCGCTGACGGATCTGGGATGGCTGCGATTGGCGCGCCAAATCTAACTGACGGTGTGTGGCTCTACGGTGGCTCCCCTTCCTTGGTACGCCATTCTATCCGTAATGGTCGCAAGGGTAATATGCCCGCTCAGGCGGATAAGCTTAAGGCAGAGAAAATTCATTTGCTGGCTGGCTACGTATATCACCTGTCTAAAAATCAGTAGTGGTGTAGACCTCGCGCGCAGTAGTGGAAAGCTTGTATGAGTGACGATAAAAAGCCTCTCAATCAGCACGACAATGCTGCACACGAGGAAACAATTAGGGTTCTGGATCTCTATCAGACCCGAGAAAAAATTCAGACAAGAAAGCTGCCGGGCTTTTTTCGAGATTTACGGCGCTGGACATGGATGCCCATGCTCAGTGCCTATTTCTTCTTACCGTGGATTAATCTGGATGGCCGGCAGGCAATCTGGTTTGATCTTCCTGCAAGAAAATTTCATATCTTTTGGATTACCTTCTGGCCACAGGACTTTATGTTATTGGCCTGGGCTCTGATCATCTCGGCGTTTGCTCTTTTTACCGCAACGGTTCTTATTGGTCGTGTTTGGTGTGGTTTTACCTGCCCGCAAACGGTTTGGACCATGTTATTTATGTCCATTGAAGATTTTTGTGAGGGCGATCGTAATCAGCGAATTAAACTCGATAAATCTAAGTGGAATTTAAATAAGTTAAAAAAACGCGGCGGTAAGTATTTCCTCTGGGGGCTATTGGCCTTTGCTACTTCACTGACTTTCGTGGGCTACTACAACCCGGTTAGAGAGCTAGTGCCTGAAATATTCAATTTTACCGCGCATCCAGCAGCGGTATTTTGGACATTTTTCTTTGCAGTGCTGACCTATATGAATGCGGGTTTTCTTCGTGAACAGGTGTGCATGTATATGTGTCCCTATGCTCGCTTCCAATCTGTCATGTTTGATAAAGATACATTAATCGTCTCCTATGATACGGAGCGCGGCGAGCCCAGAGGCACGCGTAAAAAAACTGCGGATTACCGTGCTGAAGGCAAGGGCGATTGTGTCGATTGCTCCCTCTGTGTGCAGGTCTGTCCTACCGGGATTGATATTCGCAATGGTTTGCAATATGAATGTATCGATTGTGGTTTGTGTATCGACGCCTGTAATACGGTTATGGATAAGATGGACTATGAACCAGGGTTGATTAAGTTCACCACTGAACATGCTATGAAGCATGGGGAAACGCATATTCTCAGGCCTCGGTTCATTGGTTATATGGTGGTACTGATAATGATGACGGGTGCCTTTGGTTACAATATTTTTAACCGTATGCCTCTAGAAGTGGACATTATTCGTGATCGCAACGTGATGTTTCGAGAGAGCGCCATGGGGCTGGTTGAAAATATCTATACCCTGAAAATTAATAATATGGATACTAAAGATCACACATACAGTATCCGAGTTGAAGGCGATTACGAGTTTAGCTATAACGGCGCTGAGCAGGTCGTTGTGGTAGAAGGTGAGGTTATGGCCATGCCTGTCAGCGTTGCGCTGGATCCTGGGTTGCTGAAGAGCCCCAACATTGACATCACATTTGTCGTAGAATCGTTGGACGATCCAGCAATCCATGCTATTGAAGAAAACCGTTTTATCGGCCCGCGTCTGCGTCGTTAATTGAGCAGGCTTATCAGGCTAGTTATTACTACAGACTTACGACTAACCGTTATGTGAGGAGTACTCTTTGAGAGATGCTACTACCAAGGATAATGAGCCTTGGTATCGCCAGTTCTGGCCTTGGTTTTTGATCGCGCTGCCGGGCAGTGTGGTTATCGCTGGCCTGACCACAGTTTATATCGCCTTTAATGGTGCAGATACACTGGTTAATGACAATTATTATCGGGATGGCCTAGCGATAAATCAGAGCTTAGAGCAGGAGCATTTGGCAAAAGCCATGGGACTGACTGCAGAACTACGCCTGGACAATGACAGTGGTGAGTTATTCGTTACCTTAGTTGGTTCTGAGGTCAGCGCCAGTAATATTATGCTTGAATTACTTCACCCAACCGACGAGCAAAGAGACCGAGAGTTGTCGATGTCATTGATGGCGCCGAATCACTACCGTGTTGATTTGGAACGTAACCTCCGTCACCGCTATTATCTGCGGCTGACGCCGACCCCAGGACAAGAGTGGCGGCTGAGTGGTGAAATTAATTTCTCCAATAGCAGTCAGGTCACCTTACAAGCTCAATGAGTTGCGAAAGCTGCTATCACTGTGGTCTCCCGGTACCCACCAATTCAAATTTTACGGTTGAGATAGCCGGTGAAAGCCGGGACATGTGTTGCCCCGGTTGCCAGGCTGTAGCCACAGCGATCTGTGATGGAGGCCTGTCGCGGTTCTATCAGTATCGAGCGTCTAATGCCTCTCGGCCTGATCTAACTAAGCATACGGCACTTGAAGCCTACGATTTACCAGAAGTGCAGGCCGATTATGTGGAGCAGCTGGCCAACGGTCATCGGCAAATCCAGTTATTGGTAGGCGGCATTACTTGTGCTGCTTGTGCCTGGCTTATCGAACACCATTTGAAAAAACAATCTGGCATCGTCACCGTTAACGTTAATGTCACCAATCACCGAGCACTGGTTGAGTGGGATTCGAATCAAATCAAGCTAAGTCAGTTGCTCAGTGCATTTATGGCCATAGGTTATGACGCTCGGCCTGCCAGTGATGAAGAAGCAAGACAGCTTCGACAGCACGAGAACCGCCGCTTTATACAGCGTTTGGGTGTAGCTGGTTTTGGCATGATGCAAGCGGGAATGTTGGCAGTAGGTCTTTATGCCGGGGCTTTTCAGGGTATGGACCCAGAGTGGGAAAATTACCTGCGCTGGGTGAGCTTGATCATAGCCTTACCCGTTGTACTTTTCTCATCATTTCCTTTTTTTCAGGCATCCCTGAGGAGCCTGCGTGTCGCTCACCTAACGATGGATGTCCCCGTTTCACTGGCTATTGGACTGGCATTTTTCGCCAGTTGCTGGGCGACGGTCACACGGACTGGTGAGGTCTATTTCGACTCCGTGGCGATGTTTACTTTCTTCCTATTACTTGGTCGCTATCTGGAAATGCGAGTGAGGCACCGTAATGATACTCATGCAGAAGGCATGGGCCAGTTGTTACCCCCTACAACCATCAGAATATCTGAGCAAGGAGAAGAGGCTGTACCGGTCAAGGCATTACAATCCGGCGATTTAATTCGCATTGCGGCTGGAGACACCATTCCTTGTGATGGCGAAATTCATGAAGGCGCCAGTAGTGTGGTTGAGGCGGTGTTAACGGGCGAACAACTACCTGTGTGCAAGCGGCAAGGTGATTTGGTCAGTGCAGGCACTGTTAATAGTGAGAACCCATTGTTGGTGAGGGTGTTGGCGGTAGGCAATCAAACCCGACTGTCGGCCATTTTGAGATTGGTGGAGCAAGCTAAGACTGAAAAACCAGTGCAGGTAGCCTTAGCGGATCGTGTGGCTGGCCACTTTGTTCTAGCGGTTCTTATAGTCGCGGCTGTGGTCGCACTTTGGTGGTGGCAACATCAACCAGAGCAGGCGCTTTGGGTTGTGTTATCGGTATTGGTGGTGACGTGTCCCTGTGCTTTATCACTGGCTACACCGGCGGCGATGGCAGTGGCAACGGGTGAGCTGCGACGGCGTGGGTTTTTGGTCAGCCGAGGACATGTGCTCGAAGTTCTGTCTTCTGCTGACCAACTGATTTTCGATAAAACGGGCACTTTGACATTGGGAAATATGTCCATTGTCGGTGTCATTCCATTATCCGAGACTCCACCAGAGCGCTTGTTATCGTTAGCCGCAGGACTTGAAACCGGTTCTCGTCATCCCATCGCAAAAGCATTTACTGACATCTCTGATAAAGCTCAGGCGAGAGAGGTAAAACAAGAGGTGGGTGCGGGTATTGCTGGCACTATCGAGAAAACCCGATATGCCATTGGCCAATCCAATTACATTGCAGGATTGTTTGGCTTAGAGATACCAAGCTTGCCGGCGGTGAACTCTGATCAGTTACCTTTATTACTGGCCGATGAAAACCGATCTTTGGGTTGGGTTTTGTTGCAGGATGAACTGCGTCCCGGAGCTGCTCAGGCAATCGATAAACTTAAAGCACAGGGTATAGAAGTATCGTTACTCAGTGGTGACCGTCCAGCTACGGTAGATGAGATGGCTGAGAGACTTGGCGTTGTTCACCGGTATGGTGGTATGTCTCCCCAGCAAAAACTGGAGCATGCAAATAAATTACAAAAGGCGGGCCACCGGGTCATTATGGTCGGTGATGGTATTAACGATGTCCCAGTGTTAAGTGGTGCAGATGCATCAGTAGCATTGGGTGATGCCACTGATTTTGCCCGTATTCATGCGGACAGTATTCTACTGTCTAGTAATCTGGACACGTTGCCCCAGGCAATTGCTTTGGCAAGAAGAACTCGCAGGGTGATTCAACAAAATCTGGGTTGGGCATTGTTCTACAATCTATTGGCGTTACCACTGGCTGCAGCCGGTATGATTCCCCCGTGGGCTGCGGCCATTGGTATGTCAGTCAGCTCGCTGTTAGTTGTGCTCAATGCCCTGCGTCTGAATCACATGGATGGCTAATGCTGATCCTGTATGATGAAGGCCATGCCCTATTCTTATAATGTGTTATTTTTTTGTGGTATCTCCGTAAATGGCTAGTCTTTATCTACTTATCCCTGTCTCCCTGATATTTTGCGCACTGGCCGTGGCAATCTTTTTTTGGGCTGTGAACAGTGGGCAATATGACGACCTCGATGGAGAGGGAGAGAGAATCTTATTTGAGGATGAGACGGATATAGATGTCTCCACGGCACAAAGGCCTCAGGAAAAATCCCCACAAGAAGAACAACGGAATGAGATTGAGCTAGGTGAGTGATCCCGATGTGATGTCAGTGACAGCAATGCTGGTTATTGGCCTTATGGGGGCGGGTCACTGTGCGGGAATGTGTGGCGGTATCGTCGCAGCACTGGGGTTTGCTACAGATGACAATCGGTCACGCTGGCCCATTCTCCTCAGCTATAATCTGGGAAGAATTACATCCTACGGGGTATTAGGGGCCCTTGTCGGGTTGCTCGGCTATTTTGGCCAGCAGTTTCTGTATATCGGCCCATGGTTGCGTGCAATCGCTGGTATCTTGTTGATTCTAATGGGAATGTATCTTGCTGGTTGGTGGCGAGTACTGGCTTGGTTAGAGAAAGCAGGCCAACATTTGTGGCGACGATTACAGCCCTTGAGCAATGGTCTCTTTCAAGTTAGGTCGGTCCGGAAAGGCTTTCTTTACGGCATGTTGTGGGGGTGGCTTCCTTGTGGTCTGGTGTATTCAGCACTGGCTTATGCTGCAACATCTGCAACGCCGGTAACGGGCGCAGCAGCTATGATGGCTTTTGGTGTTGGTACGCTGCCTGCAATGCTTGCTGGGGGGCTTTTTTCTAGTCAATTGCGTGATTGGCTACAGGGAAAGTTACTGAGAGTAATAATGGCTGTGATACTGATTATTTTTGGTGGTTGGACCTTCTGGAGTGCCTTGTCGCACACGCATTTTTCGGATGGAGAAACCTTGCCCAGCTCGAGTCATGAGCATACGCACCATTGACGCCGATAAAAAGTTATCAATGAACATCTCGTAGTTGACATTGGTCAAGTCATGGGATTGACTTCGAGGGTATAAAAGTTACTCCCAAATGGTTAATCCTAGACTGGGTGGTTGACGGATATAACTAAAGAAAAACTATAATTAGAGCAATAAAAATGCGAGGGGTTTTATGATAGGTCACATATTTGGGTTGTTACATGACCCTCAATCTGAGTGGAAAAAAATTGCCGGTCTCCCTGATGAAGAGCTGAAGCGGATGACCATTTATTTTATTTTTCTTGGAATGTTACCCGCTATTGGATTTTATATCGGAACGACCCAATTTGGTTGGACGATTGCAGGTGGTGACCCCGTCCGTATAACCGAGGCCAGTGCCATTCCACTTGCGGTGCTGTTTTATATTGCCCTGATGGGTGCAGTACTCTTTATTGGCCTTATGGTCCACAGGATGTCCAAAACCTACTCAGCTGAGACTCATGCCTATAAGGGATTTGTGTTTATGGGTTTGTGTTGTACCCCGGTATTCTTGGCGGGTATTTGTGCTGCTTACCCAATCTGGTGGCTCGATGTGGTCATAGCCACGGCTGCATGTAGTTATGCCATTCGTCTTATCTATCTGGGCATTCCGCATATGATGAAAGTGCCGGAAGATTTGGGGTTTCTCTATGCCAGTGCTGTTTTTGCCGCTGCGCTGGTTTACGTCGTGTTTGTGCTAGTTGCGACTGTATTGCTTTGGGAGTATGTGGCTGCGCCAGTATTTACCAACTAAAGCGGAGTAATCATAAAAAAACCGGGTATTAATACCCGGTTTTTTTGTCGGACCTTTATGCTAAACCAGTTAGCATAACCATTATGATTTAATGAAATTTTAAGGGATATAAACATGCGGTTACTTCATACCATGTTACGGGTGACTGACTTGGATAAATCTATTGCTTTTTATTCCGACGTTCTGGGTATGCAGGTTTTGTCTCGTAAGGACTACCCGGATGGCTGTTTCACGTTGGTATTTCTTGGTTATGGAGCGGCATCAGAAAATACTGTGTTGGAGTTGACGCATAACTGGAATACGAGCAGTTATGAGCTGGGTGATGGCTACGGTCATATCGCGATTGGTGTAGATGATGTCTATCTGGCCTGTGATCGGATTCGTGAAGCTGGAGGCGTGGTGGTAAGAGAACCTGGTCCGATGAAGCATGGAACAACCGTATTGGCCTTCGTGGAAGATCCCGATGGCTATAAAATTGAGTTGCTCTCTGATGGATAATAGGCTGATGCCCCAATACTAAAACTCATACTCAATTAAGCCCCTTAACGTCATGTTGGGGCTGTCTTCATCTATGCCAAATATGATCCCTGTTTCCCAGTGTAAACTCTTGCGTATGCCGGTTTTGATATTCCCCATGAGAGCTGGCCCGATTGCCCTAGTATCTTGCCCTGTATAAAACTCAAGAGCAGGTTCGAGCCAGCGGGAGAGGCGGTAACGCATCTGTAGGCCTGCCGAACTCTCTATTTCATCTTTAATATCAGAGCCCCATTCCTGGGTGACCACGAGATTGGCTGTACCACTCCATTGCCCCCACTCTTTCTCAACGAGGATACCGGTAGAGAATTCCCAAATATTTTCATGGGATTCTTTCTCTAGCTCCATTAGTAGGCCCCAGTCAGCCCAGTATTCCCCTTGTTCAGTAATCTGCCACTTGGCCTCTAGTTCATACGCTTCTAATTGGAATCCTGTCTCATCGGATTTTTTACCAATCAGGTAGACCTCACCAAACCAGCTGTCGCCGAAAGCTCTACCATAGCCAAAGCGGTAGAGTTGTAAGTTGTCTTCAGCTTCTGGTTGATCATCTTGGTGGATGGCGCGGAATTCTAGTTCTTGCTCGAGTGCATCGACATAAGGATGGTAAATTTTATCCACAACGCTACCGTCAGCCATGCTGTAGTTTGAAATACTCACGCACAACAAAGACAACAGCGGCAGGCAACGTGAAAATCGGAGTGGCTGGGATGTCACTGATGGGGCTATGGCGTGACTCATATCACCTGTTCACAGAAGCGTTATGATCAGTGGTTTTTTGATCCGTAGAGAAAGATATTTTTCGTGAACCAAGATGAGCACACAGGGAGATTAACAACATACCAGCGATATAGCTGAAGACCTGGAGTAATGAGGGTGTGGCTTCATAACCGAAAAGTGCATAAAGCAAATGTCCTAAAATTGAGTTTTCCGGGAGCCCGTCAGAGCTGTCCCACAGTATTTTAGAGTAGGGGAGCCAGTCTGCTTGGGTTAGCAGTTGCGTGGCCTGTGATGCCATATTCCCCCCAACCAGTGACAGCAATAGCAATCCGCTAAGCGCTATCCATTTGGTGGGTAATCCGAGAAGGCCGTAGTAGATTAACACCCCAGCACTGATACCAATGCCAGCGCCAATTCCTGAGCCTGTCAGGGTGGGTTGAGCATGTGACGGGTGACCAATGACACCACTGATGTAGATGAAAACCTCAGAGCCCTCTCTAGTTAGAGACAAAGCAACGAGCAATAGTGTACAGATGATAACCCCTAGGTCTTTCTGGGGCTTGGAGGTGGAATGGGTTGCCCCAGGGTTCTGTGCCACAAAGATTGCCAGTATTAATAGCACGGTCAGCTGAATCGAAGCATTCACTACTTCCTGGCCCATATAATCAAACCATTCAGAAATTGATGCCATCTGGAGAGCAAAAAAATAGGCACCCGCGGAGCCTGCAGCGATGGCCGAAATAATCCAAAAAGGCCTGATACACCGAAGCCTCATAAACACCAGAAGCACACTAATAAGCAATGCAGCCTCTAGTGTTTCCTGGAGAATCAGGACGACAGAATTTAGGAACATGAGAGCTTCTCTCCCGTACTCATTGATCTATTACCACGACTTTTCCCTGAGCAGTTTTGGGGTAAAACTCGCCAAAAAATGGGTATTCTCCTGGCGGTAAGGGACCGATAAAAATAACGGCTTTACGATTGCCTGAAATGACTTTTTCTCGGTTGAGTTCATAACTTTCAAACTCCTCCGCTGTTAGGTCCCGATTGATGACAAGGAGTTTGACCTTGGTATTGGCAGGAATTTCAATCGTTGCGGGAAAGAACAAGTGATCTTTGATTTCTATTTCTATCACCGGTGTTCCGGCAACAGAGTAGTGACCAAATAGCACCAAACCGAGGCCTAGCACCATCATTATTATCCGCCTAAATACGTTTTTCATCGGGGTTAGGCGCCTTTTTGAACAGGATGGAAAATGCCGTGCCGCTGGCAAAGCTGGAGGGTGAAATACTGAGGTCTGCGTGGTGCAAGTCGGCGATATGCTGAACAATGGTCAGCCCTAATCCACAGCCCTGTGTGGCGATGACTTCAGATTTGTTGTTAAGGCGCTGAAAGCGTTCCAGAACCTTACCGTAATCACTGGGCGCTATACCAGGTCCTGAATCCTCAACTTTCAGGCAGATGTGATTATTATTTTCGTCCACAGATACGAGGATGCTTCCCCCTGTGGGAGTATATTTGTTGGCATTACTCAGTAAATTCTGCAGCAGGGTACTCAGGGTAAAGGCGTTACCCTCAATAACATTATTTGATCCCTCAAGCGCCAGAGTCTGATTTTTCCCTTCAAATATTAGATGCTGCTCTGCAATGACATCCTGAGCCAGTTGGTAAAGATTGACGGACGTGAAATGACTTGAGAACTCATCAGGTGTGGAGCGGTAAAGCGATAGAAGTTGTTCTATCAGGTGCTGCATCCTTTCAACGCCGGATTGTAGCTGAGCAAATGATTCATTATCTACGGGTATGTCTTCCTCAAGATTGTGAAGCTGAATCTTGAGGGCGCTGATAGGGGTGCGTAGTTCGTGTGCGGCATCTGAGGTGAAGCGTTTTTCTCGCTCTAAAGTGGTCCCCAAGCGGCGGATCATGACATTGATTGATTGAACCACCTGAGACAATTCATCTTTTAATTCAGGTGTTTCAACAGGAGTAAGGTCGTTTACCTGTTTGTTCTTTAACTGATCAGAGAGATCGCGAAGAGGTTTAAGTCCTCTGCCGATAATGAGCCAGATTAGCAACCCCACAAGGGGAATCCCTAATACGATGGGTAATACCGCTTTGGTAATCACACTTTCCGCTAGTATAAATCGAAGATCAGTTCGTTCCGCTGCGATGATCCAGTTGTCGTGATTGTGATCGAAGTAGGCCAGTGTCCTCCATCGGTAGCCGTCAAAATTAGCATAACCGAAACCGGGATAGCGGTCAGTGATGGCTTCTGATTGGGCATTATTTGATGCGGCAAGGAGTTGATCGTCATGCCACACCTGATAGGCATGAGTGCTCAAATAGTTGAGATTGCTGGTGGTGTTATCCACGTAAAGGTTGGCGATTAATTTGGCGGTCTGAAGCAGCTGGCTGTCAAAGAGTTTCTCTGCTTCTAGTAGGCTGGACTGGTAGCCTTGAAGGGCAGCAACAAAATTAAACAGTGTTAGGATCGCCAATATCGAGGCTAATAGAAATACTCGGATGGATTTCACGCCTGAGTTACCTTATACCCTACACCGCGAACCGTTTTTATAAAGTCTGAGCCGAGTTTTTTTCGTAAGTGGTGAATATGTACTTCCAGAGCGTTACTGCAGACTTCCTCTCCCCAGCTATACAATCGGGTTTCCAGTGTTGCTCGAGTGAGAACCTTGCCTGTATTTTCCATGAGGCTCTTTAAGAGCATGTACTCTTTACGAGATAGCTCCAGTTCATGATTTTGTTGCATCACGACCTGAGTGGCGGTATCAAGTGAAATGTCACCGATGCTAATCTGGGTTGATTTGACGGTACCGAGGCGCCTTTCCAGAACACGTAGTCGAGCCAGCAACTCAGTCACTTCAAAAGGTTTGGCTAGGTAGTCATCAGCACCACAGTCCAATCCCATCACCTTGTCATCGATACTGTCTCTGGCGGTCAAAAGGATGACAGGAAGTGTCATAGATTTATGGCGGATTTTCTTAAGCACTTTGAGGCCGTCTATATCAGGCAGCCCAAGGTCTAAGACGATGATATCGGGTTCTTCAGTGGCAACCACATGTAGGCAGGCCTCACCCGTTTCCACATGGTTGACGGCATAACCCTGCTTTCGCAGGGCTATTTGTAGGCCACAGGCAAGCGGCTTATCATCTTCCACTAGAAGTATCTGCATACTTTTCTCGGTTAGTGCCCTAGTTTTTTGTCAACGAGGGTCAGTGCCTCAGTTATTTCTTTTTGCCTGCCAGCATCGGCTAATGGGCGGTTAGGCCTAGGCCCGGCACTCTTTGCTTTTAGTAGGTAGGTTCTAGCTTCTTGGTATCGTTTCTCATGGATAAGATAGTCACCGAAAAAGTAGTTGGTATCAATACCTTCAGGGTTTATGGCAATGGCCTTTAGAAGCAGTTTCTCGGCTTTTTTGTCATCACCAAACCCGATAGGCCAGCCAGGTACATTAAAGTAGAGTGTTCCCAAACTGGTGTAGGCAGAACCATCCAGAGCCTCTGGATCAATACTTAGGGCTTTCTCAAGGTCAGCTTTGGACGATTTGGCCAGTGATAGTGCACCCAGTCCGCCTTTTGCTCCAGCGTAAGTAGATTTGATAATTCCGCTCCATATCAAGGGTTCAGCAGAAGCTGGGTAAGCCGCTACTGTCTTTCTCGCTTCTGAGGCTAACATTTCAAACCCTGACAGTTGGGTTTTTTCGTGCAACTGATAATTGACCTCAGCCCAGCGGTGCTGAAGTTTCTCGATGTCTTCACTCAGGTCAGCCCAGGCTGATCCGGTCATCAAAGTGAACATAAATACAGTGATGGCGAGAACAGTTTTTGATGAATGTTTCATAGCGGTTGTCTCCTTTAATGTGCTACTTGGAAAATTGTCGGATAACGGGGATTTTTTTGATCAGGGCACTATGTACCAATCCCGGGAATAGGGCGTTTAATCGGACAAATAGTTTTTCTGGCCAGCCCATATACCGTTGATGTTGATTCGAACTCACCAGAGAAACCAATTCATTGGCGACCTGTTCAGGGGAATCGGTTTTATTGCCGAGTGCGTTATTTAATGCGGTGACGGCATCGGAGTTCAGGCTGGTCGCGGTTGCACGGGGTGCTAGGTAAAACACTCGGATTCCCGTGTCTGCCAACTCTCGCCGAAGCGCCTCGGTGAATCCACGCAGGCCGAATTTACTGGCGCAATAGGTTGTAAATCCTGGGTGGCCAATGCTACCGAACGTAGAGCCAATATTGACGATTGCGGCTTCCTGCCGCTGTTTCAGTATGGGGATCAACTTGTTGCAGAGAAGCATGGGCGACACAAGATTCGTGGTCAGTATTTGTTCGATACAAACATCAGATTGTTGTTCAAAAAACTTGAAGTCCAGAATGCCGGCCAAATTGATCATCAGATCGATACCGCCACACTGGATGCATTGCTGGACAATTTGCTCACGACCTTCGGGCGTATTGATATCGGTTATCAGGATCTGGTGGTCGCCTGATAATTCTTGAGCTAGTGTCTTTAGTGCTTGTTCATTGCGGCCTGCTAGCAGTAGCTTGGCACCCTGTTGAGCAAGCAACCGTGCCACTGCCGTACCGATTCCTCCAGAGGCGCCTGTGAGCAAAATTGTGCTGCCATTAAGCCGCATCTTTTATTCCTTTATATGTCATGTGGGGTATGCCGTGATTGCCGTTGATGGAACGGAACATGTCTCCATAAAGTCGGTAGAACATGTTAGCAGCATGGATAATCTGTTCCTGCTCTCTACTATCTTCAATTTGGTTCATCAGGTTTTCAAAAAACTTTATGTGACCCTGATCCAGTGATCCGTGGGAGTAGAGGTAGGAAAATGCTTCCTTGGGGAGTGACAGCGCAGACCGTATTTTATCGGCGGCTTTCTCCGCGATACTGACACTGGTACCTTCCAGTACCTGCACCATCCCAAAAAACCCCAGTGGATTGACACGGTTCACCATATCGTAGGCATAGGCAACCATCAGCTCAGTACTGCTATTGGAGGTGCTGTTGCGCACAGCTTCTTTGTCGTAGCCGCAGGCGGCGATATCATTGAGAATCCACTCTTGGTGGCCTAGCTCTTCTTCAATGTATTCAGCTACAGCTTCACGTAGCCATTCCTTGTCTTCTGGAAGCCTTGCGCCCACCGACATCAATAGCGGAATGGTATGTTTGACGTGGTGATAAGCTTGTTCAAGAAAAGCGACGTAATCGTCTAGAGTAATATCACCGGTCAGACTTTTCTCTATGATTGGTGCGCTGAATAGTACCCGCCGCGCAGCTTCTGTCTCATTGGTCAACGTTTTGAAGAAGGCCATAGGGGCTCCTGATTGGGTTTGTATCATGGGTGTTGTTTATGGAGGGCTGCTCCATGGGTTTGGTTTCGTAGAGTCTCTTAATCTGGGTTTCATAATGACTGAATATAGCGTTTCTTCTGGGCCGGCCATTGTCTGTGATTAACGTCCTATTTGAACTCAGGGACTGAGCTAGTCGATACCATTTTTGGACGCGGGCGTAGTCGGGAAGGCTTTGATTTACCTTATCAATGGTATGTTGTATTTGATCATCAGTGGTGAGTACTGAGCGGGGCGATAGCAGCGCGACACAAAAAGGTTGAGCATCTCCGAAGACCACAAAGTCTGAAAAGACAGGATTCGAAAGAAATTCAGATTCCACCCATTCGGGGCTGATATTTCTGCCAAAACTTGAGATCAGCAGGTTTTTTCGGCGTCCATCAATGTGAAGGAAACCCGCTTCATCGAGTGAGCCCAGGTCACCCGTGTGAATATTTTTTTGTCCCCAACTGTCTGGCTCGTTGATATAGCCCAGCATGCAATTGCCGGATACAACAATTTCGCCATCCACAGTATGGATATCGAGGTGGGGTAGAGGCTTGCCACAACTACCCTCAAGGTGATGGTTAGGCGTATTCAGGCTGACCACTGAGGCGCATTCTGAAAGGCCATATCCCTCGTAGGCCGGTATCCCAGCTTCCCATGCTTTGGCCAGAATATCAGGTGCGACCCTGCTACCACCCACTGCGACAAAACTGAGCGTTGTCGGGGCACGCCAGCCGGATTCTACTGCGGTCACGAGTAGCAATAGGAGCTGGGGTGTGAGTATCAGGCTGTGGGGTTGGATCTCACTGATGAGGTTTAGCATCTTCTGAGCGATGATAGATGAACTTCCGGTAAACCCGATTTCTTCCAGAGAAGGCACAATAACTTCGCCAGATGACAGTATCGGGGTGTACACACCGGCAACATTTTCCAATAGGGTGCTCAAGGGAAGCAGGCAGAGGTGTCGCGGTTGCGGTATCGCTACAGCCTCAGCTAGTGCACTGGCTTGCTTGAGCAGTTGGTCGTTGCTCAGACACACTCCCTTGGGGGTGCCAGTAGAACCCGAGGTGTAAGTGATTTTTCCTGTATTGGGGGGCAGTTGACGAGAATCACTTGAGTTGTTCAATACAATGAGCAAGAGATCATCAAGTAACAAGTGGTACTGAAGGTCACTGATGTCATCAAGCACACAGGGCAGTGCCGAATTGTCGGTAATAATCGCGTCAACTTGGGTTTCCTGCAGGGCGTGTTTAAGCTGTGCTATGGAAAAAAAGGTGGGTAGTGGTAATAGGCTGATTTCAGCATCTTGGCAGGTTAGATCCACCGTTATCCAGTTCAGGCCGTTGTCCGTGTGGAGGGCCAGACATTGAATGGCGTTTTCTTTCAGGGTGCTAGCGAGTGCCTCGCATTGTGTGAGGAGGTCGGCACAGCTCAGGGATTTTTTAGTATCCCTAGCGACAGTCTGGTCGTCTTTGTAAAGGTGTTTAAGCCGCGAAATAATGCTGGGCATAGAAATCGTTATCGTTGGTGACGGGGTTGCGGGTTTGATTGCTGATGAGGTTGGCCATCACATCAATACGGTTTTGGTAGAGAGACAACATGCCTCTTAATACTGAGCGGCTATTGATGGTGTCCATGGCATCGCTTAAATGCCCTGCGACCACCATAGGTTTGGTTTCGTAGTAGCTGCCCCAATCTTGAACTGAAGATTTACTTGAGCGTAACGGGAAGGCTTCGGCGATGGGATACAGTTCAAAGCCTAATTTACTGATGGTTTTCTGCACTTGGGGGGTGGCAGTGAACACCAGCCATTCAAGATTTGCCCGGTGCAAAATTGCAGCGAGCAGGACAAATAATAACTGGCTTGAGCCACGTTGAGTGGCGGCCAGGTTTCCAATTTCTGCGATGTTCGAACGTTTTACCCTGTGAGGGGAAAAATGGCTAATTTCGTCCTCAATGGGGCTGCTTAGATATTGCTCTAGAAATAAGGGATGAGAGCCCGCTGCGCAGATACCGGTCACCGCTGCGAGTTTGTCGTTACACGTTAAGCTGAGAATCAACGGCAGAAAATCACTGACAGTGGCACCGTAGGCTGCCTGGAACTGCTGACCAATATAGCGCTCAACTTCAGCTCTCGCCTGGGTGTTGCGACAGTGCAAATCAAGTTCTGGGCCAGGGCTAAGCAACTGATGAAGTCGTCGATAGGTCCCGGAATTATTTCCGATTGTCTCAATGTTAGCTGAGTGTGTGGACGACATAATTTACCCTTGTAACCGATGATTTAACAACAGGGTAAAGGTGAAGGCTTAAGGGATCCTTAACGCGTGAGCGTAGGGTGAAAAAATGTACAGGGACACATTATTGGGATAGGTCGTCGAACAGATACCAATGGGCGCTAACGTTCTTGGCAATGATGGCTTCTTGTTAGATCTATTCGGCGTGCTTGATTGCTATACGGGTGGCTACTGGGCCTACTATCTCAAATAGGGCTGTGGCTGAGATAGTGACCGCCATAATGGTATCCGCATATTCTGGTAATAACTGGCTAACGATCAGCGCCATACCCACGGCGACCCCCGCTTGAGGCAACATCGCGACGCCAATCCAGCGCGCGTTGGGGCCGTGCATACCGAGTAGCCGTCCGGAGAGCCAGCCCCCAGCGATTTTACCCACCACCCGTAGCAAGATATAAAGCCCGCCAATCACGCCTATCTCCATAAAGTGATCAAAATTAAGAGAAGCGCCGGCGAGAATGAAAAATAGTACGAGAAAAGGGCTCTGAATATTTTTAATGGCATGAAAAGGTCGTGTGTGATGTTTAGCTAGATTAGCGACAGTAGCACCCATTGCCATAGCGGCCAGTAGATAGGAGACCTCCAGCCATATGGCCAGTCCGCCGCATAACATTACAAGCCCTAGCGCCTCGATCAGGGTGGGCTCGCCTTCCTGAATTCGTCCTGAAAGAAAGGCCATGGGAAGACCTACAGCTACGCCTAGCAGTAATGCCCCAGAGATATCCCAAAGGCCGGCCGCAAACGCAGGAACACCATTAGGTGAGGCGGAACCCAAGGCCACCGTGAGGCAGAGGCTGAATATTAATAATCCCCATGCATCATCCAGAGCAACGACGCCCAGCAGGGTTAGACTAAATTGGCTTTTATCCTTGAGTTCGTCGATTACGGATGCCGTGGCTGCAGCGTCCGTCGCTGTTGCAATGGCTGCTAGTAGTAGAACGACCTCCAGTGGTAGCGGGGTTAATAACAGGAGCCCGATTGAAACCACAGCGAGGGTTAATAGGGCCGCGCCTAATGAGAGCCCAACAATCTGTTTTCCGTGCAGCCTAAAAGTATCGCGTGTGAGAGTGCTGCCCAGCAGGAAGCCCACCATAACCAGCGCTAATATAGATATATTCTCGAACCAGAGTTGTCGAGTTTCCTGGAATAAGTCCAGACCACTGGGGCCGATCAGTATCCCCATAATAATTAACAGCGTTACTCGCGGGATAGCACTGAAGCTGCCGAGCCAGAACGTGAATAGCCCAAACAGTAATAAAGAACCCAGCGTGATCAGTATTTCCGGCATGGTTTTTACGTAACCTGTAATGAGTCAGGGAATGTTGAATGGCCGTTAATAGACCAAATAATTATGAACCTCCTTTAGGTTCGATACGACAACTATACTAACCAATGAACTGTTTTGTGTAGGGTGAGGTGATGAACAATGAGTATTTCCCCAGCGCTGGCCGACTATTTAAGCCGGAAGCATGTAGATTATGAAGTGCTTGAGCACTCGGTTACGGCAACTTCTCTGGCAACGGCACGGGAGGCCCATGTCCCAGCAGAAAAGTTAGCCAAAGCTGTCGTAGTTAAGCGGGATGGCAAGTATGCGATGTGTGTTATTCCTGCATCGAACCAGCTGGTTCTCGAATGGCTCAAGTATGGTCGTCAACATGAGTATGAGCTTGCCTCGGAGGAAGATTTGTTGGGTTTGTTTCCCGACTGTAAAGAGGGTGCCATCCCCGGTCTTGGGCAGGCATATCAGATGGATGTCATTATTGATATTGAATTATTGGAAAATAAGGACGTCTACCTTGAGGGTGGAGACCATCACCATCTTCTGCATATCAATCATCGAGATTTCAGCATGTTGATGCGCAATGCCTGGCCAGTACCCATCAGCTGTTTGATGGGTGGACATGAGAGCCAATACATATAGGCTTGATTAGAGTGCTAGCTGATGTTGGGTGATTTGATGGGGGTGGATACCACGCCTTGGGTATAGCTATGTTAGGTATAGCTATGTTGGGTCATTAAATGGTTGAATTACAGCATCTGTAATGGGTGCCTAAATGATAGAGGGGTTTCCATGTGACTGGAGAGACATATGTCCCCTGATGTATTGCCGCTTGAGCTGCGCCACCGAATTCGGCGTGGTGAATTTTCTGGAAATACCTCCGGCTATTGCCCTGGATTTGTTCAGGGTAACGTAGTGATTTTACCTAGTGATTGGGCGACAGATTTTTTACAATTTTGTGAATTCAACCCTAAACCATGTCCACTGATTGGGGTGGCAGAGATAGGTGACCCAACATTGCCTCTTCTCGGGACAGATCTGGATATTCGCACTGATCTTTCTAGCTACCGAATTTTTCAGGATGGCCTGATGGTGGATGAAGTATCAGATATCAGTGGCCAATGGCGCAACGATTTAGTGACATTTGTATTGGGCTGCTCCTTTTCCTTTGAAGAGGCATTGTTAGCAGAGGGTCTAGAAGTACGAAACCTCACAGAAGGGGTCAACGTACCAATGTATCGTACTAATATAGATTGCCGGCCAGCGGGGCGATTTAACGGAAAAATGGTGGTCAGTATGCGTCCATTTTTAGAAGCTGATGCACTTCGTGCCACGCAAATTTGCACCCATTTCCCCTCAGTGCATGGCGCCCCTATTCATAAGGGTGATCCATCCCTGATCGGTATCGGTGACATTCATCGCCCCGACTTTGGTGAGCCGGTCACCATCAAGCCAAATGAGCAACCCGTCTTTTGGGCTTGCGGCGTAACACCTCAGGTCGCGTTGGAGCAGGCCCGCCCGCCTTTGTGTATTACCCACAGCCCGGGTTGTATGCTGATTACTGATGTGAAGAATAGTCAACTAGCCATTCTGTAAATAGCCTGTGATATCCCTATAATGAAAGAGTGCTATCGGAGATAAATAATGCCACTACTGCTCAACTGTGACCTAGGTGAAAGCGCTGGTGTGGGGGTAATGGGCATGGATGAGGCAGTGATGCCCCATATTGACCAAGCCAATATTGCCTGTGGTTTTCATGCGGGCGATCACATGGTGATGCAGCGTACGCTTAAGCTTGCTGGCGAACATGATGTGATGATCGGAGCTCATCCCGGTTATTCAGACTTGGCTGGATTTGGCCGTCGTTCCATTCAGCATTCTCCCGAGGAAATTGTTGCGTTGATGCATTACCAAATTTCAGCCTTGGATGGCATGGCCAAAACCCAAGGGTTGGAGATGCAGTATGTGAAACCCCATGGTGCGCTCTATAACGACATGATGGCGGATGCGGATGTTCGTCGCGCGGTGATGAACTCTATCGCGGCCTTTTACCGCCCGGTTAAATTGATGTTGTTGGCTACGCCGTGGGCAGATGCGCATCGAGCGGAAGCTGAACAGCTTGGTATAGAGCTGTGGTTTGAGGCATTTGCTGACCGCTGTTATGACGATGATGGAACACTGCTGTCACGGGCTAAATCTGGAGCAGTGCATGGCAGAGAAAAGATGCTGCATCAGGCGGCGCAATTGAAAAATGAGGGGGCAGTGATAACGGTCAGCGGTCATAGGCTGATGATTGACGCAGATACCCTCTGTGTTCATGGCGATAATATCGAAGGCGTTCAGGCCATTCAGGATATTAGAGCGTTGATTGACGAATGAATATCACCGTCGCGGGTGAAAATTCTCTGATGGTCTATTTTGGTGAAGATGCCTCTCCAGCCGTTTCCGCCAGGGTTCAGCATGCGGTACATCTACTCGAAGGGGCATTGGGTGATGTACTGATTGATATGGTCCCTTCCTATGCTTCCCTGCTGGTTATCTATGACCTGTTTCGCACGGATTTTCATACCATTCGGCCTCAAATTCGTGACGCATTGGCAGGGCTCAATAATGTTGAAGTACAGGATGGTGCTTTGGTTGAGCTTCCGGTGTACTACAGTGTTGAATCTGGGCCCGACTTGGATGCATTGGCAAATCGGGCCAATTTGAGTGTAGATGAGGTTGTTGCGCTGCATCAGGCCCAAGAATATCGCGTTTACGCCATTGGTTTTGCGCCGGGGTTTGCCTATCTCGGGCAGGTGGATGAGCGTATTGCGGCACCACGATTAGCGACGCCTAGGCAGCAGGTACCCCGTGGGGCGGTCGGTATTGCTGACCGCCAAACGGCCATTTATCCGGCGGCGTCACCCGGAGGCTGGAATCTGATTGGCCTTTGTCCCCAGCCCATGTTTGATCCCAATAATGATCCGAGTATGCCTGTTCAGGTGGGTGATCGTGTGCGGTTTAGGGGTATCGATCGACAGACCTTTTTGGACTTGGGCGGGGAGCTTTAATGAATACCGGATTTCTAGTCAAAAAATCCGGATTGTTAACCTTAATTCAGGATGCGGGGCGGTTTGGTTTTCACTGTCTCGGGTTGTCCACTGGTGGCCCCGTGGATCCACTGGCATTTCATTGGGCGAATCGGCTTTGTGATAATAACTTGGTTGCATCAGCATTGGAGGTCAGTGTCGGTGGCTTGGTGTTGGAAGCAAAGGCCGCTACTCGAATAGCGGTTTGCGGTGCTGATATGCCATTAACGATTAATCACCGACCCAAATCACTGTGGCAGAGCCACCCAGTGCAGCCGGGTGATCAAGTCGGATTGGGTTTTGCCCGCGAGGGTGTACGGTCTTATCTTGCCGTAGCGGGAGGATTCGATATTCCGGGCATATTTGGCAGTACTGCTACCGTTGTTCGTGAATCTATCGGTGGTTTAAACGGTGATAAATTACAGCCGGGGGATTTTTTGCCTTGTGCTGAGACCCAGCACACCGGTTGTCTGATTTTACCTAAGGGTTATCGCCCGGTGTATGGCCACCATGCCATATTGAGGGTTATTCCGGGGTATCAGCAGCACGATTTCAGTCATAGCCAACAGCGTCGTTTTTTTAGTAGTGAATACCGTATTTCTCACCATTCAGACCGTATGGGCTATCGCCTTGAGGGGCCTGAAATCAGCCCTGGCATCGACGGCATACTTTCTGAGGGGATATGTCTTGGTGCTATTCAAGTGCCGCCAGACGGCCAACCTATCGTTCTGATGAATGATCGTCAGACTATAGGTGGCTATCCAAAACTAGGCTCTGTACTTTCTTTGGATTTAGGTCAGCTGTCTCAGCTTAAAGCCGGTGACAAAGTGACGTTCAACCCGATCACCGTGGAGGATGCACACAATATACGCCACTTGGCGGTCAGTTATTTCGACCAGATAAAGCCGGTGCGCTGTTGATACATTGATTACTGTCAGGTTGACTAACTAGGCATAGGTAACCTATGAGTCTATTAAGTAGTGGATGAGGTCATGACACAAGAGTGCCCTTATGACGATGGCAAAGGACTTGGTTCTTAGCGAGCAAATCGAAGACGCATTGGTGGCCCGTAACCTCCGAGGCATGAAGACAGTACAGCCCGCTTTAGCGCCGGGTTATTGTATGCGAGCTGCCAGATTGATACTGGCCTGCAAAGGCACCGTGTTGATCAGTACCGGATTTCCGGTAAAAGACACGTTTGAAACCGATGGCCCCTTGGGCGCCATTGCGCTATATCGAGTAATGGAAGCATTGGGTGCAACGCCTATATTGGTTTGCGGTGGCCCACTGGCCAATGCTATTTGCGATGATTATCGAATACACCATTTGGCTGTTGGCCAAAAGCAGGGCATGGCCCAACAAGTAAAACAGGCTATGGAGGCCCTTCAGCCCAAACTGATTATTACCATTGAGCTACCGGGGCAGGCCGCAGACGGTTGTTACTACAATATGCGTGGTGTGGATATTAGTCCCCTCACCATCTGCTTCGATGATTTCTTAAAAACCGCTAACTGCCCCACGGTGTCTATTGGTGACGGTGGGAATGAAGTCGGTATGGGTAATATTTCTGATGCGTTGTCTTCTCTGGATATTATTCCGTCGGTCACTACCTGTGATGAGCTCATCGTTGCGGATGTATCCAACTGGGCTGCACACGGGTTAATCGCCATGATTTCATATTGGACGGGTGTGGATTTTCTGGAGAATTGGGATAACCGAGCCGTATTGGAATACCTATCACAGCATGGCAGTGTCGACGGCTTGACGGGCAAGAAAACGCTGACGGAAGACGGTCTGCCCTGTGAGCAGAGTGAGGCCCTGATACAGGAATTACGAGATTTAACGGGGTTTTGTCGGCGTTCTTAAACATGAGGCTGAGAGCCCCGGGCATCAATAAGGAATTTACTTTGCCTGATGATGGTCTCACTGATAGTATTTCTGGCTTTTTTTACTGTTAGTTCAGTATCTAATATCCAGAACTTAGGGCAGGGTGATGAGCGTAAAGGGAACAGGCAATAAGGTGATTCGATGAGTATTGTTTATCTGAATGGTTCTTATCTGCCGATGGCCGAGGCAAAAATCTCGCCAATGGATCGTGGTTTTCTATTTGGTGATGGAATCTATGAAGTGGTGCCATCCTACGGTGGTGAGATGGTCGGTTTTTTACCTCACATTGACCGAATGAATAATGGGATGGCGGATATTGGCATTAAGCTCAGCTGGTCACACGATCAGTGGAAGTTGGTTTGCGATACGCTTATCGAGAAAAATGGCACAGGTAATTTAGGCCTCTATCTACATGTCAGTCGCGGGGCAGATACCAAGCGTTTTCATGCTTGCCCGGAAGATATTGAGCCAACCGTGTTTGCTTTTGCTTATGAAATCCCTCCAGCACCCGTAGCAGACAAGTCGAAAGTGATGGGCTATAAGGTTGCCATCGATCATGATCTTCGTTGGAAGCGTTGCCACATCAAGTCCACAGCACTACTCGGTAATGTCTTACATTTTCAGCACGGTTATGAGCAGGGTACAAATGAGACCCTGCTATACAATGACAAGAATGAATTGACCGAAGCCAGTGCCTGTAATGCTTACATCGTCAAAGATGGCGTAGTGATTACACCACCGCTGGATAATCAAATTTTGGCGGGCATCACCCGACATATTCTGCTGGATTTACTTCGTAAAGAGGGCTCCATCCCTGTGGAGGAACGAGTGGTCACCATGGATGAAGTATTCGATGCCGATGAAGTTTGGGTAACCAGTTCATCCAAGGAAGTGGTTCCGGTGATCGAAGTCGATGGTAAATCAATCAACCATGGCGAGATAGGCAATGTGTGGTTGGCCGCGCAGACCGTTTACACCGCCGGTAAATTAAATTATTAGCTTCTTGAGAGCAATACAGATAAAACATTATGTCCAGACCAGCTAAAGCATTGTTAGACCTTAAGGCACTTCGCCACAACTATCAGTTGGCAAATGGTCTGGCTCCCCATTCCCAAAATATGGCCGTTATTAAGGCCAATGCCTATGGTCATGGTGCGATATCTGTCGCCCATGCATTGAAAGACCTAGTCCCAGCTTTTGGGGTTGCCTGTATTGAAGAAGCCATTGAACTACGAGAAGCGGGTATTGAAACCCCCATACACCTCCTTGAAGGCGCATTTACGCCAGATGAAATTGACATAGCGGCAGAGCAAAATTTTTCTCTGGCCGTGGTCAATCAAGAGCAGAAAAGGGCAATCCTTAATGCCAAACCGAGTACGCCTCTGAGTGTGTGGATCTGTGTTGATACGGGCATGCACCGTCTTGGACTATCACCGGATGAGCTGACCTCAACCTATAGAGAAATGGCGGCCAGTGCCAATGTGGCTGGCGATATTATTATCGCTACTCATTTTGCCTGTTCTGATGATCTGAATAGTGACTTTACCTCAATACAGATGTCTCGCCTGGAGCAGGGCACCGGTGACGTGAGCGCGCTGTTGAACGCACCAAAGAGCCTGGCTAATTCTGCGGGTTTAATCGGCTGGCCTGAAACAAGAGCAGACTGGAATCGCCCTGGTATTATGCTCTATGGCAGCTCACCTTTTTCAGTACCACACCCCGATGTTGATCGACTTTTACCCGTGATGACCTTTAAGTCTGCGGTCATTGCCCTTCGTGACATCTTGCCAGGAGAGACAGTGGGCTATGCCGCCACATGGAAGGCGGAACGTCCATCTCGTATTGCTACCGTGGCCATCGGGTATGGCGATGGTTACCCGGTGCATGCGCCAAATGGCACACCCGTGTTAATTAAAGGCCAGCGCTGCCCAATGGTGGGGCGGGTTTCTATGGATATGATCACCGTTGATGTAACAGATCTGCCGGATGTTGCCATTGGGGATGAGGTTATTCTTTGGGGTAAAGGTTTATCCGTCAATGAAATCGCCGCCTGTGCGGGTACCATCAGCTATGAACTATTAACCCGCATGCCTCGACGGACACCACGTGTTTATATTAACGAATAGTTACAGCCCAGCATGGAGTGGCTGAAAAATATAAACACTAGCAATGATCAAATTTTACCGATCTCTTTAACACCGATCCTTTTAACCTCCATCCCTTTACCGAAATCAGGAGCCATAGGCTTCTGTTCACGGAAAAAGTGGTATTAAGTATATAATCTTATTAAGGTGTTGATTTATTATCAGTGGAAAGGGATTGGAAAATAATAACAGGGATTAGGCTTCTTTTGCCAAATGACAGAATTCTCCTGTGTTCTCCAACTGATTGTTTATAAACAAAAATAGCCTTGGCATAAAATCATTGGCTCCGAGATAAGGGGGCCAAAGTGATATAAGGCCATAGGCTTTTGAATAAGCTGTTAGCTGACCTTGAGCTTACACACTAAAACTCGGATGAGTAGCAAAATGAAAGTAAAAAATTATTGATAACGAGTAGCTGGGCTCTACTGATGATAACCAATCTGGGTTGGGCGGAAGAACCGAAAAACATGAAGATGTATACAGACACGCCACCAGGGGTTGCCACCCCCGACGAGCTGAAAACCAGCATTGGAACACTTAGATCGTTCGATGGCGTGCCGGATAGTAAGACTACACAGCTCGTTTACGACAATCTGGATCTGCAGCGAGCTACACAAGCCTTCCTCTCGACGTTACAAGTAGCATCCTTGTACGCCATGAAAGAGGGGCTGCTCGAGTTTGGCCCCGCCAATTACACCGGGTTGCTATTCGAAGACCTGATGGATTCAAAGGCCCTGTGGCTAACGCCAAATACAGTATCGATCTACCAAGTTATTTGGCTTGAGATCGGCGATGAACCGCTAGTCATAGAGACGCCTCCTAATGTGCTGGGTTTTATTGATAATGCCTGGTTCAACTATGTTATGGATTTTGGTAATGCAGGTCCGGATCGCGGCAAAGGCGGCAAATTCCTGCTCTTGCCACCGGGCTACACGGGTGATGTACCTGACGGTTATCACGTGGCGCGCACGACCACTCATGGTAACTGGATGCCTTGGCGGGGTTTTCAAGTGGAGGGCTCAACCAAGCAGGCTATTGACCAAACGAAAAAGTTATTTCGAGTCTACCCACTATCGCAAAAAGACAATCCCCCTAAGATGAATTTCGTCAATATGTCGGGCAAACCCCATAATACAATACACCGCATGGACTTTGGCTATTGGGAAGAGATCAATGCTGTGATTCAGGCAGAGCCCATTGAGGGGCTGGATCCTGAAATTCGCGGTTTGCTTGCCGCGATTGGTATTGTCAAGGGAAGGGAATTTAGTCCCGATGCCCGCATGAAAAAGATACTTACTGAAGCGGCGGCGATTGGCTCAGTCACGGCCCGCGCGCTGACCGCTCGTCCTTCGGACCAGCGTCACTACCTCTATCCAGGTGAACGAGTGTGGACAAACCCATTTATCGATGGACGCTATGACTTTCTGATCGACGGTGCACGCCTGCTAGACTCACGCACCTATATGCACTTTTATGCGACGGGTATCACGCCCGCAATGGCGATCCGCAATGTTGGCAAAGGCTCGCAGTACGCCATCGCTTATCTGGATAAAGCGGGCGACTCGCTAGATGGTAGCAAGACTTACAAAATCCATCTCCCGCCGAATGTACCGGCGAAGGATTTTTGGTCATTTACGCTGTACGACAATCAGACACGTTCCATGCTTCAAACGGATCAGCGCTTTCCGGGGCTTGATAACAACACGGAAGGTTTAAAGTCCAATGCCGACGGTTCGTTCGATATTTACTTTGCGCCTAAACCACCTAAGGGTATGGAAAAGAACTGGATACAGACAGTGCCGGGAAAAGGCTGGAATACTATTTTTCGTCTCTACGGACCGCTAGAAACCTTCTATGACCAAAGCTGGAAGCCAGGCGATCCTGAAATAGTCGAGTAAAGGAATAAGTAGGGTCAGGTACAAATTTATGTCTGCTGGGGAAGTCCTACCGGGCAAAAAACGAGGGCGCCTTGACATGGTTGTATTCTTGTAACCTGTAGAAATATATTTTGTAATTTTATACCATCCAGACAAGACAGAAAAAGTTGTACTTGACCCTACTTTTTTCTACGTTTTTTTGGCTAACGCCTCGCCACTGCTGCGGGCGTTATGTGAGAAAGAGAACTACAATGTGAGTTACACATGTGTTGGTAGGAACCAAAGTTCAATGTTTCTTAGGGTATCCTTTTTCAGTTTGTTATTGATAGCTACATCGGCGTTCGCCAGCCAAAAAGATAACCCATTACTTGATATAAAAAGTAAAATTCGGGTTGAATATCCTACGATAAAATATGTTTCTATCGAGCAGCTTCGCGAAAAGTTATCTGCCACTTCGAGACAATTGCCCTTGTTGTTAGATGTGCGAGAGCCAGAAGAATATTCAGTAAGCCAAATTCACGGTGCAAAGCTAACGCCAAAGATAGAGCGAGTGATGGCTATTTTAGACAAACAAGAAAAGAACCGCATTACTATTCTGTATTGTTCAGTCGGTTATCGTTCTGCATTTCTTGCCAAGCAGCTTCAAGAACGTGGATATAAACATATCTACAATTTAGAGGGTTCAATTTTCGAGTGGGCAAATAACGGGTATCCCGTGTATCAAGGGGATAAGCAGGTTTTTACCGTGCATCCTTATAATTTTTGGTGGGGTCGTTTATTGGATGAAAAGCTTCACTCTGATTATTAACAGTCACAAAAAAGTATGAATAAGTAGTATCAGGTACAACTTATGTCTGCTGGGGAAGCCCTACCGGGAAAAAACGAGGGCGCCTTGATATGGTTGCATTCTTGTAACCTGTAGAAATATATTTTGTAATTTTATACCATCCAGACAAGACAGAAAAAGTTGTACATGACCCTATTTTTTTGATTTTTTTATCGTTATTCAATCAGCCCGTATTGCTTATCGAGTATATCAATAATTTCCGCTTTGGGGTTTTCCGATAGATTGAGTTTTTCGCCGGTAATTTTCTCCGCGATGGAGACATAGGTTGCCGACACGTCCATGAGTACCGATTCCGGCAGGGCGTTATCTCTGGCCAGTGCTTGGCGCTCGTCCATACGGTCTTTGTTGAGCAGGATGTCGGGGTCGGGGAAGTGGTTCAGTAATAACTGACGGAAGCTCTCTTTGGAGTTTTCCACTACTTGGCCATCGCGGTAGCTGGGGCCATCCCAAATACGGGAGGAGTCGGGGGTGCCGACTTCGTCCATATAGATCAGTTTTTGGTTGCCGGCTTTGTCGGTGACGTAGCCAAATTCAAATTTGGTGTCCACAAAGATCTGGTCTAATTTGGCCAGTTCGTCGCTGATCACATCAAAGCCTTCTTTCAGCAGTGTTTCGTACCGGTTGATGTCTTCAATGCCGGTGAAATTAAAGGCTTGGTAGTTATTTTCGATATCGGCACGGGTAATGTTGACGTCGTCAGCTTCAGGTACTCCGGGAAGACCCTTGAGAACCCCTTTGGTGGAGGGGGTTATGAGTAGTTCTGGGAGTTTCTGATCCTTTTTTAAATCATTGGGGAGTTGGATGCCACAAAATTCCCGCTCGCCTTTTGAATAGGCGCGCCACATGGAGCCGGTGACGTACTGTCGGCAAATGGCTTCGATCATCACGGGTTTTGCTTTCTGAACGATCCACACAAAAGGATGGGGGATCTCCAGAATATGGCTGTCAGCCAGCCCTTGCTCACGAAACAGTTTAAACCAGTGGTTTGAAATGGCATTCAATGCCGCACCTTTACCGGGTACGCCATTCATTCCACCTTCGCCGTGCCAGATGCAGTCGAACGCAGAAATACGATCGCTGATGACCATTATGGCCAGTGGTGCATCGGCAGCCACGTCATAGCCACGCTCTGTAATCAGGCGGCGGCTATCATCTGCGGTGAGCCAATAGACGGAGCGTACTTTGCCGCTGTGAACGGGGCCGTCAGTACGAATGGGAAGATCGTTATTAACGGCCAATACTTTGTTTGCGAGACTCATGTCAAACCACCTATTTGGAGTGATCAGCGCCTGACATCTGTTCGGCAGGGCTTGGATAATTTAAGGCGAAGAATTCTACCAGATAGGCGGTGGGTTGCCACATTTTTGCATTAGGCCCTTTAGAGAATAGTTGGTGTGCGTGTTAGCTATTATTCCTTTCTGATGGCATACCTGCCGCTACCCAAGAGCATGATGGCGAGCCCACCGATCAGATAAAGCCCCTGAAGTTCTAGTGCCCAACCTCCGTGTGAGGTGAGTTGAAAGAGTTGGCCGCTGTGGACTAATAGTATGGCGAACACCATATTGAATACCACTAGCAGTCCGCCAACACGGGCGTAGTAACCAAAAATAATCATTAGTGGGGCAACTATTTCGCCCAGATAAACCGCATAGGCCAAGAATGGCGGCAGACCGATATCAGACAGATTTTGGCTGATAAACTCAAGTGTCTCAGGGTGGATGATTTTGGCAGCACCGTGTAACAGGATCAGAATGCCAACAGTGAGGCGTAGTAGTAATTTGGCTATAGATTCTTGGTGGCGCATGGCTTAACTCATCTCTCTCGCGGGCGATTTTTTAATCATATTAGCGTATTTGTTTCCGGGATAGTACGTTAGGCCAAATTTGGCCTAACGTGGGGTTTCAAGTTGTTATGGCGTTTAATACAAGGACATTTCTTGGTCAGGTAGAACCTTCAAGGTATCATTGCGGCCTATTTCAAACTGATTGAATCTAAACTGACAAGCAGCCCGAGAGGGCACCCTGTGGAGATTGGGAATGATTATTAAACCAAGAGTTCGTGGCTTTATGTGTATTACCACCCACCCGGTGGGCTGTGAGGCTAATGTCAAAAATCAGATCGACTATATCAAACGTCAGGCGCCTATTGATGGACCTAAGCGTGTATTGGTGATTGGTTCCTCTACAGGCTACGGGTTGGCAGCACGTATTGGTGCAGCCTTTGGTGGTGGTGCATCGACTCTGGGGCTCTTTTTTGAAAAAGAGGGCACTGAAAAGAAATCAGGTTCTGCCGGTTGGTATAACTCCGCAGCATTTCATAAGTTTGCTGAACAAGACGGTTTGTACGCTAAAAGCATTAACGGCGATGCTTTTTCTGATGAGATCAAGCAAAAGACGATTGAGACCATTAAGGCTGATATGGGGCAGGTTGATCTGGTGATCTATAGCTTGGCCTCACCACGCCGTCAGCATCCCAAAACAGGTGAGGTGTTTAATTCAACCCTTAAGCCTATTGGTAAAGATGTGACGTTGCGGGGTATTAACACTGACAAGGAAGAGATTCAGGAATTTAGTCTTGAAGCTGCCAGTGACGACGATGTCTCCAATACCATCGCTGTGATGGGTGGTGAAGATTGGCAGATGTGGATGGATGCACTGAGTGAAGCTGATGTTCTGGCTGACGGCGCTAAAGCCACGGCCTTTACCTATGTGGGTGAAAAGGTCACGTGGGATTTGTATTGGCATGGCACGATTGGCCAAGCCAAGAAGGATTTAGACAAGAAGGTGATCGGTATTCGTGAAAAGCTGGCTGCTACGGGTGGTGATGCCCGGGTATCGGTATTAAAAGCGGTGGTCACTCAGGCTAGTTCTGCTATCCCAATTATGCCTTTATACCTGTCGCTGTTGTTCAAGGCCATGAAAGCAGATGGTAGTCATGAGGGGTGTATCGAGCAGCTTTATCGCCTCTACACCGAATGTCTATACAGCGATACACCAAGGTTGGATGAGGAGGGTCGGTTGAGGGTGGATGAGCTGGAGCTTCGTCCGGAAATTCAAGATAAAGTAGCGTCAGCCTGGGCTCAGATCACGACGGAAAACCTTGCTGAGCTTACTGACTTTCAAGAATACAAACATGAATTTCTAAATCTGTTTGGGTTTGATATTGATGGCGTGGACTACGATGCGGAAGTAGATCCAGTAGTGGAAATCAAAAATTTAGTTTAAGCAACGTGTGCTAATGGAAGGCATTACACCCGGTGTGTGATGCCTTTTTTATGGGAATCGATTCCTGAGACTTGTGCTCGGGAAACAAGAGTGACACTGAGCTACTGCAATTAAGCATTGAATTTTCATCAAGCTATCCCTATAAATAAGATATGGATACCAATGTTCACACACTTTCAGTGTTATTTGATCAGCTGGGGTTGCCCTCAGATGAGCGCGCTATTGAACGCTTTCTTCTTCAGCACAAGCTATTGGGTGGCGGGATGCGGCTTGCCCAGGCTGATTTTTGGACTGAGAGCCAGCGGGCCTTTCTGCAAGAGTCCCTTGCGGAAGATTCAGATTGGACGGAAGTTGTCGATCAACTGGAGTCTTTGTTGAGAGAGTGATTTGGTTCTAGGGGTGTATTGAGCATTTCAGTCGGGCTCTGTATACCTTGAACATCTGCCTTTCTCTGAACAGTCGTTTTTCTTAGAATAGTTTGCCGTAACATTTGGGCAGCCATCCCTTTTCTCCGCCATCCCCCTTATAATGCCCCCTTTTAAGTATCCTGACATATTGTCTCGGTGGTTCATGGGTAACAATCAACAATTTCAGAGAGCCTTTCTACATCCTCGATACTGGCTGACGTGGCTTGGTATAGGGTGCTGGAGATTGCTAGTTATGTTGCCCTATCCAGTGATGATGTGGCTTGGTCAGCAGCTGGGTACATTGATGTATTCGTTGGGTGGCTACCGTTATCAAGTGGGAGAGATTAACCTCAAGCTCTGTTTTCCCGAGGTGGATGAGTTAGCTCGCCAGCAATTGTTGCGTGATAATTTTACCAGTTATGGTATCGCTTTCTTTGAAGTCGGTATGGCTTGGTGGTGGCCTACTGAGCGCTTGAATAAGCTTATTCAGCTGGAAGGGATGGAAAATATTGACGCATTACAGGGTCGCGGTGCACTGTTAATGGCGATTCATTACACCACGTTAGAAGTGGGCGCTTCGGCGTTGTCCTCAAGACATTCTATTGATGGCATGTATCGTACTCATAAAAATGCAGTCTATGATTATGTTCAGAGTAAGGGGCGGCGTGCGCGAGAGTTTGCTGGCGCTGTTTACCCGAGAGAAGATATCCGTGGGATGTTCAAGGCGCTTCGTAATGGCCGGATTATCTGGTATGCCCCAGATCAGGATTATGGTCGCAAGCAAAGTGTGTTCGCTCATTTTTTTGGTGTGACGGCGGCGTCGGTTACCGCAACAGCTAAGTTTGCGAAAATAGGCAATGCGGCAGTTTTACCTTTTTCTCACGTGCGCTTGCCGAATAATGAGGGTTATCGCGTCACCATTCATCCCCCATTAGAAAACTTTCCCACTGGTGACGATATGGCTGATGCAGAAACAGTTAATCGCAAGATAGAAGCCTTTATCTTGGAACAGCCGGATCAATATCTGTGGGTTCATCGCCGCTTCAAAACGCGCCCTGAGGGTGAATCTCGCCCCTATCCCAAAAAGAAGTAGTGAGTCGGGTAGGCGTCCAACCACGAGTATGTCAAAACTACCAGCAAACGCTTGTGCCGCCTGACGTGGGTCAGTACCATTACGCCTTCGTAAATTTAGACAAATATTGAGGCGCACGATGATCACCGGCAGTATTGTTGCTCTGGTAACCCCTATGATTCCCGATAGTCTTGAAGTGGACTGGGACGGCCTCAAACGGCTGGTGGAATGGCATATTGAAGAGGGTACCAACGCCATTGTCGCGGTGGGAACGACAGGTGAGTCGCCGACTCTTGATGTTCAGGAGCATATGGCGACGATTGCCTCGATCGTAGAGGATGCTAATGGTCGCGTGCCGGTTATTGCGGGCACTGGTGCCAACTGTACACGCGAGGCTATTGAATGGACTCGTCGGGCCCAGCAGGCCGGTGCAGATGCCTGTTTATTGGTAGCGCCTTATTACAATAAGCCTACCCAAGAGGGGCTTTATCTTCACCATAAGATGATTGCAGAGGCCGTGGATATTCCACAAATTCTCTACAATGTTCCGGGTCGCACAGCCTGTGATATGCTGCCTGACACCGTTGTCCGTTTGTCTGAAATCTCCAATATTATTGGCATTAAAGATGCTACTGGTGACTTGGGTCGAGCTCGCGAGTTGATTGATAGTTGCCCTGATGATTTTGCCATTTATTCTGGTGATGACGGTACGGCATTGGCGTTTATTTTAATGGGTGGCCACGGTGATATATCGGTTACTGCAAATGTGGCTCCTCGCTTGATGGCGCAGATGTGCCGTATGGCACTAGCTGGAGAAGCTGAGGCAGCACGGGAAATTAATGCACGTCTCAACCCGGTACATGATGCAATGTTTGTTGAGTCAAATCCTATTCCTGTGAAATGGGCCGTCGCCGAGATGGGCCTAATGCAAAAGGCAATCCGTTTGCCATTGACTGAATTGTCTGCTTGTTACCATGCGCGAGTAAGAGGCGCACTAGAGCAAGCAGGCCTACTGAGTTAAATAGTTAGTGAAAAGAATCGGAGTGCGACAAATGAGGTCGAAGTTTAAATTGATGGTGCTGGTAGCAGCGGCATTGTCTGTTGCTGGTTGTGGCCAGACTGTGATTCGCAATCACAGTAACGATTACCTAGGCGCCGAAGAAATACCAGCGATGGCGATTCCGGATGACAAGGATCAAACGGCTGTTGGTCAGTTGTATCCTGTTCCCGAGATTGCACAGATAGGTGCTGATCCGGATACTTTTGAGGCACCTAGGCCCCAACCACTGTCAGAAAACCTGTTTGAAGAAACGGTAGAGATTCAGACGTTTGGTGATAAGCATTGGATCGCCATCAATAAACCGCCTGCAGAGGTTTGGCCTCGGATTCGTAATATTCTGACTCGAGGTAGTGTTCCTACGGCTCGAATGGATGTGCCCAATGGTGTGTTAGAAACGGGCTGGTTACAGTTTAAAGATGAAGAGAAAGTGAGCCATCGGTTTCAATTTACCATCCGCCCTGGCGTGGGGGTGAAAAGTACTGAAATCTGGCTAATCCATATGCAGGTTGTCGAGGGACAAGAGGTGGGCGCAGGAGCGTGGCCGGAAATGTCTGTGAGCCAGATTAGGGATAACGAATTTACTCAGATGCTGTCGGATGCGCTAGTGAATGATATTAACAGTGGCAGTGTGTCTCTTCTCGCCCAAAATATTGGTGGTGAATCCAGAGTTAACGTAGTAACCCCGGCTAAGGAATCCCCTTATATATCTATGGACATCAGCTATGACCGAGCCTGGGCCGCTGTTATTCACTCCTTGTCCCTTGGTGGGTTTTCGGTGGTGGATAAAAATCAAACAGCAGGAACGGTTATTGTTGATTTTGATGACGCCCCCGTAGTGATAGAGGATCGTTCATTGGTCGGCCTTGTTAGCTCAATCTTTGAGGCTGATGATGAAGAACAAGCGGCGCCTCAATTTCGGGTTAAGTTGATCGAAAATGACAAGGTAGTTGAAGTACGTATTAGTGATAGGAATGATGGCAGTTTAGATAATGGAGAGGCCCTCAAATTACTGAGAGTGATACGCGGTAATTTGTCCTGATTTATGCGTTTCACTTCACTAGGCAGTGGCAGTAAAGGCAATGCTACTGTCGTCAATTGTGGTGATACCCTCATCCTGATTGACTGCGGTTTCTCTATTAGAGAAACCGAGAAACGCCTCGCTAGGGTGGGGCTAGGGGCTGATGACCTTGCGGCGATTCTGGTTACCCATGAACATGCTGATCATATCCGTGGCGTCCTGCCACTGGCAAGAAAACACCAGTTGACGGTGATGATGACCACAGGTACATGCAAGACACTGAAGGATTATTCAGGGGTTAACTTTGAGCCGATAAGTAGCGACTCTGCATTTAGGGTTGGTGGTCTGGATGTGATGCCTGTGTCTGTTCCTCATGATGCTCGAGAACCCGTTCAGTATGTTCTTCGAGGTGCAGGTGTAACATTAGGAGTTTTAACAGATTTGGGCAGCATAACGCCCCATGTTGTGAACAACTTCAGCTGTTGTGATGGGCTTCTGCTGGAAGCCAACCACGATATAGATATGTTGGCCAATGGTTCTTATCCCCAGGCATTAAAAAACCGGGTAGGTGGTGACTGGGGACACCTCAATAATCATCAGACACGCGACCTATTGCATCAAGTACAGCTCAGCCAATTACAGCACCTAGTACTTGGGCATATCAGTCAGCAGAATAATTCTCTTGGGCAAGTTAAAGAGGCAATGGCTGGTCTGGATCAGATGTTACCCCCTACCCATTATGCCAGTCAGGAGCAGGATGCTATCTGGCACCAATTACAAGTGGGATAGTAGGGTTTTCCGGTTTAAGCTCACGTTATTAGGGTGGTTTTAGAGTGGTCTGCTCTACGCTCGTCAGATGACTGATTATCCAAAATTAGTTTTAACTCTCGCTAGGTTGTCCACAATTACACCAATAACTTTATATAATTATTCGGAATGCTCTGTAAGTCATTGATATTTCCATGCTTGTTTTATAACTATCTGATTTATAAGGGTATTTGTGTGATGGTTAAAAAACAACCATTTTGTATGTGATGCCTAATTGAGTGGTCTAGATGGAGTTTAATGAAAGATACGCACAAAGTTATCCACAGATTTTGTGGGTAACTTTGGCGTGGTAAATTTAATAATTTGTCAACCAAATCGGTGCTAATGCGTTTACTTTGCACAGTGGGACGGTAGTTGAACTGAATCGCTGACCTGCTTGGCTAATAGCTGACCATCAGCACAGAAGAGTTGGTCATTACCTTCAAGGTCAATTAGCTGAGGATAAGGAAGAAAAAGTAAGGGTTTGATTTCAACCAAGTTGTTTTGATCCAGATTGATGTGTGTGAGACCTGTAAAGATTTCCAAGCCTTTCAGCTCTGCAATACCAGCACTTGAACAGTTGAGGTTAGTCAGTAGGTTGGCACGGGTCACGTTCTGGTCAAGAATAGCTTGAGCAACACAAGCTTTAAGCGCGGGGTCAGGTATGTTGTAGTCAGTGAATAGTGTGGGGGGATCAAAAACGGGCTGCTCGTTAAATGTATAGAGGTAACCCTCGCAGCCGGTGAGTACAAAGAAGCTGAGAGTTAATAAAGTGTGTAGATGGTTTTTCATAGGCTTGTGAACCATTTTGTTCTAAAAGTGATAAACGGCTTGCAAAGTTTTTTGCTTTGAACAGAATAAAGATCATACCGCTTCCATTATTATAGGGTGTTAATACTCATAACGTTATTTAAGTGTTCATTAAGAGGATATGACATGAAGAAGTTCCTAATTGCAGTAGCCGTTTTTGGATTGGCTGGGTGTATGTCAACTGATCCCTATACAGGGGAGCAGCAGGTAAGTAACACCGCCAAAGGCACTGGTATCGGTGCTGTTACCGGGGCCATTATTGGTGCAGCTGTTTCCAGTAGTGACGATCGAGGAAAAGGTGCACTCATTGGTGCGGCGAGTGGAGCTGCGGTTGGTGGCGGCGTTGGTTTCTATATGGATCGCCAAGAGGCTGCGTTGCGGGCAAAACTTGAAGGTACCGGGGTTCGAGTCGTACGTGAAGGAGATAATATTCGTTTGGTGATGCCTAGCAGTATTACTTTTGGTGTTGACCGTTACGAGGTTCGCCCAGAGTTTTACGCTACGCTGGAATCAGTGGCTATTGTTTTGAAAGAATTCGATAAGACGAATATTAGGATTGCAGGTCATACCGATTCCACGGGCAGTGCCGAATACAACCAGACGCTCAGTGAGCGTCGTGCTAGCAGTGTGGGCCAACTTCTGATTACTCAAGGCATTATGAGTGGCAGGGTTTGGACTACGGGTTATGGTGAGCGCTATGCCATCGCTAGCAACGACACAGACGCCGGGCGCCAAGCTAATCGTCGAGTTGAATTAGAACTTGTGCCCACACAACGCTGATTACCTAGATACCGTTGTTATTCTTGGTCGGCCCGGGTATGAATCTCGGGCCGAGCTTCTTTCGGCCGAACTAAATTTACCGACGATAGCGCCTGAAGACATGTCTGTCCTCAGTAGTGGTTTTACACTCGTAGTAGATCACGCAGGATTGTCTCTTCAGAAAATGGGTGTTGGTGCTCCCGGACCAATACGCTGTGACTTTGCAGAAGGTGCTTTACGACATCGTCGTTTGTACGGTGGTGGCAAAGGACAGGATATTGCTAAGTCTGTTGGGCTAAGTCATAAAGGGTTTAGGCCGCTTGTTCTGGATATGACGGCAGGCCTAGGTCGTGATGGTTTTGTCCTGGGCACCCTGGGGGCGACACTCCAGATGCTTGAGAGGCATCCAGTAGTGTGTGCACTGCTTCAGGATGGGTTAGATCGAGCTCAGAAGCAGGCAGTTACTGATCGAGAACTGGCGGAAATACTAGCTCGTATTTCAGTGTTTGGTCTTGATGGAAAAAATTATTTAGAGCAATTAACGGAAGAGTCTTGCCCGGATGTCATCTACCTTGATCCTATGTTTCCAATGAGGGAGAAATCCAGCAAAGTTAAAAAAGAAATGCAGTTATTTCATCAGCTAGTGGGTATGGATATGGATGCCACAAAACTTCTGCCATTGGCATTGAGCAGGGTGCGCTACCGAGTCGTTGTTAAGCGCCCAACACATGCTCCTTTTCTGGCTGAGAGTAAACCCAGTTACAGTTTGAAGGGAAAATCTACACGGTTCGACATTTATTCAGTACAGAAGCTTCCCTAGTTATTACCACTGGTACCCCACTGAAATAACCCACTCGTCATCTGCATGTTTACTACCATCGCTGGGTTCACCGACATAATCAAAGTCATAGCGCATTTCACTGAATATACCGGCGAAAAGTGGGATTTTGATACCTGTACTGGACTTCAGCCGGTTATTCTCAGCATCTTCGATTAACCATAGTAGCGAATGCTCATGGAAAAGAGTGATATCTTTGTATGAAATGGGCCAGTCTAGCCTCGCCGCCCAGCGGCTGGCGAGATCTTCCTCCGTATTGCCATTTGAGTCTTTTGTTATCAAGTAGCTGGGCCCGAGCTGTAAGTTTAGGTTGAGTTGATTTTCCAGGTAAATTCTTCGGCCAAGACCTACCCCTATTTCGAACTGTTCATAAACAGCACTAAATCTGTCCTTGTCATAATCACCGCGACCGTAGCTAAACCAACGGTCATTAAAGTCATGATTGAGCTGGTAGTCGACTTCGTAATTTTCTTCGTCGATGTTGCCATTAGTTTTTTCTAATTCAGATTTAAGTTTTGCTTCATGACGAAATTCTTCTTGGTTCCATTTGAGTCGTGCCTCAAAGTTAGAATTCATGGAATCAGAATTACCTGATTTTCGATTGGCATTTAATTTAACCTGGCCACTAAAAGGCGCTAAAGGTGGAGGGGGGCTGGTAGCCACTAATTCCTTAAGTTGTATACCGGAAAGCTGTCCTTTTTCACAAATGCCATCAATTGTTTCTGACATGTTCAATGAGCAATTTTCAGCATTATTCGCGTCGCTTTTAACCGTGTGAAGTACCGTTGAGGAAGCAAAGTGCTCAACTTTTTCCTTGGGCAGCCTGAGTTCTCCTAATGTCTCGGACATCCATACGATGGTCTCTTTATTAATAGTCGTCAGTTCGCCATGGAAAACATCACCATTGTATAGGGTTATTTTCCCAGCAATAGCGGGTGTCGATACAGCCGTAGTAATGAGGAATAAAAAAATTACTTTGTATAACGAAGAGTGCTTCATGAGGGTTCCAGATGAATGTGCTGAGTACGTTAAAGCAGTTTTTCTAGTATCCGTTGATAAATAGCACTCAGCGCTTCCAGATCGGTTATACACACACATTCGTCTACTTTGTGGATAGTGGCATTGGTTGGCCCAAGTTCTATAACCTGGCTACCGTAGGGAGCAATAAATCGGCCATCAGAGGTACCGCCTGCGGTGGATAGCTCTGTATCTAACCCAGTGATATCACGAATGCTTGCAACCGTTGCCTCGACTAATGCACCTTCCGGGGTTAAGAAGGGAAGACCACTAAGATTCCAGTTGAGCTCATAGTCAATGCCATGTTTCTTCAGAATTCCTTCGGTGCGAGATTTTAACTGGTCTTCAGTGACTTCAGTAGAAAAGCGGAAATTAAAAATAATGTTGGCTTCACCGGGTATGACATTGGTGGCACCAGTACCGCTTTGAATATTTGAAATTTGAAAGCTGGTGGCGGGAAAAAATTGGTTTCCCTCATCCCAGTTCTCGGTAGAAAGCTCTGCTAACGCTGGGGCAACTTTATGGATGGGGTTATCGGCTAAGTGAGGGTAGGCCACATGTCCCTGCACGCCTTTTACGGTTAGTTCTCCGCCAAGGGACCCACGACGGCCATTTTTTACCACATCGCCTATTTGTGTGGTGCTTGAAGGCTCACCCACCAGGCACCATTCTGGCATGGCATCTTGTGCCACTAACCACTCGACCACTTTTACCGTGCCATTGATGGCAATGCCTTCCTCATCACTGGTAATCAGGAAGGCGATTTTTCCATTGTGATTGGGGTTTTCAGCAATAAAATTTTCCACGGCTGTAATCATTGCCGCCAACGACCCTTTCATGTCTGCCGCACCGCGGCCATACAATAGATTGTCTTTAATGGTTGGCTCAAAAGGTGGGTGTTGCCAAGCATTCTCCGGGCCAGTGGGAACCACATCGGTGTGCCCGGCAAAGCAAAGTGTAGGGCCATTGTCTCCGCGTACAGCCCAGAAGTTTTTCACATCGCCGAAAGGGAGTTTGTCCACATGGAAGCCAATGGCTTCCAGCCGTTCAATCATCAACTGCTGGCAACCAGAATCTTCCGGTGTCACAGAATGGCGGCGAATAAGTTCGCAGGTGAGTTCCAGTGTTGGTGTCATCGTATTGAAGCCATAAATATTTTAACCATAGTGATTATAAACAAACCCTCTTAGCCGGTTAGCGGCGGCTGAACAGTTGTTTGCTATCGGGGGTGGTCGGGACTGAGCATTTTTGAGGTGGTTGCACAGGAAAGCTCAAGCAATGGATCAGGGCAAAAGTATTCACACTCGATGACAGATAAGGAACTTGGCACAATACGGGTTAACCACAAAGTAATCAAAGTTGGCGATTCCAAGTTCCGGATCTATCTCTAAGGAGCTCTTACTCCGGTGTGGCGCTTAGCTGATATAGCATCTGCAGCGCAACGGGTGGTTTCATTCCAAATTTCCCGAACCACTTACCATAAATATCAACAATTTGGCCGCTGCGATTAACCTGAGACAAAGCACGGTCAACAACTAACTGGAAATCCGCATCGCCCCTCTGCATTGCTAGGGCAAATGGTTCATAGGAAAACAGTTGGGGGGACAAGAAGTATTGGTCGGGTGCACTTCGTGAAATGACACTTCCGATGAGGACAACCTGATCAGATGAAAATGCTGCAACTTCACCTTTATCCAATAGAGCCATGCCTTCATCTAATGAGGCTACTGCTACGACTTCACTGTTAATGCCGTTTTCTGACAAGACTCTTTCCAGAGATGTTTTGGTTGTCGTGTTCTCCACCACAGCAACTTTTTTACCCTTAAGGCCTGTAATATTAGAAATAGCCGCATCAGAGCGACTCAGCAATCCACCACCCGTTACAAAGGTCAGTTGCGAAAAGCCTACCTTTTCTGAACGACCTAAGGTTTTAGTCGTAGCACCGCACAAAAGGTCGATTTTTGATGACGCTATAGCCTCGAAACGTGACGCTGCTGTTACAGGAACATAATTTATCTTAATGTTTGTTCGTTCTAGCTTTTTCATAACCGCGGCAACAGCGGTCTCGCAAAGATCTATAGAGTAACCGATAGCATTTCCTGACTCATCGACAAACGACATCGGTGGTTCGCTTTTACGATAACCCAAATTAATTTCACCCGAATCATTGATGCGTTTCAATGTTTGAGTCAGTTCAGCGGCCATGGCCACAGAAACTTGCAAGCACGAAATCACTAGACCTAAAACTAAAGTGCAGATACGCATAATCTCTTCCTTATTGTTTTAAAACAGTATCGTCAGAGTAAATGTAAATTCATTATAGATTGAATTTCAATCACATATACAAACAATATAAAGGGTCATCGGTGCGTTATAACTACCGTGCATCGGGCTAACTTAAGGTGGTCAGTGTGGAGTGGTTAGTACAGGGCGCTCAGCCGTGACTATGTCGTAATAGTGTGTTGCTATCTGTGCGGTAGAAAAATTTCCCATAGATTTCCAATAGGATGGACTGTGAATAGGTGAGGACATCATCTTCTACGGACAACTGATAACGATATGCTGAGGATTTTGCATTATTGCCCATGAACGGTGATTGAATGACGCCCCAATGGGCATCTCCATCTGTTGCAGAAACATCAAGATGCAGCGTTCCGTTTAAGTCTGTAGATGAGATTCCTCCCGCTAGTACGCAGACGTCCCTTGAGATAGTCAGTGATTGAATGACCTGTTTCTGTTCGGCATCCCACATCCAATGACCCACTTGATCATGGAAAACCGTATTGTCAGATAGACGTCAGGCGGTCTGGTGGTAGCGTACTGCCCAGAGTTTTTGTTTTGAGGCGTTAGATACGTCACCAGCCGGTTCGCGAGTTAGTATTTCAGAATAGGGGTTATGTTTGATGCCATCATTTGGCACGGGTGCCACATCTGTACCATTATCCCCTTTCCACACGCCTATAATTCTGGCCAGTGGGCAGTACTCGATATCGCTCATAATGATCCTATTCGTAACGTATAGCCTAATACTCTATAGGCTAACAGTAACGGGAAGTTTGCAGTTGTGTAAATTGATTGAACGAATTATTTTGATAGGGCTTTATAGATTATTTCTGCGGATAGAAAAAAAGTCCGAGCAAATGCCAGGACTTCGCTGTGTAGCTAGTTTGTGGTAGTCAGCTAATTTGATGTATGTAGAGCCTCATTCAGTTCTACGGCTGATTTGTTGGTCAGGCATTCCACTGTGCCAGTGGTGGAATTTCTTCTGAAGAGCAAGTCATCTTTACCGGCCAGCTCTCGAGCTTTTGTCTGCCCAACAACTTGGTTGTGGTCATCAAGCAGTGTTACTTTTGTGCCAGACGTAATATAGAGGCCAGCTTCAACTGTGCAGCGATCACCGAGAGGAATGCCTAATCCTGAGTTGGCCCCCAGTAGGCATTGATGGCCGATAGTGATAATGATATTCCCACCACCTGACAGGGTGCCCATAGTGGAGCTACCACCGCCAAGGTCAGAGCCGGATTTCACAAATACGCCTTGAGAAATACGCCCCTCAACCATACTGGTGCTTTCGGTTCCTGCATTAAAGTTGACGAAGCCCTCATGCATGATGGTGGTTCCTTCGCCAATATAGGCGCCTAGGCGGACTCTAGATGTATCTGCGATACGAACACCAGCAGGCACCACGTAGTCCACCATTTTTGGAAATTTGTCTACACTGTTTACTGACAGATTGCGATTTTCCAAGCGAGCTTGTATTTGACGATCGGCCAGTTCAGCGATATCAATAGCGCCTTCATTTGTCCAAGCCACATTGAGTAATACACCAAATAGCCCGCTCAGGTTGGTGTGGTTGGGTTGTACCAAGCGATGGGAGAGTAGGTGCAACTTCAGGTAACCCTCGGGTACTGAAGCAGGTGCATCATCATTCTCTAGTATCGTTGCTACAGCAGTTCTTGTGCTGTGTTTGAACTGTTCAGCTATAGCGGCAAGTGCGGTTTCACCGGTCTCTTCCAGCGCTTTGGCCAGTTCTGTTAGGGCTTTCTCATCCAAGCTCATTACTTGATTGCCGCCATCGTAACCAATGGCCGCTTTAAGTGCGCTTTTGATACCGTCGTCAGGATTGAGCAGAGGCTGAGGGTAGAAAACTTCTAGCCATTTACCTTCGCTATTTTGGGTGCCTATACCTAAGCCAAAACTATAGAGTGCGGTCATTTTTAGATCTATCTCCAGTAAAAATTACAGGTCGAAAATGATACGGTAGTGGTCTGCCTTGAAACCGATTGTGATCTTACCATCGATATCAAGTACTGGCCGTTTGATCATTGCTGGGTGTTCTAATAATAATGCTGTCACGTTGGCTTCACTGACACTCTGCTGGTTAGCTAGCGCCAGCTTGCGCCATGTTGTGCCGCGCTTATTCAATACGGTTTCCCAACCAACAGACTTGATCCAGTGTTCTACCATTTTTTCTGTCAAGCCATCGGAACGTATATCGTGAAACTGGTAGCTAATGCTGTGTTCATCCAGCCAATTACGTGCTTTTTTTACAGTGTCACAGTTTTTGATGCCATGGAGTGTAATCACGAGAATATTTCTGTCATCGGTTAGTGTTATGAATAGATTAAGACTTTTTTGTAAAAGAGCCTCGTCAATAGAGCTTCGAAATGAGCTTCATTAAAGCGATGCGTAGGATAACAAAATTGTGTCGTGCAATCACGAGAGACTGCTATGAAGAGCATTGCCCTTATTCGTCATGCTAAATCTAGTTGGAGAGATGCCTCTCTTCAAGACTTTGATCGCCCTTTCAATCGGCGCGGAAGGATTAATGCAGCGATGATGGGGGAGCGATTGCTTAAACAGCATGAAAGCGGGTTGAAAATCTACAGTAGCCCTGCAATGAGGGCGAGAGAGACGGCATCCCTGATATTGCAGCCACTTGGAATGTTAGAGGATAAAATTGAGATCATTCCATCTCTTTATACCGTTAACTATGAGGGCCTGCTGGTCTGGTTGCGCTGACTAGACCAGAATGATGACAAGTTGTTGATTGTCTGTCACAACCCTGCGATGACAGATAGAGTGAATTTTCTTGCATTGTCAGATTATGAAAAAACACTTACCTGCGGCGTTGCCATGCTCAAGCTGAATTCAGTGAATTGGGAGCATGTGGGGGGCCGGTATGGGAAATCTTGTCTATTATGATTATCCAAAGAATATCCCCTAGAAGATGACCGTTTTTCTCCCGGTGCTTTTATTCTGAAGAAGGCGGTATTGGCTGTAATATTTCGATTATGCCTTGTTTGCTATAAAGGCCTTTGTTCTGTTTGGGTAACAGGTGGTGCAAATTTCACAGCGTCTTCCATCGCAGCCTCGTGCCGAGCAGTACTCCCTCCCGTAGTAGATGATTTGAAGGTGAAGTGAATTCCAGTTTTCTTTTGGAAATAACCGTTTTAAATCTTTTTCTGTTTGAACCACATTCTTGCCCTTGCTCAGGCCCCAGCGTTGTGCCAAGCGGTGAATGTGAGTATCCACTGGAAAGGCAGGGTGGCCGAAGGCTTGTGACATAACCACGCTGGCAGTTTTGTGGCCCACACCAGGTAATTGCTCCAAAGCCCACATGTCCTCAGGTACGACGCCTTGATATTGGTCGACTAATATTTGTGACAAGGTAGAAATGGCTTTGGATTTTTTTGGGGCAAGTCCGCAGGGCCGAATGATGTTGTAGATGGTTTCTACAGGAACGCGGCACATATCGAAAGGGTTGTCTGCTTTGCCAAACAGGGCTGGAGTGACTTGGTTGACGCGTTCATCAGTACATTGAGCAGAAAGTAATACCGCAACCAGCAGAGTATAGGAATCCTTGTGAGACAATGGAATGGGCTGCTCAGGGTAGAGTTCATTGAGCTTGTTGAGAATGAATTCGACGCGTTGTTTTTTTAGCATGGTGGTGTCGGGGGCTAGTCTCTAGTCGAGTCGTTACACAACATGGTTCTATAAAAATTAAGGCTAAATTAAATACTGAAGCCCTCTTATGTTGCGATAAATCGTTTGATTCGTTCCGCTGCTTCCCTGCATTCATCTATGGATGCTACCAACGCCATTCTTACCCGGTTTTCTCCGGGGTTAACGCCATCAACCAAGCGGGCTAAATAACGGCCGGGCAACACGGTTATATTTTGTTGAGCGAACAGTGCCTGTGCAAAGTCTTCATCACTCCCCTTGTTAGCAGGCTGTATATCTGCCCATAGATAAAAACCGGCATCGGGCAAATGGAGTGGCAGGATATCGCCCAGAACTTGTTGGAACACCTGAAATTTTTGGCGATATTTGTCCCGGTTTTCCCTTACGTGGTTTTCATCATTCCATGCGGCGATGCTGGCAAGCTGGGTAGGCACAGACATGGCGGAGCCATGATAGGTACGGTAGCGCAGGAATGATTGGAGTACCTTGGCATCACCGGCTACAAACCCGGAGCGTAATCCGGGTAAGTTGGAGCGTTTGGATAGGCTGTGGAAGACGATACAGCGATGGTAGTCGTGGCGGTCCATTTTAGCGCAGGCTTCGAGCAGGCCGGGTGGGGGGTTGTGTTCATCACCATAAATTTCTGAGTAACATTCATCGCTGGCAATAATGAAGTCGTATTGATCTGCCAGGGCAATAAGTTTCTGTAGGGTAGGAATATCCAGTACAGCCCCAGTGGGATTTCCTGGCGTACAGATATAGATTAGCTGGCATTGCTTCCAAGTTTCTGGTGTAACAGTGTCGAAATCCGGCACAAAGTTGTTGGTTGAATTGCAGTTAAGAAATCGAGGTTCGGCGCCAGCCAGTATCGCTGCACCCTCATAAATTTGATAAAACGGATTTGGGCTTAGTACTAGCGGCGTGGTGTTGCGATCTATTACTGCTTGGGCGAAGGCAAACAAGGCTTCGCGGGTACCATTGACAGGTAGCACCTGAGACTCTGGGTCCACGTTGTTCAATTGAAAGCGTCTGGTTAGCCAGCTGGCGATGCACTGCCTTAGTTCTGGCGCACCTTTAGTGAGGGGGTACGAGGCCAGGTTGTCCAGTGCCGCTGTTAGGGCTTGTTTAACAAAAGTGGGCGCCAAGTGCTTTGGCTCACCAATGGAGAGTGCTATGTGTGCCAGTTTAGCCGGTGGAGTGATGCCAGCCTTGAGTGCGTTGAGTTTTTCAAAGGGGTAGGGCTTCAGTTTGTCGAGATCAGTATTCATGGATTCTTTTTGAGTTGTTAGTGGATATCGTTAGTTGCTGCTGCGGTTATTATGTCATTGCCATAACTTCATTTTTTGAAGGGTTTCACCTTCAATGTCTTCTTTATTGCGTGTATCCAGCTCGTTACAAATGGCATCCCTTAACTGCTTGCAGAAGTTGGCGTCGCTCAGCGGCTGGTAGTCCATGTCAACTAAGTGGAATACATCCTCAACCCGTTCGCCCAAGGTCGAGATTTTTGCACTGAGTAAACGTAACCCAAAGCGCATAAATATACGCCCTAGATGAGCAAGTAGGCCTGCCCGGTCTGGGGTGATAACTTCAAGTATGGTGGCATTTTTTTCGATGTCATTACTGATACAGGCAATGGTGCGGAGGGTGAAATGTTTGAGGTGCCTTGGTGTGCGTCGCTGTACTTTGAAGGTGGATTGTTTGGGTTCCTTTAGTGCATCGGATAATGTGCTTTGGATGCGAGCCAGCATCTCGGTATTGTGGCCGAAGGGTTCATCGTTGTCATCGAGCACGTAAAAGGTATCGAATGTGTTGCCCTCTGTGTCGCTGTGAAGGCTTGCATCCTGAATAGTTAGCTGTAACTGATCCAGAGTGGCTGCGGTAATAGGGAACACGTTACTCAGACCGTTGGTGTGGATAAATATTTGGGTGGCGACCGGAATTTCTACCCCCGCATCCTGAATGAGTATTACGGGCTCGGGGTCGTCTCCACGTGCCGCAATGGCGGCAGTGTAGGTGGCGATATCATCGGCGTTTTCCCGGAGAAAGAATTCGTCGTCGAGGTTACCCCAAATCGTTTTGGCCTGAGCTTCGTTAATATTACTTTCAGCCAATTTTTTAATGGCGTCGAGTTTACTGTTTTTTACCCAGCCATCGCGGTCTACTGGATTTTCCAGGCCGCGTTGTAGCGCACTGCGGGTTTCTGAATAGAGCTGCCGCATCAGAGAGCCTTTCCAGCTGTTCCAAAGTGTGGGGTTGGTGGCGGTGATGTCAGCAACGGTCAGTACAAACAAGTAATCCAGCTGTCGTAGATTGCCGATTACTTTGGCGAATTTGTAGATCACATCGGGGTCGGAAATATCCGATCGCTGAGAGGTGCTGGACATGAGTAGGTGGTTTTCCACCAGCCAGGAGATGAGTTTAACTTCCTCAGTAGGCAGTCCGTGTCTTATGCAGAAATCAGCGGCATCGACTGCCCCTAGAACAGAATGATCGCCACCTCGACCTTTACCCATGTCGTGATATAAGCCCGCTATAAATGCCAGTTCTGGTTTAAATAAATTTTTGTAGATATGTGATGATAGCGGAAATTCTTTTGCAACCTCAGGGCGGTCAAGGTTGCGCATATTTTTTATCAATTGCAGGGTGTGTGCATCCACCGGGTAGCGGTGAAACAGGTCGTGTTGTATCTGTCCTATAATTTTTCCAAATTCTGGTAGGTAGCGTCCGAGTATCCCGTAACGGGTCATTCGTTGTAGTTGTATGCTTAGTTTATAAGGGCAGCGAAGTAACCGTAGAAACAGTCGTTTGTTTTGGGGCTCGTTGCGGAAGTTATCATCAATAAGCTTGCGGTGTTGACGAATCTGCCTGATGGTAGCAGCGCGGATGCCGAGTATCTCTTTGTTTTCTCCCAGTAAACAAAAGATCTCAAGCAGTGCAGAAGGATATTTTGCAAATACATACTCTCCAACGGTTTCAATATGCTGGTTGCGCACCTGAAAGTGCTCGTTGAGGCTGTAGATTTTCCCCGCTTTGTCTTTGTGAAGGATGACTTCGTCGAGGTACTGGAGCATTACATCATTTAGTTCGCGCATTGAGAGCACTACTTGGTAGTAGTGTTGCATAAACTGCTCAACGCCTAGACGTTCGTCATTGTCGTGGTAGCCTAGCAAGGTCGCGATTTTTCGTTGGTAATCGAACTGTAAGCGCTCTTCAGGCCGGTCTGCGATTAAGTGTAGTTCGTAGCGAACTCGCCACAAAAAAGCCTCCCCCCGTTTTAACTGCAGATACTCATCCATCGTCAGAAAATCTTTGCCAACCAGTTCTTCGAGGGAGTCCACTTTGAAGTGGCGTTTGGCCACCCAGTTGATCATCTGAATGTCGCGGAGACCGCCTGGGGCTTCTTTGATGTTTGGCTCGAGATTGTATTCTGTATTGCCGTGTTTTTCGTGGCGCTCGATCTGTTCGTCCCACTTTGCGCGGAAGAAAGCATTCGACGACCAGATTTTTCGTGGCCCCGTTTTTTTTAGCATGGATAGGCGAAGCTTGTCGTCCCCTGCAATTGTACGAGTTTCCATCAAATTGGTTGCCACGGTAATGTCGATCCTCGCCTCATCAACACTTTGTGATAGGGAGCGAACACTGTGACCAATTTTCAACTGGATATCCCAGAGAAAGGTGAGAAAACCTTCAATGCTCTTTTGGTAGCGTTTGGGACTGCCCCGTCGAATCAATAGCATCAGATCGATATCTGATTGAGGGTGAAGCTCACCTCGACCATAGCCGCCTACCGCTAGTAGGCATATATGTGGACTCCATTCAAACTGCTGCCATGCGTGACGAAGAATTAGATCCATAAAAGAGGCGCGCTCAAAAATCAGGGTGCGTGTCTGCTCTCCTTCACGGAATCGGTCATTGAGGTTTGCATTGGCTGCTTCGATAGCATTTTTAAACACATCGATAGGGTCTTGTGTTTCCAGATCCTCAAGAAAACGGCGCTCGTCAAAGAAAAAGAGTGGTTTTGGCGTGCTCATTAGATAGGGGCCATTGTTTGATTGGTCATGAAAAATTTTCTTCGTGTCGAGCCGTGAGTACCTCGACGCCGTCAGCAGTAACGGCCAGTGTATGCTCATACTGGGCGGACAGTCTCCCGTCGCGGGTCTCTACTGTCCAGCCATCGTTTTTAAGCTTGGTGTGGTGTTTGCCAGCGTTTAGCATGGGTTCGATAGTAAACGTCATTCCTTCTTTCAATTCCATGCCGGTATTGGGGAGGCCAAAGTGGAGAACTTGCGGATCCTGATGAAATTCAGTACCAATTCCGTGGCCGCAGTATTCTCTCACCACGCTGTAGTGATTATATTCAGCATACTGTTGAATGACGTGACCGATATCCCCAAGGCGGGCACCGGGCCTGACGACTTCAATGGCCTTGTAAAGGCTTTCCTGGGTTGTTTGAACCAGTCGTCTCGCATGGCTGGGCGTGTCGCCTACGCAGAACATCTTGCTGGTATCACCATAATGACCATCTTTAATAACAGTAATGTCGAGATTGATGATATCGCCATTTTTCAGCACCTTTTTGTCAGACGGAATACCATGACAGATTACGTGGTTAATTGAGGTGCAGATTGAATTGGGAAAACCATGGTAATTCAGAGGCGCGGGAATGACCTTTTGAACATTAACCATATAGTCGTGGCAGATACGATCAAGCTCAAGGGTGGTGATGCCAACGACGACATGGGGTTCAATCATTTCCAAAACGTCGGCCGCTAGCCTGCCAGCTACACGCATTTTCACAAGCCCGTCGGCGTTCATCATAGCTATAGCCATAGTTTGTTCCTGGAGGTCTATAAAAGTGGACTATTGTAATGGATAGAAGCTAATTGTAACGGATTGAAATGAACTGTAACAAAAAGAAGTGAAACGAATAGAGCTGTGGGAGGGCTTCATGGTTCTTTACCCCGTAATTACTTCAACAAACAGCTGGTTTATGATATAAAGCGCACCGCTCTCAGATCATGTGTCTGGAGCTAACTTAAAATTTAACGTCGCACACATATCGACACACCTGTCTGGGTGCTCGCATTAGCGGGTTGACTGGTGGGATATGTGGAGGCCTAACCCTATCAAGGAATTATTATGACAACTGTAAGCATGCGCGAGATGTTGCAGGCCGGTGTTCACTTCGGTCACCAGACTCGCTTCTGGAACCCAAAAATGGATAAATTCATTTTTGGGGCACGAAATAAAATTCATATTTTGAACCTAGAGAACACGGTTCCTGCGTTCAATGAAGCGCTCGAAATTGTTCGCCAGATTGGCGTTAACGGTAATAAGGTTCTCATGGTTGGCACCAAGCGTGCCGCGCAGAAAGTGATTGCCGAACAAGCCGAACGCGCTGGTATGCCGTATGTCAGCCATCGCTGGCTGGGCGGCATGCTCACAAACTATAAAACCATCCGTGCATCTATCCGCCGCTATCGTGAGCTGCAGACCCAGAGCCAGGATGGTACGTTCGATAAGCTGACCAAAAAAGAAGCCCTGATGAGAACCCGTTTGATGGAGAAGCTTGAGAAATCCATCGGTGGTATTAAGGATATGGGTGGTCTGCCAGATATTCTATTCGTGGTCGATGTGGATCATGAGCGTATCGCCATTCAGGAAGCCAACAAGTTGGGTATTCCCGTAATCGGTATTGTGGATACCAACAGTAATCCTGATGGTGTTGATTATGTTATTCCAGGTAATGATGACGCCATTCGTGCTATCAAATTGTTTACTACGGCTATCGCTGATGCGCTTCTGGAAGGGCGCGCGGAAGCAAATAATGTCACCAGCAAGGATGAATTTGTTGAGGTGACTGCTACTACTGTTGAGGCGGTAGCAGTGACGACTACTGTCGAGGCGACAGCTGAGGAAGTTGGAAAGCCTGAAGCAGGGGCTGCAGCCGAATAAGCTCCAGCAATATTTTTGCGAGTACGACTGTAATATAAAAGGGGGCTTTGCCCCCTTTTTACCAATCTATAAAGTAAGACTAAGAGGAGTCGACAGATGGCAGCAATTACTGCATCTATGGTAAAGGAGCTGCGTGAGCGCACAAGCCTTGGAATGATGGAATGTAAGAAGGCACTGGTTGAAGCCGGTGGTGATATTGATAAGGCTATTGACGACCTGCGAAAATCTAGTGGTATGAAGGCGGCCAAGAAGGCTGGTCGTATCGCAGCTGAAGGTGTTGTTGCCGCTAAAGTAGCTGACGACAATAGCTACGGCGTGATGGTTGAAGTGAATAGTGAGACTGATTTCGCGGCCCGCGATGAAGGTTTCCTGGCATTTGTTAATGACGTTCTGGAAAAGGCATTTGCTGAAAAACAAACTGACTCAGCGGCGTTGGCTGCTGGCGTAGAAGAAGCCCGGCAAGCATTGGTTCAGAAGATGGGCGAGAATGTCAGCGTCCGTCGAGTCAGTTTAATAGAAGCCCCTATTGTTGGCGCTTATGTCCACAGTAATAACCGCATTAGCGTATTGGTTGCTCTGAGTGGTGCTGATGGTGAGGTGGCGAAGGATGTTGCTATGCATGTGGCTGCGGTAAATCCACAGGTCGTGAAGCCTGAAGATATGCCGGAAGAGATTGTGGCGAAAGAAAAAGAGATCTTTGTTGTCCAGGCTCGTGAAAGCGGCAAGCCTGAAGAAATTATCGAGAAGATGATTGCTGGTCGAATTAACAAGTTCTTGTCTGAGTCCAGCTTGGTTAATCAGCCTTTCGTTAAAGATCCTGATACCAAAGTGGGTAAGCTGGTCAAGGATGCTGGTGCCGAAATCCAGTCTTTCACTCGTTTTGAGGTGGGTGAAGGGATTGAGAAAGAAGAAGTGGATTTTGCAGCGGAAGTGGCAGCCCAAGTTGGTGCTGCTAGCTGATTTGAAGACGGGGGCCTCGGCCCCCGTTATTATATATGTTGAGATAACCGATCACCCTGGAGAAAAAGGATATGCCTGCTACCAGAGATAAAAAGTACAAGCGTATTCTGCTCAAGCTGAGCGGTGAAGAATTAATGGGGTCAGAGGGATTTGGCATCGATCCCAAAGTTCTTGACCGTATGGCGCTTGAAATCGGACAGCTGGTGGGTATTGGTGTCCAGGTAGGATTGGTCATCGGCGGCGGAAATCTGTTCCGTGGTGCGGCACTTCATGCCGTAGGGATGGAGCGAGTCACTGGCGATCATATGGGCATGTTGGCAACCATGATGAACGGACTTGCTATGCGTGATGCTCTGGATCGCAACAATATTTCTGCACGTGTTATGTCAGCGATTCCCATGAGTGGTGTCGTTGAGCATTACGATCGGCGCACTGCTATGCGCTACCTCGATAGTGGAGACGTGGTGATTTTTGCAGCAGGAACGGGTAATCCTTTTTTTACCACAGATTCAGCAGCCTGTTTGCGCGGTATTGAAGTCGGCGCTGAGATTGTGTTGAAAGCGACGAAGGTAGATGGTGTATTTTCTGCCGATCCCATGAAAGACCCTAACGCTACCATGTATTCTCGCCTGACTTATGATGAGGCTCTGGAGAGAAAGCTCGGAGTGATGGATTTAACTGCAATTTGTCTTTGTCGCGAGCAAGAGATGCCGTTGCGAGTGTTCCGTATGTCGAAACAAGGCGCATTGTTGAATATTGTCGTCGGTGGTGAAGAAGGAACATTGATCGAGGAGAGTCACAGTGATTAATGAGTTAAAGCAAGATGCTGAAGTGCGGATGACCAAGAGCATTGATGCACTGGGATATGCGTTTAATAAAATTAGGACTGGTCGGGCACACCCCAGCTTGCTGGATGGTCTGATGGTGTCTTATTACGGTGTTGATACGCCGCTGAGTCAAGTGGGTAATGTTTCCGTACTGGATGCGCGCACTCTGTCTGTCTCCGTCTGGGAGAAAAGCCTGGTGCCAGCGGTGGAGAAAGCCATTCTAAAGTCGGACTTGGGGCTCAATCCGGCCACTTCCGGAGAGCTGATTCGCATTCCCATGCCTCAATTGACTGAAGAGACGCGCAAAGGTTTTATTAAGAAAGCGCGCTCAGAGGCTGAATCTGCCCGGGTGTCTATTCGTAACATCCGCCGAGATGTGCTGTCGGATATCAAAGATTTACAAAAAGAAAAGGACATCACTGAGGATGAAGAGCACCGTGCTCAGGATGACATCCAAAAAATTACTGATAAGTATATTCAGCAGGTTGACAAGGCTCTTTCGATAAAAGAAGTCGACCTTATGGAAATCTAATTGGCCCTCTTGGGGCGGTTACCTTCACAATGAGTACACCACTAATTAGGCCCTCTCAAACTCATCCTTTGCGTCACGTGGCGATCATCATGGATGGCAATAACCGCTGGGCCACACAGAGAGGGTTATCTGGTGCTGCCGGTCACGAGGCTGGTGCGGAGCGTGTCAGGGATGTCCTGGATACCTGTCAGAAGCATGATATTGAAGTGCTCACATTGTTTGCCTTTAGTAGTGAAAATTGGAAGCGGCCAGAGATAGAAATCAGGGCATTGATGTCATTGTTGGCCAGCTACCTGAAAAAAGAAGTAAAACAACTTAAGGAGCGAGGCGTTAGGCTCCGTGTGATTGGTCGAAGGGATCATTTTAGTGTCCGGTTAAAAAAACTGATCGCGGATACTGAAGCTGCCACAGATAAAGGCGAGAGGACGTTGGTTCTTGCTCTTGACTATGGTGGGCGGTGGGATATTACTGAAGCTGCCCGTGAGCTCTCGCGTCAGGTGCAGAGCGGTCGTTTGCGGCCAGAGGATATTACCGAAGAGCTGATGCAGCAGAAAATGAGTCTGCCCGATCTCCCGCCTCCTGATCTTTGCATCCGCACGGCTGGTGAGCAGAGAGTCAGTAATTTTTTGCTATGGCAGATGGCCTATACGGAATTCTACTTTGCCGATTGTTATTGGCCTGATTTTGATGGCGCTGCTTTTGATATCGCGATTAGAGAGTATCAGAGCCGTCAGCGGCGCTTTGGAATGAGGGATGCGGAGATAATCAGGGCGGAGAAAGAAAATGCTTAAACAACGTGTTATCACTGCGATTGTTATTGCAGTGGTTTTTCTTTTGGCATTGTTCAATCTTGACGCCTATTCACTTTCATTGGCAGTGGCCGCCATTGTTATTTATGCGGCTTGGGAGTGGTCAGATTTATCGGGTATTTCTGGTGCACCATGGAGACTGCTCTATACGGCGGTGCTGGCTCTTTTACTCGTATCAATGGCGTATGTGTTGGGATTGTCTCGGACAGGAGCCTTGCATCTGGAAGTGGGGCGTAGCTTGTTGATGACAATGGTACCCTGGTGGGCAATTGCTTTGCTCTGGGTTCAAGGATACCCCAGCAGTGCCGTGTTATGGGGGAGTCGATGGGTCCGAAGTGTGATGGGTTTTCTTGTACTAGTACCCACATGGTCGGCGATGGTGCTTCTGATTCATACCGCTCATGGAGAGCTACTTATTTTACTGGTTGTGTCGATTGTGGCGCTGGCCGATATCGGCGCCTATTTCTCCGGGCGCCGGTTTGGTAAGCACAAGCTGGCACCTAGTGTCAGTCCAAAAAAGACGTGGGAAGGCCTGTTAGGTGCTGTTGTTATCAACATCATTGTCGTGATTGTTCTTGGCGTGGTTTTTAAACTGGACTCAGGCAAATGGTTGCTGCTGACACTGATGATTATGACAACGGTACTTGCTTCCGTGTTAGGTGACTTGTTGGAGAGTATGGTTAAACGTCATCGAGGTGTTAAGGATAGCGGTAACATCCTGCCGGGTCACGGGGGAGTGCTTGATCGAGTAGACAGCTTGACGGCAGCGTTGCCTGTGTTCACGTTGATCTTTATCAATAGCGGTATTCAGTTCTGAGCCTATGCAGAAATTAACGATACTTGGTGCTACAGGCTCCATTGGCGTCAGTACCTTGGATGTGGTGGCACGCCATCCAGATCGATTTCAAATCTATGCTCTCAGTGGTCACTCTCGAGTGGTAGAGCTTGCAGAGCAGTGTCTGACGTATAAACCTCGCTATGCGGTAGTGGCCGATCAGTCCAGCGCTCAACAATTACAACAACTGTTGAGGCCTGGTAGTCCCGAGACCGAGGTTTTATATGGAGTAGAGGGATTATGTTATATAGCCTCTGCGCCTGAGGTGGATACGGTGATGGCCGCGATCGTCGGGGCGGCTGGATTATTGCCAACCTTAGAGGCTGCCAGAGCTGGAAAGAAGGTTCTGCTGGCGAATAAAGAATCTCTGGTGATGGCAGGCAGATTGTTCATGGATGCGGTGAGAGAGGCGGGAGCTATACTTTTACCAATTGATAGTGAGCACAATGCGATTTTTCAGTGCCTGCCGTCGGGTTACAGTCCTGATCATCGTGCTGGCGTGCAGAAGGTTTTGTTGACGGCGTCAGGTGGACCATTTAGGACTACACCTTTGGAGGCCCTGAGTGCTATTTCGCCAGAACAAGCCTGCGCTCATCCAAACTGGGATATGGGTCGAAAAATTTCAGTAGACTCAGCCACCATGATGAACAAAGGGCTTGAGCTCATTGAGGCCTGCTGGTTGTTCGATTTAAGCCCTAGCCAGATAGAGGTAGTGATACATCCTCAGAGTGTAATTCATTCCATGGTCGAGTATGTGGATGGCTCAGTACTTGCTCAATTGGGTAATCCAGATATGCGTACACCGATTGCCCATGCTATGGCTTGGCCCGAACGGGTTGATTCAGGTGTTTCCCGCCTCGATATTATCGCTACTGCAAGACTAGATTTTGAAGCGCCAGACTTGGAGCGTTTTCCCTGTTTGGTGTTGGCGATGGAGGCCGCCCGTCTGGGGGGGGGTGCACCTACGGTGCTTAATGCAGCTAATGAGATGGCGGTGGAAGCTTTTCTGAATGGCGATATCTCGTTCACACGGATTGCTGAAGTTGTGGCGGTTGTGTTGGCTGGAACAGTTACCACTGAACCCAACACACTTGAGGCTGTCCAATCGATCGATCAATTGGCCCGACAGTATGCGGTAGATGTAATTCAGCGGGCTCACTAGGATTTTTTAATGGAATTATTACAGACGATTTTTTACACATTGGTTGCTCTGGGTATTCTTGTGACATTTCACGAGTTTGGTCATTTCTGGGTGGCCCGTCGCTGTGGTATCAAGGTTATTCGTTTCTCTGTGGGGTTTGGTACACCACTACTCCGCTGGAAAGACAAGCTGGGTACTGAGTTTGTGGTTTCGGTATTGCCACTGGGCGGTTACGTAAAAATGGTCGATGAGCGTGAAGGCGACGTCGCTGAGAGCGACTTGCCATATGCCTTTAACCGAAAGTCTGTGTATCAGCGTATGGCCGTAGTAGCGGCAGGCCCCTTGGCCAATTTTCTGCTGGCAGTTATTCTTTATTGGGTTGTCTATTCTTTGGGCGTGACCGGAGTAGCGCCTGTTGTTGGGTCTTTAGTGCCGGGCTCTGTAGCGGAGAGGGCCGGGCTTCAGCCAGGCCAAGAAATTGTAGCAGTTGACGGCAAGCTAACCCCCACATGGCAAGCCCTGAGTGGTCAGCTGATTCGACGTATAGGAGAAACCGGTCCGGTGTACTTCAGTGCCAAGATGCCAGGCGAATCAGCACAGTATGAGTATCAGGGGCAACTGCAGGACTGGTTGATGGCGGCGGAAGAGCCAGAGCCTATCAGCAGCATTGGATTGGTGCCTTATTCGCCAAAGCTACTGCCAGTTGCTGACGATGTCGTTGCCGGTGACCCTGCTAGCACAGCAGGTCTGATGACTGATGATCGGGTGTTATCCGCTGACAGTGTGGTTATGGAAGATTGGTCGGCGTGGGTGACGTATGTTCGTGCTCGGCCCGACCAACCAATTGAGATTGAAGTCGCCCGGGGTGAGCAAACTTTTCTTGCGATAATCGTGCCCAAGAAGGTGGTTGTAGAGGATGGCACTGTTATTGGTCAGGTGGGGATGAGTGTCAAGATTCCAGAGTGGCCGAAGGGCATGATTCGCAAGATGGACTACGGTCCGTTGGAGGCGGTAACTCAGGCCTTTCAGCAGACTTGGGATACCTCTGTATTGATCCTGGATTCCGTCAAAAAGATGATGATTGGATTGATTTCTGCAAAACACTTGAGTGGACCCATTACCATTGCTAAAGTGGCGGGCGCCGCCGCTCAGTATGGTCTATCGACTTACCTAGGATTTTTGGCATTTCTGAGTGTCAGTCTGGGGGTTTTAAATCTGTTGCCTATACCAGTACTGGATGGTGGCCATTTGATGTATTACCTCATTGAGATCGTGAAAGGTGCCCCTGTTTCCGAAAAAGTCCAAATGATTGGATTCCGGGTGGGGATGTTTTTGATCGTTGGGTTGATGATGTTGGCCCTATACAATGACTTGATGCGGTTATAGCCAAGATAATAAACAAAAACTAAGAGAAAACCGGTCTTCAATGAAACACTTTTATCTGTTGTTATGTCTGATACTGTTTGCCGTCACTGTTCGAGCGGAAGTATTTCAAGTCGAAGATATCAGGATCGATGGTCTGCAACGGGTATCGTCGGGTACGGTGTTCTCGTCTATACCGCTAAGTGTCGGTGATTTGGTTGATGGTGACACGGTCCGTCGGGCTACGCGCGCACTCTTTCGTACTGGTTATTTTGATGATATTCATATAGCTCGTGATGGCGGTATGCTCATTATTGCTGTGACAGAGCGGCCCGCTATTGCAGAAATCACTATTCAAGGTAATACAGCACTTCCTACGGAGGAGTTACTTAAATCCCTTCGTGAGAATGGTTTGGCCGAGGGGCAGATTTTTCGTCAAGCCATTTTGGATGGCATCTCAATAGAATTAGAGCGGCAGTATGTGGGTCAGGGTCGCTATGGTGCGGCAATTGAATCTGATGTGGTTGAACTTCCACGTAACCGAGTGGCTGTCAATATCAATGTCGACGAAGGTGATGTCGCTGCGATCAAGCATATCAATATTGTCGGCGCTAATGATTTTGATGCCGATATGATGATAGCCAAGCTTGAGCTAAAGACCACGGGGCTGTTGTCCCCGTTTATGAATGACGATAAATATTCGCGTGAAAAATTATCCGGTGATCTAGAGAACCTAGAGTCCTTTTATCTAAATCAAGGCTACCTCAAATTTTCGATAGATTCGACTCAAGTGGGGATTAGCCCAGATCGATCGGGCGTGTTTATCACCATTAATATCACAGAAGGTGATGTCTATACCGTTGGGCAGGTTGAATTAGCGGGTGACCTTGTGATTTCTGAAGATGAAATCAGGAGCCTTCTGGTACTGAACGAAGGACAAACTTTTTCGCAGGTATTGATGGTGAATTCCACAGAAAAAATCACCCAGCGTCTGGGAAATGAAGGCTATACCTTTGCTGAAGTAAAAGGTGTCCCCGAAATTAACGAAAAGGATAAGACGGCCAAGCTAACGTTCTTTGTCGATCCTGGCATGCGAGCCTATGTCAGGCGCATTGAGTTTCGAGGCAACACCAAGACAATGGATGAAGTGTTACGCCGTGAGATGCGGCAGATGGAAGGCGCTTCTGCATCAACGTCAAAAATGGACCTTTCTAAAGTTCGCTTGCAGCGTACGGGTTACTTTAAAGGAGTTGAAGCTCAAACCCAGCAAGTACCAGGTACCGATGACCAAGTGGATGTATTCTACAGCGTTGAAGAGCAACCTTCTGGGAGTGTTGGTGCGAGCATAGGTTTTGCTCAGACCTACGGCCTTGTCCTTGGTGCCAATATATCCGAAAACAACTTTCTGGGCACCGGTAAATCTGTGGGCCTCGGACTGAATCGAAGTGGTTATATGACTAACCTTTCACTTAACTACAGTGATCCCTATTTTACCCGGGATGGTATCAACGCGGGCTTTTCGCTATTTGGCCGCAAAGTTGATTATGATGAAGGAAACGTCACAAACTACCAAACGAATAGTTATGGCGCGATCGTTAATTTTTCATATCCTCTATCTGAAATAGAGAGTATTGGTTTTGGGTTTGGTTATGAAAATTTGCAGATTGATGTAGGACCTTATGCCGCAGCTGAAATCGCAAAGTTCATTATTGATAACGGTGACGAATTTGATATTTTAACAGGGAATTTGAGATGGGGGCGGTCTGCTCTTAACCGCGGTCGTCTGGCGACGAGGGGTACATCACAGATGGCCAGTATGGAAGTATCGGCGCCCGGCAGCGACTTGGAATACTATAAATTTAGCTTTGCTGCTCAGTATTATCGTCCGTTTATGAAGACTATGACTGTGCACCTACGAACAGACTTGGGTTATGGCGATAGTTATGGTGACACCACTGAGATGCCGTTTTTCAAGAATTATTTTGCAGGTGGTTTTGGCTCAGTTCGCGGTTTCAAAAAGAATACTTTGGGGCCACAGTCTAGACGAGTCTACCTCGATGGTGATCCGCGCGACGATTACGATCCCTTCGGTGGCAATGTTTTGGTGGAAGGTAGTGCTGAGTTACTCTTCCCTCTACCCTTTATCAAAGATCAGCGCAGTATCCAGGCTGTAGTGTTTTTGGACGCGGGTAATGTCTTTGCAAAAGATTGTGGCATTAAAGATGAGGACTATTGTTCAGAGCCAGATCTGGCTGAGCTGCGCTACTCTTTGGGCTTCGGGGGAACCTGGATTAGTGGTTTTGGTCCATTGACTTTTAGTATAGCAAAACCACTGAATGCTGGTGATGAGGATGAAGAAGAGGTATTTCAGTTTTCTATGGGTCAAACTTTTTAGAACAGTTAATTTAATCAATGGAGAGTTAGTGTGCGTATAACAAAGACATTATTGTTTACCTTGGCGACCTTGTTTGCCATAACCGCAGTTGCCGCTGAAGGAAAAATCGCGGTGGTTGACTTTAGTAAGGCTCTTTTTGGTACTGATGTTGCCAAGGCTAGATTGAAACAGGTGGAGTCGGAGTCCGACTATACAGCGATGCAAGCTAAGTACGAAAGCACCGTGGCAGACATGAAGGCATTGAAAAAAGATGTTGATGCCAAAAGTATGACTTGGTCAGATGAGCAGAAGCAAGAAGCACAAAAAAAGATGGAGTTTCTTCGTGCTGATCTTGAATTAACGACTCGAAAAGTTCAGGCTGACCAAAAAGCATTACAGCAGAGTATTGTGCAGGAATTACGCCCCAAAGCGGGCGAAGCATTACAAGAGCTGATTAAAGAAGAAGGTGTGGTGTTGCTGATTAATGCTGAAGCAGTCGTTACTGTTGCGCCTGAACTTGATTTAACCGCCAAGTTGACTGATCGCCTGAACAAAAAAACCAAGTAACTATTTTCAATAAGTAATTATTTCCAACAAGTAATTATTTTCAAGTAGCAATGTGAAAGGCCGGTTGATAGATGAGTTGTAGTTATTCGCTGAGTGATATCGCTGCCCATATTGGTGCCGAGTTGCGAGGCGATGCCGATAGTTTGATAACCGGCCTTAATACGCTTCGTGAGGCGGATTCCAGTGAGTTGGCCTTTTTAACTAACCAAACCTATCGCCAACACTTGGCTGAAACAGCGGCTGGTGCCGTATTACTGAATGCAGAAGCTGCGGCTGACTATTCCGGCAACTGCTTGGTGATGGATAATCCCTATTTAGGTTATGCGTTAGCATCAGCTCTCTTTGATAGTAGCCCTGTTCCTCAACCAGGTATTCACCCCACCGCTGTAGTGGCTGTCTCTTCAGAGATAGGTGATGGCGCCTCTATTGGGCCTCAGGCCGTGTTGGGTGAGAATACCGTTATTGGCGCTAACAGCCAGATTGGTGCCGGTGTGACCATTGGTGATGGTTCGGTAATAGGGGATAACTGTCGGATTTCAGCTAATGTGAGTATTTACCATGATGTCACTATTGGTGATCAGGTCACTATTCATAGTGGTGCTGTGATTGGTGCAGATGGCTTCGGATTTGCTCACTCTGAAGGCCGTTGGGTGAAGATCTATCAGTTAGGTGGCGTCGTCATTGGTAGCCGGGTCGAAATTGGCGCCTGTACCACCATTGATCGTGGTGCGCTGGAGGACACTGTTATTGAGGACGGTGTTATTCTCGATAACCATGTTCAGATTGCTCACAATGTGCGTGTTGGCGAAAATACGGCCATGGCGGGATGTTCAGGGGTATCTGGTAGTACTATTGTAGGCAAGAACTGTATTTTTGCTGGCCAATCTGGTGTTGTAGGTCATGTCACACTCTGTGATGGTGTTCATCTCACGGGTGGTACGATTGTGACTAAATCATTGACTGAGCCGGGTTCTTATTCCTCCGGGACGGCGTTCAGCAAAACCGATGACTGGCGAAAAAATGCAGTTCGCTTTAACCAGTTGGACGACCTAGCTCGTAGGGTCAAGCAGCTTGAAAAAAAATGATAACTATTAGCATTATTTAAACTTTGCTACACCTTGGGACCATCTGATGGACATTACTGAGATAAAAAAACGATTACCCCAGCGTTACCCTTTTTTATTGGTGGATCGCGTTGTTGAGGTGGAGTTGGGTGACCGTATTCTTGCGTATAAAAATATTACCTGTAATGAAGACGTTTTCAATGGGCATTTCCCAAATGCTCCTATCTTTCCTGGCGTCATGATTATCGAGGCTATGGCTCAAGCAGCAGGCATACTTGGGTTTCTAACCGCAGATAAGGTGGTAGATGATAATGTTCTTTACCTATTTGCTGGAGTGGATGGTGTGCGCTTTAAACGTCAAGTTATTCCAGGTGACAGGCTGATGCTGGAAGCAAAGATTGACTCAGTCAAACGTACTATATGGCGTTTTAAATGCCGGGCATCCGTAGATGATGAGCTGGCCTGTGAAGCCACTATTCTCTGTGCACTTAAGGCAGATTGATTACGATGTCCCTAATTGATCCACGCGCAATTATTGATCCTTCGGCAGTATTGGAGGAGGGTGTAGAGGTAGGACCATGGACAATGATTGGTCCCGATGTGACGATTGGTTCCGGTACGGTTATCAGTTCCCATGTGGTTGTTAAAGGGCCGACATCAATTGGTAAGAATAACCGGATTTTTCAGTTTTCTACCATCGGTGAAGATACCCCTGATCTAAAATATAACGGCGAGCCAACCCGTCTAGAGATTGGTGATAACAACATCATTCGTGAGGGCGTTACTATTCATCGTGGCACTGTTCAGGATCGCGGCCTCACTTCAATCGGCAATGACAACCTAATGATGGCCTATGTTCACATTGGGCACGATTGCACTGTGGGGGACCACTGTATTTTGGTCAACAATGCTTCACTGGCAGGCCATGTGAGTTTGGGTGATTGGTCAATTTTGTCAGGTTATGTGCTAGTCCATCAATTTGTTTCCATTGGTGCTCATACCATGATTGGTCCCGCAGCTTTTCTACCTCAGGATGTCCCTGCTTATGTAATGGCGTTTGGGTCGCCCGCCGAACCCAAGACGATCAACTCTGAAGGCCTGAAACGGCGTGGTTTTGATAAAAAAGCCATTGCCGCCATTAAGCTGGCATACAAAATTTTGTATCGCCAGGGTCTTTCTCTTGATGAGGCATTGATAAAATTAGACGAACTCGCATTAGATCACCCTGATGTACTTCCTCTCGTCGATTCAGTTCGAGCTTCTACTCGCGGCATAATCCGCTAACCCATGTCTCGACAGCTTAGGATAGGTCTGGTTGCCGGCGAAGCCTCTGGCGATCAGCTTGGTGTTGGGTTAATTCGGGCATTAAAGTTACATTATCCCGCTGCCATTTTTGTGGGAGTTGGCGGCAGTAAAATGCGGTCAGAAGGATTTGAGTCGCTGTTTCCAATAGATCGTTTATCAGTCATGGGGTTTTTGGAACCCTTGAAGCGCCTGCCCGAGTTGCTAAGGATTCGACGTACACTATTCCATCATTTCTTGGATAACCAGTTTGATCTAGTGGTTGGTATTGACTCGCCTGATTTCAATCTGGGCCTGGAAGAAAAGCTCCGTAAAAAAGGAATCAAAACGGCCCACTATGTCAGCCCGTCGGTTTGGGCCTGGCGTCAGGGGCGGGTAAAAAAAATTGCTCGTGCCGTCGACCTAATGCTGACACTGTTTCCTTTTGAAGAAGCCTTCTATCGAGAACACCATGTTCCAGCAACATGCGTCGGCCATCCGTTGGCAGAAACACTGTCGATAGAGACCGATACATTGTCTGCCCGACAACAGTTAAATCTTCCTGTCGACGGCCAGGTGTTGACCGTTATGCCGGGCAGTCGTGCCTCTGAAGTAGCAACGCTAGGTCAGTTGTTTTTGGAGGCGAGTCAATATTGCGAGGCTCAGTTGCCAGGACTGCAGATAGTGGTTCCTACTGCCAGCCCGGAACGACGAAAGCAGTTGGAAGTTATTCTTGAGGATTATCCAGACTTGCCCGTCATGTTATTGGATGGTCAATCCCTCACGGCAATGGCTGCAGCAGATGTGGTGCTGTTGTCTTCGGGAACGTCAGCGCTTGAAGCTATGCTCTTGAAAAAACCAATGGTAGTAAGCTATCGAATGGGAAAATGTACCTTTGCTCTTGTGTCCAGAATGGCTAAGGTCTCCTTTGTTGCACTGCCTAATCTACTTGCTGGTAAGGCGCTAGTACCAGAATTGTTACAAGATGCCGCTACAGTAGAAAACCTCAGTGAGGCTGTGCTGGGTTTCTTTTGCCAGCCAGACCGAGTGGCTGAACTGGAAAAACGATTTACCCAGCTTCACTATTCTCTCAGGCACGGCGGTAGTGAAGCGGCGGCCAAAGCGCTGGCTCAATTAATTGAGGCTGAGTGATGACAGCGAATTTTGTCTTGAGTTATCAGGGTGATCTACTGGCTGGTGTGGATGAGGTGGGGCGTGGTCCTCTTGCGGGTGACGTGGTGACAGCCGCTGTTATTCTCGATCCCGATAACGTTATTGAAGGTTTGGCTGATTCAAAAAAACTGACGGATCGACGGCGTCAGCAGCTTGCAGTGGAAATTAAGGAGAAGTCACTTTTTTGGTATATAGCCCGTGCCTCTGTTGCAGAGATTGACCGCTACAATATTCTCCAGGCCACCATGATGGCGATGGTACGGGCAATGGACGGACTAGAGTGTAAACCTGAGTACGTGGCGGTGGATGGTAATCGTATGCCAGCCTGTCGTTATAACGGTGAAGCCGTTGTTAAAGGTGACGATAAGGTGCCAGCGATCAGTGCAGCATCGATTATTGCCAAGGTTTGTCGAGATGCTGAAATGTGCGCTTTTGATGAACAGTACCCGGGCTATGGATTTGCCTCGCATAAGGGCTATGGTACCAAGCAACACATGCAGGCTATTGAGCACTTGGGCCCAAGTCCTATTCACCGTCATTCTTTTGAGCCGGTGAAAAGTATGTTAGCTGCAAGGCAGCTGACAATGACATGAGTGAACACGAGGTCTCTTGAATCTTCATTTTCCTAAATTATCACCTCCGTGCAATTACCTTTAATCTGTTTACTTTTCGATGTAATAAATGACATTGAGTCACTTCATTTTTCTGATGTTATGGAACGACTAGAAGCCATACAGTAGGATAGTCGGAACTATATAGCTTTGGATGGTAGCCTTGAAGTTGTCTCACAAAAATCTGTCATGTAATGGGCGACACTGGCAAAAATGAAGTCTTATAGTTAGCCCACTAACACCTTGGTGGTTCGCTAAGTCTATCTGAATATTAGTCCACCCGAATAATAGGAATAATACCCAGCTTATGGAAGTACCCTTCGTTCATCTCCGCTTGCACAGTGAATATTCAATGATGGATGGCATTGTGCGCATAAAGCCGCTGGTTCAGCAGGCTGCTCAAATGGGGATGCCAGCCATTGCGTTAACCGACGTTACAAATTTTTTTGGCTTGGTTAAATTTTATAAAGCGGCTCAGAGTGCGGGTGTAAAACCAATTTGTGGTGCAGATCTTCAAGTGTTAAACCCTATTGAAGATGGAGTGTCCAGCTGGGTAACACTGCTGGTTTTGAATCAAGAGGGCTATCGTAATCTTACAAAATTAATTTCTCGTGCTTATCAGGAAGGGCAAGTTCAGGGTAAGCCTTTCGTACAGCGACAGTGGATTAGTGATGCCTCAGACGGTTTAATCGTGCTCACAGGGCGAGAAGGTGATGTGGGGCAGTCATTGCTATCCAATAAGCTTGAACAAGCCAATGAGCTGTTTCAGGGCTGGTTGCAGGACTTCCCTGATCGAGTCTATTTTGAGTTGACAAGAACAGGCCGTGCTCAGGAAGAAGACTTCAATCATGCAGCCATTGCCTTGGCCTCTCAGTCCAATTGTCCTGTAGTAGCCACCAATGATGTGCGATTTATTGCCTCTGATGAGTTTGAGGCCCATGAAGCAAGGGTCTGTATTGGCGAGGGCCGGGTACTGGGCGACCCACGCCGAGAGCGCCGCTACAGTGATGAGCAATATCTGCGTTCACCTCATGAAATGGTTGAGTTGTTCAGTGATATTCCCGAGGCGTTGGAGAATACGCTAGAAATTGCTCGTCGCTGTACTATTGATCTCAAGCTCGGTGAGCACTTCTTGCCGGCATATCCCATTCCAGAAGGCATGACCACAGATAGTTTCTTCGAGAAGCTGTCTTTTGATGGACTAGCTAACCGCCTCGATAAAATTCTTGATAAATCAGCTACTGATTATCAGCTTCGACAGCAGACTTATTTGGACCGCCTCCGTTTTGAACTGGGTATTATTATCCAGATGGGGTTCCCAGGTTACTTTCTGATCGTGATGGATTTTATCCGTTGGGCCAAGGAAAACGATATCCCCGTGGGGCCCGGACGTGGTTCCGGTGCGGGTTCATTAGTGGCCTATTCACTGGGTATTACTGATCTTGATCCGTTGGAATACGACTTACTGTTTGAGCGGTTCCTAAACCCAGAGCGGGTCTCTATGCCCGACTTCGATATCGATTTTTGCATGGATAACCGGGACAGGGTGATTGCCTATGTTGCAGATCGATATGGCCGTGATGCTGTGTCGCAAATTATTACCTTTGGCACCATGGCAGCCAAGGCGGTAGTCCGTGATGTGGCTCGTGTTCAGGGAAAGCCCTATGGCTTGGCCGATAAACTGTCGAAAATGATCCCTCCCGATATCGGGATGACCCTAGAAAAGGCGCTGGAGCAGGAAGAGGTACTAAAAGAGTTTTTGGACAATGATGAAGAGGCTCAGGAAATCTGGGATATGGCTCTACGGCTCGAAGGCATTACACGCAACGTGGGAAAACATGCGGGTGGCGTTGTCATAGCGCCGACAGTGTTGACCGATTTCTCTCCCCTGTATTGTGATGAGGCGGGTGAGGGGCTTGTCACCCAGTTTGATAAAGATGATGTCGAGTCGGCGGGGCTGGTCAAGTTCGACTTCCTGGGTTTGCGTACACTCACCATCATTGACTGGGCTGTGAAAATGGTGAATGAAAAGCGTCATGGTGCGGGTGAAGATACCCTGGCCATCGACGCTATCCCATTAGATGACCCTGAAACCTATGGCCTGATGCAGAGAGCTGAAACTACCGCCGTTTTTCAGCTTGAATCCCGTGGAATGAAAGATTTGATCAAGCGGGTCGAGCCCGGTTGTTTTGAGGATATCGTTGCGCTGGTGGCACTGTTTAGGCCCGGCCCGCTTCAATCGGGCATGGTGGACGATTTTATCAACCGAAAACACGGGCGAGCAGAAGTTGCCTACCCGGATGCCAAGTTTCAGCATGAGCGTCTCAGGCCCGTTTTAGAACCGACTTATGGGGTGATCGTCTATCAGGAACAGGTGATGAAAATCGCTCAGGTTCTTGCCGGTTATACGCTGGGTGGCGCGGACATGCTACGCCGGGCCATGGGTAAGAAGAAACCTGAAGAAATGGCCAAACAGCGTGCTATTTTTGAAGAGGGTGCAAAAAAGCAGGGCATTGATCCAAACCTGGCCATCAAAATTTTCGACTTGGTAGAAAAATTTGCGGGCTATGGCTTTAACAAATCTCACTCAGCCGCATACGCGTTACTGGCCTATCAGACTGCTTGGCTAAAAGCCCATTATCCCGCTGAATTTATGGCGGCGGTACTTTCAGCCGATATGCAGAATACGGACAAGGTAGTGACACTGATCGATGAGTGTCATGCGCTCAATTTGCCACTCTTACCCCCGGACGTGAATCGAGGAAAGTTTTCCTTCACGGTGTCCAAGCAGAATGAAGTGATTTATGGGCTCGGTGCTATTAAAGGTCTCGGTGAGGGACCTGTAGAGGGGATTATTGTTGCCAGGGAGGCAGGCGGCCCCTTCAAAGACCTATTTAACTTCTGCTCGAGAGTGGACGGGAAGAAGATTAATAAGCGAGCGTTAGAGGCGTTGATCCGTTCAGGAGCACTGGACGACATTGGCCCGGCAGGCGATATCGGTTACCGCCGAACTGTGATGCTGGCGGCTATGGAAGAAGCGGTGAAAATGGCAGAGCAGCTCACTCGTAACACGGACTGTGGTATGAGTGACTTGTTTGGTACGACGCCACAGGAGAGTGCTCCGGAAATTGGTTACCAAAGTTTCCGTCGAATTCGAAGTAGCACCGCTAAAGAAAGATTACGAGGCGAAAAAGAGACGCTCGGGCTTTATCTTACGGGTCACCCGATAGATGAATATAAAGAAGAATTGGCACATTTTGTTGGCGGCCGCATTGTTGATCTGAAACCTGGCAGAAACAAACAGATGGCTGCCGGTCTTGTGGTGGATCTACGGGTGATTAAAACTCGCCGTGGCGACAACATGGCAGTGATCACACTGGATGATAGTAGTGGTCGGATAGATGTGGCCATCTTTGCCGATGCCTTTAAAGAATATCGCGATAAAATTGTTAAAGACGCACTGCTTGTGTTGGAAGGCCAGGTTACGGAGGATGATTACACGGGCGGTCTTAAAATGCGGGCTGATCAAGTAAAAAGCCTTTTCGAAGCACGGGTAAATTATCTGAAAGGTATTTCCATAGAAGCGAATCAGGAAAAGCTCAATGGCTCCGTTGTTGGGCAATTGGCAGATATTTTAGCCCCTTATCAACAAGGTGATTGTCCGATACGTATCAGTTATGACTCCGGTTCTGCTCAGGGTGAAATAGCGTTGGGAGAGCAGTGGTTGGTCGTACCAGAGGATGATTTGTTGCATAAACTCCGGGAGCTATTTGGTACTGACAGCGTACATCTTCGGTTTTAGTACAGGGTCATTGGCTATGAATTACCCTGCACTGTCAGTACAATTAGTGGAATCCTACCGAGGGTCGCAGAGTAGCTCACTCAGCCACCCTCATTCGGCTGTAAATACTATGGACAACGCGGCGATATGAACCTGAATTATCTGGATTTTGAACAACCCATTGCAGAGCTTGAAGCCAAGATTGAAGAACTTCAGCTGGTGGGTAACGACAACCAACTCAATATTACTGATGAAGTCGCAAAACTCAGGGGCAAAAGCCACAGGCTCACTGAGAAACTGTATTCAGACCTAAGTGCCTGGCAAATTGTACAGGTAGCCCGCCACCCGCAACGCCCCTATGCTACAGACTATATCAGCCGGATTTTTACTGATTTCGAGGAATTGCATGGTGATCGTCACTTTGGTGATGACAAGGCCATCGTTGGTGGGGTTGCCCGTTTAGACGGCAAGCCAGTAATGGTCATTGGTGAAGAAAAGGGCCGTGGCGTCAACGAAAAAGTTTATCGCAACTTTGGCATGCCAAAACCTGAGGGGTACCGAAAAGCGATGCGCCTGATGGAAATGGCAGAACGTTTTAAAATGCCAGTATTAACCCTGATCGACACACCAGGAGCCTATCCTGGTATTGATTCGGAGGAGAGGGGTATCAGTGAAGCCATTGCTAAAAACTTGGCTGTCATGTCACGACTGAGGACGCCAATGATCTGTACCGTGATTGGCGAGGGTAGTTCAGGTGGTGCGCTGGCTATTGGCGTAGGTGATTACCTTAACATGCTGCAGTACTCGACTTACTTCGTCATTTCCCCTGAAGGCTGTGCCAATATTATTTGGAAGACCTCAGATAAAGCGCCTGATGCGGCTGAAGCCATGGGCGTAACGTCATCGATACTGCAGGATCTTGGTATTGTGGATGAAACCATTCCCGAGCCCCTTGGTGGTGCGCACCGTGATATTGAAGCCATGGCGACTACTCTTAAGGAGCGCCTCATTATTCAAGTAGAGAATTTACAGAAAATCCCATTAGATGAGCTTCTGGAAAATCGTTATCAACGACTCATGAGCTACGGTAATTCTTGATTGTCATTCTCTGAGGCATCCTTGTCTTTCTAGAGCGTGCCCCCCCTGAAGAATCATGTCTAAAATCTCAATAGCTTGTGAAGTAAGCTATTGAATATGGTTGTCTGTGGGAAAATAATGATTCAGCTTGAAGTGGAAAGCTATCAGTGATGAACAGACAGGACAATTAGCGTCCCCACCTCACGGTTTTTGAGGTTGATAGGAAGACGTAACGGCGTGTCCAGCCATTCTGGTGTATGTGTTGATGAAACTGGCGCATCGAGATCCAGAGCGGTAACACGGCATTGTGGCGTTAGTATTAAATCAGCGCCCAGTTCCTCAAGCGCCTGGTGTGCAAGTTGGTTGGCTTTCACTAACCGCCCACGCCGGTCAAAAACTAGTAGGCCCTCATTTTTCCAACCATCAAACATATTCTTGGTGGCGTCAATGACCTGCTCGCGCGATCTAAAATAATCACTGGCTAAATTAGCTTCGATCAACCGGGTAGCCATAATGGCAAAAGCCAAGGCATTGCTTTGATAGGAATCGGTTAAACCAGATAGGTCTACCGCACCTAAAATCATGCCATCATGGGGGTCTCGTATAATATCAGCAGAACAGGTCCAGTGTTTAATCCCGGCACAGAAATGCTCTGCACCATATAGTTGTACTGGTTCAGCTGCCGCCAGTGCCGTACCAATTGCATTGGTGCCGGCCACTTCTTCGCTCCAGACACCACCCTCAATTAAATTGATATTTCCGGCACTAGTGATGACATGTGGATCTGCTTTTACATCCAGAATCATCCCTCCTGCGTCTGCTAGAAGGATCAAACTATCGGAGCGATACAGGTGCTCCTTGGCTCGCTCTAAAATAGGCCGCGCAGCATTCAGCAAATCTGAGTGAAGGTAGTGTGAATACTCAAGCTGCCCTTTGTCAGAAACAATAGGCGCATGGTGTAGTTCGGGGTCAAGCTCAAATTGGTGACAGCGGCGCCATGAATCTTCCACTACTGGGCGGATTAAATTCGTGGGGTAATCTTGGTCGAGTACAAAACGTTCCCAAGCAGCGAGCAGCTGGTTGTGTTGCAACGGGTTGCTCAGCATTTGTGTACGAGCAATTAACTGTGCTGTGGCCAGCGCAGCTTGTTCCCGTGTATAGAAATGCCCAGTTTGACGGCCGTCACTTTACCGTTTTCTAATCGCGACTCCACCACTTCATTCGGTAAACCGTCCAGCACATGCATCGGTGCTTCAAGGCCGTTGGCAAACTTGGACGTGTGCGTGATGCCTGTTTCCATATCATAGAAAGCAGGCTTGAATCCAAGTACCTGATTTTCCGCACTAATACCGCCACTGCCACGGAATGTGTCGTTTTCCTGCTGCAGCGCACTAGGTGTCAGCTGAGTCCTTACAGATGAGTCCGGCGTTGTGATAGTGGTTTCTACAGACATCTGCACCTCCTGATCATTAATTTCTCGCGTTGTATTGCAATACTTTTTAGAACCAGTGCAGTTGAGGCCGGGCCTAGCCCTTTAGAGGTAACCTGCAAGAAACAGCCAAAATATGCCGCTCTGATTCCCTGCTACTAAGTATAGACACTGAATTGACGAATTTTGCACAAATACAAAAGAACCTGGATGTCCTCACAATGCGGGTTGGAATACTTAAAGTAGGCAGTTACTTCGCATAGATAACAAGAAGTGGCATGGGTGCTGACACGGAGAGATTTTTTTAGTGCTGATGTGGCTGAAGGTAAGGCGCAGCGTTGATTAGAGAAAACGACGGAAGGCATTTATTTAGCTCTAAAGGGGGGTGGTAGATTGGGGCCATAGCTATGAATTCCTGTATTTATTGCGTATCTTGTAACGCTGTATTTCAGTAATTGGTTGCAGGATTAATATGTCATTTACCCCTGATCACCTTGCCCCCCATGTACCCAAGATACGTGCAGCCGGTCACTGCTTTATCGGCTATAGCGGAGGGTTAGATTCGCATGTGCTACTTTCTGCATTAGTGAAATTGCTAGGAGGGACGTCGATCACGGCAGTCCACATCAATCATCAGCTGTCGAAGAATGCCCGTGCTTGGCAGCAGCACTGTCAGTCTCGCTGTGATGAAATGGGTGTGGCGATGGTGACCGAAACAGTCACAGTTGAGAATAGTGGTCAAGGTTTGGAGCAAGCGGCCCGAGAAGCTCGTTATTCTGTATTTGAAACATTATTGACACCCTCCGACTTGATGTTACTAGCCCATCATGCCGACGATCAGGTGGAAACGGTACTGTACCGACTATTGCGCGGTAGCGGCCCAAAAGGGCTCGCAGGCATGCCCCAGAACCGGTCACTCGGTAAGGGCGAATTACTGCGGCCCTTGCTGTCATTTAGTCGTTCAGAGCTGGAGCAATATGCTAGAGCGGAAGGATTAAGCTGGATCGAAGATGAAAGTAATCAAGACATTTCCTTTGACCGCAATTTTTTGCGTAACAAGGTGGTGCCGGTTATTGCAGAACGATGGCCCGATTACCCCTCAAGAGTCGCGCATAGTGCTGCCCTTTGTGGTGAGTCTGATCAGTTGGCAGAGGTGTTAGCTGCTCAGGATTTGATAGCCGTTTATGAGCGACATGAGCGTATTGGCTGGAGTATTGCACTGGAGCCGATGATGGCACTGGATGTCTCTCGTCAGGGAAATCTTTTACGGCACTGGGCTGGGCAGCATCAATTACCCCAACCGGGTCACCGCATCGTAGATACTGTATTACATGAGTTATTGCCCGCTCGTCAGGATGCCGAGCCTTTAGTTAGTTGGGCCGGTGTGCAGTTGCGCCGTTTTCATCGGCGGCTCTATTTATTGCCTGTGGATGTTGATACACCAGATCAGCTACCGGCGTCTCTGGAGTGGAATACTAGTGAGGATATAGTGCTGCCCGATAAGAGCGAACTTCTTATTACTACCGAACAGGGAAGAGGATTGAGACTGCCAGAAGAGGGCATGGTCGAGATTCGGTTTCGTGGTGGTGGCGAACGCTGTACGCCGGTTGGCCGTAATGGCTCCAACACCCTAAAAAAGTTGTTTCAGGAATATGGCCTGGAACCTTGGTTGCGTAATCGAGTGCCGCTTATCTATGTGCAAGGCCAATTAGCGGCTGTGGGTGATTTGTGGGTGTGCGATAGTTTTTCCGTGACTGAGGGTGAGTCAGGTCTTGCCATTCAATGGCGCTTTCCTTTGTCAATTTAGTTTCAGTAACGTTTGTCTCAGAAACCTCGGTGTTAGTAACTTGAGCGTCAGTAATAGATGCCAGTTATAAATTGAGACACTTATTGATTGAGACAAAAAGCACTTTCTGGTAGTCTGACACCCCATCTTGAGAGAGATGGCCGTCGGTCTTAGTCTTGCCTTGTCGGCAACAATCACAGCCTTTCTTTTCAATGACTTATTTGCTGTTCGGCAAGTTTTAAGTTGCGTTTTTTAAGTGTTCGGAAGGGTCTAAATGACACGTTATATTTTTGTTACGGGCGGTGTTGTATCTTCTCTTGGGAAGGGTATCGCCTCAGCATCACTGGGCACAATTCTTGAGGCCCACGGCCTCAATGTGACTATTCTTAAACTGGATCCGTACCTGAACGTCGATCCGGGTACGATGAGTCCTTTTCAGCACGGTGAAGTTTTTGTCACCGAAGATGGTGCTGAAACAGATCTCGATCTTGGTCACTACGAGCGTTTCTTGTCTTCAAAAATGAGTAAGCGCAATAACTTTACCAGCGGTAAGGTGTACGAAACTATTTTGCGACGTGAGCGCCGTGGTGATTATCTGGGCGGTACTGTTCAGGTCATTCCTCATGTAACAGATGAAATTAAACGCCGAATACTGGCCGGAGGCGAAGGTCATGATGTGGCTATCGTCGAAGTTGGCGGTACGGTTGGTGATATTGAATCACAGCCTTTTCTGGAAGCGATTCGTCAATTAAGAGTGGAAATGGGTTACAGCCGCTCCATCTTGATACACCTGACGTTGGTGCCCTATATCGCCACCGCAGGTGAAACTAAAACAAAGCCTACCCAGCACTCAGTTAAAGAGTTGCGCTCCATCGGCCTTCAGCCAGATATTCTGTTATGCCGCTCTGTCGTCGAACTCGACGAAGGCCAACGCAAGAAGATCGCGCTGTTTACCAATGTGGAAGAGCGGGCGGTAGTCACACTACTGGATGCCAAGACTATTTATGCTATTCCTCGTGATTTACAGACTCGCGGACTAGATCAGATTGTAGTGGAAAGGTTGCGACTGGATTGTGGTGAAGCCGATCTAAGTGACTGGGACTGGGTTGTTGAAAATCAATCGAACCCGCAGCATGAAGTCACCATTGCCATGGTAGGCAAATATATGGAGTTGCTGGATGCGTACAAATCGCTCAATGAAGCATTGATCCATGCCGGTATTCGCAACAAAGCCAAGGTGAATGTGCGCTATATCGACTCTGAGGATCTTGAAAAAGACATGTCCTTGGTAGACGGCTGTGATGCAATTCTAGTGCCCGGTGGTTTTGGTGAGCGCGGCGTTGAGGGCAAAATCATGGCCGTCAATTATGCTCGGGTAAATAAGATTCCTTACTTAGGGATTTGCCTGGGCATGCAAGTAGCAATGATTGAATTTGCCCGCAATGTTTGCGGCATAGAGAACGCTAACAGTACTGAATTTGATAAAAATACGCCGGACCCTGTAATCGGGCTGATTACCGAGTGGGTCGATACCCAAGGTAATGTAGAAAAGCGTAACAAAGATTCTGATATGGGTGGAACCATGCGGCTTGGCGCGCAAAAGAGCTATCTGGTTGATGGCACTATGGCCAAAGAGATCTATGGGGCGGACGACATTCTAGAGCGACATCGTCACCGCTACGAAGTGAACAATAACTATGTACCGAAACTGCAAGAAGCCGGTTTACAAGTGGGTGGATGGTCAGAAAACAAGACGCTGGTTGAGATTGTCGAAATCCCAGACCACCCCTGGTTCTTTGCGTGTCAGTTTCACCCTGAATTCACCTCTACGCCTCGTCAAGGCCACCCGCTATTTAGCAGCTTTGTTAAGGCGGCCTTGAAGCAGTCTGAGGGAACCTAAATTATGTCCCAGCCTAGTGTGACGATTGATGTCAGGGGAATACCTGTCGCTAACGACAAGCCCTTTGTCCTTTTCGCCGGGATGAATGTTCTTGAGTCGCGTGATCTAGCCATGCAGGTGGCTGAGCATTATGTAGAAGTGACGAATAAACTGGGCATTCCCTACGTATTCAAAGCATCGTTCGACAAGGCTAACCGTTCTTCCATTCACTCCTATCGTGGGCCGGGTATGGACGAAGGGCTCAAAATCTTCCAAGAAATAAAGCAAACCTTCCAGGTGCCGGTAATCACCGATGTTCATGAAATACATCAGGCTCAACCGGTTGCCGAGGTTTGCGATGTGATCCAGTTGCCGGCATTTCTTGCTCGCCAGACTGACTTGGTGAAGGCTATGGCCGAAACCGGGGCTGTGATCAATGTGAAAAAACCGCAATTTTTGAGTCCCTCCCAGATGGGCAATATCGTGGATAAATTCCGCGAATGTGGTAACGAAAAAATTATGTTGTGCGAGCGTGGCGCTTGCATGGGTTACGACAACCTTGTGGTCGATATGCTTGGGTTTCGTACGATGAAAGAGATTAGTGGGGGGTTGCCTCTTATTTTTGATGTAACCCATGCCTTGCAGTGCCGTGATCCTATGGGTGCTGCTTCCGGTGGGCGACGGCATCAAGTAGCTGAGCTGGGTCGTGCTGGAATGGCGGTCGGCCTGGCTGGTTTGTTTTTAGAAGCACATCCGGATCCTAATAATGCCAAATGTGATGGTCCTAGCGCGCTGCCGCTGGATCAACTAGAACCATTTTTGGCTCAGATGAAAGCCATTGATGACTTAATCAAATCTCAGCCCGAACTTGATATTGAGTATTGAGACGTAATTTTTAGACTCAATAGCACTGATAACCCAATAACACGTGGGTTTAAACAAGCTTCTACACTGATAGAAAAAACTGAACAATGACAAGCCGCGCGCGACAACGCAGCCGCTTTATGACGGAGAAATAAATGAGCAATATTGCCGATATTCGTGCCTACGAAGTACTGGATTCCCGTGGAAACCCCACGGTCGAAGCCGATGTTATTCTGGATAATGGCATGGTGGGATCTGCCTGTGCACCATCAGGGGCATCCACCGGTTCTCGTGAAGCACTGGAACTGCGAGACGGCGACAAAGGCCGTTATCTGGGAAAAGGCGTACTGACGGCAGTAGCGAACATCAATATCACCATCAAAGCGCTGTTGGTTGGTCGGGATGTGGCCGATCAGCGTGGACTTGATCAAGCGATGATTGATGCCGACGGCACCGAGAACAAAGAAAAACTCGGCGCCAATGCGATTCTTGCCGTCTCGCTGGCGGCAGCAAAGGCCGCTGCTAAGGACAAAGGCATTCCTCTCTATGCACATATTGCCGATATCAATGGCACTCCTGGCCAGTACAGCATGCCGGTACCGATGATGAATATCATCAACGGCGGCGAGCATGCCGATAACAATGTCGATATTCAGGAGTTTATGATTCAGCCGGTGTCGGCCAAAACCTTCACTGAGGCACTTCAAGTGGGTGCGGAAATATTTCACTCACTGAAGAAAGTGCTGAGCAGCAAAGGGTTAAATACGGCAGTAGGTGACGAGGGTGGCTTTGCTCCCAACCTAGAATCAAATGCAGAGGCACTGGCCGTAATTAAAGTGGCTGTGGAAGCCGCCGGTTACACACTGGGTAAAGATGTCACCTTGGCTTTGGATTGTGCCGCTTCAGAATTTTATAAAGACGGCCAGTACGATTTGGCTGGCGAAGGTAAAGTTTATAGCTCAGAAGGGTTCAGTGATTTTCTGACAACATTGTGTGATCAGTACCCGATTATTTCCATTGAAGATGGCTTGGATGAGTCTGATTGGGATGGCTGGAAGTATCAAACAGACAAGCTGGGTGATCGTATTCAGTTGGTTGGTGATGACCTGTTTGTCACTAACACCAAAATTCTTCAGAAAGGAATCGAAATGGGCGTGGCCAATTCGATTCTGATCAAATTCAACCAAATTGGTACCCTCTCAGAAACGCTTGATGCCATCAAAATGGCAAAGGACGCGGGCTATTCAGTCGTGATTTCACACCGCTCGGGTGAAACAGAAGATACCACTATCGCTGATTTAGCCGTGGCTACCTCTGCGGGTCAGATTAAAACCGGCTCCCTGTGTCGTTCTGACCGAGTGGCTAAATACAACCGTCTGCTGCGCATCGAAGCTGAGCTGGATGGTAAGGCTGCCTACCGCGGATGGGGCGAATTCAAGTCCTGACCGATACGGCTATTCTAAGCAGTCGTCAGGCGTTGATCCCCAGCGCTGACGGCTGTTTTTGTTTTATCTCGTTAATTTCGTTTCATCTCTCTTCTGATCTCGTCTCGTTCTCCGCTGACGTTCGTTCCTTTGTTCTGTAGAATCTCACGATGCGCTGGCTATTAGTCATTTTCACCCTGCTTTTTTTGATCCTACAGTATCGTCTGTGGGTGGGCGATGGCAGCATGGCTCAAAGACAGGTACTTCAGCACAAAGTGAATATGCAGCAGGAAGAGAATGAAGCACTGCGTGAACGCAATAACATTTTGGCCAGCGAAGTGAATGACCTAAAAAATGGGCTAGAAAGTGTTGAAGAAAGAGCTCGAACTGACCTAGGGATGGTCAAGGAAGGCGAGACCTTCTACATGGTAGTCGATAAGGAGCAGAAGTGAATCGCTGGATTATCGTACCTGCCGCTGGAACGGGTAGTCGTTTTGGTGGGGACGTACCCAAACAGTATCAATTGCTTAATGATAAAAAAGTGATTGAGCATACGCTCGAACGTCTGTTGGCGGTTGATGAGTCGGTTATCGTGGTGGCGGTCAATAAAGAAGATGACCGCTGGCAGCAACTTGAGGTATTTGATCACCCACGGATTCGTACGGTTCACGGTGGTGACGAGCGTGCCGATTCAGTCAGGATGTCATTGGAATGTCTACAGCGGGAAGCGCACACGGACGATTGGGTGTTAGTACACGATGTTGCTCGTCCCTGTGTCAGGGTTGCCGATATTAAAAAGCTTATTGATAGCCTGAAAGATCACAAAGTGGGCGGCGTACTTGCCACCCCGGTGAGCGATACCGTGAAGCGAGTGACGAACCCCTTTGATATCGATTCAACGGAAGACCGAACACAGCTATGGGCCGCACAGACACCACAAATTTTCCGTTACGGCGTGCTGAGCTGGAGCCTAAAGACCGCTGTGCGGGATCACTGGAAGCCCACAGATGAGTCTGCGGCCGTTGAGCGGCTGGGTCATACCCCGCAGGTGGTTGAGGGTAGCAGAGATAACATCAAAATCACCCGGTCTGAGGATATGGCCATCGCCTCGGCGATTATGAACTACCAGCAGGAAAAACCATGAGAATAGGTCTGAGGTTAGGGAAATGAGAATAGGTCAGGGCTACGATGTTCACGCCTTCGGCGAAGGTGATCATATTATTATTGGGGGTGTGACTATTCCTTATGAGAAAGGACTTGTGGCCCACTCAGATGGCGATGTTCTGATCCATGCCCTTTGTGATGCATTACTGGGTGCCGCCGCCCTCGGCGATATTGGTCAGCACTTTCCTGACACGGACCCACGCTACAGTGGCGCAGACAGTCGTGAGTTATTACGTGAAGTGGTCTCGCTCATTAATAATAAAGGTTATAGCCTAGCCAATACCGATATGACCATCGTGGCACAGGCACCCAAAATGTCGCCTTATATTGAACAAATAAGAACGAACTTGGCAGCAGATTTAGGTTGTGATATTGGCCAAGTTAACGTCAAGGCGACCACCACAGAAAAGTTGGGTTTTGAAGGGCGTGGTGAAGGAGTTGGTTGTCAGGTGGTGGTATTATTGAGTTGATTCGCTTTTTTAAAAAATCTTACCCGATAGTGAAAAACTGCGCCCGATGATAGATTAAATGAATTTTCAGCATTTCTTTATCCAATTAATGTATTAGAAGAAATCTTCATGATCTTAATAATTTCTTAAGCGCAAGTTAAAAACATTATCATCTGTTCTGGTTGGGCTTGGCGGGTTATATACGCTTCGTGGTTCACTATGTTTGTTCTTGCTCCTTACAGTTGGAAGAAGTGCCATCCACCATCATTTTGTAACGGAGACGTTAACGTATATTGGTGTAGGTGGATTGCTTTTAGGTACACCCCTTTTATGTGCAAACTTATTCCTAGGAATGTTTTGTGATACAAATTAATTTGCTAAATATGGCGATGAAATAGGAAATAAAGATGCACCCACACCCGTTGGAAAACTGGCAACACAGCCATGAGTTTTCGGTAAAAAATGAGAAAGGAGAGCAGCGGACACAATATGTTCTAGTGCTCACCGCCATAACGATGAGTGTTGAAATTGTTGCTGGTAGTGCCTATGGCTCAATGGCCCTTCTGGCAGATGGCTGGCATATGGGTACGCATGTGGCAGCATTTTTAATTGCAATCTTTGCGTACCGTTATGCACGTAAGCACGAAAATAATCCTGCCTATTCATTTGGTACAGGAAAAGTTAATGTACTTGGTGGTTTTGCTAGCGCGATAGCTTTAGCTGTCGTAGCTCTGGTTATGTTGGTGGAGTCATTGCAGAGAATAGTAGACCCGCACGCCATTCATTTTAACGAGGCTATTGTTGTTGCCTGTATTGGCTTGCTCGTTAATGTTGTGAGTGCCTTTCTTTTAAAAGATGACCATAGTCATGCTCATCATGACGACCACCAACATCACCATGATCATAATTTAAAAGCCGCGTATCTACATGTGTTAGCAGATGCGTTGACATCCTTGCTTGCCATCGTGGCATTAGTGTTAGGAAAATTTTTGGGCTGGAATTGGCTTGACCCAATAATGGGGGTGGTGGGTGCAATCATTATCACTCGGTGGTCGTACGGTCTGCTGAAGCAGACAAGCCCAATATTACTCGATGCAAGTATTGAAGAAGACTATAAACAGGCAATTGTGGAAATGATTGAGCAAGATGCTGACAATAGAATTTCTGATATTCATGTATGGAGGGTTGGTGCAAATCACTACGCAGTAATACTTGCATTGGTAACACACACCTAATTCCACCGACCACTACAAGAGATTATTAAGTGGTTTTCATAAGCTCTCTCATATCACTATTGAGGTGAATGAGTACAAAACTGAGCCTTGAATCGTGCCAAGAAAAGATAGTATTTAACTCATATGTGATTTTTCTAAATAGCTCAGTACTGTCGTCATTATTTTATTAACGTTTTCAAATCGTTTTGGTTGCGAAAGCATGTCCTCAGCACTTTGAATATATGGGCTGTTGCTCAGGTCATCTTTGCAGTGAACGGTCAACTCTAAGGCAGGTTGTGGTGTCGTTTCTAAGTGAAATTGTAAGCCTAAAACGCTATCGTCGATGATATACCCCTGATTTTTACAGGCGCTACTGGATGCGAGCGAGATAGCATTGTCAGGCGTCGAAAACGTATCTCCATGCCAATGAAAGACATCAAATTCAGTGGGTAGGGCAGAGCCTAACTGTGTTGCTTTGGCTTGTTCAGTAAGTTGAATGGGAAACCAGCCAATTTCTTTGTGGGGGTTTTTAGTCACGCTGGCGCCGAGCACATCGGCCATCAGCTGCGCCCCTAAACAGATGCCCAACACTATTTTTTCTGAGTCAGAGCTTGTTTGATAAAGTCTTTTTCTGCGGAGAGCCATGGGTAGTTTGTTGTATCCTCGACGCCCATGGGGCCACCCATCACAATCAACCAGTCAATATCATCCAAGGCTGGCAGCTGCTCATTGTTATACAGGCGAGTAACAGTGATGCGGTGGCCTCGATTGTGTAGCCAGGCTTCGATGCTTCCCAAACATTCAAAGGGGACATGCTGTAAATAATGTACGTTCATAATGGTAGGGCTTTTTCACTGACCGGTTGAATTTTTTATTGAAGCAAGTGGGGGTTTGACTCTTGTATGGATGTTCGTAAACTGCCCTGGCATAGCCGACTTTGTTTTTGGCCATAGTCGGTATTATTTTTGGCCAATGATAGTCTTTGGCTAACATCCTAGGATAGCTATTATTAGTAAGCAATTTTCGTTAGATTTTCCTTTTGCCTACGGTAGTCCCAAGGCGATCGCGCAATTCCGCGTTGAGCCGGAGGATTTTCGGGTAGATGAAGTATTAGATTTTCCGTTTTCCGGCGAGGGGGAGCACCTCTGCCTGCATATTGAGAAGCGGGGTGAGAATACGCGTTGGCTCGCTCAATTATTGGCCCAATTTTATGGGGTTGATGAGGTGGCGATTGGTTATTGCGGAATGAAGGATCGTAGAGCTGTGACGCGGCAGTGGTTCAGTGTTCATTTACCTAAAGAGGCTGGGGTGGAGCCTACATTGCCTGAGGCGCCTAGTTATAAGGTGCTATCAGTTGGGCGTCATAACAAAAAATTGAGGCGTGGCGTGCATAGCGCTAACCATTTTGTGATACGCCTCCGTCAGGTGAAGGGTGATCGAGAGGAGTTGGAGTCTCGTTTACAGCTAGTTGCAGAACAAGGTGTGCCCAACTATTTTGGTGAACAGCGCTTTGGTATTGAGGGTGGAAATTTACCAGAGGCAGACCGTTTGCTGGCAGAACAATATGGTGGTGGTCGTCAGAAGGGGCGGCGCAAGCGTGTTTCTCCTCGAGGGGGGATCTATCTGTCGGCTGCTCGCTCTTATCTGTTCAATTTGGTGCTTGCGGAGCGCATAAAGCAGGGTTCTTGGGCCTATTCTCTGGACGGTGAAGAAACAGCTACTGGCCCACTGTGGGGCCGAGGGCGGAGTGCCGAGTCGGAGGCAGTACGAGAGATTGAAGCGGCAGTGCTATCGGATTGGCGTGATTGGACTAATGCGCTTGAATTCAGTGGGCTACAGCAGGAGAGACGATCTCTGGTATTAAAACCTGAGGGGTTGAGTTGGCAGTGGTTTTCATCCACAGAAGAGAGTACGAACAAGCTTGATCTCGAATTATCGTTTGCGTTGCCCTCTGGTGGTTATGCCACCTCGGTATTGAGAGAACTGACACAATTACAGACGCCGCAGGCCGGTGTTGCAGCCTAAGTGCTGTGGTATAGTTCGGCTTTAAAAAATAGCAGGGGTTTATAGGGTGAATTCGATTGAATTGGGTGGCATTGGCATGACGTCCCAGAGGACCCGGGAACGTATGATCGATCGACTCAAAGAGCAGGGTATTAGCAATCAGCGGGTAATGGATGTGATGCGGGTAACACCACGTCACCTGTTTCTCGATGAAGCGCTCTCGCACCGTGCTTACGAAGATACCGCACTACCCATCGGCTATGGCCAAACGCTTTCTCAGCCCTATGTCGTGGCGCTGATGACAGAAATTCTGCTTTCCCTTGGACCCCGTCAAAAAGTACTGGAAATTGGTACTGGCTCTGGTTACCAAACGACCATTTTGGCGCAACTTGTTGGGCAGGTGTACAGCGTTGAACGCATTAAGCCATTGATTGATAAAGCTCGGGAGCGGCTGCGTAAGCTTGGTTTGCGGAATGTCCGGCTATCTCATAGTGATGGGGGGTATGGTTTTCCTGACAATGCACCCTACGACGCCATACTCAGTGCAGCTGCACCCCATGAAGTGCCTGAAGAGCTTCTTCAGCAGTTGGCTCCTGATGGCATTCTTGTTATTCCTGTGGGACCTGGCGATGTCCAGGAGTTGCGAGTCATTACTCGACAAGGCGACAGTTCGAATTTTACAGAGCGAGTAGCGGAACAAGTTCGCTTTGTTCCACTACTTAGCGGCGTCACTCGCTAACCCTCTATTAGATGCTTCCATGGACAGAATAAAACTGCAGTTTTTGCTTTTCCTTAAGGGCGTGGCCATGGGCGCGGCTGATGTTGTCCCCGGTGTTTCCGGCGGTACCATCGCATTTATCAGTGGTATTTACGAAGAGCTTTTAGATTCGATCCGTTCCATCAATATTCATTCGTTAAAGGTACTAAAAAACGAAGGTTTTGGTGCTTTCTGGCGTGCGATCAATGGTAATTTTCTGATCGTTTTGTTTAGTGGAATTCTTCTCAGTATTGTTTCACTTGCCCGAGTGGTGAGTTATTCACTGGCGCATTACCCGATTCTGGTTTGGTCATTTTTCTTTGGTCTTATCGTCGCTTCAATTATTTATGTTTTTCGCCAGTTGCCTCACCTTCGTTGGCAAGAGTGGCTGGGTTTGTGGATTGGTACTGTCATTGCGTTGGGAATATCTTTTGCACCACGAATGCAAGGCTCCGATGATTTGGTCGCCATATTTTTTGCTGGCGCTGTGGCCATTTGCGCCATGATTCTCCCGGGGGTTTCTGGTAGTTTTATCTTGTTGTTGTTGGGTATGTACCCAGTGATGATTAGTGCCATCAGTGAATTTCAATGGCAAATTCTGCTGGTATTTATTCTGGGTTGTAGTTGCGGGTTGATGGCATTTTCTCGAGTATTGTTCTGGCTTTTACATCATTATTATTCTGTCACGATGGCGGTTCTGACAGGCTTTCTTCTGGGTTCACTATTGATTGTTTGGCCCTGGAAAGAATCACTGGAAGTGATGGTTGACCATAAGGGTAGAGAAATCGTGTTATCCCATCATTTACTGATGCCTGCAACCTATGGTGAAGTGACGGGCATCGACCCTAATACTATTGTGGCTCTGGGCTGTATGTTGTTTGGCTTGATTTTGGTGCTTGCGCTGGAATATCTTGGTGGACAACGAAAAACGCTCTAATAGTGGAGATGATAACTCTATAGGAACATGCAGTTTGCTTTGTCAGCTATGCCGAAAGATGTCACCTCGATGGATCCGCATGATTGTATGGGTCGGGCTGATAGTGCTGGTGGGTTGTCGTACACCACCACCTGCACCAGTTGACCAACGTCCCCAGCCGCCCAGTGAAAAAATTAATGACCATCTCGTTTCGTCTGGTGAGACCTTATTTTCGATTGCTTGGCGTTATGAAAAAGACGTACATAAATTGGCTCGGGCTAACGGTATATCTAGGCCTTATACCATCTACAAGGATCAACGATTAACGCTTGATACCAATCGACTTCCTCCTGTTGTTAAGCGTCCTGCTGTGACGACGAGTAAACCTGCTTCAGCAAGTAGGTCAGAGCCAAAGTCGACGACAAGACCTATTACAAAAGCCCAGCCAAAAGTGACCTCGCCACCCCCACCAAAAGCACCTGTTTTACCCTCTAACTGGCGTTGGCGGTGGCCGACAGCAGGCAGTGTTTCAAAGCGTTTTAATAGTTCAAGCCTTTTTAAGGGAATTGATATACAGGGCAATACTGGTGCGCCCGTGGTAGCGGCAGCGCCAGGTGTCGTTGTTTATTCTGGCAGCGGACTACGTGGCTATGGACAGCTTATTATTGTAAAACATAGCGAAGTTTTTCTCAGTGCTTACGCGCATAATCGCAAGATATTCGTCAAGGAGGGACAGGTGCTGAAGGGTGGGCAAAAAATTTCAGAGGTAGGCGGCGACCCATCAAATCGAAAACGACTTTATTTTGAAATTCGCAAGAACGGAAAGCCCACAGACCCCATGCGATACTTACCGAAACGCTAATTAATTTCTGCGCTATGCTCAGCCCAAATCCCTTTCAATTTTTGTGGATATATATAATATAAGTATTTGACCTGCATAATAAATAAATTATTTTCAATTGTTTTATATATTACCATTTGGTGGTAAGTTCTATATGGTAGTTGGCAGAAGGTGAGCTATAAGTATTGTTTTTTTTTGCATGCTTTAGCCAATTAAAGCGATTGAGCCTTGACCGTGTTGACTCTTCGAAATGAGGCCGGCCGGTAAAGGTGACATACAACGTGGAGTGAAATATTCACTGTGACAAAAGATATCTATTTTAAGATTGAGGCTTCAGAAGAGCAGCTTGCGGAGAGCAAGCGGGAAAAAGTGCTCGATGCGACCAGTCTTTATTTGAAAGAAATTGGATATGCTCCCCTGCTTACTGCCGAGGAAGAAGTTTACTTTTCTCGCTTGATTCATAAAGGTGATGAGTCAGCCCGCAAGAGAATGATTGAAAGTAACCTTCGACTAGTGGTGAAAATAGCTCGCCGTTATGTCAATCGCGGGTTGTCACTCTTGGATCTGATTGAAGAGGGTAATCTGGGTTTAATGCGGGCTGTTGAAAAGTTTGATCCAGAGCTTGGTTTCCGTTTCTCAACCTATGCCACTTGGTGGATTCGACAATCCGCTGAGCGGGCACTAATGAATCAAACTCGTACTATTCGTTTGCCCATTCATGTGGTCAAAGAGTTGAATATCTATTTAAAGGCTTCACGTCGGTTGGCTCAAGAGCTTGAGCATAATCCTTCAGCAGAAGAAATCGCCCAATCAATGGATAAGACGGTCGCGGATGTATCACGGATGTTTCGACTCAACGAGCTAGTCAGTTCTATGGATGTCCCCTTGGATAAGGAGGGGTATCGAACGTTCGTAGATACTATCGCTGATAGTCACCCGAGTGATCCGGAAGAGTTAGTGGAGGATGAAGACCTTATTAGCTCTATAGAAGCTTGTTTGACTGAGCTATCTGACAAGCAGCGAGAAGTGATTGCTCGTCGTTTTGGGCTTAGAGGGAATGACACCTCAACGCTTGAGGAGGTAGGCCGAGAAATTGGTCTTACTCGAGAGCGTGTGCGTCAGATTCAGGTTGAGGCCTTACATCGATTGCGTGATATTTTGCAGAAGCAGGGTCTGGACGGCCAGATTTTGTTTGAGGATAGCTAGCGCTATCCTCTGATAATCGAGCTAGTCGTGATATTTGATCTATTTTAAATAACCCAGATGTTTTTGCACTACTTGCAGCGTGGGTTTGAAGAGTTTGGGTGTAGCGCACACAATGTTGCCGCTCTCCATATAGTTGTCGTTACCTTGAAAATCACTCACTAAACCGCCGGCTTCCTTTACCAGCAAAACCCCAGCTGCGATGTCCCATGGCTTTAGGCTCATTTCCCAGAAAGCATCAAATCGGCCCGCTGCCAAATAGGCCAAATCTAGGGAGGCTACGCCCAATCGACGAATGCCAGAGGATTGTTCTGCCAGCTCAGTAAGGCAGGCTAGGTAGGGTTCCATGTGGTCAATAGAGGGGCTGTTGAACGGGATGCCAGTGGCGACAATTGCCCCGTCGAAATTCTTGCGGCCGGAGACACGAATCCGATTACCATTGAGGAAGGCTCCTCGACCACGACTGGCGGTAAATTCCTCACGTCGCATAGGATCCAATACAACGGCATGCTCCAGCTTGCCTTTGTAGGTGCAACCGATAGAAACAGCAAAATGTGGAATGCCGTGAATAAAATTGGTGGTGCCATCGATAGGATCAATAATCCATTGATAATCATTATCTTCGCCTTCAAGTAAACCGGATTCTTCGCCAATGATGGTGTGTTCGGGGAAGGCCTTGCGCAGGTGGTAAATAACCTCTTTCTCGGCTGCGTGATCAATGTCGGTGACATAATCATTGCGGCCCTTCTCATCGATCTTAATCAGATCAGAGCGCTCTGAGGCGCGAGCAATCATATCTCCTGCCTTTCGTGCGGCGCGGAGGGCGATATTGACCATGGGTTCCATCGTGAGAGATTCCAGCATGAATAAAGCGCGGCATTGTACCAGACAGGGGTTGGTGCGGGGAGGGTAAAAACCATGATTTAAGCAGTTCTTCCTGCTAGAATTCGCGGCGCTTCAATGCTGGGTTCTTCACAGCTGGGCTATTCGCAAGCCTGTTTGTAAATACCCAGGCTGCAATAAGTCTGAAGGTTAAGCCACGTTTAGTCATATATCGTCTGGAAAATCATTTCATGAGCAACTTTGACAACATTCGTATCGTATTGGTTAACACGAGTCACCCGGGAAACATCGGGGGAGCGGCGCGCGCGATAAAAAATATGGGGTTATCTCGTTTGTATCTGGTCGCACCTAAGGAATACCCCGCTGATAGGGCGGTATGGCGTGCTGCCAATGCACTAGATGTTCTGGATAACGCGGTAGTAGTAGGTGATCTCGATGAGGCTGTCGCTGGTTGTGGTCTAGTGGTGGGAACCAGTGCCCGTGGGCGACGTATTACCTGGCCGCTGCTTAACCCGCGGGAGTGCGGTGAGCGCGTTTGGCGGGAGGCTGAACAGCATGATGTAGCCATTGTGTTTGGCCGGGAAGATAGAGGGCTTACCAACGAAGAGTTGCACAAGTGCACCTACCATGTACATATTCCGTCAAACCCTGATTACAGTTCTCTCAATCTTGCGGCTGCCGTTCAGGTGCTTTGTTACGAAGTCCGAATGGCCTCTATGGCTGATGCTGAGGGTACTTTGCCATCGTTTGATGAATGGGATCAGCCTCCGGCTAAAGCACAGGATTTGGAAATGTACTTTCAGCACTTGGAGCAGGCCTTGGTGGATATTGGTTTTCACGATAGGGATAACCCCCGGCAAACCATGACTCGATTGCGTCGGCTCTATGGACGCATCCGCCTTGATGAAATGGAGTTGTCGATCCTAAGAGGTGTGCTAACCGCGATCCAGAATGCGGCATACAGAATGAAAAAGGCAATTGAATCAAAGGGATAGGGCGTGATTCTTTTATCCATAATAACCCACTAAAAGAGTATGTTATTTACTTGACTAAAATGGTAGGTTTTTACATAATAACCACTGAAATGATATCTAATTAAGGTAGATGTGAGGGAAACACTATGCGGCTGACAACACGAGGCCGGTACGCGGTCACTGCCATGCTGGATCTTGCTCTCCATGGTGAAATCGGACCAATTAGCTTGGCGGATATCTCCCGGCGACAGGACATTTCCCTGTCGTACCTAGAGCAGTTGTTTGCCAAGTTGCGTCAACAGGAGTTGGTTCGCAGTGTGCGGGGCCCTGGTGGCGGTTACCGACTGGCCCGTAGTGGTGATGATATCCATGTTGCGGAAATCATTGATGCTGTCAATGAATCTATCGACGCCACCAGTTGTGGTGGAAAGGGCAACTGTAATAGTGGTGAGGTTTGTCTCACCCACCATTTATGGAATGACCTGAGTGAACAGATACACCAATTTCTTAGTGGTATTACATTGGATGGCCTTATGCATCAAAACGAAGTGCAGCTGGTGGCTCTACGTCAGAGCGAACTGATTGAGGTTAATGCTAATGTGCAAATCTGACAGGAGAATTTGAATGAAACTACCTATTTATCTGGACTACTCTGCCACCACTCCGGTTGACCCTAGAGTGGCTGAGAAAATGGCAGAGTGCCTGACAAATACCGGTAATTTTGGTAACCCGGCTTCTCGATCTCATTCATTTGGCTGGCAGGCAGAGGCGGCCGTGGAAGAGGCGCGTGGACAAGTTGCTGCACTACTGAATGCTGACCCTCGTGAGATTGTTTGGACGTCTGGTGCCACTGAAGCGAATAATCTGGCAATTAAAGGATGTGCTCACTTCAATCAGAAAAAAGGCAAGCACATTATTACCTCGAAGATCGAGCACAAAGCAGTGCTTGATACCTGTCGTCAGATGGAACGTGAAGGTTATGAGGTGACTTACCTAGATCCAGACACTGATGGAATTATTCACCCGGAAGCAGTGCTTAACGCTATTCGAGAAGACACAACGGTAGTGTCGTTGATGCACGTTAACAACGAAATTGGCACTATCAATGATATTGCCTCGATTGGTGAAATTTGCCGCCAACATAAAGTGTTTTTTCATGTTGATGCAGCCCAGAGTGCCGGCAAGGTAGGCATTGATATGGAGGCGATGAAGGTTGATCTGATGTCGTTGTGTGCACACAAGATTTATGGCCCCAAGGGTATCGGCGCCCTCTATGTACGTCGCAAGCCTCGGGTACGAATTGAAGCACAGACACACGGCGGTGGCCACGAGCGTGGTATGCGTTCAGGAACCTTACCAACCCACCAAATTGTTGGTATGGGTGAAGCTTTTAGGATTGCCGGAGAAGAAATGGCTGAAGAGAACCAGCGTATTCTGGCATTGAGAAATCGGTTATGGGATGGCATTTCCAGTATGGAGGAGGTGCGCTTGAATGGCTCTTTGCGGCAGCGAGTCACTGGAAATCTCAATGTGAGCTTTTCTTTTGTGGAAGGTGAGTCGCTGATTATGGCGCTAAAGGACCTAGCTGTTTCTTCAGGTTCTGCTTGTACGTCTGCCAGCCTTGAGCCTTCTTATGTGTTGCGGGCCTTAGGGTTGGATGATGAGCAGGCTCATAGCTCCATTCGCTTCTCTATGGGTCGTTTTACTACAGATGAGGAGATTGACTTCGCGGTAGATAAAATTCGTGATGCGGTAGTCAAACTACGTGAATTGTCCCCATTATGGGATATGTTTAAAGACGGCGTCGACCTGAGTCAGGTTGAGTGGGCCGCACACTAAAGTTGAGGATTTAAATCATGGCTTACAGTGAAAAAGTACTCGATCACTACGAAAATCCACGCAACGTTGGCAAGTTAGATGATAAGTCCAGCAATGTAGGTACAGGTATGGTGGGCGCACCTGCCTGTGGCGATGTCATGCGTTTACAGATTCAAGTGGACGATAATGGCATTATTGAAGACGCAAAGTTCAAGACGTATGGTTGTGGTTCCGCCATTGCGTCCAGCTCCTTGCTGACTGAGTGGGTCAAGGGTAAATCGTTGGCGCAAGCGGCGGAAATTAAAAACACAGAAATTGCTGAAGAGCTGGCGTTGCCGCCTGTGAAAATTCACTGCTCGGTGCTGGCCGAAGATGCCATTAAGGCAGCAGTGAGAGATGTACGACACAAGCGCGGCGAAGATAGTGAATAGACTGAATATAGTAAAAGAAGATGGAGTGGAATGATGGCAATTACCATGACAACTGCTGCTGAAGAGCATGTGCTTAAACATATGTCGCATCGCGGGCATGGCCTTGGTATTCGCTTGGGCGTTAAAACCACGGGCTGTTCCGGTCTTTCTTATGTGTTGGAGTTTGTTGATGATCACGAGCCGGAAGATAAGATGTTCGCCAGTGGTAATGCTAAACTTTTTATCGACCCCAAAAGCCTCGCTTATCTCGATGGTACGGAATTAGATTTTGTTCGGGAGGGTTTAAATGAGGGTTTTCAGTTTAATAATCCCAACGTTAAAGATGAATGTGGCTGTGGTGAAAGTTTCCACGTGTAGCCGATACTGATCTTGACGAAACTAATCGGTAAAGCGGACATACTAAACTTGGTAGTTGTGGGCCTAGTCGTTTTCTGTTGGTCTTATGCTATTTGCTAAGTTAGGTTGATTCACCGTGGATTTCACTAGCAACTATTTTGAAATATTTGGTCTGCCCGTGGGATACAAGATTGATCTACGGTTGCTGGCAGATCGTTACCATCAAATGCAGCGCAAGTTCCATCCCGACCGCTATTCCACCAAACCCGCTCAAGAGCAGCGTCTTGCCGTACAATATGCGGCAGTTATCAATCAGGCATATAGCGAGTTAACGTCTCCACTGCTTCGAGCACAATATCTGCTGTCTTTGAGCGGTATTGAGGGTGAAGGCGAGACAAGTATTACTCGAGATCCGATATTTTTGATGCAACAAATCGAGTTGCGCGAAGCGTTGTCGGAGGTAAGAGATGCTACTGAGCCGCTCACTGTTCTTGATCAAGTGGCCGAAGAGGCTCGAGGGCAGTATGACGAGCTGCAACAACTGTTTGGTCGGCAATACGTGCAAGCTGACATTAAGAATGCTGTTGATACCGTGGCTAAGATGCAATTTTTTAGTAAATTGCTGAATGAAGTGGAGCAGCTTGAACAAGAACTAGACGATGATTAAGTGGTAACTAAATAGTGGTCCTGTTACAGATTTCCGAACCCGGTCAATCCCCGGAACCCCATCAGCGTCGACGTGCCGTAGGTATTGACCTCGGTACAACTAATTCACTTGTGGCGACAGTGAGGAGTGGTACCCCCGAGACTCTACTGGATAGTGAAGGCCAGCATCTGCTGCCTTCAGTAGTACACTACAGTGCTACAGGTGAGGTCACTGTAGGTCGTAGAGCGTACGATCGGTCGGCAGATGACCCTCTCAATACTCTGGTTTCCGTGAAGCGTTTCATGGGGCGTGGTATTGAGGATATCAAAACGCTCGGTAGCCAGCTGCCTTATGACATGGTTGCTAGTGATAGCGGTATGCCCAATTTCAAGACAGTCGCTGGGGAAATTAGCCCTGTGGCGGCATCCACTGAGATTTTGAAGGTGCTTGTTGAGCGAGCGGAATTGGCTTTGGATGGACGGCTTGAAGGTGCTGTCGTCACTGTCCCAGCCTATTTTGATGAGGCTCAGCGCCAAGCGACCAAGGACGCTGCCACTTTAGCGGGCGTCAAAGTATTGCGTCTTCTCAGTGAGCCCACAGCGGCGGCTGTTGCTTATGGATTGGATCAGGGTGGTGAGGGCGTTATTGCAGTTTATGACTTGGGTGGCGGCACCTTTGATATCTCTATCCTTAGGTTGTCCCACGGTGTTTTTGAAGTACTCTCAACGGGCGGTGATTCAGCCTTGGGTGGCGATGATTTTGATCGTGCGTTAGCCCAGTGGTTCGGCCAGCAGGCAGGTTTGGGCGATGATTTGAATCCTTCAGTGCAGCGCCAGTTGCTGATGACGGCCCGTAGCGCGAAAGAGTCGCTATCTACCCAGCCCCAAGTGGCAGTGTCGGTAGCGGGCTGGACGGGTGAGTTGAAACGCGAACAACTCGATAGCCTGATTGATCCTATGATTGATAAAACCCTGAGGGCTTGCAGGCGTTGTCTGCGGGACGCAGGGCTCAAGCCGGAAGATGTTGCCAATGTGGTGATGGTTGGTGGTTCGACCCGAACCCTTCGGGTGCGTGAAAAAGTAACCGAAGCATTTGGTAGGGAGCCGCTGGTAGATATTGATCCGGATAGAGTGGTGGCTATCGGTGCTGCCCTTCAAGCCGATGTGCTTGTGGGCAATAAGCCCGGCGATGAAATGTTGTTGTTGGATGTGATTCCACTGTCTCTAGGCATTGAAACAATGGGCGGGTTAATGGAAAAAATTATTCATCGAAACACGACCATTCCCGTGGCCAAAGCACAGGATTTTACCACCTTCAAAGATGGCCAGGTCGCCATGGCTGTTCATGTGCTGCAGGGCGAACGTGAGCTGGTTTCTGACAGTCGTTCCCTTGCTCGTTTTGAATTACGTGGAATACCGCCTATGGTCGCAGGGGCTGCCAAAATTCGGGTTGGTTTTCGAGTGGATGCCGATGGCCTACTGAATGTTTCAGCTAAGGAGCTGATCAGTGGTGTGGAAGCCCATGTCGAGGTAAAACCCTCCTATGGGCTTAATGATGAGGAGGTTACTCGCATGCTCAAGGAATCCTATACGCATGCCAAAGGCGATATGCAGGCAAGGGCACTACGTGAACAGCAGGTTGATGCTGATCGAATGTATGTAGACCTACAAGCTGCATTAGAACAGGATGGCCGCGCGTTGCTCAATAATGAAGAATACCATTGTCTGGAAATGGCGTTGGTCGACCTAGAAAGAGTTCGGAATAGTGAGAACCATCGAGAAATCGCTCGTCACATAGAGGTGGTATCCAAAACCAGTGAAGAATTTGCTGCCCGCCGTATGAATGCCAGTATTCAGAAAGCACTAACCGGGCACAGCCTTGATGAAATAGAGCGGGGTATGTGACATGCCAAAAGTCGTATTTCTACCCGATGATAACCTCTGCCCTGAAGGGGCCGTGGTTGATGTAGAGCCGGGCAAAAGTCTTTGTGAAGTGGCATTAAGTGAAGGTATTGAGATTGAGCACGCCTGTGAGATGTCTTGTGCTTGTACCACCTGCCATGTGTATATTCGTGAGGGGTTTGATTCGCTCGAGGAAGCGGATGAGCTGGAAGAGGATTTTTTGGATAAAGCGTGGGGGGTAGATCCTGACTCCAGGCTCAGTTGCCAAGCAGTTGTTGCTAATAAAGATTTGGTAGTAGAAATCCCTAGATACACCATAAATATGGTGTCTGAGAAGCATTAGGAGGTCAGTTGTGTCACTTAAGTGGACAGACGTACAAGATATTGCCATTGAGCTATCGGAAACTCATTCAGAGACTGACCCGCACTACATCAACTTTGTTGATCTTCGTAATTGGGTGTTGGCATTAGCAGATTTCGATGATGATCCCGACCGATGTGGTGAAAAGATTCTAGAGGGAATCCAGATGGCATGGATTGACGAACTCGATTAGAATGTAGCCAAGCTGTAATAATGAATTAAGGGGTATTAATGAGCTCTAAAGAAGAGCTTTATAAAGTGCTGGTTGAATCAGTCCCCTACGGCACTCTTTTCTTTGCTTACGGCGTCTGTGTCGATGCCAATAAAAATGCGCTTGAGCTTCTTGGGTGTGAACTTAAACAGCTGGTTGGCGCCTCTCTCGACAGTATCACTGGTGACGAATCTACCCCTTTGGTGGATCTTAAGCTGCAACTCAAAAAAGCACTTCGAGACCGTAGAGAAGACGTTATTTGGCGGTGTCCCTCGGTTGGTGGTCCCTGTGAGATAACCCTTAATATTGTCTATGTTACGGAGGATGGCAAAGAGTTGGTCGTGATGCTGAACCGACAGCAGTCAGAAGTTGAGCCAGTTCTTGATACCCAGATCCGGTCTAACTCGGCTGTTGCTTCTCCCTTAGCAGCAGAGCAGCAGCTCACTGCTGACCCCAAAGATTCTCAATCGCGAATTGATCCTCTACAACCAGACCCTCTACAACCAGACCCTCTACAACCAGATCCTTTACACGTTGAGCCTGAATTAAAGTCTCAGCCGATAGAGGGCGACATCATTTTAGAAACAGAAGATGTTGAGACGCCTATTCTGACTGAGCTGGCACCTGACACCGAGAGTCAACAGCCATGGGAGAAAACAACCCGGGATCACTACTTTGACACGCTAACCAATCTGCCTAATCGTCAGATGTTGATTCAGACAATAGGCACTTTCCTGAAAGACCAGCAGGGTCAGCAGGTGTGTGGTGCAGTAATGATGTTGGATCTGGATCACTTCAAGGATATCAATGACTCTTGGGGCCACAATGTCGGCGATCAGGTGATAAAAAAGGTTGGTAGAGCAGTTGCCAGCCTAGTGACCGGTGAAAACATGCTGGCTCGTATGAGTGGTGATGAGTTTGTGTTGTTCATTCCCCAATTGTCAGGCGGTATTTCGCAAGCTGCTTGGGATGCTCAGGCGGTCGCTGAAAAAGTGGGTGAAGCCGTAGCTACACCGCTATTTCTAGATGGTCATGAAGTTATTCTTACTGCCAGCATCGGCATTGCTCTGCTGACAGATTCTGACACCACAGCAGACCGTGTATTGCAGTATGCGGATACCGCCATGTATGAGGCCAAGCGAAAGGGGCGTAATAGCATTGCCTTCTTCGATCCTTGTATTACAGAAAAGGCTCAACGCCAAATCGCCATGAATACCCGGTTGAGAAAAGCCATGGATAATCATGAGTTTGTGCTCTATGTACAGCCTCAGATTTGCGTGCAAACGGGTGCTCTTATGGGGGGGGAGGCTCTGTTGCGCTGGATGAATGCTGACAAGATCACCAACATGCCCTCTGAGTTTATTCCGGTTCTGGAGTCCTCAGGGTTGATTGTGGATGTGGGGCGCTGGGTTATTCGTACCGCCTGTGAGTATGTGCGTAACTTTCTTGATCAGGGAATCTGGGCTGATCATATGAGGCTGAGTATTAATATTAGTCCTCGTCAGTTTCGCGACCCCCAATTGTTTGAAATCGTTCAGCACAGCATGAAGAGCTATAATGTAGACCCCAAGTACATCAACTTTGAAGTGACAGAAAACTTGGTGATTGAGGATGTAGACGAAGCTATTAAAAAGATGGAGGCGATTAAGTCTCTGGGGTCGATGTTTTCAATTGATGACTTTGGCATAGGTTATTCTTCCATGATCTACCTTAAACGCTTGCCATTTGACCACCTTAAGATCGATCGAGAGTTCATCCGCAACATCCATCGCGATCCCGAAAGTAGGGGGGTAGTAGAAGCAATTATGGCGGTTTCCAAGCAATATGGTCTGCATGTGACGGCTGAGGGTGTAGAAAATAAAGAAGCCCTTGAAATACTGAAGGAGTTGGGTTGTCACTCTTATCAGGGTGCTCATTTCAGTATGCCGGTACCCTGTGCCAGTTTTACTAAATTACTGGCTGCTTGAGTCATATTTTTGATCTAATAGTTGTCTACGCTATTCCTTGTAACCCTTTGTATTTGGGGGTAAAATCCCCACCCTTTTGATAGGAGAGCTGGGCCGTTGGGCGGTTTCAGCTCACTATATTGTATAAACCCTCATCATGGAGACCCTTGATGGCTATTGAACGCACCCTTTCCATTATTAAACCCGATGCAGTTGCGAAGAATGTTATTGGCAAAATCTATGACCGTTTTGAAGAAGCCGGATTGAAAATCGTTGCTTCAAAAATGCAACAGCTTTCCGAAGAGAAGGCTGGTGGTTTCTATGCCGAACACAAGGAACGCCCATTTTATGCTGACCTAGTCGGTTTTATGACTTCTGGGCCGGTTGTTGTTCAAGTGCTGGAAGGTGACGATGCTGTTATTAAAAATCGTGATTTAATGGGTGCGACAAATCCTAAAGAAGCCGCTGCTGGGACTATTCGTGCAGATTTTGCCGAGTCTATTGATGCCAATGCAGTTCACGGCTCTGACTCCGTCACCTCTGCAGAGCGTGAAATAGCCTATTTCTTTAGCAATGACGAAATTTGCCCACGTTAAGAACGTTCAATGAGATATATTTTATGAGCGCAACCAGCGCTGAAATAGCTCAAATTGCGGAGCCCCAGAAGGTCAAAGTAAACCTCCTGGGGCTTTCTGCTGAAAAGCTCACCCAATTTTTTGCCACTATTGGTGAAAAACCATTTCGCTCGACTCAGGTTTTAAAGTGGATCCATCAGATGGGTGTGGATGACTTTGATGAGATGACTAATTTGTCAAAGGGCCTTCGTGAGCGTTTAAAAGAAGTAGCTGAAATTGTGGCACCGGAAGTCGTCAGCCAGCAAGATTCTGTTGATGGGACCTGTAAGTGGTTGATACGAGTTGAGGGTGGGAGCTGTATTGAGGCTGTATTTATTCCTGAAAAAGACCGCGGTACGCTCTGTATTTCTTCGCAGATTGGTTGTTCTCTTGATTGTAGTTTTTGCGCAACGGGCAAACAGGGATTTAACCGTGATCTGACAGCCGCAGAAATTATTGGTCAGTTGTGGATTGCAGCCAAATTTTTTGGGTCTCTCGGACGCAAGGCCGACAGGGTTGTGAGTAATGTCGTGTTGATGGGGATGGGCGAGCCGTTGTTGAATTTTGACAATGTGGTCGATGCCATGGGCCTGATGCTCCACGACAATGCCTACGGGCTATCAAAGCGTCGCGTAACACTCAGCACTTCAGGGGTTGTGCCAATGATAGACCGGCTTGGCGATGTCAGCGATGTCTCGCTGGCTATTTCACTTCATGCCCCCAATGATGAGTTACGCAATGAGTTAGTGCCAATCAATAAAAAATATCCTATTGCAATGCTTTTGGATTCAGCACGCCGTTATTTGGATAAGATGCCTGGTAATCGTCGCAAAATTACCATTGAATATACATTGATGGATCAGATTAATGATCGCAATGAACATGCCCATGAACTGGCAGAGTTACTCAGTGATATCCCTTGTAAGATTAATTTGATACCGTTTAATCCTTTTTCTGGTTCGGATTATCGGAGAGTGTCCAATACCACCTTGAACCGGTTTAGAGATATTCTGCATAACGCTGGTCATACTGCGACCATAAGAACGACTAGAGGTGATGATATTGATGCAGCTTGTGGTCAATTAGCCGGTACAGTGAATGATAAAACCCGACGTAGCGAACGATATCAACGCCAGAGTCAAGAGCGGCCCGTCAGGTTTGTGAACTGAACATTATCATGGATAACAGCATGGTTATAGCAATGAAAAAAGGGTCGATACCATGCTTGGTTTTGTGGGCTTTGTCCTCATTATTAATGGTGGGCTGTACTACCACGTTTACTACGGACGGTGTAGATGAAATACGCGTCGATAACCAAAAAATACTGGATAACCGTATACAGTTAGCATTGGGCTACTTGTCTAAAGGTGATCATGAAGGAGCTCGGCAAAATTTGAATAAAGCGATGGAGGTGGATAGCCGCTCTCCAGAGCTTCACGATGTTTGGGCACTGTTGTATCAGAAGGAGGGAGAGTTGGGTGAGGCCGAAAAGCATTATAAAATGGCTCTGAGTTACGACCCGTTATTCACCCGAGGCCGAAGCAATTATGGACTTTTTCTGCTTAGGCAGAATCGTTACGAAGAGGCTTATTTACAGTTTTCTAAAGGTGCGGAAGACATGGGTTACCCTAGGCGAGCTGAGTTGTTCTACAAAGTCGGCATCGCTGCATTACCGCTGAATAAGCTGGCTGAGGCCGAAAATGCATTCACTCGAGCTGCAACATTAAACCCTCAGCTGTCGGCAGCTTATCTTGAGTTGGCCGACCTCGCTTACAATCGTGGTGAGTATCCAAGAGCTAAGCAATTATTAAATCAGTATAACAATATCAAGGACCGTCCAATTCCGAGGGGGCTTTGGTTGGGTGTTAGATTGGAACACAGTTTAGGCAATCAGGATGCTGAAGCCAGTCAGGGCTTAGCGTTACGACACATGTTCCCCGATTCCCGTGAAAACCTAGAATATCAGAACTGGCTGAAAAATGAGCAAGAACAATAACAACAAAAAAGAAGAACAGCTCCCTGGTCAAGTAGATAAAGTTTCCCCAGGGGAATTGTTACGCCGGGCTCGAAGGGAAAAGGGCATGGCTACAGAGGAGGTCATTCTTCATTTGGGCGTGACTCAGCGTGTTTTAAGCGCACTGGAGAAAGATGAATATGATCACCTGCCAGCGCCCCTCTATGTGAAGGGATATATTAGGCGCTATTGCTTAATACTCAGTATTCCCGAGAATGAGGTATTGGCAGGTTATGAAGCCTTGCTGCGAGATAAGGGTATATGTCAGGAGGAACCAAAACCAAGGTTGATGGGAGAACCCAAAAAGAAATTTTCGCTATGGAAGCTGATCGTACCTTTTGTGTTGGCCTTACTGGCCGCTTTGATCTTTTGGATGGTGCAGCATAGCGAGGGTCTGGAGTTAGATTTTTTCTCTGATTCGTCATCGATACTAACGGAGCTGCCTCAGAATAAAAATTTAAACCTGACACCACCACTGCCAGTAGAATCTGAGGATAACGAGGCGCCACTTTATCATGATGACGATAATGTAGATGCATCCGTCACATCTGAGCTTGTTGTGCCTAGACTTCAAAAATTACAGATAAATATCATCCAGCAGAGCTGGGTTGAGGTGCTGGATTCGCGATGTGATGTTCTGGTAGCAGACCTGAAACCCTCTGGTTCCAAGGTTGATGTGACCGGCATACCACCATTTGATGTTGTTCTGGGTTATGCGCCAGGTGTAGAGCTAAGCTATGCGGGGCAGCAAATAATCGTGGAGCCTATTACGACCGATAATACCGCTACGTTGAAAGTTGGCGGTGAGAGCTAAGCGGAAATAGATTGGAGTATATAGGTTGAGGAACAGAGTTTAATGCATTTTGAATCGCCAATTATCAGAAGAAAGTCACGGCAAATCATGGTTGGCAATGTTCCTGTGGGGGGGGATGCACCCATTTCGATACAGAGTATGACCAATACTGAAACCACCGATGTTGAGGCGACGGTGGCCCAAATTGGCAAGTTGGTCACTGCGGGTGCAGATATCGTACGTGTGTCAGTACCGTCTATGGATGCAGCGGAGGCATTTGGTGCCATTCGTCAGAGAGTAGACGTACCCTTGGTGGCCGATATCCACTTTGATTATCGTATTGCCCTTCGCGTGGCTGACTTGGGCGTAGATTGCCTACGGATCAACCCGGGTAATATTGGTCGCGAGAAGCGTATTCAAGCCGTGGTGGACAAGGCCCGAGACCTTAACATTCCTATTCGAGTTGGCGTTAATGCTGGCTCCCTAGAAAAAGATTTACAGAAGAAGTACGGTGAGCCGACGCCCGATGCATTGGTAGAATCAGCAATGCGTCATGTGGAAATTCTCGATAGCCTCAACTTTCACAATTTCAAATTGAGTCTTAAGGCCTCCGATATCTTTATGGCAGTGGCGGCTTACCGAAAAATAGCGACCATGATTGATAATCCTCTCCACCTGGGTATTACCGAGGCGGGCGGTTTGAGGGGCGGCACTGTGAAGTCTTCCATCGGTCTGGGGTTATTGCTGATGGATGGCATTGGGGACACCCTTCGGGTTTCCCTAGCGGCAGATCCGGTAGAAGAGGTGAAAGTCGGCTGGGATATGCTGAAAAGTCTGAAATTGCGTAGCAAGGGTATCAATTTTATCGCTTGCCCCAGTTGCTCAAGACAGAATTTTGATGTGGTCAGTACGATGAATGAACTAGAGACTCGGCTGGAGGATATTACGGTACCAATGGATGTAGCGGTGATTGGCTGCATAGTGAATGGCCCCGGCGAGGCCAAAGAGGTGGATTTGGGTTTAACCGGCGGTACGCCTAATAATCTGATTTATATAGATGGTAAACCCAGTCAAAAGTTATCCCAGGAAAATCTGGTTGATGAGCTTGAACAACTGATTCGTGCCAAGGCGCGAGAGAAAGCCGCGCAACAAGAAAATCTGATAGCGAAATCCTAATGAAAAAAATCCAATCAATTCGGGGCATGAATGACTTGCTCCCCGACGACTCTCCCCGTTGGCAATATCTAGAAGAGACAATAGCGCATTTATTGTCCAGTTATGGTTATCGAGAAATTCGGTTTCCCATTTTAGAACCCACAGAGTTGTTCAAGCGTTCCATTGGTGAAGTTACCGATATCGTTGAAAAGGAAATGTATACTTTCGGCGATCGGAATGATGACAGTGTAACGCTTCGTCCGGAGGGTACCGCTGGTTGTGTCCGTGCATGTGAACAGAATGGTCTGATCCATAATCAGATTCAACGCCTATGGTATCAAGGGCCCATGTTTCGTTATGAACGACCTCAAAAAGGTCGGCTTCGTCAATTCCACCAAATTGGTGTTGAAGTGTTTGGGTTGGAAGGGCCAGATATTGACGCAGAATTGATTACCATGACATGGCGGATGTGGAAGCAGCTGGGCGTTAACAATGTTGTGACGTTACAGCTTAATTCGTTGGGAACGACTGAATCACGTGGTCGTTATCGTGATGCTTTAGTGGAATATCTACAACAGCGCAAAGAGCAACTAGACGAAGATAGTCAGCGTCGTCTTGAAACGAACCCAATGCGCATTCTCGATAGTAAAAATCAAGAGACACAATTACTACTTAATGACGCACCGGTACTACATGATTTTCTTGATGATGAATCTGAGCAGCATTTTAAGGAACTTTTGGGGCTGCTAGATGCTGTTGGTATACCCTACCAAATCAACCCTAGGTTGGTGCGTGGACTCGACTATTATGGCAAAACAGTCTTTGAATGGGTGACAGACTCATTAGGCGCACAGGGGACTGTATGTGCCGGTGGTCGCTACAATGGATTGGTGGAACAGCTGGGTGGTAAGAGTACACCTGCGGTAGGTTTTGCTATGGGTCTTGAGCGGTTAGTATTGTTGCTTGACGCAGCTGGTGTGGTACCCGATAGTATCGCCCGGCAATTAGACGTCTACCTAGTGGTAGCGGGTGATGTTCAGGCATCGGCGCTCGAGCTGGGTGAGTCCTTGCGCACGAAATGTCCGGACCTGAGATTGCAAAATCACTGTGGTGGTGGCAGTTTCAAAAGTCAGATGAAAAAGGCAGATAAAAGCGGTGCAGTAGTAGCGCTTATTCTGGGTGAAGACGAAGTGGCTAGGGGAGAGGTGTCTGTTAAATTTCTGCGGGAAGATAGACCTCAGCAGACGTTGTTAACAACTGATCTGGTAGCCTTACTAAATAACGAAATTTTAAATTAATAACGGGGATAGACCGTGGCAGAACATCTCAGTGATGAGGAGCAGTTAGAGAGCTTCAAGCGTTGGTGGAAAGAGAATGGTATTTTCACCATCGTGGCAGTCGTGCTTGTTGCAGGTGGTTATTTCGGCTGGGAGTTTTGGATAGACCACCGACAAGAGCAAGCAGAATCTGCCTCTGTTCTGTATCAAAATATGATGGTATCTGCCGATGTGGAATATGGAGACCAATTAAGTTCGGAGCAGCAAACTTCCATTTCCCAGCTGGCAAATAAATTGAGAGCAGAGCATACAGGTAGCCAATATGCTCGTTATGGCGCATTGTTGCTTGCCAAGCTCGCTGTGGAAAAAAATGATTTGGATACTGCCGCAGAACAACTGCAATGGGCAGCTGATGGTGCTGAGGAAGGGTTAGCATTAATTGCTCAATTACGCTTGGCTCGAGTTGAGGCTGCACGGGGGAATCTTGACCTAGCTATATCCATGCTTAACGTGGAGGCGAAAACATTGGCTTCTGCTTACGCTGAGACTCAGGGAGATCTTTATCTCATTAAAGGTGATAAAAAAGCCGCCTATGAGTCGTATCAACTGGCGTTACAAACAGTTTCTTCAGCTGATAGCCGATCGCGTTCTATTCTTGAGTTAAAACTGAATCAGGTGGTACCCAATTCTGAGACAGCTGTGAAACAACCAGAAATCTCCGAGGAGGGAGCCTGATGAAGCGACTGTCTTGGCTTTTGGCCTCTGTCTTGCTCTCGGGTTGTAGCACTGTGACAGACATGGTTACTTCGATTACAGCCCCGGATAAGGCTAAACCGGCGGAATTGGTTAATTTCGACCATGAGGTTAAAACGATCAAGTTATGGTCAACCAATTCGGTGGGTGCTTATCGCCTAGTGAGCGGTGGTTTGAGGCCGGCACTCAGTGGTGGCATGATATTCGCCGCTGACAACGAAGGACTGATCACTGCGATCGATACCACTACGGGTAACATTATTTGGAAAGTTAAACTGGATAGCCCTTTAGGTGGAGGCGTTGGTGTCTCTGAAGATCTGGTGATGGTCGGTAGTACTGATGGTTACGTGTACGCCCTAGAGGCCTCGACGGGTGCAGAGCGTTGGCATGTCATGGTGTCCAGTGAGGTGCTTTCTGCGCCAGCAGGTAATAAAGACGTTGTTATTGTTCAGACTCAAGATGGCCGTGCTATAGGGCTCAGTGCTCAAGATGGCGAAAAACAATGGCAGTTTAAGTTGGACGTGCCTGTATTGACCCTTCGTGGCACTAGCGCTCCTGTTATTAGAGGTGACACTGTAGTCACGGGTTTTGCTAACGGTAAGGTTTATGCGCTCTCGGCAAATTCAGGTACGGTGATCTGGGAAAAACGTATCGCAATACCGCAGGGGCGAACTGAGCTGGAGCGACTGGTGGATATTGATGGACAGGTGTTGATTGCAAACGATATTGTCTATGCAGTGAGTTATCAGGGGCGGATTGGTGCTATAACAAAAGCCGGTGGGCGTGAACTTTGGTATCAGGATAGCTCCAGCTATCATGGGCCGGCCTATGGCTTGGCGCAGGTCTACGTAGCTGAGAGTGATGATACAGTCAAAGCCATGCGTGCCAGTAGTGGCCAAATACTTTGGACCAACGATCAGCTTTCTAATCGCAAACTTAACCGTCCCTCTGTTGCAGGTGGATATCTTGCGGTGGCTGATGGAGAGGGTTATTTGCACGTCATGTCCCAAACGGATGGCCGTTTTGTCGGTCGCACCATGGTGGATAGTCGCGGCGTCAGCGCTCCAATGGTGAGTGACGGTGAAATTCTCTATGTACTCGATGATAATGGCCGCGTTAGCGCTTACAAATTTGAATAAGGTGCGGTCAGTTTTCGTGTAGAATGCCGCCTCTATCAACAGAAGGCGGCATTTCTGTCTATGGGCTCTACTATTTTGGGGTCGAAGCAGAGCTTATTCCTGTAGCGCGTTAGAGGGTCTTCAATACCTACCCCTATAAACGTTTACCCAGACGAGGTGGTGTTGTAGCTAACATGCCGATTTTTTTCACATATACAGAGCGAAATAAATGATCCCGGTATTTGCCCTAGTGGGCCGCCCAAATGTGGGTAAGTCGACGCTTTTCAATCGATTGACCAAGTCGAGGGATGCGCTGGTTGCCAATTACCCGGGTCTAACCCGCGATCGTAAGTATGGCGAAGGAGAAATGCTGGGGCGGCGTTTTATGCTCATTGATACCGGTGGTATTACCGGTGAAGAAGAAGGCATTGACTCTGCCATGGCCGAGCAGTCAATGCTCGCCATTGATGAGGCAGATGCGGTATTGTTTATCGTGGATAGCCGTGATGGCCTGACACCCATTGACCGTCAATTGGCTGATTATCTTCGTGAAAAACAACGCAAGGTCTACCTTGTAGCCAACAAGATAGACGGTGTTAACCCCGATATTGCCACAGCAGAATTTTTTGAACTGGGTCTTGAGAATGTCTACCCGACTACGGCCACCCATGGTCGTGGTGTCAAATTACTGATGGAATCAGTGCTGGAGGCTTTTCCCGAAACCACCCCAGAGCATATTGAATATCAGGGTGAGCGGGGTATAAAAATTGCCGTTGTTGGTCGCCCGAATGTAGGTAAGTCCACCTTGGTTAACCGGATGCTGGGCGAGGATAGGGTGGTCGTATTTGATCAACCAGGCACTACCAGGGACAGTATTTACATTGACTATGAACGCGAGGGTAAAAAATACACGCTGATTGATACAGCGGGTATTCGTCGTCGTAAAAATGTTTCACTCAGTATTGAAAAATTCTCTATTGTTAAAACCTTGCAGTCAGTAGATGACGCCAATGTGGTGGTGCTTCTGATTGATGCACAAGAAGGCCTTGTGGATCAAGATATGCACCTGATGGGCACTGCCATTGACTCCGGCAGGGCTTTGGTTGTGGCCATTAATAAGTGGGATGGCCTAGAAACAGACAGCAAAGACTGGATTAAGGTAGAACTGAAGAGACGCCTTCGATTTGTGGATTTTGCTGACATTCATTTTATTTCTGCACTACACGGCACGGGCGTTGGTAACCTGTATAAGTCTATTGAAAAGGCATACTCTGCAGCTACAGATAAACTGGGTACCAATAGGCTGACTACCATCCTTCAGGATGCGGTTATTGAGCACCAGCCACCTATGGTGCACGGTCGTCGTATTAAGCTGCGCTATGCCCACGCGGGTGGTCAAAACCCACCAATTATCGTGATTCACGGAAATCAAACTAAAGAAGTCCCTAATCACTATACCCGCTATCTGGAGAAAACCTTTCGTAAGGCTTTAGATCTTCATGGAACGCCGGTCAAAATAGAGTATCGCTCGGGTGAAAACCCTTTTGCTGGTAAAAAGAACAAGCTCACTTCACGTCAGATATCGAAAAAACGTCGGCTGATGAAGCACGTCAAAAAGAAAAAATGACAACACCTTAAAACCTAGTAGGCCTTGGTCGAAACGAATAGGGTGTTGTTTGTGCCCGCAGGGTCAAGCAGCGGCTTTGTCTTGCTCTTGAATTAGTGATTGATAGTTGCTGACAAAGTCGGCCACGGTACCTTTAGATTTCGGGTGAAAGTGACGATGCCAGAATTTTCCTAACGCTATCAAGTTGTGAGCATTTGGTAGATCTTGTTCACCTCGACGATAAATCATCCATGCTATTGCTGTGGCATATTTTAGGTTGGTAACCAATTCACCGTGCGGGGCTTTCAGAAAGCTGTGTTGCCCCGCGATACCGCGAATTTCACTCGCTAGTGATGGGTTATGTATCAAGTATTTATCCCAGACGGCTCGATGCATTGCAGGCGTTATATGATAAAGCCCTACACGTCTTCCCTCATGCCAGCCTCCCAAACCAGATTCTTGCGCAGCAGTGCCTAACAAAAGATTTTCGGCCGTGAGAGACCAGTCGTCCAGATAATTGAGTGTTTCCCGGATGACTAAGCGACGGAGATCGTCTGCGGTAAAAATCATGGTTTGACTCCCGAGTATTATCTTGTCGCCTTCTGGCTATTCTTATTTTGTTTATTTTTTAACAGGTTATGAGTATATATTCAACTAAAAATTAAAAAAATAGCATAACTATTGTCAATTCATATCAAAGATGTACATTTATTGATCATATTCTGAAAGGTTGAGCGACAGACTGACAATCTGTGAATGAAAACAGACGGCTATAAACTATGGAGGGAGTTATCCTGGATAACCAGCCAATTTAAACCCTAACCTATTGACCTTGCTGTTTTAATTTACTCTTTGGGGTGCTGTTGCTAAAACGCACTCATATTCCTTTAAAAACAACGGGAAATGTTCGCGTGGCACCCCATTAAAACGGCGTAAATGATTTTCTACAGACAAGACCACAGCTATTGCGGTGTCTAAAGTCAGACATGCTCTTGTGGAAAACTCTACAATTGAAAGAGTGGTTTTTTGTTGTTTTAATGAGTCGATGATTCAAGTCAGCAAGACTGAATTAGCACAGTTGAGCTAATAGTTTAAGAACATTGGAAGTGAAACAATAGATAAGGGATTTGTCATGTTAATGGGAAGTATTTTTCGAAGCTTGCTTATCTTAATTTTCGTCATGGCAATTGGCTGCTATTTATTTTACTTGAAAACGGGCTCATTCCCGGTCTCTCCCAGTACTTTTTTTCCGGACATGAGCTCTGGATCCTCGAATCTTAGGCGACTGTCTGAAATACCAGCACTTAATAGTGTTGAACCTCCTGATGACGTGAAAACTACCCATAAATGGCAGGATGAAAATGGTAATTGGAATTTTTCTAATCAACAGGAAAAGTAATAGATAGTCTCTATCTGGTTAACACTCAAATATAGACATATGCTTAGGGTGTCGATATTAAAATAGCCGACATCAATTATCGGCACATTTTAATTCGTCTTGCTCCTGAATATTCGGGAGTGAAAAATTGATGAGTGGGTGAGCGCTATGTCATACCGAATAGAAAGTGATTCTCTCGGCAATATAAAAGTACCTACTAATGCACTTTGGGGAGCGCAGACCCAAAGGGCCATTGAAAACTTCCCTTACGTAGACTCGCCTATGCCCGAAGGGGTTATTCAGGCGTTGGCTTTGGTAAAAAAAGCCGCGGCTATGGCCAATACCGAATTGGATGATTTGGCCGAGGAGCTCAAAAAACCGATTATTCAGGCTTGTGATGAAATATTAGATCATCAACATGACGATCAGTTTCCTCTATCTGTGTGGCAAAGCGGTAGTGGAACGCAGACTAATATGAATCTAAATGAGGTGATAGCAAATCGCGCCAATGAGATTTCTGGTCATCGGCGGGGTGAGAAATACCCAGTGCACCCCAATGACCATGTGAATATGTCGCAATCATCTAATGACGTGTTTCCTACAGCGATGCATATAGCAACACTGTCTGCTCTGGAGCAGCATCTGATCCCAGCATTAACGGACTTGACGTGTTCTTTGGAAGAAAAGTCGAACGCTTTTGAGGATCAGTGGAAAGTAGGTCGCACTCACATGATGGATGCTGCTCCTATGACACTGGGACAGGAGTTTTCGGGGTATGCATGTCAGATTGATTACGGGCTTCAACAACTTGAACAGGTAAAGCAAGATCTTTACTTACTGGCTATTGGTGGCACTGCAGTGGGCACGGGTTTGAATGCGGGAACGAGATGGGAAGATACCATCATTAATCACCTCTGTGTTCTGACCGGGTTTCCCTTGACCTCTGCTCCTAACAAATTTACGGCCCTCTCTACTCATAATGTTCTACTGAGGGTGAGCGGTTCATTACGACAGGTTGCTTCAGATTTTTTAATTATCGGTAATAACTTGCGCGTGCTGGCCAGTGGGCCAAGGGCCGGATTATCCGAAATTATATTACCTGCCAACGAGCCGGGTAGCTCTATCATGCCCGGCAAGGTCAATCCTACACAAATTGAATCACTGACGATGATTGCCACTCAGGTGATGGGAAATGATACCGCCGTTGCAATGGCCTGTTCTCAGGGCCATTTACAGCTAAACTTATTTAAACCGGTCATTATTAGCAATATATTGTCATCGATTCGGTTGCTGAGTGAAGGCGCTCTTCACTTTGCTAAGTATTGTGTCAAAGGCCTTGATTGTAACCACGCTCAATTATCGAGATACCTTGAAAGATCTTTAATGATTGTGACGGCCTTAACACCACGCGTCGGTTATGACCGAGCGGCAGAAATTGCTAAATATGCTCAACAGCATGATTTGACTATTCGTCAGGTTCTTGTAAAGAAAAAGATTATTTCTGGAGAGGAGTTTGATGAGCTTGTCAGACAACACGTTTTAACGCATTGATGAATAACGAGACGAATTTATCCGGAGTCACATCTTTCAATCAAACCAATGTTTCAGTTTTTGGCTGGCTTTAGCCTTAACGTCATCGTCAATATAGTTTGCAATCGTTGTGACTGCTGTCGCGATAGCAGCCATATCATCGGTATAGCCACTGATGGGTATAAAGTCGGGAATGGCGTCAGTGGGGAGAATAAAATAGGCTAGGGCACTCTAAACAACGGCCTTTGCCCATGGCGGCGTGTTATGGTTTCTCGCGGCATAATAGAGCCACAGGCTTTTCTCGACCAGTTCGTAACCCGCAGCTTTCGCCGAGTGTTTCAGTTTTATCCAGAAATCAGTGCCAGAGTAATAGTTACCTGAGCTGGATTCTTTTAGAGCGCTGAGGGCCTGTTTTACCATTCATAAAGGTTAGCGCGATTCTTGGTTTTGTCAAAGATTTTTGAAAGTGGTTACAGGGTCTTTGTTAGAGCAAAGTATTCCTAATAGGTGACCTTACATCTGCTCCATGACTTCAATCCCCAGTAAATCTAGGCCCTGCGCTAAAATTCGAGATGTGAGCTGGCAAATGGCCAAACGGCTATCTCTTATTTCAGAAGGGATATTTTCTTTAAGGATTGGACAGTGCTCATAAAAGACCATATAAGCACTGGCTAGTTCATAGAGGTAACTACAGAGTATATGGGGATAGGCATCATCGGCCACTTGCTGGAGCACTTCGCCAAACTGAAGAAGTTTAAGGGCCAGTATTTTTTCCTGATCTTCGCTAATATTGATACGTTGACTGACGTCGCTGTATTTCGTTCCCGCTTTGCGAAAGATACTGCGAATGCGGGTGTAGGCGTATTGTAGGTAGGGTGCTGTATTACCTTCAAAGCTGAGCATGGTCTCCCAGTCAAAAATGTAATCATTGGTCCGAGTTTTACTGAGATCTGCGTATTTTACAGCGCCAATACCCACTTTTTGGCCAATTTCTGCCATTTCGTCTGCAGAAATTGCTGAGTTCTTCTCTTTTACCAAGGCACAGGCTCGCTCAACAGCTTCCTCCAGCAAGTCCGTCAGTTTGACGGTCCCACCACTGCGGGTTTTGAATGGCTTGCCATCCTTACCCATCATGGTGCCAAACGGGAGGTGTTCTAGTGAGATATTACCTGTCACATACCCGGCTTTTGTTGCCAGGGTAAACACTTGCTTCATGTGTAGTGATTGACGAGCATCGATAAAGTAGAGGATGCGGTCAGCCTTGAGGGTGCTGCTTCGGTAACGTAGGGAGGCTAAATCGGTGGTGGCATAAAGGTAGCCGCCGCCTGATTTTTGCACAATAACGGGGCTAGGATTACCCTTTTTATCCGCCAACTCTTGGAGAAACACCACTTGTGCGCCCTGATCTTCCACTGCAAGTTGCTGTTGCTGTAGATCACTAAGGATGGTGGCTAGGTCGTCGTTATAGGCGCTTTCCGGGCGAATATCAGTATGCTTTAGGGTGACATTGAGATCGCGGTAAATAGCTTCACTGTGGGCCACAGAGATATCAATAAACTGCTGCCAGAGTTTACGGCAGTGGGCATCACCAGACTGTAGTTTTACCACGTAATCGCGGGCTTTATCGGCAAAGCCTCGGTCTTCATCGAAGTGTTTTTTAGATTGTTGATAAAAGACTTCTAGATCGCCCAAGGCAAGCTCAACTTGTTCACCTTCACCCAGCTGTTCTTCCAGTTCGGCAATCAACATGCCAAATTGAGTGCCCCAGTCACCCATGTGATTTTGGCGAATGACACTGTGGCCAAGATATTCCAGGGTTCGCGCTACCGCGTCACCGATAATAGTGCTGCGCAAGTGGCCTACATGCATTTCCTTCGCCAAATTGGGGGAAGAGTAATCCACCACTACGGTTTGGGGTGTAGGTGTATTGGCGCCAAGCTTTTTATCGGCACTCAAGCATTGTAATTGTTCGCTCAGAAACGCCGGTGCCAGATGGATATTGATAAAACCTGGGCCGGCTATTTCTACCTTGTCAGCTATACCACGTAAGTCTAGGTTTTCGACAATCTGTTGGGCCAATTCGCGGGGGTTTGTTTTAAGCCTTTTTGCAGCGGCCATGGATCCATTGGCTTGAAAGTCGCCGAATCCAGTGCGAGAGCTGATCGTAATATTAGCTGGGCATTCCCCGGGAATATTTGCTGCCGCCATGGCAGCCAAAACACGTTGGTCAAGTAGCGATTTAATACTCATATATTGTCAATGGCGTATCAGTTTCGAACGAATGCGGGATTGTAGTCTCCCAACCATCAAAAGTCAGTGCTACCTTGAATATATTGATGGAAACTCGCACAGCCAGTATAGTCTTCTGAAGGGTGACGCCATAAACGGTGTGCCCGAAACGTTAATCATATGGGATAGCTGTATTTGTTGAGTGAACTAGTGATGGGTGAATTAGTAATAGGTGAGACATGACAGACCCTTTACTGCAACAAGGCCTAGATTTGATGATCTATGGCATGAGTACGGTGTTTCTCTTTTTGACATTGTTGGTCACGGTTACGGCTATATCATCAAGAGTCCTCGGATATTTTCTCCCTGAATCGACAGAAGCTAATCTACCAGAAACTAAAGCTGATCCTACCCATTCTTCTTCTACCAAAAGAGCAGTAGACCGAAAGCTGTTGACCCTACTTCAGAATGCTATAGACCAGCATCGCAATCGATGATGATTGGGAGGCGGATGTTGGTCTGCTACTCCCCAAGAAAATTGATTCAACAAGAGCAGTAATATGATGGATAGGAATACGCCTCTTGGTATCACGGAAGTTGTCTTGCGAGATGCTCATCAGTCACTGTTCGCAACTCGTATGCGAATTGACGATATGTTGCCCATTGCCGAAAAACTGGATCAGGTTGGCTTTTGGTCACTGGAGACGTGGGGTGGTGCTACCTTTGATGCCTGTATTCGCTATTTGGGGGAAGACCCGTGGGACCGTCTTCGCCAGTTAAAAAAGGCGATGCCCAATACACCTCAACAAATGCTATTTCGCGCACAAAATATTCTTGGTTATCGTCATTATGCAGATGATGTGGTTGAAAAATTTGTAGAGCGTGCAGCGGTAACTGGTGTTGATGTATTCCGGATATTTGACGCGATGAATGATTTACGCAACCTGGAGACATCCCTAAAAGCGGTAAAAAAACAGGGAAAACATGCGCAGGGCACCATGTCCTATACGGTCAGCCCAGTGCATACCATAGACCGCTGGGTCGATATGGGGCGGTCTCTTGAAGATTTGGGTGCGGACTCCATTTGTATTAAGGATATGGCTGGACTGCTAAAACCCTACGTTGGTTACGATCTAGTCTCTAAGCTCAAAGAAGCCTGTGAGATACCTATTCAGCTGCATTGCCATGCCACAACAGGGCTATCTACGGCCACGATTGTGAAATGTGTGGAAGCGGGAATAGATAATGTCGATACCGCGATTTCATCAATGTCGATGACATCAGGTCATTCTGCCACAGAGTCCATTGTGGCCATTCTCGAGGATACGCCTAGAAGCACCGGGCTAGACATGGGCTTACTCGAAGAAATTGCCGCCTATTTCCGTGAAATGCGTAAGAAATACGCCGTTTTCGAAGGTTCTCTCCGCGGAACGGATTCTCGTATTTTGGTGGCCCAAGTACCGGGTGGCATGCTGACAAATATGGAAAATCAACTGCGTGAACAGGGTGCGGAAAACAAGTTCGACGAGGTGCTTAAGGAAATTCCTCGAGTGCGTGAGGACTTGGGGTTTATTCCTCTGGTTACACCCACCTCTCAGATCGTAGGTAGCCAATCGGTACTGAATGTATTGACCGGAGAGCGCTACAAGAGTGTTACCAAGGAAACCAAAGGGGTGATGAGAGGGGAGTACGGTGCGACCCCAGCCCCCGTGAATGCAGAACTACAGTCTAAAATACTGGAAGGCGAAGAGCCGATCACGTGTCGGCCGGCAGACCTCTTGGAGCCAGAGCTGGACAAGCTTATTGCTGAATTGGATGTTCTTGTCGTTGAGCAGGGCATTGAGTTGGCAGGAGGGGATCAAAAAATTGATGATGTTTTGACCTACGCATTATTCCCTCAAACTGGTTTGAAATTCCTGAAAAACAGAGGGGATCCCTCTGCTTTTGAGCCAAAGCCAACAGAGGCGGGGAGTAGCTCCGTTATCTTGGACGCTGGCGAGGAAGTTTATACGGTTACCGTTGACGGTGTCCGTCATACAGTGACTGTAGCTAGCGGTGGGGATATAACGGGTATCGTTCCCATTGACGTTACGTTACGTTACGAGGAGGGTTGTCCCCCCGGAGTGCCAGCCGACCCACTTACTGCACCCTTGGCAGGCAACGTGATCAAAGTGTTGGTTGAGCCTGGTCAACAGGTGGCAATGGGAGAGAGCGTGATTATTCTCGAAGCAATGAAAATGGAAACGACCGTCTGTGCTCCTAAGGAAGGTGTTGTGGCCGGTGTTAATGTTAAAGAAGGCGATACGGTTTCAGTGGGTGATTGCCTGCTAACCATCGCCTGATTGTCGCCACAAGGATAAAGCGTAGTGGAAAAGTTGTTTGGCCTATGGCACGATTCAGGCCTTAGTCAAATGGAGCCGGGCCAGGGTGTGATGATCCTGATAGGGCTTTTACTGCTGTTTCTTGCTATTCGTAAGGGGTTTGAGCCTCTATTACTCGTGCCGATTGGTTTTGGTGCTGTACTGGTCAATATTCCTGGTGCCAACTTTGATGCAGCCCCGGTATATGATGCCCTTGGCCATCTGGAGAGTCCTGGTGGTTTAATGTACTACCTCTATCATGTGGGTATTGCGACGGGCATTTTCCCTCTTTTGATTTTTATGGGGGTTGGAGCCATGACCGACTTTGGGCCCATGCTGGCCAACCCCAAAACGCTATTTCTTGGTGCGGCAGCCCAGTTTGGCATTTTTGCCACCGTCATGGGTGCTATTGGACTAAGTTATGCCGGAATTTTGGATTTCAGTATTCAAGATGCCGCTTCCATCGGTATCATAGGTGGTGCCGATGGACCTACCGCCATTTATGTGGCCAGCCTGTTATCGCCTGATTTATTGGGAGCTATTGCCGTAGCAGCCTATTCCTATATGGCGCTGGTGCCGATTATTCAGCCACCTATCATGAGAGCACTCACCACAGAGAGTGAGCGCCAAATTAAAATGGAGCAGCTACGGCCTGTATCCAAAATTGAAAAGATTATTTTCCCTGTAACGTTGTTGTTACTGGTGGCCCTATTGCTACCCACTGCTGCACCTCTGCTGGGGATGTTTTGTTTTGGCAATCTAATGCGAGAGTGTGGGGTAGTTTCGCGGCTCAGTGATACGGCTCAGAATTCACTGATTAATATGGTCACTATTTTTCTTGGGCTAGGTGTCGGTTCAAGAATGAGTGCAGGACAATTCCTCAACCCTGAGACGTTGGGTATCCTGATTCTTGGGGTGTTGGCATTTTGTATTGGCACAGCTTGCGGAGTGCTTATGGCCAAACTGATGAACAAGTTTAGCAAACACCCGATCAACCCCTTAATTGGCTCTGCAGGTGTATCAGCCGTACCCATGGCGGCTCGTGTGTCTAATAAGCTAGGTCTGGAATCTAATCCTCATAACTTCTTGCTAATGCACGCTATGGGTCCCAATGTGGCCGGTGTCATTGGTTCTGCGGTGGCGGCGGGAGTGATGATTAGTTTGGTGGGCGGTTGAGCTCAAGATAGTTGTTCATAAATTAGGTGACTCAAAACAAATGGTTCAAGAGCAGATAGTCCAGAAACAGATAGAAGATAAAATAACAGCTGCACTCTCACCGTCATATTTGGCGGTGGTCAACGAGAGTCATATGCATGCAGTACCGGCCAATTCTGAAACGCACTTTAAGTTGGTTATTGTTTCCTTGGAATTTGAAGGGAAGCGAGCTGTTCAGCGTCACCAGCTGGTGTATAGGCAGTTAGCAGAAGAATTGGCGGGAGAGGTACATGCGCTAGCTTTGCATACCTTTACTCCTGAAGAGTGGGATGCATCTGATAATGCCCTAGAGTCACCAATATGTTTGGGTGGTGGTAAAAGTAGCTGACTTGGTAGCCTCGTCAGCGGTTCTAATCAATCTGTATTTAAATAAAACAATCTGTAATTAGAGGTAGAGCATGAAAATCATTACCGTACTTATGGCCATCACCGCCCTGTCCTTCACTTCATCATTGCTCGCTGGTGCGACACCGGCTCAAGATGGTGCTAAAGCCTATATTATTTCTCCGGTTGATGGGGCGACTGTCAGTAATCCAGTGACAGTACGTTTTGGCTTGTCCGGGATTGGTGTTGCCCCCGCCGGGGTGGAGCGTGATAAAACTGGGCACCACCATTTGTTAATCGATGTAGAAACACTGCCGGATTTTAATAGCCCTATACCGAGTGACGAACATCATCGCCATTTTGGAGGAGGCCAGACGGAGGTGACCCTCGAGTTGGTACCAGGAAAACATCGCCTGCAATTATTATTGGGTGACCATCACCATGTGCCCCATAATTCGCCGGTGTTATCTGAACCGGTTTTTATCACCGTGAAATAGTTGACGGTTATCAATTTACAGCCATTTATTTAATCCAGATCAAGTCATCTGAGTACCACTATTGATTTAATGCACTTGGATTTTGGTACTACCCTTTTTGGAGAAGGTAAATGGAAAAGAAGAAGGCTTTATCGCTGGCAATAAACACTGTTTTGGCCGGTAGTCTGTTACTAGGCACTGCGGCGGCGACTGCCTATGAGCCAGGGGATATTATTGTTCGCGCTGGTGCGGCAAATGTTGACCCCAATGATGATAGCAGTAAATTAAAGTTGAATGGCACAGCCTTGCCGGGGTCGGGAGCTGAAGTGGAAGATGATACCCAGCTGGGGTTAACACTAACCTATATGCTGACAGACCATCTTGGTGTGGGCTTATTAGCAGCGACACCCTTTGAACATGATCTTAAAGCTGATCTAGGTGCTTCTACAGTTGATGCCGGATCTGCGAAACAGCTGCCCCCGACAGTGACTCTTCAGTACTTTCCTATGAATGCGGCTTCAAAGTTCCAGCCTTACGTGGGTGTTGGTGTCAACTACACCAAGTTCTTTGATGAAGATATAGATGGTGAGTTGGAGTCCGTATTGGGCAAAGGCGATCTAGAGTTAGATGACTCTTGGGGTTTGGCTGGCCAGATTGGCGTCGATTATGCAATTAATGAGCACTGGTTGCTGAATGCTTCCATTTGGTATATCGATCTTCAAACGGATGCAAAATTCAAATTCGATAGTGGAAATGTTGTCAAAGCCGATGTTGATGTAGATCCATGGGTTTATATGATTGGTGTTGGTTATAAGTTCTAAATTTGCCGATTTCGACCAAAATTAGAACATAAAAAGCCGGGCATTTGCCCGGCTTTTTATTTGTTAGATAGCGTCCTAGTTTGCTAAAGCACGTAATTTGTCAAAATCTAATACTTCAATTTCTTTCTTATCCACCTTGAGCATATCTTGTTTTTGGAAGCGTCCAAATACCCGGCTGACTGTTTCTACAGTTAGGCCAAGGTAGTTACCGATATCAGCTCTGGACATCGGTAAACGAAAGCGAGTCCCTGAGAGTTGGCGGCGGAGATTGCGGTTGGAAATACTGAGTAGCAGCGTAGCGACTCGCTCTTCAGCACTATTTTTACTGAGCAAGGTGATCAGCTGCTGATCATTGGTGATTTCTTTACTCATTAGCTGGAAAAAGTGACGCTGTAGCGATGGAATTGCAATACTTAGATCTTGTAGCTTTGAAAAAGGAATTTCACAGACAGCGGCCGTTTCCATTGCCAGGGCCGAATTGGTGTAGTGGTTATGCGCCATGCCGTCCATGCCGAATATTTCACCGGGAAGGTGGAATCCAGTAACCTGTTCCTGACCATCATTACTGACGGTGTAGCTTTTTATCGAACCGCTACGAACGGCAAATACTGATTTGAATTCTTCTCCGGCGCTGTAGACATGCCGATCCTTATGGAGAGGGCGGCCGCGCTGAATTTTCATCAAGCCGAGCCACTTCAGTAGCTTGAAGTGCTAGAGGTAGGCAAAGAGCATTCATACGGCAATCGCCGCAATTCGCCTCGGTATTATGGGGGCACTTGGCATCCATTGACGGCATATCTCACCTTAATCAAGGTGGACATTATATCGATGATATTGATCTAGGTCATCTTAATGGATGAGGTTAGTTTTTAGCACACAGCAAGTTTCGGCAAATTTCTCGGAGGTGATTGAGTCCCTGGCCACTGACGCTTAGATAGTTTCCATCTTCAACCATCCAGCCCTTATTACAGGCTTGATGAAAGACCTGGTAAGCCTTAGGGTTATCATTGAGGAGAGATAGATTATTTGGATTTTGAGTCCTATGGAGGCAGATTAGCTGTTCGATCAGTGTCCAGAGGGTTATGTCATCGTTTGGATATTTTCCACTACACTGAATAGGCAGCTTGCCCTGAGTTAAGTTTGATTGATATTCGGATTCCGTGTCTGTGTTTTGATAAAAACCGCGACCTATTTTACCAAGAGCACCAACACCAAGCCCCACCCAGTTCTTAATCTGAGGGTGTGAAAGCCCCCACGGGGTATATTGCAATGTACCCAAATGTTTTAGTTGCAGTAGCGGGTGACCCTCAAGCACGAAGAAACGATCGCCTATTAGTGCGTAGCCACGTGGCGACATCAGTTTAGCCAGTTGGTCGAGCATGACGGGTTCAGTCATCTCCTCCAGCCCGTGTAGCTCGATAAGCTGTGGCTGGCCGACGATCAGACTCTCTAGCCAGTGATGTAACGTGGCGGCATCAGAGGCACTGGTATCCAATCGAAACTGAAGTTCCGGGAATTTATATTGTTTGATCAGATCTAGATGGGGCCAAAGTTGTTGCGTCTTAGGAGCAAGCGATGCATCAATATTCAATAATATCGTGGTGAAGCGTAGTCCCTTCATTAGTGCCAGATTATTTTCCTTGATGTCAGAAAAGGTGCATTCAAACCCATACTCACTATAAGTTTCTTCATCCATTTGAAAGTTACTGGCAGAGAGGAAAACAATCTCAGTTATTTCTGCTGCACTTAAGCACGTAAGAGGTGTGCCTCGCAGCCAGGTTTTTGCTGCTCGTTGTGGCCCGAATCTTTGTGCATAGAGCCTGATTTCTTGAGCGATTAGGTGGAGGTAAATCGAGCTAAGGCCTTCTTGAAAGTAAAGGTTAAGGGCAATAGGTGCAATCTCTGGTTTATGTTTGAAAAGTGTATCCAAACTACAGTTGACCAATGGGCTTAATAGTTCAGACTCAGCGCTTGAGTGAATTTTAAAAGCCACGTTTGATGATTGTCTAGCGTGCATACCGACCTTGGTTGCCCAGCAACTCCAATTAGAGCGATAAATCCTAACTCTTGGAGTACGACCGGCACATGATATGGGTCAATTTAGACTCGTGTTCAAGATGACTACATTCAACAGATGAGCCAAGGAAGTTGCCCGAATGACGATAAGTTTCGGTTAAAAGAAACGGTTAGACACAGCCCTAGAATGGCAGTTCTACTCCCTGCCAGAGTTCCTCTAGTCGATTGTCACGTCTGCAACCATGACGGTAATAGCGGTAGCGAATCGGGTTCTTTTGGTAGTAATTCTGGTGGTATTCTTCGGCAGGATAAAATACACCAACGGGACGTATTGTTGTGACAATGGCTTGTTTCAGTACCTGACTAGCCGTTAGCTTGTTCAAACTCTCTTCTGCGGCTTTTCGTTGTGCGTTATTTTGATAAAAAATAGCACTTAGGTACTGGCTGCCACTATCACAAAATTGCCCAACAGCATTTGTTGGGTCCACATTTACCCAAAAGACCTCTAATAATTCCTGGTAGCTAACTTGTTCTGGGTCGTAAAGCACCTCAACCACTTCCACATGCCCTGATCGCCCGCTTGAAACAGCTTGATAGCTGGGGTTGTCTAGGTGACCACCCGTATAGCCAGAGGTGGTGCTGATAACACCTTCCAACTTGTCGTAGGGTGGTTCCATACACCAGAAACATCCGCCAGCGAAAATGGCTTTTTCGGTAGCGGCCAGTGTATTTCCAGTGAACAGAATGGTAATAATTATCAGGGGGATTTGTTTAAGCACGGCGTACCCATTCATCTGGTTTATTTATTAGGATGACCGTTTGACCTAATGTAAGTCATAGGGTTCCGTTGCTCTTGAATGAGCTTGCTTAGAATGGTTGTAATGAACAGAACCTAGCAAGAGGGGTACGTATTGTTTATTGCTACCACATCAAATCATCAGGAATTTTGAAATCAGCATAGTAATCATCCTCATCAGTTTCATCTTTACTGACTTGGTTCTGAACGATCACGATACTCTCGTCTCGTTGGCTGATTTTGTCAGCGACGGCCACTGGAACCAGTTCGTATTGGTCGTGTAGGCGGACGATGGCGATCAGTCCCTTACTAAGTTGGCTATGTAAGAGAGGGGATACAAAGATTTTTTTGATTTTTGTCCCATCGGTGAATTGATAGGCCACTTCTCCATTACTTCGATCAATTCGATTTACTTCAATTAGCTGTTTGATTTGGGCGGTAATAGCTTTTAGCTCAGCTGCTTTCTCGCGCTGACGGTTTATTTCGCGATCTCGGATAGTTTTTTCTGCAAGCGCTTTTTTTGCCAGCTCCTTAGTCTCGTCCACATGGGCGTGACCTTTATGTGCTTGTTTTGTCTGTTTACGCTTCTCCTGCTCGACCTGTTTGGCTTTTTTCTTATTGACGATACCGGCTTTGAGAAGTTGGTCTTGTAACGATGCCATTGAGTGGAACTCTATATGAATGTGTAGGGTTGGTATTATCGGCAACGCGTTGCTATGAGACAAGAGGGATAAAATAAGAGGGGTGAAGCAATAGGTAGGAGGCGTAATGTGTAGAATTTAGAGCAAGCTGCCTATTCAGCATGCTCTATGTAGAGGGCTCGGAGTCGTTTAATTTCCGACCCCTCTAATTTAGGGGGTAATCTGTTCCAGAGCTTCATTCAGATGGTTAACAGTGCGATCTATATTGTGCAATTTATCCAAACCGAACAAGCCGATTCTAAATGTACGGAAACCTTCTGGTTCATCACATTGAAGTGGAACACCCGCAGCAATTTGTAAACCCTGCGCGAGGAATTTCTTACCGTTGTGAATATCCATGTCATCGGTGTAACAAACCACCACACCTGGGGCTTGAAAACCTTCAGTAGCAACACTTTTAAAGCCCTTGCTGGTGAGTAATTCACGTACTCTCCGACCTAGTTCAAGTTGCTCTTCTTTGACCTTATCAAACCCGTAAGATTCGGTTTCTATCATCGTGTCTCTAAATTTCAATAAGGCGTCGGTAGGCATAGTGGCGTGGTAGGCGTGACCACCATTTTCATAGGCTTCCATAATTTGTAGCCATTTTCGCAGGTCACAGGCGAAACTTGTGCTGGTGGTTACGTCAATTAATTCACGGGCTTTATCGCTGAACATGACTAATGCGCTGCATGGTGAGGCACTCCAGCCTTTCTGTGGGGCGCTGATCAAAATATCCACACCACAGGCTTGCATATCGACCCAAAGGGTTCCGGAGGCAATACAGTCCAGTACAAACAGCCCGCCTACAGAATGCACCGCATCGGCTATTGCCTGAAGATAGTCATCAGGCAATAACATGCCAGAAGCAGTTTCAACATGGGGCGCAAAAACCATATCCGGTTTTTCAGATTTGATTTGTGCAACGACGTCATCAATGGGTGCTGGTGCAAGTGCAGCCTGGACCTCATCGTCCACTGCTTGTGCTTTCATCACGATGATTTCGGAGGCGATATTTCCCATCTCCAAAATTTGGCTCCAGCGGTAGCTAAACCAGCCATTGCGAATAACCAGACACTTCTTGTCATTCGCAAATTGCCGTGCCACGGCTTCCATACCATAAGTGCCGCCACCGGGGACAACAGCAACTGCTTTTGCGTTGTAGACTTTTTTAAGAGTAAATGAAATGTCGTTCATTACGCCCTGAAAGGCCTGAGACATGTGATTCAGGGAGCGGTCTGTAAATACAACAGAGTATTCCAGTAAGCCGTTGGGGTCGGTATCGGGTAGTAAGCCGGGCATGGGAGACTCCTCTTTTATTTATTTTTTGGTTTTGGGCCTATATTTGTAAACCATTCCGGTTTTACGCAATAGTTGACGAGCCATGATGCCATTTACTTTAAGTTGGCAACCTTTCCGGTCTGTAGTTGGCTGGCAAGGTACTCGTCATAGGTACCTTGGAAGTCCACCAAGGTATGATCCTTAATTTCTATCACACGGTTGGCTAGTGAAGAAACAAACTCACGGTCATGACTAACGAAAATCAGTGTGCCTTCGTAGTGTTCCAACGCCAAGTTTAATGCTTCGATGGCTTCCATATCCAAGTGGTTGGTGGGCTCATCCATCAGAAGGACGTTAGTATCCATCATCATTAGCTTGCCAAACAGTAACCGGTTTTTTTCGCCACCAGAGCAGACCTTGACCTGCTTTTTGAAGTCATCGGAAGAAAATAATAAGCGCCCCAATGTGGCACGTACAATTTGATCATCATGGCTAGGTTTACGCCATTGGCTCATCCAATCAAATAAATTCAACTTGTTTTCAAACTCTGAAGTGCTGTCTTGTGGACAGTACCCAATCGTCGCATTTTCTGACCATTTTATGGAGCCATTATTGGCGGATATTTCATTCGTCAGACAACGAAGGAGGGTGGTTTTACCTACACCATTTTCACCAATAACAGCCAAACGAGTACCTGCATCCAGGATTAGGTTGCCATGACTGAACAGTTCATTATCATCAAAGCTATGGCCAAGATTGTCCAGAATCAATGCCTGGCGGTGTAGTTTTTTATCCTGCTTAAAGCGGATATAGGGGCTGACTCGGCTGGAGGCTTTGATATCGTCCAGTTTGATTTTCCCGAGTTGTTTAGCGCGTGACGTGGCCTGTTTGGCTTTTGAGGCATTCGCTGAGAAACGACTGACAAACTGTTGAAGTTCAGCAATTTGCACAGATTTCTTGGCATTTTCTGACTGCATACGTTCGCGAGCCTGAGTGGACGCTGTCATGAAGTCGTCGTAGTTGCCGGGGTAAACACGTAATTCACCATAGTCGATATCGGCCATGTGCGTGCATACCGCATTGAGGAAGTGGCGGTCATGGGAAATGATGATCATAGTACTTTTACGTTCGTTGATCAGTGATTCCAGCCAGCGAATGGTGTCGATATCGAGGTTGTTGGTCGGTTCGTCCAGCAGCAGAATGTCTGGGTCTGAAAACAGAGCCTGTGCCAGTAGTACTCGCAGTTTCCAGCCAGGTGCAATTTCACTCATTGGACCAAAATGAAGTTTTTCCGCAATACCAGCACCCATGAGAACCTCACCAGCACGGCTTTCGGCGCTATATCCATCCATTTCTGCAAATCGGGCTTCGAGATCTGCCACTTTCATGCCATCTTCTTCAGACATTTCGGCTAAACCATAGATTCGATCCCGTTCCTGCTTTACTTCCCATAGTTCGGCATGCCCCATGATCACAGTATCAACCACGCTGTATTCTTCAAAGGCAAACTGATCCTGATGCAATGTCCCTAAGCGTTCGTTAGGGGTAATTGATACATTTCCGGCAGTAGGGACCAGGCTTCCATCCAGAATTTTCATAAACGTGGATTTGCCACAGCCGTTCGCACCAATAAGGCCATAGCGATTGCCATTACCAAATTTGACGGAAATATTTTCAAATAATGGCTTGGCGCCAAACTGCATGGTGATATTTGCTGTAGAAATCAACGGGATACCTTTAAATTTGAACGAATAAATATGAGGTTTTAAGTGAGGGTGTGCTAAGTGGGGGCGTACTATAGGGATTTGTTGCAACGGCGTCGAGTTAAACTGTGTGAAAATTGCTCAAAGTTAGGTTAAGTAAGTCGTCGAGTGGAATAGAGTTGAAATAATGTCGTCGACAGAGAAATATATGACTGCCTAGATAGCTTCTTCCGCTTCTCGGAGGCGTTCTTGGCGTTCTAACTCTTCGGTCAACGCTGCTTGAATCTCTTGTAGTACGGTATCTACATCGGCTGCTTGCGTGTCTTCCTCAAAATAGCCCGTTAGCTCGGTATCAGGATGTAATCCACCTTCTTCGTATAGCGCCCACATTTCCTTGGCGTAGTGGGTGTCTTTCAGCTCAGGAGCGTACAGTGCGTAATAGCTGGTCATATTGTTAACATCTCGCGCCAGCATTCTTTCGGCGTGGTTGTTGGCAGCGGCATCCACCGCTTGAGGGAGGTCGATGATCACAGGGCCATATTCGTCCACTAGCACATTAAATTCTGATAAATCGCCATGTACCAGCCCTGCACAGAGCATGAGTTTAACGAATTGCATAACGAGAGCGTGGTCTTCAAGCGCCTGTTCGGCAGACATCGATACATCGTTTAGGCGAGGTGCCACGAGACCATCACCATCAGTGACTAGCTCCATAAGCAAGACGCCGTCAAAACAGCCGAAAGGTTGTGGAACTCGCACACCAGCATTTGCTAGGCGATAAAGAGCATCTACTTCTGCATTCTGCCAGGTTTCTTCCTGCTGCTTGCGGCCGTACTTGGAGCCCTTTTCCATAGCGCGAGCGCGACGGCTATTCCTGACTTTACGACCTTCTTGATACTGCGCAGCTTGCTTGAAACTACGTTTGTTAGCTTCTTTATAGACTTTGGCGCAGCGAATCTCTGAACCGCAGCGAACCACATAAACGGCAGCCTCTTTTCCGCTCATGAGTGGACGGATGACCTCATCGACTACGCCGTCATCTATTAGGGGCTGAATTTGTTTCGGCGTCTTCATGGGGTCCTTATATTCTATAGATGGGAATTTGAGCTGACTGAAATCTTATCATTTCGGCACTATACTTGCTTCACTATGTAGACTCTGGTTTCGGATTAGCTGTGAGTCCTTAAATTGACACAGGCGCTACTTTCTCGTCTAATTGCCCTATATTCATCTTTTATATTTATTTAAGGAGCGAGTCATCAAAAAAGCGCTAATTACATTTCTACTGCTATCTGCTTGCTCGAGCCTAGCTCTTGCTGATCAAAAAGAGTTTTGCGATGGGTGGGTTCAAGGTATTAAACTGGTTAGGGGGCAGAAGATGGCTAAAGCCAATATGCCTAAATGTCCTCTCGCACGCCCGGCGAAAGAAGGTAGTACCGATTTTCGAGAAGGTTTAAAAGCAGGAAGAAAGGCCGCTAGTTAATATACTTTTTAGCTAGCTATTTTGTTTCGGGTATATTTAAGAGAAGCCATACTCGTGCGAGTATGGCGACAGTAGAGTGCTTCTGGTTGTGCTACACCTAGTTTAAACCCCTTGCTTTTTGGGTCACCTTCATATTCATCTATCAATAAAGCCTCGCTGAGGGTTCGGTGGCCTAGTGCATCTACAAGTATAATGTGGTGAAAAGCACCATAGGTGCTTCCTATAACGAAATACATTAGAGCGGCCCCATCACTATTCTGACTGGTATCATCATCGGTCCCAGCATCGTAGGTTTATTCACCAACTACGTTCAGCAAA
>Ga0209308_10000009_pt1 | contig 228348 bp, 310 predicted proteins | sample COGITO_mtgs_1204_3_FD_184806 | JGI IMG/M metagenome (GOLD analysis project Ga0209308, IMG submission 184806) | Pelagic marine microbial communities from North Sea - COGITO_mtgs_120405 (SPAdes) (version 2) | ecosystem: Environmental > Aquatic > Marine > Epipelagic ... | reverse complement strand
ATTAATGCAGATGCAGAGTTTGGCAAGTTTCTTTATTGCAACAAAGATGGGTCAGAGTTATTTGTTGGAGCACCAAGCGAAACAGTTGGTGGTTTAGCAGACGCAGGTAAAGTATATTGCTATCAACGAAGAGTTGAATTCCAAAAATCTAATTCACTCACAACTTCATATACTCCAACACCTGATATTACTAGCATGGCAAATGTTTATGTTGGTGAACAAGAACTACTTGATGGCACAAGCTATACAGATGCATTATCAAGTACGTCAGAAATTATTTTAACCGAAACAGTTGAATCAGGACAAAAGATTAAATTTAGTTCTACACATTGGGACAAAGTACAAGAACTTACTGCTCCAAGCGAAGATAATATTGCTAATACATTGTTTGGATCGCAGATTGCAGTTGACTCTAGTGGTGCAGGTGTTTATGTTACTGCACCAGGATATAAAACAAGTTTTTATGATAGTGGTAAGGTTTACAGATACACAAAGAAAAATAGATATCTTGGTAAAGCAACAGCTAAGGTTGCAAACCCATCACTCACTGCTGGTGACAACTTGTACGTTAATGGATTTAGAATTACACTAAACGACACTTCAATTGAAACATTGAGTGAACAGATTAATGCCAGCGGCATTCCAGGAATTAGCAGTTCAATTGCCAATGGTTTGTTAACTATTGAAAGCACTAGTAAACTAAAAAGAAACAAACTATTTGTTACTGGTATGGATCATACAATATGTGATGATTTAGATATTGGTAAATTTGAATACGAACAAACTATTGCAGTGCCAGGCGGAGCACGTAGTGAGAGCTTTGGATTAAGTATCAGCGTTGGCGACTCAGATGAAACGCTACTAATTGGAAGCGGAAATAGTAAAACATTACAAGCATTAATAATTGACAAAGCAGAAGATACTACAGAATCAACTACTACATTTGATGGAAACAGTACTGCATTTATTGATCAAATCTTTGGAAGTAATGCATACATTTACGAACTATTTGAAAACAAAGAAACTCACGTATCCAATACAGGATTACAAATATTTGCACAGAAATTTGACTTAATAAAGAATCGTAGATTTGATTTCTTTGGTCTGGGACTTGATCTTAAAAACCAATATATTATTGTAGGCGATCCAGGTGATGACAATATTGTGCCCAATGGTGGTACTGCTTGGTTATACAAAACTAATAACACCAGAATCTGGTCACGTACAAGGCAAGAAGGTACACATGTTGATATTGATACACTAAGTCGTATGTTGATATATAGCAAAGAATCAAATTCAATTATTTCAAACTTTGATTATATTGATCCTGCTAAAGGAAAGGTACTAGGACAAGCTGAAATAAACCTTGATTACAAAACAGCAACTGATCCTGCTTTTTATACAACTAACCCAAGTAGCAGAGTTGACGTACAGGTTGACGAAAACATGCACTGGGGTGAAGATCAAGTTGGAACAACTTGGTGGGATTTAAGTTTGGTTAGGTACGTAGACTACGAACAAGATTCCTTAACTTATCGTATTAAGAACTGGGGTAAATTATTCCCAGGAAGTGTAGTAAGTGTTAGCGAATGGATTGAAAGTACTGTTAAGCCAAGTGAATATACTTCATTAACTGATGCAGACGGAGTGCCAAAATATACTGGCGAAGGAACATTTGTTACTACTACTGCCGTTGACGAAAGCACAGGAATTGTTAAAGAAAAATACTATTATTGGGTAACAAATAAAAATAGTGCTATTAACAAAACTAGAAGTATTGTTGGTATTGCAGAAATGATTGAGCAACCTGAATTACAAGGTATTCCGTATGCCGCATTGGTTGCAGAAAACGCAATAAGTTTATACAATGTAAATGATAAACTAAGTGGTACAGACACAGTCTTACAAATTCGTTACGATAAGATACGCAACTCTAATACTGTACACACTGAATATGAATTGATACAAGAAGGCAATCCTGATAGTAATATTCCAGAAAGTATTATTAGTAAATTAATTGATAGTTTAGCAGGTGAAGATTCATCAGGTTTTGTTGTTCCAGACTCTGGATTACTTGAGCAGGATCGTTACGGCATCAATGTTAGACCTCGACAGACAATGATTATTAATAGACAAGAAGCACTAAAAAACTTTGTTGGTTCAGCCAATGCTGTATTAATAAAACATCCTATTAGACAACAAAAGATTTTAACTAGACTACTTAGTTCTGAGCCTGTACCAGGAGTAACTGAATTTGATTCAGTGGTTGACATTTATGATGAATTAGCATATCTTGATTTAACAGCATTATCTGCAGGACATAGAGTATATGTTAAGGTTGATAGTACGATTGAAAACCGTTGGTCAATATATACATTGAACAGTGCAAATGATTTTGTTTTAACTAGAGTACAATCATATGATACAAATTTCTTTTGGGATTATGTTGATTGGTACGCTGAAGGTTGGTCAGTAACAAATAGGCCAGACTATACTGTTGATTACGAAGCAGATGTTAAAAAACTAAGTCTAGTTCCAGCAGGAAGTGTTATTAAAGTTAGATACAACCAAATTGGGACATTTACACTATACAGGACTATAAATTACAACGACGTTAATAATCTAACATTAATTGGTCTTGGTAACGGAACAGTTCAAATAACAGATAAACTTTATGATAGTTCAAAGTATACATTAGGATTTGCTACTGAAAACTTTGACAGTGAAAGATTTGATATTAATCCTAGTGTTGAAATACGCAATATCTTTAATGCACTTAGATTTGATATCTACATTGGTGAACTACGTGAAGAGTTTAACAAGTTATTCTTTACATTGGTTTACTATATTCTTTACACACAAAGAAATACTGACTGGATATTTAAAACCAGTTTCATAACTGTTTTCCATCAGTTACGTGAATTAACTCAGTATCCAAGTTATGTTAAAGACAATCAAAATTATTACATTGATTATATCAATGAGGTTAAACCGTATAGAAGTAAGATACGTGAATATTTAATTAGTTATGCTGGTAACGATACTTTCTTTGGCAACGTGTCAGACTTTGATTTACCTTCATACTACGAGGAAACTATTGATGCTTTCCGTAGTCCGTCAGGAGAAGGTATCAATGATAATACATTACTTGAGCAAACACAATACCAGGATTGGGTATCAAATAAAGCATTGACACTTGAAAGTATTCAAGTTGCACAAGGTGGAGAAGGCTATACAGTTCCTCCGGTTGTTACAGTTAACGATGGTGTAACTGGAGCATTGTCTAGTGTTAAACCAATTGCTAAGATTAATCCATCAACAGGAAAAGTTACAAGTATTACATTCAGTGGAACATACACATTTAATTCTAGTCCAATCATTAACATTAACGGTAACGGAACAGGTGGCAAAGCATATCCTGTTATGGTTAATAACAAAGTTAGAGGACTAAACACTACAATTAAATTTGATAGAACAACATATAGAAGTAACTTGGTTAAATGGACATCTACATTAGATGTTGTGTCTGGTGATTATGTTTATTACCAAAACGAAATTTACCAAGCCACGCAAGATGTACCAGCAAGTACAATATTTGATTTTAGATTTTTTACACAACTAAGTCATGAATATGGAAACGCACTTGATAGAATTGTTGCGTACTATGTCAATGAAGATGGAGTAGCTGGTGAAGATTTACTTACAAACTTGATCATTGGTATCAACTACCCAGGTGTAATAGTCACAGGGTTAAAATTTAGTGATGAAAATGTTGCAGGAGACTTTATTGACTCATACATTCAAAGTACGTATCTTGATACTGCTTTGGGTACTCGTGCTGAAGATATCAGCATTGACGGTGGAGCATTTGTTGACAAGTATAGCTCGCATGCCCCAGAAGAATTAGTTCCAGGAATTAATTTTGATACATTAATTTTAAGTGTGTTTACAAGAGTAACAGATAACACAGGTGCAATAGTTAGTGGACCTCCACTAGGATATAGAGTTGTGCATGATTTAACTGGAAGTCAAGAGTTATGTCCAACCGATTGGACTTCGTCTATAACATACAACAAAGGCGATTATGTAAAATACAACGGAATTTATTATGTTGCTATTGCAGATGTTAAAAATAAACTTACATTAACACCAGATACTAATGCACGTTGGAGATTTGTTTGGAAGCCTCCGGTTGCATGGAATAGTGATGCTGATTATGACAAAACGGCATACGCTACCTATAATGGACATACATATGTAACCAGGCATAAAATAGATCATAAAGGCACAGTAGCACAAACAGCAGACTTACCGGTGTCAGCATCAAATATAGATTTTGATCTGTACTACGTAACAGCAGAATCAACACACTATTACTGGAAAGATACTGACAATGCATGGCTAGTTGCAAGTGCTGACACTTGGGTACCCAAGTCTGTCTATAGAAAAGGTGATAGCATTGTATACAATGGAACACTTTATAAATCACGACGTGGATTTAATTACAAAACAGAAGTTGCTGATATAGCTTCATTGCCATCAACTGACCAACTTGAAAGTGATGTACATTTTGTTACAGATCAATCAAACTATTATTACTGGAATGGCTTTAATTGGGCAGTAGCTGGATCAACTCCAGCCAACCAACCAGCTTTTTGGTTAGGATTAACACAGATTTCAGAAACGTTAGGTAGTACACCATTAAGTATGCCAATTATATGGCAACAGGTCAATGTTGAAAGTAATACAGGAACATGTCCGGTTAAATTTGCTCCAGAAACTTCACGTAAGTATTATAGAATTGCAGAAGCACGTTCAACAGTATTAACACAACCCTTTGATTGGTCGGATACTACACTACATCTACAAGATGTTAGTAAAATTCCAGACCCAGACCCAGGACTTGGAAAACCAGGAGTACTGTATTGTCAGGGAGAAATCATATACTACTATGAAAAAGATACTGTTAATAATACCGTTGGTAGAATACGCAGAGGTGTACTAGGAACTAGTGTACCGGCTACTATCGCAGTCGGTACTAGAGCAGACGATCTAGGATACTTACAATCATTACCAGACAATTCAGATCACACAGACTGGATGAATGGTTTGAATGAATTTGGATTTATTGAAGTTGGCGATTTTGACTACATTGGTCCAGGATTTGGTTATGCATTCAACCAAAGTTTCCCAGATAGTCCAAACGATGCAGACAGTGATCCAGGTGATGCACCATTCGATTACAGTATTAGTATTTCGTCGGGTGGAGGTGCATCTGAGCAAGCCACTTTCTTATCCAAAGCAACGGCTTATAACCCATGATAAATAATGATAATACAACAGTAGAGCAGGATACTGATAATATGAAAAATGATACAAAAACAACTAGAGTGCCCGACGAACAAGGTGGTTTCCATCTTCAAGGGCATATCAAAATACACGATCCAGATTCTGGTGAAGTATTTGTTAATAAACGTAATGCAATTCATTATGAAAACATAAGTGAAGCACTAGCGTTCAATTTAGCAAATAAAAATAGTAATTACGTTTACGAAATGCATTTTGGAAATGGTGGCACAACTGTTAATGCTACTGGTGTTATTACATACAACCCTGCAAACACCAATGCACAGAACAGTAGTTTATACAATCCAACATACAGTAAAATTGTAGACGATACAGACAGTAACAACCTTGATGCAACAAGGAATAAAATGGAAATTAGACACACACCAGGTCAGCCATATACAGATATATTAGTAACATGCTTACTTGATTATGGTGAACCAAGTGATCAAAGTGCATTTGATAACGTACAAGATTTAAACGGAGATTATGTGTTTGATGAATTAGGTCTAAGAGCCAGGAGTACAGATGGTACAAGCGGATTAACAACAACAGGCAAACTACTTACTCACGTTGTGTTTCACCCCGTGCAAAAGTCATTGAATAGACTTATCCAAATCGATTATACTGTTAGAATTCAAACATTAACAAATCTAAGTAGTATTAGTTGAGGAATAGAATAAAATGTCATACGTTATAAACAGAACCAATGGTGATATATTAATTAACTTACCCGATGGTGCATTGGATAATAGTACAGGATTGTCGCTGGTTGGTCGAAATTATATCGGCTATGGCGAAATCCAACAAGAAAACTTTATTAAGTTGTTAGAGAACTTTGCAAATTCAACAAGACCTAGTCAAGCAATGACAGGGCAACTTTGGTATGATACAGCAACTGGTTCTTTGAAATATTACAACGGTAGTGTTTTTAAACCAATTAGTAACTTGACAGTGGCAGGTGAATTAGGCAGGCCTTTAAATACTAATATTGGCGACCAATGGTTCAACACTGATCAAAACGAATTTTATATGTGGAATGGTACAAGTTGGACATTAATTGGTCCAACTGATTTATCTAGATTAGCAAGTGTCTTTATTAAAGGAACACTAACCAATGTAGCCCAGCTACCTACATCAGGACAAGTTGCAGGCGATGCATACTTAATTGACGGTGACTTACATATTTGGGACACTGAGCGTTGGACTAATGTTGGTGAAGTACAAGGACCTACAGGCCCAGCTGGACCGCAAGGCTCTACTGGAGACCAAGGACCACAAGGAGTTGCAGGCCCAGCAGGATCAGCTGGTGTACAAGGACTTAGAGGTATTCAAGGAATACAAGGCGAACAAGGAATACAAGGTGCTACTGGACCACAAGGTGCAACTGGTGCTGAAGGTACTGATGGTACTAGTATTACTATTCTTGGAAGCGTAGCGGCTGAGGTTGATTTACCCGCATTAGGTACACTTGGAGATGGATATTTAATCAGTGGTAGTTTATATGTATGGAATGGAACAGCTTGGGAGAATGTTGGTAGTATTCAAGGACCAACTGGACCCACAGGACCGCAAGGAATTGCAGGACCAACCGGACCACAAGGACCAGCAGGACCCACTGGCTCTCAAGGAGATGCTGGACCAACAGGTAGTCAAGGAGTTGCAGGACCCACAGGAGCAACTGGACCACAAGGACCGGCAGGACCACAAGGACCAACTGGACTTACTGGATCACAAGGAGCCACAGGAGCTCAGGGAGCAACTGGACCACAAGGAGTTCAAGGAGTTGAAGGACCAGTTGGACCTGAAGGACCAGCAGGATCAAATGCATGGACAGAAATTACTGGAAAACCATCTTTCGCTACTGTGGCTACCACAGGAGATTATGGAGATTTAATCAATCAGCCAGCCTTTGCTACGGTAGCCACAACTGGTGCTTACGCAGACTTAACTGGAAACACGTCTATTCCACTAGCTGGAACGGCCGCACTAACTGGTAACATAGTTCCTATTGCTGATGGTACACTGGATCTTGGATCGTCATCTAAGACTTTTAGTACAGTCTATGCTGGCACATTCAACGGAACTTCCACTACTGCACAATACGCTGACGTTGCAGAACGTTTTCATGCAGATGGTTTATATGATGCAGGCACAGTGGTTGCGTTAGGCGGTGTAAATGAAATTACAGCGGCAGTTGAAGAAGCCAGTGAAGAAGTATTTGGAGTTATTAGTACTAAACCAGCACATTTAATGAATGCCGGTGCAGGTACAAACGGAACACACCCGGCTGTAGCTGTTAGCGGAAGAGTTCCTGTTAAAGTAGTAGGCAAAGTTAAAAAAGGTCAAAGACTTATAAGTGCCGGCAATGGCATTGCAAAAGGAGCGACTAAAGAAGAAATAACAAACTTGAATGTTATTGGTCGCAGTTTAGAAAATAAAGATGATGAGGCCTTTGGAACAATTGAAGCTATTGTTCGACTAAATTCGTAAATAGGATCAACTAAGTGTCTAGAAAATTAATTACTTTTCCGCATCCAGGTGTTTACACTATTACTCTTCCTGAAGGAATAGAAGCATATGCAAAAGTACGATTATGGGGAGGCGGCGGCGGGGCCGGTGCCAATAGTACTGGTCAAGCAGGTGGAAGTGGTGCGGCTGGAGTTCATATAAGAACCAATTTATTTTATCTAAAAAAACATATAACTATGACAGTTGCTGTAGGTGCAGGCGGCGGACAATCTGGCTCCCATCCTGGAAGTAACTTAGCACTAGGTGGTAAGTCCTTATACGAAGAAAACGGTTTTAAAACATCTGGAGGTGCTGGCGGCTGGCACGGGCACAAAAACTCTAATAATTCTATGGGTAGAGGTGGCGCCGGCGGAGGTGCAAGTTTAGTATTAGTTAATAACCTAGTTCTTGCCGCCGCAGGAGGCGGCGGTGGTGGTGGAGGTGCAAGTGTTGGACACGCAGGCGGCCATGGAACCACAACACCTGGTGATTACGCATTTGGCCCCGGTCAACAAGGACAGGAAATGATTGGCAATGGCGCCGGAGGCGGAGGCGGTGGTGGCGGCCCAAACTCTGGACGCGGCGGACACTTTGGTGCAGATAATGTCTCTGGTGGAGGCGGTGGAAGTTCCGGCGGATACATATTAAGTGCCACCGGTGGAGGGTTCGCTGAACTTGGAATTGGTCGTACACCAGTCAAATTTGATGATGGAACATTTAGATACGGTCAAGGTGGACTTACTAATTACGAACTTGGTGCCAACGGTTATGCTGAAATAGAATTTACAATTGGAAAGATTGGACACGTCAAAAGATCAGGTGAGTGGCAAGAAATTGTTACTGCACATCAAAAAATTAATGGAGATTGGAAAAAGATACAATCAGCTTATTTAAAAACACAAGGCGATCATTTTGCCACTGGATCTTGGAATATAGTTAACAACTACGGTGAAGAACCAGATTTAACTTTTGTACCCAACGATGGTATTTTTGGCCATGCTCCTGCAAGTGCTCAATATGTTGATCCACCCCCACCACCCCCACCGCCGCCAGTACGTGAACCAAACAATCCAAACACTGGTGATGGTGACTTCAGCGGCATGGATTTTTGATGAATAAAAGACCATAAATAGTTTATATTAAGAGAACTGTGTACAATCACATAGGAGATCAATCAATGACATTCGACGAATATAAAATAGCTGTTAAAAGTAGGTATGATGCACTATCAGAAGTAGAAAAAGAACATATCAGAGAAGCAGTACGCGAAGAACATGCAACTACATTAATTAAAATTCTTGGTCCTGAATTATTTGAAGGCATGCCTAGGCTTGCACAAGCAAAGTCTCATAAGATAACATAAATACTACAAAGATAGAGAGCATCAATGGATATTTACAAGAGTAACGGAGACTTATTTACTACACTAGCTGATGGTACAACTACCACAGTTAATGACGCACCTGTTATTCTTGCAGGGCGTAACTTTGCAGGTTATGGTAAAGTCTTAAACGAAAATACATACAAATTAGCTGAAAACTTTGCTTCCCCTAGTGCTCCAGTTGGACCAGTTACTGGGCAAGTTTGGTATAATACCGCACACAAGATACTTTATGTATTTAAAGGATCATCTGCAGGTTGGAAGCCATTGGCATCTGAAAGTATATCACTTGAAACACCAGCAAACCCAGCAGTTGGTGATTTTTGGTGGGACACAGGTAAAGATCAATTAAAAGTATACAGCGGATCAGGCTTTAAAGTTATTGGTCCAGATTATGAAAAGAACTGGGGCGAGTCAGGATGTATACCTTTTATTGTACCTGACAACAATACTATTCCACACGTTGTTCTTAAAATAGTTACAGGCGGCACTATTGCCGCAATTATTAACCAAGATGCTGAATTTGTTCCTCAACCAGCACTAGTTGGATTTGATACTATTAAAAACGGAATTAATATTAACAAATCAACACCAAACTTTCATTTCCACGGCATAAGCGAAGATTCAACCAAATTGGGAAATCAACTAGCAACTGAATATGTTAGAAAGAATCAAGATAGCACAATCAATGCCAATGTAACAATCAATGGATCTCAAGGATTAAAGATTGCATCTGGTGGAACTACACACGGTAGAATATACACTGATCAAAATATTAAAAGCATAAGTTTTGATAACGAACAATTAAATGCTGATTTTGAATTCTTTATTAATTTTAATGGAACACGAACTAGAGCAATGACTATTCAAGGAAACACAGGAGAAATCCAAGTGGGTCCAAGTTTTGCTGGTACACAACCTTCAACTGAGCAAGGAGTTGCTCATAGAGGATATGTTACAAGTGTTAGAAGTGATATTACAGCAGATTATACAACAGCAATTAACACTGCTAAAGATGAATTAAACAATACTATTAGTAGAATTAATACTCGATTGATTTCAGCTGAAACTACTATATCAGGTCATACAGCAGATATATCAACAATCAATACAGTATTGAATACTAAAGCACCATTGAATGCCCCAGTGTTCATTGGGACACCACAAGCCGCAACACCAAACCTAACTGATAACAGTCAAAAGTTAGCAACAACGGCTTATGTTCAAGCAATCAAAGCTCAAGTTATAGCAGAAATACAAAACTGGGCACAAAATAGAGACAACGAAGTAAGATCTGAGGTAATAGCTCAAATCACACCAAAAGCACCTCTTGCATCACCTCAACTTGCAGGTCAACCATTAACGCCTACTGCAACAGCAAACCAAAGCGATCAGCAGATTGCAAATACAGAGTTTGTTACGCAGGCAATTATCAATGATGAAAAATGGCATGGATCTAAGAAATTTGTTTCCACAGAAACGCCAGATAGTGCTACTGGAGTTGATGGAGATTTTTGGTTTGTCGTTGATCAGTAAGACTACGATGTTGATAAATAAAACATATAAAGTGAAATATACTTGTACGGAGAACATGTAAATGCCATATACAATTACCAAAACAGATGGTACTACGCTAATTAACTTAGCAGACGGGTTGACTGACGAAACAACCACAAGTCTTGTACTAATCGGAAAAAACTATTCAGGTTACGGTGCTTTCCTTAACCAGAACTTTGTCAAAATATTAGAGAACTTTTCAAACTCTGCCGCCCCAGATGATCCACTTACTGGACAACTTTGGTATGATAGTGCTAACAAACTACTTAAAGTGTTCACAGGAAGTGCTTGGAAAGTTATTTCGAGTTCAATTAGTAGTTCATCCGCCCCAGCTGATCCAGTTGTTGGCGATTTATGGTGGGATACCACAAATACTCAGCTTAAAGTTTACTCCGGAACTAGCTTTGTAACAATTGGCCCAGCATTTACAGCAACATCAGGACAAACAGGTGCAGTAGCAGATATTATTGCTGATAACACAGTTAGTAACGCTACTCACGTTGTTGTTAAGTTCTTCGTTAATAACCAATTAACTAGTATACTAAGTAGAGATGCAGAGTTTACTCCATTAACAGCAGGTTCTGCTCCAGGTTTCACTACAATCAAACCAGGCTTTAATTTAAGTACAGCAATTTCAGGACTTAAATATTGGGGCGATGCAGATAACGCTACTTCACTTAACGGTGTTGCGGCAACAGCATATGCTACACTAGCAGGAACCACAGCATTTACAGCCGCACAATCAATTCAGAATAACAGCGGACTAAACATTGGTTCAAGTAACGATATGAGTTTAACTGTTACATCGGGTGCTAGTAACGTTACTAGTGTAACAAACGGAAATGATCTTGATTTTTATGTTAAATCAAGCAACGTTAACACCAAAGTACTTTCATTAACAGGCGCAGGCCGTGCAGAAGTTCCAGTTGGTGTTCCAACAACTACAAATGGTATTGCGACTAAAGGTTATGTTGATGGTGAAATTACTACATTAACAAACGCTATTGCTGGTTCAGGTAGTAGCATTTCAGATATTCAAACACAGTTAGCGTCATTACTAAAACATGACGGTACAAATGAAATTACAGGTAGTATTAGAGTTTCAACAGGAAACTCATTTAGTTTAGGTAATGCTACACACAAATTTAACACAATTTATGCTTCCACATTTAATGGAACTTCAACCCAAGCACAATACGCTGACTTGGCGGAGCGTTTTGCCAGTGATGGCAGTTATGCTCCTGGAACAGTTGTTGCACTAGGTGGAGCAGAAGAAATTACCAAAGTGGCCAATGATTTATCAGACGATGTCTTTGGCGTGGTAAGTAGTAGAGCGGCATACTTAATGAATAGTGGTGCCGGAGACGATGAAACGCATCCAGCGATTGCAGTTAGTGGAAGAGTTCCGGTAACAGTAGTTGGAACAGTCAATAAGGGTGACAGATTAGTGAGTGCAGGTGATGGCCGTGCTAGATCCGCTACTAAAGATGAAATTACCCCTTGGAACGTCATCGGACGTTCTTTAGAAGATAAATGGACAGACGAGGAAGGCCAAGTCGAAGCCATTGTTAAATTAACATCATAATTATAGGGTAAAAACAAAATGACATATAGCCAAGGTGGATTAATCCAAGCGGTTGATTACAATACATTCGCACAAGGTGGTGCGTCTGTAACGCATACAACTGCGAACATTAACACAGTTTGGGGTGTCGGAACAGGAAACAAAGGATACGGCCAAACATCAACACTATCAACAGTTGGAGTTGAAACCGTAACAGCAACGCAATGGGCTACATTGATTGCTAGACTTGATTCTATCCTAACACACCAAGCAGGATCTGGATCAGGAATTAGTGCTCCGACAGCAGGAAGTAACATTGCTTTCCTAAGCACACTAAGTTCTAAGATTACAGACGGAATGAACAATCGTTTAGATGCAAATTCAAACGGATCTGATGCAACTGCAACAGGCAGTTCAACATACAACTATACAACTAATACTGGAACACAAAGTTTTACACGTACAGCAACATTCGCTAGTGCGGACCAAGCACGTTATTTCTTTAACGCAGGTGGTAAACTAATTTGGAACTTTTCATCAACTAATCAAAACAGTACATCAAAAAGTGGTGACTGGGTTACATTACTAGGCCACATTGGAACTATTGTCATTGGCGGTCAAACTAACAGTCGTACAGGAACAGGTGGTACATTAAACTCATCTAATACAGCATTAGGATATTGGAATGCAGGCACAAGCGCCGCATCAATTCTAAGACTATTCGGTGCCACAGGTACAGCAGACTATAACAACAACGATGTACAAGTTAAAATCCATACAAATGGTGTACAAGGTTCTAACGCAGACGTTGGTCAGATTGTAACATTGACTGTAGAATTAACTGATACAGCCGCTGATGGATTTGATGATGCGGTTAGTGTAAATGTTGTTACTTCTCTTACTGTTCGCCCACCAGAAACAACTAATTTAGCAAATACATGGGGATCCATTACTCCAGGTTAATAAATTTCCACTAATTAAACCAAAAAAAGAAAAACCCACTTGACAGAGTGGGTTTTTTGTTATATACTACTAGCAACTTTCGTTTAGGAGTATTACATGGTTTACGAAGACACTTTACCTAGAATAATCAATATCTTAGAAGAACACCTAGGTGTTGAAGAACAAAATATATATTTAAATTCAGACTTTGTTGATGATCTGGGGGCCGATAGCCTGGATACCATTGAGTTGGCTATGGCATTTGAAGAAGAATTTCAGATTGAAATAGATGATAGCGATGCTGAAAATTTTCATACCGTAGAGGATGCAATTACCTTTATAGAGAATGTAAGAAAAGTTCAAGGAAAATAATATGACTGATATAGTAGAACGTGTTAAGTCAGCTACTAAATTCCAAACAAATAAAAAAGCACTTAGAGAAAAAATGGTTACAGAGTTACATGTAACCTATAATGGTGGACTGTTTTATATCACACCTGAACTAATTTCTTTTTTGTCAACCTGGAACGACGAAGACATGTTCCTCGAAGATACGTATAATAATCCTATTGCTATTAAACGTTATGAATTATTAGAGTTAGCCAATCAACGTTACCAAGCAGTAATGAATGATTGGCATACTCAACACCAGGAACTAAAACGTGTCAGAAAAGTCTAAAGGTGTATTAATATTTGCAACTAATACAAAAGAAATTGATTATATAAAGATTGCAAAAATTAATGCTAAACTAATTAAAAAGTATCTTGGATTGCCAACAACTATTGTAAGTGGTACAAAGTCAAGTAATAAAAGAAGAGTGGACAATGAAATAGTCGAATGGCAAAATACCGGAAGGTGTGAAGCATACGACTTATCTCCATATGATCAAACTATATTAGTTGACGGCGATTATCTAATATTTGATAGTAATTTACTCAAAGTACTTGACACTGTACAAGATTATGCTATAGTAGACAAGAACACTTATGTTAACAAAGAAAACTTGGTTGATACTCTTGGACAGTTATCGATTGGTCCTATGTTATGGGCTACAGTAATTGTATTTAATAAGACACAGAAGTCAAAGGATTTATTTGAGTTTGCTAAAATGATACAAAACAACTATCCTTATTATCGTGCATTGTATAAATTACAGACAAGTAATTTTCGCAATGATGCCGCTTTTACTATTGCAGATAGGTTAGTAAATGGTTATGTTGAAGATACTTCTACTAAAATACCGTGGAGTATACAAACTATTCAAGGCAAAGTTAACCAAATTATTATAGACGATTGGATCAAAGTTATTACAGACGACGGAGCATATGTTTTACCATACATATCTTTGCATTTCCACGACAAACAATATCTACAAAGTATAGAGTTTGAAGAGGTATTAAATGCGTAAACAACCACATTGTGCTCAAAGAGGATTTCTAACTATTGCACAGAACACAAATGATGTGGATTATTTAGAGCTGGCCTACCTTCAGGCGCTAAATATAAAGGTAACTCAGCCCGACAGTCTATATGCTGTCATAGTTGACGAGTTTACTAAGTCTCAAATAACAGACACTCAACGCCGTGCGTTCGACTACGTTATTACCCTAGAAATTGATGAAGCTGAAAATGATGAATGGAAGTTGGCCAACGAATGGCAATCATTCTGGTTAACGCCGTTTAAAGAGACCATCAAACTTGAATCTGATTTGCTGTTTCCAAGGAATATCTCCCATTGGTGGCCAGCACTTAGATTAAGAAATGTAGTTTTAAGTCATGGAGTAGTAGATCTGCAACAACGTTTATACACAGGCAATCGCTATCGTAAGTTATTCAGTGATAATAATTTACCTGATGTATATAATGGTATGATGTATTTCCGGTACAGTCGCGAAGCAACAGAGTTTTTTACCCTAGCTCGTGACGTATATCGTAACTGGACTGAAGTGCGTGATTTTGCACTTACTAATATACGTGATGAAAATCCTACAACTGATGTTGTTTACAGTATTGTATCAGCAATGTTAGAAATTGAGCCTTATGTTCCTAGCTTAGATTTCTTTACATTTGCACATATGAAACCGGGTATACAAGGTTGGGCTGAGAGTACACAAATATTTGATAGTGTGCTGGTTGAAAATGAATTAAATGAATTGCGTATTAATAACGTACAACAACTTCAACCAGTACATTATCATGATAAAAAATTTAAAGTTAAGGAGTTAATACAAGACTATGAAAAACATATGGGATGATTTACAAGACGAAAACAAAGGCCACGTTGTGTATCCTAAACTTAAGATATGGCATTTACTTGCATTCCTTACAGTGGGATTAACTCTGCTATGGATTTTAAAATAATGGATTTTATCTACAGGTTATACTATGATGAGGCAGGAATGCCTATTAGGATAACAGTCAATGAAGAGGTTCCTGGTAGATTTATTCGTATCAATAAAGCAATGTACGATAGACCTGAGTATACACGCCTAAGAGTAGTCAATGGAAAACTTACTCGTGCAACAGATAATCCTGATCAAATGTTATTACAAAAATGTAAAATCAGTTCGTATAAGTCTGCTAAGAATCATGCTGGTATATTAATTAACTCCGGAGAAGGGCAATACTATGGATTTGAAAATCACTGATGTTGCAGATTTAGACTGCATCTATTTAAGTTATGACGAACCTCAGAAAGAAGAATTCTGGCTACAAATACAGAATATTGTTCCATGGGCAAAACGAGTAGATAACGTTAAAGGATCAGATGCGGCTCATAAGGCGTGTGCTGATGCAAGTGACACTAACTTTTTTGTTTTAATTGATGGCGATAATATTCCAGATCCAGAGTTTTTTAATTTACAAATTGAAACGCCTGGCGAAGACTCTGCTTTTAGATGGAAAGCACGTAACCACATTAATGGATTAATGTATGGTAATGGTGGCATGAGTGTCTGGAGCAAAGGCTTTGTTAACAATATGCGAACCCACGAAGCAAGTGACGGGAGTCACGAAACGGCTGTAGAGTTTTGTTTCGAGGAAACTTACTACCCTATGCACAACTGCTATAGCACTACATATCCTAACGGAAGTCAATATCATGCCTGGAGGGCTGGTTTTCGCGAAGGTGTTAAAATGTGCTTAGATCGTGGACGCAAGCCAAGTCTGCAAGAGTTCGATGATAACGCAAAGAAACGTAATCTAGATCACTTGCAGATTTGGCAAACAATTGGTCGTGATGTTGAACACGGAGAAGAAGCAATCAACGGAGCTCGGTACGGCACATACAAAACAATGTTGTCGGATTGGGATTTTACTCAAGTACAAGACTTTGATAAACTTGCATACTTACATGAAGAATACCTCGAAGTTACTGCAATAGGAAATCATAATGACATGGAAACTATTACAGAATTACTTAATAATAGATTAGCATTAAATATTGTTGAACTTGATGCAGAACAAAGTGCTTTCTTTAAATATCACTATGCAACTGGTCATAAAAACTTAGAGCTAATGACAAAAGAAATTGATGTTATTCGCAGAATAGAGGGTTGGTAAAATGGCAATAGATAAAGATATTGTTATTGAAAACTTACGTAAAGTTTTTGATCCAGAAATAAGTTGTAATGTATATGATTTAGGATTGATATACGATATTGCGATAGATCAAAGCGAATACGAAGTTACAATCACGCACACATTAACAAGTGCATTCTGTCCGTTTGCAGATCAAATTGTTAGTGATATACAACAAGCAGGGTATGCACCAGAAGTGTTGAGTGTTATTGTTAACACAACATTTGATCCACCGTTTACAATAGAAATGGTACCTGAAGAAACTCGATTTATGATGGGATGGTAAATGAACAAGGGTGACGAATCCGTAGGTAATAAAAGTAAGTTTATGGCTAGTGCCGAGTTTATGAAAGATAATCTTGGCCACGGCTTGTGTTTAGCAAAATGGAAACAAGTAAGTTTTCATTTACCAACAGGGCTGAATAATAGTTGCTATCATCCTCCGTTGCATCAAATGGATCGCGAGAAAGTAAAACTCGATCCTAATGCATTGCACAATACAGAACACAAAAAAGAACAGCGTAAAATGATGCTCAAAGGTGAACGTCCTCCAGAGTGTCAGTATTGCTGGAACATTGAGGATTCAGGTAACCTAAGCGATAGACATTATCGCAGTGGAGAACCTTGGGCGGCCAGTGATTACGAAGCAATTAAAAACAGTACTGGTGACGAAGACTGGAAACCTAGTTACGTTGAAGTTAATTTTAATAATGCATGTAACTTGGCCTGTTCGTATTGCAGTCCACAATTTAGTAGCACATGGATGAAGGAAACTAAAAAAGTAGGAGCATATCCTACTAGTGTTCCGCATAATGCACCTGAACATTTTGTTGGGCGTAATAGACCAATTCCACACAGAGAAGAAAATCCATATGTTGATGCGTTTTGGGAATGGTGGCCCTCGTTATACCCACACCTAAAACATTTCCGTATGACTGGTGGTGAACCGTTGATGGATAACAATACATATCGTGTGTTTGATTATGTACTAGCATTACCAAATCCAGAGTTACATCTAAATGTAACAAGCAACTTCAGTGTTGAAGATAAACTGTTTGAAAAGTATATTGGTTACGTAAAAAAGTTATGTAAAACACAAATAGAACATTTTATGCAATATGTTAGCCTTGACACTGGTGTGCCAGAACAAGCAGAATATATTAGGCACGGACTTCAATGGACTCGTATGCATCATAATGTATATAGGTATTTAGGAGAGGTGCCCGAGCGTAATAGTTTAACATTTATTATTACAATGAATAACTTGAGTGTGAGTGGAATTAAAAAGCAGTTAGAATGGATACTTGATTTACGTAAAGCGTTTAGTTCAACTTATCAGCGTATATGGTTTGATACACCATTGTTGCGTCAACCAACTTGGCAAAGTCTACAGATATTGCCATGGCCTTATGCTGAAAAATTAGAAGAAGTTGCAAATTGGATGGAACGAAACTTAGAAACCAAAGACGATCCATTCCACGGATTTAAAGATTATGAAGTACAGCGTATGCGTAGAGATATAGCGTGGATGCGTAAAGGAGATGAATTACCTGAACAATATTTGCAAAACAATCGTGCAGACTTTTATAGGTTCTTTACTGAACACGATAAACGCAGAGACACAAACTTTTTAGCAACATTTCCTGAGATGGAAGAGTTTTGGAAACAGTGTAGATATTATGCTCAAAGATAACGATAAATTTTGTGTGCGTCCGTTTATGCATAGTCTAGTAGACACCCAAGGACGTTTTATGCCTTGTTGTCGTAGTTTTGTTACAACAGATTTTAATATGAAAACACACTCTGTTGACGAGTGGTGGAATAGCGATTATCTCAATGATCTAAGAAAGCGTATAAAGAACAATGAACACAGTGATGAATGTGTTCGTTGTTATAAACAAGAGGAGCAAGGATCAAAAAGTTTTCGACAGTACAGCAATGAACGTTGGAGTGACATAACAGAACAAACAGAACAGCCACTGGATTGGGAAATACAGTTATCAAATTTATGTAACTTGAAATGCTTGATGTGTAATCCGCAATCTAGTAGTCAATTTTTAGTTGAAGAAAACAAACTGTTTGACAAGGTATGGGATCAGAAGAAATACGATTGGAATGAAAAAGACAATTACAAGATACTTGAAATAATGGAACACTGTGATAGTTTTATTCTAAGAGGAGGCGAACCGTTTATGTTGCCTTGGGTTCGCGATATTCTTTCATCATTGACACAACGTAAAGAAATAATGATTGCAACAAATGGAACTAAATTTGATCAAAGTTGGGTTGATGTATTGTCAGCACACGACATTAAGATGTGTTTAAGTATTGACGGATATGCAGAACTTAATCATTACATAAGATATCCAAGTAAATGGAATGTTATAACTAATAATATAGAGTTGATGCGTCAAATACCCGATGCTAATATTTTTGTAAACACAGTCGTACAAAATTTAAATGTATTATATATTGATAGATTATTAGAGTGGGCTGAACAGGAAGAGCTTTTTGTACAGTTTGATATATTAACAAAGCCTCATTATCTGGCACCTGTATGTTTGCCAAAAGAATTAGCTCAACTTGCACAAGATAGACTTCGTGCTGTTGACTACGAAGCACAAAATGGTTTAGAAGGAATTATCAATACATTGGATAACTCCAATGAAGAAAACTGGAAAGAATTTTTAGATATGATTACTATTAGAGATAGACATCGTGGCACAAAGATAGTAAACTATATATCCGAAATGGAGGAACACTTTGCCTAAGTTAGTTAATGAAACAGATTTAGAATTTAGAAAAAGAATTCTTGATCCAAAGAGTGCAAGTTTTTGTGGAGCCAAATGGTATAATGCTACTATATGGTTAGGCAGTGGTATGACTACAAGTTGTCATCATCCACCAGCACACAAAGTTGATGTTGATGAAGTTAAATTTAATCCAAGAGCATTGCACAACAGTTCACAAAAGAAACAAGATCGTGCTGATATGCTCACAGGTGTAAGGCCCAAAGGTTGCGAATACTGCTGGAAGATTGAAGATATTAAACGAGATAATATCAGTGATAGAGTTTACAAAAGTGTAATCTACAGTGACAAATTATTACAAGATGCATACAATACACCTCCGGAAGATGATGTTAACTTGCGTACACTTGAAATTGCTTTTGATAGAACTTGTCAGTTTGCATGTAGTTATTGTAACCCAGCGTTCAGTACTACATGGGTTAAAGATATTAAAAAGAATGGAGCATATGCCGGTCTAGAAAGCGATGGTCGTAATCACTTTACACATGAACACAACGAAGCAAGTTTGTACAAGTATTCCGAAACCAACCCATACGTTGAAGCATTTTTCAAATGGTGGGAAAGTGACTTGCACGAAACATTACAAGAATTACGTATCACTGGCGGAGAGCCGTTGATGAGCGGTCACACATGGGACCTGTTTGATTGGTTTAAAGAAAACAAAGGTAAGTCAAAAACTCGAATTGCTATTAACAGCAACTTGGGATTTGAAAGCGAAAAAGTTGAGAAATTGCTTGATGCGGCAGAACATCTTGAATTAGACTTATATACCAGCAACGAGAGTATGGGTCTACAAGCCGAATATATACGTGATGGATTAGAATGGAAACAATGGACAGCAAACGTAGAGCTACTGATACGAAGTGGTAAACTACGAGGATTGCATGTAATGAATACCATTAATGCATTATGCTTAGAAAGTTTACCTGAGTTCTTAACGTGGATGCTAGAATGGAAATCAAAGTTTGGCAGAGACTTTCCAAACTTTACACTCAATATTTTACGCTTTCCAAGTTTCCAATCACCTCTTGTGTTACCTGACGAGATTAGGGAACATCACAAGCAAAGATTACAAGATTGGTTATCTAATTTTCGTAACCATGCAATGTTACATGAACACGAAATTAATCATGTACAGCGTTTAATTGATTACTTAGATGTTGTTAAAACTCCACATAGAGAAACATTTGAAATGCCTAAACTTCACAACGATTTTAAACAATTTTATTCACAATACGACCAACGCAGAGGTAAAGACTTTACCGCTACGTTTCCAACCTTAGCGGAGTGGTACAATGGACTCAAGTAAAAAAGACTTTTATGAAAAATATGATTATAACGAAAGAACTCCGCACTTTGTCAAGCCTGAAGATTTAACAGACAAGCAACTTAGCAGACTTGTCAAAGAGGATAACTTTTGTATGTTGCCTTGGGTTCACATGCATGCCTTTCCAGATGGTAGAGTGTATCCTTGTTGTTTAGGTGATTACTGGCATCCAATTGGAGACTTACGCAAAGACACAATGCGTGAAGTATGGAATCAAGATGCGTATAAAACAATGCGTAAAAACATGCTTGAAGACAAGCCATGTAAAGAATGTACTAAATGCTATGAACAAGAACAAAACGGTTTCTTTAGTATGCGAAATGATGCTAATAGAAACTACGGACATTTGATCGAAGAAGTAAATCAAACAACAGAAGATGGCGAACATCCTGAGTTTAAGTTGCGTTATTGGGATATACGCTTCAGTAACCTATGTAACTTTAAATGCCGTTCTTGTGGTCCTATTTTTAGCAGTAACTGGTTCAACGATCATGTAAAACTGTACGGAAGAGTACCTGATGTGCTTAAAAGAGACATGGCCAGAGTAGAGTACACAACTGGCGATGAAGACGGAATGCTGAATCAAATGGAAGAACATATTCCGTATTTAGAACAAGTATATTTTGCAGGTGGTGAACCTTTGATTATGAAGGAGCATTATTACTTGCTTGAGCGTTTAATTGAACTAGGCAAGACTGATGTGCGTTTGGTATACAATACAAACTTTAGTGAAATGCGTTACAAGAAAAAGCATGTATTTGATTATTGGAAACAGTTTAAAACAGTAAATGTTGGTGCTAGTCTTGATGGCATGGGTCCACAAGCAGAGCTAATACGCAAAGGTGCAGATTGGAAACAGACTGAAGAAAACAGAGTACGTATGATGGCTGAAGTGCCACATGTTGACTTTTATGTTAGTGCTACAGTCACTAGTCAAAACGTTTTACATGTACTAGACTTTCACAAAGACTGGGTTGAAAAAGGGTTTATTCAACCACAGGATTTTAATGTTAATATTTGTCAAAGTCCTGAATGGTATCGTATTGATATTTTTCCAGAGAAGTTTAAAAAAGAAGTTATTGAACCTGCATATCGCAAACACATTGAATGGTTAGATCCACAAGATAAGTTACGTAGAGCAACAACAGGATTTGAAAGTGCTATTAACTTTATGATGAGCAACGATGGATCAAAAGAATGGCCAAGGTTTGAAGAAGAAATTACAAAGTTAGATCGCATACGCAACGAAGATTTTTGGAAAACATTTCCGGAGTTGGAGTCGGCACGTGGATAATAATTCCAAGACAATATGTATGTTACCTTGGGTTAGTATGGAAACAACACCAATGGGTACCAGTCGACCTTGTTGTTTAGCAATGGACGAAATTACAAAACCAGATGGTACAAAGTATGCACTACGAGAAAATACACTTGAAGAAATATATAAAAGCGAATACATGGTTGATTTACGTGAACAGTTTTTGCGTGGAGAAAAACCTAAAACATGTAGTCGCTGTTGGGATGAAGAAGATGCAGGACGCACAAGCAAACGCATGAACACAGATGTGCGTTTCAAACATGAACGCCCGTTGATAGATTTTTCTGACACCAATCCTGACAGTTTATGGTTTATTGATCTAAAACTTGGAAACATTTGTAATCTTAAATGTCGTATATGTGGAAGTTGGTCAAGCAGTAAATGGGCAAGAGAAGAAATTGATTATATACGCAAATACAAAAATAGAAATGCCAAGGATCATATTGCATACAAGTGGCTTAAAGATGGCAAGTGGCCTCGTGAGTCTGAAGTATTTTGGGAGAACATGATTGACTTACTGCCTAACATAAAATACTTTGAGTTTACAGGTGGTGAACCTTTTATGATCAAAGAACACTTTCAATTGCTACAACAAGCAGTTGACGGCGGCTTTGCAAAAGATATTGAAATACATTACAATACCAACGGCACACAATATCCAGAAGAGTTTGTACATTTATGGAAAGAGTTTAAGTATGTTGAGATTGCATTTAGTATTGATAACGTAGGCAAACGATTTGAGTACGAACGTTTTGGAGCTCGCTGGGACGAAGTATGCGAAAATATAAAACGTTTTAGAGACTTGCGTGATCAGAATAACAATATTAAGTTACAGATTTGTTTAACTGTAAATATTCAGAATGTCTACTACTTGAAAGATTTATGTGACTGGATGCGTACACAGGACTTTGATTATCATCACTTTAATATGTTACATGATCCGCGCCACCAAAACATTGGTGAAATGACAATAGAAGCAAAACAAATAGTAACCAATCGTTTAAAACAAGATCAATTTCATCCACACGATAAAAATGAAATTGATAAACTAATAAAGTTTATTGACAATGGACCTAGCAGTAATGGTAAAGACTTTGTTAGATTAATGAAACAAACAGATACATATCGTAAAGAAAACTTTTTAGAAACACATACACAAATAGCAAAGGCAATGGGTTACAGTGATACGTGAGGTACAACAAATATCCACAAACGGATACAAGTTAAAACACAATATCCCCAATGGTGTTAAAAATAAGTTGTTTAATCATACAACGCAATTTGACCCTATTACTGAAACATGGCATCTTGGAGGCTACAGAGAGTTGTGGTGGTTAGATATTGATCGTGATAGTATTGTACGCAATGAAATAGCAGGTAGATTTTCTAGCCTTGATATTGACAAGCAAAAGGTGCGTGGTGTTGAAATATGGTTTGATCATGCTGGCTATGAAAACGCAATGCATACTGATGATCCTAATAGTGTTTGTAATATTATTATGTTGTACTTAGGAGAAGAAAGTAACAGTGAATCAATGGGTACTTACTGGTATGAAAATGATATCAAGTACGAAGTTGACTATGAAGTAAATACTGGACTAATGTTATTAAATTCGCACACAATACAACACGGCATGAAAGGTAAAGTTCCTAACAATGTTATTCGAAAATCTTTATATGTAAATTTTTAATATGATAAAACCAGACAAAAAACCTGAAAATTTGTGTATGGCTCCGTGGACACATACCTACCTAAGTCCGCAAACAGAACGCAGACTTTGTTGTGCTAGTAGAGAACCAGCACAGAACTTTGAGCAGTATATTGATACAGACTCAGGAACAGGTGAATATAAACCTACCACACTAGACGAACACTGGAACAGCGAACACATGAAAAGTGTTAGGCGTAGAATGATGTCTGGTGAAGAACTTAGTGAATGTGAAGTTTGTACTAACAAGTTATTAAACACAGATGTTTACAGAAGTTATTTTAATAACCTATTTGGACATAAATATGATAGTATATGGGATCACACCGATCCTGATGGTACGACCCGTTTAAAGCCAGTTAGTTGGGATTATAGGTTTTCAAACCTATGCAACTTCAAATGTCGTATGTGTGGTGATATGCTCAGTTCAAGTTGGGAAGCCGAGCAACGTAAGCATAATATGATAAATTGGGAAGATCCTAAGAACAACTGGATGCGACCTAATCTCAAAAAACAAATAGAAAAATTTCAGTCAACTCAGATAGAACAGGAGTTTGCTGAAGCAGTTGAAAGTCACCGCGTAGAAGAAGTCTACTGGGTAGGTGGCGAACCTTTAATGTATGAACAGCATTGGAGGTATATGAAGAGAATTATAGAGCTAGGAGATGGACCAAATGTTTATGCAAGATATAACACTAACTTATCTAGGATTAGTTATTCTGGCACTAATCTTTATACTGATATTTTGGCTAGGCTACGTGATTGGCAAATATGTGCAAGCCTCGATGGCACGGGACGAATTGGAGAGTATATTCGAACAGGTCTCAATTTTGACCAGTGGCTTGAAAACTTCAATAAAGGAGTTGAGGTCAGCAACCACTCGCGCCAAATTCGTATTGACTTCACTCTTACCTTACCAGGACTCTTTGAAGTCCAAAAAATACAAGAACTCGCAAAAAGATTAGGTGTAGGAATACTTGCTAAAGTAATCTTTAGTTTTAGTCCTGACATTGTAATGTCGCCATTGGCATTGCCTCGTAACCTGTTGGATAAATGGTTAGATGAACTTATTCCTTCAGTTGATGGTGCGTTAAAAGATGTGCTAGTACAACTAAAGAATAGACCAACATTTGCAGAACAATGGCCAGATCAGTATGAAGCAGGACTACAAAAAGGCAAAGCACGTATATTAAAATTAGAACAAATTAGAACACAAGATCTGACGATGACAGATATTCTATCTTCACGGCATGATATATTAGATTGGTGGTTAGAAATATGACACGAGAAGTTAAAGTAGTATTAAGAAATCCAGTTAACAAAAGTAAAACAGTTGATTTTCATATTGACGTTGAGCAAACTATAATGGGACGTAACTGGCTAGGTGCATTAAATGGATTATTAATAAATGATTCCTACTTAGAAAAGAACTTTTTATTCTTGGGTTTTCCTAATACTGCTAGAGATATTAACTTCATATGTAAAGAGTTACAGTGGGTCAAAAATACTATCAATGATTTTTTTAACAAGGAGTATATAATAAGAGAAATATTTACACCAAAAACATTGAGAGATGGCATGAACCCAAATCAGGATATTATGAACAGATTGCATAATCATTTTGAAGTACTACAAGGTAGTGCATGGGGATTGAGTGACTGGTATAAAAAAGCAAATCACGAAACTAAGTTTGCTATTAGACAGTTAAACAATTTGTGTCACGAAGCAGAATCATTAATGCTGAGCCAGAAGAAACAAATTGAGGCACCGCAGTGGATGCGTCCGTCTCAGATCACAACATTTTTAAATGCTCCTAGATTTGATTATCCCGACGAGCATAAGCGGACATTCAACAAGGAAAGATATGATCGTACCTTTGGTACTGTTTACCAACACTGGACTCAAGTAGGAAAAACATTATATGAAGTGTTCGTTGATGAAGGCGCACCTGATTTAACAGACGCAATGTGTGAAGAGATTACTCATTTGCGTTACTACAGTGGCGAGTTTGACATTGAATGGTCACGTGATATTACCTATGCTGGTGAATATCCGTGGCACAAGCAACGAATGGATGAATATGCAGATTGGTTAGAGCGTAATGGTTTTAATCACAATGACACACAATACAACTATGGATATCATTCAGTTGGACAAGTTGATCTAGTAGGTAGTTTTGGTACAGACAATCCTGAAACAGTGTGGGAGATCATTGGCGAACACTTAGACATTGTAAAAATTGAAACACTTGAGGCTTCATGTGATTTTGATTATTGCTGGACAGACAAGGATTATTATGACGTACAAATTGAAAGGTTAAAACCAGGTTATGATTATAGTAGCCGGGGGTGATAGTTTTGTTGCAGGAAGTGAACTAGAACACTCTGATAATAATTTTACAAAGTTGGTTAGTCAACAATATACCAATTATATAAATGTAGCAACACCTGGCAATAGCAACGAAGCAATCGCTAGACAAACAATTAATGCATTAGAGTCATTAACAAAAGATAAGTTTGCTATAGTTAGTTGGACATTTCCAGGACGCTATGAGTTTCGTTTCAATTACGATACCAAACAACGTACAGGGCATTGGTATTCAATTAACTCGTGGACAATTGAAAGTGACTTATCTTCAATTGAAAAAGAGTTCCATACCCAAGATGATGGTATTCTAACGGCTCAACAAGATACTATTAAAAGAGCAAACGAGACAGGTGTTGCTGGCTTTGCTCAAACATTCTATAAACATGTTGGTAGCAGTGAATACTGGGAAATATATAGCACACTAAAAGAAATAGTGTACTTACAAAACTACTTAAAATCTAATAGTATTCCCTACATGTTTACCTGTGCTGACAACTGTATATTATACAATTATACAATAGAAAATGCCGATGTGTCAATCAAAACTTTGTACAATCTAATAGATATGAACAAATGGTTTTGGTTTCCAGAAGGAACAAAGAATGGTGAAACTCAGAACCCTAGAGGTTTTTACCAGTGGGCACTAGAGAATAAATACAAGGTAGGCACTACACACCCCTTAGAAGATGCACATAAATCAGCCGCAAACCTAATGCAGGAGTTTTTCAATGATCAAATGGTTTAAGAGTTTAATTAACCGTGTGAAATTAGAGATTGCATATCGCAAAAAACTTAAAGAATTACGCAAACGGGATCCGTTTATCTATAAATGAGTAAACGTAGATTATTAACCGTTGGTGATAGTTTTACATATGGAGATGAACTTCCTAATAGAGAAGTTGATGCCTACCCATATCTAATGAAAAACTTATTGGGCTTTGACGAAGTAGTTAATCTAGGACTTTGCGGTGCTAGTTCTGATTATGTTTTTAGAACAACAATTGAAACTTTAATCAACGAAACATTTGATTTAGTATTAATAAGTTGGCCGGAACAAAGTCGTTTTGAAGCACTTGATTTACCAAATACAGAACCTTCGCAGTTCATGTCAATTCGTGCTCGAACACAAAAAGAACCAGACTGGATAACAGACTATTATAAGTATAGTTATGATATCGCTTGGGGATTTCGAAAACAGTTTAATCAGATAATTGCATTGCAAGGATTTTTACTAAATCGTAATCAACGTTATCTAATGTATAATGTAGCTGGTTTACAAGGTTACTATGACGAATACTATCAACTTCTTGAAGCTCAGTTTAGAGAAATTGATAAAAGATTCTTTGTTGGTTGGCCTAAAGACGGCATACTAGAATGGCAAGGAAATTGTGTTAAAGGTCCTGGAGGTCATCCTTTAGAACTTGGACACAAAAGAATAGCAAAGGTTATTGATGAGTATATTAGGAATATCAGCTGGATTTCATGATGCGGCAGTAAGCGTTGTAGACGAACAAGGAAATATTTCATTTGCAAGTCATAGCGAAAGATATAGTAGAAATAAAAATGATAAAGACTTATGTCGTGAGCTGTTGAGCGAAGTTGATTTTGACGATATTGATACTATTGCATACTACGAAGATCCAATTAAGAAACAAGTAAGACAGTGTTATGCAGGCCAAAAAATTGATTGGTCAAACATTACAGTAAGGCATGTATTAAAGAATCAAGGCGTTCCTTTTCAGTGTAACACTAAAATTCATAAGTATGATCATCACTTATCACATGCGGCCGCAGGGTTTCAAACATCACCATATGATGTTGCTACAGTAGTTGTAATAGATGCCATTGGCGAATTTACAACCGCTAGTATATGGCGAGCAATGTATGATAACCAAGGCATTGCACGATACCGTCAAATATGGAAGCAAGGTTATCCTCATAGTTTGGGATTATTCTATAGTGCAATGACAAAACATGTTGGTTTAAAGCCAATGGACGAAGAGTATATTTTTATGGGCATGGCCGCTTGGGGTGAGAATAAACATTTTGATACAATATACAACGACTTTATTCTAAACTCACGAGACTTTACATTTAGACAAAATTGTCATGCTGGTATTGACGAAGATTATTTGCCAGGAGCATTGGATATTGATCTTGCGGCTAGTGTACAAGCTATAACTGAACACTTGGTAACTCGTTTATGCAATAGAGCAAGGCATAGTTTTTACAGCAACAACTTGGTATTAATGGGTGGTGTTGCTCTCAATTGTGTCGCTAATAGTAAAATTGATAGTTTTGATAATATTTGGATTATGCCTAACCCAGGTGATGCAGGTAGCAGTTTAGGTGCGGCGGCATTGAGTTATAAAAAGAAACTTAACTGGCAAGGTCCGTTTTTGGGCTGTGATATCCCGGGTGAATATCCAGTGGACCAATTACTTGATCTATTATTAGAAAAACAAATTGTAGGTGTAGCAAGTGGTCGTGCAGAGTTTGGACCACGAGCATTAGGCAATAGAAGTTTACTAGCAGATCCAAGAGGAGATGATATTAAAGATAGAGTAAACGAAATTAAACGTAGACAAAAGTTTAGGCCGTTTGCTCCAATGATATTAGAAGAACAAGCACAAGCATATTTTGATTTGCCCAAGGCTTGGGTTCATAGTCCGTATATGCAAAGTGTTGGAATATGTAAATCTCCAAAAAAGTTTCCTGCTATATGTCATGTTGACAATTCAAGCAGAGTACAAACTGTAGGTAAAGAGCCAGAGTTTAAACATATTAGAGAGATGTTAGAAAAATGGTTTATACTAACTGGATGCCCAATGTTACTAAACACCAGTTTAAATATCAGAGGTGAACCAATAGTAAACACTAGAGCTGATGCTGATCGTTTTGAAGATCAATACGGCATAGATGTTTGCAGTTAAGAGGACAATAAAATGAGTATTGAAGATTGGAGTAGACCCACTGCTCAATTCTTAGGAAGATTTCAACCTTGGGATCCAGGACATCGTGCTATACTTGATTCTATGATCTATAAAGGTAGAATCGAAACTCCAGAAATGTATAGAACAAGCAAAGCTCAACAAGTTGTTATAATGGTGCGAGCACCACACAAGAAAGATCCTTACACATTTGAACAAATTAAAAAAACAATCGAAGATGATCTCAAAGTTGATTATCCTAAAATGATTGAAATAATTCAAGTTCCAAATATTACTAATGTTTTCTACGGACGTACAATTGGTTATGATGTTGAACGTATACATATTGATAAAGATCTTGAACCACTTGAAACTAAAACAACGATTGCTGAAAAGCAACATTTTAACAGAGACTTTTGGGCAGGAAGGCAATAATGGAATTAATACTAGCACCAGATCCTTGGTTAGCGAAAGCAGTAACCGCAGTGGATATTGATAACCCAGGATTTGATCCTGGGCAAATGAAAAACGAAATGGTAGACTTGATGGTACAACATGAAGGCATGGGTTTAAGTGCTAATCAAGTTGGAATTGATCACCGTTTGTTTGTTATTGGCGACAGCAAAGAAAATAGTACATTGTGTATCAATCCAACAATACGTATTGACGAAACAACTGATGATGAGGTTGTAGTAGACTATGAAGGTTGTTTAAGTTTTCCAATGGTGTTTGTTAAGATTGCCAGACCTAAAACTGTTATTGCTGAGTTTTATAATGAAAAACTTGAGTTGCAAACAGAAACATTAACTGGTTATACTGCCAGGTGCTACTTGCATGAGTTTGATCATTTAATGGGTATTACATTCAAAGATCGATGTAGTAAACTAAAATGGGATATGGCTACAAAGAAAGCAAAGAAGTTACTTAAATAGATTGTGTTTTAATTCGTCCCACATAGAATTAAGAAAACATTGACTTTCAAACTTTTGTCTATTAGACTTTAGTGCAGGAGCCATATCTTTAAGCATAGATTCTAATTCACTATGTGGCATTGCACAGATATCTTTAATAACTTTATTAACAGCCAACAAACGATCAACAGGGTCAACTATATTATCGTAACTTTCGTCCCACCAGTCATTGAACGTTTTAAATCCGTGACTTCTAAAGTATAACAAGTTACCCGGAGGACCAAGTAATACAAATGGCATTTCGCTGATTATAGGTTTGAATATCTTTTCTGTTAAGTGACATTTGTTAGTCCAAAATTCAGTCTCTGTAACAACAAACAAGAAACTTTCCATGCATTGTTTAACTGCACTAAGTACCATACTTCCGTTTGGTATATGACTCAATGATTCTGTATCAATACGTAACTCTTCTAAATCTTTTAGTTCGTTTTTAGCCCAGGTAAAATCATACTTGTAAGTATCTTCTGCCCAATCAAGTTGTTTAATGTTGTTTCCGTGTTCTGGACAATCAACACTATAACTGATATTTCCGTGTTGTAATAGATTGTTGCGTTTTAAATCAGCAACGTGCAAACTACGATAACTTCTAGCATTACCTGTAATTCGGTTAAATGTAATAAATTTCTTCTTGACTTTTCGATCAACTGGTGCTATAATATCTGGACAGTATTGATAACCGCGGAACCAATCATGTGCGGCAAATACATGATAAAAGTAATAGCAATCTTCAAAGCCGTACTTGTCGTTGAAATAGTTTTTTGACTCACTGTGGTATTCAGTGTTAAGTAATATTATACGTCTATTAGGCCATGAGTCTCTAACGTAATCAAATAACGGATCATTGTAACCTGGAATAAGAGGTTCTTGATCATAGCAAAACAATACAGGGCCATCGTCGCCACTGTTTAACCATTCGAGGCTTTCAACAGTGCTAGAACCAAAAGGAAACGGATATACTAACACAACACCTTCGGGCCAATGTTGGTTTGCTAACGCGAAGATGTTTTCATAATGAGAGTGAATATTATACATGTTTGATGTTTTTTACTTTGGCCCTAAGCCTGGTTTATTTGAGTTTGAGAAGCCTGCTTCAAGTTTAACTGAAGCTATCAAACTAAGTCGTACTAGGTATTGTTTCTATTTATATGGCGGTAATGACTACTCAAACTTTAACTTTCATGTGGTTCCAGAGCCTTGGATGGAAAAGTATGTACATTGTTGGGCCAGCCAATGGCAACGTGATGGCGAAGTATATCTTGTGAGTAAACGTATACAAGAAATGCAATACCATTTCTGCACAGATCAAACTGTAACACGTTTGTCAGACAAATCAAAATTTATTAATACTGAATATACAGAAAATTTTGATTATAGTTGGCATCCTGATCCACATGAACCTGACTACAGTTATTACTTTCCTACACAACACCAAAGTGCAGGAGGTCCTGTGTATTCTGGCACTGCTGGAGTTAAGTTAGTTGATGCACAAATAGCAACAGCATTTCCAGTATTAGATAATTGGCATATTCCCAATGACATGTCAATTGATACCAGTTGGCATCCTAACATATTAGATCCAGAATACACATACCATTTTCCTACTAAGTGGCAAAGTGCAGGTGGCATTACATACGGAATGGGTGAACAAATTAAAATTGCAGACTTTATAAGTACGCAAGACGAAAGCAAAGAATGTTGGACAATACCCGACGATGTTGATGAATCAACAGTTGACTTTACATGGAAACCCAATGTACTTGATCCTCCGTACATATACCATTTTCCAATTGGTGATATACAATCAAGCGGATTGATGTACACTGTTGAAGGTGCTACAGAAGTTAAATTGATGGATTATTTTCCAGGACACGACATTGGCACCTTCAAAGAAATAGATGTATTTTACGTAGATAAAAACAATAGTTTAGCTAAGGCAAGGTACGAAAAACTACTAGAAAAGTACCCTGGAATGCAAAAGATTCGCTACGCCAACTCAATGTTGGAAACAGTACGCAGATGTGTTAGTCGTAGTAGTACCAATAGATTTTGGATTATTAGTAGCGAAAATGTATATGATGAATTTGATTTTGATTGGCGTCCTGAGAGTTGGCAAAGTTATATGACTCATGTGTTTGGTAGCCAATGGCAAAAATGGAGTGATACTTTTTTAATTAACAAGTTTGAATTTCAACGATCAAGTCAATGGGCCAACTCCATAACGGAGTTTCCAAATTTAAATTTTGTTAAAGAACAATCTGTTACTGTACCTGATGATCTACATGCTATTGTATATGTTGATTGGGGTAATGAACAAAGTCAAGTTCAACTTGACAAACTGCAAAGTCAACACAATAATATAACTGTTACACGTTTTGTTGACAACTATCTGGATACATTCAAAAGAATTATTAACAACCACGAAGGACATGAATACATTTGGATCATCAACAGTATTTGTGACTATGCTCGTTTTGATTTTAGTTGGCAACCTGAGCCTTGGCAAAACGAAATGATACACGTATTTCCTAGTAACGGACAAAAACGAGGAGATACTTTTTATATACACGTTGAGAGTTTTAAAACTCAGATGTATGATTTAGAAATACTGGATTGGTTCAACGTTATTAATTATACATTAGAACAAGAACTAAAAAGATGGCCAATGCCTGTTGTTGAATACACCACTGATAACATGGTTGATACAATTAACAATTATGTTTGGTCCAATTTTCCATATGCCGTTTTTCAGAAACAAGATAATCTATTACCTAACATGGGGGCATCAATACGTTACACTTCCGAAGTATATGGTGCTATATGTTTGTGGAGGCAAAAAGACCGTGAGGTTGTAAGTTTAACCAGCGACAATAGCTTGGCTGTTATACCTCGTGATATTAGTAAACGTCAAATTGAACAGGTATATGACTTTCCTTATATTAATAAAAAGTCTCCGGGACGTTCTGATTTTATACCACGACCATTGGATATATGTTTTATCAGTAACGGCGAGACTGAAGCAAATCGTTGGTACACACATCTAATAGATGTAGCAATTACAAAAGATCCAGCAGGAGCATTAGAACATAAGAATACAATACATCACATTGAAGGTATTGATGGTCGTGTAAAAGCATACCAAGCCGCGGCCCATGCATCAAACACTGAATGGTTCTTTGCAGTGTTTGCTAAAATTGAAGTAGAACGAGACTTTGATTTTACTTGGCAACCAGACTATTTCCAACAAGCAAAGCACTATATTTTTAATGCACGTAATCCAGTAAACGGATTAGAATACGGACACATGGGGGTTATAGCTTATAATAAGCGTCTTACACTAGCCACAAACCAACCAGGACTGGACTTTACACTGAGTGCTCCACATGAAGTTGTACCAGTTCTTAGCGGCACTGCTCATTACAATACAGACCCGTGGATGACTTGGCGTACAGCATTTCGTGAAGTATTGAAACTGAAACAGTTTGATGACATAAACCCTAGTATTGAAAATGAAGCTAGACTTACTTCTTGGCTAACAAAAGGTCGAGATAGTTTGAATGGTGTTTATAGTATACAAGGTGCAAGTGATGCACTTAGATATTATGAAGAAGTAGATGGTGATCCTATAGAGCTACAAAAGAGTTTTGATTGGGCGTGGCTCAAAGAAAAGTTTGAGTCAAGTTAGTTTTGCTTCTACTAGGTTTGCCATAAGTTGAGATAGTCCGTTGTGTGATACAGGACCAGGATGCATCATGTCTCTTGCAAGATCTCCCTTGGGGTGTTGCCGGTGCAGGAGTTGATTACTGTTTAAGTGTATAATTGGAATATTTAAACTTTCTAGTAGAAAGTAAATTGCCATAATATTTCTTTCATCAAACAGTGTGCTATTCTCATCATTAAGCCACCAATGTTTACCTATTAATGTAGCACTATCTGACGCAGTGTTCACTTGTTGAACATCATGATGATTTGTACGTATTTCAAGTCTTCCAATTGGTGGCACAAGCATTGCAACAAATTTAGGTTTTACTATCTTTGATAATATCATTGACTTAACAATATTATATATACTGTCTGTACCAATTCCGCCAACTCCTAAATTGGTTACAGTCATATTTAATTTTTGACCAAGTTGGTAGCACCATATCTTATCCTCGGGTAACCCAATGCCCATAGTGTTACTACATCCTAGTGCTACTATATCTGGCTCAGTATAGAACTCTCCACGAAACCCGTGTGCATTGATATGATATGTAATATTTCCTGGTTGTGTCCATTCCTTGTCTGCAAAAAACTCAGGAAACTTTTTAATATTTGTTAGGTATAGCTTTTCGGTATCCGTTGGAAGCCAGTCAAGGGTTTGGCCTCTAAAGTCACGGATATCTCCGTTCAAGCCTTTTTCAAATGCTGAAGCATGTACTTTGTTACTGTAAAGAAACTTATCAAGTTTTCTAGTACTTGGATGCATTATCTTTAACTTGTTCTGCAATAAATTCAACTTCAGCATCAGTTAGTTCAGGATATATAGGTAAACTCAATTGGTTATTTGCTATAGTTACAGCCATGTTGGTTTGTGTGGCTTGGTGTTCTATTCCGGCTCTAAGGTCGGCATCGTAAATACTATAAGCACATTCAATAAAGGATTGATAGTTGCCAAGAGCTTTATCGTAGTGTACTTTTGTTGCAATTCCTAACTCTTGTAGGTTATACTTTAATCTATTTCTACTGGTTACATTTGGATTAACAAATATTGGATATTTGTGATAACTTGATTCAACATCATCATGTACAACAAGTGTTCTAATATGATTGTTAAATTCATCATTCCAGTAAGTTGCAATCTTCTTTCGGCGTGCTTGCCATTTATCAAAGTGGCCCAACTTCACTAACATACAAGCACAATCCAGTTCGCTCATACGACTGTTGGTTCCACTGTGAGAATAGTTATTTTCTTTGCCATTGGTAGCAAGGTCTCTAACACTTGATGCAATAGCCATGTCATCAGTTAATACCATTCCGCCACTGCCATAACTGTTAAAGTTTTTCATTGGATCAAAACTTAATATACTAATGTCTCCAAAGCTACCACTTGGTTTACCTTGAAACGTGGATCCAAAACTCTGAGCGGCATCTTCAATAACAGGTAACTTTGTAATTTGTCCAAAAAATTCTGTAATTAATTTAATTTTACTATAATCAACCATGTTACCATATAGGTTAACATATACCAAAGCATCATAGGTTTTTTCAATATCTTCATCGGTTGTCAGATCTATTAGACCATCTTTGTCAACATCAATTAAATGTGGGATATAACCAGTTTCAATTATACTGTTAAGAGTTGCAACAAAACTTAAACCTGGTATTGCTATCTTGCTACGAAAGGGTAGCTTGAGAGATCTAATAGCGAATATCAACGCCTGTGTTCCGCTGTTAACAGCAATAGCATATTTGCGATTGCATCGTTCAGCAATTACACTTTCAAAAGTCTCTGTGTAGTATCCGTTTAGGTGTTGTCCTGTAGACCAAACTTTATCAGCAGTATCAAGAAGCTCACTTCGCAAACTTTGATATTGCCGCTTTGTTCCAGTAAACGGAATTTGAAAGCCACTCATGATATAAGCCAAATCCTTCTTCAATATCAACTTGGGGATCAAACCCAAAGTCTTGTTTTGCCGCGGTAATGTCTAATGCTCCACGACTTGGAAAATCATCATCTTTTTCATTGATCTTAATAGTACCTTTTCCAGCAATCTCAACTGCTAGTTCAGCGGCCGCTAATAAAGTCTTACTGTGGCTCTTGGTAATGTTATAGGTTTTATTTTCTGCTTCTTCGCTTAATCCGGCACTCGTAATACCTTGTGCGGCATCACCAACATATGTAAAATCAAGTGTTTCGTGTTCACCATTGACAGTAAGCTCTCCGCCTCCCATTGCAGTTAACAGAAACTTACTAATAACTCTATCACTTAAATCAAGCGGACCATAAACTGCACTTGGTCTAATGATAGTATAATTTAGTCCATACTTTCTGTGATAGTCTTTGACCAATTGTTCACCAGCAAGTTTTAAAATACCGTATTCACCTTGTGGATTTAGTACTGCATCTTCAGTAACATTATCTTCAAAGTCTCCATATACCATACTAGAACTAATATAAACAATTCTTTCTACATTGTATTTGACACAGTGTTTTAAAGTATTAAGCAATCCGCCAATCATTGTATTACCGCAGAACTGTGGACTTAGTCCAACAATCTTTTGTCTAGGAGGACAAGCCAAATGATACAAAACTGTTGGTTTTACAAAGTTAAAACAAGATTCAAAATCGTTTGTTTCAATGTCTTTGTGTAGGTAATTTAAACTAACAAGATTAGGTGGCAGGTCGTGTACTAGTTTAAGTCTTTCACCAAATAGATATCCTAATTCTTTCATACTAATTGCATTGTTATAATTTGTTAGGTTGTCAACAATGGCTGTAGGGATATTTTGACTAACAAGTTCTTGTACTATATTATGACCAATAAGTCCTAATCCGCCTGTTACTAATGCTCTGGTCATACTGCCATCTCCGCTTTAATTGTTTCGTGACTTTGATAATTCTGCAAACGTATATCATCCATTGTAAAATGATCAATATGTCTTTTTTCTGGATTTAGCCAAAGTGTAGGTAAAGGCAACGGTTCTCTTGCAAGTTGTTCTTTAACTTGATTGACATGGTTAAGATATATATGTGCATCGCCTAATGTATGCACAAACTCGCCTACTTTTAGATTGCATACTTGGGCAATCATATGTGTGAGTAGACTATAACTTGCAATGTTAAATGGTACTCCAAGAAACATGTCGCAACTTCGTTGGTACATTTGACAACTTAATTTGTTGTCTGTGCTAACATAAAACTGAGCCATAATATGACATGGTGGTAATGCCATTAGATCTAGCTCGCCTACATTCCATGCACTTAGTATATGTCTACGTGAAAATGGATCTTGTTTAATACCTTCAATTAGTTTTTCAATTTGATCTGTTCCCCATTCACGCCATTGTACACCATACACTCTACCAAGGTCGCCTTTGTATTCCGCATTAGGTAACCAGTAGTCTGCTTCTGCATTAGGAGACCAGATAGTTTTCTTGTTTTCATCTCTTGTTTTGTGTAATATTTCGGCTAGTCTACGTTCGTCGCCACTGCCTTCTAAGAACCAGAGCAACTCGCTAACTACACTTTTCCATGCAAGTTTCTTTGTAGTTACTGCTGGGAAACCTTTGTTTAGATCATAACGTTGTTGCATACCAAATAAACCAATGGTACCAACGCCGGTGCGATCTCTGCGTTCTTGTCCGTTTATTAGTACTTCTTTAATGGCGTTTAAATAATTTTTCATAACGTATAAATGTCGCTTTTTGGTCTGGCCCTGATGAACTGCTTCTTGGAATAAAATCACGAGTTACTAAATTGTCAACATTGATTCTAACATCAGTTTTAAATTGACCTTGAATTTGAGTGATGTGTATTTGATCTAATATATTATGAACCTGCATGATTATTTTAGGTCCACCAATAACATATATTTTTTTATCTTGATGTTTGAATTCTAAATCTAATATGGACTTCTCAAGGTTAGTTCCGTTAATTGGTAAAGCATGATCACCTAGTGTATCAGGGCGAGAAGTTACTACGTAACAAGTTCGGTTTACCAATGGCTTGGGCATCTTCTTATCGTCCCAAGTCTTTCTTCCCATTACTACAACATTATTCATAGTGAGGTCTTTAAACTTTTGCAAGTCTTCTGGAACATACCAAGGCAATGTGCCTTTATATCCCATTCCTCCTCTTGAATCTACTGCTAGTAATGCTGATATCATGTAAGATCCTTTAATATTTTATCTGTTAATGGTTGCACACTATTTGCAACTGAGTCGAGATTAATATAAAAATCTACATCTCGTATAATATCTTCCATATCGGATAAACGAGTATTAATTTGTAGCTCAATTTCATCAGGGTGTAGCTGACCTTCGTCAAGCAATTCCTGAATATCAATTCTTACTACAGACCCGTCTTTAAGATTAACGTCTAACGACTCCAAACAAGTGATTGGAACTTGAGCTTTATCAACATCGTTTAGTATTCGTTCCCACTTGTCTTTCTTGGTAATCTTAAGCCGTTTGCTTTTTGGTCCTCGTCGTCTTTTTGCGGGTTGTGGTACTTTTGACATTTGGATTGAGCCCTTTAGCTTCTTCTTTTAATCGCTTTGCTTCAGCCATTAATCCCTTTGCATTGGTTTCATGAGCTTTGGCTTGTTCCAGTAAATTAGTTGCGATTGCCTCATTGGATAATACTCCACCATCCGGTGCATTAATTACTGGCGGTGCAACTGTCTCCATAGGTGCTGGCGGTTCACCAACATCTCTTCCTCTATTATAAGCCCTTGCATGATTAGCGGCCATACCTTGATTTTCATCTAGTGCTTTGGCCTTTTGTGCGGCTTCATTACCAGCTTTAATATCTGCTAGTAATGTATTAACCTCATCTAATCTTTGCTTGGTTGAAACATTAGGAGTCAACAATACCTGATTAGTTGGTACCTTTTTAATACGATGTTCGTTGTGTAGAACATCTAGTAAATTTCTATTGTCCGACATAGTTGTACGATGAAGTACATCAGCTAGATCTGGAGTGGCTTGAGCCGGCTCGCTATCAACTGCTTTAATTAATTCATCGTGTACTTGTGCTGGTAAATCATCAGTATATACAACGAGAGCCATATGTGCTTCATCTGGTACTTGTCTAAATGCGACTACACATTTACGTTGATTATGCTGAGCTACGTGTTTTGTAAAACCTGCCATTTTTATTCTCCTGCTGGCTCCTCATCGTCACCACTTAATTCACTAGCGATATTATCGCCTTCTGCTGGTGCGTCTGAGATAGAACCTTCTGATTGTGTACTTTCTGTCTTAGGAGCTTCTCTGGTGATTGCTCCGCTAGTTTCCAGAAAGTTAAGTAAACGGTCATGAAGTCCGCCTACATTTGCCATTTCATCGGCACGAAAACCACCGCGTCTGGCAATAACTTGGATAGTTTGCAACATTAACAATAAGTCACTAACGCCTAATCCTGCGGCACTTGGTGTGTCGCCTGGGGGAGTTGGCTCAGTACTTACTGGCTCTGGTGCTTCAACTACTTCGTTTTCTACTTCATCACTCATAGTTTTTAGTCTCCTTTAATTGAATAAACTACTCTGTTATTTAACGTGTATTTGTACTGTATCCAAATATTATTTCGGTTAGTACGTAATTTTTGAACTATTGAACGTATCCATCAATAAAGCAAAGTAACTGGCTTCGCTATTTTCTTCAAATCCTGCTATATGTGTCATCTCTCTTGATCCAATATTTTGCATATCTTTTTGTGCAAAAGGTCCAACATAGAAACGACTATTTAAGTTTTCATAAATCCAATCTGTAACATCTTTTTCATGTACATAAAGATTGAATGTTACACTGTCAAAATGCGGTGGAAGATGATATAAACGTCTGAGACCTTGTACTTCAATAGCATTTGGCTCATTAAACTTTAGCATCTTTTTCTTCCTTATCACTGACGTCGTCTACTACACGAACAATTTTAATAGGCTGTTGATCGTCATTGTGAATCTGATCAATTTTAGTTTCAAGTTCTTTGTTTGCAGTAACTATGAACTCATTCATTAACTCGGGCCTGTCCATTGCTATTGCAATTTCAACACTACGACTTAGATCAGAAAGTACCCATTCAAGTCTTTTAATTCGTTCGATGGCACTCTCTAAATCTTCAGGAATATTGGCCCACTTGGGGCCAATATCAATTTCTTCTTTTGTTGTTTCTGGATCCATTGCTGTCATTTCATAAACCTATCAATAAATTTAAAAGTTTCGTCTTGGCTTTTTGCAGTTACATCTTCGTTGTATGTATAAACTTGATGTCCGTAGTAAGTGTTTTTGCTAAAACCATTTAGTTGTTGGCAATCCCAACAGTGAGTTGCATCATACTCAATAAACTTGCTCTCAGGCAACTTCTTTGTGATACTACTATATAACCAACTGCTACATCCTTCGCCAACTTCAACGTCATCACTTCCAGACATCCAAAGTACCGGACGTTTAATACTGCTATCAAGATAAGTTTGGCTTGGGTAAGCACAACCTGCATACAAACTTACATGAGCTCTTGGAGTAGCAAGACCCTGCTTTTCGGCTTTGTCAATAACATGACCATCAATTGCCGCGGCACCAATCTGTCCACCTAGGCTGGTTCCAATGGTAAAGATTTGATTTTTGTTTACACCTGGCACTTCAGCAAGAGCCTGCACACCGTTGTATACATCACGTACTAAACGATCATGTGATAGATGTTTATTCTTACCACAGTTCCAAGGACGGCTTGCACTACGACCTTCGTTGTAATCAGTAACGGCAACTACGTAACCTTGCTCCAATAACGGATCAATCCAGTTACGTTTAATGTCTGTTGAATTAAAATGTTGTACACCAGTACAACTAGGAAGAAACAATACTGCTCCACCGTTAAAATTAGCAGGCTTGAAAATCCTGTTTCCAATTCCATATGCCTGTGAACTCTTATAACTAAGGTCCTTGTGAGTACCTTCATAAACGGTACTAAGTGTAGCTGAATTACATGCTGAAGTTCCAGCTAGTAAACCAGCTACTGCAATTAATTTTAAGGTTTTCGTAATCACGAGCTTCTCCAATTCCTTATTATACTTGTAGTATACGATAGTTCTTAAGAAAAGTCAACCGTTTTATGCCGCTTGTTTACTAACTTCTTTTTCGTAACTAGCCCAAATACCAAATGGTGGTTGTACATCTTCGTTGCCTTTGATAATGAATACTGTATCACAATAGTGTTCATCACCCCAACTATCCCATGGCATACCATCTGTAAACATAATGAATTTTTTGGGTTCAATCCCTTGTTCTTTCATATATTCCCAGTTACACATAAAGTCGGTACCACCACCACCTTGTGGCTCATATTCAGTAATATCTCTCATATTGTCGCTTGTAAACATCTGCTCATTGTATACGGCAGTATCAAAACTCCAAATACGAATATTGTATTCTGTGTACTGTTCCATAATACCTTGTACCTCACTTAGGAAGGCACTCGCATCTTCTACTCCAATTGACCCACTCATATCAAAAGCAATACAAACATCAATCTGCTCTCCAGGAATCATACCTGGCATAATTGCATCGTTGTGCCAACCCTTACGGCTGATTCTCGAGAATGAAAAATCATTGCGGATAACACTCTGTATCTGTTGCTCAATGAGATCCTGCCAACGGATAACTGGCTTAGTCATATTTTGAATAAGTCGTTTAACACCACTAGGCAAATCACCAGCATCTACAGTTTCAGCCGCATTAAGAACAGCCTCTTTAATGTCATCACGTATCTGTCTACGTTCAGCATCTGACATTGTAGGACGACCTTTGCCATCCTTTGAATCAGTTTCAGAACCCATACCATCATCACCATCAAGGTGTTCGTCAAGTACCTGCTGAAGTAATTCGCTTAGTTGCTCTTCAGATGAGTTTTCAATAAGGTCATCATATACACCTTCACATGCCCAACCAACGTATTTGTGAGCAAACAAAATTGGCACCACAGTAATACGTTCACCAACTTTTTGTTCTAATAGATCTGAGTTCACACAATAGTCAGCGGCAATATTCCATATCTTAGGATCACGGTCAATACGTCTACCACAGTGATCATATACCGCATGTAATACTTCGTGTCCTACTAAGAACTCTAGCTGACGCAACGGAAGTGAATTAACAAAAGCGGAATTATAATAAAAACGACGGCCATCTGTTGCCGCTGTCGGGCACCAATCGTCTGCATTAATCAAATCCATTCTAGTAGCAATGTTACCAAAGAATGGTGCCTTAAGCAACAAACCAACACGAGCAGTAATCAGCATCTCTCTGGCTTTATTATCTGCAACAGGATCTGTAACAGTTTTTTCTTTAGATTTTTCTGCTAATGTTGAACTTGCCTGAGACATAAAAAACTCCTAATTCCTAATTGTTATATACATTATATAACATCTTTTACCAAATGTCAACCAAAAAGTGTCGATATCAACGGTAATAAAGTGGGGGTCTTACGGATAAAACCTGCCCCCATACCGCCCGTGACAGCGATTCAGTTAGTTTTTGGCACTCGCATTCGTTATGTACTTGCCATAACTTTCGTGGAACTCGTTAAAGTTCTTGAGCTTTCCAGGAATTAACGGAAGGTTGTAAGTAGCCAACGAAACCTTTGCACCCATAACAACCAACTCAGTAGTGAAGTTGTCCATCATAAAGCGAAGGAAGTTATCAGCCATTTTGTGCCACTCAGTCATATCTGTTTTGGTCTCAGGCTTCTTAAACTGCTCTTGCAGTTCGTAGCACATTCCAGTAACCAAAGCATACATTGCTGAAACTTCAGTAACCTTCATTGTTTTAACCTTGCCAGAAAGAATATCTTCTGGGTTAGGCATATCTTTAGCAACCTTACGGTGAGCCATGAACCTAATAGCGAGCCCTTCACCAATAGTACCAGATGCTAAGTCAGCAAGTTCGTCAACACCAATATCTTCGTCTTCAAGAAGATCTGACATAAAAGTCCAGGTACGTGGTGTAGCAAAAGCTCTGCTTGGGCTCTTAGGATCAAAATCAAACAAGTCTGATTTAGCAAAAGACAAGTAACCAACCACATCTTTGTGGATCTTCTTGTTTACTGCCCACTCCAACCAGCTTTCAAATTCTGGACGGACTTCAAGGTGTACAAAACGATTAGCAAGTGGGCTAGGCATTCTGTAAGTAACACCTTTATCACTTTCACGGTTACCTGCGGCAACAATCACAACGTTGTCGGGCAATTTGTACTTGCCAATTCGTCTGTTAAGAATTAGCTGATAACCAGCGGCTTGTACAGCCGGTGCGGCACTGTTCATTTCGTCTAAGAACAAAGTAACCATTGGGTACTCAGCGGCCATCTCTTCAGTAGGAAGATCAATTGGCGGTGCCCAATCCATTACACCAAGTTCTTTGTTGAAGTATGGAATACCTCGAATATCTGTAGGATCCATTTGACCTAAACGAAGATCAATCATAAACCCACCAAGTTCGGTAGTAAGGTCATTAACAACCTCAGATTTGCCAACACCCGGAGGTCCCCATAAAAATACAGGACGTTGTTTTTTAAAGCAACGAAGTAAACGAGTCTTTGCGTCTCGTACAGTAACAGTTCTTTCAGTAGTAATAGTAGTCATAGCGTCACGGGCCTTTCTATCTGTTAATAGCTAATTTTTTAGCTTATATATACATAGTACACGATAAAATGTAATATGTCAACCATTTTCTTGCCAAAATATCAAATTAATTTAGTCAACAAGTGGATTTTAATCCTTGTGTGTGTACATGTATTGCTTGGGATTAAGAGTAGCACAGGGGTGCTTTTTTGCTGTGTTAGTATAAACTGCTACAAATTCCTCCTCGCTGGGGTGGTAAGGCAGTTGCATACTAGCATAATCTCCCATTTTTGCTTGTAACGCTAGGGCGTCCTCTTGCACACTTGCAGGAACGTTAGGGTTAATGGTAATCTCGCCTAGGAACAGAAAAAGTTGTTGTTGTGTGGTGTATGTAGACATTTTAATAATTACCTCAAGTTGTTTAACTATAACTTATTATAACACTAAAAGGTCCTTAGGGTCAACCTTTTTATGCTCGGATTGCAACAAAATTATCGGCACTATATCCTGTGTATCTACTAGCACCACCAAACTTCATGTACACCTGATTAATAGCATCTTGTTCGCTAATTGCACGAACTAAATTAATATGTTTGGTGCCAGCATAAACATTATAATAATACATGTCAAATCCTCTATTTGTGTTCGTTGATGTTAGTTGATGGCCGCGTCAATTACAACAGCTCGTTTGTCATCAATATCGTGAAATTCCAACCATTCGCCAGTTAGAGGTTCACGAAACGTTTCACCGCATGAGTACGTCTCAATGAATACTTCGGCCAAGGGATTGGCACCCTGAAGAAAATCAATCAGCTCGTATACAGTCATTTTAGAATACCTCCTTAAAACCAAAACTAGCAACTACATGCTTATCACCGTTCTCAGCAATAACTAAGTCACCAACGCTAACACTGCTCATCTGCGCCAAACGCTCGATGTTCTCCTCAGGACCCATGTTACCTGTATGGAACACACCCTCGAGGCTATCAGCAGTAATGTTAGCAACGTGATCATAAAAGCCCTGACCATACATGCGGCTAGCAATTCCACCAGCATCTTCGCTAAAGGACATCTTCAACTTCATTGCATGACGCTCTACCGCATCGTGCCCTTCGGCGTTGATCTTATCTACTTCAGCGTCTGTAAGTTGCACTTGGTGAATTTGGTATTTCATGTCTTGCTCCTAATTCCTTATTATGTATACAGTATACGGCATCTTTCCCAAAAGGTCAACCTTTTTATGGGGTGCTAACCTATTGAAATCATTGAAAACCTAAAAAAATTACATTTTTTTGATATTTTATCCATAAATAAATGTAGTTGAAAGAGCAGATCCCCATCATTACAAGGCCTTTTAATATACTAGTTAAAAAGTATCTAAATCTGCTTCTAGCATAAATAATATTACTAAGCACAGTAATAGCAATGGTACCAAATCGAGTTATTACATTGCTTATCTTTAACATTCCCGGGAGAATATTTAAAATGGAAAAAAGAACACTTCGTTGGGTACTAGCACATGAACCAATTGAGATATTCATTCGTGCCGCTAATCGTTTCGCTAGAGTAATCAGTGAAAAGACAGATGGCGCAATTAATATTGAAATTCTATCATGCGACGAGTATGCCAAGAAATATCATAATATTGACCAAGTTAACACACAATATCGCTATGAGTTAATGAAGCACCTTGAAGAAGGTCAGCTAGAAATGACTCAGCTTTATACCACTACACTAGGTAGCCAGTACCACAAAGATCTACTAGCATTAGACATGCCTTTCTTGTTTAATGATCACGATCATGTTGCTCGCGTACTAGATGGCGAGATTGGTGACAATCTACGTGACGGCTTTGCATCCAAAACCAATGCTCAGCCATTATGCTTTACCTACTCCGGTGGTTTCCGCGTACTACCTTCTAGTAAGAAAATTGAAAACCTTTCTGAACTAGCTGGAGAAAAAGTACGTACCGGCTCTGAAGTTTCCAAAGAAACTTTCAAAGTCTTAGGTTGTGACGTTGTTGGCGATCTTCTAATTGAAGAAATCGGAGCGGCTATCGGAGATGGTCGTATCGTAGCTGGCGAAAGCACATACCCACGTTTATATGGTTCTGAGCAAACAATTCAGCCAAGCAAAACTGCAAAGGCTGTTATTAATACAGAGCATAGCTTATTCTTAACCACAGTGTTAATTAATAAGGATCTTTGGGCATCATTTGATGCAGAGCTAAAAGAAGCTTTCCTAGAAGCCGCACAAGAAGCCGCTTTAGAAGAGCGTCGCGAAGCTCTACTAGACATTGAAAAGAACAAGGCACGCCTTGAGTCAGACAATGTTGACGTTGTTTATCTTTCACAAGCTGACATGGAAGACTTCCGTGCAAAAACTGAAAGTGTATACGACACACTAGATCATATGTTCGCAGACGGACTAGTTAACAAGATTAAAGAAGCTTAATTTAAGTTTCAATATCTTAAAATTGAAAAAGGTGCTCCAGGGCACCTTTTTCTACGATTAGCTCTAACTACCTTATAAATACAATCGTAACCTTAAAGGAGACTAAACATGTTTAAATCAATTATGAGTTGGTTTAGCCCTTCAAAGATAAAGAAGCAGGCCGAAGAAGTTGCCACAGTAGTTGGTGCAGAAGGCTCATTTTCGTTAATGGAAAAGAAAGCTTCGAAGGCAGTTAAACATACAAAGGCTTCGTTGACCAAACTTACAAAAGTTCAACTTGAAGACCTAGCTCGTAAAGAATGGGATCATGAACTAGACAGAAGACTTAAGAAATCTGACCTAGTAGATCAAGTTCTTAAACTTACTAAAAAATGATATATTGCTTAGATCGAGATTTTTACTTTTTTAATCATATTCTGTCTAAAGCAAACATTCCATTTACACAAACTAACGATCCTAAGGGTGCGGTGTTATTATTACATACACCTTATCCTTGGGACGTTACATGGGTAGAAACTGCCAACAAGTTAATTAAAAAAGCAAAAGATGTTATAGTGTTCAGCACTGAACTACATCCTCCTACAGTTGATTGGTTATCCACGTTACCCAAGAAGGCTCATGTGTATCTTAGTGGTCGCATACACAATATAAAAGCAAATCAATACCCGTATATGGATTGGTTTGCTACAACGACACACTTCTACAAGAAACGCCTCCATATACTAGAAGAACTGCACAATAAAACTCCTATAGGTGATAATCTTGTACACTTTAATGCCCTGTTGGGTCGTAAAAAACAGCACCGTGACTTGATATACAAATGTATATACAAGAATAAACAGGTACTCAGTACATATATACAATCAGAACATACAATTGATGAAGCAGTTCTTGATAACTCGCAATTTATATGGGAAGGAAAACCACAGCCAGTTAGTTATACAATTGACAATATCGAATATGATGGCGAACAGGTTAGTTTAAGTCAGGTGGTTCCAATTGATGTTTATAAGAAAACCAATTGGTGTATTGTTGCAGAAACAAATTATCAAAGCGAGTTTGTATTTTTCACTGAAAAAATTGCTAAACCTATAATGGCCAAGATGCCATTTATTATTGTTGGCAATCCTTTTAGTTTACAAGTATTACATTATCTTGGATTTAAAACATTCGATGGAATCATTGACGAAGGATATGATAAAATTACCAATTTGTATTCTCGGGTAGATCGTATAGCATCTCTAATAGACAATCTGACACATGACCCGGAAGTGCCTCAACAGATATTAGATCACAATTATGACGTTATGATGAACACTGACTGGCAGGATACTAAATCCATGAAGACTCTGTTTGAAGATGCTTTAGCAAAGTCTGATTAACATCAACTGGAATTCCGTCCCACGTTGTAAACTGTCCATCAACTTCAAAACAATATTCGTAACGTTTCCAAAACTCGTATATGTCTGGTGTCTTGCTACCCCAACCTTTTTCTCTAAGAGAATTATGTCGTTCTTTGCTTAATGTACAAGTTGGCATGTTACATGCATCTGTCACAGTTATAACATTGTGTAAAAGCAAATCCAAAGTAACGGTATTAGGAACCATATGTTCAAATTCGGCATCATCGATGTCTACTCCTATTTCAATATAATGAGATCCAATACGTTCTTTAATACAGTACTTGTGAAACCTTCGTAGTACTTGATCGACATCTGTTCGTATTAGTTTAACAGTATCTTCATTGTTTACAGTACTATTATATTCCTTGCACAACCTATCTAAATTGGCATATGCATACTTGGCAATGTTTACGTAGGACTCTTTATTACGTTTACGATTAGCAAACTTGGGTTGCCTAAACTTGCTTATTCTTTCTTTAAGATCCATCTTGAGGATATTCCTTCCTTAGATCTTCACGAACTTCTTCAAGTATTTCTACTACATTAAGACTCATATCAAGTTGACGTACACTAGCAACATCCATCATTAGATCATATAAACGTTCAGCCGCCATTTGTACATCGCGTTCTGAATCTTTGTTATGATAATGATAACACAAATCGTATAACTCAGATTCGTCTTCGCTCCATACAGCCTCTCGCAATACTTTATCGTATGCTTTTGGTAATACCTTAGTAAATTTGTAAAGGTTAGGTTCCATTTCAATTCCTAATTAAAGAAGGCTCAGGGTTAGTAGCAACCTGCATTATAGCACCTTCTCCGTGATAAGGCAAGTTTAAATCGCTTTCATTGAGCAAATAAATCTCTCTTAGAAAGTTAGCCATTGCACTTGGAGCACTCCATGAAGCACCAGGGTTAATATGTCCCCATTGCATTCTACCTTTACTGTGAACTATTGCACTTGAAGGAAATAGTTTTTTAGCAGACCTAAGAACTGTATTCATCCAATCTTCAGGTAGCTCTTGTCTTTTATCAAGACGTGCAATCTCATATAGTCCAATAAAAACACCTTGATCAATTTCTTCTTGTAACGGAAATACATCTTTAATACTGTTTAATATATTAAAGAGTACATTGCCTGTTGAGTCAAGATCAATTGCCTTGTATGCATAATTGAAATGACTAAAGAAGTAATCGTGTTCACCTCGATTATTTCCTTTTCGGGTATTCTTATCTTCTAAGTCAATTTCACAATCATCAAATTGATCTTGTAAACTCCTTGCACGAACATTCTTTTCTTCTCGTGATCCTAACCGGTAACGAGTCAAAGCATTACGATGAAGATCTCCTGGTGTTAATCGTTTAACTCCAGTTTCGTTTAACATCTCAAATGCATAACTTGGAAATGCAACATCATCGGTACGTACAACATTACAAGGTCCTGCTTGATATCCTAGTAAGGCAGTTGCAATACTTCTTTGTTGTCCATCATATATGGTTGTTATATCTTGACCTTCAATTTGACATGCACTAGCCGGCCCACAAAGTCGTGGATCGTAGTTTCGCATGATGTTAAGAATATGTTGAGGAATAGCGGCACGTTGAACTTCATAGTCAAGCCATTGTTCACTAAACGGAATAAAGTTTGTTCCTATAGGATAATCGTGACCATTCTTTTCTACACGTTCTCTTAAGGCTTTAAGTTTTTCTGTGGTTATGTCAAAGTCTGTTTGTAATATAATACGAACTTCTTCAATGACATCGGTAAGTTTACGAGTAAGTCTCATAGTGTTTCTCCATTTTACAATAAAACTGCTATCAGCACAATGCCTTTAGCAAGGATAAAGTTTGCTATAATTTTTACACTATAGCAAACTTTTATTCTTTTGTCAACTACGGTCTATAAAAAATGTGGTTGTCAATCTTGCTAACAACTACAAGTTCATGTCTCCAAGATGGTGTTACATAGTCTGCATGATAGTGAGTTGCACCACCAATAAAACCATCCCATCTGTTGTCTAGGACAATAGCACTGGCAATATGCCATGCTTGAGTAAATATGTCCCCTTCATTGCGACGAACTTCGTCATTTTTTCCATCACAATACCAACTAAATTGGCACCTATTACGTACTGGGTAATAACGTCTTTCACTGTCTTTAAGATGTTTGTGTTGACGAGTTTTCCAGCTCTCTCTTGTTGGTCCTTGCAGTATTACTCCGCATACTGTGTCAGGGTAGTTTTTGCTACGTACACGATTTACTACAACACGACCAACTGCAATCATTCCTAGTTTGGATTGATTCCGGGCTTCCCAATAAATATTTTCTGCCATGCATTTAATTTCATCATTAATTGCATCACTTAAATCTTCCATTGATTGATGTTCGGAAGTACCAGTTAAATAAATGATTGCCGGTAGTTCATTTTCGATCTGATTCTTTGTTGATATGGTTGCGTCAACAATTTTGGATTGGGCATCAAACTCTGCACATCCATCGTCTGTGCAATTATGTTCTGATGCAATTTCTTGATCAGAAACAAGTTCGTCTGTGCCAATATTATGTTGTTGTGCTTTTGCTTCATTGAGATTAAGTCCAGCTTGATCAGATTTCACATTAATCCCAGAGATGTTAATAGAAACAAATCCAAGAATACCTACCAAGGCAATAAATGTTAGTTTTTTCAAGTTACAACCTCCTGTATTTTTATTGTAAACTTTCGTAGTGTGTGTCTCTAACTATTATTTAATACCAGTAGTCGTCCTAGTTCTCTACTGTTATAAGTTTATAGTACTATAAGATACCCAAAAAGTCAACCAAAAAATTACGAATATTTAGATAAATTGTCTAAATATCCTGGAATATTGTCTTTTTGAAGATTTAACATCACAGAATCTGACTCATCGAGAACTGCTAGACGCAATCCTTTATGATATACATGGTAAGGTCCAGCGAGATATCTCTCTAGCTCTAGTAGTTGTTTGGGAGTAAAGGCACTGGGAAGCTCAAATTTGTACATGGTCATTTTTAGTTTGTTGGCAAGCAACCAACCTTGATGACTAAGGTGTAAACTCTCTTTATTGAGAGGATTCTTCCAAATTGTTAAATTTAGTTTTGGTAGGGAATTTAATTCAGGAGGCAAATCTGGCAAAGTTAATATAATCTTAGCCACTTGTGATTGACTGTAACGTTTAGGGGTAAATTGTTTCACCTTTTTTCAACAGTACTACTGTAAAACCGTCATTGTTAAATAACTCGTTTAGTTTCTTTGCTAAATTAATTGCATGTCCTGGATTGCTAAATGAAACCTTTTTGTATTTTGGTCCAGGATAACTAATAAGAATATTATGAGTTTTAAGATTGATCGGTTTGCCTTCATAATACACTGCCCAAATTCCTTCACTGGCGAGTACCTGATCACTTTTAAATGATTGTTTATTTACATGCTCTATGATGATATTTGGCTTAGGTCTTGACATAGTTTAAATCGCTTTTATTGAGTTAACCGCATACCTCTATTATATGCTACTTTTATTTATCTATTTTTTCGTTAGGATCTAAAATGTAATTTCCGGCATCAAGCTCAACTTGAATAAGTTGGTTTTCTAAATACTGCTGGTGTAATTCAATATTAAGCGATAATAGTTTAACAATTTCACTTACCACACCACTAGCAAGTTTTATATCCAATACAACTTCTCGTTTACCTGTCTGTTGTGCAACTTGCACACGGTCACTTAAAGTTTGTAAGTTACGAGTTAACTTAGGTGTGGGTAGGCTGTTTTCCATGCTTCCAACATTTCATTTTCGTTTTTAAATGGACCCATATATGCATACCTTCTGACCGTAATTAGCTTGGGACAGAAGTGACTGATCCATTGATCGTTGTCAAGTTCAATACAATAAAACCCTGCACAATATTGACTTTTACTTGCTGGAGTTTTAGTAAATACCGGCATTTTAGTTTGAGCATTGTAACTTTCGTTAAAAGTTTTTGTATCTCCAACTGGATATCCGTACAATGAATTGTCTTTAGTTTTAGCTGATTCATTGTTTTCGTCGCTGATACTAACGTTATATTTCACTTCAATATCTTTGAGTGCCGGGAATCGTTCTCTGTATGTTGCTCCTTTAACATACGTAAACCCGCCGCCTTCAACGGCTTGAATAGTGGCAATCTTTTTACCGTTATCTTCTACAATCCAAAATTTATTTTTTAGAACTGGAGTGGCTGTTTTTTGTGTCATTCTTTATACTCCGATGATAGTATCTCAGCAAACTGCTGAGCATTTTCACTCATGCGGTTAAGTTCATACTTGCCGCAAAATTTAAGAAACTTAGTTCCTATTTGTGAGATGTTTTTTGTTACACTATTTTCTGCAATAGTAGTAGCAATAATTTGTTTAACGTCATCTGGTTGAGCAGAAAGATCAACCAATGTTACATTACGTTCGTAGTCATCAAGCACACGGTGCTCAATTTCGTTATGGTCAACCCAACGTTGTAACATTAGGTTATTCCAATTATATCCTTTAGTCTTTCTATCAGCATATGCTTCTAGTAGACCAACTTTGTTCTTAGTACCTTTCTTACGTACCCCAGGATATGCACTGAATACATTATCACTAGAGTCACCTCGCATACATTTTTCAAACAATAACCATTCAGGGTCTGGAATTACTTTAGGTTCTTTAGTCTTTTTATCCAATACTCTGTTACCTTTCTTATCAAAGATACCTTCGAGTGTATGCAACTCGTCGGTTATGCCATTGTACTGTTTTACGTTACTTGATAGTAGCTGGTAAAAATCACTGTCGCTACTAACAATAATATGTTCATCGTCTGGGTGACTTTGTATCCAACCTGCAATAAGATCGTCTGCCTCTAGTTGGGGGTGTTGCATAACAGTACAATTGGTTTTTTCTGACACAAAGTCTTTAAAGTCGTCAAATGCCTCCCAGAATACTTTATCTTCTTCTAGCTCTGCTTCTGTAAGGGCGGCACGAGCCACTGCCCTATTTTTCTTATACGGATCATAAAAGTCTTTACGCCAACTGCGTCCTTCAAGACAGAATACAATATGTTCACCTTGTTGATCACGCCAAACTTTGTTGAGTCCGGCTAAGGTAACATGCATTGCAAAACCTAATCGAGTCCAAGTATCAGATCCTCTAAATGCCGCATGCCGGGCACGAAAGAACGTATTTGCGGTGTCAACTAACAGATACTTCATGTGTATATCCTATTATAATATTCAAATTTTATATAGTATAATACATATTTTTGATTAAGTCAACCAATTTAAATGTGATTTCCGCCTCTTTGGAGATATTGTCTTAAATAGTCTGCCCAAGCACGATGTGCTAATTTTGGGTAATGATAACTATTTTTGTTTACTGTACTATAACCCTGTTTCTTTAGGTAATAGTAATATGTTCCGTCTTGTTCGTATGGGTTGATATAACAGTTGTCCCAATTTAGTTTTTCACGACTAAACGACACAGTGTTAAAGAAATACTGATATGTATTAAAGAATAGGTGATTTATGTTCTTTCTTGATAATTCTAAATGGAACTGATGTATTTCATCATGCCATTTATATTCTAGTTCACGTTCTTTTTTTGATTGTGTTATAATCCACTGCTTGTATTTATCTCGCAAATCTCGTGGGACCAGGTCAACTCCACTACAATTTACCTGAAAATATTCATTATCATGGAACCATTCTTCTCTTTCCCAAGTACTCCATCCAATTAATACTAGTCCAGGTTTTTCTGATGTTTCTTCAAGCCATTTCCGGGTAGTACGTACAATACGATCATTGCTACTAGCACTCTCGCTATCATTGTAAGGAGTCATGCCCAATTGATCTGCTAATACGTTGCCAAAACTTGCTATTTCGTTTTCTGGGTGTGGTTTACGATTAGGCGGAGGATAGTTATGTGGATCATCTTCTGCAAATGCAAATGAAACCACTGCTTCAGCGCCGGCCGCATGACTGTCGCCGTTAATGTATAGTATCTTTGACATTACTTCTGATTTCGAATATCAGGATCTGCTTGTTCTTGTTCATAGTTTTCCATAACAACATTGCGACAAACAGATTGAAACCAACGATCTACAATTAATTCTTCGGCTTCGCCTGGTTTGACCTGGTATCCTGCTCTGACTAAATTAACAATAAATTTATCATTCCAGTCTAATTCAAATGCCCCGTTGCCAACATCATCCGGATCAATATCCATTGAGATAACTTCAACCCATGGTTCACCTGCTTCGGTAGCAATTTCCTTTGGAGTCTTCTTAGGCTTCTGCTTTGGAGGAGTGGCTGTAGCAGGTTTCTTCTTAAACTTATCAAAAAATGAATTCATATTTCTACTCCTATTCTAGTTCGCATATACAAGTTGCTATTAATCGGTCTTCACTAATAATATGTATGCCGTGTTCGTCCTGAACAATATCAAGTACTTGATATGGTTTAATGTTACCAAAGAAGTACATATTTTTAACAGTAACTTGTTTCTTTAGTATATCTGCAAACTGGTATATGTACCTAACATAGTTTGCACAATATAGTATTCCAGCACAATTAAAATCAATACTAGGATACGTATTAAATGAGGCTAATATTTCTTTTGAACGTGTAACACGTTTAAAATTTCTGTGATTGGCCCAAAACTCTAAGTCTCTATTTTTTGCAGTTATAGCTTTAACAAGTGAACCCTTATCAATAATTATCCCAATACTGTACAAGGTAATTTTATTTTTACCAAATGTATGTACAGTCTTAAAGATAGCATCGTCAACTTGTTCTCCTGTTGTAACAATATGAAGTACATCATCTTCTTTAAATGTATCTACAATGTCAAAATCAAGACGTAGAAAACTTTGATAAACACGCTCACCTTTTACTGTTGCATCACCGGGACGATCATACATAAAATGCCAGTGTATGTCTCCAAGTTCTTTGCTAAGATGATTTAGGTTCAAATCAAAATTTGATAGTAGGTGTGGCATTCCACATACTATTTGGGTGTGTACTACTTTGGTCAAAATCCTCGGTTCCTCAGTTTGTCAATGTCAATGGGTGCTTTCATAGCCTTTTCTAATGGCGTTTCTTTCTTACGTGCCCCATGCATTTCCGAAGATATCAACGTGTAGTCTGGGTGTATATCTCCACCCTTTTTGCATTGCGAGTTCTGCGACCCTTTTAGTCGTTGCTTTATACTCGTCATACCGTCCGCCAAGCGGCATAGTATATACTGGACACTCAACCCCGGCCGCACGATACTCTTCAGTAGCTCTGCTAACTTCGTCCACATCCACATCATCGTTAACCACAAACTTAAGATACAAATCACTATTAGGAAGATTATAGTAAGTGCTAACAATGTCAGGGTTAATAGCATCACTCCAAGACTCTCCCGAAACGGATAACTTTGGGCTACACGAGAAAGTAATACATATTCTTTCTTGATGTGTGATAAAGTCAACAAACTCCGGTCTAAGAGCTTGAGTACCATTTGTTTCGATTGTAACATTTTTTAAATCTTTCATTTTCGGATGATTAAATAATTCAACATAATTTTTTTGCCAACCAAGCAATGGCTCTCCGCCAGTTATAATTAGATGAATATCTTGCCCATTGGGCATGGTCCATGAACCATTTGGTGTTAATGCTAGTAAACGTTCAGCTACCTCGTCAGTGTTAAGATTTTTCATAAAACGTTTAAACTGCGGATAGATACTTGCATACGTATCGCAACCAGTATGCACAATTGGTAAATCTCCAAAATTCTCGTATTGATCAATATTATCAATAACTTCTTGCACTTCAGGATTTGGTTCGTTTTTAGCAAAGGTTTCGTCTTTGGATCTACCAAAGTTCTTACAACGAAAGTTGCAACCAAACATACGTAAAAATACACTAGGTACTCCTACAAATTTGCCTTCACCTTGTATACTATAAAATTCTTCGCTATAACGCCAGTTCATAGTGTGCCTTTCTATTCTTGTTCAATGTATTCTTCACCAGGCAATGCACAGATAGGGCAATCAACCTCAGGGTGAGTTTCGCCATAATGGATATGCCCACAAACCGGGCATATCCACTGTTTGTCAGTATTACTTGTCACTGAAGTTTTCTTCTAACACAAGCAAACCATCGTCTGCTTCTGCAATCTTAGCAATTTGTTCAGCAATAGCACCAGTGATGTCTGGATGCTCGCCAATACCTGCTGGATTTTGCATGTAGACATCGATATTAGCAAGGCCTTCTGCCTTTTGTGCTTGATACCTTGCCTGCAATGCCAATAGTAGTTTATTGTTCATTATGGTTCTCCTTGAACGAGGTTTTTTGTACGACATACGGAGAATAAATAGCAGAATTTGCCCCGTGTTCTGCACACTCACAACTCTCACACCAACAACGTCCATTTGTCATTTCTTTGACGAGTTTGTCTGCAAAGCGCCATGCATGTTCTGCAAACTTCTCTGCACCAACCCCGTCAAATTCTCTTACTTCACATAAGTCTTTGTCCTGCAAATCATAAAATTCTTGTTTATGAGGATCAGCAATATCAATTGCTGTCTTATGATCAAAGCTATCTTCAAGCCATGCTTTGAGTGGTTTTAATCCACCAAAGTCAACGGCCCAGTTTTTTTTATCTAATTCAGAACAACCAAATGTAAATTTAAACTGCAAACTATAACCATGTAACAAATGGCAATGTGAGTGATCTGCATTTGGTTGACGGAACACTGCACTTAGTCCTATGTTGTGTCCGTATGTTTTTGTACTGTAGTATGTCATTTAGAAATCACCTTTATAATATTTAATACTATACGTTATTTGCATAATTGTCAAGTACTTCTTTAACCATTTTAATTGGTTCTTGCATATGAATACTGAACCAGACTCTTGGTTCAGTAATTACTACCTCGTGATCAACAGTTATATTGATTACAACAGGTTTATGTTTTTCGGTACCATAAGTGAACTTGGCATCGTTGCTATATACAGTTCCGTATCCACTATTATTTGATATAGGATATACTAAACTTGATTGTCCGTTCTTTATGTTGTCTCTGTGCAACGGAACATTTTTACTACTCCAACAAATTGTTGCTGGGGTAAATGTTAAATTTGGAAATTGTTTTTTAAACCAATTATCTAATATTTCGGTTTCGGGTATTCCGCCCATTACAAAGAAATCAAAACTTGGACCACTCTTGCTTATCCAACCACCTGTAGGTAGACTTGCTACGATACTGTTTACACTTTCGTATAATATATTTTCTTTGTATTTGTTTGTGTGAACATAATTTATAGCCGTGTCAGTGACACGTAATGACAGTTCAGTCCAATCTACATTGCATGTGATTTTAAAATTTGGATAAAATCCAAGCATTATTTTGAGTACCTTAATGCAAAATAAATTGCGTCTTTTTCATCAATAAAAGTACAGTACCCGATATCTTTATTGTCTTGATCAAAGTACCAACCCCATTCGTTAGTTATATTTTCTTTACACCAGTTAATTGTCGTACCTGGAATTCCACCATCGGTAGTTGCTCGCACATCAAAGTTATAATGCACATTGTATTTTCCTTCTAGACCCTTAAAGGTTCTTCCCACGGAAATACTACCCACACATCCTCCTCGGATTTATTAATCTCAATTTCTGAATAGTCAACCTTGAAGTTGCTACCCATATTGTCAATAATACTTGCAAAACGTACATTGTTATGCCATACTTCATTCCAACGAAGATCGTTAGGTAAGCACCCTGAGGGCCAATCTTGTTTAATCCAGTTGAACGTTGCACCAGTGTCATTTATATCATCTACAATTAAAATATTTTTTCCTTGTCCGCCACTGTCTTGATTAGGATAACCAAATGCATCTTCGGCCATCCATAGATTTGATTCTTGTTCATCACCATCACGTAAACGAACATCTAGTGTATGCATTGTAATACCAGTCATATGACTTAGGTATAAAGCTGGAACTAGCCCGCCGCGTGTAATTCCTACAATGTATTTAGGTTTAAAGTTATCTCTATACATTTTTGTTACAATGGAATGACATGCATTTTTAATCTGAGTATCGTCAATATAGAGTTTATTCATTGTCATTCCTTTAACATTTTTCTAGATGAAAGATATTTTTCGTGTTGAATCCATTTACCGTCTTTGATAAATCCCCAGTCTTTCCTTTGTGGTCCGGGCATAAACAATGTCCAGGCTTGAACATCAGGGTCTAGTTCAATTCTGTGTGTATTGTTGGACTTGCACATTCTAAAATGTCCGGGACCTCTCCAAAACTTTCCGTCGGGGGTATGCTCCCAATATCCACCTTTAAGAATAAGTGTAGCATATCCCCAAGGATGATCGTGTAAATCATCTGGATCGCTTTTAAGAAATTTGTGTAGGAAAATATTGAAAGGAAAGTGTTTTCTTTCTTTAATAAACACATAGTAACGTTCAAGATAAGGCTCGTCATCCAACCTATCGTAAACAATTCTTTTTCGACCTAATCGATCAAGTAACTTTAAAAACATAACTTCCTTTCTAGCACCAAAAACTGTGCTCTTTATTTTCCACAAGCAAACTCTTGTTGCAGTTTAATGTTATCCATAAACTCTTTCTTAGTGCCTGGATCATCACTAAATGCACCTCTAAGTACAGTTGTTTGTGTTAAACTACTATGTGCCATAATGCCTCTGTTTTCGCAACAACCATGAGTGGCCTGAACGTAAACACCTATGTTAGGACTACCTGTTGCTTTTTGAATCTCGTTAGCAATAACATTATTAAGTTCTTCTTGTAGTGTACCTCGCCTTGCACACCATTGAGCAATACGTGTATACTTGCTAAGACCAATTAGTGTTTCTGCGGCAATAATACCAATGTATGCAACACCGCTTACTGGTTGATGATGATGCGAACACATACTTTTAAGTTCTGAACGTACAACCAACATACCTTTGTATCCATCATCTACATGATTAGGAAAGGCTGTTGCCTTAGGCATTGGGTCGTACCTGCCACTCATAACTTCATTAATATACATTTTAGCAAGACGTCTTGCAGTATCCATACTGTTAGGGTCATTGAATCTATCAATAACCAATGCATCAAGAACATCTTCAAATGCTACTGCAATTTCATTAATTAAATCTTGTTTTTCGTATTCGTTATGGATATGTTTAGAAATATTATCACCAGCCCAGTAGCGGTCGCCTGATTCTTTTACACGATCTGTGATAATTTTAGATATTAGTTCACTCATTTAAAATCTCCGATGTTAAGGCAGAGGATTGCCATTTATTATGCGGACTTTGGTAGTTGTCCGTGATTGTCTCTTAAGATGTTACCTCTATGACAGGTAACCATCGTACTATTATATAACCTTTTTAATCGTCCGATAGAACTTTTACATTCGGATATGGTAGTATACTCTTCTACTCTATCTCTTACTTCGTAACATGGTTGTCCAATTGAACATACTATAATTAATGCATAAATGTCTATCATCTTCTTATTATACCTTTATTTAGAGTTATTGTCAAGTAGTAATATTAGGTTTTATTTCCATTTTATATCTTTTCCATTTGGATATAATTCGTCAGCGGCCTTTGGTGGAAGTTTACTTATATCTCCGGTCCTTAATCGTTCTAGTCCATCTAGTGCAATCTCAGGGGTAGGTCTCATATGGAATGCAATACGTGGAAGTATTTCTGTTTCCCATGGAGTAACTGAGAGGTTCCGCCCGTCATAACGTTGCTGAATCGTATGTTTGTAGAACGCCGGGTCGTCGGTTAGGATCGCACCACCCCAACCGAGATATAAGGGTTTGTCATAACCAAAACTTAAACATTGTAATTGTCCTGGTTGATACATATTCTTTTTAAGTAATCTTGCACTATCCCAAATACGGGTATTTTCAAAATGATATTGGCCTCTCCATACTTCTTCTGTAAGTGTATAAGAGATATCCAATCTATGTAATAACTGATAAATGCTTAGGTAGGTATATGCACTAAACTGGCATTCTTTAACTTCATCGTACCTAAAACATAGTTCTAATGCATTGGTACAGGTGTCTGTCATTACGGCCCACTTGGCACCAGTATATAGTGCTAATTGCTCCTCAAACTCCTGTATATGACTAAAACTCATGCCTGTTCTTGCTCTTTTTGTTTCTCTAGTAGTACGTTATACCAAGCCCATACGTCATTGATAATTGTGTCTAAGTTACTATTTACTGGATCCCAACCTAGTTGTGTTTTTGCTTTATCACTGCTGGCTATTAGCATATCTGGATCACCTTCTCTGCGTGGTCCTTTTTCTACTTCGAATTCGCCAATTTGTTCTACCACCGCATCAATAATCTCTTGGTTACTGAATCCTTTGCTAGTGCCAAGATTAAATGCATTGGCACCAACGGCTGTGTATTTTGTAACGGCGTTTAGGTGTGCCTGAGCAATATCTTTTACGTGTACATAATCTCTAACACAAGTACCATCTTCAGTTTTATAATCTGTACCATACAAAGTAAACTGTCGTTGGCGTAACTTGGCTTCAAGTATGCGAGCAATAATATGAGTAGCACCAAACACTTGACCAAGATCTTCACTGGCACCAGCGGCATTAAAGAAACGAAATGATACACTGTTCAATCCGTATGCACTAGCATAGTCTTTGAGCATGGTTTCAATTATTGACTTTGTATTACCATATGGGTTTACAGGATTGATCTTGCTATCTTCTGTGATTGGAAGTTGTTCGGGATTGCCATAAACACTTGCTGAACTACTAAAAAGCACAACAGGTAAATTATCTTTTTGTACGTTAATTATATTGTCTAATAAATTGATTGTACCAAGTACATTGTTCTGATAGTAGGCATGCGGATCTGTAACACTTGGACCTACTAGACTAGTACCAGCACAATGTACAATAACATCTGGTTTGATAGTTTCAATATACTTTCCAACGACCTTACTCTCACCGTAATCAGCACGTAAAAACTCGTTACAGTATGAACGTGCATTTTCATTTGCACCAGTGCGATCTAAACCGCACACATACCAACTGATATCTTTAAATGCTTTAGCAACATGGCTACCAACGTAGCCATCACTGCCGGTAATTAATACGGTGTTTTCAGGCATCTTAGTATTTCCCTTCCGCTACATGATCACGATACCTGTTACCACTTCGTAACCAAGTATTGTGTTTGTAACTGCCTTCCATAATATCAATCATACGATCAATAGTACCATCAGTCCAGTTACTGATTTTACCCATATTAGGACTTGGTTCCAAAAGACCTTGCATGATTTTACTTACTGCATCTTCTTTGCTCCACGGAGTATACAGACGTGTATAATCATTTGCAAACGTTTCAGGAAAACTTCTGTAAGCAGGATACACCACGTTACAACCCAATGCATCTGCTTCACTTACAGTATTGCTTACCCAGTCTTGCAATGCACAATTAAACAATACTTTGCTATCATTTACTGTATAGTAGTAATCATTCTTTTGCAAGTATTTCAGTATTGTAAGTTTACCTTCAGCCTGCATTGCAAGTGCTCGATCCAAATACTTTTCATTATTACTACGCAATGGACCACCACTTAGTACTGCAAACTCAACATCAGGCCTTTTCTCTTTGACCATTTCAATAACATCCATAAAGAAGTCTGGTTGCTTCTCTTGGTCAAAGCGAGCCGCAAATACTACTCTGTCGCTACGTTCTGTCCACGGTTTAATTTTGTTATCAATACGTCTTTGAACTTCTGCTTTACCAAAACTCAAACCTGAGATGTTATAAATTGGAGCAGTCCAGTTTGCAATCTTCATGTGTGCAACCATCTCTTCATTGGTTGCTAGAATATGAACATTAGGAATTTCGTTGCACATCTGTTCGTACAATGACATCCACTTGCTCATACCCCATACATGAACAAAGTCATCTGGGTCAATTGCCTGGGCTAAACAACGTAGAAAAATCTTAGGTCGTTGCTCTTCTGGTATCTGACACATGATATAAGGTAATGATTCCATACCAGGCTGAAACATGTCTTCAAAGAATACAACATCTTCACCAGTACATTCTCCATTTCGCATCATCTGTACCAGGTTCATCAACTGACTCATACCAAAGTATGAACGACCATGTGCATCTAGTACTTGCCCAACACTAATTGCTTTAGTGTCATCTATTGTAGTTCCGGGAACGACAACATAGTCAATCCCCCGGCGGTCGAACACTTCAGTGCTCCAATCTTGAAGTTGTAAAGTGTATCGACCTTCGTAGGGTTCTAAACCCATATAGAATAATTTACGCATGTTTCCTCTTGGCCATTTTATAATTGCTCTTTTTCACAAACGGTCGCTTCTTCTTGGACTGGCTATTCCAGTGGTTACGAATTCGTTTGCCTTCCTTGAATGCCAAAAAATCAACATAGTGATTGTTGGACTTATTGTAGAGATCCCGTTCATTATAGGGCCTCCCAAACTGCACACAAAACTGACGGTATTGATCGAGATCGTCGAATATTGCTGTGACTTCGGACTTCATTGTTTTGTTCCTTCTTTTGGAGTGTAAGTAAGTTGAAGTTCATTATTGTAATATGTTCTAGCAAGTTTGTCAAGTGTCTAATACTGAATTTCGCAACCATTTTCACCATCTTCAGACACATGAATAGTAACATCACGTCCTGGATAAATGGTTGCAATTTCTCTGTATAAGTCATCTGCAATCATCTCACATGACTTATAGTCTACGTTTAGTTCGCCTTCAAACAGTTTCATTAACCAACGTTTAAACTGAATGAATTCAATATCTCTATCGTCATGAAATACTTCAATAGCTACACGAAAATGAAAGATATGTCTGTGTGGGTGAGCAAGAAAACTTACATCATATTCATCACCAGTGGCAAGGTTAGGATCAGTTGCCGCGGCAGGATAACAATGCATACCTTCTTTGGTAAAAGTAACCCAAATCATTCTTTTTGCTAATCCAATAACTTCGCTGGACTTATCCATACCTTTTCCAGTTAAGCTGACTATGTTATCATTGGCGCTCATTGTTCATCTTCCTTTGTAGATTTGTTTTTAATTACATCGTCTTCCATGCATAATCCATAAACACGTTTACGATCATTAACACCTTGAGTTAAAAATTTATGATGCTTATCACCTCGGTATTCGTCCCAACGTGTAAATGTTTCACGTGTACGTAAGTTGTGAAGTTCATGCACCCATACACCACCATTGGTTGCTTCAATACCTGTGTCGTCAAGTTTGATACAAGTATTATAATTTGCACGTTCAATTCCGGGTACTTCCAAAGACACCAACGGAATAAAACGCGGTTCGTTGATAAGTTTGGAATTCATAACCAAGTTCCAATGGTGTGGTTGAAAATCTAGTGTACACCAGAAGCCTTTCTTAAGAAAAGCAAGTACAGTCAGTTCCCATATCTTGAACTCTTTAGAGTCAACAGTTTCTGGAAAACCTTTGTTTGCACCAAAGTAAAGGTGTGTACAATGTTTTGGTTTAACCGACATAATAAATTTAACTGGATATATTTTAGGCAAAAACAAAGTTTGCATATTGTAGGCTGGAGTATGTTCAATCTCTCTACCCACCATAAAATCGCTGTCAGACCTATCAGTAACCCTGACAGATTTAATAAGTGCTTCGTCGTCCATGCATCTAAACCTTTAAGTTGATTGTTTATATACTATAGCATATAAACCTATTTAGGTCTACAATTTAGATAACCAAAATAATATTTTTTACGGTATGTCGTTAAAATCGTTGTATAAAGTATATTTTGCAGTAAGTTCGTCATTGGCATGAATAGGGCTAGTACTCATAAGGTATACAACAGGAACTTGATGCCAGAATCCTTTTACAGTTTTGCAATTAGGTTCCTCGGAATGGTTATAGAAAGCACCTAATGCGGTCCTTATATAACCATGAGGAAAGTTTTTGTTTTTGATATGTACAATACCAAAAACCGTATCTTCAACAAAGTCTTGTGTAGCAAAGAGTCCAAGACCTTGTACATTTGAATCACGGATAGTTAGTCCGTCTGGCAATGGTCGATACATTTATTGCAGTCCTTTTAATCGTATCTATGACTGTGTCTGCGGTGGTTACGAGTGCAAACCTTATACCAACTTTGGTAAGGATGACCGTAACTATCATATCTAGTTTCCCAGTGTCGCTCACAACGTACATGTCTTCTAACTGGCCTAACTTCGTGTATCACTGGCGGCTGTACATATGTAACATGTGGTTGAACATAAGTTGTAGTATGTCCTTGATTATTGTGCAGTATGTTGCCAATAATAGTTCCAATTACAAATGGAGCAATCCAGTTGTTTCTATCTCCAGCTTGAGCAGTACTTGATATCATCAAGGTGCCAACTAATGCAACTGTGGCAAGTGTTTTCTTCATAGTAGCCTCCTACTTGTATGTTGTTGGTGGATCTGCTTTCTTGGATTCTTTGATTTCTCCACCACTGTTTGGTTCCAAAGTATTACCTTCTTTGGTGATTCTTTTTTGATCAACAAATTTGTATACTTGGATATCTATGCCAAATTTGTTATCTGGCATAATCTTTCTTTTTCCTTTTAAACCCTTGGCCCCTTTAGATTTTCCAACCTCTTCAGACTTCTTGTGTAATTTTTTATGCAATGGGCGTTCATAAGGTATAACATAGTTCATTGGAAATGGTTTATCGTTTTCACGAATCCATAGATAAATTTTCTTATTGCCTTCGTCAGCAATATACGAAATTACATTAAACTCTTCTGGTAACACTCTTGTTGTTGGTTGACCAAGTATGCTTTGGTATGTGTATACTCCACTTGTTACAAAGAAAACAACAACAGGAATCACAAAAAACAATCCACGCACCTTTAACTTTATTAACATCACCAACGAAATAATAAAGAATACAATTACAAGTCCGTATAACATCCATATATTAATATTTTCAAACAGTACATCTATCATTTATAATCTCCAGGTTGTGGAACATCATAAATTGATGTATTAATAAATCTAGCCGGAGTGTCATCTAATTCAACAATGTCGCCTTCAACACTAACTGTAAAACGTGTTACAGTTACTTCTTCGCCTTGCTTAGTTAGCATCAGCCTACCTTCAAATGCTTTTTTAAAAGGATTTAATTTAATAACTTGTACATTGATTGGATACATCTTTTCAGGTTCACCTTCAAGTCTATACAAGTGTAAATTAACAAGAAACTCTCCGGCCGGCACTCCGCGTATTGTTACTATTTCTTGGTTGATGTTAACCACTTGCACTTGACCATCAGCTTTGGTATATACATCAGTTACTTTTCCCATGTCATCTTTATCCAAGTGCATGGTTCCGGCTTGCTTTGCACGAAAGCTCACTATATTACCAGCTGGATCCTGTACCCAGAGATCAATATCCGTATTGGCATTTGCCGCCCAATCAAGTATAATTAAAAATTCAGCTTTCTGTTTAACTTCGCTTTGTTTTGCTACTGGATTGATTAGTATAAGTGTTAGTATATACAGACTAATAAAGGTTAGCAGTAGAATGAATAGAAAGTCAACAAATTCTAATGGATTTGATTTAGTCTTCATGATCATCTGCACCCAAGATAACAAACTGAGTTCTTAAATGCAGACTAGTGATTAAACCAAGCAATGTGGTATTAAGAGCTGTAAAGAGACCTTGGGTAAGTCCGCTTAACAATCTTTTAACTGATTGTACATCGTTGATCTCAATGTTTCCTAGAGACCCCGATAACATAATCATAAAACCAATAATAGTTCCAATCATACCAAGAGTAATAGCAATGCTACTTACATACTCTTCCTTTCTATAGTCTGCTTCAAATCCAGTTATACTGCTTCGCCAGTACTTGGCTCCAACAGATATAGTAGACATAATTAATAATGTTGTTATTAAATATGTAATAAACGTTTTATCGTTGGTGTATAACTGAGTTAATACTCCAAAATCGTGTATAATATATATAACTGCAATGGTTATAACGTTTAGCAACCACCAGTATAGCAACTGTCTTTTCACCTTATTTCCTTCATCTACCTAAAGTATCATATGAGGTTTTCGAGCTCACGTTCGATTGTTGAGATTTGATCTTTAACATGTAACTTCTTTAGTTTCAATGCACCAACTCGTCCATTGTCAGTATAACACGGTTTTGACATAATCTCATCTACTTGTGTATTTAACAAATTATGAGTTTCTTTTAAACTTTTTAAATGTCGTTCGAGTTTACTCTTTTTCATGTTATTCTCCTTTTATGAAACTGAAAACAATTCTCCAAACATTGTGTTTGCATTCTTTGTCTTTTTACCTTTAAAGCCACGGGTACCAATAATATCCATCCAGTAATTATCATACATATCAATTACTGCCATAGCAGTTTCTTTGTCGGGTGCTTCAAATACTGCATCAACAATATCTTTAAAATATGTATAATCACCTTTTTGATTCCACATCATCGCTGGATGGTCTCCTGCATCAAATCTTCTATTGGCTTCTTGTACTGCGGTCAAGTGCATGTAAACATTATGACCCATTAATAAACAATAACTGAAACTATCCCAACTAGTTTTACCTTCTTTGCCGTTTTTGTTTAAATCACCTGGTTTGTAATAGCATATATCAGAAATCTTTAATTGGTCTGATATTGGCGAATCTTCAAATACTGTATGAAACCCATCTGCAAGTAACGCATCGCTTAATTTACGTGAGTCTGTTGCATATTTTTTATCATCAGCAGTTGGACTCATTAGATAACTCCATTTGCCATTATGAGTAAATTTATTTTCTCTATATACCTGACCATTTGCCGTTGCTAAGAAAGGACTTGCACAATCAAAACTGATTGTAAAGGAAGGATTTACATGTTTTCTAACTGCTCGTTGTAGTACTGTTAATAGTACTGCCCATTCCAGTTTACTTGTACCTAAAAAATGCATCCAATCATGTATGCCTTCTTGCAACAAGTTATCATAACGCAATGTAACCAACCTTTTAAGAACCAAGTGTATATCACACATGTTTTGTCCACCCATGGACCAACCATTAAAGTGTGTATCAGGATACTTAACCGGATCACAATAGTCTTTCATTGTTTCATACCAACGTTCTGCATCAGCATGATTTGCACCTTGCAATACGTTTAGAAACTTTGCACCACCGTTGTTAACACCTTTACGGTGTTTCATAAAGTATTCATTGTTATACTTTGTGGCATCAACTGCTTCTTGCAATGTACTAATCTGACATGCTTTAGATGCTTTCTCGTCATGAATAACCCAAGTCGGAATATCTAATGCCATTGCGTAGTCACTGATATTATCTAGCCATGTCAGTATAGCCGCACGTTTCTTTTGAGCTTTAGCACAACCGCTGTTTGCTTTCCAGTCGCCTTCCCAGAGACCTTTAGCAATTTGGAAACCTCCACTATCACCAAGTATCAACGTACCTTCTTCTCTGTTGCGAACCATGTCTTCGGACCAGTCTTGCTTGTTCAAATCCAAGTTAGCATGTCCGCCGGAGTACAAACTCCAACGATAGGGAAACAAACCTTTTTGACTGTTTAGCCAATTAAGTTCTTCCATATCACCAAGTCCTGCTTTGGACAAACGATCTGGTTCAACGTAATGTTCGTTACGTTGTTTACCTATAAATGTAGCATAAAATCCGCTAATAGCTGGAAGAAAGACAGCATAGTCATTCTGCTTTGCAGTTAAGTTATCCATTTACGATACTTGTATGGCAATATAAATGCAAAGAACAAGTATAACTACCTTCCCGTAATCAAGATCAAAATCTGTACCTTCGCCAAACTTCTTTTTAAATTCACTTAGCTTCATGTAACCTCCTATTTGGTTTGTGCAGGTAGAATATAGTTATAAGCAATTAGTCCGCTGTCAACTGTAATCATTGATGCACCTTCGTCGCTGATCTTAAAAGTCTTATCACCAGGCAAACTTAGGATAGCATTAACATAAGCTACTGGCCAACTCCAGTTAGTTTTTAGTGTACCACTTACACCTTGTTCGAACACAAACTCACCTGAATGACTGCTTGGATCACCAAAGTAAAACTTTAGTTTACTATCTTCAGTTTTAGCACTAAAGGTTGTTTCGTCTGGGTGTGCTTGTGACATAAACTTCAATCGTTGAATACTAGTAACAGTTGGAACAATATCAATATTCCATGTTACATCTTTAAACTTGAAGTTCTTCAAGATACTGTTAACTACACTTTCGCCCATAAAGCGATAGTCGTTCTGGAAATCACCTTCTTTGTTTTCAAAGTGCAAGTTGCTTGGTTCATCATTGTTACGATTTACACTAAGTTTTGCTTCTTCTTTGTAAACAGGAAGTCCAAGTAAAGTATGCAATCTACCCAAGTTAGGAAGCCCAAATGTTCCAATAAAGTCTGGAATAGCATTTTTAAAGTCAGCTTCGATAACCACACTTGTACGATCTTCACTGATTGAATTTAGTTTAGTTCCGTTTTCATCACCTGTAATCTTGGCCAACTCAATTCCGCCAAGGCCGTAAGTGTGTTGAACAATATCTAGTAGATAGTCTTTCATTTTCAATCCTCTTTCATTAGATTATATTATAATGTAGCATACACTTATTCAAAAGTCAATTCTTTTGGATACTTTTCTATATGCACAATCTTAGCCATTGCTTGATGAGCTTTAATACTTTCAAGTTCTCCAGGTATACGAATCTCAATCCAACTTAGGTTTCCGATATCAAAACTTGTAACATAATCAAATCCAACACTTTGACACAACGGTATTAAAAGAGATTTAGGCATGTAGCTCATAAAATAACTTTCAGCAAACGCCGCCTGTTGTTCTATATCTGAGTTATTGTAAGTGAACATCATTGTTCCACCTGGACGCAATAGTTCTTTTGCTTGACCAAGATAGTCTTTGAGACCTTGTATACTTCTATAATTAAAATAGTTAAAACTGAATATAAAACCAAATTGACCAATTGGTAACTTTTGTATGTCTAATATATTTGGTTGTCCAGATTCTTCTTGTATCAAATATGGTCGCACTCTATTTTTATATTGATCATTGAATTTGCTAAGTGTGTTATCAATAAATTCTTGGTAGTTATCAACAATGTATAACGGATCACCAGCAACTAACTCATTGGTCATATCTCCATCTCGGCAACCAAGTTCAAGAATAGGAAATCGCCAGTCAACATACATCTTAATACGTTGACGAAATATTTCGTCTGCTTTGTCGCTCATGGTAAGTTGACGACCATCTCTAATACTTTGTGCTGAATCATATGCAAGTTCTAAATCATAATTTGAAGCATAGAATTTCTTACTTACTCTTTCAAGCTCTTCACTGATTAGTTTATTATGGTTTGCTACGTCTTCAGAAACAGAATCAAGTTGTTGTTTGATGCTTTGGAACTTTTCGTTATACAGAGAGAGTTGTTCTTTATGGGTGTTACTATTCACATTTGTATTTTCAATTAATGTACAAATGTCATCTATAGAATTCTTAACACCGTCAACTGTTACGATGTTGTTTAGTCTATTCCGAAAGCCAACCAGTTCGCTTAAACTGAGTTTTTCGTCGGTATTCATAACACACACCTCGCTGATAAAGTACCTACATAACTACTTAGTCGTCCCATTCGAACAAGCTCGTGAAAGTTGTTTTGATGTTGGTTTCACCAGCAATGTCCCACTTCAATACGCCTAATAGATTCTCAACTTTTTGATCTACAATTCCTGCTTCCATTGCACCATTGTCAAATGGTAGGTCCTTAAACCAATTTGGGATATGTAATTCATCAGTTGGGTAACCCACACTAGTATAACCCATTGGATTGTCTTTAAGTTTACATACAATAGTTTTCATACCGTCCATGATTTCTGAACTATACTTGTCGCCATGCATCTGCTTTAGTTTATTCCAGTTCATTGCGGCTCTAACATGTCCGGGCATGTTGGCTTTGCCCAATCGTTTTTCTTCAGCAGTATACTTGGTTAAGTTGTTAACACGTTTAGGTGTACCTTTTTCCCATGCTGGTCTATCAGCAAACATTATTTTAAAATCACGTACTGCTTTAATAACGTCGTCTCGTGGTGCGTTGGTAGTTAAAGTAGTAAGTAAAATTTCGCTAAGGAAGTCTTGTACTACTTTGGGAGTATCAGATCTTTTTAGATCAAGACCCATTGCTTTAACTTTACCTGGCTTGCCGCCAACATCCAACCTTGTACCTTCAAGTTCGTAGATCAAAACTGCATAACGTTTTTTCTTAATGTAAAGACCTTTACTAGCAACCAACTCACGCCCTGCTTTAATAATTTCACCCATTTCGCGTGGACAATGACAAGACTTTTCCATAAATGCCGGAAAACTATCGTTTAAGTTTTCTGCAATTTGGTCATACAGTTGTACACAAATTTCTTTGTTCCATTCCATATTACCTGCTTCGACTTCACTTTTAAGCATTGGCCAAGCACTGAAATATACAGAGTCAGTATCACCATAAATTACTGCCTCGCCAACATGATCGTACTCGCCTGTTATACATTCATTTGTGAATGCATCCATGTGTTTTGCAATAATTCTGCCAGTGAGTGTAGTTGATTGTCCTATACGATGATCAAAGAATCTACAGTATGGATTTAGAATAGCACCATACAAACTATTCAAGTTAATCTTTTTAACAAGTTGTCGCTTGTCCCAAAAGGCACGTTCTTCGCCTTCGCTATCTCGCATCTTAGCCTGTAGCTCTTTACGTTCAGCATACCAACGTTCTAGCAATCCAGGTACAATACCTTTCTTTTCGTATGTAAAGATAGTTCCGTTAGCACTGAGCATCCACGGTTGCTTACTATCAAATACCAATCTCCATACATCTGCGGCACTACACGAATCTTCGGTTCCGTCTTGCCAATCAATGGTAATTTCTACAGTGGGATCCATTTCCATAACTGCTTGGTATTCTTTACTACCAAACATATTTTCCCAAGCATCAGCAAAACTCTTTCCTTCTGCCTGCTTTTCTTTAATATAAAATTCTGTCATTGTGGGTCGTAGTTGTCCTACAACTGTTTCAGGACCCATATTCAAAGCTCTAATAACACTAGGGTATAGACTGTTCAAGTCGATGGCACCAATGTATTCGTGCATACCTCTTTTAGGATATGCAACATAAGCACCTGCCGCTTGTGTTTCTGTATGTTCTTCTTTTTTAGTTCTACTAGGAACTACAAGTCCTAATGAATGTGCTTCGTTGATAATTGCTTGTTCGGTAACTGCAACCGCACCCATTGTAGTTGGAAGTAGAACAGTATTATCATGTGCAATAACATTTGCTAAATCAAGAAACTGTAACTTCCTATCTAGTTTAACAAGCAACATAACGTCTTGTCTATTATAGTCTAAAAACTTTTCAAAGTCGCCGTTGTACAGTTGATCAAGTGTGCCGTCGTATGCAACTTTCTTTTCATCAAGTTCATACTCACCAATTGCATCAAGTGCATAACTATGACGCTCTTCGTATGTGTATTTGCGGTATAGTTGCATATAATCTAAATGTACACGACCAATCAAATCAAACGTAATGTTCTCTGCGCCAAAACGTTCAAACATACGTTTTTTAGGATATTGTCCCCACAAGCAAAAACGTCTTGTATCATCTTTGCTCAGTATACGATTGATACGTAAAACAGTATATGGAATATCATAGCCTTCGCTATTCCATCCACTAAGGACATCTGCATCATCAATCAGATCAAGAAAGGTTTCGCATAATTCTTCTTCACGTTTGAATATATAAGTGTCATCAAATTTAGCACAAATTTCAGTGGCCGTTTCCCAACTCATACTCTTAGGTGGTACTGCTAGTGTAATAAGTTTATCTGCCCAATCCAAATACAATGTAATTGATGTAATCATATTGAATGGATCACTTGGACTACTGTATCCACGTTCTGGATCAAAATCTACTTCAATATCAAAGAAACATGTTTGTAGTTTAGGTGCGTCTTTGTTGAGATAATTGTTCTCTAAACAACGCAATACTGGATTGATGTCGCTTTCGTGTACACTTTTATTAGAATTAATACGTAATTCTTTTTGAAACTCTTTGCTATTGCGTGTACTGAAACGACTTACAGGATTACCGTATATAGTTTTATGCTTGCCTCTTGCATCATCATAATAAAACACATATTCAGCAGGGTATTCCGTAAAGTTTCTTTTTCCGTCAATACGTTCTACCACGTGAATCATATCACGTTCTCTATCCAGCCTTGCGTCAATATAACTCATTATACACCAATCCTAATATGTACACTATAGTAAGCGAAAAGTTCAGAACAATCAAGCTCTTTTCTTTCCATAATATTCCTACGGCTGTCCACAGTGCATTGCTAACAATAAAGAGCACATGATGGATCAAGAGATGCGGGACGAAACTTGCAAATAAACTTGCAAGAATCAATCCCGCTGTAGCACTCCAAGCCAATTTTTGGTATGGCTTGACTTCCATTTACAAGGTCTTTCCGACAGTCTCAAGAATGTCGTTTAGTACCTCGTGTTCTGCGTTTGCATCACCTAGTCCACTTTTGTGTGCAATATTAATTGCTTTTTTTAAAGTAGAAGGTTTAATTTCCATTTCCTCAGCAATAGCTTTAACTGTATCACTAAGTCCAGCATTCAGATCTTCTACTTCTTGCTTGACCTGAATCCCTTCATTGATTACTTGTGTAAGTTTTGCTTTTTGTTCTGAGCTAAACATAGTCATAGATAGTTCTCCTTAATTTGTACATATTATATAACAGTAATTGTTGTTTGTCAACCCTGATATTCTTCCAAAAAGTGTGTGATTGCTTCTGTAACACCTTCTTCCCATGGATAGTGTCCCATGTTATAACGATCGTAATAAAACGGACTGATATCTAACATTCTGCGTTCTTTATCGCTCGCTTGACTCGATATCTTAACCTTATGGTAGTAATATCGATCGTTTTTATCAAAATCGTATAGATAGTCTCTTGCTTGCCATTTAGTACCAGGGTCGCCAAGATGTATCTTTTCATAGAAGGTATGTAAGTTGCTATAACTCCAACGTTGCATACGATCTGTGTGAAAAAATACTTCACGTATAAAACGATCGTACAATGATGGTTCAAGTGCATCTTTATAATTTCCTTTAAGATGCTGTAACGGTCTCTGCATTGAGAATTGATACTTGAGATTAAAATAATGCCACCACCAATAATCAGCAATAGTACTTGCATTTTCTAAACCAGCTTCAGCAAAGTTGTCTGCAACTTTGTTAACATACCATTCACCAAAGTCTGGGTGTGCCCATCTGCTTACCTGACGGTCATAAAAGGTTTTAATTAAATGTCTATTCTCGTTTGCTGGTAATAGGTGTTTCCCATCAGGTATTAAGTGTGCAAAGGCGCCAATGCTTGGCCCGTATAAACAATCACCCGGATCACCATGTAACAACATGCTCTTACTAAGGAATTCGTTGTTAACATCAATAGTATTGAGGTATTTAATTTTTAGTTTATTACTGATATGGTTCCTGTAAAAGTCAGGATTCTCCAAGTAACTATCAGTGTTCATTACTACTGTGAGAATATCTCTATCTGCTGGATCTAATGTTTTAAGAAATGACACAAGTACACCTGAGCTGTCAATTCCTCCTGACCACATAATGTGTATGTCTCTATTGGTGTTTTTAGCCAAATTGAATAGTTCGATTGCACGTTCATCAAGTACATCTGATAGTTTATCATCAATATAATATAATTCTGGCATTCTCCAAAGATCTCTATTAGGTGTGTTCCATGGAGTTGTAAACGTACCAACACGAGGCCTAACATCTTTAACTCCGATATTGAGTCTGCTATATCGTTGCCAATGATTTCCGTATGGGTTTTTAACATCAAGGTGTTCAATAAGCATATTGTCTACCATACATGCATTGTTAGTAATTTCATCAATATGTTGATCAACGGCTTTCATTTAATGAATAACTCGTGTTCCAAGACGATCTTGCATTCGTTGGCGGAGGTCTGGAATGCTGTCAGTAGCACTATCAAACAATCTTTGAATATCGTCATCTTCTAATATTACACTGTATAATTCAATAGCAGTTTGTAGTAACACCGCACCTGTTACATACAGTTGCTCTTGTGATGTTTCTTCGGCAAATTGTCTATCTATTAGATTCCATATTTGTTTTTGAACATCGTCAATTTTCATGTCTTCGTTGTCACTCATAATCCTACTTCCTTCCAATCATATTGTTCCATTCACATATTATAGTTTTCATCAAGCCACTCCAATACTTTAGGTGTTACATAACGTTGAGTGTGACATTTAACAGGAATACTATTTAATTCTTGTGTTAACTGTTTAACCATGTCACCTACTTCTAGTTCTAAATCAAGACTCTGTAGTTTATCAATGACCTCTCCTTTGAATTGTCTCAAGTATTTCATAACACTAAAGTTATAGTCAGTCTCTTGAGCTATTAAGTTACGAAGTGCTTCGTCGTCTGGCATTAAAAATTTAGTATACTCTGTCAATTGAGTTAGGCCGTTCTTTTGTGTACGACTACGTGTACGTACTATATCTTGAAAATATCCATATTCTTTGTTAAACACACGTAAGAAGTCTCTATAGAATTCTGCTTGTTTGCTAAATTTTTCGTTTACATCACTGTGATTTGGACTGGATACAAATTTAATTTTACCATCACTTTTTGCATGAATGTCGGTGCTAATATTAATCAATTGTGGATCTGCAAATCCAATTTTGGTATGTCTTCCTTTAGCAAGTAAACCATCACGATATCCGTGTACATCATTCAATCTGACACAATAGAATAGTATTCGATGTGAAAAGATAAACTGAATTGTTTTTAGCATTTCATAACTGCGATCAGTTACCAAAAACTTATTTGCCTTAACATTATACAATGCATAAAGTTCGCTCATTGAAATCTACCTAATAATGACATACTCACTTCTTCAACAGCCGTTTCTGACCAATAATGCCCTTTCCAGTTCTTGTCAAAATAGAAAGGAATGTCATTGTCTCTCCTAGTAATTATGTCTGCTGGAGCTCCTGCTGTTTTAATTTTAGTTGAGTAATAAACATCATTGCCATCAAGTTCGAGTATATAATTACGAGCAAAATGTTTATGGTTACTTCTATCCAGGCCAATTAAATTGTCAAGATTACTATAACTCCAATGTTGCCAATCGGCCGTGTTAAAGTAAGTGTTACGAGCAAAGTCTGCAATATGTGCAGGAGTAAACTCTGTTGTTGGATCTCTACGACTAAAGAAGAAAGCACGTTGGCATGAAAATTCCCACTTAAAGTTATAGTAGGTCCACCACCACCAGTCTGCAATACTTGTAACATTCTCGGGTTGAATCTCTTCCAAGTTTTCGCAAACTCTTTGAGTAAACCAATTGCCAAATCCTTCTGCATAATATGGATGGCTTGGGTCTGGTTGTATGCTTTCCGCTATTTGATCAACATAGTTTTTCCATGGTTCTTTATGTACACCTTGCTCAATAAATGTTGCATACGCAGGAATACTAGGACCTTGTAAACAGTCACCTGGGTCTCCGTGTATTACAATATAGTTGTCTAGCAATTCAGGAGTTAAATCAAAGTATTGGTACGGCATACATCTAAATTGATTACTAATGTAGTTAACATAAAACTGTGTGTTTTCAAATATGCTAGTAAAGTTGCAACATATAATAATCAGTTCTCTATCAGCAGGTTCTATGTTTTTAATAAAACTTGTAAGTACAAATGTACTATCAATGCCACCACTCCATAATAAAAGAAGTCTACGATTAGAATTTTTAGCTTCATCAATTAATTCTAATGCTCTGTGGTTTGCAATGTCTTCAAACGTATCTGGAGTATATGCAAGTGCCGGCGGAGCAAACTCTGGGCTAGTACTTGCATTCCATGGGTTTTCAAATTTACCTACACGTGATCTCCAGTCAGCTACTCCAATAATACAACGATTTAAACTCTGCCAATATGTAGCATTTTTGTTTTTAAACTCAGTTGGATACATAGCAATAGATTGTACCATCCGACTGTCGGCCATACTGTCAGTAATTTTCTTGTAAAAGTATTCTTCAGCACTAGGCATTCATTGATTTCCTTGCCATAAGCAGAGCTTTTTGTGCTTGGCGTTGTAGCATTTCGCTTATCCTTTTTTGCCCAAATGCAAAGATTGGAGGAATAGCTTGAATCTCTTGGTTTAATCTTGCTATCAAATCGTGTAAGTTAACATTGCTATAGTTTATATTCATTAAACTCTGTTGCAAGTGTTTTGTATGATTTCCCAATACACCTGTGTTTGCTTGAATCTGTTGTGTTTCGTATTCAACTAATTCGTTAATAAAACCGTCGGCTCCGGTCTGTTCAATAACAAAATCTGAAAAAGCATTTATACCGTTAATTTTTTGATCGTTGCCTTTGTCTCGATGCTTCTTATATACATCAAGCTCTTTCCAATGTATATTAATAAATTCATGCAACAGAGATATGTGAGTAACCATCATCTCTTGTGTGTCAGTAATAGGTTTAAGACCAAAGTGTTCACGTGTACTAATAAAAGCATCATCAAACTTTGGAACTATCTTAGTACCAACTGTATCTAACTCAAGGAACTTTTTAAGTCTAAAACTTCCAGCATAATCTTTAAAATTAAGTTTAGATATTTTGTCAGCATCACGTGTTTGAATTAAATCAAAGTCAACAAACAAACAAGGCAACTGTGAGCCAATTATATGCTGTGTCCGTTTAAGTGAATTGTATTCACCAACAGTTAAAAAATAGTTTTGATGTACACTTAATAAACCAAACATTAATGTAACATATGCCTTCCTAGTGTATGCCCCGGTGGATAATCAGGATCACCTGGTGGTATTACATTTATCATTATAGCAGTGAGTGCTATGATTGTCAACAATAAAATTGCTGATCTTATAATTCTATCCTTCAAAGGCATGTAATAATTCTCGTACTATATTTTTGGAGTTCTTATCAAACTTGTGTCCAATCCAATTAGAATCGTATACAAATGGAAGTGTTTGTTCAAGTATAGCTTGGTTTAAGTTTGTGCGTCTACTGGCCATAAACTTTTTATAGGTTGAATAAAGATCGTCCTTGGTTAAAGTATGTATGTACTGTCTCATTAATGGTTTATAGTCGCTTGGTGTTTTAACTATTTCGTCAATATTACTATAACTCCAATTTTGGAAATCTTCATTAACATAGAATACTGTATCATAATAGTACTTGAACTCGTCTTCGTGTATGGGTTGATCAGTGCTTTCTCTTGTAAAGAAAAATGGGCGTAACATACTTCCGTGCCATTTAAAGTTTACATAATGCCACCACCAAAACGAAGCAATACTTGTAGCATTGTCAGTAATTGGTATTGCATTAACTAACTTTTCAATATACCATTCCGCCCAACCAGGTAAGGATTCTTTGCCATTGCCAACTACCATTGCTTCAAGTCCATCAATTAAAGTGCCGATGTTCTCTCTAAACGGAAGTAAATGTTCTCCGCTAGGAACCAATGATGCAAATGCGGCCACAGTTGGTACACTTAATAATGCATTCGCTGGATCTCCATGTAGTACAATAGTATCTTTAAACAATTCAGAACTGATGTCTAAGTTTAACCAGTTAATTAAATTAAACTTTCCATCTACATAGTGCTTAAAAAAGTAATAGTTCTCAGCAATACTATTAGCACTCATAATAACACTATATCGATCTTTTAATTCGTTACTTGGGATATTCTTAATAAATGCTGTAAGCATGGTTGTTGAATCAATGCCACCACTCCACATAATCCATATCTTTTTATTATCTCGTATTGCAATTTTGTGTAGCTCAATTGCACGTTCGTCTAAGATATCGTCTAATTTTTTAGCAGTAGTTGATAACTTGGGTAATTTTATATAATCAGGGTGTTCATCGTTTAACCATGGCGTGGTAAATTTAAGACTGCGACTACGTATATCATTGAGCATAGGAATGTTTTTAAAACTTGATAGCCAATAGTTCCCATACTTTCCCATATCTTCGTTGTCAAGTGCAATACCAATGTAACTGTTGTCAACTAAACGATTTCCTTTAAAATAATCTTCAGCGGTCATCATTGATTTACCGCTCCAAGCACAGATTGTTCGTATTTGTTTGCTTTGTTGGTAATTTCTTTTATTGTATTTTTAAACAGTACATTATAGGTATCAGGATCAACAGTAAAGTTCATTTCCATAATAGCATCTGTTACCTTTATACGCAATTCACGCATTTGTGATTTATATCGTTTTTCGTCTGCAATGTCAATTTCAAACATATTATCAAGTTGTGAATTTGTAAATTGCTCTTGGCAAAACGTCTGGAACATTTCGTATCCTTTAATAGTATATGAAAACTGTTCGTCTAGTATTGCTTCTCGTTGATCAATAGCTGTTTTAAATGATTCAATATACTTAGATGCTGATATCAAATTTTGATGTATGTTGTTGTCTTCGTTGGTGGCATCTGTAGCAGTTTGGATGATGTGCATTTTTCTTTGCCTAAACGGAGCAACATCAAGTTCAACCTGTAATACTTTAGCATTATTAAATGTATAGTTTACACAACTATAAAAATCAAATTCTTTATCAACACGATTGTTGTTTTGTTGTTTCTTCCTGTTAAGCAATCGTTGTCGGTGCAACATTTTTAAAGTCACAGGGACTAGATACAATAGATCATTTCGTAAAAAATGTAATTGTAAACGTTTAGTAACTTCGTAGTTTTTGTGGTAGAAAAAAATACGGTTCCGATTAGAACTAACTAATGCGAAACCGAGTTTTTCTTGTTGTGCATTATAGTTGCTCATAGCAGTATTTACACTGCTATAATGCTAATGCCATATTTTTATTTTGTGACGTAGCCTGCGTCTTTGTATTCTTTAACTATTTTATCTTGGTTTTCGGTGTAAGATTCTTTTGTGATCCAATGATCTCCGTTTTCATCATTGCAATCACATTCGCAATTTGTTGTAGGCTTGTGCATTTCATCTCCACAATGCTTACATACCATCATTGCCCCTTCACCAAAAGTTGCTTTTTTAATTCTTTCTTCTTCTTTTTCTTTGTCGTTTAATTTTTTATTTTTATCTAGTAGTGCCATCATTCGGTCTTTGCCATCAAATGCACTAGAGTTTCTTAAGCCTGAAAGACTGCGTTCTGTTATTCCCAATTGAGCCATAACTTCACGTACCATAATGCTAACATCACTTGAACCTAATTCTTCTGCACCAGCATGCCATTCTGCTACATCATCAATAGCCATTATCAGTGCGTCAATGCCACCTTCTTTTTTTAGTGCTTTAGATAATAAATCTGTGTTCATTTTAAAACGGTGTGTTATCGCTCCTGCAACGTCTTCTTGCGATGCACCTTCGTATTCTGTTACTGCTGATTCCATAAAGTTACCACTTTTCATTTCATCGTGCCAATAATCTTCAAGGCTACGTGCAAATGCTCTACGTGTATCAGGACTAAACATACGTAGTCCTTCTTTTGATCCACCAGCGTGGTCCATGCCATACTTTTGTGCGGCTCTGTCTGCATGATACTTCCAAAGTTTCTTGGCTAGTTCACTGTCGTAAACACCCTTCTTAAACTTCTTGCTTAGGTTCTTTGCAATAGGAACATAACTCTGTCTGTAAAGAGATTCGTCATTTTCTGCATACAGTTCCAACTCACGAGCGGCATCATCATCTGCTTCTTCGGTAACTGAGTTTTTTGTAAATTTATGTTCTGCCTCAACTTTGTATTTCTTTCCGCCAACTTCAAACTCATCTTTGCCTGCATCAATAGCGGCCTGGCGTTTGCCTGAAAATTCGTTTCCTTCAGATTTTAGAAGATTTTCATCATCCATGTACCTTGGATCGTCCATTTCGTGATGTCTACGGAAGTCTGCTACAAAGTCTTTTATAGTATCTCCGTCTAAATAACGAATAAGTTCATCCATTACTACCTGATGACTGCCTAATTCTTCAATTAAATCGTGGATTGGATCTGCGTACTGTCCAACCGCTTCGTATTTTTTCTTACCGTATTTGCTTTCTTTCTTTGTACCTTCTCTTTCATCTCTCTTCATTTCAACATATTTGTCGTACATTGATGGATCACAATCATATTTTTCACATGCTTCGTCCTGTGCATCTTCTGGCTCCATGCCTTTGTCAACTAAATCCATTTTCATTTTATTGATCTTAGAATAGACTTTTCCAACGTCTGCAATTTGATCAATGTCTGACTCTTCAAGGTCGTCTTCGCCATCATCATCTTTGTAGTCTTGATCAAATTTACCAATAGCATCTTTGTACTTTTTAGTAATGCCTTGTTTATCAGCTTCTTTGTAAACGCCCATTACTGTTTTAATGTCTGCTTTGTTTCCTTTTCCTGCTTCGATTGCATCAACTGCTTTCATAACATCCAATGACATTTGATCATCTTTGATGCGAGGTAATAATTCAGTAACAACATGTAAAATTAATCTTCCGTCATTTTCATAACCAGCTGGGTATAGTTCGTTTCCGGTCTCAGGGCCAAATTCCATTGGTTCTTCAGTGATACGACTTTCAACAACCTTTGTTGCTTTTTTTGTTGGTTTAAATTCTGATAATAGCATTTTTCTTTTTCCTAGTCTTTAATTTTACTTAGAACACCCTTGACTTGATTTGCTAGAGCTGGGTCGCCCATAGCTACTTGTACTTTTGCACCGATCTCTTCAGCATTTTTAGGGTCATCTGCTGGTTTACTAACATCAATATCAAGTCCTGATGATTTTAGTGAATTCATATTGGTATTAATAATGTTCTGCTTTTTAATCTCTTCTGGATCTGGTGGATCCATTTCATCTAACTGTTTAAAAGAATCAAGTTGTTTTTGTAGTTCGTTAATACGTTGTTGCAGTTCACCTGCTTTCCCACGTGATTCTATTTTTCTTTTGCCGACGGCCAACTTAGTTGGTCCTTTATTGCCACGAACATTATCTTCATGTTCCTGAGCACCTAATATTTTAAGACATTGCTTACCTGTTTCATAAACGTCTGCTGGATCTGCATCAATCATGTCTCTCATTGCGGCATAACAACTTAATGATGCATCGTCACCTTTCACATGCATGTTGGCAAAGTAATCGCCCATTTCATCTGCAATATGATCATTATCAGTAAAGTCATCACTGGCCATATCCATTAAATGATAGATATCCATCAACAACTCGTCTTTAAGTTCTTCTGCACTCATGTTACTAGCGGCTTCTATGTCTTCTTCATCGTAAAGGTTGAGCTCTTGTGGATCTGTAATTCTATCCACTTTATCAAAAGCTTCAACAACTTCGTCGTCCATTAAAGTTAGAAGGTCTTGGAATGATCTACCTTGTTCTTCTACTTCTGCTAATCCCATTTCTTTTGCTACTTTATAACGTAGTCGATCAGCATCACCTGGCTCCATGTCAGCACTGCCCTGGCGACGGGCTTCGTGGTCCACTTTACTAGCATTATCTCTGCCTAGTTTATCTAAGTCTTTGAAGCCCATTCTATTTTCGTGTAGAGTTTTGGTTGTCTGTTCATTATGGTCTTCCAGTGAACGTAGATGCTCGACTAATTTATAAAAATCACTCATTATACTTTCTCCGCTTCAGTTTTTTTAGATTTTTTTCTTTTTAACGGAGGGTCTCCAATAGGTAAAACATTACTTCCTCCAACAGCGATACCAGATGAAGAAGTTGTTTCATCTAGTGCTTCGTTGTATAATGATTCAGCTTTCTCTTCAAATGCCATAGGGTCAACATCTGGAACAGCTACTACATCATCTTGGCTTTTTTCAATTTGTTCGTATTCAAGGGCATCAGCGGCGGCACTAAGCATCTCGTGTGCTTGTGTAATCTTAGATTGTATCCAACCTTCTAATCCTTCAATTTCATTGCGTTCTTTAAGTAGTTCATGAATTCTAATTGCGTCTTTTGCCGCATTGTAGCATTGCTGTCTTGCCATCTGAACTTCATGGTCAAGATCCATTGTCAGTGCTTTTTCTGACATATCTGATCTTTCAGCAACAAAATGTGATGATTTCATATTATTAACACCCTATGTTATTATATTGTTATTATTTATGCTGTAACAGCAATATTGTCGGATTCGATAACTTCCGGATTTTTGGTTGTAACTGCAAATGTTGTATTTACGTTTGGCGTTACAATCTGTACGTCATCTACCTTAAACTGCCCATACTTACTTATGTTTTCAACAACGATATTATTACGTGTATTTTCGTCTATGTTAACAGTAACTAATTCATTTAAATAGTTTTTATGTGTTTCCCATATAAATTTACGTTCAGTTAGTAATGTACCATTGCACCATAGCCGATATACAGGTTGTTCGTGTGTTTCATGTTTGCAGAATATATTAAAACTGACTTCGTGTATCATGCACCAATACCTCTGCTGTTGCGTCCACCTTTGCGTCGAACATTTTCAAGCTCTGCATATGCATCACTTAGTGCATTTAACATAACACGTAACGGACTTTTTTGCAAGAGATAATTTGCTTGTTCGGCTTGTTCTGGACTCATTGCTTTCATTTTGTCAGCTAAGTCTAAAAACTTTTCAGCTAAATTTTTATGTAAAGAATCTATATTCATTCTACCTACGCCTGGAACAAGAACTTGACTCTTAAGCATAGGATCATCACGATCAATTTGATATAGTTCTTCGCCTATTTTATTAATAGTTTTAATCTGTTCGTTTACCATTGGCGGTAAACCTTTCTTGTTTAGTTTATTACCAAACTTTGCGGCTTGTCTTTGTGTCTCGCCGGGTTTTACATCTGGAGTAGAATTTTGTTTTGTAATAATTCCGACTCCGTATTCGTTAATTTTAGACTCTAATATAATTTGCCCTAATGCAACGTTTATGTCTACACCTTCTCTAATTTTTCCATCTTTTGTTAGCTTGTCAACAATTTGACTAAACCCTTGTTTCGTGCCTAACAGTTGATCCATGTTACCTTGATTCTTAGGGTTAATCTTAGCATAAGCATCAAGTACTGCTTTAGCAGTAAACTTATCAACTGACATTCTTCCTGTTGGAAATTTAATTTCTACTTCTGTTGGCTGTTCTGGCTTTTTGCTAAACATGCGACCAATCATACTTTGTCCTGCTGGCCTCTTAACAAGTGAAGCAAGTTTGGTCATAATATCTGTTACAATAGTATCGTCTGGGGTAAACACTGCTTCGGTTTCAATACTTTCTTGGTTACCAAGTTTTCCGTCCCATTTATTAAATTTAGAAACTTGTGTCTTGCCTCTATTTTGTATTGTAAGATTTTGTGAACTTGCATCTCCTCGACGAGCTTGATTACCAATTTCACCTTTGATATCACCTTTAACACTATTTGGAGTGATACGTTGTATGCTACCAAATGCTCTTGTAAGTTTGGTAATTGCACTTAGGATATCTGCATCAGCATGAGCAGGCATTGGTGCAGTTGAGGTTCCTACTGCTACTGCCGCCGCGGCCAAAGTTTTTTTCCAATCTTCTTCAAGATTAGTCTTTGACGCAAAGCCGTATCCTTCTTCTATACTCTGTTGTTCGTTGGTTTGTAATTTTGCATCCATGATAGCTTTAACCTCATTATTGTACCCGCCAAATAAATCCTTGATCAAAGATTTACGTGTTTCATCGTTTGATTTTGCGTATAATGAGCGAACTTCAGTAGCACTACGCATAGGCTCACCAAGTACTGTAAAGTTTAATGTTTTAATCGCAGAAATATAACCATGTTTGTCCATAGTTTCTGCATTTTTTAAATCTCTGGGAAGTGGTTGTAGGTATGAAGAACTGCCATCTTTTTTAGGTTTAAAACTAAAACGGGGATCTTCGGCCATATCTTTATCGCTCACAGCAAAGATAATGACTGTGTTTTCTTTATTAAATGAATCTGTTAATTCAGGAACAGTATACATGTTACGTGTTTCAACAACACGATCCGCAGGAACACCTGCAAGTTGCATCATTTGTAACTTGTCACTGTATGAAAACGGGGATTTTGGAAGTTCTACTTTGTTGCTTGTTGCAATCCAAACTCTGTCTCTGCCAAATTGGCTAACAAGAGTTTCGTACATATAGGCATGCCCTTTGTGAAAAGGGTGAAATCTACCTGGAAGTATTGCTACGACCGATTTATCTTCTATTGAATCTGCAACAAACATCTAAATTCTCTCCGTTGCAGTATTTATGTTAGTTTACAAACTTAAGATATTTGCTCTAAGAGCCAGAGGTAGACTGGAGTACTAAATTTATAACAATATGATCCATTCCAGCCCATTGTTGTACAACCTGGAATTGTTGATACGTTTTCTTCACCTTTATATGTTACTGGTTCGTCAACTTGATAATATCCAACATCGTCTGATTTATCGCCAAAGTCAGCACCAACAGGCAATTTAATTCCGTCAATTGAAATATCATGTACAGTTAACAACATGTCGTCAATGATATTATAGTTGTCTGGGTCGTTATAATTGTCTTTTTTAGTGTCAGTGCTTTCTTTATTTAAAAGGTTAATTTTTAATAAGCATTCTGTTTCATTTGATCCTGGCAAAGGAACTGAGAATGCAATTTCTTTTCTTTCATTACTAGGTGCATCAAACTCAGTTGGCCCTACGGCTTCAACATCATTGACTAAAATGCTATACATTGGTTTCTTATCCCAGTACTGACCACTAATCTCAATAGTAAAATCAATATTTTCGTTGTCGTTTGACATTATTTTTCCTCTTTTTCAGGTAGTTTTTCAGGACGTAACATTTTTAATGTGTTACGCAATGCATCTGGAACTTCGCCGTCGGGTTCAATATCACTGATATCTCCGCGTGGTTGTGCAAAGTCGGGTAGCTTACTTAAATCACCAAGGAACTCATGATATCCAGTGTGATCTAATAATACTTTACCGTGTGCCCAAATTGTTCCGCCAATTCTTTTCCATCGTTCACAGAAAGTCCAATCCTCGCTTAGGTACCTTCCATTAATAATCATAGTATCAAAAATAGAATACATAAAAGGTTCGTACTCTTTACCATAAAATACTTCATCAACATATTTGGTTTCTGGATTAGCATGACATATCTTTAAGTATACGTCTTTCTTAAACATTAAGAATCCTGTTCCAATGCTATCAACTGTAAATATGTCTCCTTGTATATCAGTCTGTTCATTTAAGTTTACTGCATAAGAGACTGGGTATCCTTTTTTAGGGTATAGTCCGCCAATAACATCTTTATCTGCGGCAATCATTTGAAATATACTCAATGGCTCAAAACGTATGTCTGCATCAATGAACATACAATGAGTTGCATTTTGATTGTACATCATCTTAGCACTAAGATTGTTTCTAGCACGAGTTACCAATGACTCATTGGAAATGCTATCAAAACTCCAATTGAGTTTTAAATCTTGAGCGGCCAATATGAACTTGAACATACTGCTCATTGTTGCTTCGCTTACTTGTCCAGCAAAACACGGCATTGCAATATGCAAATGATATTTTGAGAAATCTACCGGAACTGCGTCTTCAGGAAGCTCAGTAACAATTTCAAGCTCGGGTTTAGGCTCCTGCATTTAGATTCTCAATCTCAACAATTACACCTTCACCTGCTAACTCTTGTGCAACCTGTTCTAGGTTGTTTTGGAGATCAGCTGGGATTATGCTAGAATCACCTGCGTCTGATTCTTTTGCGAGTTTGCTAAATCTAATAGCTATTACCTGTTCTATAATTTTGGCCATTCATGCCTCCTTGATTATATACTATGTTTATTTACTTATATAATTTCGATTGTTTCAACTTTTAAAATGGAAGAAGGGTAGATCAGTTCCAACATTGGCAAAAATGTTAGATCGTTTGAGTAAAACCAAACCTGCGAAAATCTTCCTTTTGAAAGTGTTCTTGCTACTGTGCGTGATATTTTAACTGTATCAATACCCAAATTGTCAAGGTAATTCTTAAAGGTAATTGAAACAGTGTCTCTCTTGTAACGATCACGTACTGTAACTCTGTATTGATATCCTACATCTCGTTTACGATATATAATATTATTTTTTAAATCTTCTGATGCTTGTGTACTATGAGGTACTGAAACTTCGTGTATTCTATTGTTGCAATCAATTCTACTAACAAGTGTTTTAAGGTCTTGTTCGTTGGTAGTATAAAGAGCAAAATATGGTTCTTCAACTCTGAACTTGAATGACATTTCGTCGGACATTCCAAGTGCAATGCGAGTTTTTTCTAATTGCGTACTATTGATAGATTCAAATTCTCTGCCTGCAGGTGCCCAACTACCTATCTGTTTATATCGACGATATGTTTCTTTACGCATATCAACATAAACAAGCGGTTCTCCCCAATGTGTTTGGGATTGTTCTCTGAGGTACATGCCTCCTGGGCAATAATACTTTGCCTTACAAGTAAACTCCTTGAAATAAACCTTTGTACTTTCAAGTATGTTAACTTTTTGGTTTAAACTGATCCAGTATGATGTATCCATCGTTGTTCACTTTAGGTTGGTCAAAGTCTACTTCTGTAGACTTAACGTTAAAAATAATCTCGTCATTAACGTAATCAACTATAATTATATGATTAGGCTCTACTGATTCAAATATTAACTTTTTACTTAGCGGAATTTTAATAAGATTGTTAATTGTTCGCTGTAATGGTCTTGCTCCCATCTTAGGATCGTAGCCAACATCAGCAATATGTTTAATTGCTTCTTCTGTTAAACGGATTTTTAGATCTTTCTCAACAAGTAATTCATTTAGTTCAGTGATAAACTTGCAAATAATCTTTTTAATTGCCATTGTTTCAAGTTTATTAAACTTACATACTCCATCAAGTCTGTTTCTAAATTCAGGTTTGAAGAATTGTTTAACAGCCTTATCGTCTTCTCCAACTTTTTCAAAATCTCTACCAAGGCCAATGGCATTCTGATCTCCAGCAGTTGCTCCAAGGTTTGAAGTTAATATAATAATAGCATTACGAGCGTCTGCTTTCTTACCATTTGAACTAGTAACTGAACCTTCATCTAATAATCCTAATAATACATTACTAACATCTCTATGTGCTTTTTCAATTTCGTCAAACAATATAATACAGTTAGGATTCTTCTCAATATCAGATACTAATAACCCTCCTCCAAGATTTGCATCATCATACCCAACATAACCCGGAGGTGCACCAATTAGTTTTGCGGCAGAGTGTTTCTCTTGGTATTCACTCATATCATATCTAAGCAATTTCATATTCATGTGTTCGCTTATTAATTTGGCTAGTTCAGTTTTACCTGTGCCTGTAGGACCAATAAACAAAAAACTACCAATTGGCTTGTTAATTGCTTTAAGTCCGGCTTTGCTAACATAGATAGTTTCTAACAATGTATCAACCACTTGATCTTGACCAAATAGTTTGCTCTTAATATGATCTTCAAGTTTACTAATACCAACACTGCCTTGATCGGTTCCTAGTTGGTCGACTGGAATTTTAGTTGCCTTGCTAACTGCTTCAATAATATCTTTGCGTTGCAATACAAAATTACTTCTTTTAAGTTTAACTTTTGCTGAGGCTGTGTCAATTAAATCAATAGCTTTGTCCGGCAACTTCTTATCAGTTTGATACCTCACACTTAGATCCACTGCGGCAACCAATGCATCGTCATGTATTTCACCGTTATGGAACTCCTCAAAATAAGGCTTTAATCCACGTAGTATGTCTTTTGTTACATCTGACGTAGGTTCTTCAATTGTCATACGATAAAATCTACGCATTAATGCACGATCTTTTTCAAATGATTCGCTGTATTCTTCCCATGTTGTACTTGCAACAACTTTAATTTCACCTTTACTAATAGCTGGCTTAATCATATTAGAGAAGTCAACACTGCTTCCGCTTCCTGCTCCAGCACCACGCATTTGGTGTGCTTCATCAATAAACAGGATAACTTTCTTCTTGGCTTTTAATGCTTTAATAACTGTTTGTAGTTTTTCTTCAAATTCTCCACGATACTTACTTCCAGCAAGTAATGTACTAATATCTAAATTCCATACTGTAAAGTCAATCAAGTAATCTGGCACTTGCTTATCGACAATCTTTTTAGCAAGTCCTTCTGCAATAGCAGTCTTACCTACACCAGGATCGCCCACCATTAATATATTACTTTTGTTACGTTTTGCTAGTACTTCGGTAATTTCTTCAATCTCAAAATCTCTGCCAATAACTGGATCAATTTTGCCATCAACTGCTTGTTTGTTTAAGTTATCACAAAACTCTGCTAATACATGATCCGCTTGACTTTCTGCCATTACTTGTCTTGTAGTAATTCCACTCCAGCGTTCATTGTACAAGTCAACTAGTTCTCCACGATTTATACCATACTTGACCATAAAATAAACAGCATGGCTATTATTTTCTTGTCCAATGCTCAGAAACAAATCTATTACTTGTACATGACTACGTCCACTGAAAAGTACCTGTGTAAAACTACGATTAAATACTCTTTCAAGTGCATGTGTTTTACGTGGAATGATTTCTTTCTTCATTTCCTTGGGTACAAGATGTGCTTGTGCTTTTACATAATGATCAATGTCTGCAAGTAAACCATCTGTGTCAGTGTTTTGTATTTCTAACAAATCATAAAAAGGTTTATAACTGCAAATAGCATAAAGTAGATGCTCTAGTGTTACATATTCGTGTTGATTTGTTGCCGCATAGTTTGTGGCTAGTTGTACAATGTTTTCAATCTCTGGATTGGTTTGTATCATATATCAATCTCTTTCGTTAATTATAGTTATTTAAAACTTTTAGCCAGGTCTTTTACTGAGCGTATTTGCTCCTCAGTTAGTGTTGGAGTTATAACATTAGTTATAATATACAAGTCACCTCGTGTATCTTTATGATTATTCCTATAAAGTCCTTGTGTTGGTATTCGTGATTTTGCTCCATGTTGTGTACCTGGAGGTATCTTTAACATAAACCTATTACCATCTAATCCTACAATTTCTTTTTCGCCACCTGTAACAGCGGTGAAGGAATCTATTTCTATTTGTGTGTGCAAGTCATCATTATTATATACAAAATTAGGATGGTTGTCAACTGCTATTTCGATATATAAGTCACCTCTGGGAATACTCTTAAACATGTTGTCTCCCAAACCTGGATACTTAATTTTAGTTCCGTTACGTGCTGAAACTGGAATAGTAACATACAATGCTTCTCCTGGGCCTTCTGGGGTTTGTACATTGATAGTTTTACTTTGTACTTCAAGCAAAGACTCTAGTGATACACTCATTCGGATACGCACATCTCTGTTGCGTTTATCTCTTTGCTTTGTGTGCATGTTAGGATTAGGATCGCGACCTTCGTGCATTTGTCTAAACAAGTTAGCAATATCTTCAGGAAATGATCCATCAGCAAATCCTCCGGCATTCATGCCATCGTTAGAAAAACCAAAATGTACACCTCCGGGTCCAGCATAGTTACCACCAAAAGGACCTCTGGCTCCACTGCCAGCACGAAAAGGACCACCCTGATGGCCAAATTGTAACTCTGCATCGTACTGGTTCCGTGTTTGAGGATTCTTTAGTACGTCATGTGCTTGATTAATTTTTTTGAACTGTTCTTCGTCGCCGCCCTTATCAGGATGATGCTTTCCAGCTAATACACGGAATGCTTTCTTAATATCATCAGGACTGGCTGTATTCGGAACGCCAAGCGTTTGGTAATGTGTCATTGCACATCTATTTAAGCATAGTTACTTAATATCAAATTTATTTGACTTTGACGATGGCTTTGCCTTAGGTTTAGGCTTTGGTTTTGTTTTTCTGTCTGCGTCTGAAAATACTGGTTCAACTGTTCTTGTAGTTGTTGATGTCGTTGTATTAACTCGCATCAAAGGACTTTCTGATTCTTTGTTGCTACCAACACTGTTAACATATAATCCAAACCATGCGGCACCAGCACCAACCACAACTGATACTAAACCTGCTTGATTCATGTTTGGATCTTCGAGTGCCATAAACCATGTTACCACAGTATAAAGCAAGTAGATATACATGCTAATAAAAGCACGTGGAAATAATCTCCATCTACTAAAGTATTCGGGGGCGTGCCACCACCAGTCAAGTTTCTTCTTGACTTGTTGCTCTTCTGACATTGTTGAACCTCATATAACTATTTGACACTAGTATTTATTATTTTTTAGCAGGTTCGTCGGGTTGATAGTACTCTTTATAAGCACGAATTGTTGCATTCTGTTGTGCAATGTAGCGTCTTAGCTCTGCAACGCTCAAACTTAATGCTTTATAACCTTCATCTGTCAATGCAAAATAAACAACATCAACTCCGCTTTCTTTTAATTCTTTAAGTTTTTTATCAAAGTTATCTTTTGTAATAATAATAAAGTTAAAGTCATATCCTTTTGCTGGTACTAAGTCTGGAAGTACCAATGGTGGTCTCTCTACAATCTCAGGTTTAATTGCTAGTGTTTCTTTGATACTAGAACAACCAGTCATTACAAATAACAGTGCTCCAATTAAAATTATTTTTTTCATTTTACTGACTTCCTAATGTCTTCCTTGTTATCTGCTTTATCTTCTTTTTTAAAGTTAGTTACAGTTAGCTCGGGACATTGACTGTTAGTTTCTTTAGGAAGAAGTGGTGCACCGGTAAGGAGTTCACCACATCTAATTGCATCTTTAGTTGCTCTGTTTATAATTTTCTCTACTACTTCGGGTTTTGCTTCTGCATCCTTGCCGATATCTCTTGCCTTACCTGAGCTATTCTTGTTAAATTTATCGTCAAGTTTACTTACAGATGCGTTTGCTTCTGCTATTTTCTCGTTGAGTGTATTGGTTACTTGTTGCACTTTTTTAATATCTTCTTGTAATTGGTTTAGTGCCGCCACTTGAGAATTAACTACATCCATTGTTCTAGCCTGGCGTTCTGCCGCTAAATCTAATTTAGATTGTAGGTTTTGTACATAGAACCACGCACCACCAGCAATTCCAATGATACCAATTCCTATTGCAATTTTTAATCCAATACTCGCAAACATTTTTTTATCCTAACAGAACCTCTAGGTTCCTGATGAGTCTTTCTTTTCGATCCTCAATGCCATGTGTTCCACCATTGATTCTCTTTGTCATTTTAGTGTTATCTCTGTCGTCAGCCATTTCATTTAATCCATGCTCTAGCCAATACCAAGCCGCACTTTCAACTGCTCCTTTAAGAGTTTCAAGATACTCAACAGCATCTCCAACATCCATTTCGTTGTAATCAGCAAACTTGGTATAGTTATGACAACCAGTTAGTTGGATAGCACCACGTCCTCTATAACGCCAACCGTCACCACTTTCTTCACTGCCGTTTCCCATTCTATCACGGTATGCACGATTTGCAATACGTTCTGGGTTACGATGATAAAACTCTTTATTGTCTTGGTCAAAATGTCTAGGCCACACACGACATAATGCATCTCCAGAATAGTTTAGATTTTCTTTAAGTGTATTAAAATCTGCACTTTCATGACCACACTGAGCAACAAATGCCGCTAAACGGTCTTCAGTGTTAATTTCATAACGGGGACATACATCTAATAGTGCTTCGTAAAGCTCTTCTGTATGCTTACACCTAGGTACCATTTGGTCCAGTTGGTCTTCTGTAAATTCAAAGTTCATTTTGATACTTCCTCATATTATTAGTGCTATGCACATATTTATTCCTGGGTTAAGCCTTTTTCCTGTAAAAAGCTCTTCCATTCTTTTTTACGTTTTGCTGATAATTTACAATCTGCATGTATACTTGCAGTTAATGTATTATCGTTTTTCATTTCATTGAGTTTCTGGTTAAACAGTTTCCCCTCATCTCTAGCAATATTCACTGGATTCCAAGGTTGCTCTCCAGTGTACTGCGAATACCCCTCGCTCATATAGATCCAACTTGCATACAATAAGAACTCGGTGATGAACGTAGGAGTTAAGCTATATTCTCTATACCAAGTTCTAAAACTTTGATGGTATTTGTTTTCAATGTAAGAAAACAGTTGCCTTACAGCCTGAGGCTTCATTATTGCTGGAACGCCAGCTGGACCAGGTTGACACCCTGGATCTTTTATGTTAAATTCTTTTACAAGCCAATCCCAACCAGTTTTAAATACTGGTTGTATTTCTTGCATCGCAACATTAATTTTATTTGGTTCTGGAAAGATATCAGCAGTATTAAATGGTTTAACAAACCAAGTTTTAGCATCAAAGATTAATACATAATCTTCTTTACTCATTCCTGCTGTTACCAGTTTACATAGTTGTTGGCTATCCCAACCAGTTCCATATGGAGTACAACTAATCTGTTTTCTATTTAGAATGTGAACTCGACTACGTTGGCTTCCCCACCAAAGTTTATCAATTTCAATGTTAACACTTTCTTCGTCATTCACAATTACAAATATATTTTCTGCTATATCCGGAGCATACAGATCTATACTGCGACCTTGTGTCACGAGCATATCTATCTCATCTGCATATACGACAGTAATAAAATCCAAAATTAGTTCACCTTATGATAATAATTAAATTATACCAGCGGCTCTTCTAATTGCATTCATCTCTTCTGTTTGGGGGGCCTTGCTATCCACTTTCAAGTGGGCCATTGCTTTTAGTTTAGCAATTTCTTCATCAGCATACTTTTCATTGTATATCTTTGGGTCTGATGGAACTTTTTCTTCTAGAGATTCAGCAGTTAGTTGAGACACATCTTTAAAATTTCCACGATATGTAAAGGACCAATCTTCTTCCTTGTTTTCAGTTAAGTTACATACTTGGGAAATAATCTTTAAAATATTCTCGTGTAGTTTTTCGTCACGATCCATTTCAACAAATACTTCATATGAACCGTCTTTGTTTTCTCCTGGGCTTGTATCTGAGTCAATTACAAAATCATAGCCTCTTTCAATAAAACCCATTAAATCTAATGCAGGTTCTTTTCCATTGACTAGAAAATTCATTACGCAGACATCTTCGTCTCTACCAATTTTACTTTTGAAGCGGTCAATCTGTACAGTCTTTTCAACTAAACCTCTGTTTAGATCGTTTATTTCTAAACCTTCTCGTAGATTGTAATTCATTATGCTACTTCACTCCCTACTTCGTCACCTGTTGCATCATTGTCTGCTACAACGTCACCTGACACCTCTTGTTCGTCAGCGCCTTGTTCATAAGCAGATTCTAATTCTTCAACATTGATTTGATCACCTTGTATTTCAACACTACCACGTGAAATTTCTGACATCAATGATTTTGTCATAACAATTTCAACTAACCAAATTGGATAACGTTCCATTTTAGGATACTTTGTGCCACCTTCGTAATCTTCAGGACCTTTAACTTGAACTGGTGATTCAAGTTCACTCCTGCGAAATCTTACATGACAATCATAATCTAATAAACGTTGTGCTCCGTCGGGGTCGGGCATTTTTCTATATGGAAACATTAATGTAACAGTAACAAAATACTTTTCAAAGATAGGACCTTCAACAATTTCACCTGATTGCCAATTTTTAAAACTATATAAGTCAAGAGTATCAAGTACACGTTCAAAATCCATAAGTGTACTAATACTACTTGAATTTTGATATATGTTTTTGACGTTATCTATAATGTCGTGTAATACTGCGGCTGATGACATCTTGGGCACCTTCTGTTGTTTAGTGTATTTACCTTTGGACAAATCTTATGTGGCATATAATTAGCTTCGATAAGGTCAATCTTAAATGTACACTTTATGATTGATGTCATAGGTTTAAATATTAATAGTGGACACAGACCTTACACTGGTTGTTAACGTCCACGTATAAGTTTAGCAACCAATGTAAGATTCCTAGCTGTGGACACCATAACAAGCATAGGAGGCTAACAAATTGTCTAGAAAAAAGAGAGCACTCGCTCGTAAACAACGCGAATCCAAACAAAACTATCAGCATCCAGCATTCGATCAGAATGTAGTTGATTTTGACAGATACCGTCAAAAGAAGACTAAAATCACACTTATTCCTAAAAGTCTTAAACAAGAAACATATATAGATATGTTAGAATCGGAAACAAACAAGATTGTTTTTGCAACAGGACCAGCAGGCACTGGTAAAACAATGCTTGCCGTGATTACAGCCCTAAAATTATTACGAGAAGGAGAATTTAATAAAATCGTAGTTACTCGCCCGGCTGTGGGAGTTGATGATGAGAAACATGGGTTCCTACCAGGAGACTTAAATGAAAAAATGGCTCCATGGACTAGACCAATTTTTGATTATATTCAAGAATACTACACGAAAGCCCAAATCAATAAAATGCTAGAAGATTCTGTATTGGAAATATCCCCACTAGCTTTTATGCGAGGTCGAACATTTAAGAATAGCTATATTATTGCAGACGAAATGCAAAACGCGACCCCAGGTCAAATGAAAATGTTGTTGACCCGCTTAGGCGAAAGAAGTAAGATTGTTGTCACTGGAGATACCAGACAAGCGGATCGCAAAGATCCTGAGAACGGTCTATTAGATTTTAAACGTTTAGTTGACAATTATGGAAAACTAGACCATATTACAGGAGTAGAATTTACAGGTACAGATATTCAACGTGATCCAGCCGTAACAGAGATTCTTAGACTTTATAAAGATCTGTGATAATGTAGCATAGGAGGAGGTAGTGTTCTGTTATAGAACACTACTTCTTGGTAACAAGTTTATAAAACTGTTTCCAGCTATCTACGATTGGTATCAAGTCATTGCGGTAATTCATATTATGGCCATGCTCAAACAGTACAGGCTTTAGTCCTTGTGCAATACCTGCTTCTGCATTCTCGGGCTTATCTTCAAGCCACCACATTTCGCTGTCTTTGTATTTAGATAATGCTTCGTCCTTTGGAGCACCAGTATCTAAACAGATCAGTTTGGTAAATGCACCTTCGCCAAACAATTTATCTAAATTCATTTTACGTAACTTGTAAGCATTAGCATCTAAACTCAAACTCGTAATACAATGAAACTCGTATCCATGTTCTTCGTGTAAACGTTTCACATAATACATTGCATCTCTAAATGCTGGTAAGAAGCCTATTGCGGCACTCTCATTGAATATCCTGACTAGCTTTGCAACCTGCGATTTAGGAATACCGTATCGTTCTCCCATATCATAATTAAACTTTGCATCAGGCAATTCTTCAAAGCCATGTTGGTCCATCCAGACGTTAAAAGCATATTCCCAGTTAAGCAATACACCATCTGCATCTGTAAGTATTATCTTCTTTTTAATTTTCAATTCTTATTCCTCAATAGTGCAATTCAAAATTGCCCAAGATCGATTGTAGCAATAGATCATCTTTGTCACCAAATACATAACCACATGTATCCAGTGGAATAAAATGTGTGGTGTCACCATCGCGTAATGGATAGGTTGGATCGTGTACTATACCACTTACAAAGTTGGATACTGTTGCAACTGTGACCGCGGTTCGCATTTGACTTTCTGTTACACCTAATACCAATACAGTACCAAACCCTTGTTCAGTCTGATGTTTCCAGTCCTCTCTCATGTTGCTGGCGATGTGACCGATAATAGTGTTGACGTTCATATCGTGGTTAACAAATGCATTACTAGCATGACTGGCTTGTGCCATTGCTTTGCCTGGATTCATACTGTCCAGATCAGTTCGCATTAATATGTAAAGCACAGGGGTCAAACATCTTCTCCTTCTTCTTTTGGGTAATAAACTATTACAAGACTATTACACTTAGGACATGACAGATTTGTTTCAATTAGATAGTCTTCCATGTGTTCATCACAATCATGGTCACCACCCCAAATTAATTCTGTCCCACAATGATAGCAGTTCATCCTTGCGTCTGCGTTTTATAAACTGTGTATGCATCAATAGTGCTATTCTTCATAGCATACGGATTACGTTCAATAAAGATACACAATTCTTCAAATGTTAATCCTAAGAACTCCATGTCCTTCTTAAGGACTGTCATTGCACCTTTTAACTTCATATTGTCTTCTCCTTTGCTTGTTGATAAATCTTTGAAATAATATCTAATGAATCGTTAACCTGTGCTTTACGGTCAACACCATATGGCGGGATATTATTCATTTGTAACCTTGCTCCACACAAAGCCCTGTTAATTGTCAACCACTCATCGCGGCTAATTTCATATGTTGCTGGGTGTTCCATTATGCAACCTTTACGTAATGAAGCTGAGTAACATTGTTTTGGAAGTGGTACTGACATTGCTTGTGTTCTTTGACACGAGCCGACACTGTCATTTGCTTACCAACTTCTGGTTCGTCACTATGCCAAAAAGTAACTAAGTTACCATCAACTGTACCAGTAACACTAAACTTACCTATAGACACTACCTTGCGAACTTTAATAGGAACGATGTCTAATGTAAGTTTGTCCTTGACCTTGCCAATAAACTCGCTTGTAGATCCGCTTACCTGCATTGTCTCTTGTTCTTTTTCTGCGGTATCAAGGTCTTTAGCAATCTTAGGCAACCACACTACAATACCAATAGCACGTTGTTCAATCTCATCACCTTGTGAGTTTGTATTAACATTGGCCATAAAATCGTTAGTACGAACACCGGACAATTCGTTTAGAACAATCTTGCCCTGCAACTGTGACGCCATTTTACGACCTTCATCAATTTCTTCTTTGCTAGGCTTAGTACCAGATTCAAGCAAGGCCAGTACCTTTTCTTTATTGGATTTTCCCTGGTCTTCCTTAGCAACTTGCTCGCCCCATACTGGAGCCTTAACAACCATATTACCTTGATCATTAAAAACACGTACAACAAAACCAAGGACATTGTCCATGTTATGCATTGGTTGCTTCTTTATCTTCATCATTTTTTTTGAACGGTAGTACATATGGGTAACTCCTAATTCCTTATTGTCTATACAGTATACGATACTTTTACCAAAATGTCAACCAAAAATGTGAAAAAAGATTTGTTGTATATCAATGACTTAGCTAGAATGAGTTAATATTTTTGCTCTTAATTTAGGATGGTATTGGGGTAATTCTTCAAAAAATAGCTGAGTCAAACAGTATCCTTCGCCAAATGCTTCAATTTCCCATGGCTCACGATAATATGCAACTTCCTCGTCCTTATACAACTTATTGTGCCATACAGTATGTCCGGTACTAGGATACCTCAACTCGCCTCTGGCAAACTGTTTAGTATGGGTAAGTTCGTGTCCAAGAGTCTGTAACGTTTCAGTGTACTTTGAATCAGAATGTAAGTGTATTAAAAATGAACGAGGATAATACTTTTCGTCGTTTGGCATTGCACTGCCACAATCAGATATTTTGTTACTGAAACAAATTGATACTTTAATGTTTTTAGATAGCCTACGGCCAAAGAGTATCGGACCAGCGAAACCTACATAAGCACGAACCGCTTCTTTAATTATTGGATCACAATTCCGTATTCTTAGAATCATCCCTATTAACTTTATCTTCGTATAATTTACGTAAAAATACGGAGTTTTTTTCGATGTACTGTTCTTGTGTGTATGGTAGAACACTTAATCGTTCCCAGTCTTTCTTTTCCTGTTTATGTTCGTACCATTTCTCAGAACACCAATGCTCAAAGTCTTCTATCAATTTGTGACACCTCTCATTGTGTACTATTAGTATATATCCAATAGAAAAAAAATGCAACCTCTATTTTCGCCAATAAGTATTAGTATGTACAGTCAACCCACTTATTTTGATGATATTATACCCAGAGACCAGCACAAAGACATTTCAGAATGGTGTCTAGATGTAAAATGGTATGCAGGTATTTTAAAAATGCATCACCAAAACGATTTTGATCCACGTGGAGACAACCATGCAAGTGCTATAATTAGATCAATGTGGAGACATCCAATTGGATGGGATACCGAAAGCACAATGGAACGAAATCCACTGATTTATAAATTATGGACTGACATCAATGATAGAGTATTTAATTCTCTTGCTAATTTAGATGGTATACCCGAAGGCATTGGCGGTTTGGGTATAAGAGAAAAAAGCAGAAGTGTGTTACGTCAAATGAGTAAAGTTGCTCCACATCTTAGTAAAGACGTAGTAACTCATGACTCAGGTGATAGATACTCAGACGGTGTGGATTTTTACGACAAGTATTCTTGTCCTCGGAATAAGAGAGAATTTACATGTTACCTAAATGCTCGAGAAGGAAGAGTAATCGCCGGACATAGTAGAAGCAGTTTAACTGAGTCCGGAATACTTGGATCAATTCACAAAGATTCAGGTCCTGGTTTTACAAGACAAGATCAATATTATACTGTACTTTTTATTGCAAACGAAGAGTGGAAACCATCGTGGGGTAACGAGTTCTTTTTTTATGGCGATGAACCAAGTGGGGAAAAGCATTGGAAACAACTGTACAATATTGGCTGGCCAAATCAGATGATTGGAAATAAGCCTGGGCGGGTTATAGTTTACCCACATTATGCAACACATCGAACGTCAGCGGCATTTGCTCCAACACCTTCGTATCGTATTGCCTTTAGAGTTAAGATTCCAGAAACTAAACATACTTTATTAAAAATGGAGAAGAATTAAATGACAGATACAGTAGAACATCTTGGCGGTATTGATCTTGTTTGGGAAGGCATTGGACAAGACAGCTGGGAAATGATTGAACAAGGTGCTAATGAATTAGTTACCTTAGGTGATCAATTTAATGTTGGTGCCAGACTATTAGAAGTTGTTAGCAACGAAAACAGAACATGGTTAGATGCTGAGCAACTGGTTACAGAATTCTACAAAAATAGCACATCAAAGTTAATGACAGACCAAGAGGTTATGGAACGTGCTCAATCAATCGAAATTGCAAAAAATTTAGGCGAGACTACCACAGCAGGCACTATTTGGAACGAAGATACCCAGAAATGGGAATAAATTGGCTAAATAGTTTTGTTATATAATTAGAGGATACTATATGTGGGACATGATTGCTGAAATGGCAACAAATCGTACTTGGATATATACCGGAATAATAGGAAGTGTATTTGGTGCGTTGTTTGTAGCATATATGCGTGATACTAATATTGGTTTGTGGGTATATGGAAAATGGGATTCAATTTTAGATTATGTTCGTGACAGATATGGATGGACATGGTTTGATCAAAAGCCGGATGCATGGAGATTGGTAAATCCAAATATCTCTCGTAAAATAGATGAACTTGAAAATAGGATCGCTAAATTAGAGCAAAGGAGCAAATAATGGCTGAGAATGTAACTGAAGAAGATTTTATTGCGGCAAGTAAACTTGCTGAAGAATCTACTTTCACTGACAAAGATAACCGCCCAGACTGGTGGCCAGACGATTACGGTCATTGGGATGATATCATCGGACGTTGGGTAGAACCTGATATGGATGGTGATGGTGAAGAAGATAACTTACCAGCACCTGATCCTGCATCAGCTGATTGGGAAGAACGCATGAAAGGTGTTTCTAGTGATGTACCGGACACTGCAGAATATGATGATTCCGACCTTCCTGCACCCGATCCAGCAACTGCTGATTGGGAAGAACGCATGAAAACTGTTACTTCATAACACAAAGGTTATTATAGATTATTGAGATAAGAGGGGTTTTCCCTCTTATTTCTTCTTTGTACTACAATGTCAAAATTTTATCCGAAAAAAGATAAAGACGCCTGGGATAGTTATCCGCATCTTAGATCTTATTTTAACAAACTTGATCTTTCGTTAAAATTAGAATATGTTGCCGGTCCAGCAGGAACCCCTGTGCCTCATGATGGTGAATACATTATTCGCCCAATATATAACTTGTCAGGATTAAGTGCCAACACACAAATTGTTACTCTTAAAGAAGGTGAAACTATAAATGATCCTAGCCTCTTTTGGTGCGAGAAATTTGATGGAGATCATTTAACAATTGATTATTCAACTCATAGAAGTGAAATATATCCCCAACGTTGTTTTCATGGGCACAAGAATGATCAAAATGTACATTACTCAAGTTGGACAAGAGTTGATGTAAAGGAATTACCTCAGCTTGAAATACCACCATTTATAGTCAAAGATTTACACAGTCTTTTCAAGTTTAATATTGAATGGATTGGAGACAAGATCATTGAAATACATTTACATCACAATGAATGGTTCCCACAGAATGCAAAAGAAATAATCCCAATTTGGGACGACGGTGAAAATGCGATGTCAAGTCATTTAACATTAGCTGATGCAGGATATACTTTTAAAGAATCTGTTTATGATGCACATGGACAATCCGAATCCAAACGCTTAGGATTCTATTGGCGTTAATTAAGCATAAGTAATATAACGTCAAAGGAAGTGGAGACGGATTTTGATAAAACAAGGTAGACATTTTATTACCTTAAACAATTATACTAAATTATCTATAATGCTACTATTGGACAAAATTCAAAAGTCCGAAACTAGCAAACTAAAAGTATTCCAAGAATCTCAAACTAAAAAATTAATTTGCAATCTATTTTATGAGCCTAGTACACGAACTAGTTCTAGTTTCTATGCGGCGGCAAAATATCTTGGACATGAAGTTCTCAGCATCAATAATGTACAGTATTCTAGTGTTAGCAAAGGTGAAACATTAGAAGATACAATACGCACTTTAGGAAGTTATACGCATTGTATTGTACTTAGACATCCTGAAGTTGGTTCGGCTTTACGTGCGACTGAAGTTAGTGATGTACCTATTATAAATGCTGGAGACGGAGTTGGCGAACATCCAACACAAACACTGCTTGACTTATATACAATATATAAAGAATATCAAACACTAGATGGCCTTACAATAACAGTAATGGGCGATTTAAAATTTGGTAGAACTGTGCATAGTTTGGTTAATGTGCTTAAGATGTTTAATTGTAAAGTAAATCTAGTTAGCCCACCAAACTTACAGTTACCAATGGATTATAGTGATCCTTCGTTTGCTTCATTTAATGAACTTAACTATTCAGTATTACAAGAGTCTGATGTATTGTATATCACTCGAGTTCAAGCTGAACGTGGAGCATGGGCATCATATAAGTTTGAAGAAGGCGATGTTGAACATCTAAATCAAAAGTGTATTGTTATGCATCCGTTACCAAGGGTTGACGAATTGCCTACATGGTTCGATGACGATCCACGTGCTAGGTACTTTGAACAAATGTCTAATGGACTTGCTGTTCGTAAGTTTCTTTTAAAGGAAATATTAAGTTAACCTCGTCTACGTAAAACTTCTAATAATTGCGATACTGTAGTTTCGAGGTTGTGTATTCGTGTATTTTGTGCTTCAATTGTACGACTCAATGTGTCAGTACGATGAGACATTTCACCAAGGGTTTGAGCTTGTTCTTTAATAGTTTTTTCGTGGCTAAACAGATTAGGGCGAACAATGTTAGGATTAACTGCTCTCTTCTTTTTCTGTTTGTACATTGATTTGTTCATTTAAATCTTCTTCTAATTGCTTCTTGTGCATTTCAGCTTCAAACTTCTTAAGATCCATTTCAGCCATTACATCTTTAAATAATCTATCATCCAACGGAATCATGGTTTCTTGTATATACTTACCGTTTGTGCGACAGAAATAGTCCCACGTAAGCCAAAAATTAGGCACTGTACCTGTTGCACCTATATCGTTCTTAAGAACTTCTCTTTTTGTTACATTAACTACCACTTGGTTATCGATCTTTTTTTGCTTCTTCATACGGTTCGTAACTTCAACTCTTTCGGTCCATGACCAGTTGTTTTCATCGGTTTTCCACCCTTTAAGGGTCTTATCTACACCGTCACGAAGTACTCGGGTATACTTGGCAGTTATATATACGTCTTTACGTTTCATTGTTAATAGTTGTTAATTCTACTAGAGTTGCACTTAAATTAATTTCAGGATCTGCTACCATACTATGATTGACCATACCATCACGAATTGCAAGGATTGCTTTGTCTTGTCCATCTGGCGTATCACTCCATAGCTCAAGGTTGTCGTACATCCAGCGAAACATTTCGTCAATATCTTCAACACTTGCTTGTTTACAAATAGTTTCTCTACCTTTAAGAATGTCACCATTCTTAAACAAATCAACTGCACCAAGTTTCCAATCATGTACTGCTGAATCGTTTTCACCTGGGCTACTAAGAACTCCTTCAATACTATTTGCTTGTAGCAAATTCAAACATTTACGCAAGTCTGGATATGTTGCTTTTACATAACTGTCAAGGATATCAAGTTCAAACTCAACACTTTCTCCAACCAAGATAGTTGCCGCTCTTGCAGTAAACTCAACATGATCTGTTTTACTGATATGGAAGCCTTGGCATCTACTATGCAATGCTGGCATAATTTTATGTGGAAGATTACAAGTAAAAATAAACCTTGCCGCTTCGTGATATGTTTCCATTAGTCCACGCATAATAGCTTGTGCGTTGTGCGAGAGGTAATCAGCTTCGTCTAATAAAACAATCTTAAACTCACCAAATGGCATTGTTTGTACAAATGTTTCAACTCTACTTTTAATAAAGTCTACACCATTATCTCTACTGGCATTGATGTGTAAAATATCAAAGTCTTGAATGTTTAGTTCGTTAATTAAAACTTTAGCAAGAGTTGTTTTGCCTGTTCCTGGGCTTCCACTTAGTAACAAGTGTGGAATAGTTTGATCTTTTACCCAGCTTTCAACTTGTGAGCGTTGTTGTTGGTCTGTAAATACGTAGTCGGATACAGTTGCAGGCCTGTATTTTTCTGTCCAAAGTTCTTTCATGTGTTATATCCATTTCAAATGTGCGAGAAGTGCATCTTTATTATCGTTAAATTCTAACACAATTTCGTCTAATCCGCAAGTCTTAAAATGGAAATCTTTACCATATTCTAAACTATATTGTCCCAAACGATTTGCTACAATAGCAAGTGCTTCGGTATCTCGATAGTTTGCATTCAACGCACCACCTTCAACACTGGTTCCGGATTCTTCACCAACCCAACGTCCTCGTTGAGTAACTTTATCTGATTGTATTCGAACTTCATGCATCATCAATCTCCACTATTGTATGATATGGACTTGCTTTTGGTCTTACATTTTTTATATACTCTAAATGAGCAGTTGCTTCATCTTTAGTATCAAACTTTGCAACGATAACCGGATCTTCAATTCTCGGCTCGTATTCAACACCCCATTTAGGCATGCATTACACTCGACGATGCCCATGTTTCAGCATTATCGTCTGGTGCATCATCACTGACAGCAAGAATACCATCGTTATCAGCACGAGAAATCATTTTAACTACACTTTCAATTTCAATTTTAAGTGCTCGTGTCCAACGACCGTGTTCAATTAGAACCCATTGTCCTACTTTAACATCTGTTTGTTCTGGACCAACTGCATGTACTTTAGCCCATCTAGCACGGATGCCTTGAGTTTTTCCATCGTCATCAAGAACAATAATACCACCAGATGTTTTACGTTCACCAAATTGAATATCTTCAACTATAACGTGATCACGCAATGCTCTGATTCCACTTGAACTATGTATTGGTAGATAGTTTGACATTTTAGTTTCCTTTATTTCTTGTTACCCATTTGTGTGCAGTTTCGTCCCACCGTACTTCATCAGCACTGGCATGTGAGTTACCATGCGATACTTTTTTACCTTTTGCTTTTGGATCTTTACCCGACATTAATTTCTTAGCCATTAATTATAGTCTCCTTGGACCGTTTGCTTTTTTTGGATTTGGCTGAGCTTCTTGCGTAACAGTTTTTCCACCTGCTACTGATGCCGCCAATGATCCTCTAACAGTTCTTTCAACTGGTGCTCCGGGCTCAATAAATCCTGATGATTCTTCAACCACTGGCTCTTCAACCACTGGTGGAGTTGGTGCCGGAACTACGTCTGGAACAACTTGTGGAACTGGTTGAGCAACTATAGGCTGAGGATCTGGAATTGGAGCAGGGACCGGATCTGGTCTTAATACTACTTCATCTTCGTTGCCAAGATCATCTGGAAATTCAACTGGAACTGGTGCTTGAGCCATTGCTTCCTCCACTGGTGTTTTTGGGGTTTCTTTTCTGGGGGCATTGACTGGTAAATTAGGGTTAGTTGCTGTTGCATGGGTTGGTGTTGGTTTAGAAGGCGGATTGGTATCTGCTAGTACTTCTTCTCTTGAACGTAGTACTACACCACCAGGCCCTAATTCATCACCTCTTGCATTAACTCTCATGTTACCAACGGCAATTAATTCTTCGTTTGCAACTCTTAGACTATCGATGTCGATATTCTTTCCCATTGCTGAACGATACATTGATTTGTCTGCCATGTTATTCTCCGTTATATGTGTATATTACTATTTATCGTAAAAATTCACTGATATCTAAATCGTAATATATACTGTTAATTTTGTGTACACCTATTAGGTATAACACGAAACTTGCTACACTACTTCCTCTACCAACACCCCATACTATATCGTTAGATCTAAGTGTGTCAATAAAATACTTAAGAAATTTAAGCAAGTCAAATAAATCTCTTTCTTGATAGAGTAAAAGTTCTTCTCCTACTCTTTGTAATTCTGTGTCGTGATTGCATTGTTCAAGTAACCATGCACAGATGTCTAATTCTTTATACTCATTGGGCATATCCCAATGGGATTGATTAAAATTATCAAAGTCTTCAATGTCACCATCAAGCATTTTGTATGCATTGATTGTTGGTACTTGATTAAAGTAACGTTCAACAGACTTATTATATAAATCTGTTTCTTCTTGTACTAAGAGAAACTTTGAAATATCTTGGTTAGGATTTTTGTATAATACATCACATAAATCTTCCTGTGTGCAATATGCTTGTCCAAATTTATCGTAGTTAATCATTTCTTTTTCGATACATTAATAAGTTTATCTAAACCGCTCTCTTCACGTTTAGTATCCATTTTATGCATAATCTTTGCATTGCGGTCGTACACCTCTTGGTTACAATCTGCTAACAACATATCAATTTGTCTCAGTAAATCCATACTGCCAACTCGATTTGCTGTCATTCTTTTTTGATGCAATTCTGAAATACGTTCTTGTAAATCAGAGTCACTCAATTCAGACAGATCGCTACCAAGAGGGTGCATTGAAACTACTTGCCTTCTTTTCGTGCATTCTTTTCAGCAGTAATTTCGTTACGAATTACCTTTGCCAACTTTGACATTTCACTAAGTGCTTTTCTTGCACGAGTACCAGCTGATGCATTACCACCAGTGAATTTTTCATGCTCTGCTAAAAATGAAGCCATATGTGCTTCCATTTCTGATTTACTTGCTGACATTGTTTTCTCCTTATGTCGTTTATACAACATTACTTATTGTCGTATCTTGCGTTTTTTGCAATTTTTAAATGGTTTGGTATCACCACCAGCCTAATGCTTTAGCATTTCCAGCTATAATCATAAAACATGTTAGTACATGTAATACAATCCAAAAAGTACGAAAGGCTAAAGCCCTACGTACCTCTGTTTGAGTAATAGGAAGAAACTCTGGTTTATCTTCATCATTTAAACCAATTGGCATACCAACTGTTCTAGCCCAAACTCTTAGATAACGTCTTTGTCCACTCATTGTGTTTCTTTTTTAGATATTGACCATGTTTTTTCATCTAATTCTTCCCAAATAAGATCATCACCGACATCCCAACCAGCTTGATCAATACTGCCAACCGGAAACTCTAAGTATAGTTCTTTTGATTTTCCGTCCTGTTTTACTTCTACTATCCAACTGTTTGGACCTGTACGTTTAGGATAACTCATAAATCTCCTTCTTTCCTATTTTCGCTCTGAAATGTATCAAAGCTACCTCCAGGATAACGTGCTTCTAACTTCTTTACATTTTCTGCAATGACATCATTGGGATCAAGCTCTAATGCCATACAGGCTTGCATCCAATACCACATTACATCACCAAGCTCACGCTTCATGTGAAAGATGTTATCGTCATCCAATGGTTTGCCTTGGAATACAATTTTTTTAACAATTTCAGTAAACTCACCTGCTTCAGCACTAAGTCCGAGGCATGCGGTTAACATTCGAGGTAGGTTGGCATTGCGTTGATTTACAAGTGTAGTCCAACGCATAATATAATCGTTGTTTGCTTTACTTTCATTGCTAGTAACAGCATCAACAAACTCGGCATATTTGTCGAGATCAATTTCTTTAGTCATACAAAAACTCCTTGGAACTAATTACTAATAGTATATATTAGTTACAACAAGGAGTCAATGTAAAAATCAACCAAAAGGTAAGTTAATTACCTTAAATCATCTTGTGCCAAGCGGCTCCATCATAGTATACTGGATATGATGTTGTTCCACCAACTGAAGCTGGATCCCATCCTGCGGCAAGTCCGTTTGCTACTGCCACAGTGCCATCAATTGCACCAGATGGTTCAGCGGCTAATGGAGTAAATGTAACAAGATTAGAAATAGCTAGTGTAGTTACTGCATTTCTGTTTCTGCTCAAGTCTTCAATAAAGAATGTGCTACCATTATAAGAACTAATTTCCCACAAATAACTGCCTGTTGCGGCAAAAGTAACACTGTCGTTACTTACATCAAATCCTTCAATTGTACTTGCTCCAACCATTACACCACTTGGTAATGTAACTGTATGTGAAGCATCAACTGTTAACCAAACACGTATTGCTGAATAAGCATCGTTTGGAAAACCTGAAAAACTTAAGGTTGTTGAAGCATTTGTTACAAGTTGATAAAAGTTTCCTGCTGAGAAGTCAACGTCTACGCTGGCTCCTGCTGGATCTTTAAGAACTTTGGTTGAGCGCCATGCTTTAAGTTCTGGCGCCGTTAATACTGTGCCATTAAGATTATTGTAAGCCGCGTCTGTCGCCAGCTCTCCGCTTAATGGGCTTTTGAGAACTACTTTATTCTGTAAGTCCTCTAATTCTGTTTTGGCTAAGTTAAAGTTATTGCGGGTATTAGTAAAGTTATCACGAAAGCCTTGGCTATCGTTGTCTTGACCTGCAATAGGAAAACTGCCATTAATGTTAAATGGGTTGATTTCTGATGACATCTTATGTAAACACTCCTATCTGTGGGAATTTAATATATTTATCACCGTCTTCAGGCTTATGATAACTATCTCTGTAATTGAAGAAACGGGTACCTCCACCATCAAACCTGGTATAGTCTTTGTTGTCGGTGCCGGGCTCTGCTTCTACACTCCCTTTCCAATATTTATACTTTGGCACGGTTTGATCGGCCTCTAATGTAGCATCATACGTTAGGAAAGAGAAACCGTAACTCTGCCCTTTTGCTACTTTAATCTTCGTTCCAACGTCAATTTCACGAACAAAATCAAGTCTAACTAGTTCATCTGATATAATTATTTCAGTTTCAGTGTAATTATCAGCAAAATCAAGTGACATGTCCTTATCTTTATATGTTCCTAGCGTAACACGTACTCTATCGCCACGCTCTACATCTTTTGCAGTTACTAGGGTAAGTTGCATAATATACTCTTTACCAAGGATAAATGGTTGAAACTGCTTATCCTCATCGAACGCATCAAAGTCTAGTACGTCACTGGGTGCAACTCTCTGATTAATAATTATATCTGTTTCTTGGAATGTTAGTTTCCAAACTTGACGTCTATTATGATACGGAATAGTGGTTCCGCTGATTGCATCTGGATCATACCTTGTTAAGTCCCATATATCCTTAGGTGTCCAGCCGTCTTCGTTACCTATGTCGCCTAGGAAAATAAGTTCTTTATCTTGAAGGTCAGCAATACTACGAACACCATCAATTGCATTAGGATTGTTTAATAAGAATGTACTCCAGGCTTGTCCATGTATGTCACTCCATTTATAGTTCAATGCATAATGAGCTGTATGATCAAAGTTTACTAGTGTTTGTGTTCCAGTGATATTGATTCTCCAGATACCAGCACGTTGATTTGTTTGTAGGTATCTAATTATAGTACCGCTCTCTACTGTACTAAGTTGACTAGTAGTTTCGATTCTATTTGTACCACTATCAACTGCTCTAATATAAGTTTCAGCTGGTATATTTTTTCCTTGTATACTCATACCTGGTTTTAGATCGCTTGGAATACTGTCAACAATAATAGTATCTCCAACACCAATCTGTGTTGAAGTTACTGCTGATACAATATCAACTGGTGAACCTTTGGTTAAACCAATAGTACTTGGGTTGTTAACTACAAGACGTGTAACTAAACTTACAACGCCTGGCGTTACACTAATATCAACTGTCTGTTGTTGTAAGATTTTTGTATTATCTGGTATGGCATCGTTACTAGGTGCTAAAAAGGCTTTTCCTATTAGATCCGCTCCGTATTGGTATTCAACATCAAAACTAGTTGAACCACTTGCCGCAGTATTCACTAATAGTAATTGTGAAATAGTTAATCCTCTTTCACGGAAACCCGGAATAACTTTATATGAATCAAATCCAAATACACCATCGTAGTCAGTCATTGACCCTGAACTAATTAAATCAGTGCCAGCTGGTTCAAATCCTAAACCACTGTTGCTAGTGCTAATATCAAACGCACTTGCATAACCGTAATACTCTTGGCCAATTACATATGGATAAACTGCATCACCGTCAGCATCTTCTGTAACAAAGTAAGCATAAGTTCCAGTTGGATAGTCAGGTGTAACACAATACCTTCCGTTCCACTTGTCAAGAGTTCCGCCACCTACATGTTCAAAATCTTCAATGAATATGCCCAATGGATATGTTGATGGATCATTTGCAACACCAGTCCTGTGACTAAAATCTGATTTGATAGCCCAAGCACTAGTCATTCTAATTACTGCTGAAGTATTGTCGTTATAGTTAGTATAACCATTAGGTCCGTAAATTGGATATCCGTCTAATGACCAACCAAGTATTTTACTATGTCCATCAGGGTGAGCTAAGTTGCTACCTATATAAGGAATTTGTTCTAATTCTTTACCGCCAACTGAATTGTCTGTTGCTCCAATTCCACTTGTCCAGGATTGTGTAAATGTGCGATCTCTATAACTATACACTCCGTTAACATCTGCATGACCGCCAGCTAAATCATCTCCAAAAGAATATCCTAAGTCAGTCGCACTTTGAAAAGCAAGGTTAAAGTTCATTCCTGCAATAGGTGACATACCAATTGGAGCACGATCACCTCCTGCAGGGTTATAAATTGCAACTCCGTTTAGCCAAAAACCAATATGGTTCAATGGTAATGGTGTTTTAGTTCCTGAGTTTGGATAATCTCTACCGGCATGGTTCGACCATGTCATACTATATGATTGAGCGGCTGAATTAAACGGTGCCGCTGGATTGCCTCTACTATGATAAGGTAACCCTGTTGCTTTTATACTTACTGTTCCATTACTAAATGTCCAATTTGCATTTCCGCTTGTAAGGCTACTGCTAACACGCTCGCCATTTTCTGTAACGGCTTCACTTTCAATTCCATCTCCTGGAATATCACCAACAAATAAGTTTTGATATTCGACCCATCCATCTGTATCAGGACTTGCTACATTAGCAAAACCTTCCTGTTTAGCAAAGATAAGAGTTTCGCCATGTTTGTAATTCTTAGTACCATCAATTCCTGGAGGTAATAAAGGATTGGCGGCTTGGTTATCATTAATATATGCTTTGGTTCTTAAATGAATACTATCGAATGATTGTTCAACAGCATATGTAACTGGGTATTGTAGTTCACCTGGGCCAATTAATAGTCTATCATAGGTTGTTTCTTCACTTGGTAGAAACTGGTTTTGCGGAATGTCAAAGTTTTTACTCAGTACGTTATCAAGTTGGTATCTGTCTACAACAAATTCAATTTTGCTGAAACTTACGTTATTACTTTTTAATCTATAAGCAATTAACTTACTTGCACCCGGTACTGTATAAGCCAATACCACCGCACGTTTAAATCCAATTACTGTTTTATCTTCTTGTACACTTAACATCCAGTCTGGGAATACACCTCTAGCACTATAGCCCAATGAATTGATAACTCTAGTATTCATATTTTCAAATGTATTAGGATAGATAGTATCGTATTCCACACCCTGTTCGTCAATGTATTTGTTAATTGTTGGCTGTTCACTGTCAAGGAAGAACTGTCCTCCCATTGGCGGAGTTATTGTTCCAACTTTGTTTGACAAAGTAACATCAGTATCATTGATGTTTTGCGGATCTTCAACTTCAACATATACTACTTCGTATTTTACGTTGTAGAACTCATCAACTGCTCTCGCTGTTTTTACTTTACCAAAATCAATCTTTTTAGTGTAATGGTTTTTGTCAATGGCTTCGGTATAACTTGCAAGTGTGCTTGGATTAACTCCAGCAAGTGCAAGGAACTTAATAGTTTTAGCTCTACCAAACCATGGATCTTCTTTTCTGAATATCAAGTTGTCTGGGAATATTGCTTGGTTGTTTACAATATCCAAGAATGATTGTCTTTGTGCTTGTGTTGGCAATGCTTTCAGATACAAGTTTTCATATGGTCTTGTGTAACGTGGATTTAGACGCAGAGTAAATGTTCTGTTACTACTAACTAATCCGTCTACAGTGGTAGCAGTTACAGTGAACTCGTATTTATTATCAAAAAGAGTTTTACCTTTATCAAATGTAACTACACCTGAATCCATTTGAAATGTTCTAAACGAGGTACGTCCACTAATAAACCCATTTGGTAATATATCTAAACTTAAACCTTGTGGTGTATTAACTTTTGTGTCTTCTTCAATACTATATGTAATTGCCTGTCCGTTGGCACTGGTTGCTTGTACACTCAACTGACTTACTTCACCTGGAATAAGTGAACCCAAGTCTGTTGGAGTTACCCAAGTAATTGTATCAGTTAAACTACCTAATATTGTTAAAGCAAATTGTACAGGAGCACTTTCGTATGTTGCATCTTCTATTTTGTTAGCAGAAATAATAAATTCGTATACTTTTCTATCTTCAACTTGAGGATCAACATAACCATTAAGCCAGCCATTGGCATCAATTGTTAATGTTGGTGGAAGTTTGCTTTCACTTTGATCATAAAGTCCTTCGTCTAATCCGCTACCAACACCAAATGTATTGTCTGGTAATATAATATAAAAGTCAACTGCAAGACGTCCATTGTCTGGAACATCAGCAGGATCAGTTACTGTAACCAATGTGTTGGTTACGTTAACAGTAAAGTCAACACCTTCTTCAAATATAGTAACAACACCGGCGTCGGTTTCATACCATACACCTATAATATCAAATTGACTTCCTACTGGATAATTTTCTGTAATTAAGTTATATGCTAGTTCATGTTCATCAGTATCAAAATACTGTACTGTACGTGGGTTGTTTTTTGCTCTGCCTTCGTTGGGTTCAAATTGTCCAGTGACACCATTACCGTTGCGTGGATCTTTCCAACCAAATATAGCACCGCCACCTTGATCAAAACTTCCGCCCTCAGCCAATCTAAATTGGAACTCAATTGGGTCTCCCTCAAAGTCCAATGCATCAAATTTATATGCAAAGAAGTTTTCTTGTCTAACTTGTGGTAAACTTGCTGGAGGAGTTGTAATAACCGGAACGTATCTGTTGTCAGCATCTATTGAGAGTTCGTCGTTGTCTGCACTAATAGCAATTGGTTGTTCTGCACTACCGCTAATAGATGTATGATCCTGGTCTGCTGTGAATAATATTTTACTTGCAATACCAAGTTGATAAGTTAAACTATCAACACTGCTTCCATCAGATACTTGTACAGTAAAAGTATATTTTCTATTTCTACTGCGACCTAAAGTATCCCAACCGGCTACATCATAAAATGCTACTGATCCACCTGAACTCTGTGCATCGTAACCCGGAATAACATTGTCTGCATCAGTGGACTCAATTGTAATATATCCACTAATTAATCCGCTTGAACTCAGTGTAATGCCTGGTGGTAGTTGCCCACTTGCTACAGTCCAATTCAATACTGCATTTGGGTTTGGTTCTGTAGCACTTAGTTGTTTCTTATAATATGTTCCATCAAATACTGTACCAAGGTTGGCAGTACGAGGAGTAATATAAGGAGGAAATAAGTTAGTAACAGTTATTTCAAAACTTCTGTCTGTAACAATGCCTGAGGTTGATGAAGCTCTAATACTAAAACGATATGTTCTTGCTTCGTCAACTGGTAATGGATCCAGTACAACAGGAACACCTTGAATTGCACCAGGCATACGTTCAATTTGCACACCAGGAGGCAACTCACCACTAATTAAATCAAATATAATATTGTCTTGAGTTGGATTGGTAACTTCAAGCGGAATGTCAATGAACTCAAGTTCAGGAACAGTCCCGATATCTCCACCTTGTGTTATCCACTTATGTCGTGCAACTTCACCGATTGCCATTATCTATTCCTTACCAAGTAGCGAAAGCACTACGTACCCAAGTGTTTGCGGCAGTACAATAATAGATATATGTTGTTCCAGAGTCGGTGCCAATAATAACTTCACCTTCAGTGCCGGTATCAGTTGCACTACTTGGAATACTATTAGTTTTAACTATTAAGTTGCCGTCTTCTGTATAAATTGCAAAATTGTTTGGATTACTAGGATCGCCACTTCCGCCTGACTGTCCAATTTGTCCACGTCTAAAAGCTCCAAAGCCTGATACAAAAACAGTTGTTTCAATTCTACCGTCTCCGGTACCAGTTGTTAAACAATACAAGTTTCCGTTTAATACTCGAATGTTACCTGTAGTAGCAGTCATTCCAGTTTGAGCTGTAACAGTTCCTGTGGCAGTTACATTTGTAAATGCACCTGTTGCTGGTGTAGTTGCTCCAACTGTACCATCATGAGCACCAGTTGAACTGCCAGTTAAGTCACCAGTTACGTTACCTGTTACGTTACCTGTTAAATTGCCAGTTACGTCTCCTGTCACTGCTCCAGTTACTGTACCTGTATATCCAGAACTAGATGTAATAGTTGTAAACGCACCAGCGGCTGGTGTTGTTCCACCGACTGCTCCGTTAATTGGGCCAGCAAAAGCATTTGCTGTAACTGTTCCAGTTGCTGTATACGAAGATGAATTAATCGTTGTAGCAGTTAAGTTGTTTGCAAAGAATGCATCTCCACCTACGCCAACACCACCAGTTACTTGTAACGCACCTGATGTTGAGTTAGTTGCATTGGTTGCTGAAGTAAAACTAGTGTCGTTAGTAATTGTACCGCCTGAGAAAGTTGCACTAATATTAGCAACGGCCGTACTAATTAGAGTTGGAACTAAAGTAGTTTCAATTGTGTTAAAATTATTACGTGCTTTACTAAATGCTTCACGTATGCTATCGCCGGACCCATCGTTTGCTGAGGCACCAATATTAATTGTATCTAAACTAGGCATATTTTAATCTTTCCTTACAGTATTTATCATGTTATTAAGCGGCAATTCCACCGTCTCCAATAATCCATTGTGTTCCGTTCCATATGCAACTGAATCTACCTTGAGCACCTGTTAGTCTCCAAACAAAGGCGGCTACTGCCGCTGTAACATCGCCGGCATTGGTATGTATTGCATTTGCTATTGTAATATCACAAACACCAGTAGCAAGTCCTGATTTCCATATATGCAATTCTTGACCTGTATAAGTTCCATCTGCTAGTGTGTAATTTACACCTGGGGTAACAAAATGATTGCGTTTTGTAATGTCAAGAGCACCTGGCGTATCGTTAACTTCAGTAGTACTTGTTGCAATAGTATGTGTGTTAAACTGAATAGTACCTGCTGTAACATCAACGCCCAAGGCTAGTTCAGAATCTCCAAATTTAATACTGTTATTGCTCAGGAACAAATGTCTAATTTTGTTAGTTGCATTACCAAAATCGTATGCGGCATCGGAATCTGGAATTAGATGCCCACCCATTGTAGTAGCACCCATTGTTTTATTTGTGAGTGTATTAGTTGAAGTTGCTGTAATAAATGTTGACGTGTCTGCTGGTGCAAAACTAAACACTCCAGTGGAGTTATCATAAGCTAGTGTTCCACCGCTACTTGCTGAGCCAGTTGTAACACTTAGATCAGTTAGTGCAATACCGCTACCACTACCAGCGGCTTGGAAAGTAAAGTTTCCACTACCATCTGTTGTTAGTTGTTGTCCTGCGGTACCGTCTGTAATTCCTAAATCTGTTAATGCACTAGGAATAGCTGTATCACCTGCTAAAGCTGTTGTACTAGTTGTACCCAATGCTAGTAGTGCAGTATCACCTGCTAAAGCTGTTGTACTAGTTGTACCCAATGCCAATGCATCAGTAATTCCATAACCTGCTATTGTAGTTGGTTTGCCAGTTAAACTAGCAAAAGTTTGTGCTGGAACACTTGTTAAATATGTGCTTAGGTCTGGCGGAGTATATGTAAACACACCTGCGTTATCATATGTTAATCCTGCGGTACCTACACTTGCGACAGTAACACTTAAATCTGTTGCGGCTAATCCTGATGCTAGTCCTGCGGCCCAACTAAGTGCTCCGGATCCATCTGTTATTAGGTATTGTCCTGGTGTTCCGTCTGTGTTTGGAAGTGTCCAAACAACATTGGCTCCTACAGTAACCGGAGCGGTAAATCCAACATAGTTTGACTTGTCTCCGTCTTGGAATTTTATTTCTGCAGGTTGGCTAAGAATAATATCATCTTTAAATGTTGCATTACCAGTTTCATCAATGTGTAATGGACTTGATCTACCTGCACTTGGTCTATCAAACGTAATAAAAGGTTGTGCTAACGCACCATTGTAAATTCCAAATATTGCATGGTTAGTTCCGTCTACGTTGCTACCTGCTGAAACTCCGTTTGACCAATCCCATGTAAGTAATGCTTCACCACCTTGTGTTTTACTTTCTTGTACTTGAGTTACATCTCCATATGCAATCGCAATACTACCAGTTTCTGTTAAGTCTCCTTGGTTACCAACATGCAACCAAACACCTGGGTTGGTATTGTTAATACCAACATTATCACCCATTACAATTTCACCATTGCCGTTAGCATCAATTGTAATTCCGCCATTGGCATCAGTTACTGCTATTGTATTACTAGTAAATGTAAAGTTACCTACATTAGCACTTCCGCCTGGTGTTGCTGGTGCCCATCTAGTATTAGCATTATCCCAAGTTAAAACTTGTCCATCTGTTGCTACGGTTGTATGCACATCTGACAATGCACTTAATACTGCGGCTCCAATTCTTGCATCTGCTCTTGCATCGGTATAATAAAGGTTTGACCCTTCAGCTAAATTAGCAGTATTTTTAGTAGCAAGATAGGTATCTAAATTGCCATTGGTGGCATATAAACTTGTTGTACCTTCGGGTATATTATCTGACGTTGCGGTTGCCAACCAACCAGCTACTCTAGCGTCTGCTCTAGCATCTGTGTAGTAAAGGTTAGTTGTACCTTCTGCTAATCCATCAGTGTTTGTTAATCCTGCGGTTTCGTCTGCTACTACCCAGTTTGTACCGTTATACTTTAAAATTTTATTATTTGCGGCGCCTGTGGTATTAACATCAGACAAAGCATTTATTGATGATGCACCTATACGTGCATCTGCTCTAGCATCTGTATAATATAAGTTTGTGTTTTCTGTTAGGTTAGCAGTAGTAAAATTAGCAATACTTGAAACTGTTCCGGTTACATTACCTGTTAAGTTTCCTGTAACATTACCAGTTACTGCACCTGTAACATCACCAGTTACATCACCTGTTACGGCACCTGTATGTACTCCTGCTGTATTACCTGTTACATTTCCAGTTACATCTCCAGTTACATTTCCTGTATGTACTCCTGCTGTATTACCAGTTACATCTCCAGTTACATTTCCTGTATGTACTCCTGCGGTATTACCTGTTACATTTCCTGTTAAGTTTCCAACTACGTTAGCACTTAAATTTTTGTTCATTGCCCAAGAGTCAGATGCACTAACATATGTTAATGTAGCACTTGCACCGGCAACTGTCAGTCCTGCACCGTTTGCCGCAGTTGCATCAGCGGCATCTTTGGCCACTGTAATATTTAAATCTGTTACACTTAAATCAGTTGCATTGATAGTTGTAGTAGTTCCGTTTACTGTTAAGTTTCCAGTGATTGTAGTATTATTAAATGTTACATTATCACCTGTTCCTACAGACTGTCCAATACTGATAGCACCAGCATTGTACGTAACGCCTGTTCCGCCACTTAGGTGGCTGTCAACTCTTGCATCTGTATAATATAAGTTTGTGTTTTCTGTTAGGTTAGCGGTTGTTTTAGTTCCAAGTCTTGTATCAAAGTCTGACGCAAAAGTTGTATAAACTGTGTCTGGATTGTTAGCAGGTGCCCAACGACTGTTTGCATTATCCCATGCAAGTATTTGACCGTCAGTGGCCGCTGTTGTGTGTACATCTGATAATGCACTTATATCTGCGGCACCTATACGTGCATCAGCTCTGGCGTCTGTATAGTAAAGATTATTTCCACCTTCTGTTAGTCCGTTTGTTGAGTGGTTATCAAGAAGACTAACTTGACCAGTTACGTTACCTGTAACATTACCAGTTACATTACCAATTACTGTACCAGTATGTGTTCCAGTTGAGTTACCTGTTATATCACCTGTAACATCTCCAACTACTGCACCTGTATGTACTCCTGCGGTATTACCTGTTACATTTCCTGTGATTGGACCTACAAAGCCTGTTGCTGTTATAGTAGTACCTGTAATTGCCGCGGCTGAGTTAGCACCAATAATTGCACCATCAATGGCACCTCCATTGATATCAACTGTAGTAAATGTACTTGTTCCGCCTGACGTTACATCACCTGTTAAGTTGCCAGTTACATTACCTGTTACGTTACCAGTTACATCACCTGTTAAGTCACCTGTAACATCTCCAACTACTGCACCTGTATGTACTCCTGCAGAGTTGCCAGTTAAGTTTCCTGTAACATTACCTGTTACTGCACCAGTTACTGCACCAGTGTGTACTCCTGCTGTATTACCTGTTACGTTTCCTGTTAGGTTACCTACGAATTCTGTTGTTGCTGTAATTGTTGCGGCGGATATATCACCTCCAGCACCGATGCCTGATGCTGTAAGTTTACCGTTAATTAAGTTGATTTCTGCGGTTAATGTATTGTTGTTGTTGGTAACTGTAGTATTTAAACTTGATATTTGTCCAGTTAATGTGTTTGCTACATCTGCATCGTTTCCGATTGCAGTAGCTAGTTCTGCTAGTGTATCTAACGCGGCTGGTGCCCCGTCAAGTAAATTGTTTATAGCAAGTGTAATTTTGCTATCAACAGTTCCTTCTGTTACGGCATTTATTCCTGCAACTACACCATCGACATATCCGGTGCTCGCGGCACCTGTTATGTCTCCAACAGTTAGTACAACATCTCCAGTTCTACCTGCTACTGTACTGATTGGAGCAGATGAAGTGATAGTGTACGTACCATCTTCGATTTGATCGAAGTTTGCATTAACAATGTCAAAAGCGGCTTTTAATGAATCACCTGATCCAGGGCTGGTATTAATGTTAGTAAACGGCATCTTTTCTCATCCTAATTTCGTTATACGTAGGTATATTATACAGTATTTAGCAATGTATAACGAATATTTTAAACAGAAAAGCTAGATCCGCAACTACAACCACTGGCCGCATTTGGGTTCTCTAAAGAGTATGAGTACCCGCCCAATTCATTTTTAAATATAATTTCACTGCCAAACAAGTACAGTTGACTTACGCGGTCTACCACCAGTTTTATACCATTACTTTCGAATACGTCATCTTCGTCGGTAATTGTATTATCAAGTTCAAGTCCATATTGAAATCCTGAACAACCGCCGCCTTGAATAAAGACTCTTAGCGGACTATCTGGTTTATCTTGTTCTTTTTGTAATTGTTGAACCCGTACGGCTCCAACTTCATTTATTGTAATCATTATGTCCTAGCATTAATTACAGTCCAATCAAACAGTTTCCAAAGATTTTGTACATACTGTTTTTTATTAGATCCGTAATCTCTTACCCATGCATGTTCCCACATGTCTACTATTAAAATAATTCCATCTGGTGGAATTCTATGATTGCGTATTTGTTTAATTTTCATATTGCGATTAACATAAACCCAACCACTTCCATATACTTTTTGGCACTCATCAACAAGAGCATCTTTGAAGTCTTTCATACTTCCGTAGTGTCTGTTAACTAAGTCTAGTATTTTGCCAGAGGGTCTATTAACTTGTCTACGAGGTCTAAATTGTTCAAACCATTTTTCGTGCAAATAAGCACCGGCTTTATTAGTGCCAACATTGATACCTTTGTTATATTTGTCAACATAACCTTTATAAAGTTTATTATAATGGTTGTCAAGAGTTGAACTACTTGTAATTGGACTTAGCCCATAAGGAACACTATAACGAGGCTTAAACACAGACATCTGCGGGCGTTCGCTACGTTCAACTATTTGTATAGATTTTTTTATAATATCATCGGACATGCAACTATTTATCAACTCTATTAATATCATTTGTTTCGATATACAATACGACCTTTCGACAAATCGTATGGAGTCATTTCAACATCAACTATATCACCTTGTATGATTTTAATATTATGTTGACGTAATTTTCCTCCTAAGTATGCAATTATTTCGTGATTCAGATTTTCTTCTAGTAACTTAACTTTAAACATAGTATTTGGTAAAATATCTGTGATTTCACCTGATACTGTCAGTTTTTCATCTTTTGCCATATGCGGTTATTCCTGCGTGTCCTTTCTTGATCTGAGTTTAGCAAGGTCAGATTTAAATAAGTTTTCAGATTTTTCTGTTAGCATTAAATGAACTCCTGGAAACCGTTCTTCAATTCCAGTTTTTAATTCATCCAACGTCTTTCCTTGGTATAAGAATGTTTTTGTACTGTTATTATATGCATACAATTGATCATTATTTCTTTCGATGTCTACAACAACAAACTTTTTATCTATTTCATTTTTAAGATTTTCTATTTCATAACCCATTGTCAATGCTCGATTGTATTCGCGCCGATTCTGATTATGTCTATAAACCTCAAGAAACCGATATAGTATACGGCCGACTATGTGGACTGCGGCCCATATCATAATCCCCGTTATTATCATGTCAAAAATGTCTGTCATTCATGTACCAATTTAAAACTTATACATCGTATTACTTACCGCTAAGTAAAAGTAAGCTGATAAAATAATCATTGGAGAATCATAAATGAGATTAGTTAGGGTGACACACCAAAGACAATTCACTGACGACGAATGGCCCACAGAGGCTGTATTCCATTGTGAAGATGAAAACGTTATTGAATCGTTTAAAAATTTAACAGCAATAACAGATCCAAAAGACGGAACAGATACTACAATACGTATTGATCCAAAGTATTATACATTAGAAGAAGATCCACTTTACTGCTATCAATACTATTGGTTTGAAAATTTACCAGATCCCGAGCCAGAATATTTAATGGACTGGTACTTAACTAACACTAGAGAAATTTTAACACAAATAGCGGCAGATGCATCCAGCAAAGCCGTAACACGACCCGGTATACGTGAATGTGATGGTTTTGACTACAATCAATATGCATACTGGGCAACTGTATATAAACGTGAGAAAAATTTAACTGTTTCTGATATCACTGTTGTTGATAGTTCAAAAGTATCTACTTGGATGGGGTAAATAAGGCTGTATCATTAAAGTTTTATAAATACATTATAAGAGGAAAAGCCCTCGTGCAGGATTCTAAACAGGAGATACTAAATGCCTAAAATGATTAAAGTCACACTCAAACGCCCATCTAACAGTATTGGTTGGGGTATTGTTGCTGACGAAAACCCAGGAGATGCTGTAGTTACGTCGCATGCCGCAGTCCAAGCTAAAACACTATATACTAGTACTGATCCGGCCGCTTATATAAAACAAACTGTATTTGATAGCCCAGACGACCTACACATGCAAATTTATTTTAAATTTAATGACTATCCAGATTCAACTCCATCAAACCTTAAGAGCTGGTTCTGGGATAAGAAAAGAGCTATCGATACCGCCGAACTATCAGACACTACTAAATCCATTACTGATCCAATCACTGGTGATGCTAGAACATTAAATTACAATGTTTATCAAAAATGGATTAACGAATATTTTAACGCCAATGGAATTACATTTACCGCGTGGGAAGAAGTAGAACACTCCTTTCCAGAGTAATATATAATTTGGGTACGTTAGTATAATAAATTAATGATACGGCCTTCGAGCCGTATCATTTTTACAATAAGGTAGATGAATGCCTAGAATGATCAAGATTACCTACCAATCTCCTGAAGGTGTACTAGCCATGCAAAGTGGACTATGCCCGACTACAGAAATCAAAGAATCATTCAACTATCTCGAATCAAAAATATATTACTATGGATCACGGGCTGGCGAAGCAGAGTATCTGTCAGAAACAGTTTCAGTAAATCCAAGTCAATGTTATAGATACTATCACTTTTTTGACTATCCAAGTAAAACTCCTAGCGATCTTAAACTTTGGTTTTGGAATGCCAGGAGAGCCTTAGATTCAACACATTGCTGGGATACCGTAAAACAAATTAAACTACCCGGCGAACCCGAACGAACAATACGTTACAATTTATTCCAAAAATGGAATAACACAAATAGAATAAGACTTGGCATCAAAAGCATTAAGTTTGAAGAAGTCGAGCATACCTTCCCAGAGATAAGATAATGGAAACCCTTTGTAAAAAGAAAGAGCGTGTTATGGGCTCTACGATTACCGGCGGCTTTTTTGATGGATTTATAAATGATCCTGAATTTTTACCAAAATGTGACTGTGATGACGTTTGTCAATTTGAATTAATGATCAAGAAGAAGCCGGAGACAAGTACGACTCCGGCTTCTGAATTAGCTATTTAACTAGCTATTAAGAGTGAACTGATTCACCCTGAGCGGCAAGTGCTTTATAACCTGCGGCTACAACTGCTCTTGGCGCAGAACCAATACGATACTTCTGAGTCTGACGACCTTTAGTATCCTTATGGCTGTTCAAAAAGATTGCATAACCTTTCATGCGAAGAGCTGAAACAGTTGACCTGGCATTACCAACACCAAATCTTGCTTCGATCTGCTTTGCAGTAAGAGCTTCACCAGATGTTAGAGCTGATAGAACCTTACTTTGCTTTGACGTAAATTGAACAGTATTAGACATATGTCTTTCTCCTTTAAGTTTGTTCGTTGCTTCAGCTATTCTACTGAAACAATACACATAATATAACATAACGTTTTAGTATAGTCAACTACTAGTTTTACCAAAAGACACAGGCATAAATCCTAATTTGTCTAAATCTTCTAGTAGTTCTTTTGATACGATCCCTTCTCCACCAACTGAGTACCAATCTAAATGGTCAGACATCTCTTCTGTAGTAGAAGCTAAGTCGCCAACTATTTCAGCGGCATATCGCCATGAACAGTTCCAGGAATCACGTTTAAGAATAGCAAATGGGTGTTTACTGATCCATACAACATCGCACAAAGCTCTGTATAGGTTTTCAGAATAACTCCTACTAGAAGTACATTTACTCCTAATATATTCGCTAGTTTTTAATACGTACTCGAGATCTTGGTTTGGATCATAGTCCATTTGGACTAGGCTGGTTCCGGAATGTAAGGCTCTACATTAGTAACATTTTCAATCTTAAAACTTCTCCACCCTTCACTTTCAAGGGACCAAACACCAAGATTCTCAAGTTGTTTTGCAGTTGGTTCTTTGCTAGTACCCTTAGGTTTGGCACTCTCCGGGATATAACTTTCAACCAAGGTACACGGCATAACACGTTCGTCACCATTGACTTTATTAAAGGTGACTGTAAATAGCCCACTTCGCAACATTGCTTGAATCTCATCTTTTGTATATGTCATTTACTTTCCTTTCCATGATAGTTTATCTTCAATTGCAAGTTGGGCATACTGTACGTATTCCCGATCTTCTTCACTAAGCACTGACCAAAATTTACTAATACTTAATGATAGTTGCATAACTTCGTCTGGTCGTTCTAAATGGTAGTCACTCTCCATCCAGTGCTGAAGTGCATCCAGCCTGGTTTCAATTCTTTCACGTAAAGACATTAAATTTTTTCTCCAACACTAAAGCCACGGAACCTTAAGAAACGAGGGAACCTTAGACTATATGTGCCATCTTGGTTTTGTGTAATTGCGTCAGCTCTAACTTCTACAAGCTGACCAGGCAACTTATCACGAGAACTCCAAAAATCATCGCGATTAGTATCTGTGAGTCCACTGCCAACGTTAACTGAAATAACTTGTCCGTCATCTTCTCCTTCACAGACAAGAGCTCCAAGTTTTCCTTCGTTACGTCCTGTGCCTTCTTCGACATCCTTTACCTCCAATGTTACCTCAATATAAGGTTTTTGTTTTAGCCATGAATGAGTACGTTTTGTTTCGTATATTGCCATTGGATCTTTAATCATAATCCCTTCGTACCCTTTAGCAATGGCATCATTATTAATTATCTTAAATGCTTCCATACCATCATCAGAATCAAGGTTTATAGTAGCAAAACCACATACAACAACATTAGGCATCATTCCTTCAAGATGTTTATGCCAATTATGCAATGTTTGAGATCTTTCAAACTGTCTATGCTCGCTTTTGCCTGCTTTGAATTCAGCAAGTGTTAAGATATCAAACAAATGTAGTACGGCATCTGTAGTTTCTGCATTTTCTTTTCTATGGATCTGCTTCATAAGATCCTGAAAGTTAGCACTCATAACTTCGCCGTCAAACACTGTAGGCTGTGAAAGTAATTTTGCAGATTGTGCAAATTGCTCTTTGATGTGTGCAAAGTTGTGTAGTTCTTTACCGTTACGGCTATACTGATTTACATTACCATCTGGGTATACTATTGTAATAACTCGAACACCATCGAGCTTTACTTCTACCATTTTAGTACCTGCAATCTTCTTTTCGTGCTTGGCACCATCGTGTGCTAGTTGACATGAAAATACTGGAATCTCGTATTGCGGAAACTCTTTTTTAACTACGTTGTTAATGGTTTTTTCAGTAACGCCACAACGTAAATCTTTAATCAAAATACGTCTGTACCAACTGTTCCATTCATCTACTGTGGCTTTCATACGTAGAAAATTAACATTAGCAATGGCCTCATTACCTGTTATTTCTCTGTCAGCAAATTGATTAAGAAACTTAAAGAATGTTTCAGGCTGTAATCCAGCACCAGACTTGGTTGCTTCTGGAACTTGTTTTATTCCAAATGTTACCATACTGTCAAGTGCTAGTTTAGCACCATTAAAAAATGCATCGTTACCTTCTTGGGCTTCCTGTAAAACAATAGCCTCTTTGGCTAGTCTGCTATTGTCACTTTCAAGTTTGCTAATTACTTCCCACGGCTTCATTCGTATCTCCTTAGAAAATTCCTGTTACGGTTGTTTTTATAAATGTAGTGATACCAAAATGGTCAATGTAGAATCCATATCCTGCTACACCAACTGCAAGTATCTTAAATGGTGAGCTAAGTACCACTGGCAAGATGTTAATAAGGATAATACATAGAACTGGAAACAGTATAAATCCTGCAATTACCATAAGAACGACATCAATCTCGTCCTGCCATGTATCTGCAAGTCTAAAGTTAAATTCTTTAGGATTCATCTCACATTGTCCCCAGCTATCAGTCTGATAACGTCCAGATTCTGTTGTAGGGCATTCAACACCGTTTACATCAATATGTTTGCCAACACCTTCTGCAATCACATCTGTAGCAAACAGAGCAACTATCAGTGCTATAATTATTGCTATGGCTGTTTTGGCTATTTTCTTGTTCACGGGCTAAACTCCTAATTCCTTATTATGTATATATTATACGGTGGATTTACCAAAAAGTCAACCATTTTCTGCCCCGTTAAGTCATTGATTTTATTAGGTTCTGTAAAAAAGTTAGTTAATTATAGCATATACTTCCAGGATGTCAACCTATTAATAAAGCTATTTTAATTGTATACACCAGTATCTGATAAATAATACTGAAGAAGAGAAAAACCCTCTTTTAGCTAAGGAGAATACATAAAATGGCCAATTTTAAAATTCGCTTCTCATACGTAGCAGATAACGAAGCAGACTTTGTGCAAAAAAAGACTGATGATGCTTCACTGAATGCTATCAAGGAGCAACAATGGGATCGAAATAGAGCATTGATCGAATCCATGGATAATAATGAGAATGCTGAAACTTCACCTCAAAAAGTAGACACAGGTACTGTTACTACACTTGAGAATGGTAAAAAACAACTCACAATTATGTGGGACGGTTTTGGATCTGAAGCAGATGCAACTACATTCAGTAGAGTTTTTGTTACACACGGTAACATGAGTACAATCAATGCTTATCATATTGCTAACGACATCAGAACTAAAATTGAAATTCTTGATGACAGTGATGCATTAGTAACTAAGTTACATGATAATACTACACTAGAAGTTAAAAGTGTCGCAGTGGATTATACTGATGCCGCAAAACAAGCTGACCCGTTTTTTCTACCTGAATAATAAGGTAGTAAACTAGAAGATATGTTGACTAGATTTCCTAGACAGCATAAATAACATTAGCAGAAATCTTATACTTTACAACCAACCCGTTGTAGATTCCCCCAACAAAGATATATACTAGTAAATTTTTTTGTTGAATAGATGTAAAGCTAAAATATATGCATATATAAGGAGAATGTATAAAATGAACAAAGATACCCTAAAACTTACTTGGGTCTTAGCTCATGTTCCATACGATCTTTTCCTTCGCTCAGCTGAAGCTTTCAGTAAGGCAGTAAGTGAAAAAACTGATGGAGCAATTGAAGTTGAAGTCCTAGGTAAAAACGAATGGCAAGACAAGTACAATAACGGTGAAGAAATTGGAAACCGTGCTCTTCTAAAGAAGCTAGAGCAAGGTGAAGTTTCTATGAGCCAAACTTATAGTACTGTTCTTGGTCTTTTAAATGAAGACTACTATTCACTCGATATGCCTTTCATCTTTGAAAATCACGATCATGCCGCTCGTGTACTAGACGGACCAGTAGGACACTACCTACTAGACGGACTAGCTGATACTTCCGGCGCACGTGGACTTGCGTTCACATACAGTGGTGGATTCAAAATGATTGCTACTAATGACGAAGTTCATAGTATTGCAGACTTTGCTGGTACAACAATGAGATGTGGTACAAGCCCAGTTTCAGAAGCTACTTTCAAAGCAGTTGGTGTTAACACAGTACCAATGGGCGTTGATGGTTTTGCACAGTCAGTTGCATCTGGCGAGTGTGAAGGCGGCGAGAACGTGTTCCCACGTTACTTCCGTTCTGCTGTCAACACTGTCACTGATACAGTTGCAGATACTGAACATGCTTTATTCTTAACAAGCATTGTTATTTCAGACAAGATTTGGAATAGCCTAACAGCCGAACAACAGGCTGTTATTACTGAATGTGCAAAGATTGCCGCAGTAGCTGAAAGAGAAGAGTCATTAATCGACGGTGCGGCCGCTAAAAGTCGTGCTATTGAAGAAGGCATTAAAGTTATCGAATGGACACCTGAAGCAGTTGCAGAATTTAAAGACGCAACTTCTACAGTTTATGACCAGTTTGATGGTTATTTCAGCCAAGACTTAGTAGGTCAGATTTTAGAAGCTAAGTAATTTTTACTTAATTTTTAAGTCAAAGAAAAAGCCCGGTATAAAAACCGGGCTTTTTTAATGGGTTTGTTTTGGTTGCTTAGTTAAACCAACCTTTGATTGTACTCCAAATACCACCTTCTTCGCCATCGGCTTTCCAGTAGTTTTCGTATACGTTAACAATGTGGTTATCAACGACAGTTACATCATCTGCGTTCACACCTGCATTCTTAGTATCACTAAATCCATTAAATGCAATACCGTCTAAGAACTTTTTATTTGTTCCTGCTTTTGCTACGGCTTTACCCATTGCACTATCACCGTTATGATGAATCATTTGGATAATAGGTAATGTTGGAACTTGTAGTTCCTTTAAAGTTGCACCAATAAAGTTAGGCGCACTTGGATCGTAATCATAAACACATTCAATCTTACCGGCCTTCAATGGTGAATTAACAACACCTGCGCCAATAATTCCATAGTCAATATCACCAGCAAGTACTGCCGCTAACACTGTCTTTGAACCTGAGTAAGGAACACCTTTAAGTTTTCTAACTCCACCGTTTAAATCATCAAATAAACCTTTACTTAGAATAACACTAGCAATACCTACTGTAGTATTTTCTGTACCAAATTCCTTTGTTGATCCAGGAGCACGACAAAACTTCAAATAGCTCTTCGTGATTAATGTTGTGTTTTTGGCACTTGCAGAAAAATCACAACCAACGCCTTTTGCCATACTAGCAATACGAACGTCTGCATTAAATACCATTACGGCATTATCAGTTGATTTATACTTCTTGTCAGCATCTGCACAACTTGATGCCTGATAAAATTCAACGTTATAGTCTGATTGTGCGTCTCTTAGAGCTTGTTCGTAACTCTTAGCAAATACTGTTGCTGGACTAGCTTTGTTGCTAGGATTGACTACAGTGATAGTGTCTTTGGCGGTTGCAGAGGTTGCAGTGACAACCAAAGAAGCCAAGCCGGCCAAAGTTAAAAGTAGTATTTTTTTCATAAGATTTTACTCCTTAAATTTTTGATGTTTATGAAAAGTTTATTGATGTAAACTGCATGAGTGTCCAAATTAGTTTATCGCCGAACATTGTTCCAAATATAAACAGGATAGGATTAATACTGAAGTATTTAAGCAAGATACCGCCGACGGTAAAAAAAAGTAGTAAGATTGAGTAAAGCCAGACTGGCGTTTCGTTGACACTCATATCTGCTATTATCATTGCAAACACAATAATGACCAACAAGTAAGCACTCTTACTGTATAAGAATTTTACAATGTTTACGTACAGATCAATAAAGCGAGTGCTGAGTAGATAATAAAATACTGTAGCAATTGAAGCTACCATTATGATAACATCAAATACACTGAAACTTGGAATGACTGATGATGCACTTGCTACAAATTCTACAGGATCGACGTTCTTAACATCTAGTACTGTTGATATAATCAAAGCACTAGCAGTAATTGGTAAACCCATTGCAAAGAAAGGAAGTAACATCATTACCACTCCGGGATTGTTAGCAGTTTCGGCACCAACAATCTGATGGAATCTACCTTTCTTTTTGTGAGCATGGTATGCCAATGCACTAGCAGTTTCAGCCGCTGGTCCTGGTACCAATCCGCTGAATAAACCAATAACGGTACTCTTAGATATAGTCCACCATGTTCGTTCGTCGTTATCACTGGGTTCAAAATGATCTGTTTTTATATGTTTAAAGTTAGCTCTGTCCATTATTAGATCTGGTATCAACATCATACTTGCAATAAGCATAAAGAAGCTGGTATTTTCAAACCAAAGTTGCACATGATACCACCAGGGTGGCAATGCAAAGTTATTAACAGGGCCTAAGAACGTACCCAAACATAACAAACCAATTGCTATTAAAGGTTTACGATCGGTAAATGCAAATAGTGCAATAACCAACAGGAACATTGCTAATACAAAATTGACGCTTGATAGAAAGTAACTGTAAGCACTTACCCAATGATAGGCTAACCACACAACACCTAGAGCTATTAATCCTGCAAACAAACTACCTTTAGCAGTATGGTATAGCAAATAGTTTCGTTCTTGTAAACTCATGCCTTTGAGGTCTTTGATCCATACTAAGGCACTTGCTTCTCCAGGTATACCCAGTGTGATTGTACTAACACTTCCAAAGAACTGACTTCCAATAGCGGCTGTAGCCCAAAACACCAATAACAACTCAGGTGTCCAAGCCGTGTGTAATGCATACACAACAAAGCCTGCAAAATATATAGGAAAAACACTAAACAGTCCTAGTGCCATTCCAACAACTAGTCCTAGTATACCAATTAACAGTAGTTCTAACATACTGCTATTTAATGCCTATTGACACGACACTCAAAAGAAAAGGACCCGAAGGTCCTTTTCTCCCAATGCAGGAGTATTTACTCAGTCACTGCTTCAGAAGTTTCTACCTGAACAGTCTCTGTCTGAGCGGCTTGAGCATTAGCCCTTTCCACAAGTGACGCCATGCTAGGCCCAGCGGTTACTCGCTTGCCTTTTGCACGTACCGCATTGTATTTCAGGATTGCATTATCAATCGCTTCACGGACTGAGTCTGAATCCAAAAACGTTTCGTCAGTATAAGCCTTCTTGGTCTTAATAAACTTTACTGCTTCTGCTTTAGTTGAAGGCTCCGGCATATTATAAAGCTCAATATTTCTATCAGTCTTAGACAGTACCTTAATTCGGGTCATGTCATTAGCGAAACGAACCTTATATCCATAAGGTGTAAGTGCAACGCCAACGATCGAGTATAGTTTGTCAGTCATCTTTGATTCTCCAAAGTTAGTTGATTGTGACGATGCTTCATTGCATTCGTCTGTTGTTCTGGGATCATTCCCAAAATTAGTTAAAGCCATTTAGTCTTTTAGGCCTTTAGATGAAGTGATAGTGCTTTGTACTGTTTGTGCTCCATCTTGCACAAGGCCAATACCTTTTTTCACCATTGCGGTAGATCCTTCAATACCCCATGTAGATAATGCGATACCAACTACTACTCCCATAATAAATTTCATCATGAAAACTCTCCTTATCCAGTAAATTATTTTCCTACTTGCTTTACCCATTTTCCTGCCTGCTTTAGATCGTCGCCCGCGCCATCAATTGCGCCTCCAACTGTTCCACATGCATTAAGCATGAATAAACACCCAAATACTAAAATAAAACTCTTCATCTTCAAACCTCTTTCTCTTAGCATAACCATAATATACTATAGTATGCCCATTTTGTCAACCATTTTTTTTTAATAGCCAGTGATGTCGCCGTAATATTCAACACCAATAACTACGTCTAAACCAATTTGATATAGCACGTGGATTAATACCGCAACGCCTATCAAAAATATGCCTCGTTCCATTGTCATTAGAGGACCGTCCTTTCTCCGGTAATAATGTTAACTACCGTACCAGAACCAAAAGCGGCTCTCATTTCAAACTGTTCTTCAGCAATCTGCTCCGGGGTGCGATTGGCACGAGCTTGTCGGTATTGTGCAAAGAAATCCTGGTTTTGAGCGTCCCGAGCTTTTTCGGTTGCATCAAATTCAACCTGCAAAATAAGACCCAGTTCCAACCAATTCGTCATCAAATCGTCCATGGGCGAACGGTTGTTTGACTTCCAAAGAATAACGTCATTCTCAATAACGTGATCGCCAGCTTCAAATTTTGCTTTTGCATCACTAAGTTCACGTTCTTTGCGGGTCATTGTCATTTCGCTTATTTCCTTCGTTTCCTTATTGTTCTTGTAGTATACGGCATCTTTCCCAAAAGGTCAACCTTTTTTTACCATTTTTTAAGAAATTTTTGAAGTTTTTTCACGTTTACCCACAGTAAACTCCATTCCGCCCTGTTTGCCCACATAGAATCCTGGGTGAGTAAGGTGCATTCCAATGGCAGGCACTGCTGGATTGATCAGCACCCATAGGGTATTTCCGTTGCGTCTATGCACAACACCTTCAACAGAATTGTTTGTATCAGTGCAAGTAACTATAATTTTATCGCCTTCGTTCAAGGTCATTTGATTTGCTCCAATGCTATTTTGTACAACGGATGATCTGTAACTTTGGTCATAACATCAAGCAAAGCAATTTTCTCTACTTTGTATACTTTCCAAAAATTAGGGTCTTCCGCCTTGATACTTACCGTGTTGCTGACTAAATCAGCCAACTTGATGATCTGAGCATCTCTACTAGCATTAGCAGTATGGTCTCTATCCATGGATTTACGTAGTTTACGATTACCATCTTCAGGTTTACTGATGTCAGTTAGATCAGCAACCAATTTGGCCACAACAGGACCAAACTCACTGTTAATATCACCAATGGTAACAGGAGTATCTTCTACTGTATCATGCAACAGAGCCGCGGCCTGCATTTCAGCAGATCCGCCATACTTTTTAACTAGTCCAGAAACTTCGATGGGGTGTACTATATAGTCTTCCCCACTATACTTTCGTTTCTGCCCAATTGATGCATGTGCTTCAGTGGCAAACTGTAAGGCTCTTAGAGCCAACGGTTTAACTTCATTTTCTTTCATATTGCCATACCCTCATCTATCGTATCACATGCCGCTTCAAATAGATTCCTATACTTGTCATTAAGGCTATTGCTAGTCCTTACATCATACTGTTTAGCCATATGCATATACACATCTGCATCTACATAACTCCAATTAACAGCACCATCACTATAATAGTTCTCTGTTCTGGCTAGGGCGGCATTCATACCTACCCATAGTTCGTTGTGGAAATTGTCTGAGATCTTTTTCATATTACATGCTCCAGTATGCTTCAGAACTAGGTGAACAGTAGTAGGGAGTGTCATATCGCTCCTGAAACTCTTTTCCGTTCATTAGGCTTTTCTTCGTTACGAAGGTCTCGTGGATCTCATACCGCTCACCCTTCTGCATGGTGGTCTTCACCGTGTGCTCCAACATTGAACGGTTGTCAGTGTCGTAGTCCTTCTTGAGCACAAGGCGTTCGCCTTCTTTCTTGCGACGGTCTGCTCGGTAAATTTCAACTGTGTACATAACCTTCTCCTAAGTTCTTATTGTGTATATACTATACGACAATTTTCCCAAAAGGTCAACCAGAATCTACCAGATTTTTCACTTTTTTGTGAAAATCTAAGAGTTCAGCAAGTTTTGTACGGTTCTCAGTGCAATATTACGGCTGGACGTCTTCATAATCACATGATTTGTCCGTGTATCTATAACAACAAAGTCCATTGGCTTGTCAGTTCGAATTAAAAAATGCTCTATAATCATAAACACAGTATTACACACATCAATCGCATTGTCAACCTCTTATTATAAATATATTTAACAAAAGGAGAAATTATATGGCCGCAAACGGAATCAGCACTCTAGCCAACAAAGAACTTCGTCAGATTGCGAAACTAGATTTAGCAAAAATTAATCGTACGTCAAGTGGTCGCAGAGACACCTATAACAGAGACTTATTGCCATCTAAATATAGCGGAAATAATGTTGTTGACAATGCCGGCGGTCTTGTTCCCGGAAGACCTTGGACTTAATCAGAACTTAAATATAAATCTAAGAGTTTTTGTGAATATCGACTGATACTGTGATCAGTAAAACCGCTGAACGGCTTTCCTTTACTCCATGCTCTTCGTCTAGCTCTAAATTGATCTTTGGTTTTTTGCCAAAAAGTTGGATGTCGTATATTACCATAATAATTGATGTAACATTGTAATCCTTGGTGTTTGAATCCCATCATTGCTAAAGGTACTTTAGGAACTATGTCATTGTTATTAACAAATCTATGATGATTAATACTGTTATTGTTTTTTAACCATCTTCTATCTCCCACACGCGGAGATCCATATGTGTATAACATCGGCGACGCTAAACATAAACGTGTTGCACATATCGTTGCCATTGCACCGCCAAGGCTATGCCCACAAATCCAAATTTTCTTTTTATTAATTGGATAGTTTTCAATCATTGGCCATAACTTGTTTGTTTCATCAAAAAATCCATCATGTACTCTTCCAGCAGTACGACTCTTCATTTTCCATGCTTTAAGGTCAGCGGCTATATCATTAAATTGTGTTGGTTCAGTTCCGCGGAATGCAAAAACCAAATTGGATTCATCTTCGATGATATGTGCTTGTGCTCCATCATTTTCAATAAATTTATGTTTAATAAATCCTAGTTGTTTGAATATTTTCTTAGCTGGTTTACCATCTAAATATGAAATACGAGAAATTTGTGCAAATAGTGCATCACACCATAATTCATTATCCCAGTCTTTATCTTTCAATAGATCTATTGCTTCGTTGATTGTCTTTATCTCCATTAACCTCTCCATGGTTTTTATTTGTTTTTTGCTCTATGCAGAGTTTTTCCTTTGACTTAAATACGTTTTTAACTTTACAGTCTTTGCCAACTACCGTGCTAACTGCGTTATCAATAACCCCTTTTCCTGTTTGGGCTTCTGTAACTCCATCCACAAAGAAATAGCCTATGGTATTTACTATTTCCAGTGGCCCAGCACATCCTGTTAGCATTGCTACTATCAGAATAGGTAAGACTTTTCTGGACTTCATTGAGTGCTATCTTTACCTCCACTCGACTTGGGGTAACGAATCATGGTCTCCCTGTAACGGAAATCTTTGTTACGGCCTACATTCGGTACAAATCCAAATCCTTTATAAAATTTAATTAATCGTCCTTTAGATGATGCTCCAAACGTTGTGTCTGGTGTGAGTGCAATAATAGCGCCTTCGTTATCTGCTTTATCAACAAGCTCTCGCATCTTCTTGGAACCAATACCTGTCCCACGTAATTCTTTTGGTACTACAATTTTGCTTAGTGTATAACCTTTTTCAGCATCACCATACATGCTTACTTCAACATCATCTTCGTTTATACTATACGAAGGTGTACTTGTTTCTTTGTCCAATTTGCTTATAGTTCTATCTATTTTTAGATCATTATGTTTAATAGCAATTCCACCTGCGGCTTCCCATTTACTAACATTTTGCCCAAAGTCATCAATCAATCCATTTGGTGTTCCATCTGGTTGGGTTGCATAGGCGGCCTTGTTATGATCAATAATAATTTTTTCTGGCGGGAAAGAACTTAAATTCTTTTTAATCCATGCACGTTTCTGTGGTTCAGAGTTCTTATCACCGGGTAACGGAGCACTTAATATGTTATACTTGCCTTTGTATGCTTTAATGGCACTTAATAATTGTAGAGCATTGCTTGTCATTGGCAAGTTAATCCAGAAATCTTTTTGTTGCCTGATCTTCTCTAATGCTGGTTCAATGTTTTTAATATTACGCCAGCTATCAACACCTATTAGTTTTGCCCACTCGCCAAAGAAGTCCGCAAGTACACCATCCATGTCTACATACAATTCTGCATTAGCTGATAGGTCTTCAACAATGTTATCGGTGGAGTTTTCGGGTTCCTCGTTTTCAGGTTTATCTTTATTATCACTGAACACTTTTTTACGTTTTGAATACTTGCTTAATTTTTTTGGTTCTTTAAGATTTGGTAATTTTGGATCAGGATTAATCAATGATTCCTTTAATGTGTTTAATAAATCTTCTTTGCTGGCTGTAAAACGTGATTTCTTCCATTGCTGTTTTAATACATCAAGCATCTTACCCATGTTTGGACCAGGTTTAATTCCAAAATTAATCAAGTCTTTACCTGTTACAGGAAATTGCGGAACTTGTGCCTTAGCCCAATTTGGATCTTGCCCTTGTATCTTTAGAACATTTGCTAAGTAGGTTGCAGGCGCTCCATCACTGATCATATCCTCAACATCTTGTTGACTTAATTTTTTATTTTTGTGTGCTATATAAAATGCTAATTCAGTTTTGTTGTCGTTGGACATTTTCCACTTAGCACCAATACCAACATCATCTGATAACATTGCTAGATTCATAATAGGATTATCAAATTTAACACTGTTAGCATTGCTAACATCTAATCCAATAACATCAGCTACGCCAGTTTCTCCCATTTGCTTTAGCACTGGTATTGCACTTGGTGCAATCAATAACTTTGATATTTCCATCCATACACGTTCGGCACTTATTTGTTTAAGTCCTTTTGCTTCTTTGCTAATAGCATCAATTGCTTCTTTGTCAAACTTTGGTTTGTCTAGCCTTGCTTGAAAACGAAAGTATCGTAATATACGTAGATAATCTTCTTGTATACGTTTAGTAGGATCACCAACAAAACGACTTACTTTATCTTGTAGATCATCCATGCCATTAAAGTAGTCATGAATTTTACCATCCATGTCCATGCTCATTGCATTGTATGTTAAGTCTCTACGTTCAGCATCTTGTTCCCAACTACGAACAAACTCTACTTCAGCATGTCGTCCGTCAGTCTCTTTATCTGCCCTTAAGGTGGTAATTTCGTAGGGTTCTTTGTCAATTATAACACTAATTGTACCGTGTTCTATGCCTGTAGGTATATGTTTAAGGTTAGCCTTATCAAACATGGCTTGCATCTCTGTTGGTGTTGCATCTGTAGCTAAATCAATGTCTTTTGGTTCTTTTCCAAGTGCTACATCTCTAACTGCACCACCTACCACTCTTATTTCGTATCCGTTTTTGGTAAACAGTTTTCCAAGTACACGAACTTCATCAGATATTATGTTGTCTGATTCCACTGATTCTTTCTTGGCTTTCTTCTTTCCTGATTTCATGTTAGCACACCAATGATACATTTTTGCTTTTTCGCCACTTGCTTTTTTTGCTTTGGCTCTAAGACTTGTTACTGATCCATTACAACTAGCACCGGACTTTTTAACTCGTCCTGGTCTACTTTTACCTTTTACTTTACCGTCTGCAAAGTTTTCTTCTAACTTACTTGCATCCACTAACCAAACTTTTGCTTCACCTTGTGTGCTTATAAGTCCTATTAGTCTAGTGTTTCCTGCAACCAAATCTAAACTTCCATTTGGTTGTTTAACAACTATTGGCATTTCAACTGTACCGCTGGCCATTGCTTTTTTTAATCTTGCAACTTTATCTGTTTCTAAATCATCTAATGATTCGCTTCCGTCTGCACCTGTATTGCCTATTTTCTTTACACTATTTGTATTAACTTTTACAACTTTTCCTTTACTTGCAAGTTCTTCCCAACCTGCTTGTCCTAGTTTGTCAAAGTAGTTATAACGATTTGCTTCTTCCCATTCTACATCAAACTGTGGTTTAACATAGTTAACATCACTTTCAGTGTATATGTTTTTGTAATACACTTTAGGAAAATCGTTTACTAACTTTAATAAATCGTGTGCTGGTATATCAGCTTTGTATACACTAACGTTTTGCTTTGTGTTAAGTGCCGCCAACCACCTGTGGTGTCCGTCAATGATATGACCATCACTGCTAACAATACAAGGTTTATCAAGTTTACGTTTAGCTAGTGCTTTCTCAACACCTTTATCACTAAATTCGCCTTGTATAGGTTTTAATGAGTGTGCTGGAACAGTATCTTTTACAAAATTAACACCATGCGAATCTAGGTAGTCAAGGAACGCAGGATAGTCGTTGGTTTGTATCTGAGGCATTTGTGAACGAGGAATGCCCCAGTTGCTATCAACTGGTTTGTCTATCTTGAGTTCTTTGATTTTCATATAACGCCAGCGGCCTTTAGCTTGTCTCTATTGGACATATGCTCTGCAAGTATATCATCTTTGTTCTGACCGTGATATGCTACAGCATACCCATCTCGTATCATCATTTCATTGATACTACTTTGTCGATCATCAACACTATCATATACCATAAAACTACCAAGTATACGACCAAATTTTCCTCTTGCATCATCGCCATCTCTGTCAATTTCAGTTTTAAGTGTTTGGTAACTTCCTTTAGGTAGCCTGTCAAGAACATACTTTTTACTTAGTAGTCCAAATTTCTTTTCTTCTTTATCTCTTGTTCTGGATTCTGGAGTATCAATTCCAAACATTCTAACACGTTGGTTAGTTAATACTACGTCAAAACCTAGGTCAATATCAATATCAACGGTGTCGCCGTCAATTACTTTTAGAATTTTACATTTATACTCGTACATTTTACTCTCACTATAAATCGATTATAGTGTTATTTATTTGTATTAGAGAGTATTGACGAGTGACGTATAATCGTAATTGGCCATGTATCCCCAGCTCTGACTAATACGTATTGCAGTACTATCAGCGTCAGGAATAATTCTAATCAAATCAGCACCGTTCTTTAAATGAAATGAACTGACAGGATCTTTACGTGTCATAATATAATCATTTATTTGCTGTTCTGTAACAGTTGCATCAAACTTTTTAGAGAGACTAGGTATAGGGCTCATTGTAGTAAAATGTTCAATGGTGGGATAGTTTTCTTTAATATAACTGGCCGCACTAAGTATTAACCAACCACCTTTGTGTACTGTATTTTGTATGTGTGGAGTTTTAAAAACACTGTAAAAAATAGCAAACTTAGGATTCTTAGCTACATGACTAGTATCTAAAATTTCATCCATTGTGTTAGGTAATACATCAGTATATGCTACACATAAAACAAACGTTGTTGTATCTTCTTCTAATAAGAAAAATATTTCTCTGTCATCACCTAAACGTCGAGGATTGTGTATGCTATCAGGATGAACAGGATCATACTTTAAATCTTCAAGACGTTTGATATTGAACTTCTTACTTAGACTATTTTCTAAGGTCATCGTTTGGTTAGAATCTCATCTACCAGTCCAAAATCAACTGATTGTTGTGCGGACATAAAATTGTCTCTTTCCATACCTTCAGCAAACTCTTCAAATGTTTTTCCTTTGCTATTGTGGTCAACGTAGATTTGAGTTAGATAACGTTTCATTTCTATAATCTCTTCTACCTGTATTTGCATGTCTGTTGCTTGTCCTCTGGCACCACCGCTTGGTTGATGAATCATGTGTCTTGCATGTGGGAGAATAAAACGTTTTCCAGCGGCACCAGCCGTGCTTAATAGACTACCCATTGAACAGGCTTGTCCCATAACAATGGTTGAAACATCACTTTTAACAAATTGCATAACATCATATATAGCCATACCAGCAGTAACACTACCACCAGGACTGTTAATATAAAACATAATATCGCTATCAGGATCATCTGCTTCTAAGAATAAAAATTGACTAACAAGCAAACTTGCACTATGTTCATTTACTTCAGTATCAAGTAATACAATTCTATCTTTGAGCAAACGGCTATAAATGTCATAGGCACGTTCACCTTCGCTTGTTTTTTCAAGAACTGTGGGTATTAAATTGGGCATCATTTCTTCCTATCGTTAATTAAATTCCATAGCTCAGGAAAAGTAGTTTTAAAGTTTTGTCCTCGTGAACTGTCTAGTATATTAACATATTTTATAAAATTGTCAAAGTCTATATTATCCAAATTATCTTTAAAATTTTCCGGAGCACACTTTATATCTAAGTACTCGGGTCTTGTTACCAAGCCTATCCATGGTGTTGGTAGTCCTTCTGCATCACACCATGTTTTGAAATTGTCTAAGTCTAATATATTATATATGCTAACAGAATGACTAACACTTAACCTTATATTCTGATGTTTATTTGATAGTTCTTGGAATTGTTTAATATTCTCGTATACAATATCCCATTTAGCAGGCCAACGTTGGTATTCAAATTTAGAACCTGTACCGTCAAGACTTAGTTGTATATCTACTTCTGGAAAATGGTTCCATAATTTGGTTAATCCTTTTGGCCATTGAGTTCCGTTAGTTGTGTAATGTAGACTTGGTGTATTGTCAATAGCAATCAAATGTTTTAAGAATTCAATATGTTCTGGTATTTCAGTTAAAAATGGCTCTCCGCCAGGAATATCAATATGAACCAAGTCTCCACTTAGGTCATTCAACATTGATTTAAACTCATCTGTTTTGTAGAATTGCTGATGCATGAACTTGGGAAACAAAGCGCCAAGTTTTTTTGCTTCGTTGCTCCAGCGACTACTGCTATAACTAGAACATATGCGACATGCTAGATTGCATGTATTACCAAATGCTACACTTAACAACAACGTTTTTTCAAGTTCAGGAGGCTGTGAATTCAAATGATATTCGTAATCCATTTGCCTTTTGCTGGGTAACCCGTTATCTTCATCTTTCCAACATCTGGCACAACCGTCAGGACGTTTACCGTTGAGATGATCTAGTTTTAATTGGTTAAGTTCATCACTGTTACGATAATCGTTGTAGTTGTCACTGATTGCATGTGAGTATTTGCAACAAGGTTTGTATTCTCCTTGTGGACTAATATCAAGTCCTACCCAAGGTTGGTAACATATATTCATATTAGTATTTAAGGTGTTCTATTTTTAGTCAAAAAAAACGGCGCCTGTGAAGCGCCGTTTTTGTTTATATATTGGTATTATTGAACCGGAACTCTATTTACGAGTTTATCAGACTCTTTATCAAGTTCCTTAAACTCAGCGGATCGTGATTGAATGCTAAGTTTGCTAAGGTGGTTATTAACTTTAGTAGTCTTTAACACGTTAGCTTCACCAATTGGCAATGCGGCCAAAACGTATGCTCTGAACATACCGTATTCTGGCACTATCTTGCTTTCAACAATCTCTGCACCAGTAATATCAACTGATGGGCAAATACTCTTAATAGCAGTAGTATTCATGCTTGATGTTGACTTTTGTGTATCATTTCTGTACACTTTAGTCTGACTCTTTACGGCTCCGCCTGCCGCCATACAAATACCTTCAAAAGCATTTGTCCTGGCTACACCCATTGCCATATTAAAGTCTCCTGAAGAAGCAGTTCCGCTCGCATACACTACAGAATTACTATTTTCAGGGAGTTCAGTCATCCAGTCTGGAGCCTCGTCGAGAGCACTTTCAACTCGTTCCTGGCGTAATTCCATCCTTCGCTCAGCACGTTCTTCCCACTTGTTCTGCGAAGAACAGGCACCAAGGAACGCCGTAGCAATCAACGGAACAATAACTAGCTTCTTATTCATAATGTTTCTCCATAAACATTTAACATTGTTGATATAGTAACACAGAAGTTACCATTAGTCAACCTTTTCCCACTTGTTAATAATAGGCTGTGGGTTTCGCCCATCATAGCAACGTTTCGCAACAGAAGTACCATAATCTGATTCATCAGTAATTTGCATACATTGCGGTGATCTAATTGTGTGCCAATCACAGTTTGTAACAATATCATGCATGATCCATTTTACGACAGCCTGTTGTGAGCGATTACGTACTGCTCGGTGTCGTTTATATGTGCCAGCATGTAAGTGAAGCACCTGTGAAAGTATACCATTGCCAAATACATCACCTTTAAATACTTCCCATGGTGTGGGTAATTGCGATGCCAAAAAGGCAAGTTGTTGTTCTTTTACTCTACAATCATACCTAAAATTATTAAGATGATCGGGATTCATTCTCCAAGTTTCGTTGGCTACTGTAGCCGTAGCACCAGATGTTAGAGTTGCAAATACAGCAAACATTCCTAATACATGTTTAACTTTCATTGTCTATACTCCGCACACTGAACGAATTCTTGTAATTTGATGCATAAGTCCACGATTGTAATCGTCGGCATAAATGGGTTCGTTAATCTCTTTGTCTAGTAGCTCAGCATAATAATTAATCATAATATGAGCATTACGACAATCAACACTTACTCCAGATTCAACAGCCATGCTATACTGTGGCTTATGATAGGCAGTGCAACCGCCCATTGCCAACATAGCCGTTAAAGCCACGATGCTAATCTTTGTCTTTATTTTTGTACCAGACTGGTGCATCTTCAATCGCTTTCTTAGCAGTTTTTTCATCAACCCTAGCTCTTCGTTCAACAAAACGAATTGCTTCTTTGGTATTCATCTGCATTTCAAAAACAGCCTTAGCGGCCGCTTTCTCAGGCTTCATTGGTTCCATCTTATTTTTCTTTTGCACTTTTTATTCCTACGTCTAACAAGGGGTGAGAAGAAGACAAATCAAACGTAGTACCAAGAACAGATTCCCTTATGTCCTGAAGTTGATTATTTAAATTGTCGACGAATAGCTGAAGACTATATATCTCATCTGAGGTTAGCTTCGTCAGCTCTTGGGACGGGTCTGCACCATGTGCAAGACCCTCCAAGCTCTTTGTGAGTTGCTCTGTAATCATTAAGCCAACTCAAGCATCTGGGCAGGAACATTCCAACTCGAATGTGAGCTGTCATCCTTAACCACAACGTTTTTGATCTTGATCTTCGTAACAGTACCTTTAACAACTCTGTTCCTACGACCATTAAATTTAACCTTGTCGCCTACCATAAGTTTACGAATGGTATCACGACCGTTTTCTGCACGAGCAAACCTCAATGACTGAGTTAACAGTTCAAGTTCATCGGCAGTAAAAGTACCTTGTTTAATTTCACGGGCAATATCTAAGGCGTTCATTTGTTTCTCCATTTCCTTATTGTTCTTGTAGTATACGACATCTTTCCCAAAAGGTCAACCTTTTTTAACACCCTCGCATATCGGTGTTTAGAGTGGGTTGTAACTCTGAAATAAGTTCACGTTCTCGTTTGTGAGCAGGTGTCTTTCCGCGTACTATTTCAAGTACTTCAGCAGTAAATTCGTCTACACCCTTACGGCGCATTTCTTCGTATAGCAACCAGCCCTTGTTTTCGCTACGGCTACGGTATACGTGCTTGTTAAAACGTACCTGCAAGGACTTCTTTTCGGTGCTCTGTGTCTTAGCAGTAACACCAATGTAGAAGTCTTCTCCACTGGAGATCTTGTAGATAATGTGGTTTCTGTCTGTGCGTTTTTTCCTTATCATACACATATAATAGCACATCCTAGTGTTTTGTCAACCTCTTTATGCTGGAAAATTGTATTCTTCGAACAGCACATCTAGCACACTATCGATAGTCTCTCTGTCTGTTGCCAGCAGTTGATGACCATGTGCGAGCAGTGCCGACTTGATTGACCAAATCTGTTCATAGCGGTCGGCTGTACGATCTAGGTTATCGCTTACGAACTTGGCTACCTGTTGTTGGAATGTCATAGCGTGTATCCCTCTCTGCTATGTTAACTTATACATACACTATAGCATATGTATAAGCAGTTGTCAACTGAAATCTGCCTGATTTTACCAGAAAAATCCACCTTTTTTTGGTTGACCTTTTGGGCAAATTGCCGTATAATGTACATAACAATTAAGGAGCAGACGATGCAAGTAGGAAACTGGATAGAGCTCAAAGGCAAAACACGCCACGGCAAAAACCGGATACATCAGCATGGTACTCGTTGGCTTGTTGAAGAGATTCGCCGTGGTGCTATGATGCTACGTAGCGAAAATAAAACAGAAGGTCCGCGAGACCACAAAGGTTTTGATGGACGTTGGGTCAAACTGCATAACGACCCAAATTTTGAGGTAACTGATAATGCCTAAATTTAAACCAACTTTTTACAAGCCGGAAGATATGAACACTGAAAATCATTGTTTTCTTGGTATGGTGTGGCCTGTAGAAGGAAGTAAAGGTAACACCTACGAAGTTGAGCTACATCCAAAAGGATTTGATTGTAGTTGTCCTGGCTTTGGATTTAGAGGTAAATGTAAACACACCGTAGCCGTTGCTCGTCGTTTACTTGGACCTGCTCCCAAGTATGTATGGTCGCCAGCGGGTACTGAATGATTTCTTGTTTGGCAGTTCAATAGCATCTACACGATTCTTATGACGCCCACCTTCAAATTCTGTTTTAAGAAACACATCTAAAATTTCTAATGCTAATTCTGGTGCTGTCATTCGAGCACCTAGTGCTAGTACATTTGCATTGTTATGTTCACGTGCCAGTCTAGCCGTTGTTACATCGTAACAAAGTGCGGCTCTTACACCAGGGTGACGATTAGCAGAAATGCTAATTCCAATACCAGTACCGCAAATAATAATTCCACGTTCCATCTCTCCATTGGTTATTGACTCGGATATCTTATGACCATATATTGGGTAGTCAACACTGTCTAGGTTGTAACAACCAAAGTCGCTTAGGGCATTTTTTGAGAAACCCAGTGTTTTGTCTAACAAGTATTGCTTTAGGACAAAACCGCCGTGGTCACTTGCAATTCCAATCATTTTGTTATCCTTGATTAAACACTTCTACAGTTTGAATGTGTTTGGCAAACTCTTCTTTACTCATATATTTATATGGGCTATGACTGTAGAAACCATTACCCATTTGAATCTCGGTTTCTTTCTTAAAGCAATAGTGCCATAGTTTTTGATTGTCGCCATCAGGTTCTACGTCAAGGTCAGTCCAATATTCGTAACCATTGACTTCAAAATGTTTGTTCATTTAATATATTCGTTGTAGAATTTCATACTAGCAAGATTCTTACACTTGCTTTCGCACATTATATCAAAGCTATCTGCGAATGTAGCCGCCCATTGGTTAACAAGTGGATTAGGATAGTAATCGCTATGAGCTCTAAGTTTCTGCTTTTTAGAACCAGATTCTAGCAGTTGCTCCATGTTGGGCTTAGTGTCGTGTGCAAAATCTGCTGGTAAATGCTCGTTACGACTGTAAGAATAATGTATAACAGGTCGGACACCACGCCAACTATCTTTTACACGTCGAAGTCTATCGTCGGTGGGTAGTATGTATTCTCCTGAAGAGACCCAGTGGTGGTGTATGTCAAGTACGAGTGCGACATCATTTTGGAGTTCGAGCGATGCTTCGAGGCCCCACGACATTTCGTCGTTTTCGATCGTGATTGTGTTTCTTGCTTCTGGGGAGAGTCGCGGTAATGCTTGTCTGATGCCTTGTGGACCGGCTCGACCCGAGATATGGACGTTGCACTTAAAGTCCTGGAATTGTTGGCCGTAGCCCATCCATCTGATAATATCTGCATGGTATTCAAACTCCTCTATACTTCTATTTACTATATCTGGGCTATCACTAGCAAGAACAGTAAACTGACCAGGGTGCATACTTAGACGCACATCTAGTTTACGTGCAAGATCACCTGCCTTGGCATATTCTTTAGATGCATATTCTCTAACATCTGGTTGTTGCCAAAAATAACGCCAATCTGGTTGTGTATACATAGGCAATTGATTACTGCCAATACGTACCATTCTAAGCTCTGGCTCTTGTGAGCCAACCCATTCAACTAGATTGTAAACTGCTTGAGTGTTATGAACCATAATATCCCACAGCCGTTGTTCTGCAACATCTACAGTTTGTCTATTGAGCCATTGTACTGTTGTACACTTTTCAGTTAACGGACGCTGAATTTCTTCTAGCAGTTTCTTCTTTTGTGTTTGGTCTGGGTGCAAATATTTACAGGCAAAACCAACACGATGTGTACTTTGATCAAAAGACATTGTGTGAACTCTATGTTACTTAATACAAACTACAATGTAACACAAATATTAGATAATGTCAACCGTATTGTTCAAGCAATTTTTCAATATCTCTAGTGAACCATTGTTTTCTATTTCGGTGGCGTCTTATACCTCCGTAGAACTCTGGGTTACTTCTAAAGTATTCTTCTTCAGAAGGCAACGGAAGATGATCAACTGTATTCCACTCTGGTTTACCTTTTTGGCTTATGAGCATTAATCGTCTGCTTTCACGATAGTTTGGAAAGTACCCACTACATGCATAATGTACTGTGGATCTGTTGTCCCATAGGATAATATCACCTGGTTGCCATCTATGTCTATACTGGAATTCAGGTATATGAAATGTGTCGTATATTTGATGAAGTACCCAATAACTATCTTTCTTTGCCATGCCTTTGATGTATTGAGTAAACAACGGATTAACATATACGTGCCACAAGCCTGTATCTGGATGCTGAATAACCATTGGATGAATAGCATCTGTTTCAAAACCTTTATCGGCTTGTTGCTCTTTCATTTTTACAATTTCTGTATGATAATTTTCTGTTGGTGGAGAATGTAATGCTGATTTTTTATGTATAAGTTGACGCAATGGCGCCGGCAAGTTTTCCCATACTTTATTAGTATCAATCCATAATGTATCACTGCCATATGCTGGAACAACTTTTAAATTAATTACCACAGCCTTACAAGGATTTTTTTGCCAACTAAGTTCGTTGTGCCAGGCATTTTCTTTTCCTGCTGATGGAGGAGTATCTCTATGAATGATTTTATGTACTTCACCAACTCCAGTTCGTTCAAATGCCTCGTCCCAAACGAACCCATCTCCAAACATAGTAAACGTGTTTGAAAACTCGTGATCAGTTAATTCGCGATGTCCTCGAATAACCAAGAATTTATTGTGTACAAATTTGCTATATAATTCTTCAAAATTTTCGGATGAATACTTGACTAAGTCAACGTCTTCTAGCATCAAGCCGAAATTTTTTCCAAGTACAGTCTCTTTCATTAATTAATCTCCAAAATACCTCACTTAGTCAATGACGCCAAAGTTAGCCCAGTTAGTTCCACCTAAACAAACCCAGCCCAATGGACCACCTAGACTTGGGTTAGCATTGAATACTACTGCACCTTTACCATCAGTATAATTTGGTGGTTTATCAGAGCTTTTAAAAGTCATAGTACCCATTTGTAATTTTTGTACTTGTGTAGTTCCATCAACTGTTAAACGTAAATTTGATTGTTTATTTGATGATATAACAAGATCTTGATTCCGTGGAGTTTGTATAACAGCAGTGTCTTGATCAAATCTTTTTATTTCTACTTCTACTTCACTATCCCACACACTTAACGCCGCACTTGGTTCTGTTGTGTTGATGCCAACTCTTTTGCCCGATACATAAAGTGAGTTGTTGCTAACAGAAAGCTCACCTTCAATATCTAGTTCTTTAAGTCTACCAACTTTACGTAAATTGCTTTCTGTTATATGTCCGCCAATTTTATTATCTTCAAATACAACGTTTCCGTTTACTCGTAATACTGTAATGTCAACACCTTCGATAGCAATACGATCAAACACCTTATCACTGTATGATTGGAATATGTCATCATTGATTTTGTGTGCGGCACTGGTACTAACATTTTCAATCAACTTTAGATAAAACGGACTAGCAGTATTAATACCTTCCATTTCAACAAACTTCAATGTTGTTTTACCAACAACTTCAAGTTCACTGGCTACTAGCTTATTTTCAAATGTTGTAGCATCATTGGATACAGTCATCTGAACATCATTGGCTAAATCCTGTATGCCAACTGAATTAAAGTTGCGTTGTATTCCACCGCTGATGTTATCTCCACTAATGGTCTCTGGATTAAATTTTAAAGCAGTGGCTGGTATGCTTTCTGGAGGAAAATTAAAATCACGTAATCGTGCATGGAATTGATCAGCAAAACCTTTTGTTGCTAATTCATCAAATTTTGATACTTGTTTACCAATGGCTTCTTTGATATCGTCTGATGCTTTTTCTAATACTGCGGCACTGGCATCACGCCTTACTAGGTCAATAATTGGATTGACAGTTTTAGTTAGCCAATCTTCATGACTGTCAAGCCATGTGTTTACATGGGTTTTAATACTTTCGCTGACAATGCTGTCAAGGTCCATACTTTGTATATGATCCTTAATAACTGCTGACACATGCTCAGATGCTTTAGCTTTAACATCTTTTAGTATTGTGTCTGTGACATTGTCTGTTAAGTTTTTTAATGTATCATCTATACTCATCATTGAATCTTATGCTAACTACGTGTTCGTAGTTCTTTTTGATTAATCCTTTGAACATCAAGTTCTTGTGTACAAGAAAACTGCTGGCTCCAGCATCAATGCTGAATTTTGCTAGTTGTTTAAAATACATAGTCTTTCGGTTATACGGTCCGTATTGTGAATTATTAGATCCATTTACATAAACTGAAGTTTTCCAGCAACTTCTATCTTTAAAATCCCAATCATGGAACTCTGTAAATATTTTAAATTTTTCACCATTACGTAATACTGCTGGTTGACTAAACTCCTTTTCTTTAAAGTCCAAGTTCTTATAGTCCTTCAATGTACTTATAACAACTTCGTTAGCCAAACCACAAATGTTTGCAATGGATGCTTTTTGATAATCATCATCTAATGCATATGTAAAGAACTCATCTACTGCTACGATTGCGTCCCATGATATATTACCGTTACCTATAATACTATCAAAGTCAACATATTCAATATTACTATTATGACTTTGTAACCATTCAACTACTTCACTGGTGACCCCTGTCACAGAAATAGATTGAAAATCACATACAAGAATTGCTGGATTAAATCCTACAAATAGTACACTCATGGCATGCTTGTTTAGACTATAATAAGATAGCACTTCATCAATAATCTCAGACTTCTTTTTACTAAAGTCTTTAACTCTAGGATTGTCGTGAACACTTTTAAATAAACACTCACTATAATTTTTATAATCTTCAGACATCTGCAATTCCTTCGGACATGTTCCTTTGCATTTACTTATTTACTAAAAATTACAGTAGACATTAACTACTAACTTTACGTATTAAATCTAATGTTACACAATGAAAACCGCCACCTAGTGTGCGACTATGACGCAACTCCAATGGTACTACAGTTAACTTCAATGCTTCAAGATCTCTAATAAGTTTGGTCTGCCACTTGTCCACGATAACAGTGTGTTCATCAACCGCCAGCATGTTCAATGCTATCCACTTACTGGCATATGGGTATTCAAAGAAGTCCTGTGGAACAACATCGTTGACATAAATTTTAAGCCAACCATCAAATACCCTAGGACAATTATTATGATCGACTCTTGTTCCGTTTAGTACAACTAAACCTTCTCTTATAATTGTAATAGTACTATCAATATGTACTCCTGAATAAAAATTACAGGGTTCAATATCAACATCTGGAATATTATTACGTAACCATTCAAGCCCTTCGATGTTGCCACTCTCGCTTATTAAATACAACCATTTGTCATTGAGTCTGAGTACATTGGCCGCATCTAGTATAATACCTTTATCACGTGGCATACGGTACACATGTTTAGCACGAGTCAACGCCTCATCAAGTGCTTCTGTTTCCATATCTCTACAAGGATAAAGCATTGGTGTATCAATAACACTATCACCAGCAACAATAAGCCTATCACGTGGGCAGTAATTGTATAAGCCTTTGCGTTCAACAAAATCCATATCTTTTGGTCTATGAACTTTAACACCAAGGTTTACCAATGCTGATGCTAACCTTTGTAGGTCTTCGTTTGCTTCGTCAATTACCCAGGACGGTACTGGCCCACTTGGGACTGGAGTTTCTTTCCATGTAGTTTTTAAATGCTCTTGACTGAAGACTGGATCTTCAGAAGGCCAATTAGCACCAGTTGCGGAGCCTACTATTATTTCTCTAAGTGGATCCCATTCATTATGACTATGCAACATGTCCGGTTACCTGTAGAGTATAACGAGGTGTTACACCAATGTTTGCGGCCATATGAGAAGTATCGTTGTTCCATACTACGAAGTTGCCTGCTTTCCACGAGCTAAGAATCTTATTATCATACTCGGCATAATGACCACTTTGCCAGTCTTGTAAAAATACTATGCCTCTATAGATTGTATCTTCTTTTCCGTGTAGTTTAAAAATATCAACGTATTTTTTATAGGTATCTTGATGAGTAGGTAAAATAACTCCGCTATCCATTCTATAATAACTGGTTCCAATATCTTGCCATCCAAATGTAGATTCGAAATATTCAATTATTTTTTCGTTCCAACTTGGCTGTGGCTTACGCATATCACATAAAAATCCAGTAAAATGCGTTACCCAATCGTAGTGGTTATCATTCCATTCGTTTAAGTCTTTGGGGTTGTTAAAATCTTCTCGTTGATAATCTAATTCTAAAAATTCATTGTCTATATCAAACTCTAGTTTTCCGTGAATTATGTTTGTCATGTTTTCCTTGTGTTTCCGTAGTGTATTACTTTAATGTCGTTACGATCGGTTTCAAAGTTTCTCCACGGATCAACAACTATGCTCTTACTTTTTAGTGTAACATACAAGTTCTGTTCTTGTCTAGTTCCTGTATAACCATACGTGACCATTCGGTTATGTGCAAGAAACAAAATACAACGTACACCAATTTCATCCTTGTACCAATCATCAAAATCTTTACTAGCAACCAATGGATCAGCATAGTAATAATGTACATCTAGTTCGTCAAGGTAATGTCCAATTAATAAACTGTAACTTCCATCAGTGAACGGTACATCTGGTTTGTATGCTTTTCCGTGTATAACAACAGGCATATAATGTTCTCTATGTAACTTCTGCAAATACAATGCAACGTTACGTGCTTGTAGTTCTCTTGACTGCATAATAGCATCAAATAAATCGTAGCCTAAATTTAAATCCTGTGCCATATGGCGTAACGCAATATTGTCACGCGGATGACATGGCCCGCCATCACCCATCCCAGCAGTCATATATTTTGGACTTACTATTCTTTTGGTACTTGCCGCAAGAGCATCAGTAACTACATCAACATTCATATTACCAAGTTTCATACTTACATCTTGTATCATATTAACAAGACTTAGTTTAGCACTAATAAATGTATTGTAAAAAATCTTAATACTTTCTGCTTCTTCCCAAGTGCCTATTACAGTTCTTGGATTGTTTTCCATTAACGGCATATAAAACTCTTGTAGTATATTAGCATCGTTATCAGTTTCTCCGTTTTCTGTTCCAATAATTAACATCTCAGGGTTTACCATATCCCATGCTACACTGCCCATTGCTATTAAATATGGGTTATATATAAAACGTGCATTTGTAACAATAGGAGCAAATTCACGTCTGACTGTTCCAGGAAGTACAGTTGATATCAAAACAATTAATGTATCTTTGTTTGTATATTGATTAATTTCTGTCAATACTTCTTTGACCAAACTATAATCAAAGTCTTTGTTTTCTAAATGAGCAGTTGGTTGTGATCCGTCGTATTCTTTTTCGTGTGGAGTTTGTACAGCAACAAAAATTAAATCTTTCCCAGTAACGGTTTCTTTGATCGAATCTACAATATCTATAACACCACTTTCCTTAGGGTAAATATCATAGCCGGTCACGTTATATATTTGTTGCATTGATTCAGCACATGGCATTCCTAATTTTCCTAAACCAACGAAACCTACTTTATATGTCATACTAACTCCTGGAGTAATTTTAAAATGGATATTCAATTTGTTTACCAAAAAATATATAAAGAATTTTTTGAAAAATATAAAATTGATACATTTGCGGCAACGGACTTTACAAATAAGCCTCCGTACTATTTAATTAAAAATGTTAACCCCATCAAAAAAAATGCTTTGCCTCGTGGGTGTGCTTGTTTTATAGATCAAGAACCTATATACCCTAATATTTTACCATGGCTGTATAAGTCGTCACAAGAAATGATGTATGATGTAGATTCAAGTTTGTGGGAAAAACGTTTACCACAACATAACTTTCAACAAGTTATATTTGTTAGCGAAAGAAGTGAAGAATTAAAAGTACTTCGAGATCGGGTATCCTACTTTACTAGTGGACAAGAAAACACTTACCAAACACCAATTATATATTGGTTCTATCATGGCTATGCCAGTTGCGACAATTATAGAGAATACTGGAAAGAAAATATCTCTGTTCCAACTTCGCATGATAAACTTTTTATCTGTTATCAAAATGTTATTAATCCTTACAGATGGCATCGTATACAATTCCAATTAAGACTAAAAGAGAGCGGACTTATTGATCAAGGATTAGTAAGTTATAACCCGGGCAATAACATTAAAGAAGTTATTCGGGATTCTGTAAATATGGGTCGCGTTAATAAAGATACAAATCAACATGTTATTGATAATATTAATTTACTAACCGAAAGCAGTTCTATTGACAGCAATGAACCCAATGGTAGTATGAGTACGTGGATTGATATAGCAAACTGTCAACGTGCATTGGTACATGTAGTAAGTGAAACTTGTTTTTATAATGGTAAATTGCATTTAACAGAAAAGATATTCAAACCTATTGTTGCAATGCAACCTTTTCTATTGCTTGGTGCTAAAGGAAATTTAGCATACCTTAGAGAATATGGATTTAAAACATTTAGTGAATTTTGGGACGAAAGTTATGATGATATAATAGACAATGCTGAAAGGATTGATGCTGTTTATAAAATACTTCAGAATTTAAGTGAATTATCATATGAACAACAATGTAATTTACGCAAAGAAATGACTCCTATACTAGAACATAATGCCAATATATTTTATTATAAACTAAAAAACACGGTGATAAATGAATTAACTACTAACTTAAAGAAAGGTTTTGTTGATTCGGGTGGCTGGGACTTTGTTCAAAATACTGATATCGCACATTTAAACAAAGTACTAAAATATTAATAAATAGTACTGTAACATTTATATAGGAGGTTACAACAATGAAGAAGTTGTTTTTGGCATTAGCTATGACACTTATCTTTGCTTCGCCTGTTTATGCAGAGCAGAAGCCAGGAAAGTTTTTACCTGGCTTCCCCCAAGAAAATTTAGCACCAGCTTTACCAGGTCTGGTTGCTGAAGACCAACCATTTGTAATCAAAGTTAAAGCTCTATGCGGATCTGCTCCACAAATCGAAGCACTACTTAAACCTTCACAAGAAATTGTGTTTGGAAAGTTTCTAGCGGCTCGTGCTAGTGGACCAATCGAAATGCCAGGCAATCCCGCACCAGGTGTGTTAATGCTGAATCCTAAAACTACCAGTTGGACATTCATTGAGAACCTTGCACCGGGTGTATATTGCATCACAGCAGGCGGCCCTACTATGACTCCATATGGAGATGGAATTGGTCAAAAAATTGACTATCAAAGACCCCCACCGCCCGAAAGTAATAATAGGTATAAGGAAGCTAACTAAATAGAGGATGAACATAATCCTTATTCATGGTGCGAATGCTAGTAACAAGAGCTTTGCACTAATAGTTAGAGAATTAAAAAAACTTGATATTAAAGGTGTTAACTTTTGTTATCTTAGTTACGATCATAAAAAAGGTTTCGCATATAATTTTCCTATTATGTGCAATCGTCTCAATGACCTAGAAGGTGATTGTATACTCATTGGGCATAGCATGGGTGGGATTTATGCCACCCATCTATACAAAAAATTTTCTAATAAGATTAAAACTGGAATTACTATCGCAACACCATATCTTGGACTTGGTAGTGCTTTAGTTACACGTTGGATATTTCCATTTTGGCAACTGCTACAAGATGTTAGCCCAACTGCGTATCCTGTACTTGGAATGCAACAGGTTAAATTTAATATTCCATGGATACAATTGGTTCCAACAAAAGGAAGAACTCCGTGGGTAAGTCCTTTCCAGAATGATGGCGTAGTCTCTAATCTATCAATGACTTGTCGCAAAGATATACAATATCGTTATATCAATTCAAATCATTATGAATCATTGGTCGACTATAAAACTACTGAAATTGTTAACGATACAGTAAAATTATGGTGTGGTTGATTTAGACAAAACACCACTGGTACGTTTTGGACTTCCCCAATAATCACGTGCATTTACTCTAATAAAAGGTTTAGCCGTTTCGTTCTTATTAGGATTTGGAACAGTTAGAACAACATTTTTAAACTTTTTCCATGCTGTATGTTGGTTAATAGCCTGCGCCAATGTTCCTTTATACTCTCTTCTGTATGCTTTACGAAGTGATTTGTTAACTCCAATTTCACCCTTGGAAGTTTGACTTGCTCTTTGTTTTTTCTTAGCCATTGTTTAGCCTCATTTACTATGTGGTGGCATTTTAGATTCAATAAACCAAACGTGCTTTTGCTTAACTGGGTGATACTTTCTCATTCTTAGTTTTTTACCTTCACGTGTAGCAGATAAACTCTTTGGGTGAACAAAATGAAAACTTGCATGTTTGCGGTCTTCATCTTCGGGGATCATCCAAACTTTATCATTTTTATTTTTACTAGCCATCACTGATTTCCTTCTGACTACTTATGATCATTAAGTAATCTGTTATTGATTTTTACAATGGTATTTATTAATTTATGCTTCAGTGGGCTGTCTATTAAGCAATTCTTCATAAAATGTATCACATTCACCACCAAACTTACCTATTAGGTGTTCGGCAATTTCTTTCATTTTATCCCAGTCTTCGTTGGCATATGCTTCATTGAAAGCATGGTGCATTCTAACGTTAGCATCAAGTGCAACCATTTCGCCAAGGTTAATCTTATCAGCAGGAATAACACAAAAAGCATCAATGATTTGTCCTTCTCGTTCTAGTTGTTCAAGAGGCAATACTGTATACTTTTTTCCTAGCTCTTCAGCTATTTCCTTACCAATAATTATATTCATTTTGATGTATCCATATGTTCGTACACAGAGTTATATTGACTTTGTGCAATTATAAAAGTTGTACACTTACTTAGTTGTTTAAGATTGTTTGCTCCAACATATGTACAAGTACTTCGGATACCACCCAACAAATCTTGTACTGTATTTCCTACTTCTCCTTTAAAAGGAACCAGTACTTCACGACCTTCGCTACTTCGATATTCTTTAAGCCCGCCAAAGTGTTTTTCGTTTGCGGCTTTGCTACTCATACCGTAGAACTGTACAAACTGTTTTTCTTCATAAACTAATTCAAAGAATCCGTCATCAGTTTTAGTTACTTCGTTAGTTTCGTAAATCTTAGTAATTACCTCGCCGCCACCTTCAACATGTCCAGACAACATACCCCCGAGCATTACAAAGTCAGCGCCGCCTGCAAAAGCCTTTGCCACATCTCCAGGACAAGTACATCCACCATCAGCGATAATAAGGCCACCAAGACCGTGAGCCGCATCAGCACATTCAATGACAGCGGAAAGTTGGGGATATCCCACACCAGTCTGTATACGAGTAGTGCAAACACTACCAGGACCAATGCCCACCTTAATAATGTCGGCTCCATTTAGAAGCAACTCCTGAGTCTGATCTGCTGTCACTACATTACCTGCAATAATAACAATGTTTGGATACTCTTTACGTAGATTTCTAATAAAGTCTACAAATCGTTCACTATAACCATTGGCTACATCAACACAAACGTATTTAATCATTTCAGGATAAGAGCTATAAACATAGTCAAACTTGTCAAGATCCTGTTCAACAATGCCCATGCTATATGCAAAGTAGTCTGATATATCAGCAATATTATTTGTTGATGTGTTAAGCCAATTGATTATATCATCACCGGTATATGATTTTGCAAGACAAGTAAACATTTTCTTTTTTGCCAATGTTTCAGCCATTTCAAACGTACCAACACCATCCATGTTAGCCGCCATAATTGGCACGCCTTCATAATCATATTGACCAAGATCAAATCCTCCGCCATAGTTGCGGAATTTAAATTTTCGTGATAAGTCAACTTCTTTACGACTACCTAGAGTTGAACGTTTAGGTCTAATCAGTACATTGTTATAATCTAACTTGACATCACTTTCAATACGCATGACTAAATCCTATTCGTTTGAATACTGTCTGTACTGCTTCAGCTTGGCTAATTGCATCTTCTAGTGCATTGTGTAGTCCTGCTTTACCTTTTTGCCTTGGGTCGCCGTGTACACCAAATAGTGTACGACTATCTCTAATCTGCCAAAAATTCCAAGGAGTAGGCATATTAAAATCTCTGTAAAGATCTTCCATAATAACAAAATCAAATGCAGGACCTTGAGCCCACATATTGTTAGCACCGACAAAAAACTTGTTAAGTTCTTTTAATGTTTCAGTTACTGAGATTCGATTGTCATTGCTAAGTGCTTCTTCTTTAACATCGTCGGCTTGTTGTTCCCACCATGCTACAGTATCTTCTTGTATTTCTCTACCTAAATTTGATTGTTCATCAATATTTGGTTTTAAATATAATGTTTGTTTAGTTCCGGGTTTGCGAGGATCAAACTTCACAACGCCAATAGTTAATACAACACACTTGGGTCTAGTGCCTAGTGTTTCAATATCCAACATTAAGTCCATAAATTCTTCCTATCTAATTACAGTCTTTATTATAACACATTATAGTTAGTTGTCAATTGAATTCATTAGTTTGATTGACAAATGGGCAATTTCTTTTTCAATTCCTCTAAATCCATGATGTCCAAAGTTCATTTTAGGGTGACCTTCGTTGTACCCTCCACTTACAATATTTAAACTGCTTTGAACAAATTCAAATTGATCAAGTATAAGCTGACATGTTGGAATATCAGTGTAATCTGATATATCTAGTTCATGATGTATAATATGTAAAGGTACTGTAACCCGCTGATCCCGTCTGAAAAAATTACAACGATCATAATAGTTTTTAGCATATTTTCCTAGTTGAGTAGGAGGGCTATTCACAGCAGAAAATATAAGTCCTTCGATTGGAGATGTATCTTGGAAATGATGATAGTATCTTGACATAATATAATTACTACTACATTGTCCCATTAACCAGACTGGAACATCGCTCATATCAACGGCACGTTTAAGTTCTTTACTAATTACATGTACTGCATGTAATGCACGTTTAAGATTGAAAGTTGCATTTTTTTCCATCCAAACTTTTGGTAATTGAAATCTATCATTTAACACTAATCCAGGAATCTTAGAAAATAATACATTAATAAGCCAAGGCAATGGATAATCGCCACTGTGTACCAGTGTTACATTGTATCCTTGTTCTTGGAAATGTGGAACCAAACTACTTGGAACTAGGTGTCCTGCTGGGAAATCCCAGTCTTTGCGAATTTCTAATGCTCCGCGACCACCAGCTATGAGTATAACAGTTTTAGTACCATTAACCGGAAAGTGCAAGATATGGTCATTTATTAACTTGCCACCACACTTATCAAGCATGGTTTCAAAGTCTTCATTTCCAGGTAATTTTAGATATACTTCTCTATGTTCATCAGATGCATCATCAGGAACATTCTCATCATGATATAATTTCACGGTTGTTTTGTTCTTCCATTAATGTTACACGTTGTCGTAACCCGGAACTACTGAAACTATGATCTCGTGTGTTGTATACTATTTTAATATTTCTATCTTTACAGATTTGATCACCAGTAAACCCCTTGGATTTATATTCAACACCAATAATTCTTACATCAATTGGAAGTGTAAGTAAGATATCGTCGATGTCTGACTCAGTGTTATAAACAACAATTTCATCAACCCAACGTTGACTGCTTAACATAATTTGTCGTTCAACTATACTTTGAATAGGTGTATTTTTACCAGGGCGTCCAACTGCACTGGCATCGTTTTGTAATCCAGCAATTAGATAATCACAATGATTTTTAGCTTCACTTAACATTGCTACATGTCCTGCATGTAACAAGTCAAACTGACTAAATGTAATACCTACTGTTTTGCCTTCATCTCTTAATTCTTTTGCTTTTGCAAATATCATTGATCTGGTTCAATCTTTATTTGTAAAGGGAAACCGTGATTTCGTGCTAGTATTGTAACTTCAACACCTTTTTGTTCAGCCATTTCAAAAGGTAATACTGCTACTGTTGCAAGACCATCTTGATGTATTTTGTGAGTAAGTGCAACGGCTGGTTGCTCATCATAATCAAAAATAGTCTTCAATGTTTCAACAACAAATTCAGTTGTGGTAACTTCATCGTTGATGTAAATTACACGAAAACGCACCGGCTCTCTAAGATTTTCTTTTGCTTTAGTTTTCTTCTTAACTTCTTGTTCTGGTAGTGCGTCTGTCATCAGTTAATAACCCTTAAATGTTAATAATACTATTTACTTAAATTAAGTGCATAGGACCAATTATTATAAACTGATCCTATGCACCTTTTTATCTAACTGAGTATACGACTAGCTTGAAGAAATTGCAATCTTTTTGGGCATCTTTTCTTCAGGAATGATCTTCTCTAGTTCAATGAACAACATACCGTTCTTCATACGGGCACCTTTAACTAGTACATCATCAGCAAGGGTAAAACTTCGTTTAAATTTACGAATTGCAATACCTCTATGCAACATTGTTTCTTCGTCAGAATCTGATTTAGGATCATGAACTATAGTCAATACTCCTTCAGCAGTTTCAATATCAAGATCATCTAGTTCTACACCAGCGAGAGCCATTTCAATTTGAAACTTGTTTTCATCTTGACGAATGTTATAAGGTGGGAACCCCTGTTGTGGAGCATGTTCTACTTGACGTAGCAGTCCATCAAATAGGCTATCAAAACCTAGTGCATGTGGGGTGAGTTTATTGAGGTCGAGAGTTGTTAATCTATTCATTTGCTATCTCCTTTATTAAGCAAGATTAATGTAAGTAGGCCCGCTAATCGGCACCTACATATATAATATAGTTACTCTTACGTTAAAAGTCAAGAGCTTCTACAAAATTATTTATGATTTTTTTACCAAACTGGATAAAATTTCATACTTTTCGTATAGGTCTTTGAGACCCGGCGTATCTAAATCGCCTTCTTTTGGTACAATTACTCCCAAATGCTTACAAATAGCTTCAAGAGTTGCATTTACACTTTTACCACCAATTAAAATGTCATTTTGAACTTCAAGGTCATCAGCAGTCAACGTTGAATTTTCTTGCGTGGTAAGCCAATTATTAAAACCCGAATTGGTAGTAATGCTACTCGTTGGTACAGTAATAGTGGAACCGCCTACATAAGATGAATTCAACGTAAACGATGCATTTACCGTATCAGGAGCAGTGATAGTGATAGTATTAGTAACAGGTTCGTCTCCCAGGTCAAACTCATATTGGTCTCCCGATATACTAAGATCCAAGCTCAATTGTGTCATTTTCTATTCCCCTTTCGTCGTGGTATTCAAGTATTGGTTGTTGTTGTTTTAATACTGTGTCGGCTGTAATAGTTAGTTTCTTTACGTTACTATTTTTTAAATTTCTCAAATTGAACATATGTGGGTGCAATACTTTTTCAATGATTGCACGAAGTCCTCTGGCTCCAATTTTTTCTTTAGCAGTTAATTCTATAACAGCATCAATAGCATCATGGCTAAATTCTAACTTAACACCGTCAACATCAAAATAGAAAAAATATTGTTTGATAAGATTGTTTCTAGGCTCAGTTAGCACTCGACGCATTTCGTGGTCAGTTAATTCTTTAACTTGTATTGTAATAGGAAACCGTCCCATGAACTCAGGTATCATTCCGTATTGCACAAAATCTGTTATCTTTGGAGTTACTACTTGATTAGGATCCGGAATCGTTGATGCGAATCCTATTGTTGATCCTTTATTTGCATTATTAGATGCTATCTTTTGTAAATCAGGAAAAGCACCTGCGGCAATAAAAAGTACATCTTTGGTATTAAAGTCAATTTCTTCTTTATGATTTCCGTCGTTATAAGATACTTTTATATCTCCGCCTTCAAGTATTTTTAGTAAACTTTGTTGCACACCTTCGCCACCGACGTCACGCCCAACACTTCCGTGTGCATCTGCTACACGACCAATCTTGTCAATCTCGTCAATAAAAATAATGCCACGTTCTGCATGTTCAAGGTCACCATCAGCGGCCATTAATAATCGTTCAATGACACTGCTTGAGTCCTCGCCTATATAACCTGCTTCAGTAAGTGTAGTAGCATCACATACTACAAAAGGCACTTCTAAAAACTTAGCCACAATTCTAGCCAGCATTGTTTTACCATTACCAGTTGGACCGTGTAATAGAACATTGCTTTTTTCTAACTCAATTGTTGTATTATAGAACAGTCTTTTATAATGATTTATAATTGCTACACTGATAGCTTCTTTTGCACTATCCTGGCCAATGATGAACTCATCGAGGTATTTTTTAACTCTTAGCGGGTCAAGACTCTTAAAAATACCCGACTTTTTGTACCTTGCGGTATACTTTTCGTTAGTGATAATACCTGAGCAAGTCTCTATACATTCATTACAAATGGCCGCACCATCTGCGACTATAAGTTTATTGACTTCGTTTTTTGCTTTCTCGCAAAAATTACAAATCAGCATATTGGCTTGTTGAATGTTTTTTGACATAGTTTATAAAGTACTCAATTGGAAGTTCAATACGCCTATCGTTATCAAAGAAACGTTTAGGACCGTAATGTTGTGATTTATGATGTTCAACTAGTTTATCCTTAACTTTTGAACTAGAATTCGGTACTGTATTAATAAGTACTGAATCACTTCTGTTAAATGCTTCCTCTAACCATTTATAGTCATTGTAATGATCAAGGTATACATAGACATTAAAATCTGACCCAACACTTTTACATAGTAATGAAATGTCCATTACTTGCGATTCAACAGGATCTATTAGAAGAACACTATGGTAATCATCTTCCACAAAATCTGGTGGTGTAACAAAATTGCTATACATTCTGTAAATAATCTCGTATTTGCTCTTGTTCTTGATCTTCTAAATCTTCGAGCTCATACTCTCCTGTTTGAAGTTTGTCAATCAAATACTCTACGTACTTAGTATCATATACATAACTGTTACTTAAAGTTTTTGATGTTTCTATCCAAGTATCTCCATTGAATTTGAACAGTCTACTAGGTAGATAATCTGTTCTTAAAAACATATCTCCTCTTTTAACATTACTGTCATTTGGAAACATACTACCAAAACCACTTTGTATTACAGTAGTATTGTCTGGCTTTGCTTCAAATAGTGGACTTGCTTGTAATACTTTTCCAGTACCTCTTTGGTAATCAATTGTTTTTAATTGCAGTTCTACTTCTTCTTTTTCTTCTTTGGAAAGTGGACCAGTTGTTGCTGAACTGTCACCGTCTAGCAAAGTTGTTGGTTCGACATACTGTTCCCTGGTTTCGTCTGGTGCGACACTTTCCAAATCAGAAACTTCTTGTACTTCTTCTTGTACTTTGTCTTCGATTTGTTCTTCCGTACTTTCGTTTGTAACATCCTCAATAACGATTTCTTCAATCACTTCTTCAATTGCTGAATCAACTTCTGCTACTGGATCTTTATCTAGTTCTTCCGGCCAAACAGTATTCTGAAACTTTTCAGAAGGCTCAGGCATTGGCGGTTCTTTGGTCTCATCTAAATCTTCATCAATAGCAACGTATTCAGGTTCGTCAATTTCCACACCATGAACTTCAATCTCTTCAATGATTGTATCCTCTATAGGTGTGTCTTCACCTTCCGCCTGCGCCAAGGCGCTCTCCAATTCAGCAATCCTAGTTTCCGCTTGTTGATTACGGCTCTCAAATTCAGCGGCTAGTTCCGCGGCAAGGTGTAAGTCAGATGTAGCTTGATCCAATTCAAGCTGAAGTCTCTTTGGTTCGCCGGAGACTTCATCGGCGTCTAGATGTTTTTCTTGTTGGTCCTCATCCTCTTCTGGATCATGATCCGTTTCCTTTTCAGGTTCTGGATCTGGATGATCGTCTGGCTTTTCAACAGTCTCAGCTTTGAGCCTACGGCCCCATATGATTTGTTGAGTACCAGCCAATATTAAACAAATAGCCAGCGGGTCAAATACTAATACAAGTATTACAATAACCCAACGTACTGCATCTTCAAGCATAGTACGATCTGCGGTTTCACCGTATATAAATTCTGCAATATATTTTACAGGACCTACTTCGGCTTCAAGTTTACGATATTCAGTTTCAATAGTATATTTTTGCTCTGTTAACGTATCAATCTTTGTATTTGCGTCATTGATCTTAAGTCTAAAAGCATCTATCTGTCCTTCAATATCATCATTGGTATCAACGGCTGAAATCTTATTGCGTAACTTCTTAATTAACTTATTACTGTCAGCAATCTGAGTTTCAACTGATTTACGTAAACGTTTGATTTCTTCACGTGCCGCTGTTGCTCTTTCATCATTAATTGAGTTTTCAATTTTTGTTAGCAACTTGGACCTGTCAAGTGTTTTTCTTTCTTGGAACTCTGTAAACGCCTTAGCAGTCTTTGGACCAAACTGTCCGTCTGCTTTAGAGCCTACCATTTGTTGTGCTTTTTTGATTTCGCCTGCTTCAATATATGATTGTAATGCAAGAAGTTGATTATCAATTTTTTGTAATTCAGTTTTGTATATTTCTGCCTGCGAATCGATAATTAGTTGTTGTTCGTCGATAGCCGGTTTTACACGACTATATGCACTGTCAATACGTTTTTGTTCCTTGTCAATTTGAGATTGGATATTAGCATCTGTTCCAGTCCCAGTAGTTTCTAGTTTCTTAATTTTATTATCGGATCGTTCAATAATACTATTTTGACGGGCTATTTCCGTTACAATTCGCTCGATCTGAGCTACACTTTCTTGACTTGCACTCGTTTGTTCAATATGTGCTTTACTTAGAAAACCAAATATGCCCATACTTGTAATGAACATTAGTACTATGGTTGCAAAGGTTAAGTATCCTCGCATCCATATTCTTGCTTGGTGCCAATTTCGATGTAGCCATACAGCTGACACAACTTTACCTAGTTCAAGGGCAACGCCCATAACAATAATAGGTACTAGTGCCGCCGCGAATATAGCAGTCAAACCAATAATTGAATAGTAGGCCGCTATACCACTTATAATCAGGGCGGATATTAATGTAAAATAACCAAATATCATATAATTTTTTCTCCTTAAAATTAATGTACAGTTTTAGGTTGACCGCCGAGCTCGTTGATTCCAAACACATTTAATGTTCGGATGATGGTACTGTTTACTTGTGTATTATCCGGTAACTGTGGGCAAAACACACTTTTTAATTCTCCAGTAACTCCATCAACAATAAAAACAAAATCTTCATCTTGGACTTCTTCATTTAACAGATCGTCTACACGACCGCTTTGTTTACTTGCTTTATTTTCAAAGTAAGACATTTCTGAATCTCCTATGTTTACGATTTATTTTTTAGTTTATTCACCTTCCGCATTATTAAGTCATAATTCCAGCACAATAATCTGAGCTGGAACTGTACGTATTTACCGTGCCAGACATCTCTGAGTTTAAAGTCTTATATTGATTATACTAAATACAACTATGAAAGTCAACGAGATTACTGCCCAAAAGAAGTTCAATTTATCCAAACTGTATAGCCTGTTACAGCCTGGACAATCACGATCTCAAATTATCAAAATTATCAGAAAAGTACTACTTGACGAAACAGGTGAACAATTTCGTGTTGTTATACACAACTCAAATGAAGTACCAAGTGGCGAAATGGCATTGAGTGCTTATTATGAACCAGAGGATCATGAAGATGGTGCAGACGAGTTTATTGAACTTGCTTTAATTTTTAATAGCAAAGACAAAACAGTAGACTGGACTGACGAAGGTAAAGAATATTTTATAAACGAATTATCTGATGCTGTTAAACATGAACTATTACATGCTCAACAATATAGTGGCAGAGACTTTGTTGATGGCAGAGATGGATACGACCAACGTGACTCAAATTACGAGTACATGACTCGTCCGGACGAAATTGAAGCATACGCAATGAACATTGCAGATGAACTTGTGCGTAAAGCAGACAAAGATGGAGCTCTACAATTACTACGAATGGCAGGGAAAGCCGCTAGTTTTAAAGATGATATGGGTAAGTTTTTAAGTCCCAACTTAATGGCATACTTTGCTATGTTTGATTGGAAAACTGACCATCCAGTTGTAAAAAGATTACTTAAAAAGGTATATCAGTTTATTTCAAAAATGGATTAATTTTTACACCTGCAACTGATGCAAGTTCACGTTCTTTATTAACTGTACTTTCAACTCGCATACGAATAATATCTTGCAAGTCACTATCTACTGTTATTCCTTTAGCAATATCATCAATCATTTTATCTAATTCAATACGTGCTTTTTTACGTTTTTCAGTTGCTTCAATTAGTGCCTCTTTTGCAAGGCCTGCACGAAATTCAGTTTCATTGAATGTTCCTACTAGAGTATTTCCATTACGTGCTTCAATGACAGCCATTTTGCCTTCAGACAACGCAGAACGTATAGCGTCTCCAAAACGATTATTTTTTGCTAATTTTTCAAAAGTTTCTCTGTAGCCCAAGTTTCCGGTATCAACTCCAAATTGATGTAAACTGTTAACCAATCTACTAGAACTTGCATATGAGCTATCTGTATTACCGTCTGGATTGTCATATGTTGTTGCACCGCTTGGGTTGTTTGAGTCTGCCCAACCAGACCATTCACTTAATAGGCTTTCGCTGGTTCCAAAAAAGGCTTTAAAAACACTATCAGTAACACTAGTTTGTCTATAAAATTCAGCGTATTCTTCTTCGCAACGATTTAGCCAGTAAATACAAGAAGTAGAAGTTGTAATAGAGTTTAATGCTGTTATCCAGTTGTTACGCCAGGTGTCGGTTGTTTGTGATGCTTGATTAACTGCTGACAATGAATATATACTGGCGGCGCCAAGCAAATTTTCAACTGCTTCATTGAACTTGTTGAATATTTTAATAGCAGTGTATATGTTAGTTCCAGTGATTGGGCAGAACATGTCTGGCAATATTACATTGTTAACCACACCAGATCCTTTTGGTGTTTTACTTAAAATTGCATCATAATCTGTTGCAGGCAACGGTGATGCTTCTGCTGTTAAATTGGTTAATATAGGTATCTCAACTCCGTCAAGCATATCAGATACTTGTGTTAAGGTTTCAAAGTTACCTGGTATCTTTTCTAGTACTGACGCCAATCCTGTAAGTGTTCCGTTTGGCAATTCATCTAAGACTTCTTTACTAAACAGATTTTCTTGTTTTAAAAGATCTGCTAGTGTTTTAACTTTAGCTGGATCTGGTAGAACAACTCCAGTACGCTCAATTATTTCATCAAGTGCTTTGCCTGTAATTTCTCTAAGGATATCTACCAAGTATATTTCTTTTATATCATCAAGCGAATTAACTTCTAATGCTAATACTTTTTTATGTAACGCACCAATTTGACTTAAACCAAGACTGTACATATTTTCAATTAATGTTTTAGCTAGGCCCATGTTGGCCAAATCTTTAGCGTCAAATAACTGTCCAAGATCTCTTAGTGCTTTGCTTAATACAGCAAGTCTTCTACCGGCTACATCATCAAGGCGTTCAGCTACACGTAAATTTTGTTTAAGTAAATTGATATTGTCAATTTGAACATCACTGCCAGTTAATAGTAATCTTACAAGACCGTTGTTTGCAATTTCATCATGTGATTTAACATCTAAACTAATGTCGTCCCATTCAGCATCTTTAAACTTAGCAAGTGAAATATGTGTTTTTTCGCTTGACGTAACAACAGGTTCAAACTGTTGCATTAGATAATTTACTTTAAATGTTTTGTTTGCACTAGCATTAAATAATACATGTATGTCGTTGTACTTGTCACATACCCATTTAGGATCAGTTACACGAATACTTGATGCTGTTAGTGATTCTGTTTTAGTAGTACGATTGCCACGTAAAAATTTATAATTTTCAATTAATGCCCACAATGCATCTCTATCCGTTGCATCAGTCATAACTTCAGTTTCCCAATTTTCTTTGAGTACTAGAAGTGCATTTAATATACTAGTGTTTTGTGTTCCAGCAACGTTACTAACAACATAGTCTTGTAGGTCAAATACTTCTGTGCCAAAATCAGAATTTACTCCAAATGCTTGGTCGTTAAGTATGCCATTGGCGGCAATTAATACTGTGGGCGTAATAGTCATACTACTATTTACCGCTTACTTAAATGTTGGGTTATTATTATGATCCGACAACGACGTCTGGGCTTCCGCTGGCTGTTGCTGGAGCACAATGAGCGCCACCAACTGGTGGGCATAATCCATCTGGTGCGGCGGCATCTCCAACTTCAACTAGCATCTTACCTTCAACAAATACTCTAGCAGTACTTGCACTAATGGCTCCGCCGCCATGACTATTTGGGTCATCATTGACACTAGCAAGAAGACCATTAACTTTAACAGTCCTATTTCCAACAACGGTAGTAGCGGCCCCACAAACTCTTGCGTCAGTATCTCTATGTACTGCGGTCATTTTATCATCTCTATCTTATACTGCTTATCAACATTAACATACGCAACTTCTTCTAGTGTATCAAACTCTTTTTTAACTTCAGTAATAAAGTAGTCTTCCATTGTTGGACTTATTAATGCTTTTGCTATAGCCTCAACTTTATTCGATTCACACTCGAGTGTATACAGCATACCTATACGCATATCAACCTCTACATTAAATCCTAATTCTGCTAACTCTTCTTTTCTCTCTTTACTAGACTTAAGATGTACACCTTCTTTTAACGAAGTCATTATTTTATACGTTTTTGTCTCTATGGACTCGTAGGCGGTCATTATCCAATTGCCTCTAATAAGCCCTCTCTGCCTAATTTAACAAGTCCAGTGTATCCACCTTCAACCAACAGTTCATCTTCGTTGTAAATTTGTGGTACTGTACGATGTCCCTTACCTTTAATAAAAGAAAGGGCATCACTATCCTCCATAACATTAATTTCTTCAAATATAACTGCTTGTGTTTGTAGATAATCCTTTGCCATATCGCAATATGGGCACAAAGGTTTTGTGTAAACTTTGATCATTATTCCATTTCCTTTAGCTTACATTATTTATTATAATGTAATTCCGCTAAATGTGTTATCTGTTATATCTTGTTTAGTACCGCCGACGATATAACTGGAAATTTCTGTTTCTTGGGGAGCAACTTGTACATTACCACCTGCAATCCATTTCTGCGTCCATGGTAACGGATTACTACCTGGCTTAAAGCCACAATCAAGTCCAACTGCTGTCATACGTTTGCATAGTAACCAATCAACATATTGGCCTAATAATACTTCGTTTAAACCAATCATTGACCCGCCTGAAAACAAATACTTTGCCCATTCTTTTTCTTGCTGAGCGGCGGAAAAATAAATGGCTTTACAATCTTCTTCTGTTTCTTTACGTATTTTAATAAAATCTTTGTCGTCTTGCGGAAGTAGTTTAAGTAATGTTTGTGTAGCGGCAAGATGTACATTTTCATCACGTGCAATAAACTTGATAATTTTTGCATTGCCTTCCATCTTCTTAAGTTCGGCAAATGCCCAACTACATGCAAAACTCACATAGAAACGCAAACCTTCTAATGCGTTAATACTTGTAATAGCTAAAAATAGTTTCTTTTTGATATCATACAAATCAACAGTAACTTTCTTTCCGTTAAGTGTATGTGTGCCTACACCAAACAAATTGTAAAGATTTACACTTTCAATAAGAGAATCATAATTGGTACTGATGTCAGTTGCACAATCAACAATTTCCTGAATATCCAACATTGAATCAAAAACTTCGCTAGGATTAGAATATACGTTTCTAATAATATGTGTATAACTTCTACTATGAATAGTTTCATTGAATGCCCATGTTTCAATAAATGTTTCAAGTTCTGGAATAGTAACAATTGGAAGTAATGCTAAGTTAGGACTGCGACCTTGTACTGAATCTAGCAAGATTTGTCTTTTAAGATTACTAGTAAAAATATGTCTTTCGTGATCGGTTAACTCTTTAAAGTCTTTACTGTCACGACCAATATCTACTTCTTCAGGTCTCCAAAAAAAACCTAACTGCTTTTCAGTTAATTTATCAAATTGCTTATACTTTAACTGGTCATAACGTTGAATGCTGGCTCCACCTGATTTATCCAGGAATGCCAAACACTTTGTTTGGTCAATTTTTTTAGAATTAAATACTGACATTTTTTTTACTTTCTTATCTAAATTACGCAACTATCGCAATCTTCTTCAATGATTGGTTCTAGTTCTACTTGTTTAAGATCTTGTTCTTTGATCTGTCCTACCATACTATTAATATCAATTTCGCCTTGGCCATCGTATGTATTAAAATAGTATAGTTGCTTAATACCGTACTTGTAACTAAGCAGTATATCACCAAGCATTGTACTCATCGGAATCTTTTCGTCTTCGTAATGCTGTGGGTTGTAACTTGTATTTACACTCATTCCCTGATCAATATACTTCTGCATAACTGCACAAATTTTTAAATAACCTTGTGGACTAGTCTGATCCCATAGTAGTTCGTACTTAGTCCTTAACTTCCAATAACCTGGCACAACCTGCCTTAATGCTCCATGTTTGCTTTGCTTAACACTTACCAATGCACGAGGAGGTTCAATACCATTTGTAGCATTACTAATTTGTGCTGATGTTTCTGCAGGCATGATAGCCATCAATGTAGCATTACGTTGTCCAGTTTCTTGTATTTGTTTACGCAGACTCTTCCAAGGCATACGTTCTTTGTGAGCTACTAGTTCATCAACTTCTTTTTTGTATGTGTCAATTGGCAGAATACCATCAGCACTCTTTAGATTTTTCCAACCTTCACATGGACCATGCTCAACGGCGAGATCAGCACTAGCCTTAATAAGATAATAACTCCAGGCTTCCATGTATTCATCAATAACGGGAAGAGCACTTGGATCGCTATAAGAAAGTCCTTGGCGTGCTAAAAAGTATGCTAGGTTAATAATACCAATACCAAGTGGCCTATATTCTCTAGTTGCTAATTCTGCGGCTTTAATAGGATAGTTCTGATATGTTAATAGTGCATCTAAACCACGTACTGCTAACGTACACATTTTTTCAAAGTCCTCAGGCTTTGATATATTACCAAAGTTAATTGCTGATAATGTGCATAATGCAATACGACCCAGTTCGTCGTTTACATCTTTTAATGGCACTGTTGGTAAATCAATTTCACAACATAAGTTGCTCATTTTAATAGGTGCAATTTCTTCTTTAAATGGGCTATGTGTGTTTGCATGATCTACATTCTGCAAGTAGATACGTCCAGTGTTTTTACGTTCTTCCATAAACGATCCAAACAACTCACTTGCTCGCATAGTCTTTTTACGAAGGCGTGTATTACGTTCTGCTATTTCGTATAGCTCAGTAAATCTGTCTTGGTTATTATAGAACGCCTCGTATAATTCAGGCACGTCATGGGGTGAAAACAATGTAATATTACCACCAGAGATGAGTCTTTCGTACATTAATTTGTTGAATTGAACCCCATAATCCATGTGGCGTACTCTATTATCCTCTGTGCCTTTATTATTCTTTAAAACAAGTAGGTCTTCGACTTCATAGTGCCAAATTGGGTAATACAATGTTGCGGCACCGTTGCGTACACCACCTTGTGAACAAGAACGAGTTGCACTTTGAAACATTTTATAAAACGGGATAACACCAGTGTGGTATGCATCACCATTGCGAATAGGACTGCCTAATGCACGAATACGTCCAGCACCAACGCCAATACCAGCTTTTTGACTGACATACTTAACTATACTACTAGTAGTGGCGTTGATGCTATCAAGACTATCGTCGGTCTCAATAAGGACACATGACGAAAACTGTTTTTGCGGTGTTCGAACACCAGCCATAACAGGAGTGGGTAAACTAATATCAAAATTGCTGATAGCTTCATAATAATCCTTTACCCATTTCATACGTGTTTCTTGTGGGTACTCAGCAAACAATGTTGCGGCTATCATTATATATGCTATTTGTGGAGTTTCAAATATTTCGTTTGTTACACGATTTTGTACTAGATACTTGCCGCGCCATTGTTCCATGGCTGTATACGTAAAGGATTCATCTTTAGTATGATCTAAAAAAGAGTTCATTTGATTGAACTCTTCTTCTGTATATTTTTCTAATAATTCTTCTGTATAAAAGCCAGATTTAACATTTCGTTTTACTACATCTAATAATGAATCAGGTGAACCAAATGCTCCAAAGACTTGCTTGTGAATATGATATGCTAAAAGTCGCCCTGCCACCCATTGGTAGTTTGGCGTGTCTTCGCTAATTAAATCAGCGGCACTCTTAATAAGAGTTTCCTGTATTTCATATGTAGAAATTCCGTTATAAAATGAAATATGGCTTTTAATTTCAACTTGACTGGCACTAACACCGTTAATATTTTCAGTTGCCCAGAAAACAACCTTGTGTAATTTTTCTAAATCAAGAGATTCTTTCCTGTTATCTCTTTTTGTTACTTGAATTTGGCTCATTGAATCTCCTATATATACTTTTCTAGATTTAGTTCTTTGACGTTGTACGTGTATCTTAATTGTAAACTATCTTCTATGTATTGTCTATTTAATACTTGTCCAGAATTCATATTAAGAACATATTTCCTGTTGATAACCACCAATGCTAGATTACAGCCCGTATCCGGCTCTCGGTAGATATTTAATTTTATATCAGGCTGGTGATCAGTTAAGTAAATTGTATATACCATGCCTAATGCTTTTGCAATATCACAAAAATAATTGTCAACAATTAGATCCCATGGTGCCGGCCATGAGTTTGGATCCTCTTCGTCTAAGTAAAAAGGTGCCCACGGCGGTGAGCACCAATAGTCAACAGTTTCCTGAAGCGCCGTCTCAAGATCGAGTCCGTTTAATCTTTTTCTAAATTGTTTCCAGTTCAACAAACGTTGATTTGGGTCACGTAGCTTCCACATTGTCTATACTCATTATACTATGAGCAATGAGGATTTAATTATGCATGAAACTCAATTGAATAAGTGAGAGTGGCATCCCCTGTTGCACCTGTTGTATTATATGTAATTACTCCAGTTGTAGTATTGACTTCAAATTCTACATTTAGATCTGCTGTTGAAATAAAATCATCTTCAAAGTTATAAGCAGAGCCAGTGCCCACTGCTCTAAACTTTCCAATTTTCTTATTAGTTCCAACTGTGCATACATATTCTATTGTAATATGATTGTAATCATCAAGAAAATCAACCTCAGTAAACGTGCCAGTTGTATTCTGTGCAATCGTTTTAGTTAAGGTAGAGCTTGTTTTCTTTGCGCCACGGGATTCGATAAATGTTTGTGATGCGGCTGTTTCGCCATCAACACTTTCTGATGAATTGTTTTCTAATGTGTAGTTTGTAGTGTCTGCACTTAGTACTGTTCCTAACCAAACATTTTTAAACTTGGTTCCTGATACAACCAAGTTGTCAACAGTACTGAGTGTTTCAATACCATACCCATGATTTTCAAATTCACAATTAATAACTTTAATATTGTTTGCTTTAAATCCAGCGTTGTTTGTATTGTTCTGAACAAATATTGCTGAGTGAGTAGTTGCAGGATCGACTGTACTAGCGGCTGGTCCTAAGAATTTACAATTATCAAATAGGATCTTTTCACCACCAGCAATTAATACACAAGGACTAATTGCGGCACCTGCATGTTGTATTCCAATATTCCTAAAAGTATAATCTCTTCCACGTGTGGTAATAGTTCCAAGAGCATCACCAAATGAACTTGCAAGGTTTGAGTTATTGTCTACTAGTTGGAAAACTGTTGCAATAGTACTTGAAGTTTCTGTAAATATTAGTGTGCTATCAGCAGTGTCACCAACAATGTTAATAAATGGAGGAACGTTAATTGCGGCAGAGACTAGATACTTTCCACTTGGGAAATAAATTGTTCGTCTAGTACTAATACCAGGGTAGGTACTTGTATAACCAAAAGTATTAATTAATGCTCTTGTAATAGAAGCGGTATCATCTGTGACGCCGTCACCTTTTGCACCAAAGTCACGTACATTTACAAAGTCATCAAGTTTTTCTTGTAGACTTCGTGTAAATTCTGTATTGTTTGGTCCTGTGTTAGCAACGAATCCTGCAGGTAGTGCTTTAAAACTAAAAATATCTACAAGTGCAAGAATATCACTATGCTCAGTTAAAACCTCAGTACGACCAATAACGGGAGCACCTTCAGTTGCCGTTCCGTTGCCAATGAAAAGTCTACGTGTGTCTAAACTCCAACCCATTTCAGCACTAGCTAAACTAGGTAAGTTGTCATGCAATCCACGTCTGACTTGGATTCTTGAAATTTGTATAACAGCCATTTGTGTTCCTCAACAGTTCTCTTAATATAAACTATTTATGTTCTTTTATATTTCACCGTTGGAGATTTTTGTGTAATATTGCTCAAGACGCTTCCACCATTGGTTCTTCCAGTGTGTAAATTCGTCTCCTTCAACTAGGAACTGCTGATATTGTGGTTCTTTTGTTACTTGGCCTTGTTCATTTACTTCAGGTTTAACACACATCAATACAACACCACGATTAATTTCCGTTCCGTGTACTTCGTTGTGTGCCAATGCATATGCGGCCATTTGCAATTTATAATCTTCAATCCATTCTTCTTTCTTAGGCTTGTTAGTTTGTTTAAAATCCATAATTGCTGGAGTATTATTAAACATACCAACTAAGTCTGTTGTTCCTGCATATACACCAGGAAAATAAAGAGGAACCTCAGTACCCCATATTTCATCTACTTTTGACATACCTTCACGAACAATAACTTCAGCCATGCGATACGGTGGTTTATGAAATGGATTAGATGGCATATCTCTAAGTTTACCGTCAATACAATACTCTTCAAGGTATTTGTGCATTGAAGTTCCGCGGTTTGCGGCTTCAGTAACAATTTGTTGTGCTCGTTGTTCGCCCACACGTTTGCGCCATTGCATTAATGCTTTTTTCTTTTCTTCAGGTTTAGTGAGATCTAGTACTGTGGTAACACTAGGTGCTTTTGATCCGTCGGGCAGACAGTAATGGCGTTTGCCGTTAATGTTTTCTCTACCGCAATCAGTGTAATTATATTTTTGAATTATCAATGTTAAAACTTTCTCCGCAACCACAACGTCCAGACTCAAGTGAGCTTACAATATCAAACTTAGTTGTAAAGCCATCTGAACTAGTAATGTAATCTACCATAGTGCCATATAAGAATGGTTCACTACCTTCTGCGATTCGAATTTTAACATTCTTATCGGTATAATAAACTTCATCATCTTGTGGTGTATGTTCTTCTATGATATAACTGTAACCATTACAGCCACTTGGTTTTACTTTAACTAAGAGTGCTTTTACTCCTAGTTCTAGAATCTTCTCAGCGGCTTTATCGGAAACTGTAATCATAATGTATTATACCTTCTTTATATTTATTTGTCAAGTAAAATTATGGAAAAAGAAAGGGGGCAAATACCCCCTTTCTAAATTCACATAAATTAGTGAAAGATTTAGACGTCATCACCTTCGAAGTCATCTTCGTCTGTGCCTATGGCGTCAATAGTAGCATCATCGCCAGCTTCTTCCATTTCGACAACATCACCTGTTCCTGTAAAGTCCCAGTTAATTGTTGTACCAGTGTCAAGTGTAACTTTCTTAGCGGCAATCTTAGTAACTTGTCTTGCCGTACCACCATCATTGATAGTGATAGTCATTTCACCTGCGGCAATAGCCGCTGAAGCTTTATCAACCAATGAACAGACTTTAATTTCTGAACCATCAGTAACTTTAAAGCGTTTTGCTCCAACCTGTTTAATAATCCATCCAGCAACAGAACCTGTTCCGTTATGGAACTGAACTTTAATTTCATTTCCTGCTGGGGTTGGTGTTCCAAAGAACTTTTTATTTAGTGGTCTTCCCATTTGTTTTCTCCTATAATAGTAGTCCAATCCGGGTTCTAGCCGGTACGGGGATGGAACCCCATAAACCATGTGCAAAAGATATTAGTCTTCTTTTTTCCACATAGTCCAAGCACCATAAGCAATAGCCGCATAAGCCGCCCATTTTGCAAATGGTCCAAGAAATAGCACAACTAGTCCGACTGCAATTAATGCGCCGCCGTCCCATGAAGTACGTTCCATTACTCTGTTTTTAATCCAATTAATCATTTTTTAAAGCCCTATTAGCCATTTGTTTCACAACTTTATCGGGGTTATCATCCTTAGTGCCATATGCTATAGCAGTCTCATTATCTACTTCTAGGTCACTAAAATCTTTGAGGAACACATACTTCACACCGTGCTCGTCGTCTTTGATATCTTTAATCAATCCTTTAACGGATCCATTAGTCTTAAAAGCGTTAGTTAAACTTTCTAGGTTAAATGTCGTTGCACCAGTATTGCGTACCATTTCAATCAAGCTATCAACACGAACTTTGGGTTGTAGCATCTTGTCTCGACTTCTATGACGCAAGAATTCAAGAGCTGTTACTAAATTAGTATGTCCTTGATCGTCAGCATCATCTTCTAATACGTCAGGATCTAGTGCTCTTGTATTAAATTCATTTAAACGCATTAGACTCTTTCTTCTCTACCGGCATCTTCTTCACCGCCAGCGGCGGCATCAGTTGCTTCAAAATCGTCTGCTGGGGCTTCTGCACTTGCATCTGCATCAGCGGCTGGTTCTTCAGCTGGTGCTTCGGGATCAACTGCTGGTTCTTCGGCTGGCATATCCATTGCGCCTGCAACTTCTTCACCTGCCAATGAACGAGCCGCACCATCCAACGTTTCACGCCCAGTACGTAATTGTTCTTCTAATCCTGCTAGTACTGGATCAACTGCTGTTTTAAATGCTTCTGCTTGTTCTGCACTTATCTGATCATGTATTGAATCAAGTAATGCTGGCATTTGTTCGTTTTGCATTCTGCCAATCTTTTCCATCATGTCTTGCACTGAATCAACCATATCTCTACCAGCTAGAACTGCTTCTGCTTGGGCTGTTTCGCTTTCAAGAACAACTTTTTCTTCCTTGTGTGGAATAACATTACCGTCTTCATCTTTTTGGTGATGTTCTTTTAACCAAGCAGTCAAACCTTCTTTAATCATAAAGCATTCTACATACTTAGGATTCTTGTGAGCGACATGAGTATTGTGGCTGTTATTAAACTTAGCTAGACTTGATGTTAGCCCCTCTATAATAGACTGTGCTTTTTCAACAGTGAGAGAGGAATAATCGATCTTCGCTCCAAAGCGAGATTCAATTACCTTATTAACTTTTTCTTTTGAGGTAGTTAAACCTATTTCTGATATTTTCATTTTTCGTTATCCCTAAGTTTTATGTATTTAGCCGACTTAATTGATTTTTCGAAGTTATTTTTAGCAAGTTCCAGTCTATACATACTATCATCTAGCCTATTTTCAAGTGCTTCTTGTTTAAAATAATCTTTCTTATTACATGCCGCCTTTATATTATGTTTATAAAACTGTATATCAGTGACATGCTTTTGTACTTGTAAAAAGGCTTGTTTATACTCGTCTGCTTCTTTGTCATATCCTTTTTCTGTCAATACAGCATACAATAATGCTTGGTTCTTGGTGTTGAATTCAAATGGCTTCTTCTTTTGTGATTTGCAAGTAACTACCCAACCAATTGGTTTTTCGTATACTGCTGACCTTCCTACTTTAAATCCATTCTTAACAGGGATAATATAGACATTATCCGGGTCGTCTAAAAGACGATCAGTTTCTTGTTTCTGCCATAACGCAACTTTAGATGCATTTAACTCAGCAAATATATCTAACTGCTTAAAGAGTTCGGATCTATTTGCGTTTTTTTGAATACTCGATAATTCCATTTGTGTTTTGCCTCATTAAGATATCTTTGTTGATTAACTGGTTTACAACAACCTGTTCGCGTTCATTAAAGTCGCGTTTACGTTTAGCACTACCGTTAAATTGTGCTAATACATCTGCCTCTTCGTTAGTGACAGGGACAGTGATATGATTAAGTAATTCTTCAATCTTCATAATATCAGTTCGACATTATCAAATTTACTGTGAGGCCGATACATGCTGTGAGTAGTACGGCAAATAGTGCGGTTCCAATCTTAATAAGTTGGCTATGGGCACCTATGGAATTCTTTGCTATGGCTTTTTTAATATCTTCGACGCCATCGTCGATTTTTTCAATACGTCTATCTAAATTGTCTAACTTGTCTTCTAGTGCGTCATATCGCTCGGCACAGAGTTCAACATGAGCTTCTAGGTTTGTTTTTTCAATGGATGTAGACGTTGCAGGCACTGGGCTCTCCTAAATTCTTCTAAATATAGCTTTTAACTACCGTTTAATATAGTGAGCCTAAGTGTGCCTAAGTGTGCCTTTGTAACTATTATTTACCTGCTTGTGCAAATATTTTAATAGTATATGTTTTTGGTTTAGTTGTGTAAGTCTCTATCAAAGTACTCATAATAGAAATGTATGTTCTTTAATGGTCCATAACTAAAGAAGCAAGGTAAAATAAATCTAGCCGTTTCGTTTAGCATACTAACAATTGGTACTTGATCAAAGTCTTCTTCTAATAAACCAATTGGATTTTGTTCTATATCAGAGAATGCTTCTGGTTGTTCAACACTAAAGTTTACTTGCCATATATTGTGTATACCGTTATAGCTTTCACCAAAATCAGGTCGAGGGAATTCGCCATTGGTCATTTTAACATCACCTTTGATTGTAGGTTGTGTGCGTAAACCAAGTGTTTGCAACATAGTTTGATAGTTTCTATGTTGATTGCGTTTTAGATCATCATTGTTTTCACTGTTGTGTACTTGGTTTGTTTTTGTAATATCAACCAATGTCATAAGCGAATAATTATAGATTCTCTGTTCCATGCTAGTACTTATGTCACAAAAAAAGGGCTACCAAAAGTAGCCCTTTTAAATTGTTTGCTTCGTAAATTAATTACGCGGCAACTGTAATTGCTCCACCTTCGGTGACTGTTGCGCCACTGAAGTCATAACCACTTACTGTTCCCATTGCACGGATGCTAACTTGTAGATCAGCGGCTGAAACGGCATGACCGTCCATTACTACTGAAACTGCTCCTGCTGTACCTTCTGAATCGAAAAGTACACAAGCTGAACCAAGGTGTTGTGCTAGAGCTTCGATTGCTCCACCAATTCCGCCTTCAGTTGCTAGTGATGCACCTGCGTCAATTACGAATGCTGAATGTGAACCTGTTGCATACAATGTTTCATGTGCATGTCCTAGGCCATTTGCTCTTGTTACTGCTGGCATTTGATTTCTCCTTAAAATGCGGTGTAAACCTGCATGGTCTACTATGCATTTATTTATCTTTTTTAATTAAAAAGCGATAATAATATTAGTTAAAATGTGCGGCTCCAAAGCCTTCTCTGTTAACAATTTTAACTAAACCGTGTTTACTGTTAAAAACAAAGCCTTCGCCTTCTTGTTTTCCACCGGTCCACTGTTCAAAACCGCTAACTTGTTGCTCTAATTGTAATGCAAGATGTGCTTTTAATCTGTATATACTATTCCATATATTGTATAGTGCTTTAAGTCCATCTTCATGAGCATGTAGATATCCATCGTCTGGATTGGTTAGGAAATGTAATTGTTTTCCACTTACATTGGTTTCAAGCCATTTCTCAAGTGGATCACTTGTTTGTTTTGTAATTTGATGATTCATAAACTTTTGCAATGCTGATTGAGCTACTTTGGCCATTCCTTGTAAAAACTCATCAGCTAGTTTGCCTTCACCTTGTACAGCCTTTTTAGCGGCTCCTACTAGTTTAACTGGGTTCTTTAAACTGAATTGAATTCCTGCTGTAGGACTTAGTATTGCCACATCACTTGCACCTTGATCAAGTCCGGATTTTCCGTCCCATGGTGCATCATTAAAACTATGTACTGCTACGCCTGCTACTCGTCCAGCAATAACTTTACCAATGTTGCTGTTAACAGGAACACGATATTCTACTGTGGTGGGTTTAAATACATAACGACCTTCAATTGGTTTGAGTTGTCCTACCCACATTAGATCACTTTTAAATAATCCGTCGGTACTTCCAACTGCGGCTTTTAATCCTGGCCATACTGTTTCAACTTGTGTATATAAGTTTCCTCTGTCAGCACCTCTATCTTTATCATACTGACGCCATTCATCTGGGCTGGTTGCAAAAAAACCTTTAGCTGGCATATACTTGTCTGTTATTACAAACTTGCCTTCTCTGTTTCCAAAATACAATGCAACACCGCCGTCCCATTTAATACTAACACTACCTGGGTCTTCAATTACATCTAGTAATGCTTCTAAGTAATTGGCGGCTCTTGCTGAACCTTGGAATATAGCATCTTCAGGATGTGCAATACGAGGACCGTCCTCATTTAAGAATTCAAATAAATCCATTACATAAACTTCCTAAACCAAGCCTGTGTTCCTACTGGCGCCGACTCAGCTGATTCAGGAAGTGTTAAATTATCTCTTGAAAATCCTTCACGAGCATCAACGACCAGCATATTGTAATCAGGACGACCTTTAATAGCATCAACTATATCTTCTACACTGTTTAGTTTACCAGCTGGAATACCTAAATGTTTACTAATTCCTGCGGTAGATTTGCCACCTTCTACAGGCATGTTATCGGCTCTATTAATAAGTCCGTTTTTGTAACTCCATTTGTATCCTAGTGCTTTAGCAATACTAGCCAACAATATGTGTCTGTGTAGTCCTTTAAAGTCACTGCCTTCGGCTCCGCCTTGTAGACTAAAACTTTGCCATTTTGGATCACCAAACATAAAATCAGTCTGAACATAACCATTAGCCGGATCACCATTGATAGGTGTTTTGTGATGAACACTGTCGCCACTCTTTTTAATATCTGCTTTATCAACGCCTTTTTTCAGTAACACATCAATAAGTGTTTGTTTATCAATTTTGCTTACATCAACAGCAAGATCTAAATCACCTGATGTTTCTTTTTTACCTGTTGTTCCAAGCATGTTGTCTACTAGGCTTAAACCAGTTAAGTTCTCTAACCACTGGACAGTGGGTGTAACATCAGCACGATTAATACGTTGAGTAAACGGTTTTTTAGTAGTTGGATCTTTAAATATATTTCCGCCTTCTTTTAATTTCATTTTAGGCGCCTGCTAACTTTTCATCTGCTGACTTAACAACTGATATAATATCTGCTTTAATTTCTTTGGATTGCTTGTTAACCCAGTCAATAATTTTATCAACATCAATGTTTGAGTCTTCTTCTGGCTCTGGAATAGGTGGTACTTCAATTCCTGCATCAGTAAATGCTTTTGTACTAACTTCTTGTGATACTTTGTTCTTGCTTAATATTTTTGCTATCTCTGCAGAATCTTCTGGCTTACCAGCTTTCTCCCAGGCTTTTTGCAACTTCTGAGCAGTAACACGAGTAGTCATATTCTTGCCGACGTCTGCGGCTTTTTGCATACCTTTGGCGGCAATTTGTTTTGCTTTAGTAGTAATAGCACCAAGACTAATTTCATCAAGTTGTTCTGATTCAGACAAGAATGCTACTTGATGAAATAGTACACGTATCTGAGATTCAGTTAAAGCTGGTGCTGATAAGAACTTACTTTCAGTTCCTCTTACTGCAACTTTGTCAATTTCTTCATCGCTGGCACCGCTCATTTCTTCAGGCACTGGATCTTCAATCTCTCCAGGAGGCGAAGATCTATCTGCTGTTGCTTTAAGTGAGTCAGCTTGTTGTACCGCCGCTTGAATTACTGGACCCATTACTTCAGCCTTGGTTTTAAGAGCTCCAACACTGTCTTCAAGACTATCAAATTCTCCAATTATGTCTTCAAGTTGATCTATACTAAAGTTATCTTTGTTTTCACTTGCCGCTTGGACTGCATCAAGTATTGCTCGTCTATCACCCTGTACAGGATTGTTCTGCAACTGTGTCATAAAGTCATGGTATTCTGCTGAGGCTTTGTACCATTCAGGACTAAACGATTTTCCTGAACTAGTAATTGCCTGTTTAAATTCGTTAAACTTAGCTAATTCTTCTGGATTCATTATGACGTTATAATTGTAATTAAAACCGTTAATATTGCCCGAACCTGTATATATTCTACCATCGTTTACAAGCGAGTCAACTGTATCGTTACCAAATTCAGCAGTAACATCTGACATTGCGTCTTTAAAGTTTGCATCATTCATTGATGCTTCTAATGCATCAATATCTGCTAAGCCTGCTGATTCAATGTTAGCAATAACTTCATCACTGATCATCTTAAATGATTGGCCTGCAAGATAACCAAGTGCGGCCGCTTTCGCGCCTTTACCAATTGCTGTTGAAAGTTTTTCACCTTTAATAAGTTCGTTAGCACCACGTAATACTTGTCCAGCAATAGCACCACCAACTGGTCCTGTTGCTACAGCGGCAACCGCTGTTAAAATACCAATAGCAAACGCTGTTTTAGCAGGATTTGCTTTAGCATAGTCGCCAAGTCCTTGTACTGCTTCTAAAGTCTTTTTACCTGCGGCACTTTGCCCTAATTTTGTTTTTAAATCTCTTTTAATTTGTTCAAATTTTGAATCAAACGCTTTAACTGGTGCAGTATCTTGTAGCCACTTACCAGCATCATTAAGCATTTTATTACCAGCATCAATAACATCTTTACCTTTACCTAATGCTGTTCTGTTTGTTCCGCTATCGTTAGCGGCTTTTTCAGCGGCTTGGAACAATCCTGTAATTTGATCTGCTGTTAATGCGGCTTCAATAAGTGGACGGGCATCATTGTAAATGCCTTCAACAATACGCCTTTGTTCAGCATCTAGATCCAAACAAACACTCTCTAGTAGAGCATTACTTTTCTTTAAATAATTTTCTTTGAGAACTTTGTGTTCTAACGATTTAAACTGATCAATTTTCATTACTTCATTCCTAATGCTGTCTTTAATTTTTGTAGAGCTGATTTATTTGCTTTACCAATTTCAGCTTTCATACTATCTATTTCTGCAGGATCTGCGGCACCTGCTTCAGCATCACCGTCAGTTTTCATTGGCTCTCCAGTTTTATCGTCAAGTCCGTCTTTGTTAGCATCAACTTGTGCATTGATATCATTTGGATCTGGTTTACCGTCGCCGTCCTTATCAACTGGCATTGGCTCTCCAGTTGCATCATCTTTTCCGTCTTTGTTGGCATCAACTGGTGCTGGCATTGGCTCTCCAGTTGCATCATCTTTTCCGTCTTTGTTGGCATCAACTGGTGCCGCGGGCTTTTCTGATCCTGCTGGTGCAGGAACTGGTTGAGCACTAACAGGTGCTAATGCTGTTCCTTGGTCAACTGCTGACAAGTACAATTTAAATGCTAGATCGTTTTTGATTTGTCCGCCTTGGAACTTGCCCGAAGGCATAAGTTTAGTCCACTGTTGACCTTCCCACTTATACGTGGCTGTGCCGCCGCCGCTTTGTTTAATAGTGTATTGTGTTCCAACTGGAATATCTTTTGGATCTTTAGTGGTAACTTCTTTAGTACCTTTGTCGCCTGGTTCAAGCACTGCTGGATTATCCTTGGGTGCAGGAGGAGTAGCACCTCCTGCATCGTCACCAGCTAATTCTTTTTTGCCAAACTCACCAGCGGCTAATTCAATACTAACCATCTGCTTGATATATTCTCTAGTCTTGCCAACGTTTGCGGCTGTGCCTTTTTGTGGTCCTGGCCATGGATCATCTTTAGCGTGTTTACGGAATTGAGCAATAAACTTAACGAGCTCAGTATCAGTGTTTAAGTCTGCGTTAGCTTGAATCTTTTCGTTCCATCGTGCAAATGTTTGATCGCTTAACTTTTTAATCATTGCACCAGCTTCACCTTTGGCAACACCTGCTTTTGCACCGGCTGTTGGGCTTTGTCCTTTGACTAATGCACTAACTGCACCTTTTGCTCCACGTGCTATATTAGTAATACCAGCCGCAGTAGTTGATGGTGTCAACGGGTTTAACTCATCAAGCTGTTGTTCTTTTAATATAATTTCATTTATTTTCATTGCTTGTCATGCCTTCTCATATTACCATTTACGACAAGACCAATATCTGGCCTTGGTTTTCGGTCCTGGATTGTCACAGTTGTGTCTAGCACGAAAACTCTTACGAGCTTTAGGATTATTCTTTCTAATCTTCATTGCTTTACCTTTAACACTACTTCCGCCATGTCCAAAGTTAACCTTTTTTACGTTACCTGTTTTAGGATCTTTTACATATACCTTAAACTTCTTAACATCACCCTGCATAGGCTTGTTAAGTTTAACTTTACGTCCTTGATACTCTGCTTCAAATAAATCATTTTCGTCTATGCTATATCCTAGTTCGCCAAATGTTTCAAAGAACTTGTCATCATCTTCAAACGTAAGTTCATTGTTTTCAACTATTTCGTCTAGTAGTCCTAGGCTATCAAGTTCGTCATTGATCCACTCTACTGGATCCCCGTCTCTACCTTTTTGTGTACCATATGGCATATCTTCTGAAAAGTAATCAAACAGGGCCATATATAAATCTGTATCATAAATTGCAAATACATCGCCATCCATTTGCATCTTTTTAGTTTCTGCTGGAAACTTGCGAAGAATGTCCATAACATTCTTTTGGTCAATATTTCTATTTACTACTTGTGGGTAGTCAGTATCATCTTCACTTACTGATTCGCCCATTCCGGCATGCATTGCCGCCATATGCTTCTTGTACTTTTTAGTACCTTTTTTGTGTGGGCTTTTGCCTTCTGCAACTTTAGGATCGTTACAGTTGCAATGTGGACAATCTGCAGGACATTTACAGTCTTCTCTTTTAACGTCTGCACCACAGCACTTGTCTGAACAGTGTGTGTCTTTTTTAGATTCGGTTGTAACTGACTCCGGAACACAATTATTAACTCTTGTGTCACCTTTCATTTTGGTTCCTTGCTTTTTATAGCCTTTCCAACATTTAGGATCTAATCTTCTTCGCTCTTCATCAAGCTGTTCTTTATTTAGAATATGGTCTAAATTCATTTTTTTGCCCTTTTTATTCCTCTGCTGAACTTGGCGGTATCTTGGGCTTTTATACTATTCAACAGGCGACGCTCTAAATCTAGGGCGACATCAGGGTCATAATTCTCACGGATATTGTTGATAAGATTGATGCAACTATTAATTACATTCAATCCTCTACTCTCAACAATATTGCCTTTGTCTGTTACAGATTTCGTTAATCTAATTTCAGACAGCTCATCCAAGATACTACGTGTTTTCTTTTGCAAGGGAATACCTCATTTAAAATAGTTGTAGTTGTTTGTATTTATTGTCTTTAGATTATTTTGTTATTGTTTTTGAGAACAATTGGTGCTCCCACAGTTCTCATCACAGACCAATAAACGCCCATCCTTATAACTTTTCTTCTTCCATAGGTCTGTAAAACCATTAAACCATTTGATACATGTTTCTATATCATGTTCAAGTGCATTATATTCTGACATTAACTCAGTTAACTGGGCATTTAATGGTTCCATATATGTTTTTTTACCATATGTATTTGGAAAGAAACCAGTATAACAACAAGGAGCAACATCGCCATTGGCCGCAATATAAATCCTGTTGTTCTGTAATGTATCACACCCAAGTTGAATATCGTCAACTGTTGGATCAAACCGCCAGGCTGTATTATCTACAGTACGAGATTCAGAACGTTCATCAACAAACATAGTTTCAAAGTCTGTTGTACCGTTGTAATCTCCTAGTATGTGTGTTAGTTCTTTGTTGTCGTTAAACACTGGACCTGTATCTCGTCCATGCTCAATCAGTTCAAATGTTTTAAAACCAAAATCAACACTCAATTGGCGCATTTCTTCAATTTGATGTACATTGTGTTTGAATTTAATACATTTCCATATAGCATGGCCGCCTGCACCAATATATGTTAATGCATTCTTAATAACTGTTTGATATCGAGTATTTTGTCTGTATAAACTGTGTACTTCATCAATACCGTCAAGATCAAAGTATACTTTTGTATTTGCTTTAGCAAGTCTTTGCCAAAACTCTTTGTTTCTAGCACCTCCATTGGTACTGATAATAATTTCTACATCTGAGTTTGTTTCTCTAAGGTACTCAACAATGTCAACAGAATCTGGATTCATTACCATGTCTCCATAGTTACCATTGATTGTAAATTGTGTAAGTTGCTTGAGAAAAGTAGGATTAAATATATGCTTGGCTTGATCCAGCGTCATATAAGTTTCAGGATATCCGTCGTTAAAGGTGAATCCATTAAAGTTGCGTGGACATTGTGGGCATTTTGCATTGCATAGTGTAGTTAGTTCAAGATGTATTTCACGTATATCTTCATACGTGATCATGATTTTAAACCAGCCAGCATGTTCTTTAACTTGCTACCGTCTACACTTGCACCAACTTTGGCTGTATCCAAGTTAGGTTTGTCAGTTACACTAGAAGTTTTAATCTTTCCAAGTATATCACTACTTGCTTCAACTGGACCTCTATCTTGTCCTTCTTCACCGGGATCTGTAATACGTAAACTTTCTAGATTAAATTCTAAGTCTACCTTTTGACCAACACCACTACTGCTTCTTGTTTTCATTAACTGTATTTGATATCTACCACGTTCACGCATTGCACGACTTGTAAAAATACCAAAAACATTATCAGCAGTATTAATTTTACTCAATCCACCAGCAATATGCGAATGATCAAATTCTATTTCTTCAACTGCACTTCTGTTCAACTGTGATGCAGTAATCATTAATACGTTTAGTTCTTTTGATAAATTACGTAGTTCTTCACTTACATACTTGTCTTTAATAAACAAATCATTTGGACTTACTTTTGCACTAACTGGCATAACAAGATCAAGATAGTCAATCATTACAAAATCAACTTTCATGCCAGTCTGTACTTGAAGTTCTTTAAGATAACTTCTAATCTGATTAACATTGCTTTGTGCTGGCATATACTTAATACGGAATTTTCCGCTTTTCTTTCCTGCCATCTTAATCTTCATTTCAAGTGTGTCAAGATCTTTAAATATTTGGCTGGTTGCAATATTTGCTGTCATTGCATCCATTCTCATTGCACAAAGCTCTTCACTAAGTTCTAGTGTAATGTACACTCCGTTAACACCTTGTGTGATCCAATTTAGACTTATGTTTTGCATAAACAAACTTTTACCAGATCCACTGCCACCTGCAAAGATATTCAACTCGCCTCTATTCATTCCACCAAATAGTTTTTTATCAAGTGTTTCCCAGCCTGTACTTACCTGACCGTTGTTGCTCTTAACAGCCATCAATCTACCACGTGGATCTGCAAAATAATCAGTACCCATATCTTTTGTAAGACTTATTTGCACTGCATCTTTGATCAGTTTCTCAACTGGATCATATTCGCCTTTTTCTAATAAGTCGGCACTCTTAAGAATTGCTCTTTCTAATTCACCACGTCTTGTAAATGCTTCAAACTCAGCCATAAACCAATCATAATGGTCTTCAGATAAGTCTGTGTGTGGTTTTAGATCTACACCAGTTTGTGCTTTTACTTGATCGTGCGTTGGAAGAACTTTATACTTTTCACTATGGTCTTTAAGGAACTCAGCAGTTGGTCTTAATCCTTGATCAAAGTTGTTAGGATTATAAATGTTTGCAACACGAACAAAACTTTGTGCGTCGTCCATCAACATTTCTAAGAATAATTTTTGTAAGTCTGGTGTATAATCAGTCATAGTATTCCTTTAGTTCTCTGACAGTAGTAGGCCATGTGTTTAGCCCAGCACACCTGAGTTCAGTATTAAGTTCAGTTCTGATATGTCTTTGTATTATAGCTTCATATACTAAAGAACGCAATGGTATTTGGGAATCATATTCAGATTCATTTACCAAAGCATGTTTCCAAGAATTAATACTTTGGTAATCGGATATTGTTTGTGTGCAATGATGTTTCCACAGCTCTATTAGAATATCAAACGTTTGTTCGTCGGCTATTGGTATTTCAAACTTTTCAAACACTGCTCGACAAACTCTGTCGGGATCTGTCATAAACGATTCAGTAAAATAACAAGTGGCTCCATATGACATTGCTAATTGTCGTTGGCTTTCTAGTTCTGTCCAATAGTGTTCAATAAACGAACTTAGATATTCACGTTGTTCCCATCTTTCAAGGTCTGTAAAAACTTCAGCTTCACTGTTCCATTGCTTAACATTATTGTTAGGCATAAACGATATAGCATTTTTACGTGGATCATTACTGGACGTCTGCGAAAACACAATTCCAAAAACAGGATCTTGTGCATTTAAAAAAATAAAATGACCTCTATCTTTTACTATATTGAAGACAGCGTCAATTCCAGTTTCAGCCATTGGTGCTGTTACTGTAACTACCCTTGGATTATTATTGTCAATTGGTTGGACTAACTGTTGCAATGTTGAGCGATTATCTTGCAGTTCCATTGTAGGTATCAATGATTGCGTCTGATGATGTCTATGAAAACAGTGCAAAGGCTCCAGCGGTTGTAGATTTTTATCAAAGTCTAATCCACTGCAAAACCTTATTAGTGCTTCTATCAAATGATAACCGCTTCCGGGATTACCTGTTATCCAAAATTGATTCATTTGCTCTCCTTAAATTGCGGCCAAGCACATCTCTGACACTTTCTTATGCTGATCGTCGAGACTTAGGTCTCCCCATTTACTTTCAACGTTATCAGTTAAGTTTATCCAATCTGTACGTCGAATAGTTAGCAACAATGTACGTATACTATTTAACGAAGCACGTTCAGCAGTAATATCCGGTTTACTGGGATTAACTTGAATTGCTTGACGTGTTTTGCCACCAATATGTGTAATATCTTCTTTGTTAAGAGGAGGTAGAGGAATTTTTAAAAACTCCTCATCAATAAACAAGTTGCTTGTAAAATGTAGAATCTTTTTACGCATTTGAAAAGCCATGCTGTCTAACAACGGCAAGAACTGACTCAGCTTATAATATTGATTATACAATGTATCGTGTTCATGCACTTCCATAGTTTTTACTGTAACATGATTTGGATAATAACGTTGGTTACCTGGAGCACACCATTCAACAATAATAAGATCTGCATCAGCATCTAATATGCTAACACTAGCACGAAGAAAAGTATCTTCATTACTGCTCTGATTAAAGCCTTGATTGATACATTGTATTCCTGTTGCGTTATACATCAATTGTGCATAATTTTCTTTATTCTGATCGCTGAGACCTTTCCCACATGTAAAAGTACTACCATGACAATGGATTTTCTTATACTTCATTTGATCTTTCTCCTAAGTTTGATTTTCAACGGGTTTGTCTCAACACCGTCTATAATGCTTTTCATTACAAATAGTTTTCCAAGATGTTCAACTGCTTCTGACACATCTTTGTAATCTTTCTGCCAAACTGGAAAACTAACTGACCAACCGTTTTTCAGTGCGGCCTTAATTAATCCGTCGCCTGACACATCAGTATCAGCAACAACTATAATATGTTTATCTAGGTTCTCAATGAGCTGTGCTTGAATATTATTGATCTCACTACCAAGAGTAGCAATACCATCAATTGCAAGTGCATCAAATGGACCTTCACATACTATTGCAATTTCATTATCGTAGTGTTGGTTATCTAAGTTATAAACCAACTTTGATTCATAGTTATTATGATACTTGGGTTTAACAACATCGTCAAACGATCTTGCAGTATAACCCATTACTTTCTTTTTCCACGTAATAGGAATAACAACTCGCCTATGCATATTGTTATGAGTATCACTAGTCCAGTGGATAGTATACTTGTTAAGATTAACGCCTCTGCGGTTGACATAATCTACAGCCTTTCCTAGCTCATCAGGAAGTTGTTCACCTAATGCTATTGCTTCTTTTAAGTTAATAAGATTGTTGGGCAAACTTCTTGCATTAATATTAATTTCTTCAGTGTGCGGTTCTTCAATATCTTCTGGTTCAATTAAATCCTTGACTCGCATCGCTTCAATAACCAGTCTATTAATGACTGTATCATTGGCTCCAAGCCAGCCCAATAACTTTTTAAATTTGTAGTTAAGTAGACGTCCAGGTGTATAGTTGGCTTTAAAACTACAGTTAAAACAATGATAATTAACTGTACCTTGTCCGTTAAATATTACGCCGCCGCGACCTCTTGTGTCAGGTGTTTCTCCATTGTGTACACAACACGGAGCATTAAAGCTAATCCAGCCAGAACTAGCCGTTTTCTTCTTGCTCGGCAGAACACCAGTTAGTGTATTTTGTACTTCAGTCCACATTTTATATACTATAGCAAAATATTAAAGTCTTGTCAAGACATTTATAGGGCAAGTAACTTTCGAATATAACCATTTAAGAAGGTTTTGCGATCTTCATTTAACTGTTTGTTATGCTGGGTTCGTACTTTAACAAAGTTATGATCCTGAGGATCAGCATCTGGTGGTAGGTAATTAAATTCTTCTATTGCTCCCCAGCAATGTTTAACTTGATATGGTGCTTTAAGTGCTTCAAATTCAGTATACATTTCCATTGCATCACGCCATGTCATACCAGACTCTTTGTGCTTCCACATAACTTTACTATTTTCAGTTATCCAAGTGTATCCGTGTTTTTCAGCATCCTTGTCAATAGTACTATTATTTTGGGCTCGTAGATCACGTTCAAGATGTAGAGGATGCCAACTCCAGTTTGGAATTTCATTTTCTACAAACCATCTGTGCCATTTAATATAATCTTTGCGATCGTCACCAGGCAATCCAATAATCATACTTGTACGAAAACTTATACGTTCTTTCCATATCTCATGACGTAACTTAATAAGGTAGTCTTGGGCATGTTGGAAACTCCAAGGTTTACCAACAAACTTTGAAGCACACTGGTTAAAACTTTCAATACCAAAGTAAGTTCCAATCATTCCTGCTTCTTCAAGTAAGTGTGGAGTATCAGGATTAGCCCAAAGTAAATCAGCTCTACAAAAACCTGCTATATGAATTTTAAAAGGTAAACGTTGTACCATGTCGCTAAAATCTTTAATTTTATCAACATCATCATTGAATGTATCATCAAGCAAATAGTATTTTGTTGAACCAAACTTATAATAATTATTAAGTATTTCTTCTTCTAGGTGTTGTAACGTTCTTGTATACTCACCTTTCTTTTTACCAACATGTGGAAATGCACAAAATTTACATTTAAAAATACAACCTCTTCCTATTTCAATTGGTAAACTTTCGTTAGGCATAATACAATCTTTATCGTGCCATCTATGCCCGTCTCTTTTAATTGTAAATAACGATGATTCATCTAAGGGGCATATAGTTGATTCCCTAATAATCCTATTACCAAGTTTTCTTTCTACATCAACCTGAGAACCTTTTCTAAAAACTTGATTACATAAACTTAGAAAAGTATTTTCTGCATATCCATAATAGTAATAATCAAAACCTGATCCTTGTGTGTAACGTTTACTTGCAAGTTGGGCACAAGCACCGCCACATACAAATATAACATGTGGAAATTTCTTGCGAAGTGTGGGCATCATTTCTTCAACAAATCTTACTAGTTGTCCCATCATAGGATTGTATGTTCCCATGATTCCAAAGCCCACTATTCTTGTTCTTTTAGTAATAAACTTTGCGTATAGTTTAAGTAAATCCTCGTCGCTCATCTGACAGAAAAAATCAATTACTTGTACATCATAGTTAGATTGCCGTAACCACCAAGCCAATTGAGCTCCGCCCATAGATCTATATAATCTACCAGTTACTGCGAGTCCTGTTAATAAAACGATTTCGGACATATTATGGGGCTATACCTTCTGCTAAAAATAACTCACTATATAGAAATTTTTCATCAGGGTCGTTGATAATACTATACACGGCATCCCATAAACGTATACGAGCATCAAGGGCGTCAAGTGCTGATGTTTCTGCTTCGTGTATTTTTACTGGATCATTATCACATAAGGTTTCTACTAGATGCACTGCCGCAGGGCCATGTTCGTCGCCATCTAGCTCAATATGCCTCTCTAAATAGTAATGGAACTTTGGAGCATCATGTTCTGTAAACTTCATTTGTCTTAACAAACTACTGAACATAGTAGGTATTAGTTTTTCCCTGCCGAATGCAAATGCACCGGCAATAACATGTGGTTTTCTTGTGTCAATAAATCCAAATGTTGTCTTCATAAAACTTGCACTTGCTGGAGGAACATGAGCATTTTCCATTGCGTCATTAAATCCTAAATTGCGTACACGTTCAATGAATTCTTCAAATGGTCTCCCGTTTGAACCCACTTCTAACATTGCTTGTGCATATAAATCATGATGTGTAATACTACTTTCACCACCGATGTCTATATCGCTTTCTTCACCTAGTACAATTTCGTTGATTATACGTGCTAATCCGGCACGTGCCCATTTTGTAGGAACCCAGCACTCAGTGCTTGGGCATATATGCATTTGTAATGATTTAATAAGACTCATGAAATCCCATACAGCATATACATGGTGTTCCATAAAGATATGTAATTGGTCTAATGTTTTTAGACAGTCGCCTTGGAAAAGTAAGTGATTTTCAAGTAGTTCTGTTCGTTCTTCAATGCGGGATAAGTTTAATTTCATAGAGGTTCCTTGTAACAAAAGGGATTGCTTGATATTTAAGCAAATACCAAGTCCTCAGAAAATAAAGTAGTTTACGATGGTTTATCAGCTAAAAAGCCTGGATTAACATGCACAGTGATACCTAACGTATAGTGGTCATCCGCATAAGCCGGTGCTTCAACTGAAGACTTGGTACCTTTGATTGCCAATGTATAACGTGCCGCATCAAGTGATGCTAAATCTTCTTCTGTAAACGTAACAGTTCCTTTTCCATTTGTAGCATCAGTTATAGTAATAGTTGGAGTTAAGAATGAAAAACCTTCTTGTCCTTCCATAACTTTAGCAACAAATGTATAGTTAGTTACATCTAGCTTTTTTTGATCCTGATTTAAAAATTTTATCTGTACAGGATTATCAGTACCTTTGTACAGTTGGATTGTATTGTTAAACACTCTTCTTTCCTCCCGATTGGTTACCGTACCGTCCAGAATTTGCATCCGAATAATTGGCGTATATAAATAACTGAGTATTGTCTGCGTCATGTAGGCGATCCTTATTAACATTATTTATTGAAGTTGACACTTGTACACTGAAGAACAGATAACAGAGCTACTTGAGCAGTACCCATTTTTAACCTACCTAGTATACGGTGGAGTTGAATATATCGGTATAATCCAGAATAGCGATGAACAAATTACTACGATCTATGATTATAGTAAATTAAAATCAAAAGAAGAGAAGATGAGTTTCTTGGACTTAGCCGACGTATGGTGGTGGGAATCTAATAGATTAATTCCAATCAATGTGTTTTTAAAACACGATTGGTTCCAATTCCAAACATGCAGATCCACATTTAATAGCAAGGATGTAGATATAAGATTTGGTCCAAGTACTAGCCTAAAACAACTAGGTGCTAGGCGTAGCAAAAGACGTAGTATTACGTTAGTTCGAAAGACTGATTAAGTTCATATGAACTACTACTAGGTTTGCATATGCTACACTATGCGACTTCTTAAAATAATAGGTCTCGTCGGCGGGCTTTTCCCAAACGGTTTTTGCAACTTCTTTCCATCTTTGTCCTATCAATGCACGTTTTCCAGGACGTATAACTGCTAAGAACATTGCAAGTCTTGGAATAGTATTAACTGCTTCAGGCATACGTACTAGAGTTTCATAATGATCATTGATGTGAATTAACTGCTCACAGAATGATTTATCATAAAGCCTATCCCATTCAGGTTCTTTTTCTAACAACTGTTTTAAATGTTCTTCATTCTTAACTTGTTTATAAACGTTAACATTTAGTAAGTCAAGTTTGATGTATCCTCTATCTTCACTTTCTTTGTGGTCAATGCTACATAAACCTGTGTAAGGATCTACAGGAACACGTTGAAAATATACTCCAGTATTGTGCTTAACCAAACCATCGTCACGTTTGATACTTGCTGGGACAGGACTTAATAAATCAAGTACTTGTGTACGATCACCAAAGTCTATATCAATATCACTTTTAAATTGCATTAAAATAACGAGCTCACTGATTCTTCGTTTGCTACTCGACGAATTGCTTCGCCAAATAATGTTCCAACAGATACTTCACGTACCTTCTTTAACTTAGTTATATCTCGTGAGTTGATACTATCCGTAACTACTAGTTCGGACAATACACTTTTTTCAATTCTTTTTACTGCTTCGCCTGACAGTACTCCGTGTGTAATATAAGCACGAACGCTCAATGCACCTTGATCCATAATTGCTTGTGCGGCATGACATAATGTTCCTCCGCTATCTACAATATCGTCTACTAGGATTGCATGTTTATCTTTAACTTCACCTATTAGGTTCATTACTTCACTTTGTCCTGCTCGTGGTCGACGTTTGTCAACAATAGCAATATCTCCGCCAAACATATCAGCAAATTTTCTTGCTCGTACTGTACCTCCAGCATCTGGACTTACAAATACTGTTTGTGGTTGGTTCTCAATTTCAGTCTCGTAAAACCCTTCAATGCTACGTTTAATATCTTTTGCGAACACTAAACGACTTGTTAGGTCATCAACTGGAATATCAAAGAATCCTTGTATTTGTCCTGCATGTAGATCCATTGTTAAGATTCTATCTGCGCCTGCTTGGGTTAACAAGTTAGCAACTAGTTTTGCAGTAATTGGCGTACGACTTGCACTCTTACGATCCTGGCGTGCATAACCAAAGTATGGCATAACTGCGGTAATACGTCTGGCACTACTTCGTTTGGCCGCATCAACCATAATAAGTAACTCCATCAAATGATTGTTAACTGGAGTACTAGTTGATTGTATAATAAAAACATCTTCACCTCTGATGTTTTCTAAAAACTCCACACTGCTTTCACCGTCAGCAAAAGTTTTAATATCTGCTGACACAAGTGCGGCAAAACAGTGTTCCGAAATAAGCTCGGCGAGATCTCTATTACTGTTTCCTGCTATGATTTTCATTTTCAAAACGTATCCTTCCAGGCTAGTTGATTGAACATTTTAAAACCCTCCCTTGTTAAGTATGTCTTTGACCCATTCTCTATCAGCAACATAATCTTTAAACTTTTTCTGCCAATAATCAGGATCAATCCACGGCAAGATGATTCCTAGTTGTTCTTCGTTAAGTTTTTCCAAAAACGATACACCACTATCGCAATTGAACACGATCCACGGACTTACTCTGCCATTACTTATATGATGACAGATTCTGTTTTCATTTCCATAACGGAAATAATCAACAAACTGTAACTTATCCGTTTCGTCACAGTATTTCTGTATTTCCAGCATACTTCTTTCAAGTGCATCGCTAACACCTTCATTACGCATATACTGATATAACCATTCAAGATATAAATCTTCTTTGGTCCAGTGATCTAATTTTTTATTGTTTTTTAACAACCAGTCTGTGAAACTTTTAAAGTTAACACAACGAACAGCCTGTGAATGCCTGCCAAACTTAATAAAGGCACTGTAGTATGGACTTTCAACACAGTCTTTGTATGTCTTTAATTTTGCACTACCTTGACTAAGTTCATAGAATCGCAGATATGCTTGGAAGCCAAGTTGTACACCAACTTCCTTTTCTTGTTGATACCTACGTTTAGGCTCACATAAATGAGCGGCAAGTGTGCTTTCTTTGCGATATGATTTACCGCAATATTGACACTTATAGCTCGGCTTTGATTCGCTTGTCATCCCAGCCATGCCGTCTTGCCAAGTCCTTAAGATCTCGTTTATCATTGATTTTTGCCAATATCTCTATATCAGTTTCGTCGAGGTTTGGAAACATTTGTTTTAAAAACTTTACTGCTTTATTGTTGTTTGTTTTCTTCTTAGGTGAAATCCATTTGTGATAATGATTGCCCATTCCTGGACTGATTGTAGTTGCTAACAGCCACAAAAATTTCTTATGTTTGCTCGCACTAATGTCAAAGAAGTTTTTATTAAGTCGTTGATTACAACTTGCAAGATAATACTGTTGTAGTATTGTATCTCCTGTAACTGCACTTCCCCAACGTATCATAAGAAAAGCCGCAAACTTTTTCTTTTCATCATCTGTCATGCTATCATAGTAGTCACGTTGTTTGTGATCCAATGCAGACATTTCGTTGCGTATGTTCAGTTTATCCATCTTCGTCTTTCCTGCCAGCGTAATCATCTTTTCTGTGGCCATCTTTCACTTCATTTTCCGATCAACCCATTTCTTAGCAACATATAAAAAACTTGCAATGACTATAATGCCAATTACAACTACAATATCTAATGCATTATTTCCGGTGTCAACATCAAGTTTTACACCGCCTGGGACTTCGATTCCTATACGTTCATTTGCACCTGGTTCATTTGCCATTTTTATCTGTGCTTTCTTTTACTATATTATAAATTAGTTTAACATGGTCTAGTGCATTTTGCAAGGCCTTATTTGATTTTGATTTTACCAAAATATCCTGTATCATTTCTTTTTCTTCTTGTTCTTGTCTGCACACAGACTCCAGTCTTTCTTTTCCAATAACAAGAGTCCTTTTAGTTACCGGATCTCCAAACCGTCTTGTGTAAACAGTCTTGCCACCATCTGGGCTTTCATATATAAAGCTGTCGGCGTTTAGCTTCTTCTGTGACCCAATAATACCCATGTTCTCTATCCTTAAATCCTTCAATTACTTCGCGGTGCAATGGCCAATCGTTCAAACTAAAAGTAGGAGCTGTCACTCCAGCATTGCTAGTTTCTTTTGGAGAGAAATAAATCTTAGGTTGAGGCATAAGATTTACTACATTGTGAACAAACTTATGATGTATATGTCCGTACTCTCCTTCGGCACCATGAGTAACAATTAAATCAACGTCTTTAAGATTTTCTTGTAATGCTTGTGATGCTTCTTCTTCGTTAAATGTGCTAATAAACCCTTGTTCAAGATCTCTATAATGGTCTTCAAAACCTAAGAATTCAGTTAAGACTTTGTGTTTATACCAGAAGGCTGTCGCTTCTTGAGCTCGTGGATCACTTTCGTTATACGTTAAGTATACAATGGACCAGCGCCATACTCTTCTAGTCATATATATAAGCGGCCAACCAAAGATGCAACAATCATCTGGGTGTGCGACCGCTAGTCGTGCCTGCATTAATGTTTCCTTCTTCCTTCAAATACGCAAATAAAATCTAAATAATAATCACCAGTATTATGCACCTTATGAAATACATTATCTTCAATTAATACAATGTCGCCAGGTTTTACATTTATTTCTTTATAGTCTAATTCCATTTTACCTTCACCTGCAATAAAATAGTAGACTTCTTCCTGACCGCTATGTCGATGACCATTTGTTGATTGGTTTGCTCTCAATCTAGTTTTACTTAGTACTAAGTTATTTAAATGAGAATTGTCAGTTAGCTCATATTTCTCCGTGTCTTTGATAACCTTGCCACCAATGTTATCAATCGTTACATGAATATCATTACCAGATTTTTGCATAGTCAACTACCTCGCTAAGTCTACTAATATCATTTACAAAGTATGCACACCTAGGCTTTGGACCAGTGTCAATTGGTACTGCTAACAGTTGCCCTGGTCTAAGTTTAGGAAAATACCATTTAACATCTTGGTAGATATCTACAATTTCAATATCTCCAAACTCAGGTCTAAATGAACTTAATGAATTAAAACAAAATGCTTTGAATCCTCTATCGTTAATGCTAGTAAGAGGAATTACTTCTAGGTCTCCCATATCAGGTTCACCAATTAGTATGTGCCAATCCATTGGCATTTGTATTTGCTTACCAGCAATAGTCAATACCAATGCAGAACTATTAAAGCTCTCTAAAAATATCAACGGAATAAAGAAGAAATCAGGATTCTTAGGATCACTATTATCCAATACTGAAAAACGTAGGTCATCTACTTCTTCAGGTAACGCCGTCATATCAAAATGTTCATCTTCTAGTGTAAGTATTCTCATGTTAATTTCCATTTCTTTGTTATTAGTTTATGGTATACGTCTGCAAGATACTCTTGGCTTTTAGGATCACCGTGGTAACCCGGATCAAAACCTAAGGTATCTTGGAACGGCCATTCATTTGTAGCATATGCTGGTGTATCATTATAGTTTATTGTCAAACAATGATCTGGTATCACTGCTGGGAATTCGTCTCTTACTGTTTCGCTGGTCCATATATTACATGCAATAAGAAGAAAAGGTATATTAGCATAATGTAATTGCATGATACCATCACGTATGATCCAGCGATCCATCTGCAATTTCCATTCACTGTCATACATATGATTGATATACTGCTTTACTGCCTTTTGTGTATACTTGTCGATTTGTCCAGCTCTATATGGGTGAGGATAATTCTCTGCTAGACTAAAAATAGTTTCACAAATCATTGTGTATGGATTGGTACCATAGTTAACATTGTTAATTCCCGCTTCAACATTGTATCCATTTAAATGTGCTTCTTGTAGATGTTGTTGAAGGTCACTATTCCAACCCTTGTTCTCATTTTTAGGAGGAACAAATGGTGCGGCACTTGCGGGTATTTCCATTCTGTCATGAAACGTAGGAGCAATAATAGCAAAGTCTGGACGTTGACGTAACACTTCATCAATCTGTATTCGGATACCTCCGTTACTGCAACCCTGTCTTGCCAGTATTTCAACGTCCCAGTTTAATTTTTTTGCAAGTACTTCTCCGTATGCGGTGCCTGCTAGTGCTTCGTATTTTTCCGGACTCTCTGGACCTCCAGCCGGAGCACTAAAACTACAGCCACATACCATTAATTTACTCATATTTAAATATCCATTTCTTTATTAACGAATCGTAACCCGTTTCTATTTTGCTAGTTCCTTCGGGTATTACTTTGCTCAGTGTTCCAAAGATAGTGTCCCATAGTTCCATTGTAATACCTTCTGTTTTTGCTTGCCACTCTACTAATATACAATAACCATGACGTTTGGGCAAGTCCATTAGGTTAAATTTGTGTTGAAACTGTGAATAGTTTGAATGCCCGCCAACGTTTAAATCAACTTTGTACCAGTCTGATACATGTAACTGTTCAAAGCAACCAATTACTGGTTCCATATCTGTTGGATACTGCTTAACAGCCTGAAACAGGTTAAAGATTGGGTTGGCTACATACAATCGTGTTTCGTCTCGTGCTTTTTGAGATATTGCTTGTTCGTATGCACTGTCTACTTCAATGTCTGGCTGAAAATCAAATGCTTCACTTTCGCTTTGACATACTGAAAATAAAGGATGGTTGGTATATATCTTAAACCTGTACTCAAACCTGCCAGGAATAAATTCTCCACCATTACGTATTGCATGTTCGCTTATGAGTAGTATGTTCTCATTCCATATATGTGTATCAATTGTTTCACTTACATATATGTCGCCTGTAATATTTTGTTCAAGCCAATCACCATGTACAAGTTCTACATCTTTTGACAAGCCACATTCGTGTATAATTTGTTTTGCAAGATTATAACGTTCAAAGTCTTGTTCAACTGCAATCACATTCTTAGCACCGGCTCGCATTGCTAATACACTTAAAAAGCCTGTTCCTGCTCCAATGTCTACAACTGTTTTGCCTGGTGCTTTTAATGCTAGTGCATCTTGATAGAATAGATTCCTACCTTTATCGTTTAACATAGGCAAGAATACACCATCATCCTCGTTCCAGTTTATCATTTCCATTCTACCTTTTCGATTTGAAAGGGGTAGTTGGCTTCACGATAAAACTGTTTACGTTTTGTTAAATGACGTTTAGCAAATTTACATGTACTTGTGATATCCCATATCTCAACATGGTCCTTGTCTTCTGCTTTTCTAATTCCTCTACCAATACTCTGTATTACCCTAACAAAACTCTTACCCGGTTCAAGTAATACCAAATTGAATATACGAGGGATATTAATGCCAACAGCGGCAACACCGTAAGTAGCAATAATAACTTTATTAGTTGCATCAGCCACCTCGTCATAATGGTCCTTACGTTCTTTTGCTTTCGTTCCACCGCTAACAAATACGGCAGACGGAATCCTTTTCTCAAGTTCTTTTCCTGCATTTATTCTGTCCACTAATACGAAAGTATTTCCACTTTCTTTGACCTTGTCAATTACACTTGCAATATAATCAAGTCTGTCAGGTTGTTCTAATAGATATTTAAGCTCACTTTGATAGTTGTTATATTCGCTGTGATCCATTAACTGTACCACATTTACTTTGCATTGTGCTAAGTGTCCAGCTTCTTGTAACTCACTAGCACTTAGTTTTCCGATTACGGTACCAATGCTACAGAACAAACTTACTTGTTCATACATTTCTTTTGGTACTGTACCTGTTAAACCCCACCGAATTGGCACTCGCGACATAACACCTGTTAGCAGAGTTTTTAATGCATCTGCTTTTGCCATGTGTACTTCATCAACAATAACACAAACTACACCTTCAATGAACTCTTGTATCGTGATGTTAGCAGTATCGTTACGAGTATTCTTCATTAAAATATTTAGACTTTGCCATGTGCAGATAGTATGTGTATGATCAAACTCTTTTCGATCACCAAAGTATACACCAACATCTAAACCCATATTAATATAGTCTTCTTCTGTTTGTGTTACCAAACTTTTGTTAGGAACAATTACAATACTTCTACCATACTGCTCTACACTCTGACTCAATGAAGCCGTCATAATTGTTTTACCAGCACCTGTCGCTACTTCTTGGATACATTGTGGGTTGGTAAGAAAATTATTGATAAGTTCAACTTGATAGTCTCTTAATAGGATAGGTTCACCTTCAACTGGGTGTCCTTTTGGCCATGCTTTATCTGAGTATGTAGTTTCTGAAACTTCATCAAACTCAAATTTAGTATTGTAGTCTCTGTGATCTTCTATTTCAATTTCGTAATGACTTATCTCAGGTAAGATTTGATCAAGTAAGTTGATATATGTGCTACCACCAAGTTGGAAGAAACTTACACATCCATCCCACCTACCAAGACGTACTGCCGGCATATACCTTGCACCAGGCACTTCAAAAGAAAACTTCTTAGCAAGTTTTCGTCTTTCTGTAAGTTCTAATCCTTCTAACTTAACATTAACTTCGTCTTTAACGTGTAGTACACATCTTGGCATTTATATCATAATCCTTAAAATAAGTTTCGACCGTAGACTGAATCAGGTTCATTGTCCTTATAAAAGAACACTATTCGTTCTGCCATTTGAAACAACCGTTGTCTAGTAGTGCCTGACCTAACTAACCCTGTATTGGTAACCAACAAAGGAATAGTTTTTAAATGGTCAATCTCTTTAACTTCCTTTATATCAATAACTGCCGTTTTGCTAAACTGCTCAGTAAGCCTTTTGTATAAGGCTTGATCATGTCCAACACAATATGTTACTACAGGAAATCGGTTTGACATCTTAATATATTCTAATAGGTTTTCAACGTCCTTTTCTTCAGGTGTTTTAACTACAATCTCTTGGTTGAGAAAGTATGGCTGTAGTTCGTTAGTAGTACATTTATCAAGTAGTTTTTGTGATACATCAAACCCACACACACCAGCATAATCAATCAACTTTACCATGTTATTTAATGTGAAATCCCCCAGTTTGTCAATAAGAAAATTCTCCAAACTAGCAGGACAGTTGTCCATATAGATCTTATCTCCATCTATTTTAAGTTTAGGTACACTACCTACTGCTTGTTTACAAATCTTGTATACATTGTCAAACTCTTTGTCAGCATCAAAGTTATGACCACTAACCAATTGCTCCTGAGTCCACATTACATTGAATTCTGTCAGTGCAAGATTCCAATAACGTGCTTCGTGATCCCAAATTGCTGAACCATGACTCTCGTTCTTGCCATACGTTCTTAGTTTTTGAACTAGCATTTGATCAAACGGAAAACGTATTTTAATTCTATCTTGTTCAAGCGAAACCTTACGTGAATAATCAATATCTCTGATAGGCAATTTAACTTCAACATTACCGTTAGCAACTGGAGCAACATCAATACCAACCTTTGCCATTTGCCTGCGATACTTAACAATTATTTTTCCAGCCAAGTTACATTGCTTAGATGTAAAGCCAATATTGTCATGTATCTGATGAGCAAAGTTACTAATCACAGATACATCGTACCTTGCTAAGTTAATAGGTGAGTTGGGCATACTAAACGAAGGTATTGCCATGCTCTCATCGCTTGGCTTTTTGAGATATCCTGCAATAAACAGAATGTACTCTTCAACGGACTCAAACTTTTCTAATTCTTTTTGCATCATGTTTCCATTATACTATAGCTAGAAGGTATTGTCAAATCGTATGGTAAAAAAAGTGCCCTAGAGTATAAATACTCTAGAGCACCAAGGTAGATGACACCAGCTTTAGGAGCTAGGAGGAATTGCCGGTGCCACCTTATTTGGCACTTGCACCTTTGGCGCAAGTTACCAAAGCCATCGCTTCCCAACGATCCGGGAAACTCTTAACCAAATCACCAATCTTAAGAGCCATTCGAAGGCTCATCTCACGTAACTTATTCTTGTTAGTTTCCATGAACTTGATGATTGAATCCTGTTGCTCTTGGCTGAAGTTGTAACCTTCAAACAAGGCACCATCACCTGCAATCTGTTTGATACGAAGCATTTTGTCTTGCATAGTATCAAGAGTAAGATCAAGATAATGACAACGTGACTGAAGAGCATCAAGATGATCTCTCATCTTTTGAGACCGAACGTTCTCAAACTTAAGGTTGGTAATGAAAACCACTGAACCTTTGAATTCAAATGAATCCGGCACGCCTTCTCTACGTAGCAAGTTGGAGTCTGCCAACCAACTAATTTTACGTTTCTTACCTGAGTCCAATGCACCTTTAAGTAGGTTCAAACAAACATCATCAACAAGTACACTGTCACAGTCATCAAAAACCAACATGCAATTTTCATCACTGTACTTGTAAAGTGTAGTGTACAGTCCAATAGCACTGGTTGAACCTTTAACAACTTCTGCCTTCAACGGACGATCAGCAAGTTGATCAAACAATGTAGCCTTGTCAACTTCCTTCTCAACACCATAAGACTTACCAACACCTGGAGGTCCCGATACAATCATTGCACGGATATCACCAGCAATACATGCTGTCGTCATATCTGTTAGAATGTCAAACCGCTCACGGATTTCCGACATCCGCTTTTCTTCATCAAACGGCTCTTCGTTTGTATTAACAACTTCGTTGAAGTTGTCTTCAGATACAAACTCATAATCTTTCATGTTGTTTACCTTAACACGAAGTTTTTCAGGCATACCCATAAACTTGTTATCGTTGTAAACTGTAACGTAGGCACCTTTGTTAGTGCTCTTGAATTGATCTGCAAGACGGAACACCTGACCGCTAACGTCTGTGTTACGATAAGATCCGTCTGTAATTTTGATAAAACTCTTTGACATGTTTGGCTCCTTAATTCCTTAACGTCGTTTCCTTATTATACTTGTAGTATACACTACAAATAACAAATGGTCAACCTCTTATTTGACCCAAACATGATTAAATTTGCTGGGCATATTTTCACATGAGAAGTTGGTATCTGCATAGTTAACCACTTTCACACAATGCTTCGTGGAATAGCTAACCTGCACATCAGGCATCATTAGAGCATTGTTTGCAACATATCCTACTGATACGAACATTGCTACAATAACGGCACCATATATAACTGTATTTTTCATTTGGTATAACTCCTAATTCCTTATTATGTATACAGTATACGACATCTTTCCCAAATGGTCAACCAAAATCTGCCAGAAAAGTGCATTTTTTTAAAAGAAAAAACCCAGCAAGATCAACAACTTAGCGATCTGCTGGGTTTTTAGGAGCATTTTTTTATTATGCTGGCATAGGTTCTAGTGGTTTTACATCAGAAAATGGCACTACCAACGTCCAACCTTTCTGGTCGTCTACCACTTCGTAGAGTTCTTGATCTTTATCACGTGTAACAATCTCCCCAAGACGAGTAAGGTCTTTGTGACTTACAACAGGAACATCAGCTAGGCTATACAACCCTCCAATACGGTCCCATTCATCAACCGGAAATTTATACGTATATTCACATGCGATACCCATTTTATTCTCCTTTGTTATGCGTCTTCTAAGACAAGCTCTTCAACGACTTGAGGATCCCACCCCATGCGGGACATATTGGTAACAAACTCTTCAAACGAATACTTGCCGTATTCGTACATCTGAATATGTTTGTTGCATTTAGCCTCCCAAAAGGCACGAGTTGAATCGAGTACTTCTTGGTCAGTTAGTTCCATTACACTGTTTCCTTTTCAAGTTTGGCAATGTACGTAATAAAGCCGTTGCGGCTCTCGTCAACAGTGATATCATGTGATTCACTGTATTCACTGTGGAAGTCAAACAACCTCCGCGAAAAAAGTTCAAAGTTTTCTCTTATCCAGACTTTGTTAAATTCAACTGAGTTTTTCATGCTTGACTCTCAGTTCTTCAAGCAGGTCATTTACTAAATAGACCGCTTCGTGATTGAAGCCACCAACATGCCAACGGTACTCTCCTGATTGAGCAGTAAATGGACTTTTTTCTTTCCAATCATAAACTGTAACAGTTTCAACGTCTCCATCGCTACTTTGGACTTCACCACGGAATTCATTGAACACTTTGTCATCACCACTTGGGCCGAGATTCTCACCAAAGAGAATTTCAATCTCGGTGATGGTTGCATTTACATAACCTATTAGGCTTGTACCAGAGGACTGGACACTATCACCAGTGTCAACAATTTCTAAGGGGTATTCCATATCTTATCTCCTTATGCACCTGTTGCGTCAGGAAGTTGAATTACCTGGAATGCTAACAATTTCGCTTCAGTGTTGTAGTACCCGTCTGCTTTAACGTGCATTAGGCCAAGACCCAAATCCTTAACTTGCCAGAGCTGGCTACCAGTGAAAAAAGAACATGCCTCAATCATCAAATACCAATCCTTAATATGGATAACAGTATTAATAGGCATTTTCCAGTCGTCCAATTTTTCAGTCAACTTGTCAAAAGCAGTTTTAAGTTGGCCGCGGGTAAAACCCTTGGTGCTTACAACCATATCATCCTGGTCCAGGATATCTGCTACGTTTACCTCTTTGCTCATTTCTTGCTCCTAATTTCTTATTGTGTATACAGTATAACACATCTAACCAAAATGTCAACCATTTATTTTGGAATCACAGATTATGCTACCTCCTCATGTTCTATAAGAACTTCTAATTCCTTACAGACAGCCTTGCCTTCGTCTGTAAATAGGATACCTTTATCCCAAACCCAATGTTCTACATCTTGTAAATGATAGAACCTCTCATCTTCAGTCATCCAACGTAGAGCCGTTGCTCTATCAATGGCGCCAGCTTCAAGGCATACGTTAACCTCAGCTTCAAAGTCAGCCAATGCTTTTGCTTTAGCGGCAACCTCCTCATTGAATGCAATTTCGCTTTGAGCGAACCAATAGTCCTGCTCCTTCTTGAAATCCTCCTCAGAGACAGTGTCAAGCCTGGCTATTTCAGACCTAGCATACGACTTGGAGGTACAATCGGAAATCACCTCATACAAGCTCTGTGTATCTAAGTACCTATCCAGCTGGGCTGGAGTAGTAACATTATAGTCTGCCCAATGCTCAACATCAGTTGACAACATACCTGCCCAACGATCTGGACCAGCATCTACCCATTCCTGAGTTTTTGCATTTTTTGCTTCAATATGTTTAACTAATGCGTTCATTGTGTGTTCCTCTATTCCTTATTATATACACAGTATACAACGGATTCCCCAAAAGGTCAACCATTTTTTACGTTTATTTTTGGGGATTTTCGTTATTCCACATCACTAGAAGTAGTATCGGAAACATGAATATTATAGCTAGTACTAGTATCGCCCAAAGCATCTCATACATGATGTCCAAGTTTTTCTGCTGACTTGGCCCACTTTTTAAAAGTAGATTTATGATCAACGTTGAGGTTGTTTACTATCTGATATAGGTGGATCATTTCGTGACATAGCACGTCTACGAAACTTTTACGGTTTGGAAATTCATCTGTTAAACCCAGTATAATTTCACCGTCTTCTGGAATACAAAATCCCCATTCTGTATCCAGGAAATCTATGTCCAGCTCAACTGATTCAAAATCTAGCTGGTTACTAAACACTTGCTTGTTCAGTGTATTAAAGGCGTTACGTACTTTAGAATGTGTAACTGCATAAGCCATCTAGATAACCTGTCTAGTTGTTTTAGTATACGTATACTAACACGTCTGACTTATGCTGTCAACCTAAAAATATGCCTGCCAGCACGGCTATTGCAAATCCTAACGAAACAACCATTGCTAATATCAAAGGAAAATCGTCTGGATCCATTAATAATCCCATACCTCAGCATAGAATCCTTTGCCTGTTGTGCCATCGCCACCTTGATCCCATACATCTATGTCAGTGGAATCTTCACCTTTTGCATCAACAAACCTGAAGTTTTCAATTATATTATCCCCGTTTGGATATTCTATAACATCAAATTTTAAGCGATCCCATTCCGGTGGCGTCATTGATTCAAATTCAAAATTACTGAATTGACCTTTTTCAACACTCATGCCAAAGAAGATATAGTTGTGTCCGTCTTTGTCAACAAGTTCATTCATTTGTTTATCGTAATCAAATTCAGATTTTTGAATTTTAAACTTGCTTTCAAAGTCTTCAACTGAACCGTCAAATACCTCTTCGATATTCCCAGCACTGTCTGTTGACTCAACAGTTATATATGCGCCACTATAGGTAGCACCATTGGTATGCTCAACATCGTCAAAGTCATACCATGACATACCGTTTTCGAATCGAGCTGATTCAGGAACATGTTCCCATGGTTGCCCTTCAATATTATCTTCTTCAAGATCGTCGTCGTGTCGGCATTCTTCAAGCATATAATCTAAAAATTCACGTTCGTGATCATCTTCATACTCGCTCCAAAATTCGTACTGTTCTTTGGTGCATTTGCTAAGTACCATTTCACCACCATACCCAGAAACATATATGTTGTAAGTACGTAATCCGTGTTTGATCGTGTCAACGGTTTTTTGTTGTTCTTCGAGAGTTGCCATTGGAGTTAAACTCCTGGTTTTTTTGGCTCGAGTGTAGCCTTTAACACTTTCATTAGTTTACGCGAAGTGTCATACACGTATTCGTGTGCATCGCCTTCAATATCATTTACAATTAAAATAAATCCGTTTGTAGCCTTACGGACTTCAAGCGAATCAAATGGCATAGGTTCAGTAGTCATAGTAGTCATAATAGAATCCTTCTGTGATTATATGTTATTACTATACTAGTATAGCATTATAACCACAGAAGGTCTACTATTAATCTTACCAAAAGAGACTTAGTTAGTGTTTTCTAAGCTCTTTGCTTCTTCAATAAATGCTTTAGTATCTGCATCTTCGAGATCAACTTTGACATCAAACATGTCTTGCATTACTAGAGCTTCTTCGAGTGGCTCAAGTTCTGAAACCAATGCGGCGTGATCTGCTTTGCTCATGTTACGAGTAAACACCATCATACCAAGATTGTAGTTAGCAAGTTTTGTACCAGGAACAAACTCTGACATTGGCAGTTGACCGTAACGGTCTGATCCTGTTGAATACAAGCATTGAATACTTCCTGCTTCAATTGCTTTCTTTGCACTTGGAGTTGCAATAATTCCAATATTAACATCTCCATTGCCAACTGCGGCGGCTACTGGGCCACTGCCTCTATATGTAACAGTTCTAAACTCAATACCCAATCCGTTTGTGTTAAGATCTTCAAGTTGGTCAATTTGTGGATTAAACTTGTTATTGCCAAAAGCCATGTCAGTGCCTTTAACTAGGTTGACTCCTTTTGTAACACAAATGTCGTATGGTACACGAGCCTGCATAACAGATCTGGCTTCATCGTGTTTGATAATACAATTTTGGTTTGCCTTCTTGCTATTCCTGTACATGGAGTTACTCCATATAATAGCAACAGGACCTGTAGCAGATTCAAATGTTGCTACGGCTTCTCCACATCCACCTGTTTGCTTTGCTACAAACTTTGTTGTTACAGAATTAGCAATAATATTCTGTACTATTTTTCCTTGTGGACCTTTGAGGTTTGCAGTAGGAATAATATCTGCGGCATTTGCTGTAAACGGCAAACACAACATCGTTGCGGCAATTAGTAATTTTTTCACTTTAATTCTCCTTATAGAATGTGAATTTGTAACAGTTGATAAAAAGTAAGAAGTATCTCACTCATCAATATCATTCCAATAGTAACTGCTAATAGGTTTACTTTTAATTTAGCTACTATCCAACTGACCGGAATGAAAATCATTAAATGGATTAACATAAACTTAGCAGTGTAATTACCAACCCAATAAAATAAGTACATGCTTCCAAACGCAATAGCGATTGTGAGGTAACGTGAGCTCAATGCTCTTCCAACCACTTTATAAAGTAATTGATTCGTCGTTAAGCAAATTCTAGTGTAGATTAATCCTGCTAGTGCGATCAATCCTGCAAGCCATGCAACTTGAGTCCAGTCTTTAAGAAAACTAAAATCAAGTCCTAATTGATTAAAATGAGATACTAGCATTATCTCACTGCCTGTAATTGGAATACCAAACAAAAACAACGGAAACCATTGAAATACTATTGCTCCGTTATTCGCTGTTTCTGCTCCGGCAACTCTGTGTGTCGGACTGGCATTATTCTTCTTTAACCACGAGTAAGTAAGATAACTGCTAAAGGTAGCACCTAGTTGTGGTACCAGTCCAAACACGGTTCCAAGAGATCCATATTTTGCATAAAAAGGCAACCACTCGCGTAGTTTAAACGTTGAATGTGTTCCAACTGAGTATGTTTTAAACCTGTCAGAACTATTCCATACCAACTGCATTGCGAAGATAATAATAAGAGACAACATACTGCTAAAGTAGTAGGTAGGCATAAATCCTGTTAGCGGAGCAATGTCTTCGTAGAATGCAAAGAAACTTGCTAGACCAAGAATAACAATATTTGCCAATGCATGACCATTACCAAATATACACATACCAATAAGCAATGCAAACACAAGACCTCTAAATTCAATGCTGAGCTTGACCCAATCTAATGCACCACTTGTAAGAGCCAACGATAATAGCAACAATGCAATTATAGTTGCAACAAGACTGCCCCAGGTTGTCACTTGTATAGTATGACGTAGTTGTTCAGGTGTTGTAAAGTTTTTGCTTTCAATTAATGTGGGGAAACTGCTGGTTTCCCCAGGAATACGATAATACAATACTGCTTGGCTACCAAAGAACTGTGTACCAAGAGTCATTACCACTCCATACAAACTTAAACAAAATGCATCAGCACTGACCATTGGCAAGAAAAGCATAAAGCCCATCATAATTGGAACACCGGGTATTAACCCAGCAAACACACCTGCACATATTCCGGCCGCTAATGCAATTACAACTTCAATCATATAATATAATCTTGTGTAATGCAACTACGAATACCGCTTTCGATAGTGCCGTTGTGGAACCAATCATGCCAATGAGAATGTATTGAGCTATTTGCTCCTTTCCACATTCGATGAAACTCATCTACTGCATGATGGTTTAATTGTGTGAACCAATGATCTCTGTTGCCAAACATACTGCGGGCACTTTTAATCGTTGACCAATTTTCATTTGGTAAAATCAAGTTACCAGAGAATAGTCTTGGATATAGTTGTTTAACAAAGTCAAGTGAGATATTATCTATTTCCCAACCATATTCAATATTATGCTTTTTAACACCTGGTATTTTAGAAAAGTCTATCTTTGCTTGTGGGGTGTAATAATTTTTAAGTAAATGACATTGTTTGATAATAATATTTGCACAAGTCGCATCGGGAGCCCAATAGAATAATTCAATATTTCCAATATCACCTTGATCAAGTATTTGCCGTACTGGAGTTAATCGACCATTGATTATTCCATCATGAAAGTTAAATTTCCACGTATCGTTGTGATATCGCAACATAGGTTTATCTGCACCGTGTACCCATGCAACCTTTTTGCCTTGCATGAGCAACTTCTTCCAGTGTGGAACATATTCATGACCAAAATCTAATACAATACGGTTAATAGAAATCAGTCCTCCTGCTATCATTTCTACCATGTTAGCGCCGGCGCCTGCTTGTTTAATTTTGTCAGACCAATTAAAAAATTCATCTCCGTAATCCCAACGTGTGATCTTTATATTGGGATATTTCTTTTCAATGGCATCTAGTTTCTGCCAGGTAAAATTATCAAGTTCTATTTTTTGTCCTGTGAATGTATCCTGACTTGCATAGTACGTACAGATTTCATCTATAGGAATTCCGTTATCCAAAAATGCATATAGCATATTCGAACTGTCGTATCCACCCGAATAGAAGAGAACAACGTAATCGTATTGTTCTCGTAGTGCTTCTGCTCGCTTACGATATAGTGTGTTGATATCTTCTGCGGGTTCTGTTGCCCAATCAAAACTGCTAAAGAATGCATCGTTGTAATCCCAATGCCAGTCTGCAGGATATTGATTAAGATAATCAACGAACTCTAGTTTACTGTAAGTACGTCGATTACCAATTTGATAATAACCATATCGGTCAGGGTGCTGAAGAGATGTGAACATGCGTGATACCTAAAAGTTAATGCTAATAGTACTCTCACACTATACACGGAAGGGCGTTACTAGTCAACTAGATAAATGGTTTATGATTACCAAAGCGTCCAAGGTATCCGACGTCCACTAATGGGCGTTGCTAACACTATTTATACGTGAGAAAATTCAGTCAAAAGAAAAGGGCCAACGGCCCTTTTCTAATAACTTAGTTTTGTTTAAAACTTAATTGCCCCAGTAGTAATCTGCGGCATAGTTATAAGGTGTAAACGCAACGTTCTTAAATGGTACAACTTTCTTTGCCCATGCTTTTTGTGAAGCAAGTACTTTAGCAAACCAAGGGTTCTTTGCACTCTCTTCAGCTAACATAGCATCAATAGTCTTTAACTCTGCTTCAATGATATCTGCTGGAGTTTTCATAACTTTAACTCCATCTTGTTCAATCATTTCTGCTAGTGCTTGACCGTTTTTACCTTGCATGTCAGTCATCCACCATAGATATGATTCATAAGCGGCAGAACGAATTGCTGTCTGCTGTTGCTTTGAAAGGCTACGCCATACTTTACCATTGAGTAGTAAATCGCCTGTGTTTGAATGCTCATGCAAACTGTTTAGATAGTAATACTTCCAAATTTTGCTGAAGCCCATGCGTTGATCTTCTAAACCACCAACAAATTCTGCACAATTAATAACACCTTTACGCCCTGCGGCGGCAATCTCACCACCTGGCATACCAATAGTCTGCATACCCATACGAGCATACAGTTCTACGTTAATACCTGTTTGACGACATTTAAAGTTTTTTAGATCTGCTAGATCTTTAATTGGGCGATGAAACCAACCTAATGGCTGATTCTGTGCTGGCATAACTGGAAAAGGAACAACATCTAATTTTAAAACATCCTTGTAGAAAGTTCTGTATAGATCAAGTCCGCCACCGTGGAACATCCAGCCTAAGAAATCCATACCGTCCATACCGTATGGTCCACCTAAGGGTGAGTTGAATAACGATAAAGTTTTATCTTTACCAACCCAGTAATATGACTGAGTCCATGCTCCGTCAGCCGCACCAGATGCTGTTGCATCAAGTACTTGGAATGCTGGAACTAATGCGCCAGCTGGTTTAAATTCCATAATTACCTTTCCTTCAGTAAGTGTCTTAACACGATCTGCAATAAAAGTTGCTTGATCAGTAAGTGTGCTTACTGCTGGGTAGGAACTTGCAATTTTTAAAGTTTTTGTATCATCTGCTAGTACGCCTGTTGAAAACAAAGCTAATGCACCAGCTACAATACTTCCTACTAAAGTCTTTTTCATCCAAAATATCTCCTTTAATTTGATTTTGACTTGCTCTTTGATAAGAAATCTATTTCTCCTACAGGTTTCTCTCCTGTAACAGAATTATTTAGTACCTGCCTCTGATGGTCCAAATATTTTGGAAACCAGGTGGCGATACTAGGGGTTAGGAATAATATGCAGACTGCTAAAACTTGAATCCACATAAAAGGCATCATAGATTTAAATATCATAGTTAAATCCCAGGAAGGAACAACTTGTTTTAAATAATATGATGTAAGTGCAACAGGAGGAGTTAGGTAGGCCGTTTGTATCACTATCCCTAGTGCGGCTCCAAACCACAACATGTCGACGTTGTTATTTACCAGGATGGGCATAAACATCGGTAAAAAAACCAGTACCACTACAGGCCATTCAAACGGCCAGCCTAGTATATGACACAATACAAGTATTGTGCCTACCAGTGCCCAAGTTGGTATTGGTAAACTATTAAGAGCATCAACAATAATATTGTCCCCGCCCAATCCTGTAAAAACTGCACCAAAAATAGTTGAGGCTATAGCAAGTAACATAACAACGGCACTTGTGCTTGTTGTTTTTAACATAGCCTCTTGCAATCTTTCCCAGGTTAAACTTCTATTGGCAAGAGCAAGTATTAGAGCACCTGCGGCTCCAAATGATCCTGCTTCTGTACTGGTTGCTAGTCCAAATAACATACTGCCTAATGTAACTGCTATTAAGAAAGCCAATGGAAAAACATCAAGTATTAATCTAGTATACAAGGTCCACGGAACAGGTTCATGTTCTGTTGCTGGTGCTAGTTCAGGATATCGTCTAACTTGATAGGCACAATAAACCATAAACATAAAAGCAATCATCAATCCTGGACCCATTACAGCCGCATATAGATCAACAATACTAACATTCATTGTTGGTGCCATAACAATTAAAGGAACACTTGGAGGAATAATAATCATTGATCCTCCGGCGGCAATTACACCAGCACTTAATTTGTGATCGTAACCCAACCGCATCATGTGCGGCGCGGCCATAATACCCAGTAAGGTCACACTGGCACCAACTACACCTGTAGCCAGACTGATAAGAATAGCAATTACAATAACAACATAGTACAAACTTCCTTTGATTCCACTTAGCATACGTTTAAGACTGTCAAACAATCCTTCTACCAAACCTGCCCGTTCAGCAACATAACCCATGAATATAAACATTGGTATTGCCATGAACACTTCGTCACTAAGCCCACCTATTAAATTATAATAGGCTAAATCAAATACATTTTCTCCCATTGTGATGTAGCCAAAACCTAGTGCTAAAAATAAGAGAGTAAATGCTACTGGAACACCTACAAATATGCCGGCAATCATTGCCACTAACATTACAATGGCTAACATCTTTTAAAACACTTTCTTGTGTTTACTGCACCTTGATACAGTAATAATATTAATCCTAATGTAATTCCTATCTTCAATGGCCATACTATGAGTTGAGCCATTGTTGCACTGCTTGTTTCGTTTTGTGCTACACTTCTTATAGTATCAAAAATACTTTTGTATGTGAGTATACTGATAGCAGGAAAAAATAAAATTAGATAACTTACAAAATCAATACGAGCTTTAACTTTATCACTGAATTTGTTCCAGTATACGTCAGTTCTTATATGCGAGTCTGTTGATAATGCATGACTACAACCCATTATAATCATTATTCCATACAACTGCCAACTCACGTCGACTGCAAAATCAAATCTAAGATCAAAGAAGTAACGACCTAATACATTGGTAACAATTAGTAATACCATTGCTAGAACAAACCAGCTATAGTAATTAACTAACTTAGTCATTATTGGGCCACCAGTCGGACACTGCATTCCATTCTTGTCTGTATTCATTTTTTAAAACAAAATGTCTAATTGCAACATCAACCAGTGCTGGTCTATCTTGTAGTATTTGTTTATGGTACTGTTCAATAGGATGAGTTTCGCCTTGTTTGACTACTCCTTCAATATACCTATGCCATTTATATTGCTGTTTTTCTGAATCGTAAAAACTTGGACAGTAACGCATCATGTCAAAACCACTTTTCCATTGTTTACGTATTGCTGGACGATCAGGATTCATCCACAATAAATCATATACTCTGTCAGAGATCATCTTGTCACCAAGTGCATCAAGAGTTGTTACAAAAGGATGTCCTTTTGACCAATCATTTCTTTTTTGTGCATTGGCAAAACTCACACTTTGTATTGTCCAAATTGGTAAATCATGAATACTACCACATACAAAGAATCCACATGGATCAGTTTCATCATTGTGATATGCTAATGCCCATGTATGAAATCTAGAATCAAAACCTTGCTTTGTCTTTTCGACCAATAGTCCTGCAAACTCTCTGACAGCATGAGAGTTATCAGTGACCGACGCACCCATTAACCGATTGCGGCCTGTAATAATAGAAAGTAATTTTTTTTGTAGGTTTTTGTTTGAGCGAACTTCTGCCGTGGGTATTAGTTCAGCTCTATATGTACCAGTCATTGAAATTTCCTAAGTTGATTAATACTAGTAATTATAGATTGAGTCGTTTATACTTTTTCTTTAGATCCGTCTGGTAGTGTAATTTCAGTGGCTAAAAATTTCTTAACAAACTTTGCAGTTGGGTCTATTTCATACCATTTGTTATTGGTATTATAGGTATAACTAGCAGGAGCCCCATGATGATTGTTGTGCATTCCAGCACCTGCCATAAGAAGATTTAGTACTGCATGGTTTCTGCTATCATCATCAGAAGTATAATTTCTATAAAATCCCCAACCATTTATGTTGTTATGAAATAGAGAATTTAAAAATCCTGCTAGATTGAAATTTAGTATAACAGGAAAAGCCCACAATACAACAATAGGATACCAACTAGATACTGCCAGGCTTATAACGCCCAGTGTGGAGATATAACCAAGTACCAATTTAAAATAGTGTTTGTGTATATAACGATGCCATTTATCACGCATTAAATCTTTAATAATAAGCGGCTCGGATTTCCAATTGTCGTCCCAAAGTGTTAACCAATTTTTCCACCATGAGTTATCTCTACGACTGTTTTGTGGATCACCTAAATGATCTGCATGTTTATGATGTACTCGGTGTGTAGCTACCCAAGTTAGACTGCTACCTACACTTGAAATTGTACCAAGTATCAGTAGCATTCTTGCTTTCCATTGTGTAGTTGAAAATGATTTATGGCAAAACAATCTATGAAAACCAACTTCCATGCCCATCTTAGAAATAAAGAACCATAACAAAGGTCCACCAATGAGTACAAACAACCAATTAAATTCTGCTGAAAAACAATAGCCAATGAATGCTAGGTGTGCCATAACAATCAATGCTTTAATTTTATGCCCGGTCCAACTTGGCTTAAACTTGTCTGGATCTATTTTCATATTGTACTCACGCTTTCTGTTGTTCAACTTCTACTTTGTCTGCTATAACGTATTTAATAATAGCACCAATCCAGTCTCGATCTTTTCCATCTAGGTTGTATGTATAGCTTCTAGGATTCTTGTGATGATTGTTGTGATAACCAACACCAGTTAACCAGTTCAACCATCCACTATTGGTGGCTACATGTTCTTGGTGTGGTTTATGGCCAACTACTTCATCATGTAAAAATATATTAACTACACTAGTAAAAGCATACCACATTGCACTGCCACTAACAATTACAAAGAATAGATATGGACTAATTGCAAAACTTCCTAACCATAGAGCAGTCCACATCAACCAATAGTATTTGTTTTCAAATACAAAATATCTTCTATCTTTGTGCCTGATTAAATCCATTACCAAATTTGATTTGTAGGTTTTTGGAAACAAGCCTAAATAGATCTTCCAATATGGAAATATCTTAGGACTATGAGGATCACCTTCTTGGTCTTCGTAAACATGATGATGCCTATGCACTGTCACCCAACTTAGTATTGCTCCTTGTCCTGTTAAAAAAGCAAACACTTTCATTAACTGCTCTTTCCATCTGGACTCAACTGTAAATGCTTTGTGTGTAAAATATCTGTGAATTCCTATTTCACTGAACACACTAAACAAATGCCCTGATAGAAAGGCAACTGGAATCATCCACCATTCAAAAAAGAATAGTATTGCTCCAATTGTTAGTAGATGGTTACCCCATACTACCCAAAGTGTCTGATTATATGGATTCATATTATTCTCCTATTAAATTTTATTATATTCATAGCCACGTTTACCGCGATGAATATCAAATACATACTTAATTACCAATGCACTGAAATCCCATTCTCCTGGCTTGTCTGCATTATCATATGCCCAAGGTTTGTTATGGTGATTGTTGTGATACCCTTCTCCTAGTAACATTAGGTTTGTCCAGATTGGTAAATTTCTACTGTTGTCAGGTAAATCATAATTCCTATATGATTTTGGAAACTTGGTTGTGTGACTAAACAAATTATTGCACCCATGTACAAATAAACTTAGCCCAATTGGTTGAATTACAAATAGCAAAGCAATACGCCAATCTATTAATGTTGTAATAACTAATAAGGCATACCAGTATTTCCAGTAATGTTTGTGAACATGCATTACCTGTTTGTCTTTAACTAGGTCTCTATGTGTTACTTGTATTCCTTTGTCATACCACCATTCTGTTGGATTCAATACCCAGTAACCTAGTATTGTGCTTAACCAACCATTCTGTGTTGGACTGTGTACATCTTTTTCTGTATCAGCATGTTTATGATGATGTCTGTGATGCACTGCCCATGTGTACGGACTACCAGTGCCACATAGTATACTTCCAAATGCTAGTATAAAATGGCGTATTGGACCTGTTGAAAAACTTCTGTGTGTCCAATACTTATGTAATCCTATTAGTTGACAAATAAGTCTACAAAAGAGAAGCCAATATATTATACTAGCTACATACAAAGGCCAAATGTCAGCCTGGACAGTGTATACTAAACCTAGTATTGCACCAATGTAGCCCGTAAAATATGTTAACTTCCATTGCATTCTAATACCTCTTGTAATCGCTTCCTAGTTTACCGCGGTGTATATCAAAGAACGTACGAATAACCCAGCCGCTTAAATCCCACTCTCCTGGCTTGTCTGCGTTGTCGTACTTCCATGGTGCGTGATGATGATTATGATGATATCCTTCGCCTAATAACAGTAAATTGGTCCAGCCTGGTAAATTATGACTATTATCTTTTGATTCATAATTCCTGTATGATTTTGGAACTATATCTGTATGACTTAAATGGTTGTTTATTCCAGACATCAGCATATTCAAACCAACTGGTTGAAGTACAAAGAATAGTGTTATACGCCAATCAATTATCAATGTTGCAATTATCAATGCAAACCAATAATGATGATAATACTTGTGTATATGCATGACCTTTTTGTTAGACAGCAAATCTTTATGCTTTAGTGAAATTTTCTTATCTCTCCACCATTTGTCTGGTTTAAACATCCATGTTATAAAAAACGACTGTGTAAAAGTATTAGTATTAGGACTATGAATATCTTTGTCTGTGTCAGTGTGTTTATGGTGATGTCTGTGATGCACTGCCCAGTTATATGGACTACCAGTACCACATAGTATACAACCCCATGTTAAAATCCATTCACGGATTGGTCCAGTGTCAAAACTATTGTGTGCCCAATATTTGTGTAGTCCAACTGTTTGCATAATCAATCTACATGCAATAACCCACCACAAAAAACTTATTAAATACCAATCCCAATGATGATAGTCTGCACAAAAAACTACAAAACTACCAAATACACCAGTAATCCCTCCAAGATAGCTGGCTAACCACTTACTGCTTATCTGTTCCATTCTTACTCCATTAACATTTTACTTGTTTGTTTTGTTGATGGCCCAGAGCGTTTCCCCCAATCTGTGCCATTACTTTCTAACAAGAATTTTTCAATAAACCATCCGCCCCAATCCACTTCATGCCAAATGCGTTTTCCTTTTGTTAGTGTTTTATGTTCCCAAGGAAATTTATGATGGTTGTTATGTAATCCAACACCCACAAACAATGCATATGCATTAACTAGAAAATTATTCTTGCTTAGATCGGTAGTTTCATATGAGCGATATCCCCATTTATGACAAATTACATTTATTAATCCGCCGCTAAGTTGGGCAAGTGCCGCTGGAACTACAAAGAAGTATATAGCAAACTTTGGACCAAATATCAATGCACTTAGAACTATTGTACCAACTACTACTCTAAAGTAATTTTCTCTCATCCATTTATGGAATGGATCTTTGAGTAGATCTTTAATTACTGTTGGACTTATTGTAACATTCTTTTCTGTATTAATCCAAAACCATGTTTTAAACCATTGCTTACTAGGGTGTGGATCACCTTTTGTTTTATCAGCATTGGTATGATGAACTCTATGATTAGCACACCATCCAAGTGTACTTCCATAACAAGCAAACATACTCAATACCAAGAGTATTCTTTCTTTCCATTTGGCCATGGAAAAACTACGATGTGATAGATAACGGTGTAAACCAATTTCTACGCCAAAGCTATAAAAAAGTAGTTTACCAAGTGCGGTCCATAACAAGTAGATAGGATCCCAGTAGTATATCAGTCCGGCAATGCCTATAACTTGACAACTATAAACCAGTGTTAACAACTTATTATGGAAGGTTAGAGTTTTAACGCCCATGCATTTATCCTTCTATAATTTATTTTGGGGTGGGTGTATTCAATGTTATTTATCGAGTAGCTGAACCGAGATTTTAGATTTCTTTAGAAATTTTATTCCTGTATCATCACGATAATTCTCAGCATAATAAACAGTACGTATACCGGCTTGTAGTATTAGTTTAGCACATTCACCACAAGGACTGTGTGTAATAAAGATATCAGCATCTAACCCACTATTATTTGATTTAGCTAATTTTGCTATTGCATTTGATTCGGCATGTAGCACTTCTGGTTTAGTTTTTAATAGAGGCTGGGTAAGCTGTTTTTTATCTTTAAAGAAAACTAAATCTTCGCATTCGTTATTCCATCCACTAGGCATACCGTTATAACCGTAACTGATAACAGTATCATCTTTTACAATCACTGCGCCAACTTGAAGTCGTTTGGCATGACTAAGTTCTGCAACTCGTCTTGCCCAGTCAATATAAAGTTTTTTAAATTTATCTTTCATTTTGTAATTACCTGGCTATATAGGTTAATATTCCACTTCCAAGTACAAAAAGCAAAACACCGTTTAAACAAATCAATGCTCTATCATGCCAAAGCATTCCAACAACTAGCCAACCGGCACAGCCATGAAATGACAATACTAGATCAAATATTTTTGGAACGTCCGGAACACTGCGACACATTACAGCCAATAGGATCACAACCGAAGATGACCATTTAATATACCAGCTCAAATCTCCTTTGGGAGTAATTTTTTTATAGACTCGTGTACTGTTCAACTCTTTGATCTTCTCATCTAGTTTTTTATATTCTTCTGTCATATTATTCCTTCTAATGTTATATTTACAATAACATTGATATTTTTTAAAGTCAAGAAAAAAGCAGAAGTCTCCTTCTGCTTTTTTGTCCAATAACCGTTTTATTGGGCCTAATATATTTTTATATTAGGTGAGGTTTAGTGGTTTCGTCCTTGTGGTTAAGACTTAACTCTATTCCTAAGATACGATAATAACATACCGTATGCTGGTAAGAATACAATAAGACCTACTACAATTTTAGTAAGTGTATTATTGAACGCTACGCCGTGTACCCAAGGTGCCGGATAGAACGCTGTATAGAAGAATGCATAGGTGTCGATGATATTGGCAACAACTGTAGAAATTGCTGGTGCCGCCCACCACATTTCGGTATACTTTTCACGAATGTGTTGGAATACATATACATCAAGCATTGTTCCAATTGCATAGGCTGTGCCACTTGCAAGTCCAACTCTGTAGGCGTGTTCGTCACCAAGTGCTAATAGCACTAGCACCGACGCCACAATAGCTGGAATAATGGCCATAGCCACAACGGCTCTTCCTGCTTGTTTACCAATTAACCGTACAGTCAAATCAGTTGCAACAACAACGATCGGAAATGTGAACGCCGCGGCCGCGAGTGGAAATGATCCAAATAGTGGCAATTCTGCCCCGGGAAATAAATCAAATCTAATTGTTACTAGGTAGTTTGAGACAGCAATTACTAAGGTATGTAAAATTACCAACTTAGTAACCAAAGCTCTGTTGACTCCGTCTAATAGGTTTGCTAACATGTAGGATCTCCTTTGGTGTGTTGATCTATATAAATGGTTAGTCAGTTACTTACTGTTATTAGAGTAACATAACCGTTATTTTCTTTTTGGTATGGGTTTGCAATAGGCAGTTATACGTTTATATGCTATTGGATCGTTTTCTGATTTTGGTTGAGGAATTGCTGGCTGATTTGTTAGACGACTAGCAAAATACCTGCAATCGTCGATATCAGCAAAAGTTTGTGTTTGATTTACTACAGTGTTACCAATCATAAAGACTAGCAAAAACTCAATCATTTAACCTCTTTTCTTTTGGTAATTTGACTACAATACTCACAACGACATTGTTTACATACTTCAATTTGGCCTTCAGGACCGTGATCATATGCTCTTCGAAACTCTTTCCATAGTGGAACGCCACAATGTGACTCATGTCCACAATTTTGACAACTTACTGACATTTATTAACTCCTGTTATTAGCAATATTTATTGATAAATAGTGTAACAGAACCTAGCTTGGAAATGAAAGATTATGGATCCTACTATACTATCTGCAAATGCCGTTGGCTTTGAAATTGCACATATAATTGAACCTTTTGCAGTTGCATTAATTGCATTAGTTGCTACAATGATGTTTAAAGATTTTGCAACAAGCCTGGCCAAAGGATTAAAATTTAAATTAAATCGTGCTTTTAACGAAGGCGATAAAGTTCTACTTGACGACAAAGATGCTATTATAGTCAAAATTGGAATTTCTGAAACAGTATTTGGTGTATATTCTGATCGAGGATATACCTGGCGTTTTGTTCCTAATGAAAGAATTCAATTCTTAAAATTAGAGAAAGTTATCAACAAAGACCTGCACTTGGACACAGATCTTGAGAGAGCTCAAAAATTGCAGTCTTTAATTGATATGAATCAAAGCAAACTAATCAATGATAATGCTGAAGAAATTGATAAGATAAAAAACGGAAAGAAATAATTTAGTTTATTTCAATTTCACAAATAAGCGAACAAGGACCTTCTTTTTGTGATTGCAAAAAGTCAAAAGTCTGCTGACCACTAACCAATCTAGCCACCGGTATTCCACATGTCATTGGACCTGGGTCAATACCCCACGATTTTAGCCATTCTTCAATTTTAGGATTTCGTGCTTGTGTACGTTTTCCCAATGCAAAACTGCCACTATATTGAACATGTTCGCTACAATCCCATTGTGTTGGATCGTCGTATGCAAAATAGGCGTCCCAATAACACTTGCCTAGAATTTGGTGCCAAGGTAACCACATTTCGTATTCTAGTTTATCACTAAAGTATTGTTGATCATCTTGGGTAATGTCAACAAAATAATCATTGGCAGTATCAGCTGAATCAAATGGTTGATGAGAATCAAATGCAATCTGATATTCTGTTTCTGCTGGGAATTCTAATGCACGTGGCGTATCAATAAAATTTTCTAATCTGTGTACACCGTCATTTACATGATGTATTAGATCGTTGAAAGTCCATTGGTGTTCAGTTTTTAATTTAAAGAATGTTTTGTCATCGTATGTTTGCATTTCTTCAAACGTTGATCGACAACCTGTGGTAAAATACCTATGCAAACGATTTAATAGATGTACTGTATCAAGGTTTAAATCAATTTTTATATCTTCGTAGTTTACAGGAAAATCATATCCTAGTTTTTTAATACCATTGATTCCAATATCAAAATCTTTGTAGGATTCTTTTTTATGATTTTCCCAACTACCCATATCATCATTGCGAGTGTAGGGAATGCGTTCAAGCCATTCAACCATTGCAAATCTGCTTTGCACATCTTTAATTTTTAAAAGGAACTTGTCTACAAAAGGGTTACTAATTGGCTCAAACACCATTGAGGGTAATTCTATATTATTAGTAACAATTTTTATCATACAGTTATTTATAAAACGATCTGATGGAATCAACTTCAAAACTTTTTTGAATACAGCCCCCAGTCCTTGTGGGCTTTCACCCGGTCTCTGGCCTCGCCTATCCATCTAACGACTTGATCGTAGCCGGACTTACTGTCATCGTGCCTTGGTTTTGGAAGTGTTACCCTCCTTCTCATCGTAGGGTCTGCAATCCCCTACTAGGCGCTATCAACGCCACGTCTCCCTAGAAAACCTTATCCGTGTGCTTGATGATTGTCATCATCATCAAATTTGTCGTCTTCAGCTTTTTCATCAACTGGCAATGGAGCAAAGCTAGGTACTAGCTCACATTTGACAACGTTTAAATTAACTTTGTATCCGTCTTTAAGCATATCTTGTAATGTGCTTACTCCACGACTTTTAATTATGCCTTCCCACGATTCAAGAAAATCTGTACATTCTTTCTGCGACTCAAAATGCTTAGAATATACATTAACTATTTCTTCGCGAACTTCGCCATCGGGCATTGCCAATGTAAAGTTAAAAAGAAGCATAAACGATGCTACGGTATTCATTTCTTACCTCATTTGTTTTTTAACAATAATAATACTATACTACATCATTTATTGATTGTCAACCAAAAAAATAAGATATTATGCAAAAAATTGGTGCGCCTGAAGAGATTCGAACTCCTGGCCTTTTGATTCGTAGTCAAATGCTCTATCCAGCTGAGCTACAGGCGCACATTCCGTTACGGATTGGTTGGAGCGGGTGAGGAGAATCGAACTCCTGTCATGAGATTGGAAATCTCAGGTAATACCATTATACGACACCCGCATGGTGGAGCCGGACGGGATCGAACCGACGACCTATGCCTTGCAAAGGCATCGCTCTCCCAACTGAGCTACGGCCCCAAACTTTGCCGGAAGGTGTTCCACTGTTTCATCAATGGATACTTAAGACTGATGTTCTATCACCAAACCTGTTCTCTTGCCTAGTAGCGACCCAAGCAATACCACCTTCCGAATTCTAATACTCTTTATATACCTTATTAAGAATACCGTTAAAATTAATTGCCAATGGCCATCATTACGCCAGATGCAACAAAATTAGCTAGTACAATATATCCAAAAATAGTGACAACTGTAACCATTTTGCTATTCCTTATTTGCTAAAATTTCTGAGATAGGAATTAGTTCTTTCTCACCATTCCTACCAGTTTCGGTACATATGTACCCAGAGCGTTCTAAGTTATCTAGAGTTGTTTCAATGACAGCTTCTGCTAAACTTTTCCGGCCCCAATTTCTACCAACATACCATGCTATAAATAAACAAACTACAGCGATCACGGCATGTGAAAATGCATCCATTTCAAACAAACATAAAACTCCTTCACATAACTCTTTTTACTATATACATACTATAGTACTAAATTAGCAATAAGTCAACCAATATTATGGTAAATACGTATGCTAAACAACGTTCACCCAAATGGGCGGAAGTAGGCAATTAAGCCGAAGGAACGCATTATCATCGTTCATCTCGCAAGAGACGGAAGTAGGTAATGAAACCGAAGGAACGCACCTAACTTTTAACCAAGGAGGGTGAGAAATGAATACATTTCATTTATTTTGCTATCTAAAACTAATTAGACAGCACCGTAAAAACATTATCAATACATTACTCAGTAAACAACAATTTGCTCGATAAATTGGCATAGGTGGAGGGAATCGAACCCCCGTTTGCTGGTTTGGAATCAGCCGTGTTGCCATTACACTACACCCACAAAAAAAGCCCCTAACTTAATGCTAGGGGCTTTTATTAATAACTTTGATCACAAAGTCACGTCAAAACATACCCCTGTTGCAGTGGCCAACAAATAATATATGTTGTGTTAGTTTTGATCATGTTCTCTATTCTTTCTGTTAGTATGCTTGTAATATACTATTTATTATTAGTATTGTCAAGACTTATTTTGGTGCCGGCGGCAAGAGTCGAACTCGCGACCTGATGATTACAAATCAACTGCTCTACCAACTGAGCTACGCCGGCTTCGTTTTACTTAGTGTTGAGTATCAACAGATAAAATTATATCTGTGTTTGGTGGGTCTTCAATTGAACGAGTAAACATAAAATTTAAAACTTTACTTGACAATGTAAAATTATTATGTTGACTCATGTGAGGATGATCAATATATCCATATCCCATTAATCCTAGTTCAATGTAATATGTTTCACTAGGCCAAGTTTTTCTTCTTAGTGGGTAACTGTGAACTAACAAACATTCGTCTGCAATTTCTAATACTTTAGTTCTGTCTCGGAAGTACACTGCTTTTTTTAAAAGCACACCAACTGGTGTTTCGCCTATGTCTGTACGTTCAATTGATCGTGCAAACATATGTACCAAGTGTAGTTCTACTGGATCATCAAGTATCACAGACGTATTGCGTTCTGCTTCCATGATCAAGTCGTAACCAGCTTTAACGTATTCTAACCAGTACTTCATAAAAGTACTTATCATTGAGAAATATGTTAAATATATGCATGGATTTGAACATATTTCTTTTACTGTTGGTTAAACATGCAATAGCAGATATTGGCATACAAAGTATGCAAGGTACTCTAAACAAGCACAACTATCGTGGTAAAAGAGCACACTTACATTATGGTACACACGGTATAGGAACCGCTTTGGTATTTCTAATTTGTGGTATAGGACCAATTACTGCTTTAATTGCAGGAGCAATTGACTGGATTGCTCATTGGCATATTGATTATGTAAAGACATCAGCAATAAAGAGCTGGTCTGTAGAGAAAAACACCGTTAAGTTTTGGTGGATTACTTCAATAGACCAAGCTCTTCATTACTTAACATACTATATGTTAATTATTTTGTTGTAGCCATATTGGCTAATGGATTTTCTAAAGCCTTTGTTATCTTTTTATCTATTTTTGTTTCAAGGGCATTTATTTGAGCATCAACTTTGCCCAGTTTATCGTCCCATCTTTTATCAGTACTACTGATTAAACCTCTAATATCTTTTTCACTTGAACGAAGTGATTCTCTAACTTCTCTATCTGCTGTGCGGCTTCGTTTATCCAATGCCGCAATTTGATCTGTTTGATCACCAATTTCAGATCTTAAATCAGTGCGTATGTCTCTTGCTGTTGCTTGAGCATCACTAACTAGCTCTTTCATTGATTCAACTTCTTTACGCATCACACTTATCTTCTCTTGAAATCCTGATAAGTCTGGGGCAACATAAGACTCAATCTTTTCTCTCATGTTCATATAATCTTTGTAAAACTCAAACCCAGCATACAATCCACCACCTAAAGTTGATAATGCTGTTACTAATATTACTATCTTCCCGCCTCTGAATTTCACTCCTGCAAATTCTACTTCGGGTCCTTTCTTCTCCGTCGACATTTCAGCCTAACTCCTCATATATAATTTCTCCAATCTTTTATTTCAAAGCCTACATGGTCGGCTTAATTTTTGATGTTTATCTAAAGACTAGCAAGCCACATTGCTACACCAACAAGTACAGCCACCCCAATTGATATTCCAACTACAACTAGTACACAATCAATTATGAATACTTTACGTCTCTCTTGTTTGTATATTGTTTTTTCTCTTTCGGCTCGTATCTTCCTTCTTAGTTCAATCATTTCTTCCCAGGCCTTTGGGCCATATCTAAAAGAAATAAGTGTTTTTAACTCTTGTTCTTGTTCTGCTATTTTTTTAGTGTGTGCAAAAATTTCTAATGCTTCTTGCTCCACTGACCCACTGTACAACATCTTCTTGAATAATGGCGGGTTTTTTATTTCTTGTTCTGATTTTCTAAAGTCACTAACTGCACCAAACCATTTACCTAATGTTGTAGCAACTTCATCAAGTTCTCGTCCAGCTGTAATTGCAACCTGCAGACCTTTGTAAGCACTTGTTGCAATCGCAACGGCACTGATTGGATCTACCAACGTCTCCTCCTATACTCCCGACTCTACTCCTATGTATATCGTTCTAGCTCTACAACTATTTAGCTGGATTTTAGTTTAAAGTTCATGCTAATAACAATACGTAGGCTATCGGTAAGATTCTTTGTTACAAAATGAGGAATGGTACTATTGAATAGAGCAAAACCACCAACGTGTGGTTTAATTATATGTTGTTGTATATCGTAAGGATTTGGTTTGTACTGAAAAACAAAGTCACCGCTACCTTCTTGGCATTGCACCCAAAAAGCGGCACTGACATGTGCTCCGTTTTCATAGTTTTCAGCTGATTCATGTGAGTGCAAGTTGGTCATTTCACCTTTGCTATGCACTACAGCCCAAAATGCTGTATTTGGATCTTCTTTAATAGTTGAATTCCAACACAATTCAATTGGTTGGTCTGGATAATGTGCTTCCCAAGTTTTACAAAACAGTGATGCAAGATTCTGTATATCTCTGTTAAACTCAATACGAACATCTTCGTTACGTATACTGTCAGAGTCTTTATCCATTACCATATTTTTATGGTATCGTTTCAATACCATAGATGCAATTGACTGGGCGTCTACTGTTTCAAAACGCCCAGTCAAATATTGTACTTTGTATAAGTCTACTACTTGTACCAAGATAGAATTACATCATCTTTAGAGGTAGTTTGCTATAGTCAACTTGATAATAACCTGAATCATGCATTTCAACTGCATCATCATGTTTTGTACCAAGTAGTTCTTGAGCCATTACACCTGTATGCTTTTCACTACTCCAAACATAGTTGTAAGTATATGTGTTAATACCTTCAATAGTTCCAGCGAACTCCACATTTTCTTTAAGTCGAATGTCACTAAACACGCTCTTCCATGCTTTCTTTGCACCTTTAGAAACACTCTTAGCGGCATTCTTTGCGGCATTAGCGGCGGCGTTGGCGGCATCTTGTGCGGCTTTTGCGGCGGCGTTGGCGGCATCGGTAATAGCACGTTCAGCACTATTGATTGCGTTGTTTGCTTGGTTAATTGTATTGTTACATGCATTAATAGTTTGTTGTGCGGCCTTTTGCATGTTCTTGGCACTTAACGCATCAGCAGTTGCACTAGCAACATCTTGTCCCCAATGTGCTACATCATTAGCGGCATTAGTAACAGCTTCTGAAGCATCATTGACTGCTTTCTCTGTTGCTTTAGTTGCTTCTTTTGCACCATTGTATGCATCGTTAGCAACTTTCTCTGCTTGTTTAGCAGTTTCCTGTGCTTGTTTTGTAACTTTAATTGCTTCATCTTGTGCTTTGTCAATACCATCTGTAACATGGTCCATTGCTTCGTCGATGGTTCCACCTGCATCTAGTATTGCTTGAGCACCGTCTACCAATGGTCCAATATCAATATCAACGTTTACATCAACATCTAAACCAACTAGTATTGCGGCTTGTCCGTCAATACCAAAAGAGATTGTATCATTTTCATATGTGGCATGTGCTGAGCCTTGAGCGCCAATCTGTGCACCAATGCTTACTTCTGTACCTGCACTTACCTCTGCTCCACCTAAGTGAGCAGACCCTTCTGCACCAGCACCAACGTTTGCACCAGCAATAGCACCGCCACCTACGTCAACACCATGCTCACCAACACTGGCATGAGCACCAGCTTCTGCATATGCTTCTGCATGTACGCCAGCATCACCGTCTGCGCCAGCATCAACACTAATATCACCCAATGGTGTATCTAGCCCAACTTCAGCATCAACACTTCCACTTACGCCGGCTTCTGCACTTGCACTTGCTCCAACGTCAGCGGCTACAGTTGCATCACTTCCGTCCCATCCACCACTTGCATTTGCATGAGCTTCTGCTTCGGCTTTTGCATGAGCTTCTGCTTCTGCACTTGTGTCTGCATGAGCAGTTCCAATAGGACCTAAATCTTGTTCTGCATGAGCTTCAGCACCTGCACTTGCACTAGCTTCTGCACTAGCATGAGCTTCAGCACCGACGGCAACTGAATGGTCTGTTACTTCGTAGCCTGCACTTGCTCCGGCCTCTGCACTTGCTCCAGCCTGTGCTTCGTAACTAGCACCTGCTTGATCGTTTCCCACAGAATCGCTAGTACCTAATTCAACACTTGCTACTGTATTAATAGTGTATTGAGGTTTTGATACTGCAATAAGATCAGCTTGAACTTTGTCAAGTTCTGCTTGTGCGGCCGAAACGGCTTCTGCTTTTTCTTGTTCGTCTTTGATTGCTTGTTCGTGTGCATCGTCGGCTTGTTTTAGATTAGATTCAGCTGATGATTGACTTTGTACTGCTTTTGCTTGTTCATCTTTTGCATGTGATAAATTGTTGTTAGCAGTTGACTCATTACGTTTTGCTTGTTGTAAGTCATTGTTTGCTTGATTTTTTTGAGATTCTGCCTGACTTTTTTTGGCCTCGGCATTGGCCTTATCTTGTTCTGCACTCATAGTTGAGGATTCTCCTAGTTTGTTATGATTTATAAATCGTTATAGTAACGACTATATTTATATCATTTCAAATTTTGGTATTGAAAATCAACTAAGGCGTTCATTGCTCTGTCTTGAGCCAATGCAAAAGGTGCAGATAACAAATCTACTAGTTGTGGTTGGTCCGGAATTACTTTGGTTGAACTATACCATTCAGTTGTTGAACGGTCTACTAGAGTTGCACCAGTTGATGTTATATCTGCTCCAATCAAGTTCATCAGTGCTAGTTGTGTTCCTTGGCTTACACTATCAGTTCCAAGTTTTTCAACAATCTTAGATACTACTGCGGCGGCAACTTGCTTTTTTAGTTCTGCTTTAGACTTAACTTGCTTAGGCTTAGTTTTTTGAGTTGTGCTTTTATTCTCAGAATCTGATTTTTCTTCTTTGGTTTTTTTGGCGTTGGCGGTCCCAGTGGACTCATTTCCATCGCTCTCACTGTTATCATTCCCGTCATTTGTTTCCTCCTGCGACGACTCCTCAGAGGATTGTTCATTGGAATTATTCGAAGATTCTTCTGTTTCTACTTCAACTTCTGCCTCTGCTGTCTGTGTATTTACTTCTTCTGTCTCATTTGAACTCTCAGTAGTACTCTCTACTTCTACTGTTGCTTCTGGTTCAGCTTCAGCTTGTTGACTGTCAGGACGTAATCCACTAGGTGTGCTTTCAGTTGTAGCTTCTGTGGAAGAATCTGCTACTTCAACTTGTGCTTCAACTTGTGCTTCAACTTGTGATTCGACTTGTGCTTCAATTTGTGTTTCAACAGCCGCTACCTGTGTATCAACTTGTGCTACTTCAGTTACTGGTCCTTCAAATGATTGTACTCCGCCAGATGCATCTGCTACAGTAATTTCTGCTATGCCGGTATCAATATTGGTTTCAACTGAAACTTCAAAACTTTCTATTTGTTCGCCATTGGTGTTAGTTACTTCTACAGTAAACGAAGTCTCAGTTGTAGAATCTTCAGTTGTTGTGGTGTCAACTATTTCTACTTCCGGTGTTGTTGGTTCAATAGGCTCAGTAACCACAGGAGTATCTTCAACTGGCAGTCCTACAAATGTATCTGTAATTGTAGTAACATCTTGTGATGTTGTTGAGCTAACTGAGTTGGTTACATCAACTAATATTGTGGAAGTAACATCTGTAATAATGGTATCAATTACTTGAGTTGTTACATAAGTTATAACATCAAACGTTGTTTGTACAATGGCTTCGTCAAATGTTGGTCCAAATGATCCGCTATTAAATCCCATATCAATTCCATGTAGATTTAATGTAGCAAAAGCACTGGTATAACTATTTGAAGGTATTGCTTGAGTAAAATAATTGTCTTGTAGTCCAGTAAAAGTTATATTATTAAATTCATGTAAAAAATTATGCAATACTGTACCATTACTATCTTTAATTTGCATACCAATACTATATGTATCTCTACAATCTCCACCTGCGGCTGAGAATCCAGTTGACGTACAAACAGGAACACTTGCATTAGATTCGTGTGATGCTACTTGAGCACCATACCTTAAATCAAATCCTCTGTTGACCGAAGTTTGATTCATTTTATCAAATAAGTCAACGGTTTGACTTAACGTAGTTCCACCACCAGCAAGGTTTCCGGTTTTAGCACAATTTCCGCCAGTGATTGTACCAAAACAATTTTGTGTGCTTTGTCCTGTAGCCGTTCCAATAGGATTGTTTGGAGTACCTGTTGAGGTCCAGCCTGTTGCACTAGTGGTGCTATCATCAAAACTAGGATTGGTTAAATAATTACTTGAGGTGTTTTCGGTAACCACTTCAGTTGTAACATCTCGTGTTTCTGTCGTTGTTACTTGAGTAGTTATTTGTTGTTCTTCTTGGGTTGTTACATCTTCAATGATTGTAGTTACATGTGATTCTATTACAGTTTCACGTTGAAAACCATTACCTAAATCTGTAACTGTTGTGCTAACAGGATTGATAACTAATGTTTCTGATGTAATAACTCCGCCGTTTGGCCCTGTACCACCTACATCAGCATTAGAATAAGACGATTGGAACACCAAAGAACAAGCTACCAATACCCACAGCAATCCCAATTGCCTGCCACGGGTTAATTTCATGTTTCTTTTCGTGGGCGTCGCTATCTTTGTAATCGTCTTTAATGTTTCCGTAGTCAGCGCCTTCAACATAGTTTAGTTGTTGTCCCCCGGATAGTCGTCGTTCGTCCTCTCCGAGTTCAACTCCTTCTTTTTTTTTGAATCTAATATTTGGCTACCACTTGGTATATCTTCGGAATTTGCTTTCCATTTCTTTAATGCTTCGTCACCAATCTTTCCTTTATAAGGACAAGGTGTACCTGCCATTACCATTGCATCAAATACACGAGCGTCTTGACATAATGCACTGACGGCCGCAACCTTCATACCCATTCCGTATAAACTACGAGCAAGTTTAAGTCTTTCACAATTCTCATCTGTAACTGTAATACCACTTGCTATGCCAAGTATCTGTGTTTGTACACCAGCACTGTATGCACTCTTGCAAACATCACTATTGTTAATAACAATACTAGGAGCACTTGCGGTTGGCGGGGTTTTGTCTACAGTTGTAGTGCCGGTAACGGTATTTGTACCTGTTACAGTTGATGTTACTGTGTTAGTTTGTGCATTCGCTACAGTCATACTCAAGACAAGCGCCAACAAGGCAGAAATAACTGCGGTGCAATACTTCATTCTAAGTCCTCCAACTCCTATTAGTATTGTAAATTCTTACTATTATAAATTATTTACAATTAACTGCATGTTCATTAACCATATCGTTAATGACTAGTTAACAGTATGCAAGAACTATGCTAGAAGTGGAGGGTGCTACATATTAACGCAGGCAATTAATCATTAGTCAAGTACCAGATCAATTGGAAACTTTACAACTTGATAAGCAACCTTGACAGGTGTTAACACTGAACAAGCCGAGATTGAAAATGCAACAAGAATAACTGCGAGTATCTTCATAACTTCATCTCGCTAAATGTTGTCTTATCGTGAATCACTACATCCGCTTGAGTTTCAATCCACAACTTAGCACCACAAGATCGTGGTTTATCTGGGCTGTATATCATTTCGCTTGGTCCAAGAATCTCAATTCTGCTACCATACCATGTATTACCATCCATATCAATACGACACACTGGTAGTTTTCTACCGTGCTTCTCATTCTGTTGAATGATATTACGATTGATATGAATTATTTTTTTAGTCATATAAAACGCCTATTTCACCATTTCGCCATCACGAACAACATGCATATGAATTGGACAACCACTTGACTTAATGTATGCTCGACCACCATCAATCATATTGCCATTCTTAAACCGTTTATAATCATGTCGATGGGCACTATACTGTAGATTACCATCATCATCTTCTACAAGACCAAACTCTGCTTGTTCAATCCTATCAGCATTAGTAATCATTAGATTGCCGCTCATTGGGTGATAATAAAGGCCCATGTATCTATTACCAAACTCAGGATGGGGAGTATTACGATAGAAGATATCCATCGCTTGTTCTTCGTGTCCTAGTGCAGACGTACACACATACTTGACCGGAACTCCATCCTTTTCTGAATAGTGTTTGCAAATCTTATCAGTATCAAATTGTGGTTCATGTTTAATCATAACAATATTCTTTCCACCTTATCTTTTTTCCATAGTGTGTTTCAAACTGTTCTATAAGTGTATTATACGGCACTAGTTCTTCGGTTGTTAACTCCTCAAGATAGTCACTGAGTGCGTTCCAGTCTTCTCCGTGCATTATTGGTAAACCGTATTCTAATCCCCAGGGTTCATCTGGTACACCACGAATATCTATACGTCCACAAGAATATGATTCAGTAAAGTCTTTGTACTCTGTAGCAGGACCAAATTTTCCACTCGTTGTTTTTAACACGTAAGGTATATTGTTCTCTTCATACCAACGAGTAGAAACAGGTCCCATCCAATTAGTGCTATAGCTTATTTTAACTTTCATATTACCACCCCGGCGCATCATAGTCACGATCTTTCTTATAGACTGCAAATCCATCTAGGCCATATGCTGGGCAGACGAACAGTCTATCGGGCAATCCCATCGAATCTTTTTCACCCGATTCACCACAGATAAAGAAATGGCCAGACTTTTCTGGAAATGCCTTGCGGAGAATGTTCTTGAGTTTTTCATTATCCGCTTCAAGAGAAGTGTCCTTCTCTCTTGCTTTTGCAAGATCAAGACATGCGTCACGCAACCACGCTTCCATAGTCGGGTCAATGTTTTTTTGATTGAGAC